>Ga0228535_1000166_pt1 | contig 215586 bp, 186 predicted proteins | sample SJ1metagenome_FD_168457 | JGI IMG/M metagenome (GOLD analysis project Ga0228535, IMG submission 168457) | Enriched culture of PCE-dechlorinating microbial communities from Ithaca, New York, USA - SJ1 | ecosystem: Engineered > Modeled > Simulated communities (microbial... > Unclassified... | reverse complement strand
ATGTAGGTCTTTACAATCTCTCATTAAATTATGCAAGGTTAAACCATTAAAAGAAACCGCCGTGTGCGAGAGCATGCACGGTGGTGTGAGAGGGCGGGGGAGTAATCCCCCTACCTACTCGATTTAAAACCCAATTCCGAAATCGGGAATTGGAATACCTATCATTCTTCTCCCAACAAGATCTTTACAATCTGGATGGCCGATTTCGCCACCGGGGAGCCCGGGCCAAAAATAGCGGCAACCCCTGCCTTGTAAAGGAAATCGTAATCCTGGGCGGGAATTACACCACCGGCGATAACGATAATATCGGGACGGCCTAATTTAGCCAGTTCTTCAATGACCTGAGGAACAAGCGTTTTATGTCCGGCTGCCAACGAAGATACGCCCAGCACGTGAACATCGTTTTCTACGGCCTGGCGGGCAGCTTCTGCCGGAGTCTGGAAGAGCGGTCCCATATCCACATCGAAACCGCAGTCGGCATAACCCGTAGCAACCACTTTTGCTCCACGGTCGTGTCCGTCCTGTCCCATTTTTGCCACCATGATTCTCGGCTGGCGGCCTTCTTTCCTGGCAAATTTTTCGGTCATCGCACGTGCTTCCTCGAGCGTGGCGTCTGATTTTGATTCTGCTGAATACACTCCTGAAATTGTTCTGATTACTGCATTATAACGTCCTACAACTTTTTCGCAGGCATCGGATATTTCGCCCAGTGTAGCGCGAACCCGTGCTGCTTCGACCGATAGTTCAAGGAGATTTCCCTGTTTAGTTTCCACGCATTTGGTAATGGCGTCCAGCGCTTTGCGCACCGCTTCGTTATCTCGTCCGGCCTTAAGTTGTTCCAACCGGGAAATTTGCTGTTTCCGTACTTCGGTATTATCCACTTCAAGAATATCGATGGGGTCTTCTTTCTCCAGCCGGCAAACGTTTACACCGATTATCTTCTGTGCTCCCGAATCGATACGGGCTTGAGTACGTGCGGCAGCCTCTTCAATACGCATTTTGGGAACACCCGTTTCAATAGCCTTAGCCATTCCGCCCAGTTTCTCAATTTCCTGAATCAACGCCCACGCTTTGTCCACCAGTTCCTGGGTAAGCGATTCCACGTAATAGGAGCCTGCCCACGGGTCAACCTGTTTGGTGATCTGCGTTTCTTCCTGGATATAGATTTGCGTGTTACGGGCAATACGGGCCGAGAAGTCGGTCGGCAGAGCGATGGCCTCGTCCAATGCATTTGTGTGCAACGATTGCGTGTGTCCCAGAGCAGCCGCCATAGCTTCGATACAAGTACGTCCCACATTGTTGAACGGGTCTTGTTCGGTCAACGACCAACCTGATGTCTGCGAATGGGTTCTTAACGCCATCGATTTTGGGTTCTTCGCGCCCATGCTTTTCACAATCTTTGCCCAAAGCAGCCTGGCTGCCCTCATTTTGGCAATTTCCATGAAGTGGTTCATACCAATGGCCCAGAAGAACGACAAGCGGGGAGCAAAAGCATCGATATTGATGCCCGCGTTGATTCCAGCACGCAGGTACTCAATGCCATCAGCCAAGGTATAAGCCAGTTCTATATCGGCTGTCGCTCCTGCTTCCTGCATATGGTATCCCGAAATGGAAATAGAGTTGAACTTCGGCATCTTCTGTGACGTAAACTCAAAAATATCGGCAATGATTTTCATGGAGAATTCGGGTGGATAGATGTAGGTGTTTCGCACCATAAATTCTTTCAGGATATCGTTCTGAATCGTTCCAGCCATCTCTTCCAGATTAGCTCCCTGTTCCTGTGCCGCAACAATATAGAAAGCCAGGATGGGTAACACAGCCCCGTTCATGGTCATGGAAACAGACATCTTGTTAAGCGGAATTCCATCGAAAAGAATTTTCATGTCTTCCACCGAACAAATCGATACCCCAGCTTTGCCCACATCGCCTACCACACGCTCGTTGTTGGCATCATATCCACGGTGTGTGGGTAGATCGAAAGCAACGGACAATCCTTTTTGGCCCGAAGCCAGGTTGCGGCGATAAAAGGCATTGGACTCTTCGGCGGTAGAAAATCCGGCATATTGACGAATAGTCCACGGACGCATTACATACATGGTAGAATAAGGTCCGCGCAAGAAAGGCTCCACTCCGGCAGCATATCCGAGATGTTCCATTCCTTCGAGATCTTCCCTTGTGTATACAGGTTTTACCGGAATTTGTTCCGGTGTAAGCCAATCGGCTTTTATTTCATTTTTCTCAGCCCACCCGGCAACGTCTGTTGCTTCAAAGCCAGCCGATTTAAAATCAATACTTTTGAAATCAGGTTTCATGTTTTTTCTTTTTTAGAGCCAGGACTCTTAAATTCAAGAGCCAAGACTTTTAAATATTATTTTTTCTGTATGAAATGTACTTTATCTTTAATCGTATACTATTTTTCCTATCAATCCAAGCCCAATGTCTTGATTCTTGTTTCTTTTTGTCTAGACAAACGGCGCGATAAAGTTTGCCGCCGATAACAGCACGCTGAACATCAATACCAGTTTTGCAGTGTGGGTATCGAGAAACTGTATTTTTACCAGGTTGTCAACAGTAGCTGTTTTCATGAGTTTGATGTTTTTTATGGCCAATGGAAAAGTAACGAGCACCACAAAAACAACAGGATGCAGAAAACGCATCATTACGGCAATAGCTACTATAAGATAAGCCACCAGCAACAACGTTTGATACACTATTTGCGATCCCTCCAGCCCCAACTTCATCGCCTGCGTTTTAATGCCGGCTTCCTTGTCCTGAAGCATATCGCGGGTATTGTTAGCGTGCAGTATAGCTACGATAAGCATTCCCACGGGTGTGCTGATCAGCAATATCGGCCAATAGAGTTCCGTTGTCATGACATACACCACGCCTAAAGTGATAGACAATCCATAACAGATGAATATTACCAAGTCACTCATACCGGCATACTTGAACTTATAATAAAGTGTGGAGCTGATAATCCCTATTGTTCCTATAATAAGCAAAGGAAACCCTGTGTTTACCAACAGGTAAATACCCAGGAGGATACCTGCAGACAGTACCAAGTACCCGTACAGCAACACCGGCTTCGGTTCAAAGATACCGAGAACGATAAGGCGTACGGGGCCTGTTTTTTCCAGTTTATCCACTCCTCTTACGTAATCGTGATATTCACTGATGAGGTTTCCGGCTGCATGAAATATTACTGCTCCGATTATCGCTAGCATGCCAAAGAGCCAATTCACTTCAGCCACAACACCGGTTTTGTACATGTAAAACACGTACGAAAAAGCGATCATTGCCGGTGATCCCGACGCGGGCCAGGACCAGGGATGTGCAACCATTAACCAGTGTTTGAGCTTGGGCATATTTTGTTTGGATTGTTAGAGTAATCTCTTGTTAAACCCTTTCAACGTTTCATACACGTTGCTGCGAACATGGATGAAGTATTCAATTCCGTGAGCTTTCAAATCGTCCATACAAGCGGGAGCGCCTGCAACTACAAAGATCTCTTTTCCGCCTTTTAACAGATCAAAAGCCTTGGGAGCCAACTCCACATACTCGTCGTCGCTTGAACAGAGAACCACCACGTCGGCTCCTGCATTACGGGCAGCAGTTACGCCATCTTCCACTGTTGGAAAACCGTTGTTGTCGATGATCTGGTATCCTGCACACGAGAAGAAGTTGCTGGAGAATTGCGAACGAGCGAGGCGCATAGCCAGGTTCCCGATAGTAAGCATAAACACTTTCGGTGTTTTACCGCTCTTTTCGGTAGCCAAACGAAGCGTGTTGAACGGTTCGGCCAAACGCCGTATCGCAAGTGGCTTCAGTGCCGTCTTGTCTCCAGTACCGCACCCACACGAATGATCTTTAGGATCAGCTAATTTTTCAGCCATTTTTTCCGTGAAATTTGGATACTGGTTGGTTCCCAGCAGAATTTCTTTTCTGTTGGCCACTGCATTAAAACGAGCATCGCACGATGCTGCGATGGCATCTTGTACAGTACCTGCTTTGAGAGCTTCGTAAAAACCTTTTTCTTCAGTTTCGAGGAATAATTTCCACGCTTGTTCGGCAAGCGATACAGTTAATGTTTCTATATAGTAAGAGCCCGAAGAAGGATCGGTAACTTTATCGAAGTGTGCTTCTTCTTTTAACAACAGTTGCTGATTCACGGCAATGCGTTTCGCAAATTCGGATGGCGTTTCAAACGCTTCGTCAAAAGGGCGTACTGTCAGCGAATCCACCGCACCAAGAGTAGCCGACATAGCTTCGGTTTGTGTCCGTAGCAAATTCACGTACGGGTCATAAAGCGACTGATTAAATCGCGATGTGGAAGCGTGAATATTCATTTTGGCCGCACAAAGGCAAGTGCCGTCTGCAGCAGTGTTTTCACATTCAATATAAGGAGGGCAAGGCGGCTTGTATGCATTCACAATCTCGGCCCACAACCAACGTCCCGCACGGAATTTGGCAATTTCCATAAAATAGTTGGATCCTACACCCAATTCAAATTTAATTTTTTTGGCTACTAACGACGGGGCAAGCCCTTTTCCGATAAGTGCACCCAACAACTGATTTGCGTAGGAAAGGCTGAAGCCCAACTCCTGGTAGCTGTATGCCCCGGCATCGTTCAGCAAGTTTCCGGTAATGGAAATACTTCTGTAGCGGGGAAGCGAAGCCGTGATTTTCACCATTTCGGCAGCATCGTCCATCCAGTTGGGTACATCCACTCCTTTTTTCAGGATCTTCCGGAACGGATCGTACTCGATGGAGCCAAAACATCTCAGAAGGTCCAGGTTTTGCGAAGTAACGTATGCCACCACCAGCCGGGCAAGCTCGTGTGTTTTGGAGATACAGGTTCTGAAGTTCAACTCCACTTTATCGGGAGCGATGCCGTTGAGAAGAACTTTGAGGTTTTCCGCCGAAAGGTCATTCTTCGGAAGATGAAACCCAAGTGATGTAACACCTTTGTCCAACAGCGACAAGGCTTTCCTGTTGGCATCGGCATAATCATTCACGTCGATATCCTGACGCACATACCAAACATTGTCCTTTCTTGTGCTGCGCACGTAAGGGAATTGTCCCGGCAGATTTCCGGCCGAAGAAAACCCCTCGATGTTTTCGGCCCTGTAGAAAGGATTTACATTAAAACCTTCGTTTGTTTTCCACACCAGTCTTTTTTGAAAGTCAGCCCCTTTCAGGTCTTTGTTTATAACTTCCATCCACTCTTCCGTGGATACCGGAGGAAAATCGGTAAAAAGTTTTTCTTTCTGATTACTCATAATTTACTCATATTTATTATTTTAGGTCTTTTCATGCTAACAAGGAAAGTAAGGGATGATAGAAAAAAATATTGTCTTTGTTCTTACTCTCAATAAGCTTGCAAAATTACTCTTTTTTGCTTAGTTAAAAAAGTGTTTTAGGGATTTGTTTTTGAGAAGTTAACAGCAAAAAAATAGTTTTCTTTCTTTTGCTTATTGTTGTTAGCGAATGTTTTGTAAATTTGGACGAAAAATCGGTTATTCTGAATCCTCGGTCCGGATGAGGTTATGGTTTAACTCGGGTTTTCGCTTTAATTTTAATCGTATGAAATATCTTTTTTCTTTTTACATTTTTATCGTCTGCTGTGCAACCGTTGCCTCTGCACAACAGACAAACATCGTATTTATCGGTAACAGCATCACGCAGGGAGTTATACTGGATAACCCGCACGAAGAAGCGCCTCCCGTGCAGGCTGTACGGTGGCTTGAGCAACGAATCCCGGGAAAAATTGAATTTCGCAATTGTGGTATAAGTGGCTCGACTACAGTGAACTTTCTACCCGCTTCCAACACTTTTTTCACAAGAGTGAAAGCTACTGCCGACGAGTTATCGAAAGAAGGCGGGACGCTTCTCTTCTCCATTATGCTAGGAACTAACGACAGCGCGTTGCGTGGAAACCTCAAGTCTCGCATGCAGCCGGAACAATATTATACAAACATGAAGGCGATCACGGATGAGCTCCTGAGGTTATATCCTTCCAGCCGGATCGTGCTAAACCGGCCCATATGGTACAGCCCCACCACACACAACAGATCCACTTATCTGCAGGAAGGACTGGAGGTATTGCAGTCTTATTTTCCGGAGTTGAAGAAACTGGCAGCCGATTATGGCTCCATTTTCCCCGGACAGGTAATGCTGGGAGACACAGCCGCATTCGATCATTTCAAGGACAACAAACCGCTCTTTTTCAAAGAAGAAGGTAATTCAGGAACGTTTTACCTTCATCCGAACAAGACAGGTGCGCAAAAACTCGGTGAATTCTGGGGGAAGGCAATCAAACAGGCGGTTCAACCCAAAGAATGGGCAGAATACTCGTTGGGAACTGTAAAAGACACTCCGGCAATGGACAAGGAGGATTCAAGAGGCATGCTTGCTCCTTCTGTGCGCGTATACCTGCCCGATCCCGATAAAGCTACAGGAAGAGCAGTTATTGCCTTACCCGGCGGAGGGTATCAGGGGCTGGCTGTTTTTCACGAAGGGTTCGATTGGGCACCTTTTTTCCTGGAAAGGGGCATTGCTCTTGTCGTACTGAAGTACCGGATGCCGCAAGGCAATCCCTCTGTTCCGTTTATTGATGTTAAGGCAGCTTTCGATCTGGTGAAACAGCATGCTTCGGAATGGCGCATTAATCCGGAGGATATCGGTATAATGGGCTCATCGGCAGGCGGGCACCTGGCTTCAACTTACGCTACGCATACGACCGGCGCCGACCGTCCCGCCTATCAGATACTGCTTTACCCGGTAATAACCATGGATAAAACATTTACACACGCTGGATCGAGAAAAAACCTGATCGGGGAAGATCCTTCGCCAGAACTTACAAGCAAATACTCTAACGATAAACAAGTAACCGGAGAGACGCCTCCGGCGTTTGTTATCTTCGCTGCAGACGATAAGGTTGTCCCTCCGCAAAACGGATTCCGATATGTTGAAGCATTGCAACGGAACAACGTCCCGGTAACATTTTTGTTGTATCCGGCCGGAGGTCACGGTTTCGGATACAGGGAATCCTATTCGTATCATTCTCTTTTTCTTTCCGAACTATCGAAGTGGCTGGAGGGGTTACGTGAATAGACCTTCAAAAGACAGGTAAGCGGAAAATATGTTTAACTTTTGTGTTAATTTTAACAATTAAAATTATGGCTTATTCAACTGCAAGAGCTGTCGAAACCATTGAAGTTAATGGCCACAGCTATCGTTACAGTTCATTGAAGAATCTGCCGGGGGAGGCCATTGAGCACTTACCCTTCAGTATCCGGATTCTTCTGGAAAACGTGTTGAGAAATTACGACGGCTTCAGCATCACCGATGATCATATTCAGACGTTGACCCATTGGTCGCCCAATCCCGTGGACAAAGATATCCCGTTTAAACCGGCACGTATCTTGATGCAGGATTTTACCGGCGTGCCGGCTGTAGTGGATATGGCTTCACTAAGAGCTGAATACGTCCGTCACGGAAAAAACGGACAAAAAATCAATCCGGCTATTCCGGTCGATTTGGTTATCGATCATTCGGTTCAAGTGGATTATTTCGGGACCAATTACTCCTACAGCAAGAACGTGGAGTTGGAATACGAAAGGAACAAGGAGCGTTACGAACTGCTGAAATGGGCACAAAAAGGATTGAAAAACTTTACCGTTGTGCCACCTGGAATGGGTATATGCCATCAGGTAAACCTGGAATACCTGGCTCAGGGAATCACAATACGCGACGGATGGTTTTTTCCCGACACCCTGGTGGGAACCGACTCACACACACCAATGGTAAACGGGATCGGAGTTGTCGGCTGGGGCGTAGGTGGAATTGAAGCGGAAGCTGCCATGCTGGGACAGCCTATTTTCTTCACTTGTCCCGAAGTTATCGGGCTAAAACTTGCCGGCACCATTCCGGCGGGCTGTACGGCCACAGATATGGTACTGTCCATTACAAAAGTGCTGCGTGAAAAAGGTGTGGTGGGAAAATTCGTGGAAGTTTTTGGTGACGGGCTGGACAACCTGACGGTAACCGACCGGGCTACCATTGCCAATATGTCACCCGAATTCGGATGTACGGTAACCTATTTTCCCATTGACAATCGGACGTTGGAATACATGCACGTTACCAACCGTTCACCGGAGCAGATAAAGATTGTGGAGGAATACAGCAAGGAAAACCTGTTGTGGAGAACAGGCAACGAGAAGATCGCTTATTCATCGGTAGTGGAGTTCGACCTATCCACGCTGGAGCCGACCGTCTCCGGGCCAAAACGGCCTCAGGACAAAATTCCGGTAAAAGAGCTGGGATACAAATTTTCCGAGTTGCTTGAAAAAGAACACAACCGGAAGTACCAATCCCCTCTGCAACGTTCGGAGTCAGCATGGTTGGCCGACGGCGGTTCGGGAACAGAGTTCACCTTCGGTAAAACGCCTGTCGAAGGCGCTGCTCCACACGAAATCATTGCGGAATCCCTGCAATCCGTACGCATTAAACACAAGAACAAAGAACTTATCCTCAGCGACGGAAGCATCGTTATTGCGGCCATCACCAGCTGTACCAACACCTCTAATCCTGCCGTGATGATTGGCGCCGGGTTATTGGCCCGTAATGCGGTAGAAAAAGGATTAAGGACCAAGTCGTGGGTAAAAACTTCGCTGGCCCCCGGCTCAAAAGTGGTTACGCAGTACTTGAAACGGGCGGGACTAAATGAATATTTTGATGCGTTGCGTTTCCATACCGTAGGTTATGGATGCACCTCCTGTATCGGTAACTCCGGTCCTTTACCGCCACAAATAGCGGAAGCCGTTGAGAAAGGAGATCTGGTAGTGGCGTCAGTCTTATCGGGGAACCGGAATTTCGAGGCACGGGTCCACCCGCAGGTCAAAATGAATTTCCTGATGTCGCCCATGCTGGTAGTAGCTTATGCATTGGCCGGACGCGTCGATATTAACCTTATGGAGGAACCCCTGGATTATGATCCTAACGGAAATCCTGTCTATCTGGCAGACGTTTGGCCCGGTCGGGAAGAGATTGTGGAAACCATCAACAAATGTGTGAAACAAAACGATTTTCAAGAAGTGTATGATGTTATTTTCGAAGGTTCAAAAGATTGGCAGGAGCTGAAAGTAAATCTCGATGAAAATTTCGAATGGAACAGGCAATCCACCTATATAAAAGAAGCTCCGTTTTTTAAAGACCTCACTGTAGACCCCGACCCGATGATCAATATCCGAAACGCCCGCGTACTTCTCTACCTGGGCGACTCGGTAACCACCGATCACATTTCGCCGGCAGGTTCATTCCGGGAAGAGAGTGCCGCAGGACAGTACCTGAAAGCCCACGGAGTGGGGAAAGCAGATTTTAACTCATACGGGGCACGGCGTGGAAACCACGAAGTGATGATGCGAGGTACTTTTGCCAACGTGCGTATCAGAAACAGAATCGTTGACCGGGAAGGTGGTTTCAGCCGGTATTTTCCGACCGATGAGGTAAAAACCGTTTACGAAACAGCGATGGCGTATAAACGGGATAAAACGCCCTTAATCATCTTAGCGGGTAAAGAATACGGTTCAGGTTCTTCCCGTGACTGGGCAGCCAAAGGAACTTTCCTGTTGGGTGTAAAAGCCGTCATAGCCGAAAGCTTCGAACGCATTCACCGGAGTAATCTCGTAGGAATGGGGGTAGCACCGCTTGTATTCCTCGCAGGTGAGAATGCGGAAACCCTCGGTCTGGACGGAACCGAAACCTACAACATCACCGGGCTGGCCGACAACCTGATCCCCCATAAATTACTGGAGGTTGAAGCGGTACATCCTGACGGAAAAGTGACCGTATTCGAAGTGGAAGTACGTTTGGATTCCGCTATCGAAATTGAATACTACAGAAACAACGGAATCTTGCAGTACGTGCTGAGGGATTACCTGAAGAACAGTTGATAAAAATGTTGTGGATAAGATTTACCACGCTTTCAACTCAACCAGTAAACCGGCAATTTTCCCAACCACAGCTTCGGCATATCTTTTGCCTTTTTCGGCGGTGGATTTTGCAGGATTACCTATCCCTGTGTCTTTGGAAACCTGTTGCCAGGGTCGTGGTAACCAGCCAACTTTTTGATTGATGGACTCCATCGGTAAGGGAGATGTTTTGCCATTACCGGCTTGTTCCATCTTCACCAAATCGGGACGGTAATGGAGCAGCACCGAGGTTTCCTGCTCCCCACCGTGCTCATCGATCTTCTCTTCAAAGTAGGCACCGGTAGGCACAATGGACCACCAGTCCACGGCGATAACGGTAAAATCGGGATATTTCTTGGCTAAATCGCGAATGTAGGTTTTGAATGTATTGCCGCCGTGTCCGTTTACGATAACCAGCTTTTTTAATCCTTGCCCGTGCAGGGAATCGACTATATCGCACAATATGGCTTTTTGCGTCTCGCTGTTCGTGTGAATGCACAACGGCAAGTCCCATTGTCCGGGGTTTTGTGATCCGAAATAAACCGGCGGCAGAACAGCACACAACACGCCGGATTTCTCATAAGCGAGTAAAGCGCTCTCCAAGGCTATATGATGCGATAAGTAACAATCCGTAAGGTACGGTAAATGATAATTGTGCGGCTCAAAAGCGCCCCAGGGTAATACCACGGCATCGTAGCTGGCTTCTTTTACGTCTTGCCAGTTGGCAGACCTTAAATCAATTGAGTTCATATGTTGAAAAATTAAATGTCAATAACGAATAGCCGTTTTCTTATCTGCTTTTCCAATCAACAGGAAAATAAAAATCATCATTACAATTTCCACAAGAACCACATACGGAAAAACATTCATTCCAAACTTTTCGGTCAGTATGCCGATTGAATAATTTATAATTGTATTTCCGGTGAGCGCAATGAGCATCGCAAAACTGAAAGCAGTCCCGGAAACCTCCTTGAAGATTTCACCTACCAAACCCAGCATGACCGGAAAACCCGGGGCCAGGCCGCTACCGATAAGAAACATTCCCAGCAAGTGCATAAAGTAGGATGCCGGTAGCACCAGACAGATCAACCCGAGCGAAAACAGCAATAACGACAATTGAATCAACCGAAAATGATGCCATTTTTTCAATACGCTTCCCGTAAGAATTCTCATGCAAACCAGTCCTGAGACAGAAACCGATAATGCTATCAATGCCTGATATTGAGGCACGGCAAGTTTATCAATAAAAAACGAAACCGACCAATTGTTGATTATGGCTTCGAAGGCCGACTGAAAAAACAGGTAAAAACAAATGGCCATAAACAGCTTGTTCTTTACAAAAACAGGAATGAGCTTTAACGATATTTTTTCCTTTTGAACGGTCAACGGATAATTGATGAGAAGAAAAATTAAGGCAACAGCTAGGCTGATGCCACTCACCACATCAATAACCAAGGTGTAATGTATCTCATCTATCCGGCTCAGGATCATTGGCATGGAAAATGCACCAATACCGTAAAACAATCCTAGCCAGTTCAGGTTTATGATTTTATTTTTTCCTTCGCTTAAGTCGGAAACCAATGCGCTGGTACCGCCGTTAATGACTCCACCGCCCAATCCGAAAAAGAAAATACCGGCCCTCAACAAGTGAAGGGAACCCACGTGGACTATCCCGAAAAACCCGAGCGATAGAAACAGCGAAGCAACGGAAAGCACCCACCTGTAACCGAACTTGTCTACAACAGGCCCAAACAAAACCGAGCCGGCAAGCATACCAACGGGAAGAACGGAGAATAAACCTCCGGCAGCAATATCAGACATTCCGAAACGGGCCTTCAGCAACGGCAAAATCGAACCGATAATCACCATGGAAATTCCGAAAAGAAAGATGCCCGTAAAGTTGGCTATAAATGCAATTGTTTTATTATTCATATTCCTTTTTGCCTTTGCTAAACAACATGGTCGCCGGGAGAAACATATCCGTTGGAAATAGAGTAAAACGTAAGCCCGGAAACCGTTTTAATACCGGTCTTCGCAATAATATTTTTACGGTGCGAAAGGACTGTGTTCAGGCTTATGTTCAGCTTATCGGCAATCTCTTTGTTTAAACGTCCCTGAACTATAAGCTTCAGTACCTCTATTTCCCGGTTGGTCAACTGCTTATTCTCCTCTTGCAATTTATGTTCATCGGAAAAGGTATGGTTCAGGTGTTCGATATGTCCGGAATCCAGTTCCTTGAGTTTCGGACGCAACACTTTTTCCAACAACCGGTTATGAATGTGCAGCTCCTTTTCGAGGGCAGTTATTGAAAAAATAACCGCGTAAGCAAGGTTTTGGTTAAAATTTCCCGAAATATGCCTGATGATAATGTTTTTTAAATCGTGCAACAATTCATTTGGGTAGTCACTGAGCTGCTCAAGGCCTTGCTGCAGATGTTCAGAAAGCTCCGATTTGAACTGATAGAATATTTTATGCAACAGTTTTAGTTCTTCATTTTCGCCACCACTCATCGCGATAAAAGGGGTGAAGTGCTTTTCCAGATTCGGAACAGACGCCTGCATATAATTTTCGACGGTACGTTTAAGATAATCCACGATAAGTGAGACATCAAACGCATCGAGATCCTTTTCCGGATTATATTCTTCATCCAGGTAAACATTCAGGATGGCCAGAATGAAATCAATGTTCAGGTCATTTTCCAAGCAGATTTTTTCGATCGTTTTCTCTCCCACTCCCAGTTTTATGCCAAACCTGTTCACAACAGGTATAAGTTCACTGTGCTCGGTAAGCAATTCAGATAAGACCGCATTTTTTTTAATGTCTGCCATTTATTTCCGGAAAGATTTTTCAGCAACCGAAGAGAAGCGATCCCGCCTGTATTCTTTGTAGAAATGCCGGACAGCATCGATGGGATGCCAAAACAGCATTCTGGGGCCTGAAAATCGCATTACCTCTTTTATTTTCAATCGCATATCGTTTTTATAGCAATGAACAGTGCAGGATCCGCAGGTAGGTTTTTTTTCACCGAAAGGGCAATTTTCAAGCCGTTTCATTGCATAATTTTTCAGTACGGTACATTCTTCACACAGTCCCGTCACATGTTTATGATTCGCCCTACAATAGATGGCCATCATCTTGTTCACCACTTTTTTTTCACCTTCGTTCATATATCGTTTAAACAGCCAGGCGCGTTCTGTAATCAGCGTTATTGGTATAAGCTTGATTATTGCCTGAGTCCGTTTCTATAAAGAACCGTAAAAGTAACCCTTTTATTTTTTTTCTCAAAATCGGGACAAAATGATTTGATGAAAAGAAGAGTCACTTCTTTTCCGAAGCCGGAGGAAGTTGTACTGTACGCATTTGCCGGAGGATATGCGATTGCCGTTGCCTGATATATGAAGACGGTTTTTTTGAGCTAAATTTCAGCGGATTAGGCAATGTTGCGGCCACCAATGCCGACTGTGAAGCCGAAAGTTTCTCCGCCGTAGTATTGAAATGTTCATGGGCAACCGCTTCCACGCCATAAATCCCGTCACCCACCTCCATACAGTTCAGGTAGACCGTCAAAATACGTTCCTTTGTCCAGAAAAATTCAATTAAAACTGTGAAATAGGCTTCCAATCCTTTTCTCAGCCACGACGACCGGGGCCAGAGAAACACGTTTTTAGCCGTTTGCTGACTGATGGTGCTTGCTCCCCGGGGACGTTTACGGGTTTTATTCTCTTTGAGGGCTTTTTTAATTTCCACCTTGTCGAAGCCGTTGTGATTAAAGAAACGCTGGTCTTCCGAGGCGACAACAGCGCGTTTCATATTATTCGAAATACGTGTGTACGAAACCCATTTGTGCTTAACCTCAGGCTTTCTCCCCTCTGCGATCTGTTCCGTCATTCTTATTCCCATCAGTGGAGTAAAATAGACAGGGACAAACCTGTACCCTATCACGGATACTACGCTCCAGAGAAAGAAAAAAAGCACTATTTTACCGAAGATACGAGGTATTTTTTTCATGACTTCTCTACCACAATTTGAACCTTACCCGCCACCTTCCATCGCTAAAATCGTGGCTAATAATTTCAAAACGCCCGATTTCCGATGTGTTTCCAACATGTGAACCGATGCAGGCGCAAACATCATAGTCACCTACCCTGACAATACGCAATGTTTCTGATACATTATCGGGAAGTTTTGATAAATCCACTATCTCTGCTGCCGCTGAGACCGGTAGAAATTCTTCTGAAACGGGCAGATGACGGCCGATAATCTCGTTTACGCCCGCCTCAATGGCCTGTACTTGTTCAGGGGTGGGCGATTGAGACAAAAAATAATCGGCTTTGCTTTTCTTCCGTTCTATGTGTGTATTTTTCGAGCGGGCACAACCGAACATCCTTACCATTGTCTGGTTAAGAATATGTTCCGTAGTGTGCATGGGAGGGTATTCCTGTTTGTTGTGTCCGTTAAGCTCAAGTTCCATAATCCGTTTCAAAGCACAAAGATAAGAAAAATCACTCGTTTTTTTTCTTCGTCATCAAATAATTCCCCTGATTGTTTTTTTCAAGGTAATATCCTTTGTTCAGCTCAATGCGCCACCCTTCGCCGGTAATTTCATCTTCGCCGATCTCCACCGGTTCAGAAACAACCACCCATACTAGTCCGGGCGACAACAGCGCACCTCCGCCGGTCACCGTCAAGATTCCCCAGTTGTCGCTTATGCGGATGGTGGGATAAACCGTCCCTTCGTCAACATCCAGGGGAATCGGGTTAACCGGGTCGAACGACATGTTCATATCCTCCAGTTTAATTTCAAGTCGCGGCTTTTCCAGAAACTTATCCCGCAACTCATTCAGTGTTAATGTGTGTTTTTCGCTACGTAAAGTCTCTTCATCACGAATTTCCTTGCCGCGATAATCTTCCGATAATTGCCTTACGTATGAAGGTAAAACTATTCGCATATCTAACTCAAAAGCCTCTTCGAAAAATTCTGTAAGATCGGTTTCTCCGCTAATACCCTTGTTCCAGTTGTTGTTTTTCTGATAAAGAAAAAAGCCATACACCGCCACAGTTTCATAAGCAAAAGACCTGACAAACGAAGGAGTGTTGGGATAATCTTCCAGTCTCGCTATGAGGTATTCGCGCAACTGCCATTTATCGCGTCCGCTCATCATTTGTCCGGTGTAGGTTGCAAGGCCTTCAAGCAATTCCAGTTTGTTCTCCGATAGTTGCGATCCGCTGTATACCAGATGACGATACTTCCTGAATATCAATGCATTCCGCAAATGTTCTTCTGCCAGCGAAAGCCTCCTGGCCCTCAGTGCTTTTTTTAAGGCTTCAAGTTCGAGCCGAAGAAATACCCTGCCGTCTTTCTCATCCAGGTGATAATTATCTGATCCCCGTATATCGAAGCCAAGCGAAAGTTGTGCACTGTGGAACAGTTCGTGCGTAATAAGATCGAGTCGCTGGTATTTATTGGGTGAAAGCGGCAAAACGACTGTTGCCCATGTTTTTCCGTTCCAATCGAGCGAAGTGTTCTGAAAACTGATTTCTTTGGGCAGGACTCCCGTGTAATAACCCCTCCTTGCCACCAATACATTGTCTTTGTCCGGCTCATTGGCATAGATTACACGGGTACCTTCCTCTATGAGCATAATAGGGCCGTAGATGTCCTTATCCCATATTTTAACATTTTCGCGTGTTGCCTGTTTTACCTGATCAAAATAATGCGGAATACTGTCCCTGTTTATCATCGGGGTTTGTGCACCGGCCACAGGGATAAAAAAAGAAATCAATACTGCGCAAACAATACCTTTCATTCCTCTCCAACATCTTGAGGCGAAAGATACAAAAAACATTTCCTTTTAAAGAAAATTGCTCAAAATCTTTTCTTTTAATCTGTAAGTCTACTTCAAAAACTCCGAAGACTTATTTTATCGTAGAAGACTTATCTGTTAAAAAACACATGGAGGTTAAAAAGGTTAACTTTCAGGATTCACTTCCCGAATGAATGTCTATATCCTTTACCACAAGTGAAGCCAGTGTCATTCCGAAAATTGCCGGCAGGTAAGACATTGTACCGTTAATTCGTGCTTTTTTTGTATCCCATTGAGAAACAGGAGCATTACTCTCCTCTAGAAACGATTTTTCTCCTTTGTTTTCACGCGCTTCATTGCTGTAAACACAAAGGAATTTTTTTTCCAGTCCTCCCAGTTTTTTTATTCTTGTCCGGAGTGCGGCAGCCAGAGGACAACCTTTCACTTTCCAAAACTCATCTACCCGGATACAGGAAGGGTCAATCTTCAACGCCGCACCCATCGATGAAAAGAAAACTCCAGGCATTTGCGAGGCTAAACGTATAAGATGAACTTTATTGGAAAGGCTGTCGATAGCATCAATAATGAAATCATACGATTCGAGCTTAAAGGAACCGGCGGTCTCCGGACTATACACTACTTGCATAGAAACAATTTCGGCATTGGGATTTATTTCGAGCAGTCGTTCCTTTAACACCTCCACCTTCACTTGTCCGATAGTTTTCACCGTAGCCATCAGCTGCCGGTTGATATTGGTTACGGCAACCCTGTCTGAATCCACCAGCGTAAGATGGGTAATCCCGCTTCTTATCAGCATTTCTGCGCACCAGCTCCCGACTCCTCCCACACCAAATATAATAACCCTCTTTCGAGCTGCGAGATCCAAATAACGGCTTCCCATAAGGAGCTCAGTTCGCTGAAATATCTCTTTTTCGTTTATCATAAAACAGGACATGAAAAAATTCAAAACAGTTTCTAACAATCGAGTACTTTTCTTTACCAGGAAATCACTTTTGCGGAAAAGGTTATCAGCCATTTGCGCGGAATAAACCTGACCAGGTTGGCTACGAATTTATTCAATCCTCCTTGAATAACCAGTGTTTTTCCTTTCATCATGGCATGATAACCAAACGCTACCACTTCCCCTGGCAAAGGCGTTTTCATGTCTTTCAGAAATCCGTTTGGGTGCTGCATCCGGGCAGCTATCCCAAAATTGGTTCTGACGGGTCCGGGACAAAGTGCAGTGACGGTAATACCGTATTTTTGGAATTCGTAAGCAATGGCTTGTGAGAAGCTTGCCACGTATGCTTTGGACGCAAAATAAACCGACATCCCCGGGCCCGGTTGAAAGGCAGCTGTGGATGCAATATTCAAGATTTTTCCTGATTTACGCGGGATCCAATCCTGAACAAAAAGATGACATAAATGCGATAATGCACTTATATTCAAATCGATCATCTGTCTATGCCTCACCCATTCCGTATCGGCAAAATATCCAAAATCGCCAAACCCTGCGTTGTTCACCAAGTAATCTACCTCGATTCCAGTGTCCTTTATTTCATCGTGAACAGCCCGCACATTTTCTGGCTTTGTCAGGTCTTTTGCAATCGTCCGTACCGATATGGTAAATGTATTTTCCAATTCATCTTTCAAATCATTCAATTCTTTTTCGCTTCGGGCAACGAGAATCAGGTTTGTGCCCTTTGAAGCGAACAGCCGGGCAAACTCAGCACCAAGCCCCCTCGACGCACCCGTAATTAATGCAGTATGGTTCATTCTTATTGATTTTGGAACAAAATTAAACTTTTTTTCCGTAGCGCGGTCGAAGAAAATGAACCAATTAACGAAACGTTAACTGGCTACGCATAAAAAATGCCGCCAAACTGAAAAATAATTGGGTTCTAATTGATAGGATGCATGCCGGTTGTGAAATTAGTGTGCATCCACTTTTTATGCTCTTTTCCGTCCTTTGTCTATCCGCAGAAAAATAAACAACAAGATGGTAAATCCCCACAACGACGAACCGCCGTAACTAAAGAATGGCAACGGGATACCAATTACGGGCATAATGCCAATCACCATTCCGATGTTTACCAGCAAATGGAACAGAAATATACTTACAACACCATAGCCATACACGCGGCCAAAGATTGTGGTCTGTCGTTCCGCCAAAGAAATAAGCCTCAGTATGAACACGGCAAAAAGCAGGAGAATAATGGTTGAACCGATAAAGCCCCACTCTTCGCCTATCGTGCAGAAAATAAAATCGGTGTCTTGCTCGGGGACATATTTCAGTTTGGTTTGTGTGCCGTTCAAGAAACCCTTTCCAAACATCCCGCCCGATCCAATGGCTATTTTCGATTGCCCCACGTGATAACCCGATCCACGCAAATCCTGCTCCATTCCCAACGTTACCTTGATGCGCATTTGCTGGTGCGGTTGCAGGACATCGTTAAAAACATACTCACTCGATTCAACAAACGCGAACGAACCCACAACAAACAACAAGATATACAAATAAACCTTTTTCCAAAACCGAAGCGACAAGTAAGCCAGGTAAACCGCGACCAATCCTAATGCCACAAGCGCCAATAAACCGGGATTGACAGGAAGATTAAAAAAATGCATAATCCATCCGGCTGCCAGGACAATCAATCCTAGTCCGATGATGATGAAAGCCGTTTCTCGGCGTTTTACGTAGTTCCAGACCATGGCGGCAGCAAAAACAATAATCAGTATAACTGCGATGAATTCACCGACGGACAACATCCCCAGTTGAACGTCCGAAAAACGGATGGCCAGTACAAAATATAAAATTGCCGCCACACCCATGAAAAGGATTCCACCAGGTAATCCCTCACGGTACAACACAAAAATAAGGCTCAGGTAAACCAGTGCGGTACCTGTTTCACTTTGCAGGATCACCAGCACCAACGGAAGAAAAATTAAGGAGAATACGATGATCAGGTTTTTCCTTTCCATCAAACGGAAATTGTACACGTTGAAAATCTTTGCCAGCGTAAGTGCTATGATAAACTTCATAAATTCGGCAGGCTGCAACCGTACCGGACCTATCACCAACCACGAACGCGAACCTTTGATTTCGGGCGCGACAACAAGGGTAATGACCAACAATGCGATTCCGGCGATGTAAGCTACAAAGGCATACGTTTCGTAAAATGAAGTATCGATTTTGAGGAGGGCAAACGCAAGCAGCAACGAGGTACCCATCCAAACAAGTTGCATCCCGGCCCGGCCGGAAAGGTCGAACATGCTCACCGCATTCTCCAGATCGAAACTGGCCGCATAAATGTTCAACCAACCCAGCACAATAAAGAGTAGGTACATAAGCGCAGTAAAGCGGTCTACCCTTCCCTTTTCCTGTATTTCCTTAGTTCCTCTGTACATTTCTAACTTGAGTTGCTGTGGAATCTATGCGTTGGGCAGAAGCATTTCTTCTGTACGCAAACGGTAAAATCACCCGGCTGGCAATAGTTTTTTCCAACACCTGGTCCTGCGGCATAATTTCTCCCATCAAGTACTTCTGCATCATTAATCTTCCAATAGGAACGGCGTTCGTGGCTCCAAAGCCGCCGTTTTCCACAATCACGGCAATGGCCACTTTCGGGTCGTCCTTCGGAGCAAACCCGATGAACAGGGAGTGATCTTCCCCGTGCGGGTTTTCGGCTGTTCCCGTCTTGCCGCAAACCGTCAAGAACGGCTCCATATTTGCCCTCCGGCAGGTTCCGTGTGTTACGGCATCGGCCATTCCCGCAACCGTCAGTTCAAAATGCTCGCGGCGGATGTTCGACTCTCTTCGTTTGCTGTAGAGCGTATCTAACGGAGCGCCTTTTCTGGCTTTCACCACATGCGGTTTATGATAATAACCCCTGTTGGCGATTAGCGCCGTATAATTAGCAAGCTGCAGGGGAGTGGCCAATATTTCTCCTTGTCCAATAGCAATAGAAATGATGTTATGAGCCACCCATCTATCGTTCTTAAATGCATTTGAATAATATTTGCTGTTCGGGATAAAGCCTCTTTTTTCAGAAGGTAAATCCACATCTGTTTTATAGCCGAATCCCAGATCAACCATGTGTTCTTTCCAAACCTCAAAAGCCTCAATAGTACTGCTGTATTTGGTACGGTTATTCAACATGGCGTTAAGTCCATAACAGAAAAACGAGTTACACGAAGTGGCCAGCGCCGGCTGTAGGCTGAGCGGTGAAGCGTGTCCGTGGCAGGCAGGACGCCCTCCCAATGGCGGATAGCCTCCGAAACAGCTGTACCGGGTATCAGGAGTAATGATTCCTTCTTCCAGAAAAATCAATCCTTGTGAGGGCTTAAAAGTGGATCCGGGTGGATACAATCCCGAAACAGCCCGGTTGATCAACGGCTTGTAAGGATCCTGTTCGAGTTGAAGGTAATTCTGGCTGAAGTTTTTTCCGGTCAGGATCGACGGATCATAAGAAGGTGCAGCCACCATACAAAGGATTTCGCCTGTTTTGGGTTCAATCATAATAATGGACCCGATTTTGTTCTGCATCAGGTATTCCCCGTACGCTTGCAAGTTAATGTCAATGGCCAGCGTTAAATCGCGACCTGAAACGGGCGATTTGTCAAATTCTCCGTCGCGGTATTTTCCCTGTACGCGACCGTGTGCGTCGCGCAAAAGGACTTCTACTCCTTTCTCTCCCCGCAAATCCTCTTCGTGAGAAAGTTCGATCCCCGATTTCCCCACGTAATCGGTACGTGTATAATACGGATCAGCATCCATCTTATTTTTGTCGACTATGCCCACGTACCCCAATATCAACCCCATATTAGGATATTTGTATTGTCGCTCGGTCCGGTTTTGAATATAAATTCCGGGGAACTTGTACAATTTCTCCTGCAACAAGCCGTATTCTTCCACGTCGAGTTGCGACATGAAAAGCTGCGGTGTATAGGAGGAATAGCCGGGATTTTTTCGCCGGTCTTTCATTTCGGCTTCCAGCTGTAGAAAAGCTGCTTTGTCGATGTTTAGCGTGTTGCAAAAATCGAGCGTGTCAAATTGCTTCATTTCTCGCACAACCATCATGACATCGTATGTGGGCTGATTGAAAACGACCAATTCGCCGTTTCTGTCATAAATGGCTCCACGTGCCGGATAAAGTGTTTTTCTGAAAAAAGCGTTGCTGTCGGCAAAGTTTCGATATTCCGGACTAAGAATCTGCAAATTAAATAGTTGTGCAATATACACCAATAGCGTTACCACGACAACAGACGCAATGATATACTTCCTTTTCTCGTATGACTTGTTATTGTTAACCACTTTTCTCTCTCCTGATTGATAGGGAATCCAGTGCCAGAATCAGGACAATAGTCAGTATCGAAGAAGACCCAATCCGGATAAGGGTGCTGGTTAAATTAAAGAGTGTGAAGGCTTCGATAAAAAAGAGCAACGTCTGATGCAACAATACCATCATTACTGTAAATTTCACAAAAGCCGCTGTTGACGTATGAATACCGGGAACCAGGTCTTCGTACTCATTTTTGGGATAAAACAGGTTTAATACCATGCTTCTCAGTGTAGCAATAATGGTTGTGGCAGCAGCATTCATACCGGGTGTATTCAAAAAAATATCGATAACAATTCCCAACAGGAAACCCGAAACAATTACATAGAACCGGTTTCTTCCGTAAGGCAGTTTTATGAGAAAATAGATATACAGAATAGGCACAGCCAATCCAAAAACAGCAATACGATTAAGCAGCAATACTTGTAACAATACCAATATTACGAACAGCAAAATCTCTTTGAATATGGAAACCGCTTTCATTATGGAATTGAATTTTCTAATTCATTCTGTTCTTCAAAATGCGCATCATTTATAATAAGAATATCCCTCACAGAATAAAAATCAGTAGCTATTCGCAAATTTAACGTATTGAAATTGTCATCTTTAGATAAAATCTGCCCGGTAACGTATCCGATAACAATATCTTTTGGGAAAATGCGTGAAAAACTGGTTACTACCGTGTCTCCCGGTTGAAAAACTTCGTGTTTGGGAAGTTCTCCTATCTGCGCTGTAATCAAATCCTTGCCGTCCCACGAAATTGATCCCGTATTGTTGGAATTTTTCAGTTTGGCACTCAACCTGAATTTCGGATTTATAATGGGAATAACCACTGAAAATGATGGAGAGGTCTTCAATACTACTCCCACCACTCCATTTTGTGAAACTACACCCATATCAGGTTTGACACCGTGTATGGAACCTTTGTTTACCGTGATGAAATTGTTTGGGCCCGAGAAACTGACATTGATCACTTCAGCGGGAACAAATGAAAACCTTGAAGCTGGAATGGAATCACTCAGAAAAGCATTCGTTGTTAACGTGTCCCTTTGCGTGTCCGACAAGTAGGACTTTAACGAGTATAGTTCTTCTTCGAGCCGTGCATTCCGTTCCAGTAAAAGCTTGTTGCTCTTGTTTAAATGGATAAAAGCCGTTGCTTTGTCAGAAATCTCGTAAAACCAGCCAGTAGCCTTGTTTGCAGATGTTAGGTATACACTTCTCTGATAAGAATTAAAAGAAAATACCAGATAGAAGCTGATGACAATCAAACCGATTGCGATCAGCCACGAACTGTTTCTGATAATAAACGAGAGAAGGTTTTTCATCCTATCTCATCAGGAATGTAAACTTGTCAATGTTTCTTAAAGCAATACCTGTTCCTTTGGCTACCACGTGTAACGGATCATCTACTACTTTGAACGGAATACCGATTTTATCGGTCAGCCGTTTATCCAAACCACGAAGCAAAGCACCGCCTCCTGTCAGGTAAATTCCATTACGTACAATATCGGCATATAACTCCGGGGGAGTTTGTTCCAGTGCACTAAGCACCGCTGAATCCACTTTAGATATCGACTTTTCAAGGCAGTGCGCTATCTCCTGATAGGATACGGGCACATCCATCGGCAAAGACGTCATGCGATTAGGACCGTGAACGACAAAATCTTCTGGAGGATCCTGAAGCTCGGTCAAGACGGAGCCTACATTAATCTTGATCTGTTCGGCGGTTCTCTCTCCCACTTTCATGTTGTGCTGACGCCCCATATAATCCATAATGTCTTCGGTGAGGTCGTCACCGGCAATCTTTATCGATTTGTTCGATACTATCCCGCCCAGTGAGATCACAGCAATCTCTGTTGTTCCCCCACCTATGTCCACAATCATGTTCCCTTCGGGAATCTCCACATCCAGGCCGATACCCAGAGCAGCTGCCATAGGCTCGAAGAGCATGTAAACATCGCGTCCTCCGGCATGTTCAGCTGAGTCACGAACCGCACGGATTTCCACTTCGGTGCTTCCTGACGGAATACAGATTACTACCCGAAGTGACGGCGAAAATAATCCGCCTTTGTTTTTTGTAGCCATTTTAATCATACCGCGAATCATCTGTTCTGCGGCGTTAAAATCAGCGATTACACCATCCCTCAGGGGCCTGACCGTATGTATGTTTTCGTGTGTTTTTCCGTGCATTTGGCGGGCCTTCTCGCCCAGCGCGATCATCCTGTCGGTCTTACGGTCCAATGCCACTATGGACGGCTCGTCCAGCAGAATTTTTCCGGCATTGTTTACAATAATGGAGTTGGCGGTTCCCAGGTCCATTGCCAACTCTTGTGTGAATGAAAATAATCCCATATTGTTATGTTTGTTACGAGTTGCAGGGTGTGTTCACACTGCGAGAACCCACCCCTGGCTTCTCAATCAATGTTTAAAATGCCTGATCCCGGTTGTAACCATGGCCAGGCCGTTTTCGTTACAGTAAGCAACCGACTCTGCATCCTTGATGGAGCCTCCCGGCTGAACTACAGCTGTTATTCCGGCTTTATGAGCTATTTCAACGCAATCGGGAAAAGGAAAGAAAGCGTCCGATGCCATTACGGCCCCGTTAAGGTTAAATTTAAACGTTCCTGCTTTCTCTATCGCCTGATTCAACGCATCCACTCGCGATGTTTGTCCGGTCCCGCTAGCAATCAATTGCTTGTTTTTCGCCAGCACTATAGCGTTCGACTTCGTATGTTTCACCAGGATATTTGCGAACAGCAGATCTTCCGTTTCTTTTTCCGTTGGAACTTTTGCGGTTACCACCGTTAAATCGCTTCTTGTCTGAATACTCGTATCTTTATCCTGTACCAGGAATCCGTTTAATGCAGAACGGACCTGTGTATTGTTTGCCTCCTTTCCGGTTATTTTTTGCTTAAGGATGATCCGGTTCTTCTTCTGGAACAGGATATTGAGCGCATCCTGCGAATAATCGGGAGCAATGATTACTTCGAAGAAAATTTCGTTTATAGCTTTAGCGGCCTCTGCATCCACCTGACGGTTAGTAACCACAATTCCGCCAAAAGCGGAGATAGGATCAGCTGCCAAAGCTGTTTCCCAGGCTTCTTTTACCGTACTCCGACAGGCCATGCCACAAGCATTATTGTGCTTCAGAATAGCCAAGGCTGTTTCATCAAAATCGGCAATCAACGAAACGGCGGCGTCTATGTCGAGCAGGTTGTTGTACGAAATCTCTTTGCCGTGCAACTGCTCAAATATTTCATTAAAGTTACCGTAAAAAACGCCCTTTTGATGCGGATTTTCCCCGTATCTCAACGTTTTGCCACTGTCGGCAGAAATCCGCAAAACGGGGCTTTCGCCCTTGTCGAAATAATTAAAAATAGCCGAATCGTATCCAGATGAAACGGCAAAGGCTTCCTTGGCAAACCAGCGCCGATCTTCAATATCGGTATTTCCGCTTTTCTCTTTTAACAGATCGAGCAACGGTTTATATTGCTTCCTGGAAGCCACAACAATCACATCTTTAAAGTTTTTGGCAGCCCCGCGAATAAGCGAGATTCCGCCAATATCTATTTTCTCGATAATTTCATCTTCGGGAGCTTGTGTAGCTACGGTTTCTTCAAACGGATACAAATCAACGATGACCAGGTCTATAGAGGGAATATCATAGGATTTGATGATTTTCCGGTCCTGCTCCTCGTCACGGCGGTACAGAATTCCCCCGAAAACTTTAGGATGCAGTGTCTTTACCCGTCCGCCTAGAATAGATGGATAGCCGGTAACATCCTCCACCGATTCACACTCATAACCCAACGACTGGATAAAATCACGGGTTCCCCCCGTTGATATAAGCTTTACGTTTAAACTGTTCAGCAATTTCAATATCTCCTCCAGGCCGTCTTTGTGGTATACCGAAATGAGTGCCGAATTTATTTTCTTTGACATCAATGATTATTTTTTTAAAGAATACAAAGGTATAAAATCTATCGGTCATTTTTGTGAAATTGGAGTTTGTTTTATGAATTTTTGAGAAAAAGAAGCTGTTCGGGGTTGTGCGACCGGATGGCGACCGCTTTTATCATGCTTTTTTAAATAATTATGCAAAGTATAGCAATTAATCAGTAGAAAAAAAAAGAAAATATTGTCACTTGAATTTAATCAAGGAACTATCGAAATTAAAATATATAAATTTAATAATCAGAAATATAAAAAATAAAAGCACCTATGTTGATAACTTTTCCGGAAAACTTTATTGGTTTTCTAAAAAAGTAAATTTACCTTTGTGGTAACATTTGGTTTTTATTCATAGTTGTCTTTATGAATAAAATAAAAGGGAATGCCGTGAAAATCGGCAACAGTTCCCGCTGCTGTAAGCTCTTTTTTTGCGTGCTGAACAAACACCTCCATAGCCACTGTTTCGATAAACCGGAACGGGAAGGCGTTCAGACACGGGAGTAAGTCAGAAGACCTGCCAGATGTATTTATATACTCTTTTTGATGTCTTTCGGGTAAAAAGACGGTTAAAAATTTGATATCCCTATTTGTTATTTTAAAAACTTGCAGGTTTGCAGGTTTCAAGGGCTATTTATCCAATTATCTAAATGTCTAAATATGGGCAACAAAGAAATTTTTATTGTAAAACGAGACGGGAAAAAGGTTCCCTTCTCCATCGAGAAAATCAGAAATGCCGTTGCAAAAGCATTTCTGGCAGTAGGATCTTTCGCCACCGAAGAGGACTTTATCACGCTCCTCTCCCACCTCCACATTTCTGACGGCATGACTGTGGAAGAAATTCAGAACCAGGTAGAAACGGCGCTGATGAGGGAAAAATACTTCGCCGTTGCAAAAGCATACATGCTCTACCGGCAGAAACATACCGAAACACGTGAAATCCAGAGCAAGATGAACTTCCTGATGAACTATTGCAACGCACAGAACGCAGCAACGGGAAGCAAGTTCGATGCCAATGCCAACGTAGAGAAGAAAAACATTGCCACCCTCATCGGGGAATTACCCAAAAAGAACTTCATCGACCTGAACCGAAAGATGATCACCGACCGGATAAAGGAGATGTATGGGAAAGAACTGGCCGACAAATACATCGGTATGCTGAACGAGCATTTTATCTATAAAAACGATGAGACCAGCCTGGCCAACTACTGTGCCAGCATCACGATGTACCCGTGGTTACTGAACGGCACCCTTCCCATCGGCGGCAACTCCATGCCCCCGACCAACCTGAAATCGTTCTGCGGTGGGTTCATCAATATGGTGTTCATCGTGTCGAGCATGCTCAGCGGCGCCTGCGCCACGCCCGAGTTCCTGATGTACCTGGACTATTTTATCCGAAAAGAGTACGGCGACGACTATTTCGGGCGTTCCGGGGACGTGGTGGACCTGTCAAGGAGGCAACGAACAATAGACAAAATGATTACCGACTGCTTCGAACAGATCGTTTATTCCATCAACCAGCCTACGGGAGCACGTAATTTCCAGGCGGTTTTCTGGAATATTTCCTACTACGACAGGCTCTACTTCGAAAGCCTGTTCGGGGAATTCCTTTTTCCCGACGGATCACGCCCCGTATGGGAATCGCTCAGCTGGTTACAGAAACGATTTATGAAATGGTTTAACAAGGAACGCACCAAAACCGTGCTTACCTTTCCGGTGGAAACGATGGCATTGCTCTCGCGGGAAGAGGATGTGATCGATACAGAATATTCCGATTTTACCGCCGAAATGTATGCCGAAGGACACTCTTTCTTTACCTATATGAGCGACAATGCCGACTCATTATCGAGCTGCTGTCGCCTGCGCAACAAGATTCAGGACAACGGGTTCAGTTATACATTGGGGGCCGGCGGAGTGTCCACCGGATCGAAAAGCGTGCTCACCATCAACCTGAACCGCTGCGTTCAGTTCGCAAAACGTACGGGACAACCCTACAGTACTTTCCTTGAAGAGGTGGTGGACTTGACACACAAGGTACAGACCGCCTATAACGAAAACCTGAAGATGTTCCAACAAAAAGGGATGCTACCGTTGTTCGACGCGGGATACATCAACTTGGACCGTCAATACCTTACTATCGGTGTAAATGGGTTAGTGGAGGCGGCTGAATCGCTGGGGATAGCCATCAACCACAATCCTCAATATAAGGCCTTCGTACAGGAGGTGCTCGGGATCATTGAGCGATACAACAAAAAATATCGGTCGAGAGAATTGATGTTCAACTGTGAGATGATTCCTGCGGAAAACGTGGGCGTGAAACATGCCAAATGGGACAGGGAGGACGGTTATTTTGTACCGCGCGACTGCTACAATAGCTATTTTTACCGGGTGGAAGATCCATCGCTGAACGTGATCGACAAGTTCCGCCTGCATGGACGGGACTATATTGAGCACCTGACGGGCGGATCGGCGCTTCACCTGAACCTGGAGGAACATCTCTCAAAAGCACAATACCGACAGTTATTGCGCGTAGCAGCCCACGAAGGCTGCAACTATTTCACCTTCAACATTCCAAATACCGTATGCAACGATTGTGGCGTCATCGACAAGCGCTTTCTGAAGGAATGCCCCCAATGCGGCTCCCGCAATGTGGATTACCTCACACGCATTATCGGCTATATGAAGAGGGTGAGCAATTTCTCGGCTGCCCGGCAAGCGGAAGCGGAAAGAAGACATTACGGAAAGCCGGACACAACAGAGAAGCCTAAAGAGGAACCTATTATTTATTAAGGTTATACATTAGCCGCAAGCATACCAAAGCTATGTTTGAGAATGAGATGCCAGAAAGGTATTACAGAAAAGCGGACATTTCAACCATAAGATAATTTTTTATGCTTAAATATACAGACTATGATATTGTTTTTCAAGAGATTCCCGACGAGGTGACGTTAGCCGTCAACCTGTCGGGTTGCCCGCACCGCTGCAAAGGGTGCCACAGTCCTCACCTGCAGCAAGACATAGGGGAAGAACTGAACGAAGGAGCCCTTTCGAGACTGCTGCAGCTCTATGAGCATTCAATCACCTGCATCTGTTTTATGGGGGGCGATGCTCATGCCGAAGAGGTATGCCAGCTGGCAAACCATATCCGGATGGGTTGGAAAGGAAAGCTTAAAACGGCATGGTATTCAGGAAACAGTAACCTGCATCCTATGGCTACTGGTCGTTTTGATTATGTGAAAACAGGCCCCTATCTGGAAGCACTGGGAGGGTTAAACAAAAAAACAACCAATCAACGGTTGTACAGGTTTACAGGCGGCAGTTTTAAGGACATTACAGCAGAAATGCAGAAATAAAAAAACTCTCTACTTTTTATTTATTATTTTGAAAAGGCATTCCAAGTGATTGGCGTGCCTTTTAGTTAACTCTGCTCATAAAAAACAGCCTACAATCACTTGCCGGCTGCGTAGAGCGGTGAGTAGAGCCGCTTAAAATAGAGAGAATGAAAAATATTATTCGGAAAACAACTTCACTTCTACCTCATCGTTGACATTTTCATTAGCGTAAAAGTTTCCGTTGTTTATATTTTCATTAGTATTGAGTGTTAGAAGATAATTCAAGTCGTTTATAGAGTTATCTATCAGCCTTCCCTTTACGACTCCCTTTCCCGTAAGAAAAGTGTTTTCCCAAATGCTTGAGACGGCCTGTTTGGTCTTTTTAATCGTCTTGCTGCGTACAACAAGTTTCTCTATAATCCCCGACAAGCTTCCAGCAGATGCTTTACACAAGTCACGCACAAAACTGTCAATGGCTAATAACAACTCCTCTTTATGCCGGTGCGCATTCTCTATATTGTTTTCGTTTCCTCCGTAATGCGCAACAAGCATTTCCACAGCCGAGGGAGACAAGTTGGACAATACCATATCCGTAAACTTCTCCGCATCGGGAATGCGGATTATCCCCTTAAGCCATCGAGGTAAATATACAGGCAAGGATGAATGATATTCACTGATAAGAGCCGATATCATCTCATTAAAGCCTACATCAACCATCTTTTTCGCATAAGCCTGGAAATTCATACCCGAAGGAATAGGAAAATCTATACTATCCGTTAATTTTGTTTGTATGTCCAGATGGTTATTCGAAAGATCAATCACCCGGTAAGGACACGGATAAGTCACAACGGAGCCTGTCTCAATATCGTAAAGATAATTGCCTTTTTCATCTTCGATTCGGGCAATATCCGATGCATGAAAGTGTCCGGTAAACACAACATTCAGGCCGGCTTCCATGAATGATTGCTGAACCCATTCGAAATTATCGACGAGGTAAGGGCTAGCAAAAAAAGACTGATGGTCGAAATGTTCCACTACTCCGTGATGCATCATGGCAATCACTTGTTTTCCCAACAACTTAGCAAGCCGGACTTCATTTTTTATCCAGTTCATGGTTTCCGGTTTTACGGTACCGTGAGTGACACACGAATCTTTTTTCGCACCCCGGGAGATAAAAGTGTTGTCGCGATATTTACAGGCATCGATACAAATTATCCTTAATCCCTCGACAGGTTCATTTACGTAACTCAACGAATGTTCATCCAGACTGAGAGCGCTGTCATAGCCGTAATCCGAGTAAATATCTTTAAATTCAGCAGGTGTAACCGACTCAACCTTGTGGGTTACACCTCCGTGAAAGCTTACGGCGTCGGGGTTGTCGATATCGTGATTTCCGGGAACCACCAATACCTTCACTCCTTTTTCCCTGAGCGGAGACAAGAGTTCCACCACTCCACGGTGACCAACCAATTCTCCGTCTTTGGTCAGGTCGCCGGGAATAAGGACTACATTTACATCCTCGCACAACAGATTCTCAACCGATTTCCGCAACAAGGCGTCGCTTTCGAGAAGAAGTTTTCTGTCGCGCCGTAAATAATCTTCCAGCGCTTTGCCTTTCTCAACAATCAGTGCCGGATGCGTGTAATGCAGATCGGATATCACACCAATTCGGGCATGTTGCGCCTCTACGAAGAAAAAAGAAGTGATAACCCAAAAGAAGAAAACGGATGAAATGGTTCTTTTCATTTTGTAGAAATTGTAAATTTCGTACAGCAAAACTACGCAATGAATGTTACGAGCCGCTTACTTTTTCATTAAGATATAATGAAGATTTAGCTACAGAAATGTTAAGGGTAGATCTGATAAAGCCGTCATACCTGGCAGACTACACGCCATGATGTAGTTTTAAACAGTTTTTCTCTTTTTGCGATTTTAGCCGTATCAAATAATATATTTTGCGTAATTTACAATAAATATTTCGTAAATTATATAAAACATTTATAAAAACCAATGTTTATTTGTATCGTTTTTATTCATACTTAATACATCGTATTTTAATACTTGTTTTCTAATCTGAAATTTTAATTTAATGAATCATGAAAAGTTTACTGTACTTAAAAAAATTGTTTTTTTTGGTTCTATTGTTAATTGGCTTTACAATAACTGCACCAGCCTCTGATACTAAGAAAGCAGACTATTGGGAGACACAACAAGATGGTAGAAGAATTACTGGAAAGGTTATTGACGAGAATGGAGAAACCTTGATCGGGGTTTCCGTGATGGTTAAAGGAACCAATATGGGAATTGTTACGGATGTTGACGGTAATTATGTACTGAACAATGTCCCGGAAAATGCAACGTTAGTATTTTCCTTTGTAGGAATGAGCAGTCAGGAGATCTTAGTGGGTAACCAAACGAACATCAATGTTACCATGAAAGAAGAAAGTATTGGGTTAGAAGAGGTGGTTGCCATTGGATATGGAACCAGAAGAAAAGTTAACCTGACAGGATCTGTTGCAAGTGTCACCAGTAAAGACCTGGAAAAAAGGAGTGTTACACAGTCATCGTTGCTGCTGCAGGGGAAAATGAGTGGTATTTCCGTAAGACAATCTTCCGGAAATCCAGCTGAAAACAACGCATCTTTATTGATTAGAGGACAAAATACTTTTAGTGGCGCAGGAAACAGTCCTCTTGTTCTTGTAGATGGTATTGAATCTTCTATAGATGCCGTTAATCCCGGTGATATTGAAAGTGTATCTATCCTTAAAGATGCCGCATCCGCCGCCATTTATGGTTCTAAAGCCGCCAACGGGGTAATACTTGTACAAACAAAAAAAGGAGTAACCGGCAGGCCGGTCGTTAGTTACAATGCATATTTGGGTAAAGGAAGTCCCACCATGTTGCCAGAGATGGTTAATTCATGGGAATATGCAACTGCTTTGAACGAAGCGTCTGTAAATTCTGGGGGGAATCCATTATATACGGAAGACCAAATTCAAAAATTCAAATCCGGAGCAGATCCTATTAACTATCCGAATTTTGATCACATGAATTATGTATTCGGATCAGGAAGTGGGATGGAGAACAAACACGATTTAAGTGTGCGTGGAGGGACGCAAGGGACGCAATATCTGGTTTCAGCTGGATATTTTAATCAGCAGGGATTGATTAAGAAAAACTCCGAAGATCAATACAACCTCCGATTGAACTTGGACACCAAACTACGGGATAATTTAACATTTAGTGCAAAACTTTCGGGACTTGCTACAAACAATAAAAGGCCAATGGCTTATGATGGCACCATGGGAGGTATTATAAGAGGAGCCATGAGAAACTCAAATGCGATATTGGGTGTTTATCCCGACGGATACTATGGGAGGAATGAATCTATACACCCTGAGGCTGATCTGGAAAGCAAGAATTTTATTAAAGCCAACGGACACAGCTTTTACAGTAATGCAGAAATGGGGTGGAACATTTCAAAAGATTTAAAATTGACAGGACAAGTAGGATATACGTATGGTAATTCGGAAAATATCACGTTTCGTGCCAAATATAATGTCACTCCTGATTATAATGTAAGCCCTAATTATTTGAGAAATACGTGGTCAAAAAGTAATGCTCTCACCATGCAGACATTCGCCGAATATACAAAAAGTATAAATAATCACGACATACACCTCTTGGGTGGAATCTCCGGCCAAACCTATTATTATAAATACATAATGGCTTACAGGGATCAATTTCCAAACAATGAACTATACGAGATAAATGTCGGGGCCACTGCCAATGGCCAGGAAGGAGGCGGCGCTTCACGTAGCAGGCTGGCGTCTTATTTCGGAAGATTAAATTATGGATATATGGATAAATATCTGGTGGAAGTGAATTTCAGATACGATGGATCATCCCGTTTTCCCGGTAAAAGCAGGTGGGGGTTATTTCCTTCTTTTTCTGCCGCGTGGAGAATATCGGAAGAACAATTCTTCAAACAATCTGTTCCCTGGATGAACAATTTTAAGCTGAGAGCTTCCTGGGGAGAACTCGGAAATCAATCGATCGGCGATTACCCTTACCAGGATCTGATTTATCTAGGTCATAATTATCCCTTTGGAAATACTTATACCGCAGGAGCAGCAGTTACCACTATAGCCAACAAGGGGATAACCTGGGAAACAACCCGTATTACGGACGTTGGTCTTGATATGTCATTCATCGACAATAAGCTATCCGTTACAGCGGACTACTTTATTAAAAACACTATGGATATTTTATACAATGTGTCTGTATCAGGAATACTGGGAGCATCTCCTTCTGCGTCCAATGCCGGGACAGTACAAAATAAGGGTTGGGATTTCGATATTGCGTATAATAATACAATCGGCGATTTCAATTATGGAATTTCGGCTTTATTCTCTGTCGTTCATAACAAGGTAACTAAACTAGCCAACATAGAACGAGACATAAACAGAGGATTATTCGTCGGATATCCGATTGGAAGTGCTTATGGATATACCAGCAGCGGCCTTTTTGTAAACGATCAGGAAGTACAGAGTGCGCCAACGCAACCTTTCCAATTTCTAGCTAATGCAGGTGGAATTAAATATGTGGATATAAGCGGTCCGGAAGGAGTGCCGGATGGGATTGTGAATTCTTCTTATGACAGAACGATTATAGGACAACCCCTCCCCATTACGACTTATGGTTTTACTTTTACCGGAGGGTATAAAAATTTTGATTTCAACTTTTTGTTGCAGGGAGAAGGTGGCAGAAAAGCAATGATTACTATAGATCATTTCTTCCCGTTAGACAATAATGGAAATATCCAAAGAGATGCATTTGAAAACAGGTGGACTCAAGCAAACCCGGATCCTAACGCAAAATATCCGAAGTTAATACTCACTTCAACCGATTTTTACCTGGCTAACCCAGTTGATTATTGGTTCAGGAATGCTACTTTTTTACGGTTAAAGAATGTGCAAATTGGGTACAGCCTGCCTAAGGAAATCGTGAATAAAATTTCGTTAAATAGACTGCGTATATACATTACAGGAGAGAACCTTTTCACTTTAACGAATTATTACAAAAATTGGGATCCTGAAATGTCGACAGGGGGATCCAACAGATTTTATCCTCTGACAAGACTATATGCTGTTGGTGTAAATATTGATTTTTAAATTTTAAAAAAATAAGGCTATGAAATTAATAAAAAAAATATACGTTATAGCAGGAATTCTGATGGTTTCTCTGTTAAGCGGATGTGAAACAGATTGGTTGGATGAACAACCTCTGGAGAGTTTATCGGCCTCTTCTTTCTGGAATAGTCAAGATGACGTTCAGTTGGCATTAGCCGGTATATATAGAGCCGGTAACGTTGGAACCAACGCATATACGAATGAAGTTCTCTGTATGAGTAGCGCTACGGATGATTCCGGCTACAAACACGGATCCATTGACAACATATATAGCGGATACTTTAAGCCCGGTGATTCTCAAGTTGTTCAGGCTATATGGAATAGAGCATACGTGACAATTTTTAGAGCAAATTATTTTCTAGAAAACATAGAAAAAGTTCAGATGGATGAAGCCAAAAAAGCAGAAGTTATTGCTGAGGTGCGATTTCTCAGAGCTTATGAATACTTTTACTTGTCAACTTTATACGGCGGCGTTCCGTTAGTAACTAAGGTTCTGAGTATTGAAGAGGCGAATACACAAAAACGCAGCTCGTTGCAAGAGGTTGCCACGTTCTGTATTGATGAGTTAACCGCCGCTGCAAAAGACTTACCTGCCACGAGGCCGGATACCGAGCGGGGTAGAATATTAAAAGCGGCCGCCCTGGCGGTAAAGGCTAAATTATTAATGATTCACGAAAGATGGGCTGAGGCTGCAACGGCATACAAGGAAATTATGGATTTGAATGTCCACAGTATCGATCCTCGTTATAAAGAATTATTTGAAGAGGAAGGTGAGACAAGTAAGGAAATAATATTGGCAACCAATATTTTAGCACAACTTTACGGAAATAGCCACAATCAGCGGAATTGGCATCCGGACTTTTATGGGGGGTATCAGGAAACAAATGTTCTTCAGGGATTAGTGGATGCCTTTTTAATGAATGACGGGTTACCTATAGAAGAGTCCCCCCTGTATGATGCGGCCCATCCGTTCGACAACAGAGATCCGAGGCTATATGCCAGTATTTTCCTACCCGAATACACAGAGTTCAGAGGCATATTATATTTAGCCCATCCCAGTCTGACCAATAAAGGGATAGGAACTCCGTTGAGAGGCGCCACCGGTTACGGATGGAAGAAATACGTTACAGAAGATTATGCAGGTGATTGGGGATCCTCCGGAGACGACGTTATACTGATACGCTATGCGGAAGTATTACTGGGTTATTTAGAATCTAAGTTGGAAAGCGGTGATAACATAACTCAAGATTTATTGGATCAGACTATCAATGAAGTTAGGGGACGAGAGGCTGTACAAATGCCTCCTGTCACAGAAACTGACCGCGATAAATTAAGAGAAATTGTAAGAAGGGAGCGCAGAGTAGAGTTCTGTTTAGAAAACCCAATAAGATATATGGATATAAGAAGATGGGGTATTTATACAGAAGTTATGAATCAACAGTTTTACGGGATGAAATTAACAGACACTCCCGAAACCTACACGGCTTATCCCGTTGAAACAACCGGTAAATATCGCGGTCACCTGAAGTCAATCAATAAGACAGGAACTGTAAAACCGGAATCCGCACTGTTGCCTATACCGATCTATGAAATAAATATTAATCCTGAATTGGAACAGAATCCCGGATATTAGATATTTATTTATGATAAATCTGGTTAGAAATTAAACCAATGCCGTCCAACATGATTTGTAACTTTGTATTATCGGTTAAACCATATCATTTCTTGTAGGTTTATTTCTCTCGGTAATGCGATGATTCAATCCTTTCAAATTATGTAGTGTATATATTGGACGGCATTGGTTAAAAATAAAAAAAATGAAAATTAGATTTTTAGTTATATTCTTTTCGATGATTTTTGTACATTGCGGTTATAATTTAGCAAGCATACAAAAATATACAGGCCTACGGAGGAGTTGGACAGACTCCGTACCTTCCCAGCCTAAAGAAGAGTACATGAAATTTATTGATGACCTTAAATCTCCGTTATGGACCAAACACAATTGGTGCACCACTCTTCCTGCCCGTAACTATATAAACATAGAAAAAGGGGTTGCCATTCAAAAAAACTTTCCTGATTCAAAAGATTTGCTGGCTACTGCGTATGACGACTTGGAAACATTCTTAAAAGCAGGAAATATTCCTGTCAATTGTAACCGTTTTGTTATAGAAACAGTTCATAGGCCGGATCTAGATAAAGAATCATTTATTATAGAGACGGATTCGTTCCGTTGTAAAATAAGTTCAGGAGATACAGAAGGCATACGTCGAGGAATATTTTATTTGGAAGACCAGATGTTAAAAGCAAAAGGCCCTTTTTTGGAAATAGGGACTCTTAAAAAAGCACCGGATATACGGAGAAGAATTTCTCGCTGTGCCTTTGGCCCCATAAAAAGGCTTCCTCTGATGCGCGATGAATTGATGGATACCGTCAATTATTATCCCGATAATTACCTGAACAGATTAGCTCATGAAGGCGTAAACGGACTTTGGTTGACAGTCGAGTTCAAGGATTTGGTCTCTTCTCCTTACACAATTGATGGAGGAAAAGATGCTGAAAAAAGATTGAAAAAATTGAGCAACGTAGTCAATTCTTGTTTGCGCTATGGTATCAGAACATATATATTCTGTATCGAACCCAGGCTGCATGTAATTGATGTTGAAAAATACCCCGTTTTTCGTGGGTCAAACGGTTCGTTTTTTTGTCCCAGTAGTCAAGATGCATACAACTATTTGTACGAAACGGTTAAAACAATTTTCACAAAAGTGCCTGACTTAGGGGGTATGATAAATATTTCGCATGGGGAAAGGGGAACCACCTGCCTAAGCAGTGTTCCGGCAACGTCACCTTATGAAGGGAAAATAGATTGTCCTCGCTGCAAAAATAAAAAACCCTGGGAAATATTATACGCATCTTTGCTCCCCATGGAAAAAGGGATGCACGATGTTTCCCCCGAGGCTGAACTAATTAGCTGGCTATATATGCCACAACCTCAAAATTATATCGGAGGAGATGATTTTTCTTTAGGCAGTTGGGTTTATGATATACCCTCCCATACTCCTCCAAACGTAATCCTTCAATTCAATTTTGAGTCGGGTGTGACCAAAAAGGTATTTGATAAGCTTCTAGTTGGAGGTGACTATTGGATATCTACTCCCGGCCCGAGTGACCGATTTGTAAAAATAGCAACCGTGGCAAAAGAAAAAAGGACTTCTACATCGGCTAAAATACAAACGGGTAATTCTCATGAAATGGCTACGGTACCTTATATTCCCGTACCCACATTGCTTTATCGAAAATTCGACTCAATGAAACAATTAGGTGTTACCCACACCATGTTGTCGTGGTATTTCGGAAGCTATCCGGGATTAATGAATAAAGGGGCAGGTCTACTCTCTGTGAATTCTTATGCGGATGTAAAAGATTTTTTGGAATCGTTGGCATCAATCTATTGGAAGAAAGAAGATATTCCTACAATAATTGAAGCATGGACATTGTTCGGAGAAGCATTTTCTAATTATCCTTTGACAAACACATTTCAATATTACGGACCGATGCACGACGGCATAGTCTGGCCGTTGTATTTAATTCCTCAGGACAAATATCTCTCTCCCACCTGGTTACTGGGCTCAAGTTCTCAGGCGGACGTAAAAGTGTGGCCTCCAAGTGGTGACCGGATTGGAGAATGTTTAGGATGGAATCTCACGTTGGGTGAGGTTGTTGTTTTATGCAAACAAATGGCTGATAAGTGGGAAGAAGGAATACAACTATTAAACGGTATCGAGAAGAAATATCAACACGATAATGATCGAATGCTTGATTTTGTTTTGGCAAGAGCCATACAAATACACCTAAAAAGCAGTTATAATATTCTCCGGTTTTATTTGACGCGTGAAAAGATGTTTCGCACCACTCACAATAAAGAAAAAATGGAAATGCTGGTAGAAATGGAGCATATAGTGCATGAAGAGATCAAACAGTCTGAAGAGATGACATCTTTATGCCTCAAGGATTCCAGACTTGGGTATCATTCTGAAGCAGAGGGGTATAAATACTATCCGGAAAAATTAAAATGGAGAATTGAACAGCTTAACAGTGTTTTGATTAATGAGTTCCCTACAGTAAGGCAAAAGATAGCAAACAACGAGAAATTATTCCCTGAATATACGGGAGCTAAGCCTGAGGGATTATCCATGAACAGTGTTGCTAACAGTGGTGATATTTATGAAACTGCTCAAAAAATAAAAAACTGGTTATCGTTTGATAAAGAGAAAACAGGAAATAAAATACGATGGGCTTCCGCCTACGACGAAACTAATTTATACTTTATCATTTCAGATGAAATTGGAGTAACGGAAGGAAATATCCAAGTTGAAATTGAACCACGGAGGTTATGGCCTGTAAAATATTTCAACTACGCTATAGGAGAAAACAATGCAGGATATCAAACAAAAAAAATCGATAACAAAACACTAACTGTTATTGCTATTCCTTTCTCAGAGATAGGAAATGAAGCTGGACAAGATACTCCTATAAGAATAAATTTGCAGTATGGAAGTAATGTGTGGATACCCAAAAAACCATTACCCGCTCGTTTATTGTTAGGGAATGCCAATCCAAGGGACCTGGGGTGGGTATTATTTAAATAACACAGGCATATAACTGAACATAAGATTTATTGCATGAAACATAAACCTAAATACTGTTTATTCTATGATAATCATACGATGAAGGCTATTCCCGATGTGGGAGAAAACTTCAATGTAGAGGTGTTTACTGACAGGATCAAAGCTTGTGGAGTTGATTATCTCGTGTTTCATGCTCGTTGTAATCAAGGGCTTGCATATTATAATACCCGGATTGGGACAAGACACCCTTCCTTAAAATACGATCTTTTCGGCAAATTGTCAGAAGCTTGTCAACGAAAAGGGATTGCATTGGGAGCATACTTTAATGCGGGTATTAGTAGTGAGGAAGGATTGCAGCATCGGGAGTGGACAACCTTGTATTTCGATGGCAGGTCGTTGCGTGAACCACGTTTTACGCCGCATGTCCGTACCATGTGTTACAACTCGGGATATAGGGATCATCTGATTGAAATGATAAAAGAAGTACTTTACCAATATCCCGTTGGGGGACTGATGATTGATTGCTTAATCAATTATCCCTGTGTATGTCCTGTCTGTGTACAAGAGATGAAGAAAAGAAATATGGATTGGTCGGATTTAAGCGCGGTCACTCGTTTTGCGGAAATTTCAGCAGTACGTTTAGCAAAAGATATTGCGGAGGAAGCGATGAAAATAAACCCCGATTTACTTATTTCCAATAATTATCCGAGTTACGAAGAGTTATTGGGAATAAATACCTATTTCGATGTGGTGTCTTTACCGGCATCGGATAGCGGATACGAGTTTATGCCTGTGATGGCCCACTATTTAAGGACGCTGGGCGACTATCCGGTTTTGAATATGACGGGCCGGTTTTACGATTGGGGGGATTTTGGAGGATTACGTCCCGGGGAAGCCATCAAGTCGGAGTTGCTTTACGGGTTGGCCAACGGGATGCGTCCCAATATCGGAGGCCATTTTCACCCCAGGGGGGATCTCGAGAATGCCGTCCTTGACAGGGTGGAAAGAATATACAGGGAACTCCAGACCATGGAACCCTGGTTCGACAACGCCAAGAACATAACTGAAATAGCCATCGTCTATCCAAAGAAAATTGCAAACATACGGGGCGACAGACAACTCAAAAGCGCGGTGCGCATGTTGAGCGAATTGAAGCAGCAGTTCGATGTGGTGACGCTGGCATCGGACTGGAGCAAGTACAAGGTGCTGATCTTTCCCGACGACATTCTCTTTGACGAGGAAACGGCAAGACGCGTGAAGAAACACGTCAATGAAGGAAAGGCGGTCATTTCAACGGGGTTCTCCGGCCTTGATCCGGAGAAGAGACATTTTGTGCTCGAACAGGAATGGGGCATCAAATTTTTAGGAGAAAATCCGTTTGATCCGGCTTATTTTACCGTAGGGGAAAATTGTAATGAAGGGTTGCCGGACATGCCGCTCTCTTTATACTCCAACGGCATTGAAGTGGAAGCGTCCGGTAAAACAAGAACGGAGGCACGTCTTGTAAAACCATATCATAACCGGGATTGGGATGGGGAATATGCTTTCTATTATAATCCGCCAGACAGGGTGACGGAGAAGCCGGCGCTTACAATTAACGGGCAGGTGGCCCATTTCAGCCACCGTATATTCTCCGGGTATTACGATAAGGCATCCGTGGAGTTAAGAACAGTCTTTTCCAACGTGCTCGACCGGTTTCTTGCCAAACCGTTAGTAAAGACAAAGAATTTACCGTCATTCTCCCGGGTTTTTGTCACGGAACAACCCAAAAGAAGAATGGTGCATTTGCTTTCTTATCTGCCCGAGATGAGGGGAAATACGCAAATGATCGAAGAACCCATTGAACTTGACAACATAACCCTATCCCTTCGCCACGATGATAGAAATTTCAAGAACATCTACCTGGCACCCGAAAAGGTGAGGCTGTCTTATACCCTTGAAGGTGATTATGTCCATATCAACGTACCTAAAAGCAAAGGATACTCTCTGCTGGTTATCGAAGAATAAACAAATAACAAACATATGCAGTTATGAAAAAAATTATTATTCCATTATTTGTATTGATTAACATCATTTTAATGTCATGTGTGCAAAAAAATGAAAGTGGCAACCTCGAAAATGACGTTGTAATCGAAAATGAACAATTTAAATTAGTTATCGGTAATAATGCCGCTGCTAAGAGTTTGAAACTGAAGTCTACCGGCGAGGAGTGTTTGATGCAGGGAGAAAATATGGCAATTATCTCAGTGACTCAGGAAAGGCCGTACCACAATGAAATAAAATTGGGTCACCCCAATAAGAAAACGACATACCAGGCCGATACTATTTATCGGGAGGGAGACAAACTCATTGTTGGATTTGAATTAATTCCGTACAAAGCGGTTATTCAAGTCAAGGAAACACCTGATTATATAGGTTTCAGCCTTTACGATTTTATTACGGACGGCCTTTATCCCTCGTACCTTAAAATAACTCCTCCTCCCGCTACTGAAGTATGTATTTTACAATTACCCATCCGTAACCGGGAGAATTTTGGAGAATGGCTAAATGTCAGTTGGGATAATAAGGCTGCTATTAATGTGTTAGCCACAGATGAATACGCCTATATCGATTTTGAGAAACGAAACGGGTATAAAATATTGAAGGCAAGTGCCATTAAGGATATAAAATTTAAAGGCACCGGGGCTGCATTAATTGTTTCTGAATCCGATAAATTGCTGGATAATATTGCTCAGATAGAGAATGACTTTAATCTGCCCAAAGGCGTAGAAAGCCGTAGAAATGATTTTATCAATGCTTCATACTATTGGACGGCAAACATAAATCCAACGAATGTCGATCAACACATCAAATACGCCAAGATGGGTGGTTTCAGGTTGATGAATATCTATTACCCCAGTTTTGAAGGAGGAGGAGGATACGGTATCATTGGAAGTTATGAAATTGACAAGACGTTATATCCCAATGGAAAAGAAGATCTTCAGAAAATGTTGGATAAGATTAAAGCGGAAGGTATCATTCCGGGTGTTCATTTTCTTCATTCACATATCGGCAGAAAGAGCCAGTACGTAACTCCCGTTCCCGATTACCGGCTAAATCTCGTAAAAACATTTAATCTGTCGGAAAACCTGGGAAGGGACGATACGACTGTGTATGTAGAACAAAATCCCGAAGGATCCGTCATGGCGGAGGGATGCCGGGTTTTGAAGGTAGGAACGGAACTTATTTCATATGAGAATTTTACTACTGTACCACCTTATAAATTTACGGGATGCAAAAGGGCGATCGATAACACTACGGTGAACAGCCTTCCCAAGGGATACTCCATTGGTATACTGGATGTCAGTGAATTCGGCGCTACCAGTGTTTATATAAACCAGAAAACCAGCTTACAAGATGAAATTGCTGAAAAAATTGCGGCAATTTATGATGCCGGATTTCAATTTTTCTATTTTGACGGTTCAGAGGGGGTGGATCCTCCATTCGGTATCAACGTTGCTTTAGCGCAGTACAGGGTATTTAAACGGTTAAAACCCCAGCCTTTATTTGCAGAAGGGGCTGCTAAAACACATTTTAGCTGGCATATGTTGAGTGGAGGAAATGCTTTTGATGTTTTCAGGCCGGAAGTATTGAAGGAAGAAACAAAAAAATGGCCGGCAGAAGAAGCTCCCCGGATGAGACAGGATTTTACACGAATCAACTTCGGATGGTTGGGTTATTGGGTTCCAAGTGAGACAACCGTAGGAACACAACCGGATATGTTGGAATACGTTACCAGTGTGGCAGCGGCCTGGGATTGTCCGATTTCCATTCATTCTAATCTTGAGGCATTTGAAGCTCATCCAAGAACTCCGGACAACCTGGAAGTAGTGCGAAGATGGGAGGAGGTCAGAGCGAAGCATTGGCTCACGGAAGAGCAGAAAAATGAGCTAAAAAATACGGAACAAGAGCATCATCTATTACTGAATGAACAAAATCAATTTGAGTTGGTGCCTTATGAGCAAATATCCGGCGCGGCGGGAAACAGCAAAGAAATCAGGGCTTTCATATTCCAGAGAAAGGGAGAGTATTACGTTGTTTATTGGCACATATCCGGAAATAAGAAACTGGAATTACCAATAGACAATAATAATGTAAAACTATACGAGAACCTGGGACAGGAAATTAACTTAATCCCCAGTCAAGAAAACCAGACAATAATCCCGGCCGACAGCCGTAGATACCTGAAAGTGAATGGAGTAACAAAAGAACAATTAATAGATTGTTTTGTCAAGGCTAAAATTCTTAATTAAAAAACCTGTCGTAAAGTTAGATTTCTAGAGTGGTTTAAACAAAAAGAATTAACCCCTCAACAAATACATCTTTAGTAATTATTCAATTTCTTAAATAAGAATAATAAAACAAACGTCAAACATGAGATTTTCTATTGTCTTACTTATCATAGCCAGTGTTGCATTAAACATAGATGCAAGAACAAATGATAACAGGGATATCGTCATTGAAAACGATCAAATGAGATTTGTTATCGGGGAAGATGGAATCGCCAAAAGTCTACTGTATAAACCAACCAATGAAGAATGTCTTTCGCAGCAATTAAACATGCCTGTTTTCTCTGTCACTCAGGAAAGGCCATTCCACAATGAAATAAAACTGGCTTATCCAACAAACAAAATAACATTCAATGCTAAATCCGTTAAAAAAGAAGGGAACGAACTGATTGTTGATTTTGAACTGATTTTCTATAAGGCACGTATAAAATTAGATATAACACCCAATTATATAAACTTCACGGTAAAGGATTTTTTTATAGAAGGCAATGATTATGGCATTGGTGTAAATAAAGGGATTTTACCTCCCGTTTATGAAATGAATTTTATTCAATTGCCTGTGCGCGACCGAGAACACTTCGGAGAATGGCTCAATGTAAGCTGGGACAATAAAATAGCCATTAACGTACTCGCAACAGATATTCATGCGCGGATCAATTCAGAAAAGCGTGAAGGGTATCGCATAATGAAGGCGGCAGTTGAAAGGGACATTCAGCTATTAGAGGTTGGAGCCGCTTTGATAGTCTGCAAAACAGGCGATTTACTAAACAATATCGCCCGGGTGGAGGAGGATTTTAATTTGCCAAAGGGCGTTGAAAGTCGCAGACACAAACTATACAATGCATCTTATTATGCCGCTTCGGATATCACTCCCGACAACGTAGATGAACATATAAAATATGCAAAAATGGGAGGATTTCGCAGTATGAAAATTCCATATAGCGCTATTGTAGAAAGTGGCCCATCATGGAGTAAAAAGGGAGATTATGACTGGAGAAAATCAATTTACCCAAATGAAAGGGAGGATTTGGAAAATTTACTTAAAAAAATCAAGGGTAAAGGCATCTCACCCGGTTTACATTTTTTACATTCACATATAGGAAGAGACAGTAGGTATGTTACGCCTATACCCGATCATCGATTGAATTTGCTTAAATATTTTACGCTGGCAAAACCACTGGGAACTAGCGACACAGAAATATTTGTGGAACAAAATCCAGTCAGTACTACATTAGCAGATGGTATGCGCATGCTAAAAATAGGAACCGAATTGGTTTCCTACGAGAGCTATACGACATCGTGGCCGTATAAGTTTATCGGTTGTACAAGAGGAGTTGACAAAACAACCATAAATTCATTACCGGTTGGTACCATTTTTGGATTGCTTGATGTAAGTGAGTTCGGCACCCAAAGAAGTGTTTATATTGATCAGAGAACCAGCTTACAAGATGAAATTGCCGAAAAACTGGAAAACATATATAACGCCGGATTTGAGTTTTGCTACTTCGACGGTTCAGAAGGAGTTAACCCTCCATTTTGGTTTAATGTCCCTTATGCGCAGTGGAGAGTTTATAAAAGATTTGATCCTACACCCATTTATGCAGAAGGAGCGGCAAAGTCACATTTTAGCTGGCACATGCTAAGTGGAGGAAATGCGTTTGATGTTTTCAGGCCGGATGTTCTGAAGGAAGAAATAAAAAGATGGCCAGCTCAACAAGCAAGGCGGATGAAAGCCGATTTTTCAAGGGTTAATTTCGGGTGGCTGGGCTATTTTGTTCCTAATGAAAAATCAATTGGGACACAGCCTGATATGATTGAATTTGTAACTAGCGTAGCTGCTGCTTGGGATTGTCCTGTTTCATTAAACTCAAATTTGGAGGGATTTAAAAAACATGCCCGAACAGCCGATAACCTGGAAGTTTATAGGAGATGGGAAGAGGTAAGAAGTATTGATTGGCTCACCGAAGGACAAAAAACAATGCTTCAGGATATGGAACAAGAGCATCATCTATTACTGAATGAACAAAATCAATTTGAATTGGTGCCTTATGAACAAATCTCTGGCGTAGCAGGAGGCAGCAAAGAAATCAGGGCTTTCATATTCCAGAGAAAGGGAGAATATTACGTTGTTTATTGGCACATATCCGGAAATAAAAAACTTCAACTACAGTTAAAACCATCCGATATTACTTTATACAAGAGATTGGACGAGGAAGAGCCTGTTAATGACTCGAACGGTAATATTCTTATTCCCCTAAATGACAGACGGTATATCCGAACGAATAAACTTACCAAAGAAGAAATACTAGCCGTGTTATCTAATGCTAAAATCATTGATTGAAAAAATGAAGAAAATCATTCCTTTTGTTATTTACCTTGTCCTACCCTTTCTGGTTTATCCGCAGGGCAAAATTCATACGCCTAAGTATTGTCTGTTTTACGATAATCATACTATGCCTGCTATCCCGGATGTAGGAGAAAATTTTGATGTAGAGGCATTTACTGATAGGATCAAAGCCTGTGGAGTAGATTACCTGACATTCCACGCCCGCTGTAATTTGGGAATGGCTTATTACGATACAAAGATTGGCATAAAACACCCTTCTCTAAAATATGATCTTTTCGGGCAGCTTGCAGATGCATGCAATCGGAAAGGGATTGCTCTTACGGCATATCTGAATGGGGGAATAAGTAGTGCTGAGGGATTAAAACACAGAGAGTGGACGACTCTGTATTTTGACGGCCGCGAATATCGTGAGCCACGTTTTACGCCTTACGTACGAACCATGTGCTACAATACCGCTTACAGAGATCATTTAATTGCCATGGTAGAAGAGATCGCACGAAATTATCCGGTGTCCGGCTTCTTTATTGATTGCCTTCAGAATTTCCCTTGCGTCTGCCCTGTTTGCGTAAAGGAAATGAAAGAAAAGGGAATTGATTGGAACAATCTGAACGAAGTAACAAAATTTTCGGAATTCTCCGCGCTGAGATTAGCTGAAGATATTTACAAAGCGGCAACGAAAATAAATCCTAATTTATTAATATACCACAACAATCCCGGTTACGAGGAACAGAGTAAATTCAGTACTTACTTTGAAGTAGAATGCCTTCCTGCCGGCGCATGGGGATATGAATACTTACCGGTTTTATCTCACTATTTAAGGACGCTGGGCGACTATCCGGTTTTGAATATGACGGGCCGGTTTTACGATTGGGGGGATTTTGGAGGATTACGTCCCGGGGAAGCCATCAAGTCGGAGTTGCTTTACGGGTTGGCCAACGGGATGCGTCCCAATATCGGAGGCCATTTTCACCCCAGGGGGGATCTCGAGAATGCCGTCCTTGACAGGGTGGAAAGAATATACAGGGAACTCCAGACCATGGAACCCTGGTTCGACAACGCCAAGAACATAACTGAAATAGCCATCGTCTATCCAAAGAAAATTGCAAACATACGGGGCGACAGACAACTCAAAAGCGCGGTGCGCATGTTGAGCGAATTGAAGCAGCAGTTCGATGTGGTGACGCTGGCATCGGACTGGAGCAAGTACAAGGTGCTGATCTTTCCCGACGACATTCTCTTTGACGAGGAAACGGCAAGACGCGTGAAGAAACACGTCAATGAAGGAAAGGCGGTCATTTCAACGGGGTTCTCCGGCCTTGATCCGGAGAAGAGACATTTTGTGCTCGAACAGGAATGGGGCATCAAATTTTTAGGAGAAAATCCGTTTGATCCGGCTTATTTTACCGTAGGGGAAAATTGTAATGAAGGGTTGCCGGACATGCCGCTCTCTTTATACTCCAACGGCATTGAAGTGGAAGCGTCCGGTAAAACAAGAACGGAGGCACGTCTTGTAAAACCATATCATAACCGGGATTGGGATGGGGAATATGCTTTCTATTATAATCCGCCAGACAGGGTGACGGAGAAGCCGGCGCTTACAATTAACGGGCAGGTGGCCCATTTCAGCCACCGTATATTCTCCGGGTATTACGATAAGGCATCCGTGGAGTTAAGAACAGTCTTTTCCAACGTGCTCGACCGGTTTCTTGCCAAACCGTTAGTAAAGACAAAGAATTTACCGTCATTCTCCCGGGTTTTTGTCACGGAACAACCCAAAAGAAGAATGGTGCATTTGCTTTCTTATCTGCCCGAGATGAGGGGAAATACGCAAATGATCGAAGAACCCATTGAACTTGACAACATAACCCTATCCCTTCGCCACGATGATAGAAATTTCAAGAACATCTACCTGGCACCCGAAAAGGTGAGGCTGTCTTATACCCTTGAAGGTGATTATGTCCATATCAACGTACCTAAAAGCAAAGGATACTCTCTGCTGGTTATCGAAGAATAAACAAATATTTTTATAATAAACATGCACTTCTGGTAATAAACAGATCTCTCTTTAAAGGTATTCGAATACGTATATGTAAATACAATCAAAAAAATGAGAAAAAATTTTACCCGTAGAAATTTTTTAATTACAAGCACTACCGGCCTCGTCGGAATGACTGTTTCACCCACTATGGGCTTTGCTGAAAAGAGTGATATTTCCACAGAAAACACCATAAAAAACAGAAACGTAACCCCTTTCCTTTCAGAGGTTGAACGCCTTGCTGTGGAAGAACCGTATGACTACCACAAACATCTTTCAACGGCTCCTGTGCATGTATGGAGAAGGGACAAGAGCACCTCAGCGGAAAAGGATGAGATGACCATTCTCAATCACGGGTGGAAACTGGTTTACTTGAAACAGGCAGGTATTGTCACCTTAACCGCCGTTCAAGATTTTCAGGATTATATGGTTATTTCACACGGTGTGGCAATAGAATTCGAAGAAAGGGTCACCTTGAATGACTGGAAGAAATTAAGTCAATGTATTGTTGCAGGAACGAGAGAGCAGCTTCCCGGATGCGGGTTAACCCTTAAAAACCCCAAAGATTACGAAATACAGGTAACTCCTCGTCGTATTGTTGTGTGTGGTTATGACGAACAAGGAACAATGTTCGGCCTTTATAACCTGGAAGCAAGAATGAATCTTCGTGAAGCTCCTTTTTTACCCAACAACTTAAAAACAGTTCGCCACAGTTTATACCATACGCGCATGGTTCTATCGTGGATGGGATGGATGGAATGGCCTGATGCACTTTTGTCCCATCTTGTTCATGACGGCTTTGACGGTATTTTTGCCGGTGTATATACCAACCCGAATGGAGACCGGACAACAGCCGATAATTCTACCGATTTTTACGCACGCCTGATGTACGGAGTGCGTAAACAAGATCCTGCAAAAATAAGAGATCTGATTAAACGAGCTTCCAAATACGGCTTGAAAGTTTACACGCAGATCATTTTCCAATACTTGGGAACCGAAGAAAGCGAAGCGGAATTGCGTAGACTGGTACGAGATATTGTCCGGGAATTTCCTGAAATCAACGGATACATCCTCTTAACGGAGGGATTCTGGTACAAAAAATGGGGGGGAGGCCACGGTGCAAGTAAGGAGTACCTTCAGGATTGGGCTAAAAACTGGTCGTATGCTGTGGGAATAGTCGAAGAAGAGTGTCATAAAATGAACCCGGCCATAGAAATACTTCCATGGGAATACAATATCGATTTTCGTCCCCAAAATACGGAAATAAAGCGCTATTTCATTCAACAACTCCCTGAGAACACCACCCCCATGCTCACCTGGGAAAATGGAAAAAGTTTTGAAATAGACGGCATGCAGGGATATTTGCGTGATTATTCCTTAAATCAAATTGGCCCGGCCGAAGTGACGGAAGCACAAATAGAGGAAGCCAAAAATCGTAACATGAGGGTCTTCTCTAAAGTAGACACCTTTGCCAGTTGGCAATACGGAACAATACCTTATCTGCCCTGTCCTTATCAATGGCATGACCGTTATAAGGCATTGGAAAGACTAGGTGTGAACGGAACGTTGGAGAGCTGGAGCAGCGGTTACAAACCCAATTTTTTAAGTAAGCTTCGTGCATGGACTTGTTGGACAGATTATCCTTCTTTTGAGACACTTTTGAATCAAACGGCTACGGTAATTTTTGGAAAAAATCAGCAGGAACAGGTATTAAAAGCATGGGAACATTTTAGCAGGGCTATCCGTCTTGTTCCCGACACCGGGCCTAATATGGGCACTAACAATGCTATTGGAAACCCTATATTTTTCCAGGTACCCCCAGTAAGAACAGCAACTTTTACCTATTCATGGTCAGATCCGGCAAAAAATGATCCAGATCTCAACCCTTACTGGCCGTTTACCGTTTCCCGTATGGTATTCTTCCCCGATTTTTCGAATCAGGTAAATAGGGCAGAACAATATGCCAGAAATGCAACAGGTATTGTCGCTACAAATGAAACAAAGATTCTGCCCCTTTTCCTTAATTATCTAAAAAAAGCCATTGATGAAATGGAAAGGGGATTGACTTTATACAGGTCTGCCGCAATTAACAGTCCTGAGGCTAAACGCAGAGAAGCGGTAAGAGAAGTAATTGTGGCTGAACAACTACAACGAATGATGCAAAGCGACTACGCTATCCTTGAATTTGAAGATCTCCGGATGAAGCTAGTAAAAGAAAAAGAAAAAGAAGCTATTCAGGAGATCCTTGATAGAATGGAAAATATTGTAAAAGACGAGATCGAACGGACTGAACTCTCCTTATTGGCCACAACTAGAGATTCCCGTATGGGTTTTCAGTTTGAGCAAGATTATGTCTATACCCCATACTCATTAAAAGAGAAACTTTTGGTTTTGAAAGACACCTTATTGTACCAGTTGCCTAAAGTCAGAAAAGAAAACATTCGATAAACTTTATAACAAAATTATTAATGAAAAAAAACTGTATTATGAACACAACAACAATCCCAACAAGTGAATTTAAAGAAAGAATCAGGAAGTTTCAGGCAAACATCAAAAAAGAAGGCTTAGACGCCTGTTTAGTACATGCCACAGAATCAGACATGGCATTCGTCAGGTATTTGAGTGAGTACTGGCCCGTGTTTGAAACAGCTGCGGTATTTGTACCGGCACAGGGAGAAGCAATATTGTTAGTTGGCCCCGAAAGTGATTTATACGCGTCACAGAGAAGTTTTTTCAAAAATATTGAAAAGTTGATAGAATACCGCGAATCAGCTGAGCCGGACGCGCCTGGGATGTCTTTTATTACATACAAAGATTTGTTGGAGAAATACGATTTGCAACACATTCGTAAATTAGGCATCGTGGGATGGGCTATTACTCCCCTACCCGTATATACCTCCCTAAAAGAGCAGCTTCCTAACGTAGAAATCGTAAAAGCAGACATGACCCTTTGGCCCCTTCGGTTCGTAAAAAGTGAAAATGAACTCGCATGCATGAGGAAGGCGTACCAGATATCGGAACTTGCTGTGGAAGCTATATTGAACGAGATAAAACCGGGTATGACGGAACTCCAGGTCATTGGAATTGCCCAACGTGAGATATATAAACACGGGGGAGAATATGAAGGACACTCCCTTTACTGTTTTTGCGGAGAGTCTACCAACAATGCTATCTCAAGACCAGGACACAATACAATCGTAGAAAATGAAGTAATACAACTTAATATAGGCGCAAGAGTCAGTGGCTATTCATCCAGCGTGGGTTTGCCGTTCTCCATCGGGCCGTTGCCCGAGCGAAAAAGACGTTTAATAGAATTTGGGTTAGAAGCTCACAAAAAAACCATAGGTATGATTGCTGCAGGAAAGCCTGCCGGACAAGTTGTCAATGACTACGAGAATTGGGTAAAGAATCAAGGTTTTGGCCAATATCTTCTTTACGGCCCGTGTCATGCTATCGGCATGATGGAAGTAGAGCGCCCCTGGATGGAATCGACTTCCGAATATCTATTGCAGAAAAATATGACTTTTCAAATCGATACTTTTTTCTACGATAAAGATTTTGGCTTAAGGTGGGAAAACGGAGTCATTGTTAAAGATGGCGGTGTAGAAATGATGTCCTCTAAATTTATGAAATACATTGAACTTTAAACGATAAAAAATATGCGTTACGAATATATGTTTCCGGATCAAATCCGAAAGTCTATTGATGAGAATACTCCGGTAGTTATGGCGTTAGGTGTTATAGAATATCATGCCGAACATCTTTGCACAGGTGTAGATACATTAGTTGTACAAGGTGCGTTGGAAATGTTGGAGAAAGAAATGGAGGTGATTATTTTACCGCCTTTTTGGTTCGGCGCAGGATCTTATGCCGTATCCGGGCCTGAACGCAAGGGAGGCATGCACATTGATTCAGGCGTACTCAACACCTTTGCACGGCAATTATTTTACAACCTGTTGCGAATTGGTTTCCGCAATATAAATTTGTTTTATCACCATCAAAGTGAAAACTTCGCGAGCGGTATGCCAAACGATTTAGCATTCAGGCTGGCCGCCAAGCAGGAAATTTTCGCTTTTCTCGACCGGGAAAAAGGGGATGGCTGGTGGGGAGAAGACAAGGCCTCTGCCAATTACTACGCAGAACATGATGCGGGAACGGACCCGTTCAGTTGGATTCGGGTAGAACCCTTTATGAGTGCCGAGGCACAGGCACAGTGGCCGATTGATCATGCCGGTGAACAAGAGACCTCACTTATGATGGCTTTTGCTCCCGAAGGAGTCGACATGAAGCGTTTCGACGACAAATATTGGTATGCACAACACGCACCCAAGGCTAACATGGAATATGCGAATAAGGCAAAGGCCTTTATCTTGACAGATTTAAAGAAAAGATTAAGCAAATAAAAATGACCGGAATTGAGTTAACTGAACTGCTGAACAAGTCTTATCGACGTTGGCACCTTACCGGTAATATGGAAAATGGCGTGATAGCCGCATTGGATCTGGAAGGACGGTTGTTCACGATTGTAAACGGACAAGTTTTAAACAGGGTTCTGCCCTCGGCCATTGAAAAACGTTCCAATAAAAATGCATATCAAAACCCTGGGGGCGACGCGCTTTGGCCCGCCCCCGAAGGGACAACGTTAGGTTATGAATATCCAACAGGAAACTGGCGGGTTCCACCATCTGTTACTGGAGCAGTGTGGGAAGTTATTTTATCAGAAGAGGACAAAACGGTCTTAAGGGCTGAAATTGATTTGATAAATAACCAACAAACAGGCCTTCCGTGTGAATTTGAAAGACACGTAAAGATTGAAACAGATCAGCATGTTTTCAGACAAAACGTTACCGAACTTATTCGATACGTGGGAAAAAAGACGATCAACAACGGAGAATTTATGTTAGCGCCCTGGTCGTTGTGCCAGTTCGATTCTGGTGAAAGAGGCAGAGTCGTAATACCTGTTTCTGATGAAGAAAATGTTTGGGACTTGTACAACTCCAGTAAACAGCAGCGTTTTATTGAAGATGGCCGACTGATTGTCAACACAGAAACGGATCAAAGGTTTCAGTTGGGGTTAAGTGAAAAAGTAGATTGGATAGAATACCTTCCCGGTGAAAAGTTCAGGGTAAAGCGCAGCGTGTTGAACGTTGCATCGAAACATCAATATATTGATATTGCGGATATTTCTCCCGATAAAACTCCTTCAGCCAAAGGGGTCAAATTGAGTGTTTATTGCGACCCCTCCGGATTCATGGAGATAGAAGGTTGCGGTAGATGTCCCGATACACTAACACCCGGTATAGAAATGAGTGTCGATATTTTAACAGAATATATAGTTACAGATTATTAATGATTTAGATTCCGTATGTACAGCGATAAACATACAAAAGCTCAATTAATAACATATTAAGAATGAAAGTAGATAAAAAAAACATCATTGTACCGTTACTCCTGGTGGGTTCGATGAATGCTATATTGGGTTTTGCACTGGGGGTTAATGCTTTTTTTATTCCTTTTGTAAAACAGGCATTTCATGTTACCACAGCAATGTCATACTTGATCATGCTGGCTACATTTTCGGCTTACCTGGTCTTTGGTGGCGTAGCAGGCAATATTTTAAAAAAAGCAGGTTATAAAGGCGGAATGGTCATTGCACTTATACTGATGGCTGTAGGTTTTCTCATTATTGTGCCTTCAGCTAAAACGGTAAACTTTTCCTTGTTTTTATTGGCCCTCTTCATCAATGGTTTGGGACAAGCACTGCTGACAGGTGCTTACAGCACCTATGTCTCCATTATAGGATCACCTGAAAGTGCAGCATCAAGAATTTCATTCATGGGGATTTGTGCGAAAATATTTTATGCTGCCGCATCTTTTATTTTGGCTGTTTTTATGGATTTGAGCAATGTAAGGATAACCGACATTATTACTCCGTTTTATATCATTGCAGCCGTAATGTCTGTAATGGGAATTATCTATTATTTTTCTCCTCTGCCTGAAGTAAAAGCTATAGGAGAAGAAACAGAAACAGGAGAAATACAGAACTCTTATTCTTCTACAAAAACAAGTGTATGGCAGTTTCCACATTTGCTTTTAGGAGTTGTGGCCATATTTTTTACGGTGGGAGTGGAATACCTGGCTTTAGGAACAATAAATGATTATGCCAATATATTGGGATTGTCTTCCCCACATAACTATGTGTGGTTTGTTTCGTTTGCCATGATAGTAGGATATTTGGTAGGGATAATTTTTATCCCAAAATATATAAGTCAGACGCAGGCATTGCTTGCATCTACCATATTAGGAATTATTGTGAGCATAACCATTCTTATATTGCCTTCTACTATTTCTATCTACTTAATACCTTTATTGGGGCTCGCGAACGCTTTGTTGTGGCCTGCTATATGGCCCTTAGCTATTGCCGACTTAGGAAAGTTCACCAAATCGGGTTCTGCGTTATTGGTAACCGGGATTGTGGGTGCGGGCATTATTCCGTTGATCTTTGGGTATTTTGCACAACACTTTTCTTATCAAATGGCTTATGCCATAGGATTACCGGCTTACCTATTTATTATGTATTATGCACTGTGGGGAAGTAAAATACGGACAAAACAAGCCTGATTAGAAGGATTGAATTACTTGTCTTGACGAAAATTTGTAAAATTGCTTACCAGGAGGAAAGTAATCACATAAATCTTTTACGGTATTCTACCGGTGTACAGCCTTTTATTTTTCTAAACAACCTGAAAACGTTCGAATAATCATTAAATCCGGATTTAAAAATTATGTCGGATATGGATAAATTTGTCGTGGTTAACAAAAAAGTAAAATGTTCTATTCTTAAATTAAGAATAAACTGGTAGAGCGAAATTCCCATTTCATTTTTGAACTTACTTTCTATACTCCTGCGGGAAAGAGGCACTAAAGAAGTTAATTTATCTATTTTTATTGCCGAATCAAAATTCTTTTGAAGGTATTTCACAATTTCCAGGATATATTTATCTTTAACATTATAGTTCTCTGTAGATTTTCGCAATTCAATTCCTAAAGGGTTAATACAAATACTGAACGGCTTTGGATTATTCTCCTGTAACGTCTCATGAATCTTTCTGCCCAGTTCATATCCTCCCTTTTCAGCGTCCAGTATAATGGAAGAGATTGGAGGATCGGATAAATTACAAATTAATCTATCGTTGTCTACTCCTAAAAGAGCAATTTCTTTAGGGATGTTTATATTGTTTAATTTACAAATTTCCGATATCTGTATGGCAAAACTATCGTCGCATGCGAAAATTGCAACCGGCTTCGGCAGAGAAATCAGCCAATCTTCCAATTGGGTGTGCGTGTGCTCCCATTGCTTATCATTCAAATCTTCACTCTCGAAGTAATAATAATTTCCTTTAATTTTTTCAATTTCACGCCTATAACCCTCGGCTCTTTCTCTTGACCAGATAAATCCTTTATTTCCGTAGAAAGCAAAATTATTATAACGCCTTTGAATAAAAAACTTCGCAGCCATCGCCCCCATCCCAGTGTAATCGCCTGTAATATTTGAAAAACATTTGCCTTCCTCTTTGTAGTTTTGTAAAAAAACCGGTATCTGTAACTTCTGAAGCGATTCCAAACTCATGTAATTCCATTGGGCTATAATAATATTGGCCTCCCACTTTTGAGCCCACGCTATTACGCCTTCTTCTCCATGGATGTTTTTATAGTAAACAGGAAGGCGATAAAAACTCCATTGTCCCATTTCCTGAGCATATTGGATTAACCCATCCAGGAAACGGCGGCTGAACTCAGTTGAGTAATCTATTAGGACCAATACTTTAATCACGTTTTTTAAATAGGGTTAATAAAAAATTTCACGTTGTTTTTAAGGATAAAATTAAACCTTCTTTTTCTTTTTTCCGAGATCGTTGGTTATACTTTCCTACATAGATCTTATGCAAATGTAAATAAATCTCGGCTCTTTCACAAAAATGATTCGTTGCAGAGCCATGAAGGATGAAAACAAAAGAAAAAAACCGCCTCATTCCTGAGACGGTTTATAATCTGTAGTCTGTATAAAATCATCTCACTTCCCAACCCAGTGCGCTGGCGCCAAGTACCGCTGCATCACTTTCCTTGAGTTCAGAGAAGATCAATTTCACTTTGTTTTTGAAAATGGGCAACAGGTTTCTTTCCATTGATTCGCGGATTGGGTTCATAATGAGATCACCGGCTTTCGCCAATCCTCCAAAAAGGATAATGGCTTCAGGGCTTGAGAACGCTACAAAATCAGCAAATGCTTCACCTAACATTTCACCGGTAAAACGGAATATTTCTTTGGCCATTTCATCGCCTGCCATAGCCGCATCAAAGACATCTTTGGAAGTGATGTCATCAATGGGGATGTTACGCAACTGAGTTTTTGCGTCGTGTTGAAGCTCCAGGTATTCACGTGCAGTACGGGCTACTCCCGTTGCTGAGGTATATGCCTCCAAGCATCCCGATCTTCCGCAACCACACACTCTTCCGTTCGTGCGCCGCATGATTACATGTCCAAGTTCACCTGCAAAGCCATCGTGGCCGTACACCATTTGTCCGTTCACCACAATCCCACTTCCTACACCGGTTCCGAGAGTGATTACAATAAAGTCTTTCATTCCGCGGGCTGCCCCGTATGTCATTTCACCGATGGCTGCCGCATTGGCATCGTTGGTAAGCGCCACGGGAATACCTACTCTGTCTTCCAGCATTTGTGCAAACGGAATAACTCCTTTCCAACGAAGGTTGGGAGCAAATTCGATACTTCCGGTGAAATAGTTGCCGTTGGGTGTTCCGGCTCCAATTCCTTTGATTTGATCTTTGGTGGCAATATCCTTGATCACATCTTCAATCACTTGGCTCAATTCATTCAAGTAGTCTTCCACTTCAGCATGCTTAGCCGTTTTCAGACTTCCGCTACGTAAAATCTGTCCCCTCTTATCAACGATACCCACAACCGTATTTGTACCGCCGACATCTATACCTATTACATAAGGTTTATCCATGAGTTTCTGTTTAAATGTTATTCAATGAGATTAATTGTACTCGCAAATATACGATTAATTTGTCATCCTTACTTGAAATCGTTAAAAAAAATACAAGCGACCCGCTTTTTTTAAATTAAACTCAAATAATGGGTAATGATTTTATAATTTGACATATCTTTGCAGATCGTTTTGCCAAAACGACAGTTTTTCACATTAGATTTTGACCGATTAGAGGAATTCAGACTTTTATCTTTACAAAACAAAATAAACAATTATTATGCAGGAAATTAAATTTTATAACGGAGAGAATATCCCGTTGGAATTGCACAAAGTGCGTGTTGTGCAGAAACTACATTTAGTACCTATTGAACGTCGACTGGAAGCATTGGAAGAAGGCGGATTTAACACTTTCAGACTAAACACGAAAGATGTATTTCTGGACATGCTTACCGACAGCGGAACCAATGCTATGAGCGACAATCAGATGGCTGCGATGATGCAGGCAGATGATGCATATGCCGGATCACAAAGTTTTTACCGGTTAAAGAAAGCTGTAGAAGACGTTCTGGGGAAAAAACATTACCTGCCGGTTCATCAAGGCCGTGCAGCCGAAAATATTTTATCAAAAGCATACATCAAGCAAGGGAGCCTGATTCCGATGAACTATCACTTCACCACTACTTTGGCCCATATAACCGAGTGTGGTGGCCGTATCGTGGAACTGCTTTACGATGAAGGGTATGTGATGAATTCTGATCATCCGTTTAAAGGCAACATGAACATCGAAAAACTGGAAGAGAACATTATCCGGCACGGTTCAAAAAACGTTCCGTTTATCCGCATGGAAGCTTCCACCAACCTGATTGGCGGGCAACCATTTTCGATTCAAAACCTACGCGATGTGAGGGCTATTGCAGATAAATACAATATCCGTTTAGTACTGGATGCCAGCTTATTGGGTGAAAATGCTTACCTGGTAAAATTGCGGGAAGAAGAGTTTAATGAAACGTCTATGGCGGATATTCTAAAAACAATGACCGAGCTGGCAGATATTGTCTATTTTTCGGCACGGAAGCTAAGTTCTTCGCGCGGTGGAGGTATCTGCACCAACAGCGAAGTGATTTACAAGGAGCTCGAGGCACTTGTTCCCCTTTATGAAGGATTTTTGACTTACGGTGGCATATCGGTACGTGAAATTGAATCAATGGCAGTCGGATTATACGAAACGTTGGATGAAACCATGATTTGTCAAAGTCCCGACTTTATCCGTTACCTGGTGGATGAACTGGATAAAAACGGAGTACCCATGCTGAAGCCTGCCGGCGTACTCGGTGCACACGTGAATGCTATGGAACTCTGTTCCCATATTCCTCAAACGCAGTATCCTGCCGGATCGCTTGCTGCAGCCTTGTTTCTGATATCCGGAATCCGGGGAATGGAACGCGGCTCGGTTTCCAACCAGCGCGACGAGTACGGAAACGAAACATACGCCGACATGGAGTTAGTCCGACTTGCCGTTCCACGTCGTGTATTCACGTTATCACAGATAAAATACGTTATCGACCGGGTTACCTGGCTGAATGACAACCGTGAACTTATCGGTGGATTAAAATTCGTTTACGAACCGCCTGTTCTTCGTTTCTTTATGGGAGGGCTGGAGCCTGTTAACGATTGGCCACAAAGGCTTATTTCCAAATTCAAGGAAGATTTTGGAGAAAGCTTGTGATAACGCGCTGAATAAATTCCCCGTCTTGGAGACTGTATGAAAACTGTAATAAGATTTTCAATTTGTAATTAATCTTTATAATTTCACAAACTCTTCAAGGCGGGGTTTTATTTGGTTAAATAATTGCCGATACCCAACCCTTAGTTAAACACAACAATACCGTTTTATCCAATTTTCAGTTAGATTTTATCCTATTGAAAACACTGTCAATGGTGTATTGAAGAAATATACTTGACCTACATTCATTACTATTTCCTTGAATTTCAAGTAAACAATTGTATGTAAAGCCAATCTCTATGTAAAGCATAAAAACGAAAACAATGAATTTTACAAAAATTATTCTTAGTTCAATTCTTATCCTGTTCGTTCAATTCTCTTTTTCGCAAAAAACCAAAATATCGTCGACAGATAACAGCCGACAAAACCCGGCTTTCTTCGCCACAACCATCACCGTCACCACTAAGGGAATTTCAACCATTCCAAATCTGACGTTAGGTAAACCCGCGGCGATTTTTGATATGATATTAGGTAAAAAAAGGCTCAGTTTTGAGCCTAAATTCAGGTTTGCTTTAGACGGTAAACCCTGGTCTTTTCAATTTTGGTGGCGCTACAAATTGATTCAAAAAGAAAAATTCAATTTAAATATTGGAGCAAGGCCCAATTTCTCCTTTAAAACCAAAACAGCTACAATAAATAACGTTACAAATGAGGTGATTGTAGCTCAAAGAAATCTTGGTGGAGAAGTGGCTCCCTCCTATTACATTACAGAGAATATAAGTTTAATCCCCTATTATTTATATCTGTATGGTATAGACAAAAACACAACGAGAAACACGAACTTTTTTGCATTTCGTACTAATTTTACGAATATATCCATTTCGGACTATATCTCCTTAGGCATTATTCCTCAAATTTATTATCTAAAAATGGATTCAGCCGATGGTGTTTATTTTGCATCTACATTTTCGTTGCAAAAGAAAAACTTTCCTTTTTCTATTTCTTCTATGTTTAACCAGGAAATAAAGAGTAATATTGATGGAAGTCAACACTTTATCTGGAATGTAAGCCTGATCTATTCTTTCAATAAACAATTTATCAAGAAGCAATAAAAAATCCCCTTCCTAGAGAAGAGGATTTGATATTTAATATTTATACTTTCGTAAAAACTACTTCTGTTTTTTAACAATATGTACAGCCTCGCCTAGAACATCTGCACAAGCTTCGAAGAGAGCTTCTGAGTAAGTGGGATGTCCGTATATAGTTTTGATTACTTCGTCCACGGTGATTTCCATTTCCATAAGCAACGATGCCTGGTTAATGATTTCAGCTGCCGCGGGACCTACAATATGCACACCAAGAATCTCGCCATATTTGCTGTCGGCGATCACTTTCACAAAACCAACATTATCACCGGATGCCATAGCCCGGCCGTTGGCAGCAAAATCAAAACGGCCAATACGAACGTCGTATTTCTCGCGTGCCTGTTCTTCCGTAAGACCAACCATAGCCACTTCGGGATGGGTATAAACTACCGAAGGAGCGGAATGCAATTTAAGTTCGCGATGATTGCCTTTTACAGCATTATCAGCTGCCACTTCACCCATGCGAAATGCTACATGCGCCAGCATCTTTATAGCATTCACATCGCCGGGTGCATAAATGCCTTTCACACTGGTTTCCATATATTTGTCAACCTTGATCCGGCCGCGCTCCATTTCAAACTGAATATCTCCCATCCCTTCGGTATCCGGTAAGCGTCCGATAGAAATCAGGACCTTATCAGCAATGACCGATTCTCCTCCTTCAATTTTAACTTCCACCTTGCCTTTTTTATCGGCAAGCTCAGTAATCTTGGTAGAAGTCATTATTTTCACGTTCTTCTTTTTCAGCAACTTGGTAAGTAATGCCGACGCTTCAGCGTCCACTGACGGAATAATCCTGTCCATCATCTCGATAACGGTTATTTTTGTTCCGAGCGCCTCAAATGCCTGAGCCATCTCTATACCGATAACACCTCCGCCAATCACCACCAGCGTTTCGGGCAGTACGTCCAGCGCCAACAAATCATCACTGGTTAATACATTCGGATTATCAATACCCGGAATGTTTATTCTGGATACTTTTGACCCTCCCGCTAGAATAATTTTGTCACCTTTTATCACCGTGGAATCATCCACTACCACATCTTTGTTTTTATTGATTCGGGCAACTCCTTTGAAAATGTCCACTTTGTTGCTTCTCAGCAATGCTTCTACACCGCTTGTCAGCTTTTTTACCACCGAGTTTTTGTGCTGAACCACCCGAGGCATATCTATTTTGTACTTAACGCTTTCAAAAATGATTCCACGTGAAGCAGCCATCTCCATACCCTCGATAATTTCACCACTTTTGAGATATGCTTTCGTCGGAATACATCCCAAGTTAAGACACGTTCCTCCAAATTCTTTTTTTTCCACAATGGCCACTTTTGCCCCCTGTTGTGCAGCACGGATAGCAGCCACATATCCAGCAGGTCCGCCACCAATGACGATCACATTGTATGAATCTTCGAGCCTTGTCATTGATTTGTCAGCAGCCTCTTCTTCAACCGGTTTCTCCTCTTCATATGCCTGCGGAACAATTTCCTCGCCTTCTTGTCCGATATAACCGATAACTTCCGTTACCGGAACAGTATCTCCGTCGTGACGGAGAATTTTAAGGAGCACGCCTGTTGCCTCGGCTTCAAGTTCCATACTTGTTTTATCGGTCATGATTTCGAGGATAATTTCACCTTGAGTCACAGGATCTCCTTCTTTTTTTAACCACTTTACAATTTGCCCTTCGGTCATGTCGATTCCCGCTTTGGGCATTATAATTTCGTATGCCATGTTTTGAGTTATGAGTTATGAGTTTTAAGTAAACCTCAAACGTTAAATTAATAATGTTAACGGATTTTCAAGCAGTTGCTTCAGGTCCGTCATGAATTTTGCCGCTGTAAGTCCGTCAATGATGCGATGATCACTGGTAAGGCTGACTTTCATTACCGGACGGATTACGGCCTCACCGTTGCGGACCACAAGGGTATCTTTTGTCGATGAGACGCTTAAAATGGCTGCATTCGGCTGATTGATGATTGCCGTAAAATGTTCCACGCCATACATTCCCAAGTTGCTGATGGTAAATGTACTTCCCGTTTGTTCATCGGGCAGCAACTTTTTCGAAAATGTGCGTTCGGTAACGTCTTTCAAAGCTACTACCAGTTCGCTGAGCAACATTTTATCGGCATTTTTCACTACCGGCACCAGCAATCCCTCGTCCAATCCAACCGCCATTCCTAAATTCACGTAGTTGTGGAAAGTGATCTCGGTAACCTCGTTATTCAAGCTCGCATTGATGTATTTGTGTTTCATCAACGTTTTCACCACAGCAAACGAAATCAGATCGGTAACAGTCAGCTTTTTATCCGTTTTCTCCTTTATCGGATCCATCAATTTTTTGCGTAACTCAAGCAGTTCAGCCATATCTATTTCCCAGGTTTGAATAAACGAAGGGATCGAGAAATAACTTTCCGACATACGTTTTGCTATTACCTTGCGCATCATGCTCAACGGCTCGGTTTCGGTACTTACGGCTGCTTCCACCTTAACAGAGACATCGGGTTTGCTATCGGCAGGTATTACCTGAAGCTGCTTACTTATTCCCGAAAGAATTTTTGGTGCTGCCGTAGCTTCAGCAAAATCATTCCGGGTAAGGCGGGCTTTCAATACAGGATCAGAGATGAGCAACAGCACATCGTCCTTCATGATTTTATCGTTGTGACCGGTGCCCCTGACACCTTTCAGATCAATGTGATGTTCTTCAGCAATTCTGCGTGCGAGCGGCGAGACGTGAATTTTACCCTGAAAATTCCATCCGGCAACATCTTCTTTATGAACGCGTCCCTTATAACCTGTACCGGTCACATTTGTAAGCGTCACGTTCATTCGTTTAGCCAGCAATCTTGCTGCAGGAGTGGCTCTAACTAATTGTCTTTCTTCCATAAACCTCCTCTATCACCTTTTATTAACCAATTTGAGGATGTATTTTTTAATCCTTTCAACACTGGGTAGCATGGCTGCTTCAAGTTTGGCGTTGTAAGGAACGGGAACGTCTTCTGCCGCCAATCGCAGAATGCGGCCGTCGAGGTAATCGAAGGCATCGCTTTCGGCAATCATGGCGGCAATTTCACCGATGAAACCACCGGTTTTGTGCGCATCGTTAACGAGCAGCACACGACCGGTTTTTTTCACCGAATTAAGAACGGCTTCTTTGTCAAGCGGTATCAATGTTCTCAAATCAACCACTTCTACGCTTACCCCATCAGCCTCCCGTACCTGGTCGGCCGCCTGTAATACGCGTTCAAGCATTCTTCCATACGTAACAACAGTTACGTCCTTGCCCTCTCGTTTAAGTTCGGCTTTGCCTAATGGAATGGTAAATTCCGGATCGAGAGGAACTTCTCCTTTCATGTTGAATTGCGCTTTATATTCAAGGAAAATAACGGTGTTATTGTCCCTGATAGCGGATTTAAGTATTCCTTTTACATCGGCAGGTGTTCCCGGGGCAACAACCTTGAGTCCCGGGATGTGAGTAAACCAGGCTTCGAGCGACTGAGAATGTTGTGCAGCGGCACCCACTCCCGATCCTGCCGCGCAGCGAAACACAACAGGTACCTGTCCTTTTCCGCCGAACATATATCGGGTTTTTGCTGCCTGATTCACTATATTGTCCATCATATAAACAATAAAGTCCATAAAAGTTACATCAACAATGGGGCGCAGGCCGGTCATGGCTGCTCCGATGGCACAACCGGAAATAGCATTTTCAGAAATTGGCGTGTCGCGAACGCGTTCCTTACCAAATTCCTGAAGCATCCCTACCGATGTTCCGAAGTCGCCACCAAAAATACCCACGTCTTCACCCATAAGAAACACGTTTTCGTCACGGCGCATTTCTTCTGACATTGCCAAAATAATGGCATCTCTTACAGACATTACTTTAGTTTCGTTTTCCATTTTTTATTATTGTTGCTGAGAGCTTGGTGCAGAGGCTTAGGGTCAATCTGTACAATGAATCACCTTTGCTGTTAGCTTTTTTGCTCTGTATCGTTTTGTTGTATTTTGAGTTACTGATTGTAAAGGAGCGGCATTCCGCATCCCTAAGTCTTAATCTGCAAAAATATCTTCGAAAGCCGATTCCAGAGTTGGTTCGGGGCTTTCCATCGCAAATTTCACAGACGCTTCAACGGCGTCCATGGATTTACGGTCTATATCATCCAACTCTTCTTCGGAAGCTAGATTATTTTCCATCATATATTTTTTGTACTTGACAATCGGGTCTTTTTTCTTCCATTCATCCACCTCCTGTTTGGTACGGTATTTTCCGGGGTCTGAAGTTGAATGTCCGTACCAGCGATACGTGAGTGACTCAACCAAGACAGGCCCGTTTCCGCTGCGGACATAATCCACCAGCTCGACAAATTTGTTGTAAACAGCCAACAAATCATTTCCATCTTCGATAAGATGTCCTGGGACGCCGTAGGCGCTAGCACGCTGGTAATTGTAATCTATGTTGATTACGCTCGAAATAGGAGTACTGATTCCGTAAAAATTATTGATGGAATAGAAAATAACCGGTAACTTCCAAATGGATGCCATATTCATTGTTTCGTGAAAAGTACCTTCATTCACCGCTCCGTCACCAAAAAAACAGACGACAATCTTTCCGGTTTTTTTCATTTGTTGTGTCAGGGCAGCTCCGATAGCCATTCCCATTCCACCCCCCACAATTCCGTTGGCACCAAGATTTCCCTTATCCAGATCGGCTATATGCATTGAGCCTCCTTTTCCTTTACAGGTTCCTGTCGCTTTTCCCATAATTTCGGCCATCATCTCGTTAAGGTCTATTTCCATAGCAATGGTCTGCCCATGGCCGCGATGGTTGGAAGTAATTAAATCACCTTCCGACAGAGCAGCAATTGCACCCACATTGGCTGCTTCTTCACCTACCGAAAAATGCGTCATCCCGGGAACCTGGCCTCTCTTCACCATGTAATTGACCTTTTCGTCGAAATTACGGATATCGCACATTAACTTATGCATGTGCAGTAATTTTTCCTTGGGTATTTCTTGTTTAGCTGTTGATTTTTTAGATTTTGCCATAATATATTTAGTTGTAATATTGGATCAAACCTATCTCGTATTACCTGAATCAGTAACAATAACATTTTTTGAATGATATTTGTTTAACACATATCATTTTTTTATCGGTGATAAAGCGGGTTGATTGAAATCCTGATTCTGTGATTTTTCTACAAAGTTATTTAGAATTGTTTTAAATTACAAAACCGTTTAGTTTATTTAACCATTGCGTTTCTATTTTTCGGTTAAAATAAGCGTTGCCAGTCAAAAGTATTATTGCTTCCCCCACAGATAAGGGTAGTGTCAAACTTGTTCGGATTGTGTTAAGACGAGTAATAATCGAATAAAATTTATTGTTGCAGTTATGCTTTGATTTTTGGAAAAGTTATGAGAAAAAGCAACCCACCCTCGGGGCGATTTTTGGCTACGATGTTACCCTTGTGTAAAAGCACTGCATTTTTAACGATAGACAAACCTAAGCCTGAACCGCCGGTATCACGAGTACGTCCTTCGTTCACCCTGTAAAACCGTTCAAAAATCTTTACGAGGTGTTTCTCCTCCACCCCAACTCCGTTATCGTGAAATTCGAAGTACACAGCATCATCAGTTTCCATGTAACACCTAAGCACAATCTGAATAGACTTGCCAGCATATGCTAAGGAGTTTTCCACAAGGTTTCGGAAAATGGAATACAGGAGTGTGCGGCTGCCATAAATAACCACACTATCCGCTACCTCGATAGTAAATGTGGTGTTTTTTTCAAGGAATATATGGGCTAAATCAGATTTCAATTCATCAAGAAGCAATTTTATAAAAACGGGTTCTTTAACAAACCGGTCCGCAGCCTCTTCTATTTTAGTCAACATGCTTATATCCTGTATTAATTCGGATAACCGAATGGTTTGAACATACGCTCGATCAATAAAAACCTGCTGACGGTCTGTATCTTTGGGGTCAAGGTTAAGTATGGTCTCCAGATAACCACGGATACTGGTAACCGGTGTCCGGAGTTCATGAGCGATATTGTTGGTCATCTCCTGCTTGAGCAAGCGTCGCTTTTCAGCCTTAGTAATGTCGCTGATATAAATTTCAAAATTTTTATCTTCGAAAATAATGACCCTGATATTGAACTGCTTACCGTTTTTTTCTATACGCGTCGAGAACACATTTTCAGTACGGTCGGCCGAAGCTAGAAAAGCATCAATCTCTTCAAAATCAGGATCGGAAAATAAATATTCATCTTCCAACACGGGTTTATCTGCTATAATATTCAAAAATTGCAGAAAATGGGAGTTGGCGTAGATTTTCTTCCGTTCTTCGGAAAAAATGGCAATCCCCTCTTCGGAAAATTGAAAATGCTGAATAAGTTTTTCTCGCTCCAAAGCCAGTTTTTTCCGGTTTTCTTTCAATAAATTGTAATTCTCCACGATCTCGGCACTAACCTCTCCTACCTCATCGTCGGGAAACTCGAACGCTGTTTTTGTAGGCCTACCATTCTTCAGGTTTACCGCAAATTCCTTTAACTCTTTAATTGATTTGGAAAATTTATTGGCAAAATAGAACATCATCAGCGCACATACAATGAAAAACAAAATGATGAAATACATGAAACTGTTTTTGGAATTAAGAAACGGCCTCACTTCCACCTCGTAGGGCAAGGCAACGCGAATAAAATATGCTCCGTCGTAATTCCTGGCATAATATAAATACCGGATATGGTTACTGTCCGACATTCGTATGTTGGAACCGCTACCTGAAACCATTGCCTTTTGAATTTCGGGACGGTCTGTATGATTAGTCATCCTCTTCTCGTCCAGCAGATTATCATACATTACTCTGCCCGTCTTATCAATAATAGTCAAACGTAGGTTATCGGATAAATACGCTGTTAATTCATCCATCCGTTGTATGCTATCCGGGAATACAATATGCCGGCCTTTTATGTAGCGGTGAATAAAACCGGCATTTCCGTCAAGCATATTTTCAAGGCTTTTCGTACGTTCGTGCCGGACTTGCTTTTGTTCAAACAAAATAATCCCCGCCGTAAAAACTGCAATGATTACGGAGAAGTACAGCAAGATTCTTTTTCGGTATGACAGCCGGAAACTCATTCTGTCGTTTTTGGCTCTGAATTCAGGTAATATCCGAATCCTGAACGATTTACAATAATTGATGAATATTCGCCTAATTTTTTCCTGAGGCGAGTTATGTGCACATCTACTGTTCTGTCGAGAACAAACTCGTTGTCACCCCAAACCTGATTCAAGATTTCGCTGCGGGTATAAACGTTCGGGGAGGTTTGCGACAACAACGAAAGAATTTCAAACTCTTTTTTCGTGAGTGTAACTTCAACATCATCTATGGTCACCCTGTTATTAAGAATATCAATGGTTAATCCCTCATGCTGCCAGAGTGTCTGCGTCTCTTTCTTATTTAAACGGACTCTTTTTAAAACCGATTTTACCCTTGCAATCAGTTCTTTTACAGAAAAAGGTTTAGACACATAATCATCACCGCCTAAGGAGAAGCCCGTCAGCATATCGTTTTCGGTGTTTTTTGCCGTCAGAAATATGATGGGGACACTCTTTCCTTCTTTTCTGAGTCTCTCGGCCATTTTAAAACCCGACATCCCCCCCATCATAACATCCAGAATAATCAGATCGTGCCTGTCGGTAAGAATTGACAATGCCTCTTCAGCCGAATTAGCCAAATCTACTTTGTACCCTTCATTTTCAAGATTAAACTGAAGAATATCGCAAATGTCTTTTTCGTCGTCTACAACCAGAATTCTTTCTTCCATAACTGATAAAATTGATGTTTATTAAGATTCCTCTTCTGTTTTAAATGGCAATGACTTTTTTAGTTCTTTATCGTGCCGGACATCTTTTCCCTCCAACAGAAAAATAGCAGATTCTGCCATATCTACTGCTTTATCGCCAATACGTTCAATGTAATAAGCAATATTGTTAAGATTTACAATATTAATAAGCATTTGATAACTAGTGACTTTTTCTTGAAAACCTTCAGCCAGTTTGCGTTCCATTTTTCGTTCCATCTTGTCTACTTTATCGTCCATCAAAATGGTATTGTAAGCCATTTGGTTGCTCGAACCCGAAACGGAAAACACCGCATTTTTAAGCATTCCGTCTGTATGCACAAGCATTTTCCCCATCAATTTAATATACGTATCGAAACCATCGAGCGAGAAATCTATCTTTTTAATTGACTCGGCAACATTTTGGATAAGATCCCCCACACGTTCCAAGGAAATAGTCATGTCGTAATAAGCCATAATCTTTCTCAAATCTATGGCTACAGGATTGAAGAACATGATGCTGTTTATTACTTTTTCTTTTATGGTGATATCCAACGAATCGATAATTTTTTCGTTCTTCTTCATCAGTATAAAGAGATCTTCATTTTTTTCTGTCAAAAGATGTTGCGTGTTTGCCAATTGTTCCAATACAATTTCAGAAAGAAGCTGGAAGTCACTGTTCAATTGGTTGAAGTATTTTTCTTTTATACTGACGCCAGACGCGCTTAACAGGTTGTCGGATTCTTTGTTATTCGTTCCCATGATTGCAGTAATTAGAAAATTGATTTCACATACAAAGATAACCAACTATCCGAATACACCGGTCAGGTATTCTTCGGTTTTTTTATTCCGGGGTTTCGTAAACATGTGGCGTGTGTTGCCGTATTCAATCAAATTCCCCAGATACATAAACATGGAATTGTCCGAAATCCGTGCAGCCTGCGACATGTTGTGAGTAACAATCAGGATAGTGTATTTCGATTTCAAATCCAACAGTAATTCTTCAATTTTGTTAGTCGATATCGGATCAAGTGCTGAGGTAGGCTCATCCATTAACAACAATTCCGGTTTCAAGGCCAGCGTGCGGGCTATACACAGTCGTTGCTGCTGTCCGCCCGAAAGGAACGAACCACGTTTGGTCATCACGTCTTTTACCTCATCCCAAAGTGCCACCGAAACAAGGCTTTGCTCCACGATACGGTCTTTCTCCTGTCTATTTAAACGTATGCCGTTAAGGGAATAACCGGCCAATACGTTATCATAAATACTCATTGTTGGAAACGGATTGGGCTGCTGAAAAACCATTCCCGCCATACGACGCACTTCCATTGGATTCATCTGCAGTACATTCTTCCCTTTCAGGAGAATTTCTCCCGTCGTCTTCACACTGGGATACAAGTCGTGCATACGGTTAATGGCACGCAGCAAGGTGCTTTTCCCGCATCCCGACGGCCCCATAATTGCCGTGATGGTATTGGGGAATACATCTGCAGATACTTCATTCACTGCTTTTTTGTCCGGTGTGTATGCTACCGACACCGATTTTAATTGTAGGATAGGCTTATTGCCGTTATAATTTATATCTTCCATTTGCGTGCTACGATTTTTGCCAGCCAGTTTAAAAGAAATATGACGATAAGGAGCAGTAATGAGGTTGACCAAATTAAATCGACCAAGTTGGGATCGTTGTAAAAATCCCAGATCAGAAGTGGAATAGCGCTTGTTGGCTCCATCAAGTCCCAGTTTACCACGGTTGCCCCCAGGGCCGTCAACATCAGGGGTGCAGTCTCGCCCATTACCCGGGAGACAGCGAGTAAGATCCCGGTAAAAATTCCACCGAATCCCGAGGGAAGCAATATCTTGAAAACCACGTTCCTGTAGGAAGAACCTAATGCCAGTCCTGCTTCCTTATAGGAACGAGGCAGCATTTTCAGTGTCTCTTCGGTTGAACGTACCACCATAGGCAGCATCATTATAGTCAGCGCCACGCTTCCGGCCAGGGCAGAATACCCGCCCAAAGGCTTCACAACCCATGCGTACGCGATAATTCCAATAACAATTGAAGGCATTCCCTGCAACAAGTCAGTCAGGTAGCTGACCAACCGAGCAAACTTTTTTTGCGGGTTCTCCGAAAGATAAATCCCAATCAGCAATCCCAGCGGAATGGTCAGAAGAATAGCTACTCCAACAATGAGCAGAGTTCCGGTTATTCCGTTCAGGATTCCTCCGGGTATGGATTCGCCGTTGATACGTGATAGCATAGCATCCATCGACGACGGTGTCACTTCAGAAAACAGCTGTAGGTTGAAATTTTTGTATCCCCTGGATATTACTTCCCACAAAATGAAGAATAACGGCAGCATCGATAAGGCCGACAATGCACAGACAAGAACAAACACCAATTTGTCCTTGCTGCTTCGATACCTTATGCTTGTTTGTTTCCTCTCCATCATACCCTCGACAAGTGTTTCATTACCAGTTTTGCTATAAAATTGATAATTGCCGTAATTAAAAAAAGCAACAACCCGATAGCGATCAACGCACTTAGTTTCAACCCGTCAGCTTCACCAAATTGATTGGCAATAATGCTCGCCATGGTGTTTCCTGTATCGGCCAACCCTTTCGGAACATGATTGGTATTCCCGATAAGCATGGTTACCGCCATAGTCTCGCCCAGTGCTCTACCGAGCGCCAAGATATATGCGGCTACAATCCCGGAGCCGGCCGTTGGCAAACTGATGTGTTGAATAACCTCCATTCTTGTCGCACCCATACTGTAAGCACCTTCTTTCAGGTTATTGGGAACCATCGACAAAAATTCTCCGCTCAGTGAAGAGGCATAAGGAATAATCATGATCGCCAGTACGACTGATGCCGTAAAAACTCCGAATCCCTGAGAATTTATCCCTAAATCTACCACAAGCGGGCGTATGGCATAAAATCCCCACAAACCATAAACAATGGAAGGAATTCCAGCAAGTAAATTGACAACCGAACTCACAAACGAGGAAATCTTAGTCCCTTTGAAATATTCTCCGGTGAACAAAGCCACAGGCAATGAGAACAGAAGACAGATCAATAATGCAAACGATGCCGTAAAAAGTGTTCCCACAACAAAAGAAAACGCTCCGTACTCTTCGGTTGCCGGCCTCGGATCCCACTCGGAATTTGTAATAAAACCGAGAAAACCATATTCTCTGAAAGCTTCTGAAGCACTACCCACCAAAGCGTAAATTATTCCGACTGTAAGTAGCAAGACGCTTGCTGCAGCCGTAAACAAAATAGCTTTAAACAAGTTATCTTTCATCTCTTAACGTTTTGCCAGGGTAACGGATCCGGATTGGCAGACTGCAGGACCTTGCCTCCGTAATGGATTTCCGAAATTAACTTTTGTGTCTTTATCAACGCCTGCTCCGACAAGGGGGCGTAATTAATTTTCGCTGCGACTTCCTGCCCTTCGGGTGAGAGCACGTAGGTGAGCAAATTGACTAAATCCCGGGCATCCTTTTCGGTTCTGTTTGCATATTGCTGGTTTTTGTACACCAAAATCCATGTCAACAGACTGATTGGGTAAGCATTGGGATCGGCAGAATCGGTAAGCGTGACCCGCATATCATCGGGTAAATCCACGTTAGCAGCAGCCGAGATAGTTTCAAGTGTGGCATCTACATAATTACCGGATTTATTTTTAAGTTTTGCCGTAGACAGCTTTAATGTGAGTGCATATTCAGAACCGATGTAACCGATAGCCCCTTCGGTTTGCTGAACAATTCCCGCCACTCCAGGGTTCCCTTTCGCGGCTATTCCGGCACTCCACTTCAGGGCTTTTCCTTTTCCCATGCTGCGTTTCCATTTATCACTCACCTCGCATAAATAATCGGAGAAATTAAACGTGGTACCGCTGCCATCGGATCGGTAAACAGGTGTAATTCTCAGATCGGGTAGTTCTACATCCGGATTTTCCTGAACAATAAGCGGATCGTCCCAACGGATGATATTGCCCATAAAAATTTCAGCAACCAACTCGCCAGTCAACCGCAAGCTGTCAACGCCCGGAAGCGTGTAAGCCATCACCACACCTCCCATACAGGTGGCTATATGAACAACTTCAGCATTCATTGATTTCAATTCCTTATCGGAAAGAAAAGCGTCGCTGGCTCCAAAATCCACGGAGTTATCGCGCAAACTCCGGATACCGCCTCCACTGCCAATGGCTCCGTAGTTCACGGTCATGCCCGGATTCACACGCATATAGTCGCGAAAAACAATGTTGTAGAAAGGATATGGGAAAGTAGCTCCGGCACCCGATATAGCAGAGTTGCCTTTAATGGGTGAATTTTGATTGACACAAGAACCTAAAACAAGTACGATGGCTGGAAACAGTAGAATCTTTTTCATCAAAACCTTAAAGTCTATCTGTAAGTGACGGCAAAGTTACAATTCTTATGTTACAAAACTGTTACTTTTTTGTTACGAAATTATTAAGATTTTAAGGCGGTTAAATGATGCTTAAAGCAAGTCTTATTCCATTTACATTTATACCGTGAAATCTGGACAAGTGCAGGATACTCACAATAATAAACAACGTATTTTTTTGATAAAACTAACTAAAAACCATACCTCCCAAAATAATATAACCCATTGTATTATTACCCGATAAAAAATATTACTCATTCAGATTTTGTAAATAATTTGCTTTTATCCGTTGCGTAGGTTTTGCGCAAAAGTAACATTGCTCTATATTTGTATCCTAATTCTAAAACAACATGTTTCTAAAGAAATATTTTTCCCTTCTTTCCTGGTCTGTAATCATTATTCTTCAGGCATGCAACACTACTCATAACTATGATGAGTTAAAAGAGGGCGATTTACTGTTTATTGTCGGAAAAAGCAAATCAGAACAGACCAGTGCCATTAAAAGAAGCACATCGCAAAAAGAAGAAGTTCCTTATTCCCATGTAGGCATAGTAAAATTCGATAAAAAAGACGTATACGTCATAGAAGCTACCCCCTCGGATGGAATCATCCAGACGTTGCTTTACGAATTCATACAGAAAGCCGAAAAACGAAAAGGAAGACCTCTGATTGCAGTAGGAAGGGTAAAACCTGAATTTCAATACATTGTTCCACTTGCCGTTGAAAACGCCGGAGATCTGCTAGGTAGACCTTATGATTACGCCTATGAAGAAGGGAACGATGCGTATTACTGTTCCGAGCTTGTTCGCTTCTCGTATTTAGATTCCTTACGTAACCCGATTTTTCCTGCTGTTTCTATGACATTCAAAAACAAGGAGACAGGCGAAACTGAAGCTTATTGGGAAAAACACTTTGCCGGACTGCAACTGAAAATTCCCGAAGGAAAGTCAGGGACAAATCCCGTTGATATGTCGAAATCGCCCATTATTGATATAGTTCACAAGTATTATTGACAGTATGCGATACTCTTTTATGCTTTTCTTGTTGTGTTGCTTTTTTACAGGATGCGTGAAGGAAGAAACTGACAACCGGGATACCGGATTTATTGTTGCGGTAGGTGATCCGGCTCCAGATTTTCAGATACACTATCAGGACGGAAACACACAATCACTGAAATCACTTCGCGGAAAAGTAGTTTTAATCCAATTTGCCGCCAGCTGGTGCAAAGTATGTCAGGATATTATGCCGCTTATGGAAAGGGAGTTTAATCTCAGATATAAATCGCATCCCGACTTTACCCTTTTTGCCGTTTGCAGAGGACAAACTCCGGAAGAAGTTCAGCAGTTCGCTGAAAAAGTCAAGGTAACTTATCCGCTTACGCTGGATGAAGACGAATCTATTTTCAGGCTGTATGCACTTGCCAAAGCCGGAGTAACACGAAATGTACTGATAGATAAGGACGGAAAAATAGTCTATTTAACCCGCCTTTACAACGAACAGGAATTTGCTCAATTAAATAAAACAATAGATTCGTTGTTGCAACCGTGAAAAATGTCTTGTTAAGGTAAAAAAGTTTATTAAAGTCGGGGATACCTGTTTCACTTAACGAAATAGTTGTATTTTTGTTTTTTTAAACAAAAATATGGACAATTATTCAATCAAAGAAACAACACCAAAAGAAGCCAGGCCTCGCAGACTAAATCCAATAACCGACTGGTTTATAAGACTTATCAAGGGCATTGTAGTAGGAATTGGTTTTATTCTACCCGGATTATCGGGAGGTGTACTGGCGGTAATTGTGGGAATGTATGATCCGCTGATAAAATTCCTGGCTAACCTGAAAGATAAATTCCTTAAAAATATAATGTTCTTCCTGCCTTTTGCCATCGGCGCTGCGGTTGGAATTGTACTTTTTGCAGTAGTGGTGGAAAAAGCCTTCGGAAAATATGCTGCTCAGTTCGTTTGTTTATTTGTTGGCTTTGTTGCCGGGACATTCCCGTCGTTATTTAAAACTGCCGGAAAACAGGGACGAAAGAACAAAGATTTTCTTGTCCTTATCCTCTCTGCGGTTGGAATTTTTACGCTGATGCTTGCGGGGGGAAAGCAACTGACCGAAGTAAACCCACACATATTATCTTGGCTTGCATCGGGATTACTGATGGGTTTGGGATTGATTGTTCCCGGGCTAAGCCCTTCCAATTTCCTGATTTACTTTGGCATGTACGATAAAATGGCTACAGGGATCAAAGATTTTGATTTTGCAGTAATTATTCCGTTGGTAATCGGATTTATTCTCTGTGTAATTCTATTCTCAAAAATTGCGGCATATCTTTTCAAAAAATATTATCCGGGGATGTATCATTTTATTCTCGGTTTGGTGATTGGATCTTCGTTGGCAATCTTTCCGACAGTTGTATTTCCTGCTTTCCAATCCGATCAATTAGCAACAGTCGGACTTAGTTTTACCGGAGCACTTCTTTTCTGTTTGGTGCTTTTTGTAGCAGGGACGGTTGTATCGTATCTTTTCAGTAAACTGGAAGAAAAATATCCGAGGGAGGAAATATTTTAAATGGCGAAACTTAACAAACAGCAAGGTCACTTGGCGTTGTTTACGTCCAGCCTAGTTTTTGGTTTGAATATTCCCATTGCACGCACCATAACCCCCGGCATAGTGGATCCGTTTTTAATGACGTTTCTCCGGATGTTCGGGGCGGCAGTTCTGTTTTGGATCGCGTCACTTTTTATTAAAAGAGAATTCGTTCCAAGAAAAGATATTCTCTTTTTTTTCTCTTCCGCTGTTTTTGCTATCGTAATCAATCAAGCCTCTTTTATCGTTGGATTGTCCAAAACCTCACCTATCGATGCTTCGTTGGTGGTAACCCTGTCACCCGTTATCACGATGTTGCTGGCCGCCATCTTTATCAAGGAACCTATAACGCTAGTAAAAGCCCTTGGAGTGCTTATAGGTGCCTCCGGAGCATTGGTCCTCATCCTGAGTAGCACGCATAATGGATCCGGCGGTAGTTTAGCCGGCAATCTGCTTGTTCTATTGTCCGTAACCTCCTATGCACTTTATCTGACACTCTTCAAAAACCTGATTTCACGCTATTCATCCATAACCTCCATGAAGTGGATGTTCCTGTTCGCCACCGTCCTCACTTATCCAATGAGCCATAGGGCAATTGTTGAAACCAACTTTACCACATTCGACACAAGTGTATATCTACGAATAGGTTATGTTGTAGCACTTGCCACTTTTTTCACCTACATGCTCATCCCCATCGGACAAAAGACATTACGTCCTACCACCATCAGCATGTACAATTATTTGCAACCAATCGCAGCTTCTTTTCTTGCAGTTGCCATCGGCATGGACCGGTTTGGATGGGACAAAATCATTTCCACCGTGCTTGTTTTCACGGGTGTCTATCTGGTTACGCAGAGTAAATCTCGTATAGAGACCACTACAGGCGTTGAAGATCAACTTTTCGGATAAAGATTTCCGCTCCTTCCGATTGAATCTGTATTTTTCCTTTTTGTGGTTTCACGTTGTAAATCCGATTCACCAGTTTGCCGTTCAGGTAGATAAGAAGATTGCTTCCTGTCGCATAACATTCTATCCGGTTCCATTGCCCTAAAGGCTTTTCCACATCGTCTGCACCGCGAAAACCTTTTTTATCTTCCCATTGCGGGTCTCGACTGTGCCAATCGATCCTTCCGCGTACGAAAGTCTTTACTTCTCCTTCAGGATCGTAAAAGTAGGCTCCTTCAAGCACACCGGGCTTGACGTTTGTTGTAGCCGAAAAGTTATCTGTACCATCACCTACGATGATGATATCTCCTGTTCCTCCTTCAATAATCTGGCTTTCTATGGAATGCATCCAGGTACCTCCTGAAGCTCCGTCTTCACCAACGGAATGCAACAATATACCGCTATCTCTTGCCCGGTCAGCGCGAGGTGCAAAAGTTCTTTCCCCCCATTTGAATTCAACGGTCAGTTTATAATTTTCAAACTCTTCATCAGTAGTAATACAACCAAACTCTTCGCCCGATATAACAATGTTGCCGTTTTTTACGGTAAACACTTTATCAGGATCACTGTTTTTCCCTTTTCCCTTCAAAAAAGTGTACCATCCATCCAGGTTTTCACCATTAAACAACTGAATGTATTTTTGTGAAGTATTCATCCGTCCGGAAAATGAACCAGCCTTATCCAGAGGCCGCACATCCACACCTTCGTTAGTCATAACTACAGGCAGGATCTTACCATCGGGATCGAACTCCATTTTGTCGATACAGGTCATGCGGGAATTTCCGTCCTTTTCTGTCAGGGGGCGACGATGATATACCATGTACCACTCGTCCGTTCCAGGCACATTGATGACAGAATTATGGCCCGCTCCGTTAGCAATACGCCCGTCCTGCTGCAATACAATGCCTATACGTTCGAAGGGGCCCAACGGTGAATCGGCTATAGCATAAGCCACCCGGTAATCCGGCCCTGTCCATCCGCCTTCCGACCACATAAAATAATACTTCCCGTTACGGATAAACATAACTGAACCTTCTACATACCCTTCGGGCGTGATTTCCTTGAAAATTGTTCCGTCGTCGAACGGGATGAATCCGGTAAAATCACTGTTAAGTTTTGAAACGTTGCAGTGCTTCCATCCGCCGTAAAACATATAATATTGTTTGTCAATATCTTTGAACACAAATTGATCTATAGGTTGTGCCCCATTATGAAACTGATCGATTAACGGTTTTCCCAAGTAATCGCGGAAAGGGCCTTGGGGACGCTCTGCAATGCCTATGCCTATGCCACCATGATTTCCATTGTTCTGGATATCATTGGCTGCAAAAAAAAGGTAATATTTTCCGTCTTTCTCCACAATGGCAGGGGCCCACATGGCTTTTTTTGCCCACTTGACTTGAACGGTATCAATAATGTGGCTGTGCTTTGTCCAGTTCACCAGATCAGGAGACGAAAAGGCATCCATAAATACCTGCTGGTTGTAGGGAGCCGAGAAAGTAGGATAAATCCAGTATTTATCACCGAAAACCGTCGCTTCAGGATCGGCATACCAACCGGTAAAAACAGGGTTTCCCGATTTTTGAGCATTGAGTGCCGCATAAAACAGCAATAGCAGACTAAAGAACAAGATTTTTTTTTCCATTTGCATTGATTGTATTTTGGTAAAAAGCTAATCGTCACACAATCCGTGTATTTTTTCTCCATGATAATCGTGTATTCACCCTTACAAAGATAAAAATTATTTCCCAAAAAAAACTTAAAAACACAATGCACTTTAAGTTATGGACCAACCGGTTTTTTTTATCGACAAACGATGAATTATTCTGTACAAACAGCTAATATTTTCATTTAAATATATGATATTTAGACTATTAATTCAATAAAACTATAGTTAAACAGCCACTTTCTGATTAAACATTTCTTTATCTTTGAATGTCATAATAGCGATAAGTTTTTATTCAACGAATTATAAACACTAAAAAAAAATTGAGGTATGAAAAAGTATGCAATGTTTATGTTAGCTGCCATACTAACAATCGGCTTGCCGATCTCAGCACAAGACGGGCAAAGAAAACAACGGAGTAATGACAATCGGCTGCACCGGGAAATGAGAATGACGGCCAAAGAACGCGCCGAATGGATGGCTAAACAATTAGAGCTGACTGCCGACCAAACGGAAAAGGTACAGGCACTACTGGAAAAACAAGATGCCAAACGCACGGAGCAAATTACAAAACTCCGGGAGCAACGTGAACAGGAGATCACAAATCGCAACAAAAAACGAGAGCAAATACGTGCTCTGCGTGAAAATGAAAGTAAAGAAAACAGAGTCGAACTGGAAGGTATCATTGGAAAAGAGAAAATGGAAAAACTGAATACACTACGCGAATCACGCCGGCAGAGGTCACAAGCAGATCGTCAAGGTAAAAAGGCAGAAACAAGTAAAATTTAGGTTACCGACATTCTTTTTCTAGAAAATCAAAACGCCACCCTTCCTGGATGGCGTTTTGATTTTGTTATAAGCCTGTACTACATTGTTGCAAACTTCAAGCAAACCGGTTTGCTGACGTTAATATCTTGGCCAGTGTCGGTAAGAAGACCCGTTTCGTTGTTGATGGTAAAAACCTGAATCTTATTGTCATCTCGGCTAGCCACAAGTAACAACTTCCCGTTGGGTGTAATCACGAAATTCCGGGGATGCCTTCCGGTCGGCTGATAACCGGCCTTGGCAAGGGTCCCGTCGTCCGGATCAATCGAGAATATAGCTATACCATCGGCTTTAAGCCGGTTGGAAGCGTATAGAAATTTTCCGTCCGGCGATACGTGAATATCTGCACTTCCACGTAAACCTTCCACGGAGTCAGTAGCAATTACTTGTTTTTCTTTCAGGTCACCCCCGTCGTAATCATACACAATTACATCGCCCGACAACTCACCCAATAAATAAAAATACTTACCGTTGGGGTAAAAATCAAAATGACGTGGACCAGTACCGGCGGGAGTAGAGAATTCTTTCAGACTTGCCTGGGAAAGTACCGGCTGGCCCTCAAAAACCGAGCCAATAGCGTTATAGCGATATATTTTATCTGTCCCCAGATCAGCAGCAAACAGGAATTTTCCGTCAGGAGAAAATCGGACGCTGTGAAGGTGAGAACTCTCCTGCCGGGTAGTATCGGGTCCTGATCCCTCAAAACCAATCACGGGGTCGGCGGAAGATAATGTGCCGTCATCATTTACCTGAAATATAGAAATGCTTCCACCTCCATAATTTGCCGTGAGAACACTTTTGCCTGTTTTATCAATTTCAATAAAGCACGGTCCCGGACTTTCGGTGTTGCTCGAATTCAAATACTGAAGCACTCCTCTGCCTTTATCAAACGCAAATGTAACGGCAGTACTCTCTCCATCGCCGTTTTCACCTACAGCGTACACAAATTTCTCGTCAGGACTTACCACCAGATACGATGGATTCACGGCTTCGGCCAAGCTCAGAGAGTCGGATTTACCGGTTTCCGTATCAAATTTATACACATAAATACCCTGACTGCCTCCTTCAGAAGTATAGGTTCCCACAAGTAAAAACATATCGTCTGGCGTTGCCGATGCGACAACCTTATTCATTGTATCCATATCTTCTTTCTTTGTTTTTCTGCCGGTGCACGCTGCGAATAAAACAGCGAAGATAAGTGCGAAAATAATTTTTCTCTTCATTTGTATTTTATTTGTTTGTTAGCTTGAAATCAAGTTATTGTTATAATATTCACTGAATTTGCACACGTATGGTGATCCTTGCTGAATCTTTCAACGAACGATACTTTGTATCTAGTTTAATACGAATTAATCTGACACATGCGAAATTACATCTTTTTACGGATATAACCATCTCCGAGAAAAACAATTGCCGTTTTATGTTGTGAAATTGCCGGAGACTGTGTATTTTTGCAAACTATTTTGAACTAAAAAAAACAAATATGCTAACGAAAATATTGTCTGTTTCCGGAAAGCCGGGTTTATATAAACTAATCTCTACCAGTAAGAACCTTAATATCGTGGAATCTCTTCTCGATGGCAAAAGAATTCCCGTTTATTTGACCGAAAAAGTAGTTGCCCTCAGCGATGTATCTATCTACACAACCGAGGAAGATATGCCGTTGCGCGAAGTTTTTCAGAAAATAAAAGAAAAAGAAAATGGAGAAAAAACGGTTCTTGGGTCAAAGTCATCCAACGGAGAAGTTTTCCGCTATTTCGAGGAAATACTGCCTAACTACGATACCGAAAAAGTATACGCTTCGGACATAAAAAAGATATTGAACTGGTATAATATTCTTATCAACAGTGGGATCGATTTTGACCAAGAGGAGCCCAATACCGAAGAACCTGCCGGAACCGAACCGGAAAACAACGAAAAATAAAGTAAATTGAACCCTAAAAATTTGTTCACTCGGATAGTAGCGGGAATTATATACATTGCCGTTATTTTGGTGGGTATTCTGGGAGGTAAATATTCTTTTATCGGAGTTTTCGGTTTATTTTTAATTATCGGACTTTACGAATTTTACCGGATGACCGAAAAAAACACCTCTCACGCCATCAGTAAAGCCTTCAATATTGCTTCCGGGTTTCTTATTTTTCTTTCGGCATATCTTTATTTGGAGAATATTTGCAAAATTGCATTGCCCTTGACCTCCATAACCTACCTGCTTATTCTTTTTGCTTCGGCAATCTTTATAAACAGGAAAGATATTCTTCATGCTATCATCTATTCCTTTTTTGGACAAATCTACATTACGCTACCACTATCCATACTGATGCTTTTGTCCTATCAGTATCAGACACTTTCCAACGAGTATTATTATGCTTTTGTTTTGGCTATTTTTGTTTTTATCTGGGTAAATGATACGGCGGCTTTTGTGGTAGGTTCTCTCCTGGGCAAGCACAAGTTTATCGAAAGGATTTCTCCCAGGAAAACCGTCGAAGGTTTCATCGGGGGAATTGTATTTTCGGTCTCGGCCGCAGTTATTCTTTCAGCCTTCTTTACCGACTATTCGTTAGCTTTCTGGATAGGATTCAGCATTATTACAGCACTCTTCGGCACTCTGGGGGACCTGTTTGAGTCACTAATTAAAAGAACTTACGAGGTAAAGGATTCTGGTAGCCTCATCCCCGGACACGGAGGTATTCTCGACCGAATAGATAGCCTGCTTATTGCCATTCCGGCAGTCTACATTTATCTCGCTGTTATGCTTATTTCCTAACCTTGTTTTTTCTAAAAAAAACAGGTTGTTTTCATTGAACTTTTGTAGCGTATTGCTGTTTCAATTAAAATTGTCATACACTTAACACGTATTAAGATGAACAAGAAAGCAATTGGAACAAACGCCGGCATTATCTGGAATTTGTTGAACAGCAGTGAGAAATGGGACGTCTCTCAATTGATGCAAAAATCAGGCTTAACGGAAATAGAAGTGTACACGGCTATCGGTTGGCTAGCCCGCGAAGATAAGATAGAAATTGAGGAAAAACCAAACAATAAACACTATTACTACCTCATTGTAGACTATTATTTCTGATCAAATCTGAGAACGAAAATAAAAATCCGACATCAGTGACGATGCCGGATTTTTATTTTTTAACACTTATGAATGCAACGTTTTCGGCCGTTTCTCCATCTATATATTGTTAACAACTCAATTAGGTATAAAATCGGCCCAAAATGAAAAAATTACTGTCTTTGTTTTTACTTATTTCGCTCATCTTAATTTCGTGTGAAAAGATTGATTCATCCCTTATCGGGAGCTGGAGATTAAACGAAACAAACTATCTTATAACCGCCAATCAGGACTTTACGTTTACGAATGTTTTCGGTTCTCCTTGGAAAGGAACTATAAAGATCGACAACACAAACCTAAATCCAATGTTATTCAACTATTATTTCGAAAATGTCTGGGGACAAACATTGTTTGCTTCAGAAAATGTAAGTTTCACCTTTGCAGGTCCCAATCGTTTAGAGATTTATTATGAAAATGCACTTTATTTACTTGAAAAAGAGTATATATTTAATATTTCAACAGGATTATTCAAAGTGGATGGAACAGCCAAATACCAAGACAGAACCCTACAAATAGCCATAGAATTAACTATGCCGAAAGTAGAACTGAAAAAAGGAGCTCAATTTTTAGTTAAAGACGGATACAATTTCATGCCATATAGACACCTCTGGTTAAACAATGGAGGAAAGTTACAAACTGACTATTTAACAGGCGACATTATGGACAGATTATCAGGAAAATGGAATATAAGTGACAATAAAATAAACATTAATTTGAAAAATCGTGCAAGCGATATTTATCAATACCGATTTAACAATGATAAATTGCTGTTGTCGAAAGAAAAGAATACAAAAGAGCAGCTTCCGCACCACATATCGCCGTTTGCCGATAAAATAAGTAATACCACGTATCAAGCACTTTATACGCGGGAGTAACAAAAAATCCGAAACAGGAATATCTCGGATTTTATTTAAATTTGTAAATCTAAAATTGTAATTCGTAAATTAAAATCACATTATTCCCCTTTCGCGTAAACGCTGCTGCCACTTCCAAGCAGAAGCCATTGTATTTTCGATAGTTTCTTTTGCTGTCCAGCCAAGAACGTTGTTCGCTTTATCGGGATTAGCCCATATTTGCTCAATATCGCCCTCTCTTCGCCCTACAATATTATAATTCAGCGACTTGCCAGAAACTTTCTCGAAAATATCAATCAGTTCCAACACCGACACCCCCTTTCCCGTGCCAAGATTAAAAACTTCCACCTTTTCGTCCGACTTATCCGAGAGCATTCGCTCAACTGCGGTCACGTGCGCTTTGGCCAGGTCCATCACATTGATGAAATCGCGAATGCATGAACCGTCAGGAGTATTGTAATCATTACCGAAAACACTTAGTTGTTCACGGATTCCAATGCCGGTTTGCGTAATATACGGCACAAGATTTTGCGGTACCCCGATAGGCAGTTCTCCGATTTCGGCGGATGGATGTGCTCCAATTGGATTAAAATAACGCAAAATAATGCTCTTTACAGGTGCACCTGAATAAATAAAATCCCGAATTATTTCTTCGTTTATTTGTTTAGTATTTCCGTAAGGCGACTCAGCGGGCTTTATAGGAGCACTTTCATCGATAGGATTATTATCGGGTTCACCGTAAACCGTGCATGAGGATGAAAAAACAATCCCTTTCACGTGAAACTGAGGCATCAGTTCCAACAGGTTTATCAACGACACCAGGTTATTGCGGTAATACATCAGCGGTTTTTGAACCGATTCACCCACCGCTTTACTGGCAGCAAAATGGATAATACCATCAATACCCTGATATTTCTCAAACAAGGATTTCAATGCCTGAAAATCAATACAGTCGAGCTTTTCGAAAATAGGACGTACTCCTGTAATTTTGAAAATCCCCTCAATTACCTCTGCATTTGAATTGGATAAATTATCTATAATGATCACTTCATAACCGGCCTGTTGCAGTTCAACTACCGTGTGCGAACCAATATATCCGGTTCCACCTGTAACAAGAATTTTTTTTGACATAAAGAATAATTTCAGCTTAAAGTAAGCCACAAAGTTAATAAAATAACAGGTGATTTATCTGCTTTTCTGTTATTTCCCGTTAAAAACTAAGTCTACGGCATACGATTCCCTTATCCGGTAAAATGCCGTAAAGGCCAATTAAAAAAACCAATATTGCCGTTAAAATATGTTTTAATAAAAGTTTTTTTCTATTTTTGTGTAGATTGCAAACAATGGAATATCAGGTTAAAATATACGGTAAAAAGGAGGATCTTCCTCCCTTGAACGATGTGAAATTCTTTCACTACGTATCTTCTTTTGACTGGAACCAAAACATTTCATTTTACAGGCCTATGATGCTTATTGTTTTTTGCGATGAGAAACCTATAGCATCTATGTTTGCACTAATTATGCGAATCAATCGGCTGATGTACGGCTCGGTGTTTAAAAGATGTTACATTTCGCAGCAACCCAGCTTTTACGAGGAAAACGTCAACAAAATAGAGATTTTCAACCTACTCATTTCTTCCTTGGTGAAAGAAGTTGAAAACAAGGTTTTCTTTATTGAATACCGAAATTTAAACGACGCAGTTTTTGGGTATAAGGGATTTCGTGAAAATGGGTTTTATTCCGCAAAATGGATTAACGTGAGAAACTCGTTGCAGCGAAAACGAAAGATATGGGATCAGCTGTCTTCCACCCGGAAAAATCAGGTCAACAAAGCCCGGCGGAAAGGTGTTGTTGTTGAAGAACTCACCTCACACGATAAATTACGGGAGATTTACAAATTAATCGACAAATCCAGAAACTGGAAAATGTCTAAGAAGTTTCCGCCTTACCAATACTTCGAGAATTTTTTCAACTGTTACGTTTCTCTGGGAAAGGGAAAGATACTGATCAGCCGTTACAACGAGAAAATCATTGGTGGAATTATTCTCGGATTTGAGCAAAAAACGGTTTATGTACTTTATTTTTGGGGGAAAGAAAAAAGGTACAAAACATATTATCCTACCGTCTTCACAATTTTTTCAGCCATGGAAATAGCTGAAAAAGAGGGATATGAGTTTTTCGACTTTATGGACTCAGGCTACCTGAATATTAATGCAGGAAAACCTCGTTTCCTGCTTCAATTCGGGGGAAAACCCAAATCGACAAGACGCTGGTACCGCTTCAATTGGCGCTTACTCAATTTTTTTGCAAAAAAAATATACGATTGACGGGGATAAAAAAACTTTCCGGAAACCTGTAATGCAAAATTGTGTAAACAATTTTGTATGCACTCGATTGCATAAAGCCTTTTAGATTAAATAAAGTTAAGCTAGGCCATTTTTTTATTCATTCATTTGGCTGTAAATAAAAAGCACGCTATATTTGTATCGTGTTTTTCATGGTATTAGATTTAAGGTTAACAATGGAGATTGGTTGTCGTGAGACAACCATTTTCTTTTTATATTGATCCACACTCCGGATTCCTTTTAGTTTTAATCTTTAAACTTCTCCCACAAAGCAGAATGAATGATTTTCCTTGATTCATCTATCAATGTAGGGATATCGCATTCATCCAAATTTTCAGTACAAATAGGCTTGTGAATAATCAATTCCAGTTTATTGGGTTTTAAACAAAGTGAGCCACGTTTCATCACATCGAAAGGGCCGTTAATTGTTAGCGGAACGATAGGTAATCTGAGGTCGTAAGCAATCTGATAAGCTCCCCTTTTAAAATGTCCCAGTTTCCCGGTACGTGACCGGGCTCCTTCAGGAAAGAGCATAATGGAAACATCATCCGTCATTTTCTTTTTGGCTTCACGAATCGTATTGGCACGAGCTGCAGGGCTGGAATTATCCACAAAAACGTGGCCGGCCATTTCCGATGCAAAACCTACCAAAGGTATATTGCGTAAGCTGGCTTTTTGTACCCATTTTATGTTCTGGTTCAAAAAACCGTAAATTAAAAAAATGTCGAAAGCTCCTTGATGATTGGCTACAAAAACATAAGACTGTTTAGAATTGAGATTTTCGTGTCCGCTGCTCTTTATCCGGCATAAAGCCAGCCAGCAAGTCATTCTTGACCACCATCTCGGGGGCACATATCCCCAATACCGACTTCCAAAAACGGGAGCAAAGACCATTACCGTCAATGCTGTTAAAATAGTAAACAGAAGGAAAATGGGCGCAAAAATAAGCCACTGGTATAAAAATATGAAAATCCTTTTTATCAACTTCATAACACAAGAAAATTCGCACTAACAAAAATAATCATTTTTTGCTATCCCCTGATTATAAAAAAGGTTGTTTTCAACTTCATGAAGGTTTTTGATGTCATAATTGAATTTTTAGCTTAAATAATTTTATTATTTGTGGAATTTTGTGTTTATTTGTGCTACGAAATCAAAAACATAATATAATAAACACACATGAAAGAATTAGCAAGGTATTCAGGCGTAATAGTAATGATTATTGGCGTGCTGATTTTGGCGCTTCCTTTTTTTAGCGGAACGACCAACAACACAAACCTTTTAATTGGTTTACTATTGGTAATTGAGGGTTTTTTGGGGCATCTCTATGTGAATAACATGAAAAAAGGAACTATTGTGGGTAACATTGTCTGGGCAATTATTCTTCTGGTTGTTCCCTATTTTTTGTTCACAGCAATGAAAAACCTGGCATACAGTAAAGACGAGTTTGCGCTGTATAATTAATTACAAAAATTGCATAACACAAAAAAAGAGGATTAAAAAATCCTCTTTTTTTGTGTTATGGCATCCTGTATATGACGCTGTTAATATTCATTCCTGCACCTACCGATGTAAGCACCAGGTTATCGCCGGAGGAGATGCTGTGTCCGTTCATTTTTCCTCTCATCACCATATCGAGCAAAGTGGGAACTGTAGCAACAGATGAGTTTCCCAACCACGAAATCGTCATAGGCATTACCGATTCTGGAATATCGTTGATGTTGTACAACTTAAACAGTCTTTTGAGAATGGCATCATCCATTTTTCCGTTTGCCTGATGGATCAGTACTTTTTTCACATCGTTTACATGCAATTTAAGCTTGTCCAGACCTGATTTTATAGCTTTGGGAACATTTTCCAATGCATACTGATATAAACGACGGCCGTTCATTTTCAGGTATAAATCCTTTTTACCGGCCAACTCTCTGTCGTACGAATATCCCATGTGAAGCAAGTTTACATAATCCATGGAATCGCTTCGCGAATTATGCCCGATAATACCCACCGGCGTTTCGCTTTCCACTGCTTCTACAATGGCAGCACCAGCTCCATCAGCATAAATCATACTATCGCGGTCATGCGGATCTGAAATCCTCGATAGTACATCGGCACCGATGACCAGTATCTTTTTTGCGTCACCCGAACGAATATAATAATCTGCCTGAATAAGGGCTTGAACCCAGCCCGGACATCCATACAAAATATCGTATGCAATAGCCTGTGGACTCCGGATACCAAGTTTAGCCTTTACGCGCGAAGCAAGCGTAGGCAATATATCAATACGGGTATCATTCGGTTGGGTTTCTCCAAAATTATGTGCCAGAATCACATAATCAAGCTCTTCCCTGTCAATCCCTGCAGATTCGATGGCTTGTTCTGCTGCAATGAGAGCCAGATCAGAGGTTAGTTGATGATCTTCGGCATACCTTCGTTCGGAAATAGTTGTTATTTCTTCAAATTTATCCACTATTTCGCGATTTTCTTTGTCGATTTTTTCACCCGTCGACTCCAGGAAGTCATAATTCAAAAAGTCATCATTCTTAACAACTTTGGAAGGAACATAACTTCCGGTTCCGGTAATCAGGCTGTATATTTTTTTCATATAATAAAGTAATAATATTTATTTTCAGATGAAGGTCGTATAATCGTTTCAGCGCAACTCAAACCGCTGGCTTCACGCTCGTTCCATCATCAATCTCCACAAACAATAACCTAATTTCTCAGCAAAGGTAGCAATTTATTATCAATACAATTAAACTTCACCGGTTTTTCAGCAGGGCATATCCCTTTTTTCTACAATACCTGAAATTAACTTAATCCCAATTCTTTTGCCAGCAATTCGTAACCCTGTCGGCGTCCTTTCATCTGCGAATACAAATCGAAAATAATGATCTCGTCCACCAGGGTTTCTTTGGCCCATTGCCAAAGCATTTCGGAAACTTTACCGGGTGAGCCGATAACGAACTTCCGCATAATGCTTTGCTTCACCGCCTCTTCCTGAAGTGAATACCTATATGAAAGCGCTTCTTCAAAAGTAGGATTAACAATCCTCTTACCAACAGTCAACATCGTCCAGTGTAGAATAGCGGGCGCTGCCTGATAATAAGCTTCTTCATCGGTTTCTGCTGTAAAAACCATAATCGAAAGAATACTTTTAGGTTCCTGAAGATATTCCGAAGGCTTAAACTGCCGGCGATACATGGTAAGCACAGGGACCGCCAAATCTGCGTTTATCTGTGCCGCAAATACAAAAGGCAATCCTTTTGTCAAGGCAAACTCAACACCACCGGTACTGGAACCAAGCATATAGATTTCGGGGATGAGAAATGGGTCTGGCGATGCGTTGATGTGGGCAAAAGGATGGTTGTCGGGCAGGTTGTGGCCCAAGAATCCCAGAAGTTCCGTTAATTGTGCTGGAAATGTATCCTGCTTAATAACCTCCCGGGATCGTCGAAGAGCAAGCGCCGTCCGACCGTCTGTACCGGGAGCACGGCCTATACCCAGGTCTATTCTGCCGGGAAACAGCGCCTCCAGCATAGCAAACCGTTCGGCAACACTGAAAGCACTGTGATTGGGCAGCATCACGCCTCCCGTTCCTACCCGGATCCTTTGGGTTTGTGAAGCAACATGCGCCACCATAATTTCGGGGAACATGCTCATCACCATAGATGTATTGTGATGTTCAGCGAACCAGTAACGGGTGTATCCCAGTTTATCGGCAAGTTTGGCAATTTCCGTGGATTGATTCAATACTTCTGAAGCAGTTTTGGTTTCTTCGGTAAATTTTGCCAAATCAAGTATGGATAGTTTCAATTTGCTCATTCCGGTTTTGTCAGACAGTAGAGAGATATAAAGTGAGAATTCCCGTAACAATAGCTATTCCAAAACTCAACAAGGTCCCGATAAGAATATACTCTGTCAGTTTCCGGTTTCGCGAATCTTTCAAATCGCCAAAACGAAATACTGATTTAGCTGCTATCAGAAACCCAATAGCTTCCCAACGCCCCAAAACGACAAACAGGAAAACCAGAAGTCTTTCCAGAATACCGATATAACGGCCGGCATTGGGTAACGACTTTTCTTTATCGAGATGTATATCTTTTGCCCAGTTTGTCAACAGTACCTGAATTCCTATACCGCACACCACAGTTAAGAAAAGAATTGCTGTCAGGTAAATCCAAAATTGCTGATTTTCGGCCAGTACACCCATAGGTATATCCGGATTAAAAAACAGGTACCACAAAACCACAATGCTCAACGCATGCAACAACTGATCCATCAGAAACCACCCGGTTTTATTGTTTTTTTTCTGAAAAGACAATTTCACCATGTCTATCCCGACATGAACAACGGCAATTGAAAGTGCCACAGCCCAATACCGTAAATCCCATAGAATCAGCCATGCCAACGCACCGTGAATGAGGCCATGCAAGTACAACTTGATGGATCTTATGCCTTGTTTTTCTTTTTCCTCAACCCAAGATTTTGACTGAAGAATAAAATCACCGGCCAGATGCATTAAGATAAGCTTGACAAGTATAATCATAAAAGCAACCTTTCTAATTTGCGCCGATACATCTGCTCCATAGACAATACTTCATCTATATTGGCCCTTTTCCATCTTCCGCTTACAGAGTTTTGTTTTATCCCCAGCCGGCTACCAATCTCGTTTTGGGTATAATCGGGATGTTCCAATGCCACCTCCACCAACTCAGCAGAAGCGACCGACCATTTATCCATAAAAACTGAGGCCAACCTGATAAAAAGATTCATTTCCCCGTCAAAATCCGGCCAGGGGCTTTTAACAAGCAAATTGAATTTTTCTTTTTCCAGTTCTTCAAATTTTTCTCCGGCATTTATAAACGCTTCTCCGTTACTTTCCGTTATACGTTCGCCCGTATAACTCTTTCCTCCTATGCCTATCGCCATTCTCACATCAATAAGGCTTTTATTAGTTTCATCCGAAACTATCTTCTTTATTAATGCTTTCACCCGTAACGCCTTTTTCAGGGCTTCTTCCGGTCGATCTACTTCCAGTTGAAACGAATCGCCCCATACGATTTCCCACTGTCCGGGCGATTTTCCCCATTCATTGAACAAGCTTTTCAGCGGCAATAGCCACTTTTCGGAATTTTCTACTTTTCGAGACGAAACAATGTCTCCTTTTATTACTGCTATCATCCGACAAATATCGTGAGAAAAAATGATATATCAAAATATCGTATCAAATAACGATATTTCAAATTATCGTCGATAAAAGTGATATTCTCACACCATAAATCCTAAATTGCAACTAACTCAATCCTTCCACTTTTCCGTTCACAATATCAATCCTTTTGGCTTGTGGATCAGCGGGAAGGCCAGGCATACGCATCATTTCGCCGGCAATAGCGACAATAAACTCCGATCCCTGGTTAATTACAATATCGTTGATCTTAAAGCGAAATCCTTTGGCTACACCATACTCCTTTGGATCGGCAGAGAACGAGAATTGCGTTTTTGCTATGCAAACCGGAAATTTTGCCAGTGGAGTATCGTCTATTCTCTTCAATCGCCTTAATGCCTTTTCGTTAAAGACTACATCCCGTGCACCGTAAATATTAAGTGCAATTTTTTCGAGTTTTGTCCGGATGGAATCTTCATCGGAATAAGTAAACTGTAACGGTTGAGACGGCTCTTTTTCAATGGCTTCCACTACTGCATTAGCCAGCTCAACAGCTCCCTGCCCGCCTTCAACAAACGCATTGTTTACGGCAAAACGAACCCCACGTTGGCGACAAAACTCAGCCACAGCATCTATTTCATCCTGTGTATCAAAAGCATATTTGTTGAATGCCACCACAACAGTTTGACCAAAAGAGGCCAGATTCTCCAGGTGTTTCGACAAGTTCTCCAACCCTTTTTTCAGTCCTTCCATGTCAGGCTGTCTGATATCGGCTTCGGGAGTTCCGCCGTGCATTTTCAGTCCCTGCGCAGTAACGACAATAACCGTTAGTTTGGGTTGCAAACCACTTTTTCTACATTTAATATTAAAAAACTTTTCCGCTCCCAGATCGGCACCGAAACCGGCTTCGGTAATCACATACTCGCCATACGACATGGCCATTTTTGTAGCAGAGACCGAATTGCAACCGTGTGCGATATTTGCAAAGGGGCCTCCATGAACAAATGCTGCCGTATTCTCAGTCGTTTGTACCAAATTGGGATGAATGGCGTCTTTCATCAGTACGGTTATGGCACCTGCAACACCCAGGTCTTTTACCGTAAACGGCTTGTCTTCCCGCGTATAACCCAATAAAATATTTTCGATGCGTCGACGCAGGTCCTCTTCATCCTCCGCCAGACACAAAATAGCCATCAATTCCGATGCGGCTGTTATATCAAAACCGCCTTCGAGCGGTACTCCATTTCCCGGGCCGAGGCCGGTAACAATATAGCGCAAACTGCGGTCGTTCACATCCAGCACCCGCTTCCAAAGCACTTCCTTGATCTCATGAGGTGTACCCTGAACACGAAAAATATAATTGTCCAGAAGTGCCGATATAGTGTTATGAGCCGATGTGACCGCATGAAAATCACCGGTAAAGTGTAGATTGATGTTCTCCATGGGAAGCACTTGGGCATACCCGCCGCCAGCAGCTCCTCCTTTCATTCCAAATACGGGTCCCAGTGAGGGTTCACGTAACGCTACAATGGCTTTTTTACCAATTTTGTTCAGTCCCAGTGCCAAGCCGATGGAAACGGTCGTTTTCCCGATTCCTGCTTTGGTGGGTGTAATAGCCGTAACCAAAACCAGCTTGCTTTGGTCAATTTTTTCCTGATTTTTCAACCGCAAGGGCACTTTTGCCATGTACGGGCCGTAGTTATGCACCTCATCCCGGTCGATACCTATGTTTTCTGCTACTTCCTTTATTTTTTTTAGCGGTGTCTCTCTTGCAATCTGAATGTCTGATTTCATTTATATGCGGTTTTAAGATATGTATGTTTTAAGAACAAAGAATAACAGGCCAATAGACATCAGCATTTAGACTTCTCTTCCAGCTCATCTTCTAATTTTATCAACTCATCACGCAGCCTTGCCGCCTCCAGGAATTCCAGTTTTTTGGCAGCTGACAGCATTGCCTTGCGGGTCTGTTCGATTTTTGTTTTCAGATCGTCTGCGGTAGCATATTCGGGCAACGGCTCCGATGCCATGGAATAGTAATCGGGCTCTACGTATGCCCTAGCTTCTGCGGTAACCGTGTACTCCTTGTTTAGCACGGATGACCGGGCTTTTATTATCTGTTGCGGCGTAATGCCGTGTTGTTCGTTGTATTTTATCTGCTTCTCCCGCCGGCGGTTAGTTTCATCGATAGTCGTTTGCATGCTGTCGGTTATTTTGTCGGCATAGAATATGACTTTCCCATTAACGTTTCGGGCGGCACGCCCCGCAGTTTGTGTCAGGGAACGATGCGACCGCAGAAAACCCTCCTTGTCGGCATCCAAGACAGCGACAAGTGAAACTTCGGGAAGATCCAATCCTTCGCGAAGCAGGTTGACCCCGATGAGCACATCAAAAATCCCGCTTCGGAGATCATCCATAATTTTCACGCGTTCGAGTGTTTCTACGTCGGAATGGATGTAGTTGCAACGTATATCGTGCTGCGAAAGGTAATCGGTCAGCTCTTCCGCCATGCGTTTGGTGAGTGTGGTTACGAGAACACGTTCATTTTTTTCTACCCGCAGCTGAATCTCCTCCATCAAGTCATCTACCTGATTCAAACTCGGACGAACATCGATGGGCGGATCGAGTAATCCTGTCGGACGGATCAACTGGTCTACGACAATCCCTTCCGATTTTTCCAATTCATAATCGGCAGGAGTAGCGCTGACAAAAATGATTTCAGGCGTATGTGCTTCAAATTCCTCAAACGTAAGCGGGCGGTTATCTATGGCTGCAGGCAGGCGAAAACCGTATTCAACCAGGTTAAGCTTCCGCGAATGGTCACCGCCGTACATCGCCCGGATTTGAGGGATGGTCACGTGGCTTTCGTCGATAACGGTGAGGTAGTCTTCGGGAAAAAAGTCAAGCAGGCAGAAAGGCCGTGTTCCGGGCAAACGCCCGTCAAAATAGCGTGAATAATTCTCAATGCCCGAGCAATACCCAATCTCCTTGATCATTTCCACATCGTACGTAACACGTTCGTACAGGCGCTTGGCTTCAAGGGGTTTTCCGATAGACTGGAAAAACTCCACCTGTTTTCCCAGATCGATTTGGATTTCATCTATGGCGCGAAAAATCCGTTCTTTGGTAGTTACAAAAAGGTTGGCCGGAAAAATCCGGTAGGAGTTCAGGCGCTCGGTGGTCACTCCCGTGAGCGGGTCGACCGTTTCGATACTTTCTATTTCATCGCCCCAGAAGATTACGCGTACGATATAATCGTGGTATGCCAAAAAAACATCTACCGTATCCCCTTTCACGCGAAAATTTCCCCGGCTAAACTCGGCAGTTTCATCGCGCGAATACAAACTGTTTACAAGCAACCGCAAGAAATGATCCCGTTCCAGCAATTGTCCCTCGCTGATATCCACAGTCGTTTTGTTGAAATCCTCCGGATTTCCGATTCCGTAGAGGCAGGAGACCGACGAAACAACAATCACGTCGTTTCGTCCCGAGAGCAACGATGAAGTGGCTGCCAAACGCAATTTTTCAATTTCATCGTTAATGGACAGGTCTTTCTCAATGTAAGTGTCTGTAGTTGGAATATAAGCCTCGGGCTGGTAATAATCGTAATAAGAGACGAAATACTCCACCGCATTATTCGGGAAAAAGCCTTTGAACTCACTGTACAGTTGTGCTGCCAGTGTCTTGTTGTGACTCAGCACCAACGTGGGTTTGTTCAATTGTGCTATCACGTTGGCAATGGTAAATGTTTTCCCCGAACCGGTAACTCCCAACAGTGTCTGATAAGGGATTTTCTGTCTGAGTCCCTCTATCAAAGCCTTTATGGCTTCCGGCTGATCGCCGGTAGGCCTGTATTCGGATGTAAGTTGGAAATGCATAGTCGTTATAAAACAACTTAATCCTCCATTTGTTTGATGCCGCTATATTTCTTACCGATCACTTCAGCCCGGATTGCTTGTCGCATCATGATCCTTTTTTACAATGTTTGGAAGCTCTAACCCAAAACCTTTTTTCTTGTCCAGTGCTTTTAGGTAGAAAGCCAGTAAAAGTGCTGCAACTCCAAATCCGGCAAAGATAAGCATCGGAACAGTATAATTATATTTTACAGCTTCGCCGGATGCAATCTGTTCGGCAATACCCGGGTTACTTCTTTTTAATGCCCACCCTATCAAAACCGGAGTCAGCATTAATCCAATGTTCTGAATCCAGAATATGATGGAATAAGCAGATCCCAAAACCTTGTTGTCCACCAACTTAGGAACTGAAGGCCACAGCGAAGCAGGAACCAGGGAGAACGAAACACCCAGTACAATGATAGCCCCTAACGCCACGGCAAACGTAAAGTTTTCCTCCGGTGTAAGCGCAAAAATCAAATGGCAAACAATCACTAGCAGGGACCCCAACATCAGCATGGTAGCTGCCTTCCCCTTGTTATCAATAAACCATCCCAGCAAGGGTGTTAAAATCATCGCTCCAATAGGAAAATAGGAAAACAAGCCGCTCGCTTCGGAGGTAGTCATTCCCAAACGGCTTTCGAGCATCCCGGTAGCAAACTTCTGAAACGGGAAAATCGCTGAATAAAACAGAACGCATAGCCCGGCTACAACCATAAAGGTTTTCGACGTAAATATAGCTTTTAAATCGCTGATCCTGAACTCCTCTTCCGGAGAAGATTCATTACCGGCCCTGAGAGCATCGGTTTGCGAATCGAGCTTTTTATCGAAGAAGAAGTACACACTGAAAGTCAACAATCCGATCAGGAGCAACAAAGTCCCCACACCTACCGAAAGTGAAACGCCCCCCTTTTCAGCCAGGTACGGCGACAAACGGAATACGGCAAAAACACCCAGCCGCGCAATAGCCATCTCCAGGCCCATGGCCAGTGCCAATTCTTTTCCGGCAAACCATTTTACAATCCCTTTGGAAACGGTAACTCCCGCCATCTCCACCCCACAACCAAAAATAGCAAAACCAACCGAAGCCACTTTTGCCGATGCAGGGAACCCGGTCCAGAAAGAGTTGAAGAAATCGTATCCGAAGCCTCCGCCATTAAAATAATCGCTGATACCATACAGCTTTATGGACGCTCCGATTACCATCAGGGAACCGGAGACAAGTGCAGCTTTCCGTACACCAATCCGGTCTAAAATAATTCCGGCAAATATCAGGAAGAAGGCAAATACATTCAGGAAGTATTCCGAACCGGCGACCGCGCCAAAAGTGTCGGGCGTCCATTTCAGCGAAGTTTCGAGCATGGTACTCAGGGGTGCCAAAACATCGATAAACATATAAGCCACAAACATTGTGGAAGCCAGCAGTATTAATGCGGTCCATCTTGCCACGGAAGAATCACGAAGCGTACTGTGAATTTTCTCTACCATTTAATTTTTAGTTTATGTTATGAAAGTGTTTCGAATGTGCAAAGATAAAAAAAATCACCGTTCTTTTACAGCGCATCCACGTGCAATCGGTTTAAAAACGCAACGGTTTTATGAATCTCCTTATACATGACAATATCTTCCTCTACAAAGGGCACCTCTTTCCGGTATTCTTTGATGGTTTTTTCAATAACAGGCGACGATTTAAGCGGACGACGAAACTCCATCGCTTGCACAGCATTCATCAGTTCTATCGATAAAATCAGATCAAGGTTATCCATTACTTTCAGCAATTTTATAGCCGATGTAGCCCCCATACTCACGTGGTCTTCCTGTCCGTTTGACGACACAATGGAGTCGCTCGAGGCCGCATAGCAATACATCTTGTTCTGACTTACGATGGAAGCCGACACGTATTGGGGAATCATAAATCCGGAATTCAATCCCGGATTAGCCACTAAAAATTCGGGCAGACCGCGGTTCCCGAGAATCAGTTGTGCTACACGGCGTTCAGAAATATTACCGAGTTCGGCGAGGGCGAGTGCCAAGAAATCAAAAGTAATGGCGAGTGGCTGACCGTGAAAATTTCCACCCGATATAATTTGATCATCATCGGGGAAGATGGTAGGATTATCGGTCACGGAATTGATTTCCGTAAACAATACCGATTTCACGTATGCGATAGCGTCTTTTGTGGCACCGTGAACTTGCGGAATACAACGAAACGAGTAAGGGTCCTGAATATGCTTTTTTTCCCTGGAAATCAATTCACTACCCTCCAGAAACCGGACAATATTCTGTGACGTTTCTAATTGTCCCAGGTGTGGACGGATAAGGTGTAGCTTTTCGTCAAAAGGCTCCAGGTGCCCGTCATAGGCATCGAGCGAAATAGCCGCGATCAGGTCGGCACGTTTCGACAAGCGTTGTGCTTTCATAACCGCAAACACTCCGTGTGCCGACATAAACTGGGTGCCGTTTAGCAATGCCAGCCCTTCCTTGCTTTTCAGTTTAAGGGGTTCCCAGCCAAATTCGTCGAGCACGCTACCGATATCGCGTTTTTGCCCTTTGTAATATACATCTCCCACGCCTATCAAAGGCAGAAACAGGTTGGCTAACGGTGCCAGGTCGCCTGACGCCCCCAGGGAGCCTTTATCATAGACCACAGGCAGAATATCGTTATTGAACAGGTCGAGCATCCGTTGAACGGTTGCCACCTGCACACCGCTGTAACCCATTGAAAGTGCGTGTGCTTTGAGCAGAAACATCAGTTTTACAATCACCGGCTTAACTTCTTCCCCAACACTGCACGCGTGTGATTTCACCAGATTCTCCTGCAACATATGCAAATCATTGTTCGAAATAGTGCGGTTGCATAGCGACCCAAAACCGGTGGAGATTCCGTAAATAGGTTCCTGCTGATTTTGCATTTTCTGATCGAGATAATCACGGCATTTTTGAATACGTTCTTTGGCTTCCTGCGATAATTCGAGTTTGATGTTTTCATTGATGATCCGTTCAAGGTCGTCGAACGTAAGTTCATCTTTTCCGATGTAATAAATATTTTTCACTTTATGTTTATAGTTGTGTTTTTACCCAATCCATTAACTCTTTTTCTTTTGCCTCTGTTTCTCTTTCTATGCGGCTGCAAGCGTCTGTCAGCTTTTGCACGAATCCAGCATCCTTTAATCCTCCCAGGTTGATGCGTACGTTCAGCAGCGCACCCAAGACGGCAGTCCGGCAGGTCATCATTGCCACGCAGCCGTCGGTAATGGCATTTTTGTTGCCCTTACGGGTAGTTTCAACAATGAGGTCAAGCATTCCGAAGGCACGCTCGGCAATTTCCATCGGAACGAGTGCGGCAATCTTGGTCGCCTCCTGAATATTTTGGCTGCGATATGCTTTTTCCTCATCCGTTTCTCTTGGAAGCTTAAATGCTTCAAAAACAAGATTATAAGCTTCACTATCGCGATCGATATCGTTCAAAAAATGTATCCTGAATTCTTCAAATCTTCCGGCATTTTTTTTCATCCGCTCTTCCACATCCGTGTAATTTTTCCTGCCAATAGTCAGGTTTGCCAGCATCTGTACCAATGACGATGATATGGCTCCGTTTAATGCCGATACACTTCCACCACCGGGAACAGGCTCATTCCCGGCGGTTTTTTCTAAAAATTGTTTTAAAGTTAAATCCTGTAGTTTCATTTTATTTATTTATAAATCTGATATTCAAGGGTCAACAAGAAGCCGTCCACACTTGATAACTTTTTCTACAATGTTCATACCCACGTGATAGGGCAGGAATTTGTACGACGGAAATTGCAACAGCACCAGGTCAGCTTGTTTGCCCACATCAATACTGCCGATTTTGTCGGCTCTGCCGACAGCAGCCGCACTGTTAATCGTGAAAGCGGTGACTGCTTCTTCGGGCGACATTTTCATATAAATACACGCCAACGCAAACAGCAAGGGCACAGATGCGCTGAACGAACTACCCGGATTGAAATCAGTTGCCAAAGCAACCATACAATTGTTGTCAATCATTGTCCGGGCACGGGCAAAATTTTCGCGAAGCGAGAAAGCCGTAAGCGGCAGCAGCGTGGAAACCACTTCTGCCTTTGCCATTGCACGAATGCCTTTACCCGATGCTTTCAGCAAATGGTCGGCAGACAGGCAACCAAGTTCAGCAGCAAGCTCGGCTCCTCCGAACGGTACAATTTCATCGGCGTGGATTTTCAGTTTGAAGCCCTGTTCTCGTGCTGCAGTCAGGTAGCGGCGCGATTGTTCGATGGTAAATACATTTTTTTCGCAGAAAATATCAGCGCATTCCGCCAATTTTTCCTGAGCCACCAAAGGGAACATTTCGTTTATGTTGAAATCGATAAACTCATCTTCCCTACCCTTCCACTCTTCAGGAGTAGCGTGTGCGCCCATGAACGTGGAAACAACATCCAGTGGATGTTCTTCGTTGAGGCGCTGCATGACACGGAGTTGTTTTAGTTCAGTTTCCTTATCGAGCCCATAACCGCTTTTACCTTCCACGGTAGTAATCCCGAGTCGCATCATGGCGTCAAGCCGTTGTTTCCCGGCGATATAAAGTTCATCTTCCGATGCGGCGCGTGTAGCGCGTGTAGTGTTTACAATACCACCGCCGCGGTTCATGATGTCCATATAACTATCCCCACGCATCCTCCACGCAAATTCCTCTTCCCGGTAGCCGCCAAACACAAAATGCGTATGAGGATCTACAAACCCGGGAAGCAATGCCTTACCCTCCGCACGAATCACTTCGTAATCCGACAGGTCTACGGAAAGACCTTCACCCTCTTTCAGCACGTGCGAGATAACACCGTCAGTAACAACGACTGTTCCATTCTTAATCACATGCAGGTCCGACATATCTTCACCTCTTTTCCCTGTAAACCCACTGCAGGTAACTACTTGCGAAGCATTTTTCACAACAAGGTTGTTCATCTTTTCTATTTGTAATTTATTTTCCTTTTCCACTCCTTCCAGCCCGATATAGCTAAAACCAGAAAAATAGCGTATTGAGCGCTCGTAAAATACAATCCCTGCGAGGCGTAGATGGGGATCGACACAATATTACCTATAATCCAAAACTGCCAATTTTCCAGCTTTTTAAATGCCATCAAAAGGGTAGCTACCAAAAAAAAAGCTGTATTAAACGAATCGATATAGGGAAGATACGATTGAATGTAACCGGTATCTGTCCGGTTAACATATCTCAAAAGAAAAAACAGAGCCACATAGATCGCCACCACTGCGGTCCAGGAAATCATGTTCTCCTTGGAAGTATTACGTTTAATTAGTAATTTACGGCTGTCTCCGTCGATACGGGACCACAAATACCATCCGTAAACATTCGAAGCCAGATAAACTACGTTAATTCCAGCGTTCGCATACAATCGGGCAGCAAAACAGATGTAGATATAAATTGCGACGTTTATGATTCCGAAAGGAAAGACTAAAATGTTTTCTTTTCGGGCAAACCAAACGCTCAAAACGCCAAAAACTGCGGCAATAGGTTCTATCCAGTCCATAGGTAAGCCTCGCTTTATTCCATCAGTTTTGTTTCGAGTACCTGGTTTAGCGAAAAATTCTCAAGGCCAAGATAATATGCGGCAGTATCCACCAATGCTTCCAGAGGTACCAAGCCTACGATTTCAGCTCCAATAACAGGCACACCGTAACGGTTAGCTTCTATCCGAACCAGTTCGTGAGCCCTGTAAATGGCCGTTTTGGTATAATCGGTCAGGTTCATGGAAACCTGGGTTATGCCTCGTTCCTCCAGCGCCACGCCCATTCCTTTACAGAAACGTAATCCACCTCCGATGAAACGCACTTTTTTGGCTATTGACTGAGCTATTTCAAGATTGTCGGTTCCTAAGTTCACGTTATAGGCCACCAGAGGCATACGTACACCCACAGCAACAGCCCCGGCCGTTGGATGACGTTCTGCAGGACCGAAATCAGGCTTCCAGTCGTCTTTTTTTATTTTCTCCGCCATCCCTTCAAATTCACCTTTACGGATGTTTGCTAAATTTTCACGATGAGGTGCTGAAGCTGATTTTTCGTACAGGAAAACAGGTAAGTTATAGCGTTCGGCAACCGTCTGTGCCACCTCTTTTGAAAACGAAACAGCCTCTTCCGGAGTTACGTTCTTAATGGGAATAAAAGGGACTACATCAACGGCACCCATTCTCGGATGTTGCCCGCTGTGCTGGTTCATATCGATAAGTTCTACCGCTTTACCAATGGCATCAACAACGCTTTTTTTTAATGGTTCGGGTTCACCTATAACAGTCACAACAAGCCGATTATGGTCTTCGTCATTACTGTAATCCAACAGTTTTACATTTTTTTTTGCGCGGAAACACTCCACGATCTTTTCAATTTTCTCTTTGTCGCGTCCTTCGCTGAAATTAGGAACACATTCCATTATTTTGTTCATATCAAGACTCCTGCTCCCCAGAAAAAGAGCTTTTTAAAATTATTGTTTGTAATTTGCGATATTCTTTATTATTTCCTCGTCCACCAGGTAGGGTTCGGTAATGTAATAATCATCGGCAAATGACTGGTTAAAATCCTGCACGGTGCTCATAGCATTTGCATTTCGTGCCCATGAACGGCGGGCAACACCGCCCATAACGTCCCAGAGCATTGCTGAGCGGAGGATTTCGTCCACGCGTTCACTACCGTCACACACCATTCCGAATCCACCGTTAACGGCTTTTCCTATACCTACGCCACCTCCGTTATGTAGCGCCACCAAGCTCATTCCCCGTGCCGCATTCCCCGCGAAGCATTGCACGGCCATGTCCGCCATCACGTTACTTCCATCCTTGATGTTTGCGGTTTCGCGGAAAGGCGAATCGGTGCCACTCACATCATGGTGATCACGCCCAAGCATAACAGGCCCGATCTCCCCGTTGCGCACCATCTCATTAAATCGTAAAGCGATATTCATGCGTCCAGGTGCATCCTGATACAAAATGCGGGCCTGTGTACCTACAACAAGCCGGTTTTTTTCCGCGTCACGGATCCAAATCCAGTTATCTTTATCCTGTCCGCGACGTGCCGGATCAATACAATCCATAGCGGCCTTATCCGTTTTAACCAGGTCTTCATGTTTTCCGCTCAGGCACACCCAACGGAAAGGGCCATAACCGTAATCGAACAGTTCAGGCCCCATGATATCTTCCACGTACGAAGGAAAAATAAAACCCTCTTTGTCATCGATACCGTTTTTCGAAATCTCTTTCACCCCGGCATCATAAACGGCTTTCATAAACGAGTTTCCATAATCGAAAAAGTAAGTGCCGTTGGCAACCAGTTTTCTGACGACATTGAAATGACGACGCAAGGATGCATCTACCAATTCATGAAACCGGGTTCGGTCTTCTTCCAGCAACCGGGTGCGCTCATCGAACGGGATTCCCACAGGGCAATATCCGCCCGTATAAGGCTCGTGACAGGAGGTTTGATCACTCAATAGATCAATGTGGATTTTCTCTGTCTCTGCAAATTCAAGCAAATCGACAATATTTCCGTGATATGCGATGGAAAGAGGTTCTTTGTGTGCCATCGACTCATGAGCCCAGGCGAAAGCCTGTTGTTTGTCACCGGTTATTTTGTGTACCCACCCCTGCGAATAACGGGTTTCTATGCGCGAATAATCCACCTCTGCCACAATGGATACCGCACCGGCAATATCGGCAGCTTTAGGTTGCGCACCGCTCATTCCACCCAACCCCGACGACACAAACAGGTATCCCCGCAAATCTCCGTCTTGTGGTATGCCAAGCTTCAACCTTCCGGCATTGAGCAATGTGTTGAATGTTCCGTGAACTATTCCCTGTGGACCAATATACATCCAACCCCCGGCCGTCATTTGTCCGTAGTTGGCAACACCCATCTGTGCGGCAATCTCCCAATCCGGGAGGTTATCGAATTGACCAATCATCATTGAATTGGTTATAATTACACGTGGTGCATCGGGTTTCGATTTAAACAATCCGAGCGGATGTCCGCTTTCCACTACCAGTGTTTGTTCCTGTGTCAACTGTTCCAGGTACATTTTTATCAACCGGTACTGCATCCAGTTCTGACAGACCTGACCTGTTTCGCCATAGGTTACCAGTTCGTATGGATACAAGGCTATATCAAAACAGAGATTATTGTCAATCATCACCTGAAAAGCTTTTCCTTCCACGCAATTTCCTTTATAATCATCTATCGGTTTTGCCTTCAGGTCGCCTTCGGGACGATAACGGTAACCGTAAATTCTTCCCCTGGTCCAAAGCTCTTCTAAAAATTCGGGAGCCAGCGTCTTATGCAATTCACACGGAATATAACGTAAAGCGTTTTTTAAGGCGATTTCGGCCTGGGCAGGTGTTAGGCGGAATCCGCGGTCGGGCGCACGGCGAATACCCTCTTTAAAAACAGGATAATGAGGCAACTCGCTGGATAAGGTTATTTTCACTTTATCAGACATTTAGACATTAGACTTACAGACTTCTGGACAAATGTAATGCTTTTGCTTACATATTGACTGTAAAATTAGAGAAAATCAGACTCAAAAACAAGATTCTGAGAGAATTTTATAAAAAGAAATCTATTATTATCTTTGCAAAAGCGTAAATAAGAAAGCGCAAATAAGAAAATGGATTATAAACTCGAAATATGCGCCAACTCTGTCATGAGTTGTGTCGAAGCACAAAAAGGTGGTGCTTACCGGGTGGAACTTTGTGCGGCAATTCCAGAAGGCGGCACCACGCCGTCATACGGCGATATTGCGGTAGCGAGGGAACTGCTGCACATTAAGCTGAACGTTATTATCCGTCCACGCGGCGGCGACTTTCTTTATTCCGGGCTGGAGCACAAAATTATGCTCAAAGACATCGAAATGTGTCGCAAACTGGGTGTTGACGGGATTGTAATCGGCTGTCTCACGGAAGAAGGTGATGTAGATATGGAACGCTGCAGGGAGTTAGTGGAAGCAGCAGAAAAAATGGATGTGACCTTTCATCGGGCATTCGATCAATGCCGGGATCCGTTTATAAGCCTTGAAGACATTATTTCGCTGGGTTGCAGCAGAATTCTCACGTCGGGTCAGCAACCCAAGGCAGAACAAGGGGTAGATTTATTGAAAAAACTGGTTCAACAAGCCGGAGAGCGCATCATCATTATGCCGGGAAGCGGAATTAACGAAAATAATATTGCAAAGATCGCTCGGGAAACGGGTGCGGTTGAGTTTCATCTTTCTGCCCGGGAAGCGGTGGAAAGCAAGATGAAGTTCAGAAACTCAGCCGTTTCAATGGGGGGGACAAACATCACAATCAACGAATTTGAACAATTGATTACCAGTGCCCAAAAAGTAAAAAATACATGGACTGTTTTAAATATAAAATGAAATGAAAAAATTCAAGATTCTCTCTGTGCTTATTGCAGTAATCGCCCTATTGCTCTCTTGTTCACCGAAGGAAAAGAAAAGCATAGAATCTGCCAATTACCAGGTTATTCCGTTGCCATCGGAAATCGTGACATCCGAAGGAAATCCTTTTGTTTTGTCCTCATCAGTAAAAATAGTATTTCCGGAGGGGAATGAAAAGATGCAGCGTAACGCAGATTTTTTAGCGGAATTTTTGAATATATCCACAGGTATAAAACCGGATATTACCTCAACAGCACCGGACAAGAACGCTATCATTTTGGGCATCGGCCTCCAAAATCCAAATAAAGAAGCCTATGAAATAGCAGTCGGTGAAAACAGCATAACTATAACGGGCGCAAGTGAAGCCGCTGTTTTTTATGGGATACAGACGTTGCGCAAGTCTGTTTTGGCAGGCACAAAACACGTTGTTTTCCAACCTGTGACAATCAAGGACGAGCCTCGGTTCTCCTACCGCGGCATGATGTTGGATGTGGCGCGCCATTTCCAATCGGTAGATTTTGTAAAAAAATACATCGATATCCTGGCATTGCACAACATCAATCGCTTTCACTGGCACCTGACCGATGACCAAGGATGGAGAATCGAGATAAAAGCCTATCCGAAGTTAACGGTAATCGGGTCTCAGCGCAAACAAACTGTTGTGGGCAGAAACACAGGGGAGTATGATGGAAAACCTCACGGCGGTTTTTATACACAGGAAGAAATTAGAGACATCGTTAAATATGCCCAAGATCGGTACATCACCGTTATTCCCGAAATTGATCTTCCGGGACATATGCTGGCAGCCCTTGCCGCATATCCCGAACTGGGTTGCACAGGAGGTCCGTACGAAGTTGCGGATTCGTGGGGAGTTTTTGACGATGTTCTTTGTCCGGGAAAAGAAGAAACTTTCACTTTCCTGGAAAGTGTGCTTTCGGAAGTAATTGAACTTTTCCCGTCCGAATACATCCACATCGGTGGCGATGAATGTCCCAAGGTCCGCTGGGAAGAGTGTCCCGACTGCCAGACTCGTATAAAAGAATTAAACCTCAAGGACAAAGAAGGACATAAGGCAGAACATTACCTGCAAAGCTACGTGACTGCCCGCATCGAAAAATTCCTGAACGATAAAGGGAAAAGTATTATCGGTTGGGATGAGATTTTGGAAGGGGAACTGGCTCCAAACGCGACAGTCATGTCATGGCGCGGAATGGAAGGAGGTATCCAGGCTGCTCAAATGGGGCACGATGTAATTATGACGCCAACCACCTATTGCTATTTCGACTATTACCAGACCCAGAACACTGATGAAGAGCCGTTGGCAATCGGCGGATATGTCCCTATCGAAAAAGTGTACAGCTTTGAACCGGCACCTGATATTTTGACAGAGGGACAAAAAGCACGTATCCTGGGGCTGCAAGCTAACTTGTGGACTGAATATATTGAAACGCCGGATTACGTGGAATACATGATAATGCCCCGTATTGCCGCGCTATCCGAAGTACAATGGGTAAAGCCCGAAAAGAAGAATTACGAAGCATTCCTTACCCGGCTACCCGGACTGCTCAACCTGTACGGCAAGCTAGGTTACAACTATGCAACACACGTTTTTGACGTACAGGCAAAAATGATTCCCAATTTCGAAACCAATTCGCTCGATGTGGAATTATCAACCATTGACAATGCACCGGTATATTATACGCTAGACGGTACGGTTCCCACCGTTTCGTCGACAAAATACGACGGTAAATTCTCCATCAGGGAGAATACTGAAATTAAAGCAATGGCTATTCGCGAAGGTGGGAACACAAGCAAAGTTCTCTCGGAAAAAATTAATGCAAGCAAAGCCAGCTACAAACCCGTAACACTACTGACTACACCAGACCCGAACTACAGGTATACCGGTGAAGGCATGCTAGTCGACGGCCTTTTCGGGAACAGCACGAATTACAAAACCGGTAAATGGATGGGTTTCAAGGGTGAAAATATAGTGGTCATAATCGATATGCTCGAACCCACAGAAATATCAACCGCTCAAATTCGTAACTGCGTGGTAACCGGCGACTGGATCTTTGATGCATCGGAAATTGTTCTCGAATCCTCTGATAACGACTCAGTATTTACTGTAGTCAACAGTCAAAAACTGTTGGATGCAAATACCACACATTGGTCGGACATTACTACCCACACATTGTCTTTCGATCCTGTAACCGCCCGTTATTTCAGGCTGACGGTTAAACCAACGGTTATGCCGGCATGGCATCCGGGAAAAGGAAGCAAGGGTTATGTATTCATCGATGAAATATCGTTGAACTGACCGGTTATGCCATCGCCAGAAACAACAGAATACCGGCAATGTATCCCAATACTGCCAGCGGTGTAAATCGCTTAAAAAAATAGCCGAAGCTTATTTTTTCCAATCCCATTACAGCTACACCAGTAGCTGATCCGATGATAAAAATACTGCCTCCGGTTACCGCACAATACGCCAGTAAAGTCCAGAAGCCACCGTCAGTTACAAAATACTGCATGTGCGGCGTCATCGCTGCAGACGCTTCCACTATCGGGTACATCCCCATGGTTGCTGCAACCAACGCCACGTTGTCCACAACTGACGATATGGCACCACTGATTATACTAATGGTGTAGGGTTCCTTTATACTGGTGGAAAGAATATCGGCAAAAAGTGAAAGTTGTCCGCCAACATTCAAAGCAGCCACCGACATCAGTATGCCGAAGAAAAAGAAAATTGTGGGCAAGTCCACCGAACGCGACAACGTTGGAATACGCAACTTGTCCGATTCCCGAATATCGTTTATCTGCCCATACATTAAATCGGTATATATCCACAAAAACACCAATCCAATCAACACGCACATGAAAGCAGGAAGATGAGTTATAGTCTGAAAAATTGGAACAAAAGCAAGGGATGAAATCCCGATCCAAAAAATGATTATTCTTGATCTGTTCGGAATACGTTCAATGTAAATGTCATCGGCCGATAAATTACTGATTTGGCGTAACTTTGTCCCTTTCTTGAATAACCAAAAATCAGCTATAATCAACGGAACCAATAAATTGACCAATGCCGGCAAAAATAGATGCGATATCTGATGCCATGCCGTGATGTTTCCGCCCGTCCACAGTAAAAGTGTTGTAACGTCACCGATGGGCGACCAAGAGCCACCCGCATTTGCTGCCAGGATAATAATGCTGGCGTATTTCATGCGGTCGGTATGATCCGGAACTAGCTTGCGAAGAACGGCAATTAGCACAATGGCAGCCGCCAGGTTATCAAGCAAAGCAGAAAAGAAAAAAGACGACAAACCTATCATCCACAACAATTTACGCTTATTCTCGGTACGTAGTGAACGCGAGATAGCCATAAATCCTCCGTGCTTGTCCACGATATTTACGATAAGTAACGAACACATCACAAAGAACAAAGTCTGCGCTACATCACCCAAATGAGGTACAAAAGCCTTCTCTGTTAAATAACGTACAATCTGATCTTTAACGGGAAAATTCTCCAGTTCAGTTTGCTTAACAAATTGCAGAAAGTCTGGATTCTGACGTTCTACCAGGATGTCCTGTGAGCCAAACACAAGCATCAGCCAAAGAGTGATACACACAAACAGCGCCGTTGCTGATTTATTTACCTTAATTTTATCCTCGAGCGCAATGGCTACGATTCCAAGGATAAAAACAACCGGCATTGCATAGTACATACGTTTGAATTATTAGTGATGAGTAATAAGCGAGTAAAGTTGTTCTATCTCTTCGGCCCATAACGTTTCGTCAGGGGTTTCAAGGATCAAAGGGATATTATCGAAACGATTATCGTTCATGATTAGAGAAAAGACCTCCATATTCATCAATCCTTTACCCAGGCTGTCGTGACGGTCGACACGGGATGCCAGTTCTTTTTTGGAATCGTTTATGTGCATCCCTTTCAGGTAGCTAAAACCAATAATTTCATCGAATTGGCGGAAGGTATTTCCAAACCCCTCACGGGTTCTTATTTCATAACCCGATGCCAGAGTATGAGCCGTATCGAGACATACCCCTACCCGGTTCTTATCCTCCACTTTATCAATAATATGGGCAATTTGTTCGAAAGTATGTCCCAGATTTGTTCCCTGTCCCGCCGTATTTTCTATGACGGCTGTAACCCCGTCCGTCCTTTCTAGCGACAGGTTAATGGATTCGGCAATCCTATCCAGGCAATCATCAATGGACAACTGATTCAAATGGCTACCGGGATGAAAATTCAACCGGTTCAACCCCAACTGCTCGCAACGCTTCATTTCATCGAAAAAAGCGGAACGCGATTTCTTCAAGCCCTCTTCTTCAGGATGCCCCAGGTTAATCAGGTAACTGTCGTGCGGAAGAATATGATCCGGAGAGAAACCGTATTCTTCACACCGTAATTTAAACAAATCAATATTCTGCTGTGTATAGGGTGCGGCGAACCATTGACGCTGATTCTTGGTAAAAAAAGCAAAAGCCTTTGCCCCTATCAAATGCGCGTTAACTGGTGCGTTTTCCACTCCACCCGATGCGCTGATGTGTGCTCCTACAAATTTCATCTTTTCTGATTTTTATATTTACATTAAAGCCTGTTCAACAACAAAGATACGTGATAAAGATTGAAAGAATTAAAAAAGTATTGTTTTTGTAGGGAATTTCTTACCAAAAGAATAAAAATTTATTATCTTTCGAAAAAAATAACAACTGAATCAAACCCAATCATTGCCCTATGTTGATTACAACAACAAACACCATTGAAGGAAAGCGCATTGTTGCATATTATGGGATCGTTAGCGGAGAAACCATTATCGGTGCCAATATTGTAAGGGATTTTTTTGCTTCCATTACGGATGTAATTGGAGGACGTTCCGGAGGCTACGAGAAAGTATTGCGTGAAGCGAAAGACATTGCGTTACAGGAAATGAGTGAACAAGCTCGGAGAATGGGTGCAAATGCCATCCTGGCAGTCGACATCGACTACGAGACAATTGGCAACAACGGCAGCATGCTGATGGTTTCAGCATCGGGAACAGCAGTGAAGGTAGAGTGACAAGACCCGTCATTTGGAAACCAACTGTCAGATGAACACACTTCTAAAATAAAGCGGAGGCCTCTGCCCGTTACTGATTCCGGGGTAAATATTCTCCCCATTTTCTTTGTGTGAAAGCTTTTCTCAAACAAAGCAGCAACTTTAACGACAAACACAACATAATTAGACAAATGGAAACGACAACAAAATTATTTTTTACAACCATTATTACTTTGATTTTCATATCTTCTGCTAATGCACAGGATTGGGCAAACTTAACCCGTTTCAAAGAAGACAATGCGAAAATAGGTATGCCAAGAACGTGCGACGACCGTGTGGTTTTTATGGGTAACTCCATCACACAGGGATGGATAGAGAAAGTACCGAATTTTTTTGAAAACAGACCCTATATTAACCGGGGTATAGGCGGACAAACCACACCTCAAATGCTTGTCCGCTTCCGCCAGGATGTGATAAACCTTTATCCGAAAGTAGTGGTTATTCTTGCGGGAACAAACGATATCGCCGGAAATACCGGACCTTCAACACTGGAGATGATCGAAGACAACATCCATTCTATGACTGAGATCGCACAATCCAACGGAATTCAAGTAGTGCTTTGCTCGGTTCTTCCTGCATTTGAGTACAAGTGGAGACCCGGCCGTGAACCTGCCGAGAAAATTGTGGAACTAAACCGCAGGATAAAAAAATATGCAGAAACACACGGTGTGGTTTATTGCGACTTCTTTTCAGCTATGGCCGATGAGCGAAACGGACTGCCTGAAAGCTTATCAGGCGATGGTGTACATCCCAACCCAGAAGGATATGCCCTCATGGCTCCCATTGTTGAGACAGCTATTGCCCGGGCTTTGCTGATGTGGAAAGATAATCCGAAAAGAAAATACTGATTTAACTTATAACCTACGAATTTCAAGTTGAAATCCCGAACTTGGGATTTTAATTCTTTGTTTACATAAATATGAAAATTCTTGCAGACGCACACATCCCTTATTTAAGAGGCGTTGTCGAACAGTTTGGCGAGGTGAAATACTTGCCTGGAAATCAATTTACAAAAGAAGCTATTAGCGATAAAGACGCATTGATCGTACGTACGGTTACTCATTTCGGAAAAGATATTCTTGAGGGAAGTGGTGTAAAACTGATTTGCTCCGCTACGATCGGCTTTGACCATATCGACACCCGATATTGTGATGCAGCAGGTATTGCCTGGCGCACAGCACCGGGTTGTAACGCTACCTCAGTGGAACAATACGTAACAGCTTCGCTCTTGTATTTGGCTGATAAATACGGATTCAGTTTAAAAGAAAAATCGATAGGAATTATTGGTGTGGGCAATGTGGGTAGTAAAGTGGAGACGGCTTGCCGAAAACTGGGAATGCGTGTATTACTAAATGACCCACCGCGGGAAGAGAGGGAAGTCGGACAAAAATCCGGAGGAATGGAAAAATCTGTTTTTGTGGATCTGGAAACGGTAAAAAAAGAAGCAGATATCATCACCCTGCATACACCATTGACAAAGTCCGGAAAACACAAAACCTATCATCTGGTGGACGAATACTTCTTTGACACACTGGATAAAAAGCCGTTTATCATCAATTCATGCCGCGGAAGTGTGGTGGATAACCCAGCCATGAAAAAAGCGTTGAAAACAGAAAAAATTACTGGAACTGTAATCGATTGCTGGGAAAACGAACCCGATATCGACCGGGAACTATTACAGATGGCCGACATCGCCACACCACATATCGCCGGATATTCGGCTGACGGCAAATGGACAGCAACCAAAATGTCGCTTGAAAACCTGAACGAGTTTTTTGAACTAGATGTCTATCCTATAAAATTAATGCAGCTTCCTCAGCCGAATAATCCGGTTATTGACTTAAGGGAGGTTGAACTGGATTATCAATTGGCTTATGCAGTCTGGCAAACCTATAACCCCATGATGGAAACAATGAATCTGAAAGCAGACCCCGATAAATTCTACTGGTTTCGATCCAACTATCCGCTGCGTAGGGAATACGGAGCTTACAAAGTAAAAAATGCAGACTCAAGGGTTGTTCCTATCTTAAAACAACTCGGGTTTGATGTATAATCAACCCGGCAATTTTCAAGTCGATGGATATTTCTAAAAAATACCTAAATGTGGTCGGTTTATTTTTTGATATCACAGAAAAAAGGTAATTTTGTTGTATATTGTTTCAAATTATCCAGGATAGAGAGTAAGTGAGTATAATGATGGATAATGCGATTATCTCTTTTGGAAAATTCAATAAACAAAAAATAAAAATCAATCGGAAAATGAGAAAAATTTCTTTTTATGCTCTGCTCGCCGGGCTTGTTTTTGCTGCTGCATCGTGCAGCAATTTAAAGCCTCTTTCACAATCAAACTTCAATGCAACCCCATCTCCCTTGGAAACTGTTGGCAACAGTGTGCCTGTAACCGTTAACGGAACTTTCCCCGAAAAATGGTTCAACAAAAACGCAACCGTAAAAATTACTCCGGTATTGAAATATGCCGGAACCAAAGAATCCTACGGATCTGCTCAGACTTACCAGGGAGAAAACGTTTCTGGAAACGCCATTGAAATTCCGTATAACCGTGGCGGAAACTTCAACATGAGTTTCAGCTTTCCCTATCAAACCGACATGCTGACTTCGGAACTTTTTATGCGTTTTGATGCCAAAATCAAAAATAAATCCGTAAAACTTCCCGAGGTAAAAGTAGCCGACGGTATCGTTGCCACTTCGGCGCTGGCAAGTGCTCAGACAACTGCTCCATCTGTTGCCGATGATGGCTTTCAACGCATCATAAAGCAGACACAGGACGCTAACATTCATTTCGTTATCCAACAGGCAAATATCCGTTCATCCGAAACAAACACGCAAGATATGCGTTCATGGCAACAACGGGTTCAAGACGCATTCAACGATCCACGCCAGAACGTAGACATTGAGATTTCCGCTTACGCATCGCCCGACGGGGGTCTTACGTTGAACGAAAGACTGGCAGCTCAACGTGAGAGAAATACGACACAATACCTGGAAGGTGAGCTGAAAAGAAGAAAGATTGATACCGATGTAAACGCCCGCTACACGGCACAAGACTGGGAAGGGTTCCGCCAATTGCTGGAAGCATCGGATCTACAAGATAAAGAGCTCGTATTAAGAGTCTTATCCATGTATCCCGATCCTGAAACACGCGAGCGTGAAATCAAAAACATCTCGTTTGTTTACAGTGATCTGGCATCAACCATCTTACCGCAGTTACGTCGTTCACGCATCACGGCAAACATCGAGATTATCGGAAAATCGGATGAAGAGATCATGGAATTCTGGCGTGCCAATCCTAAAAAACTGTCGGTGGAAGAATTGCTTTACGCTTCCACGCTCACCGATAACGATGCCGATAAAGAAAAAATTTATCAATACGTTACCGTAAATTTCCCGCAAGACTACCGAGGATGGAATAACATGGCTACCGCTTATTACCAGCGCGGCGAGTACAATAACGCCAAACAGGCGTTAGACCGTGCAGCCCTGGTTTCACCTAACGCAGCCGAAGTGAATGTAAACAAAGCTCTATTCGCTATGATGGACGGAAATACACAATCGGCAAAAGAATTACTGGGCAGGTCATCAGGGGCAAACAACCTGGAGGCAGCTATGGGATTACTTTACCTTATGGAAGGCGATTATAATCAAGCTGTTGATGCTTTTGGAGATACAAAATCGAACAACGCCGCACTGGCCCAAATCCTTACAAAAAACTACAACGCTGCTGACATCACGCTGAAAGCTATTAAAAATCCTGATGCATTGACCTACTACCTGATGGCTGTCATTGGGTCAAGGACGAACAATTTCAACGATGTTATGACAAACCTGCGCTCCGCTATAACCATGGACAAAACAATGGCGGCCAGAGCATTAAACGACCTCGAATTTGCAAAGTACAGAACCAATCAGGATTTCATGACCCTTTTAAAATAACGTTCAACTGAAATATAACGACAAAATGGAGTGCATCTGGCACTCCATTTTTATTTTATTGTAAAAAATAAATTCATATTTGTAAAGAAACCGTAAAACCCGTACATTTGTTACGAAAATTTTATTATTCATGTTAAAAGAGAGTTATTATGCTTAAATCGTTGAGAGCTAAAATATTTTCCAGCTTTATGTTGCTCGTGCTGATGCTGGTAATTGCCGGAATTATGTCAATTATTGAGTTCAACAAGGTAGGGGTATCCATTAAGAATGTCATGGACGATAACTACAAATCCATTGAGCAGACCAAACAAATGTTAGACGCGTTAGAAAGGGAAGACAGCGGCTTGTTGATGTATCTGATGGGAAACCGGGAAATGGGAAGCCAAACTATTAATACGGCCTATTCAGCAATACAGGATGCCATTAAAATAGCCCAAAATAACATTACCGAAAAAGACGAGGATAAATACATCAATAATATTATAAAAAAATACGAAGAATTTCATACTTCCGTTAAGCAAACTACCGATACCAGCGAACAATTAACATTGGAAGAAAAAAACGAAATATACCTCCAAAACCAGCAATTGTTCTTTTCAGCAAAGAAAGCCATCAATGAGTTGATGCAACTTAACCAGGAAGGGGTTTACAAACAAACAAACACGATGAAAGAAAACTCAAAAAGGGCGATGATGCCAGCCATTGTATCTATTGTCGCTGCCATCGTTTTCGCTTTATTACTTAATTTCTTCATATCCGAATATTTTATTCGTCCAATCAATCGGCTTATCGATGGAGTAAAATCATTTTACCCGGAAAAAGGCATCATAAATAGTGGCATCAAGTCAAACGACGAAATTAAGCGCTTGGAAACCGAAACGAATAATCTTATCGGAAGATTGCTGCGTTTAAAAAATAAATAGAAATGAGAGTCAGCGTTATTGCAAAATATTTAGGTTTTGTATTGTTATTCAATGCATTACTTATGTATATTTCTGCCGCTATTTCCATTTTTCTAGGAGAAACTTCTATAACCCCCTTACTGTATAGCGCTATCTTATGTACAATTGTAGGAGTATTTCCACAAATCTTTGTAGAAAAAACGGAGGAACTAAAGCCTCACGAAGGAATTGCTATTAGCGTTCTAGGATGGATATTAACATGTATCGTAGGCGCAATTCCATATTTTATGTGGGGCGGTGAATTCACCTTAACAAATGCCATTTTCGAAAGTACTGCCGGTTATACAACTACCGGATCGACTATTCTTACCAACATTGAAATGTTACCCAAAGGCCTTTTGTTCTGGCGATCGGCGACACATTTTATTGGAGGTATGGGAATTATTTTGTTTGTGTTATTGATTCTCCCCAATGCCAAAGCAGCACGGGCTAGCATATACAGGTCTGAAGTATCTGGGCTCTCCATGTTAAATTTTCAGATGCGAATGCGGGAAATTGTACGTATTATCGGCATAGTCTATGCAAGTCTGATACTTGTTGAAACAATTATTCTATGGGCACTGGGAATGACCTTTTTTGATGCCATTTGCCATTCATTCGGAACACTGGCAACTGGCGGTTTCTCTACCAAGAACACCAGTATCGCCTTTTACAACAATATTTGGATAGAAATCACCATTTCCTTTTTTATGTTGTTGGGAGGTATGCATTTTGGACTTATATACGCTACCATAACAGGTAGGAAACAAAATCTTTTTACTTCTGACGTTGTTAAAACTTATTTAGCCATTATTTTTATAGGCATCTTGTTTATTTCATTCAAACTCGTCAATGATCACGTATATAACTGGGGAGAGGCGTTTCGGCACGCATCATTTCAGGTAGTTTCGTTGGTTACTACTACCGGTTTTGCTACCGTGGATACGTCAGTTTGGCCCATGTTTACCATTGTTGTCCTTATCTATTTCTCCATTCAGTGCGCAATGATTGGCTCAACGACAGGAGGGCTAAAATTCGATCGGGTATACCTCTTTTTTCAAACATTTCTTAAACAAATAAAACAGACAAAACACCCTAACGCCGTTTATGTGTTGAAAATGGATAAGACCCTTATCAGCAATGAGATTGAACTACAATCAATGGTTTACATTATCGTTTATTTGGTCATTCTTCTAATTTCTACTCTGGCATTATCAGCCATGGATATCGATCTTATTACATCCTTTTCAGGATCTGTTGCCACTTTAGGCACTATTGGCCCGGGATTTGGGAAAACAATCGGATCGATGGGAAACTTCTCTACTTTGCCCGATGCTGCAAAATATATTTTTTCGACTAATATGTTGTTGGGACGTTTAGAAATTATGAATGTGATTGTGTTGCTTGTTTCTCTAACAGATAAAAACAAATAAAATGACCCGCTGGGAAGTAATTGTAAAATATTTAGGATACGTGCTGTTATTTAACGCGTTTTTTTTCTACATTTCCGCCGCAATTTCATTCTTCCTTCACGAAAATTCACTCACTCCGCTTCTATACAGTGCAGTGGTCTGCACAATCCTTGGCTCTTTTCCACAGATATTTGTGGAAAGAATTGAAGAAATCAACTTCCGAGAAGGATTGTCAATCAGTGTTTTAGGATGGATTCTAACCTGCTTTGCCGGAGCGGTACCCTATTTCATGTGGGGCGGCGAATTCACATTTGCCAATGCCCTTTTCGAAAGTGTTTCTGGATATACCACTACGGGGGCAACCATTTTGAGAGATGTAGAAGCATTGACCAAAGGATTGTTGTTTTGGCGGGCATCCACACATTTTATTGGCGGTGTGGGAATCATTCTATTTGTTCTATTGATTTTACCCAGTGCCACCGGTACAAGATCGAGTATTTACAACTCGGAACTATCCGGATTGTCTAAATTAAACTTTAAAATGAGAACACGCCAAATAGCGCGTGTTATCGTCGTTGTCTATCTTAGCCTGATCATTATCGAAATTGCACTTCTTTGGGTATTGGGTATGAATTTCTTTGATGCTATCTGTCATGCTTTTGCAACAGTGGCAACGGGGGGTTTTTCAACCAAAAACTTAAGCGTGGCATATTACGACAGTGTTTGGATAGAAGTCGTCATTATGACATTCATGCTGTTGGGGAGCATTCATTTCGGATTATTGTACGGTACCGTAACGGGGAACAAAATGAATGTATTCACGTCAAAATCCGTCAGGACTTATATAGGTTTAATGTTTTTGGGAATCATTGTTGTTGCTGCAAAGTTAACCAACGACGGGTTTTACTCGTGGTGGACATCTCTCCGGTACGCTTCGTTCCAGGTAATATCGCTGGGAACAACTACCGGCTTTGCTACGGTGGACACGCCAAACTGGCCGATACTTGCCGTCATCATTATCATGTATTTTACGATTCAGTGTGGAATGGTCGGCTCCACCTCAGGAGGATTAAAATTTGATCGTGTATTGCTCTTTTATCAATCACTGAAACGGCAGATAAAACTTGTCTTGCATCCGAGCGGCGTATATATTACGAAACTGGAGAATGTCGTCATCAGCACCGAAATGGAGTTACAAACTGCCATTTTCTTTATTCTTTATCTGGTTACGCTGTTTGTTACGGCTCTCTTGCTCTCCAGCATGAATGTCGATGGTATGACTTCCATATCGGCTTCCATTGCTACAATTGGTAATGCCGGACCTGGTTTTGGAAAAGTAAGTTCACTTGGAAATTACTCATCCATCCCCGATGCGGGAAAATATGTTTTATCGATAAACATGCTGTTGGGACGTCTTGAAATTATTAACGTCTTTGCCTTGTTTACGGTGTTAACCTACAAAAAATAACCGTTTTCTGGGAAGAAAAATGTATCTTTGCACCCTATTCAATGGTTATTTAGCTTCGTTGAAATTCGCTACGCATTATTCAACAGTAATTAGTTGTGGCAAACAACTGTTCACCGGAACAACAAATTTCCATTGAATTGAAAATTGCCCTTAGGCATATTTACTGAATTACAATCGAATTACAACTGAATGAACATGAACTTTGTAGAAGAACTTCGTTGGCGAGGCATGATCCACGATGTGATGCCCGGAACGGAAGAACAGTTATTGAAAGAACAAACGTCGGGGTACCTGGGAATTGACCCCACAGCCGACTCTCTCCATATCGGACACTTAGTGGGCGTGATGATGCTGAAACACCTGCAACGCTCGGGACATACACCAATAGCGCTTGTTGGCGGAGCCACAGGAATGATCGGTGACCCATCGATGAAATCGGCAGAACGTAACCTATTGGACGAAAACACCTTGCGGCATAACCAGGAAGCGATAAAAAAACAACTGGCCAAATTCCTCGATTTTGAAAGCGATATTCCCAACAAAGCTATTTTGGTAAACAATTACGACTGGATGAAGAATTTTTCGTTCCTTTCGTTTATTCGCGATATCGGCAAGCACATCACGGTTAATTACATGATGGCGAAAGATTCCGTAAAGAAACGTCTGAGCGGTGAAGCCAGTGAAGGCATGTCCTTCACCGAATTTTCTTACCAGTTGATGCAAGGATACGACTTCCTTCACCTGTATCGTGAGTACGGATGCCGCTTGCAAATGGGTGGAAGCGATCAATGGGGTAACATCACTACCGGGACCGAACTTATCCGCCGGATTGCAGGCGGAGAAGCTTTTGCGCTGGTTTGTCCACTCATTACTAAAGCCGACGGCGGAAAATTCGGTAAAACCGAAAGCGGAAATGTATGGCTGGACAGCCGTTATACGACACCTTACCAGTTCTATCAGTTCTGGCTGAACGTGAGCGATGCCGATGCCGAAAAATATATCAAGATTTTCACGGCATTATCGAGGGAAGAGATTGAATCTCTGGTGGCAGAGCAACAGTCTGCCCCGCATTTGCGCCCGTTGCAGAAACGTCTGGCAGAGGAAATCACCGTTATGGTTCACAGTCGTGAAGACTACGACATGGCCGTTAGTGCATCGGAAATTCTTTTCGGGAAATCCACCTCTCATGCCTTGCGTTCTATTGACGAAACCACCTTTCTTCAGGTTTTCGATGGGGTTCCCCAATTCAATATTTCAAGAAGTCTGCTTACTGAAGGTATAAAAGCGGTGGATTTATTAACAGAAGCGGCTGCCGTTTTCCCATCTAAGGGTGAGATGCGGAAAACCGTACAGGCCGGTGGTGTATCGATAAACAAAGACAAACTTGATGATTTTGAAGCAGTTATAAATGAATCTCACCTTATTGCCGATAAATATATCCTGGCACAGCGGGGTAAGAAAAACTATTACCTGCTGATAGCCATATAACAATCGCTTTTCCCTGCCTGCATGGATAAAAAAAGGAGGTATCAATTCCAGGTTTCAGCCCAGCATATCGATTTTCAGAAAAAAGTATCGTTGTCGTCTTTGTTTCATCTAATTTTAAAGACAGCTGGAAAAGATGCTGACAACAACGGGTTCGGTTTGCTGAAACTGCAATCGGATGACTACACGTGGGTCCTTTCACGCTTCGTCATGGATATGGAAAGGTTTCCACTGGAAAACGAAAACATAACCATTGAAACGTGGATTCAAGACGTGGGTGCAATGTTTACCACACGTAATTTTCGAATCACCAACGGTGAAGACCGGCTTATCGGTTACGTGTCATCTTCGTGGGCGGTAATTGATATGAAAACCCGACAGGGAGTTCTGTTGGACTCGTTAGCGTCACTGAACGCTTTTGTATGGCCGGAAACCATCCCCATAGGTGTCCCCACCCGTATTGCCAACGTCAAAGGAGACATCGCCAACCGTTTTGAAGTAAAATACAGTCACATCGATGTAAATTGTCATGCAAGCAGTCCGTTGTACATTCAATGGATAGCTGACTGCTTTTCGCTGGATTTTTACAGGAGGCATAAGTTAAAAAGATTTGAGATAAATTTTCTGAAAGAAATAACGTTCGGTGACACTGGAGTCGTTTACAGGGAATCGAAAGCCAAAAATGATTATCTTTTTCAACTGGTTACTTCGGAAAAAGGAATTTCCTGCCGTGCACGGATACAGTTTGAAGATGAGGGAAGCTGCTGATTTGGATCTACGGAGTAAAAAACATCTCCCAAAAATTTGGTCATTTACAAATATTGTTATACTTTTGCACTGCTTTTCACGAAGCACATTAAGGATTGTCCTATGGTGTAATGGTAGCACTCCTGGTTTTGGTTCAGTCAGTCTAGGTTCGAATCCTGGTAGGACAACAATATCACGATATAACCGATTGAATTTCAGTCGGTTATATTTTTATATTTTCAACCTCACACTAATCTGCAATAAAGACTCATTTCTTCAATAAAAATCGGTGATACTTTATCCACTGTTTGCCTTTTAATAAATCAATCTTAAAAAAAATTGAAAAATTGTATGCGATTTTTATGGTGCTATTCCAACAATCAAAAAAGCATCGGCGTATTATTGTTTCAGAAAGATTTGTCTAATGATTTCGCCCCCACGTGTTCAATGATTATTTCATTTAACATGAGTTAGATACAAGAAAGATGAAAAATGGTTAGCATAATTCAGAACTAATCATTATATATATAGTACTGACTTACAAATAAATAACTAAAATTCATCACCGTGCTAACCATCAACGAAATTACGGAAATTTTCTATTTAGGCGACGAATTTTCAAAAGAATTTGAAGTAACTTTCAAAAAATATACTTTGGAAGAGTCCAAAGACAAAAAACAAAGGAATAACCGAACAGGCTATCCGACAGTGAAGTGATGACCATACTGATCGCTTTTCACTTAAGCGGAATGCGCAACCCGAAACACTTTTACGTGTTTTATGTCAAGCAGCGTTGGAAAGAAGAGTTCCCGTGTCTTGTTTCTTATAACCGGTTTGTGGAATTTCAACAAAAGAAGGTTCTTCCTTTGGTCTTATTTCTGAAAACCTGCCGTATGGGAAATTTCACGGGAATCAGCTTCATGGATTCCACCGCATGGCAAGCATGTCACATCAAGCGGGAATATTCCAACCGCGTATTTGACGGTATGGCAACCGAGAGTAGGACAACCTTGGGCTGGTTCTTTGGTTTTAAGTTACACATTATCATTAACGACAAAGGTGAAATTATCAGTTTTGTCATTACCCGGGGTAACGTGGATGACCGCCATCCACTCTCGATGGAGAGTTCATTAAAGGAGGAGAACTTCCGTTGCAAGACAGGGTAATGCTTCGCAAGAGAGCCGTTATTGAATCGGTAAACGATGAATTGAAGAATATCTGTCAGATTGAACATACACGGCACAGGAGTTTTACAAACTTTATCACCAATCTGGTAGCAGGGTTACTGGCGTACAACTTTTTGCCGAAGAAACCTTCTATCAGGGTAGACTTTGTAGATGACAAACAACTTATGCTATTTAAAAAATCATATCGAACTCACGTTAATTTAATGATGAACAGCAATTTATTGGAGTTGTACAGATCAAAATATTCAATTGTTATCGGTGAAGAAAGCAAAGTAAGATTCATATGCAGATTGTGAAACGGAATCATCATAAAAAAATCCCGCATTCTGATGAAGCGGGATCAATTCCGATATTGCCAGGTCGGTTCAGTTATTCAGTAAGGCATTTTCAACTGTTTCTTTCGAAAGTTTTTTCGTGCAGAAGAACCAATCATAACAGTGCATATCTTCTGACGTGATCTCCATTCTCTCTTTGGCAACGCCGCAGGAACCGGCCGTAGGTACAATCACATCATCACCGGGACGCCAGTCCGCAGGAAGGGCGACACCAAACTCATCGGCTGTCTGCAAACCGAGAAGAATACGTTTCAGCTCATCGAAATTACGGCCCAATGACAGGGGATAATAAATAATTGTCCGGATTATTCCTTTGGGATCTACAAAAAAGACGGCACGCACAGCCTGAGTTGAGTTTTCATTGGGCTGTATCATACCATACTTTTTGGCAACTTCCATCGTGATATCTTCAATCAGCGGGAAGGTAACCTCTACATTTTTCATTCCTTTGTACTCTATTTTATCCTTGATGGTACGCAGCCATGCAATATGACTGTATAAACCATCTACGGACAAACCGACCAACTGACAATTCAGCGCATCGAAATCTTTTTGCATAGAGGCAAAGGTCATGAACTCGGATGTGCAAACAGGCGTAAAATCAGCAGGATGACTAAAGAGTATTTTCCATTTTCCGGAAAAGTCTTCCGGGAAATTAATAATGCCCTGGGTTGTTTTTGCAGTAAACGAGGGCGCTTTGTCTCCAATTCTTGGCATGGAGAGGGTGTTTTCTTGATCTTTTTCCATTTTAAAATAATTTTAATGATGACTATTCGTAAAAAGTTATTGGACTATGTAGCATTAAATAATCTGCGATGCACCTATATTATAACCATATAAAACTGTTCCTGCGTTAATTACTTTTCACGTGACCATGGCCAGGCTACTATACCCCCCTCCAGCACTTTCACGTTGGTGTAACCGTTGGCCTGTAGAATCAGGGCTGCTTCATAACCACGCAACGATATTTTACACCAGGTGATTATCTCCCGGGATTTATCCTCGGGCATTTCTCCCAGTCGGTTCCGAAGTTGTCCCAGAGGAACCAGTCTTTCTCCAATACCCAGACGTACCTCTTCAAATTCATTGGGGTTGCGTACATCCAGCAAAAGCATAGGTTCTTTATTTTTTAGCTTATCTTTCAGCTGTTCTGCTGAGATACCTCTAAATAATCCTTTCAATTTATTCTGCATGACATGTGCAGTGGCAACACTGTGATCAATGGCCAGCGAGAAGGGTGGAGCATAAGGAAGATCGGCGTTAACCATATCGTCCACATTAAACTGACCTTTAATTGCCATCGCCCAAATGGCGACCTGTTTACTGACATCACCCGGCCCGATCACCTGTGCACCCAATATTTTCCCGGATCGCTTTTCTACCAACAACTTGGTTATAAGAAGGTTGCCATTCATAAATCCCGGTTTATCCAAGCTTGCATTAACGACAGTTTCAATATCCGTATAACCCAGCTTCAGGGCATTCTTCTCCGACAGGCCAGTAGAACCGACACCATAGTCAAATACCTTGCAAATTCCGGTCTGGATTGTTCCGGGGAATTTGACTACATTTCCCGATATCAGATTTTCTCCTGCTACACGCCCCTGCAAATTGGCCAGATCCCCGAATGGAGCATGAACCGGTTTGCGGGTAATCAGATGAGGTATCTCAACGCAATCACCAATAGCATAGATGTCGGGGTCGACTGTCTGCATGTACTCATCGACCAGGATACCACCGGTCTCACCGATGGCCAGTCCGGCTTCTTTCGCCAGTTTATTGTTCGGCGTAACACCAATAGCCACCACTGCCAAATCACAAGGTATCTCTGTACCATCCTGCAGTTTCACTGCTTTCAGCACCCCGTTCTCTCCCAAAAAAGAGGCAACTCCGTTTTGCAGGATCACGTTCACTTTCGTCTGTACATATTTCTCTACCAGGCGGGCCATATGTTTATCGAGGAAGGTGAGCAGTTGCGGCAACAATTCGATAAGTGTAATATGGATCCCTGCAAGATGGAGCGCTTCGAGGGTTTCTATACCAATCAGTCCACCGCCAATTACCACAGCCTTTTTAATCACACCTTCATCTTTGATTTTCCTCAGATAATCGGCATCCGACAGGGATTGCAGTGTGGTAATTCCTGCCAGTTCAACACCGGGGACAGGTGGTTTTCTGGCATTGGAACCGGTAGCAATCACCAGTTTATCATACGCTGCCGTTCCAGCCTTACCCGTAGTAAGATCAGTAAACTCAACCATTTTTTGCTTTCTGTCTATTCTGGTAACTTCGGTAAGCACTCTGGTATTGATCTTCTTGGCATTCCAGAAAAATTTAGCGTCACGTACAACACCGGCCGGAGAGCAGAGAAGTTGGCTGCGATCATCAAAAAAACCGCCTACGTAATAAGGATATCCGCACGAAGCCATCGAGAGGTCTGATGCTTTCTGAAAGATAGTGATCTCTGCATCTTCATCCATCCGGCGGGCTTTCGATGCTGCTTTTGGCCCTGCAGCAGAACCGCCGATAACAATAATTCTTTTCGTACCCATCTGAATCATTTTTAATGTGAAACTATAATTTTAGGTTTGTAAGAAAACGCGTTGATGCTCCGTACAGTCCTCTGTAATTAATATTGTGTCGGGATAATCATGCTTCAGGTAAGGTCAGATTTGCGTTGGGTGACAAATATTTATCATACTGTTTGATTCGAGATACTAATTCCGGCTTTATTAGTTGGCGCGTAAAAAGCAGGTAACCCTCCTATATGATCAGACAAAACAACAATTTTCATTTTTCTTCCCCATTGATTGGGATTAACTCGTCATTGCCAAAACTATTGCAATCCTTACAGTGTACATGGTTCTCGATACCGCCTATTAATTTGTAGCAGCGTCTGCAACGAAACCACTCTTTGTCAAACTGTACATTACCACCCTCAATATGAATCATCTTTCCTTCCACCAGTGCCAGTGCAATTGTTCTACGGGCTTGTTCATAGATACGTGTCAATGTAGGGCGTGAAACATTCATCCGTGCAGCAGCCTGATCCTGGTTTAATCCTTCATAGTCCAATAACCGGATTGCTTCATACTCATCATACAGCAATGATACAGAAGTCAACATGTTCCGTGGAATGCCAAAGGGCTTGAATCCCTGCATCAGGGGAGGATTGGATATTTTTCGGTTTTGTTTGGGACGAGGCATAATTTCAATTCACAGTTAAAAAGTTGATTTTGTTACTTTAAATTTCAAAGATATGGAATAATTATAAACATATGCTCATGAATGGATTTTTTTTTGATAAATAATTTCACGATCCTGATTGTTGAATTACCATATTTTTTAGAGTGAGATCGTTTTTATTGCATTGTTTATGTTACAAAAAAAAATCACCTAAAATATATCGAAATATTTGCATATTGAACATATGTTCATTATATTTGCTGCGTGAAAAAAATGGATTGTCCATGTTGGCGATCTCAAAAAACAACCAGGAAAAAAACATCTTATGAAAGTAGCCATCACATCATCCGGTAAGGAGCTGACATCTCTCCCGGACAAGCGGTTCGGACGCTGCAACTGTTTTATCATTTATGACACCGAAAGCGAATCGGTAGAAGTTGTCGATAATCCCAACAGGGATAATAACGAGGGAGCGGGACCTGCCTCGGCACAGCTGATCGCATCGAAAGGAGCCCAAAAGATCATCACAGGGCATCTGGGTGGCAAGGCAGCGTCGGTTGTTCAGCAGCTCGGGATAGAGATGATTCCGCTGGATGAGCGGCAGAGAAGTGTGGAAGAGGTAATTCAAATGATCAAACAAAACAAGTAAAAAAAGAAAATTATGCCAGGATTTAACAGAAAAGGCCCTGATGGAGAGGGCGCCATGAGTGGAAGAGGACGGGGACGTTGTAACCCGTCGAACAGAGAGTCCAACAACCTTGATGCTCCTGCAGGAGCCGAGATGAATGCTCCTTTCCGACAGGGTGCAGGTAGAGGCATGAGCCAGGGACAAGGTCAAGGTGAGAGAATGAGAAGAAGAGACGGATCCGGTAGAAGACGAATGGGATGAGGCAGGTTATCGCAATACCCCTGGAAGAGGGAAGACTCTGTCAGCACTTTGGCCATTGTCAGCAGTTTGCAATTATTGAAGCAGAGAATGGAACCATACAGAACGAGACGTTGGTGACACCTCCCCCGCATGAACCCGGTCTGCTGCCCGCATGGCTCTCGGAAAGGGACGTCACCGTGGTGATCGCAGCCGGTATCGGACAAAAAGCCATACGTCTGTTCGAACAACAGCAAATCAGGGTGCACGTGGGTGCCGAGTATAAAAGCCCGCGGGAGTTGGTTAGTAATTACTTTCAGCAGTCGCTGGTCACCGGTATCAATGCCTGTGATCATTAGATGAGTTTATTCTGTGGAAGCAGATTATAGATGCTATTTTTGCTTTGCCCGCACCTTCGAGCGACTGATTGAGAAGCATACACTCACTGCTACTGAGAAAAAAGCGCTTGCCGCTGAGTTGTTCTCACTCTTTCACAATGGGATCTCCGGTTTTTCAGTCCCCACTCTCTCGAGAGAACTCTATCGTCTCTTTAGGGAGAAGAGTGGCGTGGCCGATCTTTACGAACAGATCAAGTATGAGAGTAACGAGCGCCTGCTTGGTGAGTATGCGATGTTCCGGGAGATGATTGACCAATCGGATGATCCCTTCGAAACAGCTTTGCGACTGGCGGTTGCCGGGAACATCATCGATTATGGGGTGAGTGATCACCATGATCTGGAAGAGACGATAGCGAAGGTGCTGGATAGCCCTTTCGCTATCAATCATGTGGGACGGCTCAGACGGCGGCTGGCTGAAGCCGGGACGGTCCTCTACCTGGGCGATAATGCCGGCGAGATTGTCTTTGACAAGCTGTTCATCGAAACCTTTCGTCACCCCAATATATGGTATGTCGTGCGAGGGGCACCGGTGATCAACGATGCCACCCGGAGAGATGCCGCCCAGGTAGGGATGGAAGAGGTGGCACAGGTGATTGACAACGGTTACGATGCGCCTTCAACCCTGCCGGAGAAGTGTTCTCACGCCTTTCAACAACTCTATAATGAAGCCGATCTGGTGATCTCAAAAGGCCAGGGCAATCTGGAGGGGTTGATTGATGCCCCCAGGGGTGATATTTACTATCTGTTGATGGTGAAGTGCGAGGTGATTGCCGACAGGCTGGGAGTAGCAAAAGGCAGTTTTGTATGTGCAGATAACAAATCGAAAAAAGAAAAGACAGGATGAAGATCGCCATAGCCAGTGGTAAGGGAGGTACCGGTAAGACATTTGTCTCCACTAACCTCTTTTGGGTAGCCTCACAGAAGGGCATCGATTGTGCGCTGGCCGACTGTGATGCGGAGGAGCCCAATGTCGCGGAGTTTATTGCCGGTGAGGAGGAACAGGTTGAAGAGGTCTACCAGCAGGTACCAGTAATTGATCCGGAGAGATGTTCCTTCTGCGGGAAATGCTACGAATATTGCAGTTACAATGCCATCCTCTACCTGCCGGAGAAGAGAATGATTCAGGTCCTTCCCGATCTGTGTCACGATTGTGGTGCATGCAGCTATGCTTGTCAGGCGGGAGCGATCACCGAACATCCCAAGCTCCTGGGCAGAGTGACGCGTGCTGTTTACGGTGCCGCTCAGCATCTTGTCGAAGGTCGTGCCGAGGTGGGGGTTTACACCCCTGTGCCGGTCATCACCCATACCATTCGTGAGGCTGGCGACAGGGAGCTGGTGCTCCTCGACTCACCACCCGGCATCTCATGTTCCTTTATCGCGACAGTCGACAGGGCCGACTATGTGGTGCTGGTCACTGAGCCCACGCCATTCGGTCTGCACGACCTGGAGCTGTCGGCAGCTACCGTCCGGCAGCTGGGTAAGCCGTTTGGTGTGGTGGTCAACAGAGCCGGACTGGGAGACAACGAAATATACCGGTGGCTGGAGCAGGAGTCTATTCCGTTGTTGCTGGAGGTCCCTTTCGACCGGGAGGTGGCACGCATCTATGCCGAGGGAGGGTTGCCGGCAGCAGTGGATGACTCCTACCGGGAGATGTTCAGCCGCCTGCTCACTCAAATCGTTCAACAGAAAGTCATATGAGACAGATCGTCATTATCAGCGGAAAGGGAGGAACAGGCAAGACAAGCCTGAGTGCGGCACTGGCAACCATGGGTGAACAGCTGACGGTAGCCGACTGTGATGTGGATGCAGCCAACCTTCATCTGCTGCTGCAGTCGGATGATCACTCCCGCCACCCTTTCTCCACCGGTGCCAAGGCGGTAATCGACCAGCAGCTATGTACACAATGCGGTGCCTGCATGGATGCCTGTCGCTTCGATGCGATCCGCTACCAGGAGGATCGTTACATCATCTCTGAGACATCGTGTGACGGATGCCGTCTCTGCATGCGTATCTGTCCGGCCGATGCCATCAGTATGATTGAAAGCAATGGCAGCTACTGGACTTCCGGCACGTTCCGTAACGGCTGGATGGTCCATGCCCGGCTGGAGCCGGGTGAGGAGAACTCCGGCAAGCTGGTCAATGTGGTGCGTGAGCAATCCCGTCAGCTGTCGGAGCAGATGGGTGTGGAGACCATTCTGATTGATGGTCCTCCCGGCACCGGCTGTCCCGCGATCTCAGCTATGAGTGGCACTGATTTGGCACTGTTGGTTACTGAGCCGAGCCGCTCCGGTTTTCATGACCTGAGGAGGGTGAAGCAGTTGGCCGATGGGTTCGGTATTCCCTCTGTTGTAGTGATCAATAAATATGATCTGAATGAGCAGGTGACGGCCGAGATTGAGGCTTGGTGCCGCAGCGGGAAACTCCCCCTCATCGGCAGGATCCCTTTCGAGCCGGCGGTGGTGGAGGCGATGCTACAATGCCGTACGGTGGTTGAGTGGGCGCCCCGCTCGGCAGCAGCCGGTGAGATCGCTGCTATTCACCGGCAGATTTTCCAGTCGTAGTGACAGAACCAAATAAAAAGAAGAAGCGATGATCAGTTTTGGACCCGTACCCTCCAGAAGATTGGGCCAGAGCCTGGGGATCAATAATATCCCCGGGGATAAGATTTGTACCTATGCATGTATCTACTGTCAGGTGGGTGCCACCCGCCATTACACCCTCGAGAGGCAATCGTTTTACAGTCCGGAGCAGATTTTCAAAGCGGTCGAGGAGCACCTGAGTAAGTTGCAGGGGATGCCTGACTATCTCACTTTCGTGCCGAACGGTGAACCCACACTTGATATCCACCTGAAAGAGTCGATCCGCCTGTTAAAGCAGAGCGGTATTCCGATCGCTGTGATCACCAATGCATCACTACTGGGTGACGCAGGGGTGCGTGATGCCCTCTCATTGGCCGACTGGGTTTCAGTGAAGGTGGATGCCAACGATGAGACTGTATGGAAAAAGATCAACAGACCTCATCCCAAACTCACCTTTGAGGGCTATAAGGAGGGTCTCCTGACTTTTGCCTCATCATACAAGGGGATCCTGGCTACCGAAACCCTGATGGTGGAGGGGGTCAACGATGGGGCTGAGCTGTTACAGCACAACGCCTCACTGATTGCAACGATCAAACCGGCCACAGCCTATCTCTCCATTCCCACACGTCCTCCGGCCATGCGGAGCGTGAAGAAACCGGATGAGGAAGCCATCAACAGGGCTTACCAGATCTACACTGATGCCGGACTGCACTGCGAGCTGCTGCTCGGCTTCGAAGGCAGTGATACCGGTTTCACCGGCGATGCCAGGGAGGATATCCTCAATATGAGTGCTGTGCATCCCATCCGTGAGGAGACCATGGGTGAGATCCTGCGCAAGAACAGGGCTGATAGCAGTCTGCCGGATCAGCTGGTCCGCGAGAAAGAGATCAGGGAGGTGATCTATCAGGATAAAAAATTTTGGATTCGTAACTTTACAAGAGCAGAGGGTATAGGGCTGGCATGAGGTTGACCATCTCGATGGCATCCTCTTCGTCGATCGGTTGTCCGGCTTACAAAAACGATTGATACAGGGTAAACTGAACAAAATAAAAAAGAAAAGAAGATGAACGAACAATGTAATACTGCCAAAAAGCCGTTCGAGAAAACGAGGCTGCCCAATATAAAAAATTTGCTTATCGTTGCTTCGGGTAAAGGGGGAGTAGGCAAGTCGACCGTGGCTGCCGGCCTGGCCCTCTCGCTGGCCAGGGAGGGGTATGCAACCGGCCTGCTGGATGCCGATATCCATGGTCCCTCGGTACCCACTCTCTTCCACCTGAACAACCAGCGGCCGCTATCGATGGAGAAAGAGGGGAAGATATGGATTGAACCGTTTGACCGGTACGGCATCAAGGTGATCTCGATCGGTTTCTTTATCGACCCCTCCCAGTCGCTTCTCTGGCGAGGGCCCATGGTGTCGAATGCGCTCAAGCAACTGCTCAACGATACCGACTGGGGAGAGCTGGATTATCTGGTGATTGACACCCCGCCCGGCACGGGGGATGTACACCTGACCCTGCTGCAGTCGTACGAGATCACCGGTGCCGTAGTGGTGACTACACCGCAGACCATCGCGCTGGATGATGCGATCAAGGCGATTGGCATGTTCAACAACAAAAACGTCTCTGTGCCGGTACTGGGCATCGTGGAGAACATGGCCTGGTTCACCCCCTCGCTGCATCCCGATGAGAAATATTTCCTCTTTGGACAGGGGGGAGGTGAGAAGCTGTCACAACAGTTTCATCTGCCCCTGATCGCACAGATACCCATGAATGAGCAGATTCGCCAAAGCTGTGATGAGGGCTCGTTAGACAACCTCTTTCAGGATGAGCAGATACAAAAAGTATTCTCCGGCTTGGTGGATACTATTTTGGCCAATCAGAGAAAAGAAAGCACGCATAAATAGAACAGCAGTATGATCGAGTACGACTACATTTTCCGGGTCTTGTACCCCGATACTGACCAGATGGGAACCATGCACCATGCCAATTACGCAAAATACTACGAGGCAGCACGTTGGGAATTGTTCCGGAGTATCGGTATTTCTTACAAGTCGGTCGAAGATGCCGGATACATGCTCCCGGTTATCAGGATGGATTTTCGTTTCATCAAAACCACCCGGTATGATGCTCTGCTAACTGCAAAAACAACCTTGACAGCCGTTATTGGAAACCGTGCCTTGCACCTGATTTTGTTTTAAAAGCCATTCACGCTAACCTGAAAACATAAATCGTCGTGTATTATATCGCATATAAAACCATTGGAATTGTCCATTCTTCTTTTCCTGAATCCCAGGGAATCCCGATCCAGATCGCGGCTTGAGGCAACCGGCCATTAAAACGTAAAAGTGTTTGAAAGCGACATGATAGCCCTGCCTTATAAAGGGGAAAAATAGAATGAGGCTTGTGGGATCCTGCCCATCAATCAGGATTTTAAGCAACAACTGAAAAAATTAGCCAGGATGAAACAAAAGTGGTGTAATCAATCAAAACTGAACCTGAGCATTGACATCATCATGTTATTACTGCTCATGCCCTTGGCGGGAATCGGCTTCCTGATAAAATGTGTTCTGATCCCCGGTATTCAGCGGAACGAACGCTACGGGGCTGGTGTTGAACTGGAATTTTGGGGACTAACGCGTCACCAATGGGGATCCATTCACCTGATCATAAGCATCGTTTTTCTCGTTCTTTTACTTCTTCACATTATTCTGCATTGGAAAATGATCGTTGGGATCTTCAAACGGATGATCCCTGATAAAGCTTTACGTGCAATATCGGCCACACTGATTGCCGGTGCCGGTCTTCTCATGATTGCATTTCCTCTTTTTGTGAAACCGGAGATCGTTACAAGGGAATCGTTACATCTGAACAGAAAAATCAGACAAGAAACTCTCCAAATCGCGCCGCCAGGAGAAATCCGTAAAGAAGTGTCAAAAGAAGCTAACAAGGATGTAGTGGTTTCCCCCCGGGCGGGACTGAATAAACCGAAACAGACTCTATCCGGAACTGAATTCGTCGACCTTGAAATCAACGGAAGGCAAACCCTACAGTTTGTTGCCAACAAATACGGCATACCGGTGGAAAAACTTGCAACTGATCTCAACATCCCTTCAGACCGGTTCGGTGAGAAACTCGGCAGGTTACGGAGACAGTATGCCTTTACCATGAACGACGTGCGCAAAAGCATTTTGAAAAATAAAGAATAGGCCGGATTACGAGATTTGCGAACCGATACGATCAGATACTCCATATATGGCTATCCCTTCGGCGGCTACGATGCCAAAAGCGAGCACCTCTGTTTTGGTGATCTTCTTGATCAGTCCGTTCGAGAAAAACATGAACAGGAAACCGAGTAGTGCGATGAATCCGGCATAGAAATTCTTCTCAATGGCCTGAGGGAGTGCCAGCATCAAGGGAGTGCAATCAGCACGCCGGCGGCAAAACAGATGAAGTAAGGTTTGAATTGTATGGCCCAATTCCGGTACCTGTAGAGGATGAAAATTCCCAACCCGTTGATGATGGCTGCAAGTATAGCAAAGAGGGCGATCCAGAGAAATGTATTGTTGTCTGACATGTTCAGTCTGTTTCTCTACTGAGTTATCTCTTATTCTGCTCTTTCTCCAAACAGGGCGGTTCCGATCCGGATGATATTGGCTCCCTCGGCAACTGTTGCTCATCCGCTTCTGTCCCAGATAAAATGGGTGACACGGTTGGGACCTCTTTTGACTCATCGCCTGTAACCCAGTTGATGGGCATGATCCGACACCTCATCCGGGTTGTCGTACTCCAGACAGAGGTGGGTAAAACGACCTTTTTCTCCCTCGGAGTCAATGAAGATCTCCAGTTTCAGATCCTGATACACCAGCATATATACCTCTGTTTGCCTGTCGGTGGCAAAGATGGAGTGGAGCACCTCCTCTGAATCGAGGGTGAACTGTTTCAACCGGTGGAAGTGCAAAACAGCTTCGTAGAACCTCCCGATCTCTGCCGGCTCAATGATGGTTAATCTGTAATAGTTGAGACTTGATCTGACAGTGGGCATTTTTACCCCCTCGGCCATTCCAGCCAATCAAATTATTTCTGACAAGTTGCTCTCGAGCAGCGCCTGTTTCCTCTTCATCCGACGGAGTCATAGATACAAAATTTTGATTCAGAGTCTTATTTATTGCATCAAGTTATTTTCTCTTTATTTTCATTTTATACTTTTTCCACAAATAAAAAATCAAAGTAATAATAATCCATAATGGCCAAATATTTATTATAAAGAGAAAGAAATCAACAAATCCGAACCATCCTTTAGATAGTGATTGCTTTAATTTTTCCGAAAATTTGTCTCTTTTTGTCGGATAATATTTAAAATTCTTTTGTTTTGATATTGTTAAATCAAGGGTACTATAAGCAACTAAGTCACTTAAATATTTTAGTTTGCCTGTTGTGCTCTCAATTTCTTCTTCTAAAGCGCGTATTTTTTCTTCAATCTCAAGTATTTCCTTTATACTATTGGCTTTTATCAACAAGTCGTTGTATCGCTTTAGATAATTTCTCTTATTTTCAAGTCTTGTTTCCAGATCAATAAATTGGTCAGTTACGTCTCTCGCTTCAATCTCTTTGTAAAGTATCTCGCCAACACCTGTCTCAGCATCATGTATAAACTTCATGAAATTATCACTTGGTATTCTTATTTTGAGATTATAAGATGTTTCCCAATCCGAATTATTAAGTTTCTCACTTGCATAATATCCCCCGTAATGATTAATTATAGTGTCAATTCGAAATTTAATGTTTTCAAGATCTGAAACTCTAATTCCTAATCGTCCGTCTTTGATAATTTTCTTTTTAGTCACCTCTTGCTTCTCGACTTCATCAATCGATTCATGTGAACTATTTTTGTATTGTTGTTCGACAAGAATACTCTCATCTTCGATTGAGGTGACAGTATAATTGTCAGACTGTTTTTGATTACACGAAATTATTAGCAGTGTTACTATGAATATCGATAATATTTTTCTCATCATACAATAATTTAATTGTTTTCAGGGAGTCTTCTCAGGAAATCAAAATCACGAAAAATGTTCTTGTCACCACATTATTTAAGTAAAGGGCAACCGCAATTCCGACAAACATCTTCATCTATTTCATGTAAAAAGGCACAGGCATTACAAAAAATAATGTCATCACCGGACTTATCAAACTTCTCGTAAGAATTTAGTTTGCCGTGGAATCGAACCTCATCTCCTATTTTATAATAATTAAAAACGGTATTGTCATTTTCATACCTTCTTTCATGAACTTTACCGGTTTGACTTTTTATGTAAACAGTATAAACTAAATACTTTTCTGTTTTTCTGATTTTTTTGTCAATGACTAAGCCATCCCAGAAAGCTCTTTTTCTTGATCTAGCCGACAAGAGGCCGACAACTAGAAATATCGAACTTATGACCATCCCTATACGAAGCGCCTCCGGGTTATCCATTTCATCGCTAAATGCCCCGTAAAGATAGAATCCGGCAATGGCAACAGTTGCAAGAATCAATGAAAACTGTAATTTCCACTTTCTTGTGTTTCGCAAGTAACGATCAAATGCCGGGTCATTAATTTTTGGGGAATAGGCCATCTTATTTTTCTTTTAACTGTTTAACAATATGTCCTAAATCTATTTCGGGAGATGCCGGTATGTTAAGCTCCTCACTGTTTTTTAATGTCCGATCGAAATAATAGTACTTTATATAAAGACCGTGAAATGGTTTTTCAATCATCTTAACTTTCTGGATACCCGAAAGCGGGAAATCCCAGTTATGGAAAAAGCCGTTGATGTAGGCAAATTTCCGTCCAATCAAAATCACCCCGTCACCGTTAAGGTTTTTATTGCGGTAGTAAGCAGGCATACCGAGTGCAAAAGCAGCAATTATAGCAATAAGTGCAACCATCATTAAAAACATCACACCTCTGCCTTCACCCATAAAAAGAATAACTATTCCGAAGATAATTACAATCAGAACAGTAGTAATCAGCAAAATTGCTTTGTTCTTTTCCTTTTCGTTTTGGAAAAGGAAGCTGGCGTATTCCGATTTTTTCTGATCACTGAGCTGCCAGCTCGCAATTACGTTTTCACCCGAGATGAGAGTTTTCATCTTTTTAGCTCTGCTTCTAAGGATCAAGGCAACAATTAAGCCTGCAAGCACAATAAATATGCTGATTAATGTAACGGCATAAGCCTTATACAAGGGGCTACCTTCAGTAAAAGTGAGATAAGTGAGAATCATTCCTGCTAATGAGACAATCAATGAAATGACAACTGCTTTTTGTTGACTGTTCTTTACTTTAAGTTTGCCGTTAATTTTTTGAAAATCGATGTCGCCTTCCGTTGTATCTCTTTGCTCTTGTATTTGTCCATGTGCTTCCTTTGTTTCTATTTCTTCACTGGAGTACTCCGGCTGTTTTATCCCGCAATTCGGGCAGAAATAGTTCTCAGTCGCAAGTTGACTACCGCAGTTTTTACAAATTCTATCCATTATTTTATTTGTTTATTTCCCTTGAAGAGAAGTGAAAAGTCAATGTACAGCAATGCAGCAAAAAGTAAGGATGTAAATGTGAAATGTTGGCTCATTACATGGCGATATAATATCGATGCAACAACAACCATTTGAACAACAATTAAAAGCTTTGACAGCCAGTAGTAGGGTTTTGCCTTTTTCCGCCTTATAAAAACTAATAAAAGCACGATAATTGAGCATAACAATATTCCAATTACTTCGTTAGAGAGGTAGCCACGAACTGCAATAATCACATTGATAATAAGATATAACCAAGTCCATATGGTAACTCCTCCCTGTACTTCATATTCAATTGCCGGTTCTGAAACAGGTGGAGGTTGTGATACAGGTGCTGATTTTTTCTCAATTGGTGGAGGGTCTAAAATAGCCGATATCCCTTTTTCTGCCATTTGGGAATTTTTTTTCTGTATAGTAGAGTTTGCGTAACTCCTCAGACTGCTTTTCAGTTGCTGCTCAACACCTTTATGCATTTTCTCCTTGTATCCCGACGCATAGGTTCGAATCTGTTCGGCAAGGACTTTTGCTCCGCAGCCTGCGCAAAACTTTGCTTGACCCAATAGCGGTTGACCACAATTTGTACAATATGCCATAATTCTTTTCTTTTTATTTAAAGAGGCTGTCCGCCGGATTTTTCTTGTCAAACTCTTTCAGATCGTTAAATGCTTTTGATATATCTTTGGATACCTCCGATACATCTGAATAACCCAACGATTTCAGTTCATTGTTAATGCTCTCAAGATGGGGTCCGGTTGCATTTACATCAACCTTTGCCTTGTTGATCACCTCCATCGCCTTATCCAGATCCCGCGGTAAATCCTTTATGTCCAAGTTCATTCCATCCTTGTAGCCCGATCGTACATCTTTCAATGTACCTGCTGCTTTCTTAGCCTGTGCAAAAGCCTCCGATTCATGCCCGCTTTTCATGGCATTCTCTACTTTGTTTTGATACATTTTTCCTGTCTCTGCGGCATCGTACAACGTTGTTTTTCCCTCTTTTACCTTCGTGATATTCGACTTGTTAATATCTATTTCATTAGTTTCGGGATTAAATACATGATCTGAGTAGTCTTTACTTGCTTCAGCATCAAATCGGTCTGTCCCACGTTGCTGGTGAGCTTCTGCCCATTCCAGATCACTCAAACCCTCAGGCTTTTCGGTCACCTGTCCAAAGATTTTATACGACTCCTCAAGCCAGTTGCCTCTTTGCAGTTCAATCCATTTTTCTGTACCATCTACACCTTTCACTTTTCGCAACACCCTGTAATCGCGGTCGGTATTCACGGAATCACCCCCTTTGCCCGGTGTCCTGAAATCATCTATTTTTATTTCGTCCGGGTTCAGTTTATATTCTTTAGTAATGTACTCCTTTAACCGGGCATCGTGTTCGTTATATATTTTACTTCGCGAACGATTAAAAATATCTTTCATCTCCTTTGTTCCATGATTCTGAATAGTACGCACTTTCGCGGGGTCGCGCATAATCTCGAGCAATTTACCCTTGTTAATTTCCTCTTTCCCGTCAACCGTTTTTATATTTTTCATCATGTCGTCTAAAACTTCATCGGGTGTAATCACCTCGTAGTTTCGTTTTAAGGCTTCACGATGCAGCATTCCGGTGAGTTTTTTGACGATTAACTCTTCCGCTATCTGTCTGCCCGTTATTTTTGCAGCCTCCACGACCGATTTGGTCTGGTACAGGTTATATAAGAATTCGCAACTTATAAAAATTGTCCATGCGAGTGCGCGGTTATCTTTTACCACGAGCTCAATATTTTCGATGCTGAGAAGCCTTCCCTTTGCCATATTCATCAGCAATGGCATGATTGAATCAAGCTGGCGTGAAGCAAAAACATCCCATCCCTTCTCCGGTTCGTAGATGTAAAAGTTGAGCGCTTCAATCATTTTTGCCTTGATCATACCCGCTGCCGTTGCTCCCACTCCTTTAAGGTAGAAAGCAGCCAATGCGCTGAAAGCCATATCGCCGGCCCATTCTGTCCATTCGAGAGTGATCGTGATGGCATTGGCCCAGGCCTCTTCCGATTTGTATCCTTCTGCACCTTCGGCGAGAATAAGATTAGAAGCCACTTTCCAGATTCTATTTCTTAGTTCTGTAAGCCCTTCTGCACCCAGAGTCATTTTTCTGAGTTCGAGTATTTCGTACAACTTGTTCTTGGCCTCACCGGCAGGTACATAATTATTGATTATGTATTTGCACTCTTCATATGCTTTCACCCAGTCGGGGAACTCCTCTCCAATTCCGTAAGTCTTGACCTTTAAACGTATATTCTTTTCGAAATATTCAGGCCTTTCAGCATCACCAGATGGTGCCTTTACAAGATAATCCAAAATAAACACATCGCCTGTTCCGGGTATCTCTTCTTTTGTTGTAAAATGGTAACGTCCATAAGGAATATTGGTGACTAATCCTTCAAACGTGAATTCGGGTTGCAGTACACTCGCCAGATTAATGATTTCGGGTTCCTCGCTTTGTAATTCAAATTGAATTTCAGCCAGTCCTTCTTTATCCGTTAATACCTGGTTGGACTGTTTATCGTAACGGTACAGTGCGAAGTCGAGATTTTCCTCGAACGGCTTACTGGCAAGAATGTACATTTCGTTTTGTTTGCTTACCCCGTTCTTAATGATGAGTCCCTCCTGCATGATCATGATATTCAGGTGGCGTTCCAATGGTTTTTCATCGCCCTGTGCGGCAGAAATAATAAGTGTTTTAGCGGTAATAGATTCTCCTTCTTTGGGTTTAATCAAGGGGCCTGTGAGAGTTACGGAAGCCTTGGATTCACCTTTTGGCTGAATATCAATATATGTCAGCGGATCGGAGGGAAGAGATCCATACCTGTATTCGCCATTGAAGTTCCATCCTTTTTCATCGCCAGCATTTTCAATCCACACATCAAAGGTGATCTCGCTCATATCGTCTGAAACGGGAAAAGTGGCCTCCTCGATTTCGGTTTCCAGTTTGCAATCCAGCAACTTTATCTCCAAATCCTGCCTCAAGGGAGCTTCTCCTTCGGGTACATCATCCATCAGCAACATCAAGTTCACTGAACTTGGTATATTTGCCGTCTTGTTGTCCGGATTCGGACTGGTACAACCCATATTTAAGGCTATATAATCATCGTCAAGAATCGGTTCCGACAAATCTATCCAGTCGCTTTGCGGTTTAAATATAATCTGTTCAGTCAGTTCGGGAACAGGCTTGTCATTTTCATCCAAAATCCTGGTACGAACTTCAATCACCTGGTAGGTATCGGGGCGGAGCGAGCGTTTGTTTCCCGGCGATGTCTCTACCGAGAACTGTTTTTTCCCTTGGGTCTGTATCTGAATGAATTTCTGGAACTGGTGACCGTCGGCAACCGCCTGCACCGTAATATTGAACGTAGCACTACTGGGAGTTCCTTCCAAAATCATCTGTGCCGAAAGACTACCTTGTGCCTGAGTGGGACTTATACTTAATGCCCTTTCAGGATTCATGAGTTGTATTTGTGCCGGATATTTTTGCTGGGTCTTTGGCGTAATCTTATACACAACCACCTCTAATATATCAGGTTGTCCGGCAGAAAGTTTAAACTGCTCCTTGTTCAGGTTCAGGATATATTTTACCTGTTCCTCCTCCTCTTTCTTCTTTTCTTCCTTACTATTTTCCTTTTTCGTCTTATCGTTTTGTTTCTGTTTCTGTTTCTGTCCCGGCTTTTTCCTGAACAGCTTCCGTGCCAGTGCTGTAACACCTCCGGCTGCACCTCCTGCACCAAGCAGTCCGACTACTACTTCCCAGGGAAAGTCTTCACCTGAAGAAGACTGGTCGCCGCCAACTTCAGCCGTTCCCTCTGTAGAAGATTCGCCAAGAGGCGGAGCAAAACCTAATGCTGTAAATGGTGAACTGGTAATCTCATTTATACTATTGTTGTAAGCCTCTTCCAAAGAGGATGGCCTATAACTTCCCATATAGGTGCCAATAAAATAAAATTTATCTTCCTGAATATTCTGGACTAAGGAATAGGAATTTATCGTTGTGCGGTAGGTACCGTAAATAGCAGAAAAGATACGCGCTGAGGAAATGGATCCGGGTTCCTTTTTGCCAGCCAGTTCCTTGTTATGTAACTTAACAATTTTCGAAACTTCAACTCTCCGCTCATCCACGACAGTGCCGCCAACCGAGACATCGCCGCCCAGTTGTTCGACCAATTCTCCGGCAGCAACATCCAGTTCTGCATCGGAAGGCAACCTGTTCCATGTTAATGAACCGGTTTGCGTGGCCACATCCATGGGGCTACTTTGAGCAAAAAGTATTATAGGGAGAAGTAAAAATAACAGGATTAATGCTGTAAATAACTTTATATTTCTCATACTATTATTTTATTTGTTTGCATCTGTGTGTTTCATTAGGCTATTTTAGCCCTTGTCTGGCTCAAGCATGCCCGGTTCTGTTTATTTTCATAATTGTTCTATCAGGGTATTAATTGCTGCAAGATCCTCCTACGCAAAATTAATATAATATTTCAAAGTTTTAGTTTTTTACTATAAATAAATTACGGAACAGTAATTCTCTATAACCCTCTCTAAGTGTCTTCTTTAGACGATTTAACAGGTTGTTTTAGATCAATTAGAGCCCCTGTTTAATGAGTGGTTTGTTTAGATGACCGTGTTTAAAGCAATTTTATTTTAATAATTGAGTTAATTACTTACTTTTGTAATCCTGAATGTTATTCAATTTTTTTATGGATAAAGGTAATCGTAGAAATAATTTTGGAAAGTGGTTGATTTTTAGTGTTTCCATGCTATTTGTTATTTACGCCTCTTTTTTAGGTGTGCTGGTATTATTTGGCGAAGATAAACAGGCAACCCTTACCAGTTACCGTCAGGAATATGGAGAAAGAAATGAAGTTATTCCGAATCGATACACCTATCTTTTTGGATACGAATTCACGGTAAACGGGAAAAAATATTACGGTACAGGACAAAAAGTTGGCTCGCCGGTATTCCTGAAACCGTCTCCGGAATCTACCATCTCCATAAAGTACCTCTCATTCTGCCCCTATTTTAACTCGCATATTGAAGGCAAAAAAAACTGGAAAAGTATATTGATCTTCCTCGCGGTAGGGGTGGTGTTATTTCGCTTTTTTTGGAAGATGTGAATATTGACCACCACACCATGAGCTACGGCATACGCAAAGTCGCACTTGTCGCGGTTCATTGTTCATTGTATTCTCTTTTTTGACACATACTTTAGTTCATTGTTGTCAAAAGCAACTTTTGTCTTATAATGTAGTGAAGGACAGCACATCGCATCATCTCCGGAATAGCATGATGAATTACCTACGATCAAATTATTTTCAATTTTTCTTGCCCAAAAATATCCTGTACATCCGGAAACATCCTGGTGACCCTTGACAGTTGCAAATCTATATTTCTCGTTTTCGTTTATGAATATAAAAATATCTTGTGATGCGCTATTACCGAATTCGGTATGAACACTGATTACTAAATCATTCTTCAGGTCTTTGTTTAAGTCTCCTTCCAAAATAGGAATCGCGCCAAATATTTCCTGATCCTTTATTAAGGGAATGGTTATCATGATTATCCGACCGTCATTCTCTTCATCTTTATCCGGGGTGTTGTAATATGTTAACTTTATTGCGGCGGCATCTGCAAATTCTTCCAATCGTGTACCTTGTCCATAGATGATCTGATAATAATCCTTTATTGATTGAACAATGGTCATATCAAGTTTATCGTTCTTGATTAGATTCAATTGTTTCGGAGACATGTTTGTTAATTGGCTACAAGCTCCCAATAGGATTAAAGACATTATAATTACAGTTATTATTTTCATGATTTCTGTTTCGTTGTTGAGTCCACTTAAAAGGTTTTGGATAGTGCAGTATTGTTCAAAATATTTTTATTTGAACGTAAAGATATAAAGTTTTTTTTAACAAAAATAAATGACTCGCGACAACGCTTTGTTTTCAATCAGTCTTCATTATCTCCCTCGCCCGACAATTTCTATCAGACTGCACTTTTAAAATCCTTATCTTTTTGTTCATCATTGTTCAAAGGACGGGGAACGAACAACTATACAAGTTCAATCTTCAGCTTTGCACACTTGGCATTTTCTTCAATATCCCCTGTCGGCATAAAGTTTACCGGATACCTTGCTGATGGAGCTCTCCATCGAGAGTGGATGGCGGTTATCCGCGTTACCCCGGGTAATGACAAAACTGATAATTTCACCTTTGTCGTTAATGATAATGTGTAACTTAAAACCAAAGAACCAGCCCAAGGTTGTCCTACTCTCGGTTGCCATACCGTCAAATACGCGGTTGGAATATTCCCGCTTGATGTGACATGCTTGCCATGCGGTGGAATCCATGAAGCTGATTCCCGTGAAATTTCCCATACGGCAGGTTTTCAGAAATAAGACCAAAGGAAGAACCTTCTTTTGTTGAAATTCCACAAACCGGTTATAAGAAACAAGACACGGGAACTCTTCTTTCCAACGCTGCTTGACATAAAACACGTAAAAGTGTTTCGGGTTGCGCATTCCGCTTAAGTGAAAAGCGATCAGTATGGTCATCACTTCACTGTCGGATAGCCTGTTCGGTTATTCCTTTGTTTTTTGTCTTTGGACTCTTCCAAAGTATATTTTTTGAAAGTTACTTCAAATTCTTTTGAAAATTCGTCGCCTAAATAGAAAATTTCCGTAATTTCGTTGATGGTTAGCACGGTGATGGATTTTAGTTATTTATTTGTAAGTCAGCACTATATACATAATGATTAGTTCTTAATTATGCTAACCATTTTTCATCTTTCTTATACCGAACTCATGTTAATTAAATAATCGACGGATAATTGGTGTAGAGTGTAGAATTTCAAAAATAAAACCTACATTTGTCTGTGCCATTTACAAGCGGATGAGCCATACCACCTTTAAAAATCTTGACATATGATTGCGGAAAACACCGGATACCTGAAATACAGCAAGCTCTCCTTTGCGACGAGCCGGGAGGTGACCAGGCATTACAGCACCTCTTTCTACTCTGCCACGCAGCTCTTCCCTCCACCTGTAAGGGAGGCTATTCAAGGCATATACGGCTTTGTGCGGTTGGCCGATGAAATCGTTGATTCGTTCCACGACTGTGATCAAAAAAACCTGTTCGACCGTTTCGAAGAAGACTACAACTTCGCTCTGGAGAAGGGCATCAGCTCTAATCCTGTGATCTACTCCTTTCTGCTCACGGTGCATCGGTACGGCATCGACGATGCCTATGTCCGGGCATTTCTGGCAAGCATGCGGGCCGACCTGGAAAAGAAAATTTATACTTCACGGCTGGAGGCTAATCAGTATATCTACGGATCGGCCGACGTGGTTGGGTTGATGTGCCTCAAGGTCTTTTGTGACCACGACGAACAGTTGTTTGGAGAACTGGCGACACCGGCTATGCGCCTAGGATCCGCCTTTCAAAAAGTCAATTTTCTGCGTGACCTCCGGGAGGATGTGCTGGGACTGGGTCGCATTTACTTTCCAGGCTTCTCTATGGATCGTTTTGACGAGAAGACCAAGCTTGAGCTGGTGCAAGAGATCGATGCCGATTTTGCCTCGGCACTCAAGGGAATCCGGCGATTACCTGACAGCTCACGTCTGGCAGTGCACACTGCTTACTGCTACTACGTGAGGTTGCTCGGCAAGATACGTGACACCCCTGCCTGCGAACTGGTTACCCGACGGATCCGGATACCCAATGCTGAAAAGTTCCGTTTGCTCTCAGGTGCTGTAATAAAACATAAATTACATATGCAGATCGTATGAAAGACAACGAACAACTGGTGCAGCTGGTCGACGAGCGGGACAATCCTGTCGGCACCATGGGAAAAATGGAAGCACATCGCAATCCCGCATTGCATCGTGCCGTATCGGTATTGGTCTTTAACTCTTCCGGCGACTGGCTACTGCACCGCCGTGCTGCCGGCAAGTACCACTCCGCCTGCCTCTGGACCAACGCCTGTTGCACGCACCCGTGGCCGGGAGAAACACATGCCGATGCTGCCCGGCGTAGGTTGCAGGAGGAAATGGATATCGCAGCCAAAGGAGAATTAATACATCTTTTCGACTTTATTTATCAGGCAAAGGTGAATGATGAGCTGACCGAGTATGAATATGACCGTGTCTTCTCACTGACCAGTGATGAGATTCCTCATCCAGACCCCGATGAAGTGGATGAGTGGAGGTACGTTACTACGGATACGCTGCATCAGGAGATAATGCAGTGTCCCGGCCACTTCACCGAGTGGTTTAAATTGATTTTTCAGCGTTCAGCCGGCACATGACAAAATATACCAGCAAGGAAAAAGAGATGATCCGCCGCATCGCGGTGATCTATGCCGTAGGAATCGCTGGATTCAGTGTCCCATTCACGCACAGGACCTTCATGCAACTGACACCGCTGGTGCTATTGCTCTCGCTGTTTCTGCTCATCTGGTATGACCGTGACCGCAGCAAGGGAAGACAGCTCAACCGGAAACTCTTTTACCTCTTGGTTTTCACAGCCGGCTTCCTGATAGAGATGTGGGGTGTCAACACGGGTGCGCTGTTTGGTAGCTATCTTTACGGTGACGGATTGGGTCCAAAGATTGCCGGTACGCCACCGCTAATTGGCCTTAACTGGGTATTGATGATCTATCTCACCTCCGCCATCTTCACCCCGTTGCGGCGCAACCTGCTTAACGGCATACTCTGGCCTTCACTGCTGATGGTGGGTTACGACCTCGTCATGGAGCAGGTGGCTCCCAGAATGGACATGTGGTCGTGGCAATACGGTGTCGTACCCTTACAGAACTACCTGACGTGGGCCCTATTGTCGCTCATCTTCCACACGATTCGCTACGCGATGAAGGTGTGCGACTACAACCGGATGGCACTGCCACTCTTCGTTGTGCAAGTGGTTTTCTTCCTGCTAATCCTGTTGCTCAATTAACTTATTTGCTAATCAAAAGATTCAAAAAAATAAATCCGGGATGCTCCGCTCAAAACACCACTTCTTCATCTACCCTTTCTTTCAGCACTACACTCGCTGGTTGCTGAAGCGCCATTTCCACCGGGTAATGATCGAAGGAACGTATGCCAATCAAGGAAATCCGGTGCTGCTGATCGGCAACCATATAGGGTGGTGGGACGGCTTCTGGGCAATGTATCTGAAGCTGGAGGTGGTTAAGCGCAAATTTCACTTTATGATGCAGGAGGATCAGCTGCTACGCTTCCGATTCTTCAACTACACCGGTGCCTTCTCGGTCAACCGGAAGAGCCGTGAGGTGGTGGAGTCGCTTCAATACGCCGCATCGCTGCTGCACGACCCGGCTAACATGTTGCTGATATATCCGCAGGGCCGTCTGCAGTCGCTCTACTGTATGAACTTCCGCTTCGAGAAGGGGATAGAACGCATCCTACAGGGCAGGGAGGGAGAGTTACAGCTACTCATGTCAGTCAACATGATCGACTACCTGGCACATCCGAAGCCTTCTTTGTATATCTACCTGCGCGACTACGAGGGATCGTTTCGTCGTGATGAGGTGGAGGAAGCATATAACCGCTTTTATGCCGAATGTCTCACCATCCAAACCGCCCGAACCGAATGATGGATTATATCGCCTGCATCACCCTCGCCTTTGCACTGCTCCAACTGCTGGTTGCATGGGTCAACCTCCTTTTTCAAGAGCGGTTGCCGGCACGCGATGTTGTACCGTTGCCTACCTTGTCACTGCTGATTCCGGCGCGTGATGAGGAAATGAATATTGGCCGGCTGCTGGGTGACCTCACCACTATCAACGACCGGATCCTGGAGATTATCGTCTGTGATGACCAGTCAAGCGACAGGACTGCAGAACTTGTCGAAGAGTCTGCCGCACATGATTCGCGCATCCGGCTCATTCGGGGTGATAGACTGCCTGACGGCTGGTCCGGCAAGAATCACACCTGCCACTGCCTTGCAGAAGAAGCAACAGGCGACTACCTCCTCTTCCTCGATGCTGACGTAAGGGTAGAAGAAGGGGTGATTGACCGCTCCCTGCAGTACATGCAGCGGCGTCGCTGTGACCTGATGAGCATCTTTCCCACCCAGGAGATGTATACCCTCGGCGAGAAGATCACCGTACCCAACATGCAGATCATCCTGCTCACGCTGCTGCCGCTTCCGCTGGTTCGCCTCTTGGCATTCCCATCGCTCTCGGCTGCCAACGGACAGTTTATGCTGTTCCAGCGTGACACCTACAGAGAGTTGGAACCCCACCGTCAGTTTCGGAAGAGTCGCGCTGAGGATATCGAGATTGCCCGCTACCTGAAACGGTTACGCCGTCGGGTGAGCTGCCTCACCGGCGTGAACGGGATACGTTGCCGCATGTATCATTCACTTTCGGAAGCAGTGGAGGGATTCTCAAAGAACGTCACATACTTCTTCGGCAATTCATCGGAGGCAGCAATCCTCTACTGGTTGGTCACCACCCTCGGATTCATCGTCTTTCTCATTGCGGGGAGATGGGAATGGCTCTTGTTCTGGATTGCCGCCACGCTGCTCTCCCGTACCGCCGCCACGCTGACCGCAGGGATGAAGACAAGTGACAACCTGCTGTTTTTCCTGCCGCAGCAACTGATGCTGGGAGCTTTTATCCTGAGATCGCTTATTAACAGGAGAAAAAAAACGTTTATCTGGAAAGGAAGAAATATATGACTACCTGCCTTGTGTATCCCGCAAAACATCGGAATGTCTCCTGTTTGGTCTCATTCCTGTCTAAAACAATATGCAAAACGTGAACAATCAGATTTAATTGAACACAGATGTCCGAAGAAAAAACAAAACAGGCTGATACGGTTAAGAAAAAGGACTCGCGAAGGAAAACCCCAGTGACCGTCTGCTGGTTCCGTCGCGACCTGCGGCTGGAGGACAACCATGCCCTCTGGCAGGCTCTCCGTACCGGTCGTTCCGTGCTACCGATTTTTATCTTCGACGCTGAGATCCTGGGTGCACTCAAGGAGAAGGAGGATCGACGGGTCACTTTTATCTTCTCCGCCATTGAGGCAATAAACTGTCGCCTGCGTGAGCACCATCACTCCGCAATCCTCTGCCTACATGGAAAACCGGTAGAGATTTTTGAGAAATTGCTGGAAGATTATAGTATCAGGGAGGTCTGTTGCAACGAGGACTACGAGCCCTATGCCGTAGCCCGAGACAGGGAGGTGGACCAACTGCTTGTAAGCAGAGGAGTACCTTTCCGTCGTTTCAAGGACCAGGTGATCTTCCACAAGGATGATATACTTACTGCTGCGGGAAAACCCTACTCTGTCTACACGCCTTACTCCCGCGCCTGGCTCTCGAGGTACCGCCAGGAAGAGCAGCTTTTCTATCCCTCCGAAGAGCTGCTGGACAACCTGCTTAAAGAGGTACCTCCGGTACTGACCCTCGAAGAAATCGGCTTTCGCGATCCAGGTTTCAGTTATCCAGTTGCTGAAGTGGACGACAGCGTGATTGCCGGTTATTGCCAGACACGTGATCTACCTGCGCTACATGGTGTCACCCGCATGGGAGTACACCTTCGCTTCGGCACCGTCAGCATCCGCAAGCTGGCACTGCGTGCCTCGCTGCTCAGCGAGACCTACCTGAAGGAGCTGATCTGGCGCGAGTTCTTTATGCAGGTGCTCTGGCACTTCCCCTATGTGGCGGATGGGCCCTTCCGGAAGAAATATGAATCGATTCTCTGGGAGAACAACGAGGAGGATTTCCGTCGTTGGTGTAACGGCTCCACCGGTTACCCGATGGTCGATGCTGGAATGCGTGAACTGATCACCACCGGCTTCATGCACAACAGAGTGCGGATGGTGACCGCCAGTTTTCTTACCAAGCATTTGCTTGTCGACTGGCGATGGGGCGAGGCTTGGTTTGCGGCAAAGCTGCTCGATTTCGATCTGGCATCCAATAACGGCAACTGGCAGTGGGTGGCTGGCACCGGCTGCGATGCGGCACCCTACTTCCGGATCTTCAACCCGGTGGAGCAGCAGAAACGGTTCGATACCCATCAGGAGTACATCCGCCACTGGATCCCCGAGTTGGGCACATCTGCATACCCGGCTCCAATGGTTGACCACATCTTCGCCCGCCAACGCGCGCTGCAACGATACAACGTTTAAAATATGATACAAAAATTGATTTCCCTAATAATGTGCACCCTCTGCTGCACCCTCGTGACTGCCGGTGAGAAGGAGGCCATCTATCGGGCTTACCTGACCAACGATATGGCGACCTGGAAAACAACCATCGAGGCGATGCATGTCGAGGCAGACAAGAGCCAAGAGCGAGAACTGGAACTGCTTAACTACGAGTATGGCTACATTGGCTGGTGCATCGGCAACAACCGGAAGAGCGAGGCGAAGCGCTACCTGGAGCGTAGCCAGGATCGTATCGAACGACTCAAGGAGGCAAACTACCGGCCCCCCTTGCTGCAGGCCTATGAGTCCGCCTATCTGGGTTTCCAGATCGGCCTGGCAAAACTAAAGGCCCCCAAGCTGGGACCCAAAAGCCTCGATGCCGCCAAACAGTCCGTCGCCAACGACGACAGGAACGCTCTGGGATACATTCAATTGGGCAATATCGACTATTTCATGCCGCCCCTATTTGGTGGCTCGAAGGAGCGGGCCATAGTACACTACCTGCGTGCCGAGCGACTGATGGCCCCCAATGGCAAAGGTGATTGGAACTACCTGGCACTGCTGGTGCAGCTTGCTACCGCCTACGAGGAGACCGGCAACATCGCCATGGCAGATAGTCTTTTTCGCAAGGTACTCTCCCTTGCCCCCCGCTTCAGCTGGGTGAGGGATGAGCTATATCCCGCTTTCACCAAAAAACATCAACCATAATGAAGAAGAAAGTGATCATCACTGGTACCGGACTGGGAGGCCTCTCCAGCGGACTGCTATTGCAAAGCAGGGGGTATGAGGTGCAGTTCCTTGAGAAGAACAGCCGCCCCGGCGGAAGGCTCAACCGCCTCGAGAAGGAGGGGTTCATCTTCGACACCGGACCCAGCTTTTTCAGCATGTCTTATGTTTTCGCCGATTTCATGAAGCTCTGCGGCGTGGAAATGCCCTTTCGATTCGTGGAGCTGGATCCGCTCTACTCGGTGCACTTTGCCGGGGGACGCAGCTTCCACCTGCACAAGAATATCAAAAAGTTGGCGGAGCAGTTCCGCGACATCGAGCCGGATTTTGAGGCGAAGATGGAGCGCTATCTGAAAAAGTCGGGAGCCCTCTTCCACGACACCTTCGACATCGTGATCCGCAATAACTTCGACAACTACCTCGAATATTTCGGCGCCCTGGTGAAGGTCAACCCGGTACACATCCCCGTGCTGATGAAGATGTTCTGGCAGCATGTGAAGGACTACTTCAACTCACAGGAAGCACGGCAGATCGTCTCGCTGGTGGCTTTCTTCCTGGGACGCACCCCCTTCGACACGATGGCCATCTACAGCCTGCTCTCCTACACCGAGTTCCGGCACGACGGCTATCACAATGTGGAGGGGGGCATGTACCAGATCGTGGAGGGGATGGTCCACGCGTTGCAACAGCGGGGTGCCACCTTCCGCTATAATACGGAGGTCACGGGTGTAGAGGCAGAGGGCGCCCGCATCACGCGACTCACCGATAGCGAGGGTAACCACTACGAGGCGGATACCTTTCTGATCAACGCCGATGCGGCCCTCTTCCGGGGACAGGTGCTGCAGCGGAAGAAGTTCTCCGAGGCGAAGCTGCGCAAGATGGAGTGGACCATGGGCTATCTCACCATCTACGTCGGCATCGACCGCAAGCTGCCCGACCTGGACCTGCATAACTACTTCCTGGGCACCAACTTCGAGGCATACGCCCACAACGTGCTGAAGAATCCCGACTCGCTGCAGAAGCCCTACTACTATGTGAACGCCGTCTCGAAACACAATCCCCAGTGTGCACCGGAAGGTTGCGAGAGCCTCTTTATCGTCTGCCCCGTGCCCAGCCTGCAGTACAAGCCCGACTGGAGCGACCGCGACGAGATTGTCGACAGCATCCTAACCGACTTCTCTAACCGGATCGACATCGACATCATGCCCCACATCGTCACCCGTACCATCTACACCCCACAGGAATGGGAGAAGCAGTTCAATCTTTACATGGGGAGCGGACTGGGACTGTCGCATCGGCTGAGCCAGATCGGCGGCCTCCGCCCGAAGAACTTCGACGAGGAGTATAGTAACCTCTTCTATGTGGGTGCCTCCACAATACCTGGGGCAGGACTCCCCATGGCGGTAATCAGTGCCGAGATGGTCTGCAGACGGATACTGAGGTATTGATTTTTTATATAATTTTGTTGCAAAAATTATTGCCATGCAGGAACTAAGGAGTTTAACACCGCAAGAAATTGAACGGCTTCAAAGCCAGAATTGCGAATGTGCCGACTGGACACGTGTAGAGGTGAGTGCCGGGTTCAATCCTCACTTTATCAAAAACACCCGGTTTTCGGGAAAGATAAAGTTAGGCGTGTTGGAGAATGAGTTTGAGCTGGCGGGAGGATATGGCTATGTGCCGACCTACAAAAAGGGGGAAAAGGCAAATACCAGCTTGTGGTAAGCGGTAAAGGATGAAAAACCTGATACATTTGGGTGTTGACTTTTAACATGCATACAATCACATCTGTAGCCGTATGGGTATATGGGTGGTGGTCTGTAGCCCTGTGCAGAGAACCACCATCACGGTGGAGCGCTTGCAACAACGCAGTTACGAATCCATGTTTATCTATTATCAGAAAATTGCTCCATTTCTTGACGAACTGCCGTATACGTGAACCCTACGTAAAGTGGTGTTGCAACCTTCCCTTTTTGTGTAAGCTACCCCTTTTTAGGACAGTCTATGATTAGACTGCTAAATTAGTTTGATCCCCTCCATTAACTGGACAACGCTAAATTAGAGTTTTCCTTGGTTAATATAGACACATTACCGTAGAGTTTGGCATAAATAACCAGCTACTTGCGCCGTTTAACTTGTTAAAAAGGATGAATTTTGAGATCTTTTTTCATAAAGAGGCTTTGTTTAAACTTACAGATCGTTTTTCTCCAAATTTAATTTGCACCGGTCCGACTAAACCCGATGGCATAAGCATATCTGTTGCAGCAAATGCCTGGTGTCCTGATTTATATTTTGATCTGTCTAGAACACGATGAACATTTGTTTGTGTAGTCCATTTATTTTCCGGCAGCCCGGCGTCACCAATCAGTCGATTTGCCCAACAGTTAGTAACTTCTATTTTCAGTTCATTTTCACCTTCCTTTAATGCCCCGGTAATATCAACTGACCAGGGGGCTGTCCAAACTATTCCTTTATCTTTACCATTGATCCAAACGCGCGAAATATTATGAACTGTCCCTAATTTCAGGTTGGCTGGTTTTTTTACCTGGTCTTCATTCAAATTGAAAATATTTTTATAGATAGCCGTTCCCGAGAAATATTTTATCTGCGGATCTGAATTATCATTCCACAATGTTAGTTTATCAAAAGAAGCGTCAAATGATTGTACTCCTGTCGCCGGTAAAAATGTGATATTCCAAGCACTTGTCAACTCTAGCGAAGGATCTACTCTGATGGACAATTTTTTTGAATTTCCATTCGTTGTTTTTAAATTATAATTTCCGCTTTCCCAGAATATAAATTCAGTAGAATCTTCTTTTTTTTCTGTAAACTCCGGATATTCTGGTCCATCAATGGAAACAAAATGATTCTTGTCTGCTTTTTCCCTGAAAACAACAAATACAGATCCATTCTCTGGAAGATCCATTGGAATAGTTGTCCGTCCGTCTTTAGTATAATAATGGCTTATTGCATCTATAATTTGACCAGTAACAGGATTCCAAATTTCAGGTTTCATACCCTCAACGCGAAATGTACATTCAGCCTTTCCCTCCCCTGAAACAAAATATACATCCTTTATATCTAATTTACGGTGAATATATTCAAATGGACCTTCAAAATCTGCGTGAATATTTAAGTCGGACAAAACTTCCTCCAAATTGTACCCTGTATATACCTTCCCTTTTTTTAATGAACGAATTTGCCTTTGATCGCTGTTGTTTCCCCAAAGTTCTTCCGCTAAACGTTTCACTTCAATGTCATTTTCCTGATAATTATCAAGACCAGTTGCCCGGGTGGGAACCATTTTTCCCAATACAAGAGTAGCTCCATCTTTTACCAGTTCATTAATTTTTTGTAATACACGGATCGGGATAACTGGTTCATCAAGATCGATTACCAGGAGATTGTAGCCAACACCATCAGGTAAAACCAGTTTTCCGTCCTCTACCGATAAACGGTCTGTCAATACTTCCGAATTAAGAAGATCGTAAGAAGTTCCTTTCACTGGGGTAAGGCTTGAGTCAGCAGTCCATTTTTTCCCTCTGCCCCAAGATACATAGTTTTTATCGCTTACATAACAACAATAATCTGCCACATACTTTCCTTTACGAAGCATATATTGACAGCGACCCAGGTATTTAAAAAAATCACCAGCTTTATTGAACCAGGTAACATTTGGGTTTATATGAGTACCTGCAAAATATTCATACCCTGGTTTTCCTACTTCCAATGGAGAAGCAGTAAAAGTATGCCAGATAAAAAAGTTGGCTCCGTCTATAAAATTTATATCTGCAAAAGGTTTTAAATAACTCGGGTACATTGTCCAATGTTTTGTCATATGAGTAAATGCTTCAACAGAAACAAGCGGGCGTCCATATATATGAGCAGCATTAGCAGCATATTTAACATTCGACCGTTGTTGCAAATCATTTATGCTATTGCACCAAAATTCTCCTTGAGGCATATCATTAATGCCCCAAAAGGTCAATTGATCAGCCTCCTTAAACATAGATGCATTGCGGGGCCAGGGCCCTCCGTTTTCTGAATGCCATTGCATTCCGTTTGAATGACATAGCTCACCAATCGTTTCGTAACAATTATGTTTGAAGCAATCACTGATAGTTCGAAAATAATCACGTAGGAACTGCTCATTAATGGAACGATCGGCTTTAGACATTCCGGCGAGAATCGGCATGAATTGACTAATATCGTAACCTCTGTTTTTTTTAAATTCTTTTTTAAAATTTACTGTCCAATCGGGTTGTGAACCTTCCCAACTGACATTGTAGAAGTAAGTGAGTGTCTTTCCTGCCAGTGGTCCCGCATCTTTTAAGATCTCAGCCCCCATTAGATTAAAATATTTAGTTACTGCCTCAGCATTGAAAATATCAACGCTGCCTTCATCTCCAATCACATGGTGTCCGAAACGCAATAACCGCCAATTCCCTTCCGGAATCTCCCAGTTCAACTCACCATTGGTTATTTTATTAGAAAGATCTATTATTTCACCTGCTATATTAGCATTTTCTGCGGGTATTGACACTGTATTCCAATTTAAATTTAATCCGGCTGATTTCCCCAATGATTTTACATCTGATTTTATCTCAACTGCCATAAGCGCAACATCTTTAAAATACTTTTTATCGAAAGGCTTTTCCAGTTGAATAGAAATTTTTTTCGGCCCTAAAATTGTTGTATCAGCCCAAATAAGTTGTTTTGGGCCGTCCTCTTTCATATTCCAGGGACCACGCAGCGAACCTCCCGTATTTGCAAGGTTGATACTCATTTTTAAACCAAGACGATTCGCTTCCTGCATAGTGAATTTCACCATTTCCCTCCAACCTGGACTCATGAATTCATATTTTATGTCGAGAGGTACAGGAATATGGCCAGTTTTCCCATAGTAATCATCATAATAACCACGTGAATCTAACAATAAAAATCCTCCTATCCCAATTTTTTGCATTTCTCTCAAATCACGGGCAATCAGCTCCTTGGTAACATTTCCTTTCAGCCACCAGTAATAGACCCATGGTTTGTCGACTTGTGGGACATTACAGAAATCATTCTCGGAAATATTTGCTTCAAGGTATTTTTCACTTGTCTCTTTTTCTCCAGTTATACAACAATAACCAGATAACGCAATTAAAATTAATCCAGCTAAAAAAGCATTTAAGCGATACTTGAAAAATTTCAAATAATTTGTCTTTTGTTTCATGATTTTTCGGTTTTAAATGATTTTGATTTATGAGTTGCTGCACTATCGCTCATTGAACAATTTTAATTCTCGTCTAATTCAGGAGTGGAAATTATTTCATGTATTACGTTATCGTTATTAATAACACAAAAGTAATGTGTTTATTATAATTTTGAAAATGTTTTTATCGCCTCTCTAATAGGTGTTCCGCCTTCGACTTCTTTTATGAGTTTTCTTGGAAATTTTTGTCGGACTTGGTAATGGTATTAACGTCTACTGGCGATATCATCCTTTTCGCTTCATTCTGCAAAAAATCAACTATATTTGCGATGTTGGTGTGGGTTACAAAAAGAAAAAACCGCTTTGTGAGCAGGTTGAAAAGAACTGTATGCATTTTTCATATTCAAGTAGCACATAATACAACAAAATACTCCCCTACTCTATTCAGAAGATAGTTTAGGGGAGTATTCTATTTACGATGCAAAGTCTCAGGAAACAGTCTGGTCGTCGACCTGTGCATCGGGAGCGTTGGTTTTTACCGATTTAATGCCGTTTTCCCTCGAAGCTTCGGTCTCGTACATTTCACTGTTGCCAATAACCTGTCCGTTGGAAGCTTTCAGGTTAAAATAAAATTTACCGTTTTTTGCCACGTTTTTTTCAAAACGGGCATCTTCTTGCGAATTCTTCTTTACAGATTCCACGCCGTTCAAGCACGCGGTTTTGGTAGAGTAACCCTCACTCGATAAGATCACCTGTCCGTTTCCGGCCTTAAGATTGAACTGAAACTCACCACTTTTTCTGGTGGTAATAACAAATTTTCCCATAGTTTTTTTGTTTTAGTTAGATATGAATACCTTTTCTAAACGATTTGCGAGTAGCTTTGTTCAACGTTATTAACAAAAAAATGCCTCTAACCGAGGCATTTTTTTTATCGTTAATTTACCTATAGGCTTGCGCTTCTGACGATCTTTCCGAGAGAGATAATCTCTATAGACCTGACATTGCTTACCGTATTGAATTGCGTATTATTTATTGAGCACTTTCGTGGCTGAAATAAATACCATTTACAAGTTGAGGAACCTCCTTATAAGAGCTCTTCGTTGCAATAACGGTTAATATGTCTCCCACCTTGATGCCTTTGGCAGCCAAAAAGTTTTTTCTAAAATCTCCAGTAGCACCATACCCAGGGTGACAACCATACAGATAAATCTCACTGTCGCCGTCTTTCAAATAAAGATTACCGTACACCGCATCAGCAATCGATGTAATTTCACCGGTTACCATATAGTAATCCTGGCTAGAATCGGGTTTGGTCAGCACCTCAGCGATAGTAGCTGCAGTTACCGGAATAATGCTTTCCAAAACGGCAGAAGCTACTTGAGGAGTACCCTTGTATTCGGCACGTTTTCCGACAATCGTAATGATATCGCCTACTTTCAGACCTTTATCTTTGAAATCCTTGACCCCATAGACATACGTCTCACCGGAGAAATCCCTCAGGTATAAATTGCCATAGGTTGCATTGGCAATATTGGTAATCACCCCGGTCAAGCGATATTGCGTATCACCTACAGCCGCAGCAAGAAATTCTGCCACAGATGCTTTCACAATTGCTCCTTTCTGATTCAGAGTTGTCTCTGTAGTGTAGTCTTTAGCACCATCCGTAGTGTGGAACACGAGGGTAGTTCCACGGTCTCCTCCTGTATTGGCAGCAGCTTTGAATTTCACAACAGCATTTGTTCCTGCAGATTGGATGGAAGAAATTGACAACCAGGACTTGGCGTCTTCCGGAATTTCCACCGATACGCCCTGCCCTTTACAGGTAAGGTATGTTGTGAATTCCCCTCCTTCGACAGGAAGCATTTCGTTCTCTACGGAATCAACCCTTACAAGGGATTTGTTGATTTTTATAACCGTAACATTCACCATCTGAGGATCTCCTTTGTAAGAAGATTTTGGCCCTTCAACAGTTACTTCATCTCCCACTTCAAGACCAAGGCTCAGGAAATTTTTTGTTCCACCCTTTTTGTCAAGAGTACCGTATATATACAAGGTACCTGTTTCATCGGTCAAATACCAGTTACCATATTCAGTATTTACAATGGAAGTGCAGACACCCGATACGCGGAACGTTTTTCCATCCGGGCCTGCTTTCACTTCAGCGACTCTAGCTTCCGATATTTTTGTTAAACCCTGGATAATGTTAATTCTCTGCGTCTTACCTCCACTGTGAAGCAGGACCTCTGCTGTGCGGCCATCTATGGCAGATGGAGCAGAAAATGTAAGTTCTGTTTCTCCAGCACTTCCTGTAGTTGAAGAGAGGGTCAACCATTCAACCTTGTTTTTCTCGGTAGTCACTTTCTCTGCCGTCCAGCTGTCTTGAGCCGTTACGGTAATAGTTGTTGAACCGCCCCCCTCGGGAATAGCAACGTAAGACGACGATACCTGAATTTCATCAAGCAGCGACACAGACTCTTCATCGGCACAGCCTGTCATCAGGGCAACTGTTGCGATGAACAATGGGAATAGATATTTTAATTTCATATTGTCTGTACTTTTAATTAGTTAAAAATATACTTGATACCAATTGAAGCGTACCAGCATTGGCCCAACGTGTAGCTTGGAGTGAATGTTTGGGTGTCGCCATTGATTGAAGAGGGGGTGGAGAACGTAGCTACACCGTCAGCATCAACACCTTCGTATTTAAGGATACGAGCCTCCGAACCAATTTCCGTATTCAAGTATTTGGCTACTCCCCAATTGGAGTTGAACAGGTTCATTACATTCTTGATATCTAGGCTAAGTTGTAGATTATGTTTGGTTTTACCTGCATTTAACACAAAATCGTGTTTATAGCTAAAGTCGATGCGATGTACCCAGGGTGAGTAAACACTATAGGCTTCTGCATACTTGCCTTGTTGATTTTTCAAATAACTGTTGGCATGCACATAATCCATAAAACGGGTTTTGTCACTTTCCGAAACAAAGCGGAACTGATTTGTTGCCACTTCATCGTCAGTAGGTACATAAACTGCATCGTAATTGTAACCGTCACCGTTAATGTCGTTAACCGTCATGTAGGAATAGTTTGCTCCACCGCGCCATCCTTCATAGATAAAGCTATAATGATTTCCACTCTTGTCGTGGGCAGTCAGCGAAGCTACAAGACGGTCGGGGGTGTTGTATTGGGAATTGTGCAGCTTGATATGGTTAGGGCCTTCTACTGTAGGAACGTACGTAAAGGCAGATTCAGCATTCGATCCGGGCATACCAGTAACATCTTTTGCTACCGTGTGTGTATAAGCAGCCATCAGGCTAATAAATTCTGAGGGTTGCGCATTGAAAGTAATGTTGCTTGACCAACCGTAGCCGCGGCTTGTGTTTTCCAACACAAAAGCCTTTGTACCGATACGATATCCATCGGGATAAATCGGACGATTGTCAACACCATTGAAACGGGCAAAACCTCCTACGTAGGGAGTACTCCAATCAGAAATAGAAACACCGTTGATGGTTTTGTTAAAGATTCCCTCTACCGTTACAGAGGACGGGAAAAAAGTTGGAAGTGCATAGTCAAAGGCAAGCGACATTTTCCATACTTGCGGCATTTTAAAATTGGGGTCTACGGCCGCAATCGCTGAAGGGACAGTCCCGTCTTCAGGTGAAATGGTTGTAGGATATCCCAATGATGCCAATTTGTTATAAAGGGCAGAGATGTTTGCTTTACCGTTATCATCCGTTACAAGACCACCGGCAAATTCATCCATTGAAAAACCTTTCTTTGCTGCTTCCGCAGCATTGATTTGAGCTTGATACTGTACCATTCCACCATTGGTAGGCATATTGGTAAAAAATACGAGTGGTAGATTACCTGAGAAAAGGCCAGTACCACCACGAACTTTCAGGCTCTTGTCTCCAAAAGTATCCCATACAAAACCTACACGAGGAGAGAATATAACACTTGCTGAAGGCCATTTTCCCGTATCGATACGACGGCCGGAATAATCAATTTCGTAGATCGCTTTGTTTGTCATCAAGTCATTGTTGTTGAAGAAAAGTCCATCGATACGAAGTCCATACGAAAGTTTGAATCTCTCGTTAACACTCCAATCGTCCTGAGCATATACCCCAATTTTGTTCGTTCTTACGCGTGCTGCAGGATTGCTTTCCCCATCATAACCATAAGTAAGGTTTACGATTTCAGGTACCCCTCCGTTTAAAAAGTCGTCAAGACTAGTGTAGCGATAATATCCGGTACCATTACGCATATAAGCATTGTCCGCCATCTTATATTCGTATGCTATACCTCCTACTATTTTGTGATTACCTAAATAATAAGTCAACTCATCTTTAATATTCAAAACGTTGTTGTGCACACCGTTGTTCCAGGTGAAAAGTTCATACCCCAATGACATGTAGGATTGTCCATCTTTCAGAATGTCAATGAAAGGGAATTCTGCTGAATTTGTTCCGCGAATATCGTCAAGTTTTGAGAAGGTACCCAAGAACTGATTAGAAAGATTATCAGACAATCGGCTATTTAAGTCGAAAGAGAACGAATGAACGAGGTTGTCCATCGAATACATCGAGTTTGCAAACGACATGGAAGCTTTCGACATTCTTGCCTCAGTCATACGAGTCCCCCCATCCATGGAGGTAGCATTGGGAGATATCCAAGAAAGGTTTTTGGTATAGTTATAACGCAAAGCCAGGCGATGTTTGTTGGTGATATTCCAATCCAAACGGGCAAGCAGTTTGCGATTGCTTTCATCTGCCGGGAAATTGGTGTAAGATCCCGTTTCATACCCATATTCACTTCGCACGAAATCAGAAACTCTCTTCAGATCACTTTCAGTAGTGCGGGAGATATAATTGTCCGGATCAGCCACTCCATTTGTGGAAGCCCTCCAACGATTGGCGATGGTGGGCGTTTTGGCCATTTCACCGTTCACGAAGAAGAACAATTTGTTTTTGATAATAGGACCACCGATGGTAAAGCCGTAGGTAGTATTGCGGTCTTTTTCACGCACATCTTTTTCGACCAACTGACCTCTAACGGCATTACCGCGCATGTTTTCATTTCTGTGGTAAATGTAAGCGCTAGCTTTGAAGGTATTGGTACCGGATTTTGTAATGGCGTTTACACCCCCTCCAATAAAATTTGTCTGACGAACATCGTACGGAGCAATGACAACCTGTAATTCTTCGATTGCTTCAAGAGAGATAGGATTGCCTCCGCCCGGAAGCCTGTCACTCAAGCCAAAGTTATTGTTAAAATTAGCTCCATCTACAGTAAAATTAGCCGTACGACCATCTGTACCGGAAAAGCTCATACCATTGCCTCCATAAGGTGAAAGGCGTGTAACGTCCATAATACTACGGCTTACCGTAGGTAAATTAACTATTTGAGTGTTTGTGATATTCGTTACGGCTCCGGTTTTTTCTGTGGGGAATTTGGTGCGAAGTGCCGTAACGACAACTTCATCTAATGTTGTTGATTCTTCTGAGAGGACAACATTCAATACATAGTTTTCACCCAGACTCAACGTAATGTTGTTTGTTGTGCTTGTACCATATCCAATGTAAGAAATTTCTACGGTATACGGTCCGCCTACACGCATACCGTTTAGATTGAAGCGGCCCTCCATGTTGGTTACAGTACCATAAGTCGTTCCTGAAGGTTGGTGTGTAGCAATCACCGTTGCACCGATAACGGCTCCCTCGGCATCAGTAACCCGTCCGCTCATGCTGGATGTAGTTACCTGAGCTTGCACTACAGTGGCGAGCAGCCAAGAAAATACCACTGTTAAAAACTTCATCTTCTTAATCATAAATCAATTTTTAATGTTTTTGGATTATTTATTAAAAAATCTGTACAAAATTACAAAAATTTAATGTGAAAAACATTACGTTTTTGTTACATTTTTTAATTAGACAATATTTTAAATTTCAATCGATTGCATCGGTAACTTTTCAATAAATATGTAAGTAAGATAGTCATAAAACAATCAAAAAGAAACCACTTGAGGATTTAAAATAACAAACAAATATTATCGAACTTAACACATGTTGCGGCTATTTTATGTTAAAAATAAAATTCCGACAAGCAACCAACAAAAACGCGCGACCATGTGGCCGCGCGCTTTTCTTTCTTTATTTTTCAATGTGAGAGTAAATCATGCATTAAAATTAAATTACATCATTCCTCCCATTCCTCCTCCACCCATAGGCATTTGCGGAGCAGGATTTTCTTCTTTCTTATCGGTGATCACGCACTCGGTTGTCAGGAACATACCCGCAATGGATGCTGCGTTTTCCAGCGCAACACGCGCTACCTTGGTAGGATCGATAACACCAGTCTCGTACAGGTTTTCATACTTATCGGTACGTGCGTTGTAGCCGAAGTCAGCTTTACCTTCGCGAACTCTCTGTACGATAACCGCACCTTCTTTTCCAGAGTTGGCAACAATCTGACGAAGGGGTTCTTCTATAGCACGTTTTACGATTTCGATACCGGTGGTTTCGTCTTCGTTTTCACCTTTAAAGCCCTCCAGCGCTTCGCTGGCACGAATATAAGCGACACCTCCACCAGGAACGGTTCCTTCTTCAACAGCAGCGCGTGTTGCCGAAAGGGCGTCGTTTACACGGTCTTTCTTTTCTTTCATTTCTACTTCCGAAGGAGCACCCACATAAAGCACAGCAACACCACCGGCCAGTTTAGCCAAACGTTCCTGTAATTTTTCGCGGTCATAATCGGAAGTCGTTTTTTCGATTTGTGAACGGATTTGTCCTATTCTGTTGGAGATGGCATCTTTGTCACCCTCGCCGTTAACAATAGTAGTTGTATCCTTGTCGATAGTGATTTTTTCGGCACTTCCGAGCATATCGAGTGTAGCGTTTTCAAGGGTAAGTCCTTTTTCGTCTGAGATCACGGTTCCACCTGTCAAAATGGCAATATCTTCCAACATTTCCTTACGACGGTCTCCAAAGCCCGGGGCTTTTACAGCAGCAATCTTCAACGATCCACGCAGACGGTTTACAACCAACGTTGTCAATGCTTCCGAATCGATATCTTCGGCAATGATCAACATCGGTTTGCCGGTTTGAATTCCTTTTTCGAGAATGGGAAGAAGATCCTTGATGGCTGAAATCTTTTTATCGTGTACCAATACCAACGGATTTTCGAACTGAACTTCCATATTTTCAGTATCAGTTACAAAATAAGGAGATATATATCCGCGATCGAACTGCATACCTTCTACTACATCTACGTACGTATCCGTACCTTTGGATTCTTCAACCGTGATCACACCTTCTTTACTCACTTTTTGCATAGCTTCCGCAATAAGCTTACCGATAGCCTCATCACCATTGGCAGAAATTTTAGCTACGTTTTCGATCTTCTTAAGGTCATCACCAATTTCAACGGCCTGTTCCCTCAGGTTTTCAACCACCTTGGCAACAGCCTTATCGATACCGCGTTTCAGGTCCATCGGATTAGCACCTGCAGTAACGTTCTTCAAGCCAACACCAATGATGGATTGTGCCAAAACAGTGGCCGTTGTTGTACCATCGCCCGCATCATCATTGGTCTTGGAAGCTACTTCCTTTACTAACTGAGCTCCCATGTTTTGGAAAGAGTCTTCCAACTCTATTTCTTTTGCGACCGTAACACCGTCTTTGGTAATTTGCGGTGCACCGTATTTTTTGTCGAGTATCACGTTACGCCCTTTGGGCCCTAATGTTACTTTTACTGCATCTGCCAATGAATCCACGCCTTTCTTAAGCAAGTCGCGTGCTTCCATTTCGAATTTAATTTCTTTTGCCATATTTATTATAGATTTTTAGATGTTTAGATTTTTGACTTCAGACCGTTACAGTCTTGAGTCCATTACTCATTACTACCTTTTAAGAAAGGATTGCCAGAATGTCCGATTGACGCATAATCAAATACTTTTCACCATCAAGTTCAATCTCCGTACCGGCGTACTTGCCATACAAGACGTTGTCACCGGCTTTCACGACCATCTCTTCGTCTTTTGTTCCATTTCCTGTTGAAATAACTTCACCTTTCAACGGTTTTTCTTTTGCTGTGTCTGGAATGATGATTCCACCTACTGTTTTTTCTTCTGCAGCTGCCGGTTTTACCAGCACCCTGTCTGCTAATGGTTTAATACTCATATTGATACAAAATTTAAATAAATTATATGATGTTAGTTCTAATAATTTGTCGTCAGACACAAGACTCTATGCGAATTCTGTGCCAAAAAAAATGCATGTCAATTTTTTGATAAAATAACTTTTCAAACTGACAAATTTTCATATTCGCTGTCTTTTTAGAAAACATTTCATATCGTAAAATTACATTCTTTTACGATTGTCATCTCGGGTTAAAACCACAACCAATTCTACAACCTTCAAGGATACCTGCAGAAAATAATTGATATTTTGTACCTTTGTATTTTAAAAAAGAAAATGAAAGCATTTGTTTCCTGGAGCAGCGGCAAAGATTGCATGCATGCGCTGTATCATTTTTTGAAAAATCCCGAAAACCAGGCAGTTTGTTTATTAAATATGTCCGGCGAAGGAAACGGTCAACCGCATTCTCACGGAATAAGCAGCGCTATGATTCGCAAACAGGCAGCCCGGCTCAACATTCCTTTACTACAAAAAACCACATCAAGAGGCGATTACGAAAAAAACATGAAAGAAGCCATTGCCCGTTTAAAATCAGAAGGTGTAGATGCTGGCGTTTTTGGGGATATCTACCTGCAAGAGCATCGTACATGGATTGAGCGCGTTTGTGGCGAAGCAGGCGTCTCTGCCGTTTTCCCGCTTTGGGGCAAAAGCACTTCCGGCCTTATGGAACAATTTATTACGGAAAGATTTAAAACCATCGTCGTATCCGTAAGAAAAGAAAAATTACCTAAATCGTTTCTGGGCAGATTGATCGACAACAATTTTTTAACCGATATACATACATTTCCCGCCACCGATCCTTGTGGGGAAAACGGAGAATACCACACATTTGTCTTTGACGGGCCTCTCTTTGTAGCGCCGATTCTTTTTGAGAAAGGAGACATAACCGAAGACGATAACCATTGGTTTTTAGAGATCAAGTAAAGATAACAGATATGAGAAAAAGATTTTTTTCAGGCATGCTCCTCCTTTTTTACGTTGTTGTTTCTTTTGCCCAAACCCCGTATAAAAGAATAGTATCGCTTGCTCCCTCTCTCACGCAGAGCCTTTATTACCTGGATGCTCAAGACAATCTTGTAGGTTGTACCAGTTACTGCATGGCGGCCAAAGAAGATAAAAAAGAGGTTGTGGCTTCTGCAGTAAAGGCCAATCTCGAAAAAGTCATTGCCTTGAAGGCCGATTTAGTATTGGTTTCGGGATTTACTGATCTTCAAGACATTGAAACGTTGAGAAAATTTGGAATAAAAGTAGAGGTTTTCCAGTCACCTAAATCGTTTCAAGAAATCTGCGGCCAGTTTATTCGTCTAGGTAAACTTATAGGAAAAGAGGAAAGAGCCCGCCGGATAGTGCTCGAAAGCGAGCAAAAAATAAAAAACATCTCATCCGGAATAAAATGGGGAAGAAAGCCCCGGATGTTTTTTCAAATAGGCGCTAATCCTCTATTCTCGGTGTTGCCCAATACTTTTATGGATGATTACATGAATTTTTTAGGAGCGGAAAATATAGCAAAAACCTTGAAACGGGGTTCGGTGAGCCGTGAATTTGTAATAGCCCAAAATCCCGACTATATTTTTATAGTCACCATGGGTATCGTAGGAAAAGAAGAAAAAGACACCTGGAGCAGGTACTCCCAACTGACAGCATCAAGAAAAAAACAGATACACATTATTGAGTCGGACATTGCTTGTCAACCGACTCCCATTACTTTTGTACAAACAATGGAAGTCTTGGAAAAAATAATAAACAAATAAAACTTCAGACTGTGAATAACTTAGGACTTATACATATTTATACCGGTGACGGAAAAGGAAAAACAACGGCATCGGTAGGATTGGCCATACGTGCATTGGGAAGCGGATTAAAGGTGGTTTACTGCTCTTTTCACAAAAAGCCTGAAAAATACGGATATACCGAAATTGATGGCCTGAAGAAGCTTGGCGCTCAGGTATTCACCTTTGCAAAAGGACATCCGCACCTGGATAGAAGTATTGACGAAAACGCAATCAAGCGCGAGGTTTCCGAAGCAATCGACACCCTTAACCGGATGCTGAAAAACGATCAGACAGACATGCTTATTCTCGACGAAATACTTATCTCCGTCAGGGATAATTACCTGGAAGAAAATATCTTAATTGATTTTATGAAAAACAAGCCTCCTCATACGGAACTCATCCTAACGGGAAGAGGAGCCACTCCGAATGTTATGGATCTGGCCGATTACGTGAGTTTCATCCGGAAAATAAAACATCCCTACGATAAAGGCGTTTTTAGCCGCGAAGGAATAGAGTATTGATGATTTGAGAATTGTAATAGCAAGAATATGTCTAAAAAACTCATTTGGTTCATCTACGTTCTTCTGTTTTTGGTAGCATTATCTGTTGTCATAATTCTATCGCTAAGCATTGGCGAAATCCCCATACCCTATAAAAAAATTCCGCAAATTCTCGCCGATAAGGAGAGCATGGAGTACGGCGTGTTGTTTTACATTCGTATTCCGCGCACATTGCTTGGCTTTGCCATAGGCGGGAGCCTGAGCCTGGCCGGCGCCATATTACAAGGAATTTACCGCAATCCCCTGGTGGAGCCCTACACACTGGGCATATCGGGGGGAGCATCCCTGGGTGTTACGTTTGCCATCGTGGCAGGATTACACTTGCTTAACATCCTACTTTTGCCGCTTGCCGGATTTATCGGTGCATTTACAACCATATTTCTGGTTTATACATTAAGTTTGAAAAAGGGTGCACTGAGTGTGAACAGGATGCTCCTTATCGGTGTTATGATCAGTTTTATCTCGTCCTCGTTGATGATGTTTTTAATGTCCATCACAGCGACAGAAAACATCCACGGCATTGTCTTCTGGATTATGGGATCGCTCAACGAATCCAATACCGCCATGATCGGAGCCATGGTTGTCTTGTCAATCGTTTGCCTGCTTATTGCCTATCTGTTTGTGATGCCACTCAATGCGCTACGCCTGGGGGAGGAAAAAGCCCGCCATTTAGGCATTAATTCCAATGCCACTATTCGTATTTTATTTGTTATTACCTCTGTCCTCACCGGTGCCTGTATCGCCGTTGGAGGAGTTATTGGATTTGTTGGATTGGTTATTCCTCACATTGTCCGCCTGTTTGTAGGTTCGGATTATCGCATTATGCTGGTTTCCTCTTTTTTAAGCGGAAGTATTTTTTTAATATTGTGTGATATTATTGCCCGGACCATCATTTCTCCTAACGAATTACCTATCGGCGTAATTACAGGAATTGTGGGTGGAGTAGTTTTTATTGTCTTACTAAGCCGTTCTCAAAAACGCTCTAAACTGCTGCGAATATGAAAGAATTACTCACATTAAATAATTTTTCGTGTGGTTACAAGAACGGCTTTTCTATAAACGGTATCAGCTTTTCTTTAATTGAAGGCACCTTTACCGGCATCATTGGCCCTAACGGATCGGGAAAAACCACACTTTTCCGCGGTATCTCCGGCGACCTTCCCGTACGCTCCGGATCTGTTCTGTTCGAAGACAGGGATTTATCGCTGTTGACGCTCCGCGAAAAAGCACAGAAAATCGCTATTGTATCGCAATTTACGGAAACAACCCACATCACGGTCGAAGAATACGTATTGATGGGAAGAATGCCCTACAGGAAACCGTTTCAGTTTTTCGACAAGGCCGAAGATATAGATATTGCACATCACTACATGCAGTTGACCAATACGTACCGGCTTCGCGACAAATCCATGGCTGAACTGAGCGGAGGAGAACAACAAATGGCAAGCATTGCTTCGGCACTCTGCCAGAATCCGGCGCTTTTACTGCTGGATGAACCCACGTCGCACCTCGACATCACCCACCAGGTGAAGTTCATGAACCTGATGCAAAAACTTAACGATGAGCTGAAATTATCCGTGATCATGATTGTGCATGACTTAACATTGGCTGCCGAATACTGCGATTACCTCATCATGATGAAAAACGGTAGAATCCACAGGAAAGGGAGTCCCGAAAACGTTCTTACATACGAGAACATCGAGCATGTTTACGATACCGTTGTGGTTGTAAAAATAAATCCCGTATCGGGAAAACCGGTGGTCTTTCCTGTCTCGGAGCGAAGATTAAGAGAACTAAACATACCATAAGGCCAGAACCACCAGGTTCTCTATTTAATAAAAAGGGTTTTCTTTCTGAAATTAAAATAAAACATTACCTTTGTACCCGCTTTTAGACATCATGGAATTTGGTAATCCCGCCTCAAGCGGAAGAATCCAAAGCTGTACCCGCAGCCGTATGTTTCAAAATGTTTTCTGAATTGTATTGTCACTGTTCCGTTGTCCGGGATGGGAAGGCATCAGAAAACAGAAACGAGCCGGAAGACCTGTCCGAAAGCCATCATCTATCATACGCTTTCGGGGATAAAAGCAAGGTGTTTTCTACAAGACCCAATCAGGTTATGGCATGCCTGCCATTCCCTTTTCCTTCTCGAAAGTTTATGGTTACACAAATCATTAATTGTTTAACTGTAAATTTTTTTATTTATGTACAAAAAAATTTTATCGGGAGTTGCGGCCCTGCTTGCTTTTGCAGGGATGCTACAAGCCCAGGAGACCGTTAAGGATTACGATCTCGACGAGGTTGTTGTTACGGCAACACGAATGAACTTGCCACTTAAAAGTATTCCACAAAAAGTGGAAATTATTGACAAAGACAAAATCCTGTCTATTCCTGCCGAAAATGCAGCTGAGCTTCTAAAGAGAGCAACAAATCTTGACATGATTCAATATCCCGGTGCGTCAGCCACCGTGGGTATGAGGGGATTTTCACCTACAGCGCACGCACGCAGCTATACCCTTGTAATGATTGACGGATTACCATCCGGGACAAGCAATTTGACAACCTTACCCACATCGGTTATTGAACGTATCGAAGTGATCAAAGGCCCCTATTCGGTTCTCTACGGAACCGATGCCATGGGAGGCGTAATAAACATCATCACAAAAAAAGCAACGTTACAAAAAACCGGGGAAGTTTCGCTCAAAGGCGGAAGTTTTGGCACAACTTCGTTCGATGCCAATGCGGCGGGCATGCTTTCTGACAGAGTTGGTGTCGTCGTGGGTTTTTCGAACCAGATACAGCAAAAAGATTACCGCATAGGCGGAAAAAATTTGTTGAAAATATCCAAAACGGAGAAGCTCATCCTCGACGAAAAATCATATGACGATGTGTATCCGAACACCACGTTTCAGATGTCTCAACTCTTTGGAAAACTAAACTATTCCGTGAACAACCAATGGAACGTGTCTGTATCGTCGTTCTACAACCTGGCTTCGGATGTGGAAACACCCGGAAATTACTTCACTCAGATTGCATCCAAAAAAGATATCGGCAGACTCAATCTGTTCAGCGAAATATCACACACGTCTGAAAACAACAAATTAATCATTGCACCTTACTATTCCAACGAAAAAAACTGGAATTACGAAACAGCGGCAAGCGACAAAACCAATTTCATCTCTTTTAAGGATGATGTGAGTGAGTATGGTGTGAGAACAAACAATACGTATTATCTCAATCATATAACCCTGTTGGCAGGCATGGACTATGATGTGCTGGATTATCAATCTACCCGCCAATCAAAAAAAGGAAATGAAGCAAGCCCCTATAAGCCAAACAACAGAAATCAACGGTTATCGGCTTTTGTTCAAACAAATTACGAGTTGGGAGACTTATCCATAAATGGAGGATTAAGAGCAAACTATATCCGGTATAAAATCTTCAAACATGATAGCCTGAGTAATAAGAGCACCTCGGACAATTATTTTTATCTGATTCCATCTCTGGGACTAAAATACAACCTGCCTAAAGGGTTCAACGTCCATGCAAGTGTGGGAAAAGCATTCAGTATTCCCGACGCATTTGCCACATCGGGCTTTTATGAGGTAAATACCTTGGTTGGCGAGTGGCCATTCAGGATGGCCTATGTGGGAAATGCAGACTTGAAACCCGAAACGTCAATCACCTACGAAGGAGGAATGGGGTATTATCGGGATACATTTTATTTTGACCTAACCTATTTCAACACAACCCACAAAAATAAAATTGTAACACGAAGAACATCCGGTATGGGCAATGAAGCAGATTCCACTCATTATGAAAATGCGAAATCGGCATCAATGAGCGGATTGGAGTTTATAGGTTCGATAAATATAGGACAACTGGTTGGGTGGAACAACAAAGTGGAAATATACGGAGGATTAACCTACATGTTCAACAATACATTTACAGAATTCGCAACCGAGAAAGTGAAAGACCTCTTGTTTGTGAATAAAGCCAACGGTAATTTCGGAATCTCCTACGACAACCGCAAAGGTTTTACCACCCGCCTGCATGCAAGATATAAAGGGCGTCGGTTGGAAAGAGACGGTTTTTCAAGAGCAAGACCTCTGATTACGAAAGAAAACTACTATGCAAAAGGGGGTTACAAAGAAACCGACAAGATATTACAATTTTCAGATCATCTTATTTTCGATTATTCGGCTTTCTACAATCTTACCCCCAAAGCCCGTATCGGCATCTCCGTTTCCAACCTTTTCGATGAAAACTACACCGAAAAAGACGGATACAACATGCCGGGACGGAACATTATGGGTCATGCATCTTATTTCTTTTAAATAAAAAAATCATGAAACTAAAAATTATTTCTTTATTGACAACAAGCCTGCTTGTCTTAACTCTACAAGCCCAGGAAAAAGTTACCGTAACCATAAATTACGGAGAAGAAAAGCTTTCCCAAGCCTTTCAGGTAAATTGGCAGGAAGGAATGACGGCCATGCTGGCCGTACAAAGTTGCGCCAATGTAACAACACATCCGGTAAAAGATTATATTTTTGTATCTACCATCAACGGAATAAGTACCGTTGCCGGTAAAAAAGCGTGGTACTATACCGTGAATAACGAAAGTACACACAAACTCGCTTTTCGATACCCTGTAAATCCAGGCGATACGGTGGAATGGATATACAAAAAAGATGTCTGCTCCGCCATAAAGCAAAAACAACCATGCGAAAAATAATTTTCATAACAGGCGGACAACGTTCGGGTAAAAGTTCATTCGCACAACGATTGGCAGAAAAATACGCTACCGATCCGCTATATCTGGCTACCGCCCGGCACTGGGATGAGGACTTCGAAAAACGCATCCAGAGGCACCAGGCCGACAGAGGCGAAACCTGGACCACCGTCGAAGAAGAAAAACTGTTGAGCCGTCACGATTTCAACGGTAAAACCGTGCTGGTGGATTGCGTGACGCTGTGGCTCACCAACATCTTTCACGATAACGGGTTCAACCTGGAGACCTCATTGGAAGAAGCAAAAGCCGAATGGGATAGATTCATCAACCAGGATTTCACGCTTATCGCGGTAAGCAACGAGATAGGCATGAGCCTGCACGCTCCCGGTGAAACCGCCCGCCACTTTACCGATCTGCAGGGTTGGGTAAACCAACACATAGCCAGGACTGCGGATGAAGTGTTTTTTATGGTTTCGGGTATCCCCGTACAAATAAAATGATAAATCAAACAATTATGATACAGGAAGAATTACAAAGAAAAATAAACAACCGTACCAAACCACTGGGCTCCCTGGGAAAACTCGAAAAACTCGCCCTGAAAATTGGCACCGTCCAGAACACCCTCACTCCGGAGTTGAAGAATCCGGCTATTCTTGTTTTCGCAGCCGACCACGGCATTGTCGACGAAGGAGTAAGCCCTTGTCCCAGAGAAATTACCTGGCAAATGGTCATGAATTTCCTACGCGGCGGTGCGGGCATCAACGTATTTTCCCGGCAACACAACATCCGCCTGCGTGTAATCGATGCCGGCGTAGATTACGATTTTCCCGCGGGGTGTAACGTGGAAAACCACAAGCTGGCCCGCGGCACAAAAAACATGATACACGAGCCGGCCATGAGCATCGAACTCTGCCGGCAGGCAATGGATAAAGGCGCCGAATGTGTACGCCAGGAGTTTGAACGCGGCTGCAACATCATCGGTTTTGGGGAAATGGGTATCGGAAATACGTCACCGGCATCACTGTTACTACACAAATTTGCAGGTATCCCGCTCGACGAATGTGTGGGACGAGGTGCGGGATTAAACGAAGAAGGGGTACGGCACAAATACAATGTGCTGAGACAAGTAACCGCAAAATATAATCCAAGAACGCCGCTTGAAACCCTCGCTGTTTTCGGAGGATTGGAAATAGCCATGATCTGCGGCGGTGTATTGGAGGCCAAACGGTTGAACATGCTTATTATTGCCGATGGATTTATCGCATCCTCTGGATTTTTAACCGCGTACGAGATGCAGCCCGATGTACTCGACAACGTGATATTCAGCCATGCATCCAACGAACACGGGCACAAGGCCATGGTAGAATACATGAAGGGAGACCCTGTATTGCATCTCGACCTTCGCCTGGGAGAAGGCACGGGAGTAGCGCTGGCTTATCCTGTTCTGCAGTCGGCATTACTTTTTTTGAACGAAATGGCAAGCTTTGAAGATGCCGCTGTGTTTGACGTAGAGAAAAACAGGTAAGCCGGAACAATGAAACAGCAACTCAACCTCTTCTTTCACGCGCTGCAGTTCTACAGCCGCATTCCGGCAGGAAAAATCGACTACAGTGAAGAAAACCTGGCGCAATCGATCCGTTATTTTCCGCTGGTAGGCAGTGTGGTTGGGATTGTCGGCGCATCTGTATTTATGCTGTTCATGCTCGTTTTTTCACAGGGAGTCTCGGTCACGGCAGCCCTTATTTCTATGATAGCCGTAACCGGCGCCCTGCATGAAGATGGTGTTTCCGACTTTTTTGACGGATTTGGCGGAGCCTACACCCGGGAACGTATCCTGGAAATTATGAAGGATAGCCACGTGGGCGCCTACGGCGTTATTTCGCTCGTGCTGCTACTCCTGGCTAAGTTTTCGTTGCTGACATCCATCACCCCTGAAAAAGTTCCGCTGGTGCTGATCGCCGCGCACACTTCCAGCCGTTTTGTGGCGGTGGCCCTGATGAAATCGTCTAGCTATGCCCGCACAGAAAACAGCAAATCAGCGCATTCCCGCCTGTCTTTATCGCGAACGACAGTGGTTACGGCGTTCGTTTTCGGGGTGCTGCCGCTGGTCTTTATTCCTCCGCTTGTAAGTGCCGTTGCAGCCATTGTCTACGCAATTATCCTCTTCGCGCTGAAACACTACGTGGAGAAGAAAATCGGCGGATTCACGGGAGATATCCTGGGGACACTGCAACAATTTTGTGAAATTGCATTCTACCTTGTTTACACAGCACTGATTTCCTTAATTTAACCGATGAAACTTTATTTGGTAAGACATACCCGCGTAAATATGCCCCCAGGAATTTGCTACGGAAATTCCGATGTAGCCTTGGCCTATACTTTTCCCGAAGAGTTGTCCGCCATACAATCGGAACTGGAAGGTATCCGGCTTGCAAGAATCTACAGCAGCCCGTTGAAAAGATGTGTAACGCTGGCCAGGGAGTTTTCCGGCAACGTGATTGTCGACGGAAGGATCAGGGAATTTGATTTCGGAAAATGGGAATGCCAGCCGTGGGACGATATTTATGCGCAGGATAAAGGAAAGGAATGGTTTGACGATTACGTGAACACATCCTGTCCCCACGGTGAATCGTTCCGCATGATGCTCGAACGTGTACGCCGGTTTATCGATTCGCTTCCGAAAACCGGTGGAAATATCCTGATTGTCACCCACGCCGGAATCATCCGGGCATTCCTTATCCTGCTGGAGGGTTATACGGTAAACGAAGCATTTGACCGGAAAATCGCATACGGTGAGATAATCATCCTGGAAAAACAAAAGAAGTAGAAAACAGATGCAAAAACTCCGTCCCTTAATGTTTGTCGGCACCGGATCCGATGTCGGAAAGTCGGTCATCAACACCGGTTTCTGCCGTATCTTCCTGCAAGACGGTTATAGTCCCGCGCCGTTCAAAGCGCAAAACATGTCACTCAACAGTTATGTCACCGCAGATAACCTCGAAATCGGTCGTGCACAAGCGGTACAAGCCGAGGCCTGCGGAATCGGCTGCCTCGTGGAAATGAATCCTATACTGCTTAAACCCAACGACGACCTCACATCGCAGGTGGTATTAAACGGTAAACCCGCCGGCAACAAGACAGCATCGGAATATTTCAACGAGGCCGGGCGCGACACTCTTTTTAACGAAGTAATGCACTCTTTCAACCGCCTTGCCGGACAATACAATCCCATTGTGATTGAAGGTGCGGGCAGCATTTCGGAAATCAACCTGTGGGACAAGGACATCGTCAACATGCGTGTAGCGTTGCATACCCAGGCCGCAACGTTTCTGGTCGCAGACATTGACCGCGGCGGCGTTTTTGCGAGTGTTTACGGCACCTTGCAGCTCTTGCCGCAAGCCGAACGGGATGCGATAAAAGGCATTGTTATCAATAAGTTCCGGGGCGATTTAAAGTTATTTGAAGAGGGTAAGAAGATATTAGAGAAACTTACGGCAAAACCCGTAGTAGGAATTGTGCCGTATTTTCAGGGATTGTTCATTGAACAGGAAGACGGTGTGGTTATTGAACAGAAGAAGAAGAGTCACGAACACGGGAAAATCAATATCGGGGTAGTGTTGCTCAAACATTTATCGAATTTTACCGATTTCAACATGCTGGAACAGACACCGGGGGTGAACCTTTATTATACCGGCTGTCCCGAAACGCTGGCTAGAGCAGATATCATTATTATTCCCGGTTCGAAGAACACACTTTCCGATCTGAAAGCATTACGCGAAAAAGGCCTGGAAGAAGTTATTCTCGCACACCACAACGCCCGGAAACCTGTTTACGGCATTTGTGGAGGATATCAGATGATGGGGATAGAGGTGAACGACCCTAACGGTGTGGAAGGGAATGTACCCTCTCTGCCCGGGCTCGGAATTCTGCCCGTAACCACCACGCTGGCAAGCGGAAAGAAAACGCGGCAATGCACGTTTTCTTTTGTTCAAGGCAATGCGTCGGGCAATGGATATGAAGTTCATGCCGGACATACTCCTTCCATCCGTCCGCTTTGTCGCATGAACAACGGTGAATTCGACGGCTATTGCCTGAATGCCCGTACGTGGGGAACATACATCCACGGCATTTTCGACAATGCTTCGGTTATCAATCATGCATTGCGGCAACTAATCCCCGGGTTCACATCCACCATCGACTACAAGGCCCGAAAAGAACAGGGGTACAACCAGCTGGCGGATCTGATCCGGGAAAACGTGGATATGGAATACATCTATAAATGCTTGAAAACATAAGATTATGCTCTACGGCCACGGAAACGACCTGTACGACTACAGCGAAAAGATAACCGCCGATTTTAGTTCAAACATCCCTTACCGGAATGCTTCGGTTCAAATTGTGGCGCATTTGTCGGGTTGCCTGCACCTGATCAGTGATTATCCCGATCCAAATGCGCGCGCGCTCACACACGAGATTGCTGAGCACCACAACCTGTCTCCGGAAAACGTGCTGGTTACCAACGGATCGGCAGAAGCGTTTTATCTTCTGGCACACCTGTTTGCCGGGAAGCACAGCACGATAACCTATCCCGCTTTTGCGGAGTACGAGGATGCCTGTACCCTGTACGGGCATACCCTGTCGTTTATGCCGGTGAGCGAATTGTGTGGAAGCATCAATTTCACCAGTAACGAGACCGTTTGGTTCGCCTTCCCCAACAACCCCGACGGCTCAATCGTTTCATCTGAAACTATAGAAAACCTCTGTCTCAATAATCCGGACTCTTACTTCATCATCGATAACGCTTACGGTGAATTGTGCACGCAATGCCAGCCGGTTATACCGTTACACGCAAATTATCCGAACCTGATTTCGGTGCATTCGCTCACAAAGACTTTCGCTATTCCCGGTTTACGCTTGGGCTATATTGTCGCCGAAAAAAATATCATAAATCGGCTCCAACCCCTACGTATCCCCTGGACTGTTAATACGCTGGCACAGGAAGCAGGAAGTTTTGTAATGGAAAATTACAGCCGTTTACTACCCGATGCCGGCACATTATGCCGTGAATCGCAACAGTTCCAACAGCAACTCGCCACACTTTCACATCTTGAAGTAACGCCGTCGCCGTGTCATTTTTTTCTGATTCGGCTGAAAAGCGGTACGGCTTCGCAATTAAAATCCTATCTTCTCGAGAAGCATGGTATCCTGATCCGCGACGCCAGTAATTTTCGCGGGCTGTCACCCTGTCATTTCCGGTTGTCCGTACAGGAAAAAACGGCAAATGACCGCCTGACGGATGCCCTCCGCGATTTCTTCAAAATAACAGCATGATTCACGATTTTATCACAACACATTCCGGTTTCCTGATCCCGCTCGCGGGTGGTTTTCTGCTCGACGCCCTGTTGGGCGACCCTGCCCGGCTTCCCCATCCCATCCGGTTGTTCGGAAAAATGATTTCTTTCTGCGAGCTAAAATTCAACAAAGGCAAGCGGAGAAGGACAAAAGGCATTGCGGTTGCATCGATACTTGTTTTACTCGTTTTCGGGTTTTTATACGGCATTCAGCTCGCGTTGCACGATTTTCCTGCGGTAAAAGTCGTCATAAACACCGTGTTCTTTTTTTACGCCCTCGGTAACCGGAGCCTGATTGAGGAGGCCTGGAAAGTGGAACGCCGGGTTCAAAAAAACGATTTGTCCGCCGCTCGCCGGCAATTGAGCCGGATTGTAGGGAGGGACACATCGCAGCTCTCGTTCCAACAGATCCGTACCGCCACACTCGAAACACTGGCTGAGAATCTGAGCGACGGTGTGGTTGCACCGCTGTTTTTCTATGCCCTCGGAGGTATTCCGCTGATGATGGCATACAAAATGATAAACACTCTGGATTCGATGATTGGCTATAAGAACGACCGGTACAACGATTTCGGATGGTTCGCCGCACATATACTTGATGACGGTGCGAACTATGTCCCCGCAAGGCTTACGGCATTTTTGATGATTTCCTTCCCGCCGTCATCCCGCGGGTTTCACTTTGTCCACAAATATGCGAGCCAGCATTCCAGTCCCAACTCGGGTTATCCCGAATCGGCGCTGGCAGGCATCCTGAATTGCCGTTTCGGTGGCTCGAACACATACGAGGGGAAACGGGTGGAAAAGCCGTATATCGGAAAAAACTACCGGGAACTCACACACGACGATGTGGTGAAATCGTGCATCATTAATATCAGGACAAGCCTTCTTATGTTAATCTGCACATTGTCCATGTATTGTATTTTTCAAGAATTAACAGGTTTTTCGCATAATTTTTTATACTTTTGGGGGTAGTACTTGCGTTCTTGGTCCTAAATTTGATCCACACGACGCTGATAAAAAAATAGTATCGCATGAAATCAAAAAAATTGCTTATTATTGGGTTCATAGCTGTGGTAGCCGTTGCAGCCACCTTGTTTTTTTTGACACAAAAAAAAGACACGAAAATAACGGACGGTGGCGCTTTTGAAATTTCCTTCAACAAACAAGGAACGCTAGCGTTTTTGTCGGCGCAAAACAACGACACCCTCTCGGTTATCGATATTGAAGTAGCGGACAACAACCAGCGCCGGGCACGTGGATTGATGTACCGGAAGTCCCTTCCCGCCGATGCCGGGATGTTGTTTGTTTTCGATGAGGAGGAAATTCAGGGTTTCTGGATGAAAAACACCTATATTCCCCTGGATATGCTTTTCGTCAACGCCGATAATGAAATCATTACCATTCATACAAACACCGCTCCCTTAAAAGAATGGAACTATGCATCCACCCGGCCGGCATTGTACGTGGTGGAAGTAAACGCCGGATATTGTGCCCAAAAACAAATTACCGAAGGGGATAAAATTATTTTTGAGCTTTCAAGCCATTGAACCACCTATTTTTTATAAAATAACGATGCTGTTGCCTGCGCGGTTGGCATCACAATCATATCGTTGATGTTTACATGCGCCGGGCGGGAAACGGCAAATAGAATACAATCGGCAATATCATCGGCTAAAAGGTTATCAAACCCATCATATACTTTGGCGGCACGTTCTTCATCCCCGTGAAAACGAACGATGGAAAATTCCGTTTCAACCGCACCGGGACAAACCTGGGTAACCTTTATGTTGTGCTTCAGCATATCTATCCGCATCCCTTTTGTCAGCGCATCCACTGCATGCTTGGTAGCACAATAGACATTTCCATTAGGATAGACTTCTTTTCCTGCAATCGATCCGATGTTGATGATGTGTCCTTTCTCCTGTTTTATCATCAGGGGAGAAACGTAGCGGGTCATGTAAAGCAGTCCCTTAACGTTGGTGTCGATCATTCGATTCCAGTCACCGGTATCTCCTTCCTGCAGGGTACTTAATCCAGCTGCCAGTCCCGCATTGTTGACCAATACATCGATTTTTTTCCAGTCATCCGGCAAATTTTCAATCGCCGATTTTACTTCAAATTCAACACGAACATCAAAACAAAGGGCCAACACACGGGTCCCCGCTTTTTGAAGTTTTTCTTTTACATCTTTTAATCTCTCGTTTCTGCGTCCGGTGATGATAACGTCATAGCCATTTTCGGCTAATCTCCAGGTCGTAGCTTCGCCTATCCCCGATGTGGCACCGGTTATTAGTGCAATCTTTCTCTTCATAACGTATAAAATTATAATAAAATCAAAATTACATCAAAAAATGGAGTTTTTGACCCTTATCATCAAAAAATAAACTATTTTTGAAGTCTACTAAACAAATACCAGCTTTATGGAAGAAGAGTTTATTACCGTCAAAACATTTGCTTTCCCTGCCGATGTATCCATCGTTCAAACATTCATGGAAATGAAAGGTATTGAAGTATTTATGAAAAATTTAACAGCTAGCCGGCTGGCCTATAGCATTGGGGATATCGAGATGCAGGTAAAGGCTTCGGATTACGATGCTGCTAAAAATGCACTTATCGAAGGCGGTTTTGCCGAACCGGAAGACTTTTTTCTTTAAGTTGAATTTTTTTAATCACTAAAAATACATGATCGAGAATAATCTCCCTTATAAAAAGAAAGAATACAAATACATACTCATTGGGTTTCTGATCCTGCTCGGACTGATCCTTTTCAAAGAACTTCGCCTTTACCTGAGCGGTTTTTTAGGAGCTGCCACGCTTTATGTGCTTTTAAAAGGACAGATGACCTACCTGGTAGAAAAAAAGAAGATAAAAAAAGGGTTTGCGGCCACCCTCCTGACCCTGGAAGCCCTATTGTTGTTTTTAGGGCCACTTACAGGCATCGCCTTTTTGGTGATCGATACCGTATCGGGAATTTCTATTGACCCCAAAGCCATAATAGAGAACTTCAACAACTTCGTTAAGATGATTGAAGAGCGGCTTGATTTCGATTTGTTCACCCCCGAAAACTTGTCCAGCCTGCCCAAACTGGGTGGAAACATATTGCAATCGCTCGGTGCAAGTATCTACTCATTAATGATTAATTCCCTTTTTGCACTTTTCATCCTTTTCTATATGCTCTATAACTACGAAAGCTTTGAGAAGATGGTCAAGGAAATTTTGCCCTTTAAAGAAGAAAACAAACAAATCCTGGGTGAAGAAACCAAGATGATCATTCAGGCTAATGCTATCGGAATACCTTTGCTGGCTATTATTCAGGGCGTCTTTGCTTACTTGGGATATGTGTTTTTTGGGGTGGAAAACGCCCTGTTGTATGCTATTCTGACGGGATTCACATCCATTATTCCGATCCTGGGAACAGCTATCGTGTGGGTTCCCATTGCACTAAGTTTATGGCTTGCAGGTGATATCGGGAGCGGTATCGGAATGACTGCATACGGATTCATTATTATTGGCGGTGTTGACAATGTTGCGCGTTTTCTGCTTCAAAAGGTATTGGCCGATATTCATCCGTTGATAACCATTTTCGGAGTATTGATCGGAATTCCCATGTTCGGGTTCTGGGGCGTTATTTTCGGCCCCCTGCTGCTCTCCCTGTTTGTGCTCTTCTTCAATATGTACCGACACGAGTACATTCCAGGCTCAACGGCACAACCACGTGTCACCACCCGGATGAAGTCCCGGAAATTCAGCATACCCCGATACAAAAAGACAAAAGAAAACAATCTTAAAACGTCGTAACCGTACTGATTTCGGATGTTCTAATCCAAAACAGGCAAAAAAAATTATCTTACGTGAACAATTCCTCCGAGAATTTGTTTTATATAAGAATGATTCTTTATTAGGATTAAGATGCATGTAGATATTAAACACATTCAGGAGCTCATAAAAGAGAAAGATCTGAAAGTAACTCCCCAACGAATCGGGGTACTCGAAGCGATTTACACGTTACGTAATCATCCCACGGCTGAACAGATCATTGATTTTATTCATGACAAATACCCCAGCATAGCTATTGGAACGGTTTACAAAACACTCGACACTTTTGTCAAATACGGGGTTATCAATAAGGTCTTAACCGAAGGAGAAGTTATGCGTTACGATGGCGTCTTGAAACACCATCACCACCTGTACAATGAAGGCAACGAGGAAATTCAGGATTACATAAACGAAGAACTGGATGAAATGCTGAAAACTTATTTCGAAAAAAATGCTATCGAAGGTTATCATATAAGTTCGATCACCCTTCATATCAGTGGAAAATCAATAAACAAAAAATCAATTAATCAAAAACAATAAAAAATGAAAACAATGAAAACAATGAAAACAATGAAAACAACTGAATTTACAGGATTAAGAAATGTAGAAAATGTAACCAAGGGGTTACAGCAATTACTGGCAGACCTACAAGTTTATTACACCAATTTACGGGGATTCCACTGGAACATAAAAGGCAAGGATTTTTACCTTCTCCACGAAAAATTCGAAGAGATGTACAACGATGCTGCCGCTAAAGTAGATGAAGTTGCCGAAAGACTCCTTATGCTTGGTGAAACTCCGGCCCACACCTTCACAAAGTACTTGAAAACTGCCAACGTGAAAGAAACCGGCGTAGTTACCGGTACTGATGAAGCCATCAAAAACATTCTCGACACGCTCAAATTGCTCATCGCTTCCGAAAGAGAATTGCTTGCCTTGGCTTCAGAGATTGATGATGAAGTAACCGTAGCGCTTCTGAGCGACTACATCAGCGGACAGGAAAAAGAGGTTTGGATGCTTACTTCATTTTTGTCCTAATCTGCATCTGCTAAAAAAATTATTTTTTAGACATTAATCGTTAACAACAAACATTGTATGGTATGAACGCAGAAGAATTGAAGAAAAAAAGAGACAAAGAAAATCAAAAACCGATGACCACGGTTGCTGGAGCTCCGGTTGGCAACAACCAGGACGCAATGACCGCTGGTCCACGCGGGCCTATGATGCTGCAAGACGTGTGGTTTTTGGAGAAACTTGCTCATTTCGATCGCGAGGTAATTCCGGAGCGACGTATGCATGCTAAAGGGTCGGGTGCCTTCGGCACCTTCACCGTTACCCACGACATTACACCTTACACCAAGGCGAAAATCTTCTCCGAGATTGGCAAGAAGACAGAAATGTTTGTCCGTTTTTCGACCGTTGCCGGTGAGCGTGGGGCAGCCGATGCCGAAAGGGACATCCGTGGCTTTGCCATGAAGTTTTATACCGAAGAAGGCAACTGGGATCTGGTCGGCAACAACACACCGGTCTTCTTTTTCCGCGACCCCCTGAAATTCCCTGATTTGAACCACGCGGTAAAACGTGATCCTTACACCAACCTGCGCAGCTCCAACAACAACTGGGACTTCTGGAGTAGCCTTCCCGAGGCATTGCATCAGGTTACCATCACGATGAGCGACAGGGGGATACCCCGCTCCTATCGGCACATGCACGGCTTCGGAAGCCATACGTTCAGTTTGATCAACGCGGACAACCAGCGTTTCTGGGTAAAGTTCCATTTTGTAACCCAACAGGGCATCGAAAACTTGACCGACCAGGAAGCGGTCGAACTGGTTGGGAACGACCGCGAAAGTCATCAGAGGGATCTGTTTGAAGCTATCGGCAACGGCAATTATCCGAAATGGAAGATGTTTATCCAGATAATGACGGAAGAACAGGCCGAGAGCATGCCTTACAACCCGTTCGACCTGACAAAGGTTTGGTATAAAGGCGACTTCCCGCTAATTCCGGTGGGAGAGTTTGAACTGAACCGAAACCCCGAAAACTATTTTCAAGACGTCGAACAAGCCGCCTTCAATCCGGCCAACATTGTTCCGGGAATAGGCTTTTCTCCCGACAGGATGTTACAGGGGCGTTTATTCTCATACGGAGATGCACAACGCTACCGGCTGGGAGTGAACCACCACCAGATTCCTGTAAACATGCCAAGGGGGGCTACGCACACCTACAACTCGTTCCACCGCGATGGACAGATGCGTGTTGACGGGAACCACGGCGCAACATTGCATTACGAGCCCAACAGCTACAGCATCTGGCGAGAACAGCCCGAAATCGATGAACCCGCGCAGAAAGTGAATGGCGACATCAAGCGATGGAACTTCCGTGAAGACGATGACAACTACTATGAGCAACCCGGCAAACTATTCCGGCTGATGACTCCCGATGCACAGCAACGGTTGTTCGAAAATACGGCGCGGAATATGAACGGTGTGGAAGAACATATCAAAATCCGCCACATAGGAAATTGTTTTAAAGCCGATCCGAATTATGGAAGAGGGGTTGCCGATGCCTGCGGAATTCCGTACGAGAAGGCAGGAATAAACTGACCGGTTTTCCATTATCCGCCAATTTGTCATCAAAATAATTCCGGTCCGGATACCGTTGTGATTTTCCGGAACTGATCAAGGAAATGAATGAATTGTTGCGAGAAATACGGAACTGTAAAGTCTGTGAAGCATTCCTTCCCTTAGGCCCCAAACCAATAATCGCGGCACACAGCAACAGCAGAATTGTGGTTATCGGACAGGCACCGGGCCGAATTGTCCACGAAACAGGAGTTCCCTGGAACGATAAAAGCGGCGATAATTTGCGTGAATGGATGGGCGTTGACAAGGCCACCTTTTACGATCCCGAAAAATTTGCCCTGATGCCGATGGGTTTTTGTTATCCGGGCAGGGGCAAATCGGGCGATCTGCCTCCGCGGCCCGAATGTGCTCCGTTGTGGCACGGAAGGTTGCTGGATGCGATGAAGGACGTAAGGCTTATTTTGCTTGTAGGCAGGTACGCGCAGCAATACTACCTTCGGGATACAGTCAAAGCCACCCTGACGGAAACCATCCTGCATTTCGACGAGTACTTGCCTGATTATTTTCCGTTGCCTCATCCGTCACCCCGAAACAATATTTGGCAGGCAAAGAATAAGTGGTTTACCGAAAAAGTATTGCCGGAACTCAAAACAAGAGTTAAAGCGGCATTAATTTAGTCACAGGACCCAGGGATTAACTAACTTTGTTGGCATTGTTTTTGTTATTATACTAAATAAAAAACTATATTTGTAATCTACTATTTAGAAGATAAGGAAGTTAATAAATGGACAACAATTTTTCTCAACGGGTCAGGGACATCATGGCATACAGCCGTGAAGAAGCCGAAAGACTACAAAACAATTATATCGGACCGGAACACTTGATGCTCGCTATTCTCCGCGACGGGGACGGGATGGCCATCCAGGTGCTTCAGGATTTTGATGTGGACATAAAGCATTTAAAAAACTATATCGACGACCGGTTTCGCCAGATTCTGGAGCCGTACGACGAAACACGTGAATTGGTCATCAACAAAAGTACGGAAAAAACGTTAAAGATGAGCATACTGGAAGCCAGGCTCACCAAAAGCACAGAAACCGATTCGGAACATATCCTGTTGGCGCTGCTGAAGGAGAAAAACACTCCGATAAACGATATCCTGCAACAGTTTCATCTCGATTATTCCAGTGCATTTCTGTATGTAAAAAGTATACTTGACGCACGTGCCGAAAGCAGTGCGGATTCTCCTTCAATGGGCCCGAACTTTACTGACGACGATGACGATGAACAGGCCGGAAAATCATCTTTCAATCCGGGAGGACAAGGCGGACAATCGCAGGCCAAAAGCCCGGCTTCAGACACACCGGTACTTGATAATTTCGGAACAGATATTACCCGTGCCGCCCTGGAGAACCGCCTCGACCCCATCGTGGGACGAGAAAAGGAAATCGAACGCATTGCACAGATACTGAGCCGTCGCAAGAAAAACAATCCCGTGCTCATTGGCGATCCCGGTGTAGGAAAGTCGGCCATCGTGGATGGACTAGCATTACGTATCGTACAGAAAAAAGTTTCACGTGCCATGTTCGACAAACGCGTGATTGCGCTTGATATGGCCTCCATTGTAGCCGGGACCAAGTACCGTGGCCAGTTTGAAGAGCGGATCAAAGCCATACTGAACGAACTGTCTAAAAATCCGAACATCATTCTCTTTATCGACGAAATTCACACCATTGTAGGTGCCGGAGGAGCTGCCGGATCGCTGGACGCGGCAAACATGCTGAAACCTGCGCTGGCTCGAGGTGAGATTCAGTGTATTGGCGCTACCACGCTAGACGAATATCGCAAGAACATTGAAAAAGACGGTGCACTGGAACGTCGTTTCCAGAAAGTAATCGTTGACGCTACCACCCCCGAAGAGACCTTGCAAATCCTCCGGAACATTAAAGAGCGGTACGAAGAACATCACAACGTCCGTTATACCGACGAAGCGTTGGAGGCATGCGTGAAGCTGACAGAAAGGTATGTATCCGACCGTACTTTTCCCGATAAGGCCATCGATGCCCTGGATGAATCCGGCGCGCGTGTTCATATTTCCAACATCTCCATTCCCAAAGTGATTGAAGAGATGGAGGAAGAGCTGAAAGTGGTGGAACAGATGAAAAACGACGCGGTGAAAGCCCAGAAATATGAATTGGCGGCAAGCTATCGCGACAAACAACGCCAGCTTTTGCTGGCACTGGAAGCTGAAGAGCAACGCTGGCAAAAAGAAATAAAGGAAAAACCGGAAATCGTTGACGAAGAAAAAATTGCTGAAGTGGTGGCCATGATATCGGGCGTGCCTGTTCAGCGGATTGCCCAGGCCGAAGGCCAACGCTTGCTGGAAATGAAAAATGAACTCAAAGCGCAGGTCATCGGCCAGGATGAAGCCGTGGACAAGATCGTGAAGGCTATCCAGCGGAACCGCGTGGGGCTGAAAGATCCCAACAAGCCTATCGGCACGTTTATGTTCCTGGGACCAACAGGCGTCGGGAAAACACACCTGGCAAAAAAGCTAGCGGAGTTTCTGTTCGACTCGCACGAAAACCTTATCCGCGTAGACATGAGCGAATATATGGAGAAGTTCAACGTTTCCCGCCTGGTAGGAGCGCCTCCCGGATACGTGGGGTACGAAGAAGGCGGTCAGTTGACCGAAAAAGTGCGTCGCCGCCCCTACTCCGTTGTGCTGCTTGACGAAATAGAAAAAGCGCATCCCGATGTGTTCAATATCTTGCTGCAAATTCTGGATGAAGGGCATATCACCGATAGCCTGGGACGTAAAATCGATTTCAAAAATACGATCCTCATCATGACCTCCAATATTGGGACACGGCAATTGAAAGATTTCGGCCGGGGAATCGGGTTCAGCACCAACAGCGATGTCTCCGACACCGAATATTCGAGAAGTGTTATACAAAAAGCGCTGAACAAAGCGTTTGCCCCCGAGTTCTTGAATCGGGTAGACGACATCGTGATGTTTGACCAGTTAAGCAAAGATTCTATCTTCAAAATTATCGACCTGGAACTTAACGGACTATACAAACGTATCAAAGAGTTGGGTTACTGTGTTGAACTCACTACCGAGGCCAAAGAATTTCTTGCCGACAAAGGTTATGATGTACAGTTCGGAGCCCGTCCGCTAAAACGTGCCATCCAGAAGTACGTGGAAGACGAGATGGCTGAAGTGATCCTGCGGACAGGCATCAAGGAAGGCGAGACCGTAGTGGTGGATTTCAACAAGGAACAACAAAAAATCGAGATAAAAATCACCAAGCACGAAAAGATAGAACAATAATCCGCACAAGATACGGGGCAGCCAACAGGTTGTCCCGTTTTTATCAATTGCTGGGCGTACAAACCCAGAAAATGGCTAAAGAAAACGGCCTGAAACCAGCCAAAGAACTCCGAAAATAAAGAGCAGCCTCTCAGGAGGAATCGAATAGTCGTTCGGCAAATTTGTTGTTTTAAATAAGTGTATTATAAACAAAAATTCAGATCGGGTGTTTAAAGGGTTGTAAAAAGCAATTATTAAATAAAACAGATGAAAGTTGAAGTTTGGACAGATATCATGTGTCCCTATTGTTACATAGGCAAGATTCATTATGAACAGGCCATGCAGCAATTTGCGCACGCCGATGAAGTTGAATTGGTCATAAAATCCTTCCGGTTAAACCCGGATTTGCCCGGTAAAGGAAACGGCTACTCGGTAGTGGATTATTTATTAAAAACCGCCGGACTTCCGGAAAACAAGTTAAAACAGATGTTTGCTTACATCGAGCAACTGGCAAAAAATGCGGGAGTGAGGTTCAACCTGCCAAACGCTTTCGCAGCGAATACACTCGACGCCCACAGGCTGGTAAAACTGGCTGCAAGGAGAAACCTCTCCTCGAACGTTTTATCGCTCATATCGAAAGCATATTTCGAAGATGCACAGGATTACAGCGATATCAAGATCCTGACGGAAATTGGAGTGAAAGCAGGACTTGATGCAACAGAGATAGCCCGGCTCTTTGCCGGAGACGACTTTATAGCCGAAGTGGAACAGGATGTTCAGGAGGCGCATCAACTGGGAATAGATACGGTCCCTACTTTTCTGTTCGAACGTAAACAGGCCATCATCGGGTCGGAACCGGTACAGGTTTTCCTGGATACACTCAATCAGGCTTACGAAAGCTGGAAAAAGGCAAATACCACCCTGGGCAATATGGAGGTAAAGAAAGGTAAATCGTGCAATGCAGACGGGACATGTGAAATATAGAGTAAAAATAATTAATCATGGAATTTTTACGCATAGGGCAATCGGACAAAAGCAGGTGGAACAAGGTCTGGGAATTGTATGAGTCGAGTTTTCCCATCGCTGAAAGGCGGAAAATGAAAGACCACGTCCGTGCCTGTTCCGATCCGCAATTTCATCCGGTATCGGCGTGGGAAGGCGGCGAACTGATCGGGCTGCTGTTTTATTGGGAATGGGATATGTACCGGTACCTGGAATACTTGGCCATTACCCCCGGATTACGCGGACACGGTTTTGGTTCGCAACTGCTTCGTTATTTGCGCGATTCCGACCACACCATCATTCTCGAAATAGATCCGTTGATCAACGAGTTGTCCGTAAGGCGGCTCCAATTTTACGAACGTGCCGGATTTACCCTTACGCCTTACCGGTTTATGCACCTGCCTTATCGGTTGGAAGGGCAACCCATTGAGCTACTCATCCTCAGTTATCCAAGGATGATCACCAAGGAACAGCACAACGACTTCCTGAAATTCCTGGGCAAACGCGTTATTCTGTATTGTGAAGGGTATCCGTTTGATCGGGGATAAGTCAACTGCCTTATAGGTTATCCCTGCGGGTTCAGCACCGATTTCAATAACCGGAGCGTTTGGAGCAAGATCTTCTCTTCTCTTTTTGAATCCGCATTCATTGGGTAGACAATCGCTTCCGCCTTGCCATCGTCCAGAAGCCTGACATATCCACAAACGCCCCACGACATAATCCGGCAATCGGTCCGGAACTTGACAACACGTGCCTCTTTGTCGGAATAGGAAACAATAAAACTTTTGTCAATCTTTTGCAACATTTCAGCATAAAGATTGTTCGACCTGGCCCTGAAGGCCAGCAGGGCCTTCTTTTGCCCCGAAAATGCCGGAGGATCCGGGTTTTCGGATTCCATATAATCCAATCTTTTATAGAAGAACCACGTTATGACTGCCGGAGGCAAAACACCTGCAATGAAAAAAACAAGCAACAGTTGCCAAAACTGGATGCGAATACCCCAGAACAAACTGATGATAGCAATTACAGTAATGTAAAATATCAAAAAAATAAACATCCAGGCAAGAAAAAGTTTTGTCGTAAATTTCATAGTTATTTGATTTTTATTTTGTCAATGCAACTCCGGGATAACAACCTCCAACGTAATGTGAATATTTTTGAAACCCATTTCCTGCAACAGTGATTTTACCGCAAGCTCAGCCTGACTATTGGCATCATTCAATACCCCTTGCCGGACAGCGTCCTGTCTCATCGTTTCTTTCTCACCGATCAGGGCTTTGTTGTAATCCGATATTTTTATAGGATTAAACGCATTTTCACTTTCATTGTAAACCTTTACGCTGTTTTCATCAATAACCACATCGAAAATTTGAGCACGGGGCATTGAAACGTGAACATTTTCACCGTTAATATTCACTTTTACCCGGCTGAAATCTACGCCGGCCTTCAGGTATCCGTTGTATTTCAACAGGAAATACTTGTCGGTAAGCGGAACACTGATGTTCAGTATTTTAAAATTATCTTTGAAGCCAATCACTCCCGAATAGCTGTATTTGACCGTAGCAAGCTCCTGAATATGAACAATTTTACTCAGAACGGTAGAAGTATCGTATCTTTTATCCTGGACATTGTTCATTTTATTGAATATCAGCAACATCGCCAAAACGATTGTCGTGATCAGGAAAAAGTAAGTTGAACGGCTTGTTTTCTTTACCGGGGTATTTTCTTTCACTTAGTTGATTTTATTTCGATTCCGCCTTTTAAGAAAAATCCAAAGCAAGTAAATTGCTAACAGCGAACCAAGTACAATAAGTATTATCTTCCAATAGCTTACCACAAACTTAACCACAATCACGACCACGAAAATGGCTACCGCTACAGCCAAAACTTGCCAAAGCAATGTGAGTTGTTTTTTTCTTTTTGCCTTTTTGTCACCATCTTCAGCGCTTTCTTCGGGTATGGTTGAAAAAAAGACCTCATTTTCGGCGGCAAGTATTTCTTCAAACGAAGTTTCATTTTCTGTTACTGACACGTCGTTTTCGGAGGTAACTGCCGGCGGGGGAGTGATGATGGAATCCACCCTCCGCGAGGCGCGCGAAGCGTCGAAATCATTATCCCGAACCATTTCGAGCAGTTCAGTTTCTATCTCGGGGTATTTGGTCATCAAGGTTTTGCAAGCCTCGGCGAAATCGCTGAATCGCTGAACCTTACCCAACTTGAATTTTATCTCTTCCGGGTTTCCCGATGATATTTCCAGAATTTTATCGGCAATAGCAACTTTTAATCGTTCCATAATTCTTATACGATTTATTTTTACAAAAATAATCATTAAGTGGTAAGAAAATAATTTTTGCAGGTATTTTGTTCAGCCTTAGAAAACTCTTGGTGTGAGTTGAATTTAATGGCGTAGGAATTTATTAAACTGCCAATTTATCTATTGTCATCAAAGATAGTAAGCTACAACCGTTTTAGTAAACCGAAAATAGTGAGTCTGTATCATCGTGAAATTCTGAAAATACTTTTTCATCTCGTTGCTCTTTTATAAACGAGGCAATATTTTGAACATTATCAATCCACACGCCATTATTTTGTTTAGACGCATATTGACATATAGCTTCAATAGTTGATAATAACGAGGTTAACTCACCTTTTTTGTTATCCATTTCATGTCCGACAAGAACTAACCATTGTCCGTTTCTCTTTGCCGCTTCAATGAGTCGAAGTACTTCTTCAAACGATTTTCCATCCAGCTGTATGCCTTTTATCTGAGCTAAATCGCAAAACAAAGGATCGTTTGCCGTTTCGTTGCGCCACTTACGTCCGGTTTTAAATTGAGCTGCAATTAAGGGAACATAACTCTCGGTGTTTTCTCCTCTTCCCACGAAAGTTTCTCCACAGGGATAAGCGAAGGATACGGGGGAGTAACCCAATGTTTTCTCAATCAGCATATTGGCAGAATCTATATCTTCTTTCATTGATTGAAGTGTGTGATTCTCCAATGCATTATCTCTTGAAAATGAAAAATTACCCGAACAAGGATGCGTGAAAGTATGATTTCCGATCTCGTGTCCATTTCTTGCCGCTTTTTTCCATTCCTCTACTCTTTGCGTCAGTAAATGTGGAGATATATAAAATGTTCCCTTCACATTGTATTTGTCGAGCAACGGAATTCCTTTGTCAATCTGGCTCAAGCGCGAATCGTCAAAAGTTAGGCTGATTGCCATCTTTTTACCATCAGGCCAGTTGAAATGAGTGTGTCCCAAGTGTAGAGAATCACGCTGCAAATTCAGTTTTTTATAAATTTTCTTTGCAACATTTGAAAAAGCCGATACACTATTGGAATCTTTTGATTGTTGACACTGAACACATACTAATGCTATCCCAAAAAATAGAATATAAGGGGGCAAAAATTTTAATTTCGTTCTCTTCATCTGTTTTTTTACATTAAATATTCAACATCAATAATTTTTCACTAAAGCCTGTTTAATATCATCATGTAGAAAATCCACACTCTCCAATCCCACCGACAGTCGTACAGTTTTGTCACTTACATTCATAGCATCTCTTTGTGTTTGAGAAAAGTTTCCATAAATTGTGCTTGCAGGATGAATCGCAAGGCTTTTGTTATCGAACAGATTAGTGGCGCGGCGAATGGCTTTCAGTTTATCCATGAACCGGAAGCAGGCATCTTTTGAAGCCAGGTCGAATGTCAGCATCGCTCCCGGCGTCTCTCCGAATTGTAGGCAGCTTAATTCGTAAAAAGGATTATCCGATAGTCCCGTATAATTCACATATTCAACGCCTTTCAACGTTTTTAGGCGTTTGGCGAGTTCAAGGCAGGTACGGCTTTGTTTTTCGTAACGCAGCTGTAGCGTCTCCAATCCGATTGTCTGCAAGTGAGCCGTTCCCGGGTTCATATACGCTCCAAAGTTTCGGTGAATCTCCTTACGCAATTTGAAGTTAAATGTATAATTTCCGTGATCGTTGGCCACTTCGCTGAGCCGTTTGTTTTTTGTCCAGTCAAAAGAGGCATAATCGATTATAAGTCCGCCTACACTGGTTGCGCCACCCGATATATATTTGGTACTGGAAACCACTTCGATATCTATCCCAACGTTCGTGGCCTTAAAAACCGAAAAAGAAATAATGGTTGTGTCAGCAATCAACGGCACATTTTTCTCCTTCGCTAATGCGCTTATAACAGAAAGATCGACAACCTCCATCTGTGGGTTTGTGATGATTTCCAAGAATATAGCGCATGTGTTTTCATCTATATTCTTGCGGGTATCTTCTTCGTTTGTTAAATCGCAAAACCTGACTTCCACGTCAAAGGCTTTCAACGTATTCGCGAAAAACGAGTAGGTATTTCCAAACAGATGCCTGGAAGTAACAATGTTCGCACCGCTGTACGCAATGGACATAAACACGTTGCTTATCGCAGCCATTCCCGAGTTAAAGGCAGTGACGTTGTAAGCTCCGGTGATATGTTTTACCCGTTCTTCGAAGTAATGAACGGTGGGGTTCGATATGCGAGAATAGGTATGGTCGGCTGTTTTTCCGCAAAAAGCGGCTTCCATATCCGCGGCTGTTTTAAATTCGTATGCCGCGGCATTGTAAACCGGCATCGAAAGAGAATTATATATGTCATGCTGTGGATAAGGAATATTCAACAAACAATCTTCGAAATTTAAATCATTCATCTTTTTGCAATTTCAGGTTACAAAGATACAAAAATGCGGGAGTAAGCGATATTTAAAAGGAAGAGGATTTGTTTGTCGCATGTGAAGCAACGCCAGACAGCACTTTTTTATATAGATTTACTACATTTTTTGCCTTTTCGTCCCACGAAAGCTTTTGTTGCAGAAATTTACAATTCAGGGACATTTCCTCCAGCAATTTACGATTTGCAAAAAACATATTCAATTGTTCGGCAAAATCGGTGACGGATTGTTGAGGATTAGTAAGCGGAATTTTACGGCCAACCGTCTCATCAATAATTGCTCCGAATCCACAGGCATCGAAACACAATACGGGTAAACGATTGCTGACAGCCTCCAACACAACGGTAGAAGTAGCTTCGCTCACACTCGTGAAGAAAAAAAGCTGAGCTTCGCGCATGGCTTTTTGTACGATTGCATGGGGTTGATTACCGTGCCATACTATCTGAGCTGACACGCCTAAATCAGTAGCAAGTTTTTTCGCCTCCGTTTCTTGGGACTCATTCCCTTGGCCATACACATCCAAAACGATGTGTTTGTTCTTCGTCGCAGCTAAAGATCTCAATGCCAACGGCAATAATTTACTAAAAATAAGCCTCCCGACCCACAACGCATGAAAATCTTCCTCGTAAAATCTTTTCGTCGGAACATCAGCACTGATAAAAGTTCCGGTTTCGGGAATAAGAACAGAGTCCTTTTTTTTGTGAATTTTTATAGCACGGTATGAATCCGGGGTGGAGCTGATTAGTAAACTGCCTCGTTTAAGCGCCTCATTAACGCGACCATCGTACTTGATTTGCAATGTATTGATGGTATTTTTCAACCGGTTAAAAACCCGCATTTTTATTCCTGCACCCTCCGAATAAGCGGAAGGAAATTTATGCAAACCTCCAATAGGCCCCCATACAAACGGAATATTCTTTATCTTCCATAAATACCCCGGTTCTCTGAAACCGATCATATTCAATTGATGCAGAATATCTATTTTATGCTCTGCCACAATTTGTTTTGCAATATCCAGCGTTTTTTTTTGCCATTCTTTGTAATGAATGTAAAATCTCCAGTCACCCTGATTCCAGCACATCTTTCTTACTTCCTCCGTTACCGGATTGTAATAGAAATGCATATTCTTCCCCTGAGGTAAACCGGGTAAAGCAGCCTCAATCTTCTCCCTGAATTCTCCTTCGGTAATGATATGTAGTTCACAGTATTTAGCTAAATGCGTGCACCAATTCCATCCCATGCCGGGTTCGCTACCCTTGTCGGGCGAGCAAGCATAAGCATTTATGAGGATTTTCAGTTTTTCCATTATTGTGATTAACTCGTATTGTTATGTTGATTCAATTTATAAGTACAGAAGAAAATATACTCACGCATTTCTTCGTTTTACAAATTTAGCTGATTTATTCTCAAAACAATAAATTTAGGCTATTTTCTAACGAAAGAATGAACTTATATAAATTGTTTTTCAGTTATCCACAAAAAATCGGACTACTTTGAGATAAACCCAAAGTAGTCCGAAAAATTATTGGTTGATTGACAATACCGTTTAAAATGTAAATCGAAATCACTGATTTATCCGATGTCCTTTTAATTGATATGTATTTCCAAAAGGCGTCACATCATCCTCAAACTGCATTTCGAGATAAATACTGTCTGAATCAATTATCTTGCCGTTAGGGATCTTGATCCCTATATTGTATTCGGAGACTTTACAGTGAGATATTTTTGTTTCAAAAACATCTTTTGTTTTGTCAACGGCCGCTTTTACCTGAAAATCCCAAAAATCTTTTGAGACATCTTTTAGTATAATGGAATCGGCTTTTGACGAAATATCATTGAGGATAACCAACGTGAAAGGCTTGCTTATCTGCGAGTCACCAAGGTATGCTGAAACATTCCACTCTCCAACAGCATGGATAGCTGTTTCGGACGCTTCGGTAATCTCTTTTTCCGAGTGTTGGCAAGATAGTATAAAAGCAGCCGTTACGAATAATATAACTATTTTTTTAAGTTTCATCTGTTTATTGTTTTTGAGTAAAGAGCAAAGAGCAAGGAGCAAGGAGCAAAGACTTTTTTCGTTGAACTATTCAAACTTCCGTCTTCTCTCTTTCGTCTTCCGTCTTCTGTCACTTAAGGACTAATTTTGTATTGTGTATTTTGCCGTCGTAGTCAACCATTACATCGTATTCACCCGGCCCGAATTTTTTATTCACTACTGTGTGGTAACGATCAATTACCTGATCAACCAATATTTTTCCGTCTCGTGAAATTGAGACCGACGTTAAGTAATACGTTTCTCCACTGTAATTCACACATATACGATTGAACTTGTCAATATATACAATCGGTAATCCTCCGTTGTCGGTTCCGGGTGGATTGGGATTGGAAGGGGGATTGGAAGGGGGATCGGGAGGAGTATCTTGAGGTTTCGTCGCGCGTCCAAAAATCACCTCAGGAAGTATGGTGGAGAGGATGCTTGCGTCGCGAACCGATGCTTGCCGCCAATTGGGAACAACAGCTTTCATATTTTCACTGATCCATGCCGTACCAACCGCACCGGAGCTACTGATCCAGTTGATAGCGTTGTTTTCCACCACAATATTGTAGGAGGCCCCTAACTGATCTTGCGTCCAATTAGCAAGGACTAAACCCACGTTTGTGAAGGGTTGCTGTTTAGCATACACCTTATTGTTTCTAAGCGTCATGTTGTGGCCTCCGGCAATCTGGATTCCGTATTGTCCCGGATCTACCAAAATATTGTCTTCCGCGATCTGGTAGCTGCCACCAACATCTCCAAGAATAATTCCGCCGCTATTCAGCAGGGGGCCGCCGCCTCTTATCCAGTTGCCCTTGATCATGATCGGGCTGTCCGGCGTTCCGTTTGAGTGATACACCCCTATAACATCTATCGTGTGAGTATTTCCAGGAAGATTCTCAAAGACATTGGAGCTTACACTATATCCCGGGCCATTGGATTCAGCAATTTGTACTCCGCCGCCGCCATTACCATTATGCAACCCTTTTACTAAATTTTTGACCTCGTTGTTCTCAAATTTAACGTTTCCCCTGCTTTTTTCGACCCTGAGCGCTTGATAAACGTTTTCAAACACACAATCGGTAATGGTAACATTTAAGCCGTTTTCCACGAGAATAGCAGCTTCCCAAGCCACGTTTGTAAACTTACAATTCCGGATGATCACGTTTTCGCATTTCCAAAGCGAGATGGCGCGCCCCCCGAACAGAGAAGGGTTTGAGTTTGTAAATTCCAACCCTTCGATGACAATATTATTTTTATGTGCATGTTGTATCGCCGGTGATTTTATATATTCTCCGGTATATTTGGAACCTTGTCCGTAAAATAAATGAACAACAAAAAACAAAAAAAATACACTCAGCATTAAAACTTTTTTACTTTTTTTCATTGAATACTTTTTAATTATACTTCATTCATTGCTTTAAACACCTTATTTTATCTTTAAAATGTACGAAAGATGTATTCTTCGTAGTTTAGAATCGGAATAAAAAGATTCGGCATAAAGAAATTATTTCGGGTACTTATCACGACCACAAAATTACGCACTATTTCTTTATTATAATGTTAAATTTCAGGCAAATAACATTATTTAATTGGATTTTAATATAGTTGCTGTTTATTAACGATGTACGTTTTCTACAATTTTTTTTATTTATTTAGAACTGGTCTAAAAAGGTTATTTTTACACTTCTTGTTATCGACACTTTTTCAACATTATACCTTATCGCAAAAAGTAAAATTTTGTAGCTGTAATTTTTATCGATTAGGACAATAATAGCATTTATTTGTCTCTGTATTTAACTAAATTAGCTAAAAAAAGTACCATCAAGAGAATCAATGAAAAATTATCATCTTAAAGAGAAAATTATCATATTGTTTATTATCAATGAGTTAATTAATTATATAGATTTAGAGCCGGAAATTCTTATCTACGGTTCCTCTATTTTTTTACTTGTTTTTTGTATAAAAACTTTTTTAAAATATATATCTCATCTTTAATAGATTGTATATTCCATATGCTTGCCCAGTCATAATTTAACAATAAAATCAATCCGAAAATACAAAAAAATGTTCATTTAGTCCTAACAATCCGGTTTCATTACACCCTATTTTTGCTACCGTATGATTATTTTAAAATCCATCTGCGATCACAGCTTATAATCAAATTAATTAATGTTGATCGATTCTCTCTGCAGCTCTACTATTAATTTGGAGCATACATTATCAATGAATGATCAATAAAATTTTCAACGCGTAACTCTATGAAAAAAAACATTTTCCTATTTGTTCTACTGGCAGGATTGATTGTTTCCTGTTCTCCGGTCCAGAATATTGCCTATTTCCCTCATTTTGATAAAGAGATCAACAGGATAAACGAGACAACGTATGACGCGCGTATTAAACCTAAAGATATACTTTCAATAAGCGTGGTAAGCAGTGAGCCTGAAGCCTCCAGGCGTTACAATCTTTTTACGCCTCAAACACTTGAGCTTATCAATTCTCTTTATTCACAACCCTCCCTTCAGAGTTACCTGGTTGATAAAGAAGGCAGCATCTCTTTTCCAATTTTAGGGACATTACAAGTGAAAGGATTGAGTACAAAAGAACTGGAGTTATTTATTGAGGAAAAGTTGAAACCACACTTTACTCAGGAAATGCCTATAATAACGATTCGCATTTTAAATTATTCCATAAACGTATTAGGCGAAGTATTCCGTCCGGGAAAATTTGAGACAACCAACGAACGAATGACCATTTTTGAAGGACTGGCATTGGCAGGCGATATGACCATATACGGAAGACGTGACAACGTGAAAGTTCTCCGCGAAGATGTGAACGGTGAAAGAATAATTTATACGTTAAATCTCAACGATAGAAGTATTTTTAATTCTCCCGCTTATTTTCTCGAGCAAAACGATGTGCTATATGTAGAGCCTAATCAGTCAAGAGCCAATTCTTCCAAGTATGGCGCTGCGGAAACTTATCGAATATCAACCTTATCCGTTTTAATTTCATTGGCTACAATGGCGGCCACCATTTACAGCATTACCCGATAATTAAAATCATTTGAGATAACTCTACAAATACAATAAAAACAATGAATAATTACTCCGAAGTTGAAGAAGACTATAGCATACTGGCCGAAAAACCCATTGACGTTGTAGGCATACTCATGAAATATCTTTCTCACTGGAAATGGTTTTTGATTTCCTTATTGATTTGTATTGCCATGGCAGCACTCTATCTGTTTTACGCTTTACCACAATATAAAGTGGAAACTGCCATTTTGTTTAAAGATGATGTAAAAGGTGGCGGAGCTTCAGAAATAAATGTGTTTAGAGGGATGGGGGTGATAACTCAGCGAAATAACGTGGATAATGAGATTGAAATTTTAAAAAAATCCTTGATTGTTGAGAACGTTGTCAGAAAGCTCGGAATTTACACAACTTATACCGAAATAAAACCATTTGATGCCGTTAGGATTACAAGATTGGACGCGCTATTTACGGATTTTCCCAAACGGAAATTGAGAGTTTTATACGGAGATGAGATTCCGGCACTTATCAGTTTTCCTGAAAATCTTCTGGATCATTTACAGAGAAGTATCGTTTTCGATGTGCTCGTCCAACCCAACGGAAATTACGAATTTTCCGGTTCCTATAATGGGAACACGTACAACGCGAAAGCAACTCCATCAGATAGTATTGTCAGTTTTCCGTTTGGCAGTTTACAGATACAAAAGGGAAAAACGCGTCCAACCAAGGATATGCTGATGAGAGTGGAAATAAATCATCCGAAAAACGTGGCCAGTCAATATTTGAACGCACTGGAAATAGAGTTAACCTCCAAAACATCCGCGGTAGCGAACCTCTCTTTGACATGTCCGCACGGAACGTTGGGTGGAGATTTCTTAAAAGAATACATAGAAACTTACAACGAAGAAGGTATAAGGGATCAAATAGAACTTGCCGATAAAACGTCCCAAGTTATTGATGAGCATCTTGCGAAACTCAGTGCTGAGCTTAGTTCTGTAGAAACTCAGGTGCAAAACTACAAGCAATCGCAAGGGCTAACCGATATTGCTTCACAAGCCAGTGTTTACAATACGCAAATGGCCAATGTGGGACAAATGAAAACAGAAGTAGAAACTCAGTACGCGATTGTTTCCAACCTCAATAATTATGTTCAGGGAAAAAACAACCACGATCAACTTATTCCTGCTAACTCCGGAATAAATAGCGATGTATTGGCTGCTCAAATCAACGCGTATAATGACTTGGTCCTGGAACGGAACAAGCTCTCACGCATTGCTTCGAGCAGCAATCAATCGATGATTGAGTTGAATAACCGGATAGAATCCACTTTCAGCTCCGTGAGATCAGGCCTGCAAAACGAAAAAAGTAATCTTGAAATTCAACAACGCGATATTTCTGCCATGTACTACCAGAATAACGCGCGAATAAGAGCTATACCTCGCCAAGAACGGGTCTATTCAGATATAAAACGCCAGCAAAACATCAAAGAAGAATTGTTCTTGTATCTGCTTCAGAAAAAAGAAGAAAAATATATGAATATGGCTTCGGTAGCGCCCAGTTCTAAATTGATAGATAACATTCGTATTATGGGTGTTGTCTCGCCCAACAAAATGATAGTTGGATTAATATTTCTGGCTATGGGGTTAGCTTTACCCATTATTGGAATAAAGATAAAAGATTTATTGCGTTATCAAATCAGCACCAAGGAAGAACTTGAGGAGTTAACCTCGGTACCGGTTCTCGGGGAAATTCCTGAAATTTCTCATACTGAATATGTTGTGATTAAAGAAAACAGCAACGACAATTTCAGTGAAATGATGAGACTGCTAAGGGCTAATCTGTTATTTGTCATCGATAGTAAAGAAAAAAAGGTTATCAATATGCTCTCAAGCATAAGCGGCGATGGAAAAACATTCATAACCATCAACATGGCAATGAGCTTGGTTCTGTTAGATAAAAAAGTCTTAATCATTGAATTGGATATACGAAAACCAAAATTATCCGAATACCTTGGGTTAGACAACAAAAGCGGAATTACCTTGTATTTGTCTGGAAATCTTAAAAAAGAAGAACTTATAAAACCTTCCGGAGTTCATCCAAATTTATCGGTTATTACGGCAGGCGCAATCCCACCGAATCCCAACGAGCTGTTAGCTAAGTCATTATTAGATGAATTAGTAAAAGATGTACGAGATGATTTCGATTATATAATCATAGATACCGCACCCATTGGTGTAGTTTCTGATAGTTTTTTATTAAACCGTTTAACAGATGTGACCCTTTATGTGGTTCGGGCAGACTATACACCCAAAAAATATATTGAAGATGCAACAATGTATTATAAGGAAAAGAAACTTACCAGAATGTACTTTATACTGAACTCCGTGGATTTAAATGCTATCGCCTACCGCTATGGATATGGGAAAAAATACGGTTACGGGTATGCGTGATCATACTTGTTGATGGATAGCAACATCAATATATAATTCGATTGAACGTTTATAAAAAAAACTGATGAAAATGAAACTCAATGGTGCAAAAATAATAGACCTTCCTAAAAATTTGGACAGAAGGGGAAACCTATCCGTAATTGAAGAAATCAAGAACATCCCTTTTAAAATAAAACGGACGTATTGGATATACGATGTACCCGGCGGAGAAGTCAGAGGCGGCCATGCATACAAACGGAATCAGGAATTTATTGTTGCTCTTTCGGGAAGTTTCGATGTGATACTTGACAATGGAGAGGAACTGAAAACATATTCTCTAAACCGCTCATATTACGGGTTATATGTTCCTAAAGGGGTATGGAGGCAAATGCTGAATTTCTCGACAAACTCCTTGGCGCTCATTTTGGCATCGATCAAATTCGATGTTTCAGATTATATATACGACTACGAACAATTTAAAAAAGCGGTAAATGAAAAAGACGAACATATATGATTGTTCCATGATAGAAATTGACAAACACCATCACGAGAAAGGGAATTTAAGCGTAGTTGAAAATGGCAAAACAGTTCCTTTCAACGTGAAACGGGTGTACTATCTCTACGATGTTCCCGGTGGAGAGTCACGGGGCGGCCATGCTCACAAAGAACTTCAGCAGTTTATTGTGGCAGCCAGCGGTAGTTTTGATGTAACATTAGACGATGGCGAGTTGAAAAGAACGTTCACCATAAACCGTCCATACCGCGGATTACTTGTTGTTCCCGGTATTTGGAGAGAATTAGACAATTTTTCTTCCGGTTCTGTATGCTTGGTGTTAGCATCGACGGAATATTATGCGGATGATTATATAAGAGATTACAACGAATTTAAAGAATATAAAAAATGACATATATACATCCACGAACGGATGTTCTTTCCCAAAGAATAGGTGAGGACACAACTATCTGGCAGTTTTGCGTAATCTTGCCCGACGCCCAAGTTGGGAATAACTGTAATATTTGTGCGCATGTATTCATAGAAAACGATGTAGTCATCGGAAACAATGTAACCATTAAAAGCGGCGTGCAGTTGTGGGATGGAACAACCATTGAAGACAATGTGTTTATCGGCCCCAATGCAACATTCACCAATGAATTGATTCCGAGATCGAAAGCTCACGATACCACCAAATTCAAACCCACGTTAGTGAAAAAAGGGGCATCCATCGGAGCGAATGCAACCATACTCCCGGGACTTGTGATTGGGGAGTATTCTTTCATCGGTGCGGGAAGTTTGGTAACAAAAGACATTCCCGATTACACATTCTGGTATGGAAATCCGGCAACTCAAAAAGGATACATAACCGAGGAAGGCATTTTACTGGATATGAATAAAAGGGACAAAAACGGTGTTGAACACATTTTAAAATCAGACACAAATGATTAAATTTCTTGAAATTCAAAAAATTACACAAAAATATTCCGACGAAATTCATCGGGCAGCATCTCGTGTGATCGACTCGGGCTGGTATCTTTTGGGTGAAGAAACCAACCGGTTCGAAAAGAACTATGCCCACTTTATCGGCACGAATTATTGTATTGGAGTTGCGAATGGGTTGGACGCTTTAAGGATAATTCTCAAAGCCTATATCGAATTGGGCATTATGCAGGAAGGAGATGAAGTTATTGTTCCGGCCAATACTTTTATCGCATCCATCCTCGCTATTACCGATAACAGGTTAATTCCGGTATTGGTTGAACCCGATATTAATTCTTATCAGATTGACGACACCAAAATTGAAGAAGCCATTTCGCCCAAAACAAAGGCTATCATGATCGTTCACCTCTACGGACAATGCGCCTACACGGATAAAATTGGCGAAATATGCAAAAGACACGGTTTAAAACTTATCGAAGATAACGCCCAGGCAACCGGATGCAAATTTAATGGAAAAATCACCGGCTCTTTAGGAGATGCTTCAGGGCACAGTTTTTACCCCGGTAAGAATCTGGGAGCGTTTGGTGATGGCGGAGCAATTACCACCAACAATAAAGAATTTGCAGAAACAGTAAGAGCATTGGCCAATTATGGGTCAAACGTTAAATACGTATTTGACTATCAGGGATTGAACAGCAGGTTAGATGAAATTCAGGCTGCTATTTTGGATGTAAAACTCAACTATTTAGACGAAGACAATCAACGGCGAAAAGATATCGCGCGTTATTTTTTAACCCGGATACATAATCCGGAGGTTATCCTACCGAAAGTACAAGATTGGGAGTCGCACGTGTTTCACCTGTTTGTTATTCGTTCCGCCCATCGCGATAATTTGCTCCAATACCTCAACAACAACGGTGTTCAGGCGCTCATCCACTATCCGGTCCCCCCGCATAAACAAAAAGCCTATCGGGATTGGAATAAGCTTAGCTTGCCGGTAACCGAGAAAATTCATAACGAAGTGTTGAGCCTGCCCATAAGCCAGGTAATAACAGACGAAGAGGCCGAGACAGTAGTGAAAACCGTGAACTCTTTTCGACAGAACGATTTGAACAAATAGCAATGAACAAACAACAGGCATCATACCGGCAAATAATGAAAGCAACTTCTCTCTTTGGAGGAGTCCAGGTCTTTCAGATAATAATTTCGGTGGTACGCTCAAAATTTGTGGCGATACTGCTCGGACCGTCCGGCATGGGTATAGTGGGATTACTTACTTCGACAACCGGGTTAGTGGCCGGCCTCACCAATTTCGGGCTGGGCACCAGCGCGATCAAAAATATATCTGAAGCCAACGCAACTGAAGACGAACAAAGGATTTCAAAAGTCATTTCAGTTATGAGACGATTAATGTGGATAACCGGCATACTGGGAGCAGTTATAACGCTCCTGTTTTCACCTTGGTTAAGTCAATTCACTTTCGGAAATAGAGAATATACAGGAGCATTTATCTGGATTTCAATTACGTTGCTCCTCAATCAACTAAGTACGGGAGAATTGGTGTTTTTGCAAGGACTTCGCAGGTTACAAGATTTGGCAAAAGCCAATGTTTACGGCAGTGTTGCCGGATTAATAGTTACAATACCGCTTTATTACAAGTTTGGAGTTCAGGGAATTGTACCGGTAATTATTATCACAGCTATAATCACGTTGTTTTTCTCGTGGTACTTTGCGAAAAAGATAAAAATTAAAAAAACAACACTTACCAACGAGGCCATCATGGTAGAAGGCAAAAGTATGTTGGTAATGGGTTTTATGATCAGTTTAAGCGGATTGATATCGATTGTCGTGGCTTATCTGCTTCGAATTTTCATAAATCGCACAGGAAACGTGGCAGACGTGGGGTTATACAATGCCGGATTCACAATTATCAACACGTATGTGGGAATGATTTTCACAGCGATGGCTACTGATTATTATCCCCGGTTATCGGCAGTGGCGAACAGCAATGAAGAATGCAACCAAAGCATCAACCAGCAATCCGAAATCGCTTTGCTGATATTAGCGCCGGTATTGATCGGTTTTCTTGTATTCATCAACTGGGCTGTTATCCTTTTATACTCGACTCAATTTTTAGCTATTACCGGAATGATATATTGGGCATCCCTGGGTATATTTTTCAAGGCTGTAAGCTGGGCAATCGCATTTGTTTTTTTGGCTAAAGGAGCCAGTAAACTCTTCTTCTGGAATGAATTGGCAGGAAACACATATACGTTGGGTTTTAGTTTATTAGGGTATCATTTTGGCGGATTAACGGGATTAGGTGTTTCATTCCTTATTGTCTATTTAATTTATCTCATCCAGGTGTATTTTATTGCAAAAATAAAATATCAATTCTCTTTCACCTCATCTTTTTTAAAAATTTTCATTATCCAGTTTTCCCTGGCGGTCACGAGTTTTGCAATAGTAAACCTTATGGATGAGCCTTACACATACATTATCGGAGTATTACTCATCATCGTTTCCGGTTGGTATTCGTATGTGGAGTTAGAGAACAGGATAGGATTAAAAGAGATCATTCAAGGTTTTATTCAGAAAATCAGAAACAGATAACAATATATGCAAAAAGAAAATTCACCCTTGGTATCCGTAATTATTATAACGTATAATAGTTCGAAATACATATTGGAAACGTTGGAAAGCATAAAAGCTCAAACGTGGGAAAACATTCAGCTAATAGTGACTGATGACGCATCTAAGGATAATACGGTTCAGGTTTTTTCGGACTGGATAGACAAAAACCGGGAACGTTTTTCCGATGTAAAAATAATTACCGTACCTCAAAACACGGGAATATCGGCAAATTGCAACCGCGGGTTACTGGCAACCGATGGGGAGTGGATCAAGTTAATAGCCGGAGACGATGCTTTAATGGAGAATTGTATTGCCGACAATTTAGACTACGCGCGACGTTTTCCCGAAGCCTCTTTCATCGTGTCCGAAATGCAAGAGATGGACGAAAACGGAGTGATAACAAAAGAAAACACGACAAATGAAAGTTTGGCGTTTCTTACCAAAAGAAAATCAACCAAAGAACAATTGAAATCTTATGCGCGATGGCCGGAATTTTTAAACACACCCACTTTTTTCTATAAATGCGAATTGATGCATTTGGTTGGATTCTGCGATGAAGAATTCAAAATTTTTGAAGATACCACAGTGATTTTCAATATTATTGGTAAAAACATTAAAATCCATTACTTGAATAAACCTACGGTAAAGTATAGAATCCACCCGAACTCTATATCACGTAACGATTCAATTAACGAAAGAAGAGAAAAAGAAGCGCTCCAAATTTTCAAAAAATACCGGAAAAAAAATCTGAACATATTCAATCCGCTCGACTTGTCCGTTTACTACGAGAATTGGTTGAGGTTCAAGTATAAAGGATTTTGGGGAGTGAGGGGCGATTCGGTTTTGCGCAAATTCAGCCTTTTTTACTGGTATCTGAAACTCAACGGTGTGAAAAACTATTGACGACAATTTAAAAATGAAAGGGAAGATAAAAATATTGTGGTTTTGCAGTGATCGTTTTACGGGGCAAAAAACCAGAGAAACAGGCTCATGGCTGCATTCAATGTCTAAGGGCCTCATCGAATCCGGTGAAATAGAACTGTACAATATCACTCAAGGCAACATTAAACAAACCGCAAGAGATGAATATTTATCCATTAATCAATGGGTATTTCCAAAGTCGAAATTAAACAGGAAAGGGCTTCCACCTAAAAAAACAGTGCAGGCCATTCAAAACATTGTTGCAGAAATTCAGCCCGATATCATTCATGTGTGGGGTACTGAAGCGCACTGGGGACTGCTTACCGCACGGGATATTGTCAAAGGCACAACACTGCTCGAGATACAAGGATTAAAATTTGAAATCAGCAACTATTTTTATTCGGGATTATCTGCGATGGACTTATGCTCATCCATTTACATAAAAGATATCTTAAAACCACTGACCTCCATTTTTGGCCGGAAAATATCATTCAAAAATTGGGGAAATTTTGAGAAAGAGATGATTGCAAAACACAATTATATCAATACACAATCAGAATGGGTGAGAATAACGGTTGAAAGGATAAACAGAAAAGCAGTGAAGTACAACACTGTAATGTCGTTGCGTGATGAATTCATCGTTGCTAAAAAGTGGGATATTGATACCTGTACACGCAACCGGTTATTTACATCAACATCTTCATTGGTGTCCTACAAGGGATTGCATGTATTAATTGACGCTGTTGAGCTTCTGGTGAAAGATTTTCCGGATATCCATCTGAATATCGCATCCAGTCTCGATTATGGTCTTCGACGCGATGGCTACACCCGGTTTATATTTAAGAAGATAAAGAAAAAAGGGTTGACAGGACACGTAAACTGGCTTGGTTCGTTAACCGCTCCTGAAATAGTCAACGAACTGCGTTCCGCTCATGTAACCGTTGTGCCCTCATTTGTAGAGTCATACAGTTTGGCCGCGGAAGAATCAATGTTCGTAGGCGTTCCCACGGTTGCTTCTTTCGCAGGAGCAATGCCGGAACTTGGGAAACACCGCGAATCGATATCCTTTTTTCAACCGGGCAGTGCCAACATGTGCGCTTCTGAAATAAAAAAAATTTTGGAGAACGACACAATAGCCGTGAAACTGTCTGACGAGGCGTACAGAAGCAAACAAGACAAACGGAACGACAAAGCCATTAAAGAACAGATTAGCATATACAAAGACATTCTTAATAAGCGTTTTGCATAAAAATTCAACTCAGATGAGTAGTACAGTCAATAAACAAATAGTACGACAGACAATACCCGTTACCATTTTTCTGATAACGATCTACTCGGTTGTGATTTATATCAAAGGCGGTGTTCCATTGGCTTCGGCTATGAATAACACAACCTTATGGTGGGGAATTTCCGCCATTATTTTGATATTGTTCCTCTTATCAAAATACTTTTTTTTCGACAAGATTAACGAAAATAAAATGCGTATTATTTGGATTTATCTTATTTGGAACGCGATCTGTATCGTCAGAGGAATGTTTGTGGCAGAAATATACTGGGATTGGAAAGCGTTAATTGGCAACACAATGACGCTCATGTTGCCGATTGTGGCATATTCAGCGACCAATAAGGTAATCGTGCAATCGTTGCTTGTGTTTTACGTCAAATATGCCCTGCCCCTCTTCCTGCTGTTTGCCGTCATAATAAGAACCGACGCGTATGGATTTTACCTGATTCCGGTAAGTTTTTTATTGTTGTTTTTGCCCGCATTGACCAAACGGCAGAGAATCATCCTGTTAGTATGTACGGCTGTTGTATTTTTGGCCGACTTGGGCGCGCGCAGCAACGTGTTAAAATTTGGTGTTCCGATCTTAATTCTGGGCGTGTATTATACTCGGGAATTGATTTCGGTTAAACTTCTTGAAGCCGTCCGCCTGGCATTATTTATCATACCGGTAACGCTGTTTGTGCTGGGGGTTACCGGAACATTCAATATCTTCAAGACAGACGACTACGTTAAAGGGGACTACACCGCGACGGGTACCGACATGCAAGGCAACAAAGTTGAGGAAAACATAATGGCCGACACAAGGACATTTATCTATGAAGAGGTACTAAACTCGGCTATTGATAACAATTATTGGTTATTCGGCCGGACACCGGCACGCGGAAATGATACGGATTGGTTTGGTGCGCGAAATTTTGCCATAACGGGAAGATACGAAAGATTGGAGAACGAAATAGGGTTGGCTAACGTATTTACCTGGACTGGCGTTGTGGGTACAATTCTTTATTCGATTCTTTTTTTTCAAGCTTCGTTTCTCGCCGTAAATAGATCAAAGAACATTTATGCAAAAATGTTGGGAATTTATGTTGCTTTCCGTTGGCTATTTTCGTGGGTGGAAGATGTCAATAATTTCTCTCTCAACTACTTTATGCTGATGATCATGATAGGATTGTGCTTCTCGCACTCATTTCGGCATATGACGAATAATGAAGTTGCCTTTTGGGTACGCGGCATTTTTGATGCCCGGTATGTACGTTTTCAAAATTATCTTATTAAAAAAAGGAAAAATAATGAAAAATCAGCGAGTGGCCGTTCTACTGACGTGCCACAACAGAAAAGCTAAAACGCTCGATTGCTTGGCATCGTTTTACCGGGCAGTATTTCCTTCGGAATATACATTCGACATATTTTTGACCGATGACGGCTCTACCGATGGAACGGGAGAAGCGTTAAAAAAACTATACCCGCAAATAACTCTCATACAGGGAAGCGGCAACTTGTTCTGGGCGGGAGGAATGCGCATGGCGTGGGAATCTGCTATGAGAGAATGCTCATACGATGCTTTTCTGTTACTTAACGACGATGTGATGTTAAATTCCGATTTTTTGCTGAACCTAATGAAAACAGAAGAACATTCTCTCCAAAAAAGAGGGAAAAAGGGGATTTATTCCGGTGCGACAGTCGACGAAACAACAGGCATAGTGTCGTACGGAGGCTCTAAAATAAAAGCGAATCACATTGTCATGAAAAGTCAACTGTTATCGCCGCGGGAGTTTCCGCAGGAATGTGAAATTACCAATGCAAACATTCTGTGGATTAGTAAAAATGTGGTGGACGCGGTTGGCATTTTTGATGATAAGTACATACACGGCATAGCCGATTATGACTATTCTTTACGGGCTTACAAAAAAAATATTCCTGTTTACCTGGCTCCCTCTGTATGTGGAACATGCACCAATGATCACGGAAAAAACTGGAAGAAAGGAGATGTGCCGTTAAAGGAGCGCGTGGCTTACCTGAAAAGTCACAAGGGACTGGCCTACAGAGAATACATGTATTACTTAAAGCGGCATTTCCCCCTGTTCGTCCCATACTCATTTTTTATGTTGTGGATGAAAACTTTTTTTCCGTTTTTTTGGGATCGATTCAAAAAAACCGAGGTTATGGCTAATAACTATCCAATTGAAAAGAAAAAAAATTATGCCTAAAAAGAAAATGTTGATATTTCATCAGGTGTTGGCGACTTACAGGATTGATCAATTCAACTTGCTCAACGAGTTATTCGATTTGGAGGTAGTGTATCTTTATGACAGCATGCAGGGCCTTAAAATAAACCAGAAAATATTGGAAGAGCAGTGCAACTTTCGCTTTTCCTATTTTCTTCGCGGCATAAAATACGGAGATAGGGTATTCCGTTTTGGGATATACAAAAAAGTAAGGCAAGCGAAACCCGATATCATCATGAGCTATGAATATTCGCTCGCTACACAATACCTCCTTCTATTAAGATCGTTAGGACTCATTCATCAACAAATAGGCACCATGGTCGACGACAGCATGGATATGTGTCACAACGTGCAGTCCAAAGCCCGTGAGCTTGTACGAAACCGAACAGTGAAAAGAGTGGATTTTCTGGTGGTGATGTCTCACGAGGTTGCCCGTTTTTATCGATACAAATTCAGTCTCGACGAACAACAAATTATTGTTTCTCCCATAGTACAACTAACGGAAAGGCTGAGAAAAGAGCCTGACAGAGTGGAGGCTTACGCGCAAAATCATGTGGAGAAACACAACCTCAGAGGAAAAAAGATTTTGTTGTTTGTCGGACGTTTTGTACCCGCGAAAGCTTTGCCTCTTTTTTTAAACAACATCTCTTCCATTCTACAAGAGAGAGTCGACACCAGACTGGTGCTTGTTGGCGAAGGAGCCGAAAAAGAAGCGTTAAATACAATCATTAAGGAAAAAAACATTGAAGACAAGGTACTATTTCCCGGAAAATACCAAGCGCAGGAACTCTATGGCTGGTATACGAGTGCGTCGGGATTTGTGCTGCCAAGTTTATTTGAACCTTTTGGGGCAGTGGTTAACGAAGCATTAATCTTTGGACTACCCGTTTTGTGTTCGCGATTAGCAGGAGCCACCTGCTTAATCAACACTGAAAATGGATTGATATTCGATCCCTCGGACAAAGAAGATACCGTACAAAAATTAAACTCGTTTATGGAAAAGATGAAAGTGGTTGATGATGTTAGTTTAACAAATAAACCTCCATTAATTGAAGACTTTAGGGATGATTTCAGGAAAGAATGGAAAAAACTGGCATAAGTAAAAAATTACGAAGGTACAAGATGATAAATTTCTATTCAGATTTATACGAAAGGCAGCAATGAAAACAACAAAGTCGAAAAATATTCTTTTTATGATTCACTTGCCTCCTCCGATGCAAAACTCATCCATTATGGGTGAACTTGTTAAAGAAAGCCAGATAATCAATAATTCGTTTCATAGCAGATATATTAATTTACTCTTATCCCGAACTGTAAATGAAACCGGTAAAGCGAGCATTGCCAAGTTTGTTCGATTCATCATAATTTGGTTCGACCTTTTGGGTAAACTTATCTACAGTAAACCTAATCTTTGCTATTACACCTTATCAGTCAGCGGCATAGCTTTTTACAAAGATTGTGCAATGGTGGTATTATTACGTATTTTTCAAATAAAAACATTATATCATCTTCATTACAAAGGCATTAGAAATAACCAGAAAAGGAAGATAAACGGTTTTTTATATCGGTATATATTTAAAAATTCCAGCGTAATTCTTCCAACCGAGCAATTGTATCTGGATGTGGAAAAATATATTTTGCCCTGGAATGTCTATTATTGTCCCAATGGAATTAAGGATTACCAGATGGAAACAAAGCTTATGTCGATACCTGAGAGCAAGATTTTAAAAATACTTTTCCTATCGAATCTATTGACAACGAAAGGAGTTTTCGATTTAATTGAAGCTTGTTCTATTCTGAAAGAAAAAGGATGCGATTTCAAATGCGATTTCATTGGAGGAGAAGGAGATATAACTGAAAAACAATTCAACACCCACGTTAAACAAAAAGGATTAACAGAGAATGTGAAATATAGAGGAAAGCGGTTTGGGAAACTCAAAGAATTGGCCTATGAGCAGGCAGATGTTTTTGTGCTCCCTACTTATCATCCTAATGAATGCTCTCCATTGGTTATTTTGGAAGCAATGCGACATAGTTTGCCGGTTATATCCACCTTCGAAGGAGGAATACCGGAAATGGTAAAAGACGGAATCAACGGATTCCTGATTCCTCAACGTAACGTCATTGCACTGGCAGAAAGGTTGGAATTGCTGGTGCGGTATCCACAATTGCGAAAGCAGATGGGGAGAGACGGAAGAATGAAATACGAGAATAACTTTACCCTCGGTATTTTTGAACACAAGTTACTTTCCATTTTACAAGATGCGATTAAATAACCCATATTTGTTAGAAAATGCTTACAGACACGACCAAAACACTGTACAGAAGATATTTTGACTCCGACCCAAGCCCGTTCATTTCAGAAGCATTTCTCGGGCTCGTAGAGAATAAGACCGAGCGGCTGATCAGGCTGATGGACGAAGAGGAAAGATCTATCGGATTAATTCTGGGTCTGAAAGAGGATGTTCTTTGTTCACCTTTCTCAGCTCCCTTTGGCGGGTTTCATTACACTCACGAACACGTATTGTACAGTGTTGTATTCAATTACCTTTCCGACCTAAAAAAATTTGTTAGCGAACAGGGGTTCAAGCGGGTTATTATCACCTTACCGCCCAATCCCTATCAGAACAACATGAATGCTAAATTTATAAATGCGTTTGTCAGGCTGGGATTCACAATGGCAACCCCCGATATCCAGAATTGCGTAAACCTGAAAAAATTTGACGGGACCTGGATAAAAAATACCGTGGGACAGAATTGCAGAAGAGCAATAAAACATCGGCTTTCCTGTAGCATTGTAACCGACGAAGCGTCCATGAAAGATGCGTACGATGTGATCTTCCGAAACCGTGTCGATCAAGAAAGGGAGATACACATGACCCTAAAAGACATATTAAGAGTTAATGAAATCTTGCCGGTCGATTTCTTTCTGGTAAAAGACTACGACGAAAGCAACATAGGTGCCGGCATTTTTTACAGGGGACACAGCAAGATCGTTCAGGGCATTTTCCTGGGCGACGACATGGAAAAAAGATCGCTGGGGATAATAGACTTCCTGGTCATGAATATCTACGAACACTATAAAAAGATGGACTTCGATTACATCGATCTGGGAATATCCAGCATGTGCGGAGATCCTAACGTCGGATTAATCCGGTTTAAAGAAATCCACAACTGTGAGACATCACTCAGGTTCACCTTTTGGTGGAGCCCTGACAACAATCAATCATTTCAAATTAACCCTAAAAAATAAGCAATATGTTACACGAATTCAATTTATTCAATGGACCTTTGCAAGAAATGAGCCAATCAAAAAAGCTAATTACTACGCTCAATGCTCATTCGTTCAATACACTCCACAAAGACATATTTTTCAGGGAAGCCCTGAAATCGAGCGACATGCTGCTCCCCGATGGAATAAGCATTGTTTTGGCGCTTCGTTTATTGATAGGCGAGAAATTAAAAAAAATAGCCGGAGACGATTTATTTCGGTTCGAAATGGATCGGATCCACTCTACAAAAGGGAAATGTTTCTTTCTGGGAAGTTCGGAAAAGACGTTGAACCTCATCCGGGAGAGAGCGGAGAAGGAATATCCCGACGTAGAGATCTACAGCTACTCACCGCCTTACAAACCGGAATTCAGCGATGAAGAGAGCCAAAGGATGGTAGACGCAGTCAATGAAATCGAACCCGACGTCCTCTTTATCGGCATGACGGCGCCCAAGCAAGAAAAATGGGCCTTCAAGTATTACCCTCAGTTGAAAGCAGGCCATATCTGTTGTATCGGCGCCGTGTTCGACTTCTACGCCGGGACCGTAAAGAGAGCGCCCGGCTGGATGATTTCCATCGGAATGGAATGGTTTTACCGCTTAATTAAGGAACCTAAGCGTATGTGGCGCAGGTATCTTGTTGGAAACACCGTATTTATTAAACATATTTTGATGGAAAAACTGGTGACGCTCTATCATTATAAAAACACCCAACCCCGTGTAGTATTACGCGATTTACTCTAAAAGGCCGAAAGACAGGGAATCCTTGTTTTTCAGCATAAACGCAACAAAGCATGTTCAATGTATTCTTTTTTATTTCGTAGTTATGGAAACAGATCACCCGGGAATAAGGTTCTTTTATCTTCTAATAGACTTGCTTCTTTTGAACTTGGCGGTTTTTATTGTTTTCCAGTTCAGTCCGGTTCACGATTATATGGACGTACCCCGAAGGAACCTGTATTATTTACACGCGAATATTTCGGAAATCATTGCCTATACCTTGTACGGCAAAAGAAATTTTTTCTTCACCGACAAGTACAGGTACAGGTTGAGAATTATCAGCATACGTTTCCTTGTTTTGATCATCACTCTGTTTGCGCTGGGAGAGATTTTTCTTCCCAAGGGATATCACCGGGTGTTTTTGTTGGAGTATGTGGCGTTTTTTTTCCTGTTTAAGGTAGTCGTGTATTATTTCATTTACCAACTCCACCGCTATCGCTACGCGAAAGGATATTCATTCAACAGGGTGGTCATACTGGGTGCGAACAACTCGAGCCGGGTAATTGGAAAAATACTCAACAACAACCCTACGCTGGGATTCAAACTGGTGGGTTATATTTCTGACAAAGGGAACGGTGCCGGCGAAGACCTGCTGGGAGGGTTGACGGAGTTGCCCGCTTTGGCAAAGGATCACGAAATAAACATGATCTTCGTGACCAACCCCAAGTACTTTACCCTGAAAAACACGAAAGGACTCCTCGCCCTGTGCAATAAAACCGGACTGAGAGTGCGGTATATCCTCATGAATGGGTACTGGAACAAGTGCATGTACCGAAAGGTAGAGTCCGCCCGTTTCTTCGAGATGTTCAACCCCCAGCAGATCCCTCTGGACGACCTGACGTTGCGCCTGAAAAAAAGGGCATTCGACGTCGTCTTTTCATCGGCAGTCATTCTGTTTATCTTCAGCTGGTTGCTTCCCCTGCTAAGCATCATTATCAAGCTAAACTCAAAAGGGCCTGTGTTTTTCGTTCAGCAACGGACGGGAATAAACAACAAGACATTCAACTGTATCAAGTTCCGGACCATGAAGGTGAACCATGAAGCAGATACGAAACAGGCCGTGAAAAATGACAACCGGATAACCTCCATCGGGAATTTTTTACGCAAGTACAACATCGACGAACTGCCTCAGTTCTTTAATGTTCTCGTGGGGAATATGTCTGTGGTCGGGCCGCGTCCGCACATGCTCAAGCATACCGAACAGTATTCCGCTTTGATTGAATATTACAAGGTGCGCCATTTCGTGAAGCCGGGCATTACCGGCTGGGCACAGGTAAATGGCTACCGGGGACTCACCGACGAGCTTTGGAAAATGCAAAAAAGAGTAGAATACGACATGGAATACCTGGAAAGCTGGAACTTTCTGTGGGATATCAAGATTATTGTGATGACCCTGATCGGTAAGAACGCGTATAAAAACGCCATGTGAAAAATTTACGATATATTTGCATTTTAATTACAACAGATAAAATCATGACAAAAGTAGCATTAATTACAGGTATAACGGGACAAGACGGATCCTACCTGGCTGAATTTCTAATAGACAAGGGATACGAAGTCCACGGGTTATTACGCCGCTCATCATCATTCAATACGGGCCGCATCGAACACCTGTACCTGGACGAATGGGTAAGGGACATGCACCGGAAAAGGCTGGTGAACCTTCACTATGCCGACATGACCGACTCCAGCTCACTGATTCGGGTCATACAGACCGTGCAACCCGGTGAGATCTACAACCTGGCTGCCCAAAGCCACGTCAAGGTGAGTTTCGACGTACCCGAATACACAGCCGAAACCGACGCTGTTGGTACGCTCCGCTTGCTGGAAGCAGTCCGGATTCTCGGACTGGAGAAGAAAACGAGGATCTACCAAGCCTCCACCTCAGAGCTCTACGGCCTGGTGCAGGAGGTACCCCAGAAGGAGACTACGCCCTTTTATCCGCGCAGCCCATACGGCGTAGCCAAGCTCTACGGCTACTGGATTACGAAGAACTACCGCGAATCGTACGGGATGTTTGCTGTGAACGGCATTCTTTTCAACCACGAGAGTGAACGGCGCGGGGAGACCTTTGTCACCCGGAAAATAACGATTGCCGTTGCCCGGATTGCCCAACAGATGCAGGACAAGCTTTACCTCGGGAACCTGGACGCGTTGCGCGACTGGGGGTATGCAAAAGATTACGTGGAATGCATGTGGCTGATGCTCCAGCACGACACTCCGGAGGATTTTGTCATCGCCACGGGCGAGATGCACAGCGTTCGCGATTTTTGCACGCTCGCTTTTGCTGAAGCCGGCATTCAACTGCGGTGGGAAGGCGAGGGGATCAACGAAAAAGGGATAGACACCGCTACGGGAAAGACCTTGGTGGAGGTGGATCCCAAATACTTCCGTCCGGCCGAGGTGGAACAGCTTATGGGAGACCCCACCAAAGCGAAAACCCTTCTCGGGTGGAATCCCCGGAAAACCTCCTTCGGGGAGCTGGTGAAATTAATGGTGAAGCACGACACCAAATTTGTGAGGAAGCTGAAAGTCAAAGACGAGATAGACAATGAATAAAGGGAGCAAAATATACATTGCCGGCCATAACGGGCTGGTCGGCTCCGCCATCCGGAAGAACCTGCAGGAAAAAGGCTATACAAACCTCATCGGCCGTTCTCACGGGGAACTGGATCTGTTGGATGGTGCTGCCGTAAAAGCGTTTTTCGAAAAAGAAAAACCCGAATACGTGTTCCTCGCCGCCGCCTACGTGGGCGGAATCGTTGCCAACAACACCTACCGGGCCGACTTTATCCACAAGAACCTCCAGATCCAGAACAACGTTATCTACGAAAGCTTCCGGAACGATGTGAAGAAACTGTTGTTCCTGGGCAGCACCTGCATCTATCCCAAGGAGTCCCCACAGCCGATGAAAGAAGATTACCTCCTTTCGTCGCCCCTCGAATATACGAACGAGCCCTATGCCATAGCCAAAATCGCCGGGCTGAAGATGTGCGAAAGCTTCAACATCCAGTACGGGACAAACTATATCGCGGTAATGCCGACCAACCTTTACGGGCTGAACGACAACTTCCACCTGGAAAACAGCCACGTGCTCCCGGCCATGATGAGAAAAATGCACCTGGGCAAATGCCTGTACGAAAGCGACTGGGAGGCCGTAAGGAAAGACCTCGGAAGAAGGCCGTTGGACAACACCGACGAGGCAAGCACAACGGACGATATCATCAACGCATTGAGCAAACACGGCGTCTTTCCCGCTCACATAGAACTCTGGGGCACAGGACGGCCCATGCGGGAGTTCCTGTGGAGTGAAGACATGGCCGACGCTTGTGTCTTTATCATGGAGAACGTGAATTTTGACGACCTGAAACAAGACAAGAAAGAGGTCCGCAACTGCCACATCAATATTGGAACGGGCAGGGAGATCAGCATAAAGGATCTTGCAGAAACCATAAGAAAGATTATTGGCTATCAGGGAGAGATCTGCTTCGATGCGTCAAGACCCGACGGGACGATGCGAAAGCTGACCGATGTTTCAAAATTAACATCGCTGGGCTGGCAATACAACGTTGAGATCGGGGAAGGCATAGGCCGGATGTACAATTGGTATGTAACCGATCAAGAATAAATAAAACAACAACTTTTATGGAATACAGAAAACTGATTGATGTCGAATTCAGGGAGTTCGACCGTGAAGCGCTGGAGAAGTCATGGAAATGGCTGAACGACCCGCAACTAAAAAGCCTGACAATGACTCCCGACTTCGACCAGGAGTCTCAGGAGAAATGGTTCGAGAGCTTAAAGACCCGGACCGACTATTACCTGAAGGCCGGATGGTACAACGGGGTGCCGATCGCCGTGCACGGCCTGAAGCACATCACCGGCACAGACGGCGAGGTTTTCGGGTACATCGGCGAAAAGGAGTTGTGGGGCAAGACGGCCGCCATACAGATGATGCAGGATATTATCGATTACGCAAAATCCCGCAACCTGGAATCCCTGTACTGCATCACCCTGAAAGAGAACAAGAGGACTTACAGGTTGTGTAGGCGGTTCGGCTTCGAAACGGAGAAAGAGGTTTCCGACGATACAATCATGATGAGGCTCTTGCTCTGAACCATCTCCGAAAAAACTGAATTATTCCACCGTAACAGACTTGGCCAGGTTACGCGGCTGATCTACGTCACACCCTTTCACCACGGCGATGTGGTATGCTAGCAACTGCAACGGGATTACCGACAGTAGCGGAGTCAGGCAAGGAAGTGTCTCCGGCACTTCTACCGAGAAATCGGACAGTCCGCTCACCACCCGATCACCTTCGGTCACCACTGAGATGATCCTGCCCTTGCGGGCTTTGATCTCCTGAATGTTGCTGGTCACCTTTTCATAGGTGTCTGACTGGGTTGCGATTACTATGACCGGCATCTCGTGGCTGATGAGTGCGATAGGTCCGTGTTTCATCTCAGCCGCCGGATAGCCTTCGGCATGGATATAGGAAATCTCTTTCAGCTTTAGAGCGCCCTCCAGTGCTACCGGGAAGTTATAACCCCTGCCCAGGTAGATGCAGTTGCTGGCATAGGTGAAAGTTTTGGCATATTGAGCAATCGGTTCGTTCTTTTTCAGGATCTCTCCCACTTTCTCCGGTATCCGGCTTAGCTCCCCTATCAGGTTAAGGTATTCGTCACGGTTGACGGTTCCTTTCTCTTTTCCGATGAGGATGCCCAGCATCGTAAGCACGGTCACCTGCGCGGTGAACGCCTTGGTCGATGCCACGCCGATCTCGGGTCCCACGTGAGTATAACAGCCCGAATGGGTGTTTCGCGGAATGGAGGAGCCCACCACGTTGCAGATACCGAAGATGAATGCTCCTTCTTTCCTGGCCAGCTCCACGGCTGCCAGCGTATCGGCGGTTTCTCCCGACTGGGAGATGGCGATGACGATATCATCCTTATGAATTACCGGCTTACGGTAGCGAAACTCGGACGAGTACTCCACCTCCACCGGGATACGGGCAAACTCCTCGATAGCATACATGCCTATCTGTGCCGCATGCCAGGAGGTTCCACAGGCGGTTATGATGATGCGGCGGGCATTTAGGAATTTCTCCCGGTTATCGATGAATCCGGCCAGGGTGATGTTATCGCCCTCCACGTTCACCCGTCCCCGCATGCAGTCGTTCAAGGTGTGCGGTTGCTCGAAGATCTCCTTGAGCATAAAATGAGGATAGCCCCCTTTTTCGAGCTGGTTGAGTGTCATTTCCAGCTTCTGGATCCGAGGCGTTTTTTCGATGTTGGTGATGGTCCTGATCCTCAGGGGTTCGTCACGATGGATGGTGACGATCTCCTCATCGCCAATGTAGGTCACCCGGTTAGTGTATTCAATGATAGGAGTGGCATCCGACCCGATAAAATACTCATCTTCACCGATGCCTACAACCAGCGGACTACCCTTTCTGGCAGCCACGATCTGGTCGGGATTGTGTCGATCCAGCACAGCAATGGCATAGGCACCCACCACCTGGTTCAGGGCCAGCTGTATCGCGGAGGATAGGTCGGTGCCGTTGCTCTTCTTCATGAATTCGATCAGCTGTACCAGCACCTCGGTGTCGGTTTCACTCTGAAAAGTGTATCCTTCACTGATCAACCCCTCTTTCAGGACTGCGTAGTTTTCGATGATTCCGTTGTGGATAATAGCCAACTCTTCCGATTGTGAATAATGGGGATGGGCGTTGTGCCGGGAAGGTTCTCCGTGGGTTGCCCAGCGAGTATGGGCAATACCGATGGTACCGGCCACATCTTTCTGCCCTGCATATTGCTCCAGTTCACACACTTTCCCTTTGGTCTTGTATACCTTGAGGACACCTTCGTGGATCAAGGCGATCCCGGCACTGTCATAACCGCGATACTCCAGCCGGTGGAGCCCCTTGATGAGGATCGGATAAGCCCCTCTCTTACCAATATAACCTACAATTCCGCACATCTGCTGATATTTTTTTGTGACAAAAATAAGAAAAACATCTGAAAAAATCTCATCAAAACTACAGCAGTAGAAGAGGTGCTGGAATATTGACTTCTATTGCAGATAGCAGGTATTCGGTATTTGCAGGAGGAACTTATCCAACCCACCTCAATCTCCCTTGGTAACACCAAAAAAATCCGTTTTATTATTGATTATAAGATGTGTGCCAGAGTTGAGGTTTACTTCTCGCCTTGTTGTATGTATTCGTTAAAACGCTGTTAATTCTTTTTTATTAATCGTACCGACATAAAGTAAGGAGGATCTTTATAGCCACTATTATCTGCTATCGGTTCAACTGCATATCCGCTGTCATTTACTTTCATATAGTAACCATCGTTTGTCCAGTACATATTCTCTGTTCCGGCACCAAAAACTCTTACATCCATATTGATTGTGCCATGAAAGTTTGAAATGATTAACCAACCATCTTTATCAGTTGTGGGAGCTTCAAAACCTAATGGACTATGGCCGGGGCTGCCAGCTTTACTGCGGACCGAAAGTCCCAGATTTAAATTATATTTTGTAAGCATGGCTTGAATTTCCTTATAATGGGTAGAAGATGGAACCGCCCAACCCGAAGGTGCAAAACCTTTATCAGTCACAACAGAACGTTTATACCATAAACTCGTACCATAGTTACAAGCCTGCGTATTGAACTGGAAATTGCCATAATAACCATAAATGTCTTTAACCAATTGTAAATTTTCTTTCCAGACCATTGAGTTTCCATTTCCAAATTTGTTTGCTTTATAATCCTCCCGGGTCCATATATCACCAAATATTTTCACCAATGGATAGTTATAATACGACTGAGTGTAGTGAACAGCATTCAGGTAAGAATCATGAGTTGTAGTTTCCTTAGGAGTCTGATCTTCATTTAATTTAGTTCTTGCTGTTGCTCCTCCAATATAAATATTCTTATATTCCTTCTCTCCAAGATTATCATAATCCACAATTTTAAGATTGGATCCATTCCATGATATTCTTGCAGGACGACGACCCTCATATCCCGTGAAGAAACCTGCATGCATCAATATTTTACCACTTGCCACAGGGTAAATAACATTCACACGCTTTTCGGGATTGATTTCAGGTATAAACTCATTGCAAACGGTAGCTACTACTCTGTTGTTGCTGTCCTTAATATCCTTAACCAAGGTAGCATTCACCTCTTCACTAAAAGTTGGAATTTCAATCTGATAATTATTTTTATCCTCATACTCAATGGTAACAAAACCATCACCATCCATCACAGCTTTAATATCCTTCTGACGTTGAGGGTCGGATGCCAGTTCATACAGAGGTATCAAACCCTCCATATCTGAACCAAAACCAATCAGAGCTGTTTTGTTAGTCTCTACTTTATCGTAACCGGCTACCGATTGTTTCCAATTATCGATAGCACTTTTATCCGAACTTTTAGTAAGCGGCGCAGAGTCGCCACCAATTGCTGTAAATGATAGCGTAGTTTGCTCTTTATTCTTTTCGTAAGATTCTTTAATGTCCTTATCTAATGAAGCCTCCGAATTAACAAATGCATTTGAATAGGAAGCTTTCATGTAAGCATTAATATCATAATAACCGGTCACCTTAGATACATCTACTGTCAGGTTATACCTCAATCTACCTCCCAGATCGGCTTTTGTAATCAGATGAGTACCATATTCCCTGAGAAGTCTCTTTACCCCTTCTGTACCCCTGAAATCTTCTATTTCACCATCAATAGCTTTCTTCGCAGCATCGGTCAGCCATTTTTCCCTTATATTAGCTATATCTGTGATAAGACTGATATCTGTCACCTTATATTCAATATAGGAGATTGCATATTCGTTGAACTCACTACTGGTAGAACCTGAGTTAAAAGTGGCACCAACTTCACCTTTAAATCCACAATACTTACCTTTAAAACTCACAGCAGCACTTAAGTTTTCAGCTAACTCTTCAAGACTGGAACCATTTACCGTTCTCTCATAGAACCTGGCACTTGAAGCATTAAACTGAATCAATCCTTCGGCATCCATCTCATTCCAGCGAACAATCTGTTTGGTAACAGAATTAGGAGAGGCATACTCACTTAGAGTGTTATAACCATACCCCACTGCATATTTTTTAATTGAAGGCTGATCGTCAAGAATACCCGTTACTCCATAGTCATCAGCACATTTCTGGCCAATTTCGAAAGTTTGCACAGCAGATGGATCGGTCGTAGAGATAAGGGTTACTTTTCCCGTCTGGCGTTCCTGTGTGTCATTCTCAAGCACACAAATTTGCACGGCCACATTGCCGCTGCCACTCGTTGGGAAAACATAGAACCAATCGCCTTGAGTTTCTATCGTCCATTCACCGTTGCTCTGCACCTGAAAGGAAACTTCGGAAGCCCACATGTCAAGCAAAGTGACATCTGTGTCCTGAGGCAATTCGGGTTTTATCCAAATATGCTCATCGTCTGTACAGGAAATAAAAAAAACACCTACAATCAAAGCTAGAATTTTAAATAATCGTGTCATGGTTGTTATTTGTATATGTTAAAGAAAATTACGCGTATTGTAAAGCTTTAAAATTTGCACAAAAAAAGATTGCCGATTTTTTCGGCAAACCAGATTCAATTAACACATTCTTTTTCAATAATTTCCATTATGTCAGCCATTTCAAAAGCAATTAGTTTGTTTCAAGTCGGTTCAAAATTATAAAAAAAATGTTATAATAAAGCAAAAAAACAGGGAAATGTGATTTTATTTTTCCCTGTTTCTCCTTATATGGAAAGTTAACAATTTATGCAAATGGCAAAGTTATGCTTCTAATAATAACCTTAAAAAGTGCTGTATTAATTGTTTCCTATTGATTTTAACTATTTACCAACTATACAGTTATTTTCCGATACAGAATGTATCTATCAGTATATTAATGTATTATATGTTTTGCAATACAAATTTCGATTTACTTTTTAAATTCTTGTTACTCTTCTTCAATTGGTTATAAAGATAGAAAATAAAAGTTACATGCTGATTATAAGGAATTTATAGTTAAAATTCTTTATTTCTCGTCAAATTATTTAGAACTTAACTGGCCGTTAAGTAAAAGTAAACGATTTTTGTAAACAGGAATTAAAAATACAGTGAAAATGGGAAAATCCTGTACAGTGTTTTTGGGAACATTACCTACAGTATTTTCGGGAACAGGAATACAGTAAATTCTGAGCAAAAATAAAGATATTTTCGT
>Ga0228535_1000165_pt1 | contig 216148 bp, 160 predicted proteins | sample SJ1metagenome_FD_168457 | JGI IMG/M metagenome (GOLD analysis project Ga0228535, IMG submission 168457) | Enriched culture of PCE-dechlorinating microbial communities from Ithaca, New York, USA - SJ1 | ecosystem: Engineered > Modeled > Simulated communities (microbial... > Unclassified... | reverse complement strand
CGGCGTCGAGCAGTTCGAGCTTCTCGCCTGCATTGTCCAGGCTGCCTGTGTACTGGCCGACGACCGGCAGCTTGTTGCCGTAGACCGCTTCAAACGCAGCGAGGTTCTTGACCAGCAGGCAATAGCCTCCTGGGGCCAAGTCGAAGCTGGGGAAGGTGAACGAAATCCCCTTGGCAAAACGCACGAGATGTAGATTGATCGTCTGAGAGCCGATATTGGTCAACTCGACGAACTCGGCCTCTGAGATCTGAGATTTGAGATCTGAGATTTCAGAAGCCGGATGGTACATGATCTCGCTGATCCGCAGGCTCTGGGCCACAGGACCGACCGCAAAGACCGCTTCGTTCAGCGCGCTCCAGGTCGCGCCGCCCAGGGTCCTGGCTTTGACGCGAGTGGTCTTGTCCAGGGTGATCGGGCCGCTGTATCGCAGAGCGGTCAGGGACACGCCGACAGGATCGTTCCCACCCAGGGTCTTGCTTGCCACCAGTTGCGCGGAGAACAGGAGGTCTCTGCTGGCGCTCGATGAGTTCATCGCCTGGACCGCCAGGAGGTTGTCGCCCGATCGCAGCTTGGAGAGATGCGTCGTGACGTCGAAGAGTTCGAACACCACCGCGGCTGAGTCGGAAACCGAGGTCCCGGTCGCGGAGTTCCATGCGGGAGCGCCTGTGACGTTCTTCCTGGCGATCTCCGTTCCGTTCAGATAGGCGACGAAACCATCATCGCAGCGGACGTTCAGAGACAGGCCGGAGAAAGAGGCATGATCGTCGGCTGCGACGCTGAACGGGATGCGAATGTAGCAACTGGAGTTGCGTTGGTACATCTGGTCCGCCAGATCGATGCCGATGTAGGCCTCGAACCCGCTCTCCAGTTCATAGCCGACGCCTCCGGCGCCGCGGATCCATGCGGAATCATCGAACGCAGCGCCGCCTTTCCAGGCGTCGGAGATCGTCGCGGTGGGGACCAGCGCCTTTTTCGGCGCGTTTTCTTCCAGGATCGTTTTACCGACGATCGTCCCGCTGGCCGAGCCCGCAATCCTCGGGTCGGAGCCGTCCAGGGTGTAGTAGACGACGTTGCCGCCTTCCATCGTCAGACGGTGCGACGATGCGACGGGCCCGCCGTGCTGCGGCGTCCCGTCCACGTGGAAGACGGGAGCGTCGATGCTGGGATACAGCCCTGCGGCGCGGAGTTGGCCCAGGACGATGCCGGTCCGCTGCGGAAGGTAGGTGGTGAGAATCCTGTCCCGCATCGAGATCCAGTGCGCCGGGGTGACGTTGCTGCCGTTTTGGTCCGCCCAGCGGGCTGCTTCGGGGATGATCGCCTGCTCGATGCCGCCTGCCAGTTGCGCGTACCTCGCGATCAGGGAATTCGTCGTGAGGATTCCGCGATTGAAGAACAGGCGATGAACGCGGTCGGCGAAGAACAGGCGGTACTCGGGGTTCTCTTTGAGACGCGCGTGGGGCTGTCCGACTTCGCTGCTGAAGTTGCCGGCGGTGAGCATGTTGAAATTCAGGGGCGATCGCGACGTGAGCATCACGTCCTCCGCGTCCCAGCAGTAGAACTTGAAACCTGTGCTGGCGGCGGTTCGGTCCCGGCCCAGCCAGTAGTTGTTCCAGGGCCAGTCCCAGTTGCCGCCCCAGACGTTGACGAGGATATAGTCCACGTAGTTGGGCAGATCGAGCAGGCAGGGGTACTCGGCTCGGCGCCGGCCGTCGAGGCCTTTGCCTTGAAGTCTCATCAAGGCTTCATAGGACCTGCCCGCCTCCTGGCACAGGGAGAGCATCTGATTGAGCGCGGTGCGGTCGCCCTGGTCGACGGTGAAGCTCTTGTGTCGCAATACGTCCCAATCGTCCTTCTGGCCGCCGTAGTAGCTGCTCGAGAAGGAACCGTCGGGCCGCTCGCAGGGATTGTAGAGCCCCCAGTACAGGCCGTTGACGTAGAGGTGGACGAAGTTGCCATGGGAGGCGGCGTTGCCGGTGCCGAGCTGGAGGTCCCGCATGAACTGGTCTCGCGTGTACTGCACGTTCGATTCGTTCCCGCCCCAGATGTAACCGTCGTTGGCGCCGGCGCGGAGCGTGATGGTGTCGAACTCCTGGGCTGCATTGTCGCCGAACAGGGGATACCGCAGTTTCGTCGGGCCGTAGATCCCCTTGAACAGCAGGCGAAAGGAGTGTTTCTTGCCTGCCGAGGGCTGTCGGAAATAGCCTCCTTGAATACGCACTCCGCAATCGGTCTGGAAGCCCTCCGTTCCGTCCGGGTGAATCAGCTCGATCGAAGCGGGCCGTTCCCAGTTGATGCCGCTGTTGCCGGAGTTGGCGTAGATGCCGGTCTGGGGATCGAACAAGTCCTGATTGGTCATCACAATCGACATCGAAGGCAGCGACATCAGGGCGGCCTGCAGTTGGCTGCCGTACTGAGGGTTGGAGAGGATCGCCGGGGCCATTTGATAGTCCGCCGAGCGTGCGCCCCAGGTGGACGGAAAACCGGCGGGCAGGGCCGGCTGCTGGGCGACGTTGGCCGGGAAGATGTAGGTTTGCGTCTGGACCGGGCTGGGGACCCAGTCCTGCAGGACCGCGATCGCCCGAAGACAGGTCGTCCTGGTGATTCGGATGGGCCGGGTGTACAGGGTCCCGGTGGGCCGACGTCCGCTCAGCAGGTAGGGTCTGCTGCCATCGGTGGTGTAGTAGATCTCCGCGCCGGGTGTTTTGCATGCGAGGGTCAGGTCGAAGGCGGTGTCGTAGAAACCCCGCTCGTGACTGAATCGGAGGTTCGAAACGACGCCCATCGCAGGCTCGACGTTCGACATCCCCGGCGTAGGGATGGGCAGGAATCGCCAGTCGCCGGTGGCGTCGGGGTATCGACCGAAAGAGACGTCGGAGATCTGGTTGCCGAACGCGATGCTGTCGATGAGCGTGACGCCGTCGGCGTCGTACAGATAGAGAGCGTCGCCGTCTGCGTCCAGGCTGAAGCTCGCGTGGAGCCCCGAATCGGTGGTCCGGCCGTCAGCCCAGATCAGCAGGAATCCGCCGGCCGGGACGGTGGTGAGCCCCGGGGCGTTCGTTGGAATTCGCCACCGTTGGGGGGTTGCGGGATCGTCGCTGAGGTAGAGACCGCCCGCGTTGAAGGGCGAACGGGACCCGTTATAGATCTCGATCCAGTCGTCGTACTGGCCCTGCGGGTCCGCGAGCGTCGATCCGTTGGAGGCCATCAGCTCATTGAGGACCAGGGGTACCTGTCCGCAGGCGGAATGGCTCCAAAGCGACGCGAGAACAACGACCGATATGAACGGCATCCATCCGGCGGACTTACGCATTCTTCATCCTTCCTCACAAGGTCCTCGCCGACCGCTCGCGGTCCCTCCTGCGGGCGCAACCGATATCGAAAAACGCCTTCGAATTATCGAGTATTATAGCCGATTTGATGCCGGCAGGTCAAACGGATTCGCCCCACCCGGTATGCCGTGGGATGGTCTCGCATGCCATCTCCAGTTACAGTCGAGGGGTGTGTTCATCGCTTTGCGGATACCAGCGGGGAGCGCCCGACCGTCTGTTGGGCCTCCCTCCTCTCCCCGCTGGTATCCCTAAAGCGAAAAACGCAACCCCGGACCGAGTCTTGCCATGTGACAACTCCAAGGCCCCCGGATATAATCCATGGTCGATGTCGTGCCAACGGACGAATGCCGATGATGGAATGCAGACCAATCGTATCATCGTTGAAGGAGGATCAATCATGGATCGCTCAGTCTCCCGTCGAACGTTTCTCAAGACCACCGCTACCGCCGGCGCCGTCCTGACGGTCTCCGCGGCCAGCTATGCGAGAATCCCCGGCGCCAACGACCGCATTTCGATCGCCCAGATCGGCTGCGGCGACCGCGGCGTCAACGCCCACATGAAGGGCATCCGTCCTTTCGACAAGGAGCAGAACGTCGAAATCACGGCGGTGTGCGACCCTTGGCGTCTGAGGCGGGAGATGGCCTCCGCTTTGGCCAACGAGTGGTACGGCCGACCGGCGCGGCAGTTCGTGTCGTATCGCGACGTGGTTGCCCTCAAAGACGTGGACGCGGTCATGATCGCGTCGCCCGATTGCCACCATACGACGCATCTGAAGGCCGCCGCGGAGGCAGGCAAGGACGCATACTGCGAGAAACCGTTGGCGATGGACATGGCGGGGCTCCGCCAGGCCTGCGACGCGGTGAAGAAGGCCGGGACGGTCGTGCAGATCGGGACCCAGCTTCGCAGCCTCCCGAGCTTCGCGGGCTGTCGGGAGTTGTACAAGACCGGAATCCTCGGGACGGTGGGACGGATCGAGCAGTGCCGCAACAACGAGAGGCCCTATTGGTACTCGTATCTCAAGGACGTGAAAGAGCAGGACGTGGATTGGAAGGAGTTCGTGGGCGATCGATCCACCCGACCGTTCGACCCGATCTTCTACTCGGGCTGGTACGGTTACCGCGAGTTCTCCGACGGTCCGACCTGCGGCTACGGCAGCCACTTCCTCGACCTCGTGCACTTCATCACGGGGGCGACGTTCCCGAGCAGTTGCGTGAGCCTGGGCGGGACGTTCACCTACAAGGACGAGCACAACTTCACGTGTCCCGATCACGTGCAGGCCCTGTGGGTCTATCCGGAAGGGTTCCTCGTGAGCTACTCGACCCTCTGCGGCAACGGCAGCGGCAACAGCTTCAAGATCTTCGGCGACGAAGGCGTGCTCGACATGGTCTCGTGGACCGCGCCGGTCCTGACCGCCGAGGGCGGCGCGAAACGCTCGGGCAAGATCCGCGGCAAGAACCAGGTGAAGGATGTGCCCATGCCAGACCACTTCCTCGATTGGCTCCAGTGCCTGCGGTCCCGCAAGACGCCCAACGCCTCGATCGACGCGGGCTATCAACACGCGGTCGCCTGTCTGATGGCGGTGCAGGCGTTTGACACCGGCAAGCGGACGATCTACGACGCCGCGAAACGGGAGATTCGAGAAGGGTAATCGAAATGCGTCGGCTCTCTTGTCATGCTGAACGCAGTGAAGCATCTGGCCCTCGATGGAAAGCGACGTTTCGAAACGCGTGCGTTTTCCTCTTCGCGGCCCAGATCCTTCGCTTTGCTCAGGATGACATGCCGGCGTAGACTCTGGATTCTGATGAGAGGGCGAAAATGGATTCCAAAGAACGGCAGATTTCGCGGCGTGAGTTTCTGAATCAGGCGATTGCGGCGGGAGTGGGCGTGGGGGCTGTGACCACGCTTTGGCCGGGGCTTTCGTCTGCAAATACAGCGTCCGATGAACCCTATCTGATCGGCTGCTACACGCGGCCGTGGGCGCAGTACGACTATCGCGTGGCGCTCGACGCCATTGTCGAGGCGGGGTACCGATACGTCGGTCTGATGACCACGAAGTCAAAGTCCGGGCTCGTGATCTCTGTGAACACAACGCCCGAGGAGGCCGCCCAGATCGCGGAGGAAATCCGCAAACGCAACCTCAAGGTAGTCTCGGTCTACGGGGGCGATATTCCCGTCAGCAAGTCGCTGGAGGCGGGCATCGAAGGACTCAGGCGACTGATCGACAACTGCGCCGTCTGCGGAACGATGAATCTGCTCATGGGCGGCGTCGGCGACCCCAAGCTGTACGAGCCTTACTATAAGGCGATCGGCGAGTGCTGCGACTACGCGGCCGCCAAGGGCATGGGCATCAGCGTCAAACCCCACGGCGGGCTCAACGCCACAGGGCCTCAGTGCCGAAAGACCGTCGAGTTCGTCGGGCACAAGAACTTCGGCATCTGGTACGACCCCGGCAACATCTTCTACTATTCCGACGCCAAGCTCAATCCGGTCGACGACGCGCCGAGTGTTGATGGGCTGGTCGTGGGCATGTCGGTCAAGGATTTCAAGCCGCCCAAGAACGTCGATGTCACGCCGGGGACCGGGATGGTCGACTTCCGCGCGGTCTTCGCGAAACTCCAGGCGGGCGGTTTCAAGAGAGGGGCGCTCGTCGTCGAGTGCCTCGATCCGAATGATCTGCCTCACACGCTTGCCGAGGCGAAGAAGACACGCGAATTCCTGGAGAAGCTGACGGGCCAGAAGTCGCAGCCCCAAACGCCCAAGCCGTTGCAGGCGGGCGTCGCGGTCGCGGACATCACGCCTCCGGTCGGCTATCGCATGTGCGGCTACTTCAACGAGCGGCTCAGCACCGGCGTGCTCAATCCGCTGCACGCGAAGGCCCTGGTCCTTCGACAGGGCGACACGCGGGCCGCGATGGTCTTCTGCGACCTGATCGGGCTTTCGGTCGATGTCTCCCGGCGGGCCCGCGACCAGGTGGAGCGGGAACTCGGCATCCCGGCCGACAACGTTTTGCTCTCCGCCACGCACAGCCACACGGGGCCTCTGTATTTCGACGCACTGAGAGACCACCTCCACGAGAAGGCCCTGGCCAAACACGGCAGCGATCCCTGTGAGAAGGTGGACTACCCGTCGAAGCTCGTCGAGGGGATCGTCCAGGCGATCAAAGAGGCGGACGCCAAGGTCCGGCCCGTGCAGGCCGAGTCGGTCGTGACGCAGCAGCATGGGCTCTCTTTCAACCGTCGTTTTCACATGAAAGATGGAACCGTCCGCTTCAATCCCGGCGTCCTGAATCCCGACATCGTGCGAGTGGCCGGACCGGTCGATTCCGAGGTGGGCGCAGTGCTGTTCCGCGACGGGCAGACGGCTCTGGCGGGCCTGGTGAACTTCGCCTTGCACCTGGACACGCTCGGAGGCACGCAGTACGCGGCCGACTATCCATATCACGCCGAGCAGACCCTGCGAGAGAAATTCGGCAAGGATTTCACTCTCCTGTTCGGCAACGGCGCCTGCGGCGACATCAATCACATCGATGTCACGAAGCGGGAACGCCTGACGACGGAAACCATCGGCACGACCCTGGGCCGCACGGTGGCCGCGGGTTTGGACCAGGCGAAGGCGACCGCCTCGCCGCGATTGGCCGTCAGAAGCGTTCTGATCGACGCGCCTGTGCAGCAGTTCACGCCTGCCGAGGTCGAGCAGGCGAAGAAGGACATGGACAAGATCGGTACGTCCGAGCTGTCCTTCCTCGATCAGGTCAAGGCGTACAAGATCGTGGACGCCCGGTTGCGAGGCTCGAGCATTCCTCTGGAGGTGCAGGTGTTCCGCATTAGCGATGAGGTCGCGGTGGTCGGCCTGCCGGGCGAGGTCTTCGCGGATCTCGGCCTGGCGATCAAGAAGGCCAGCCCCTTTCCGACCACGCTGGTGATCGAGCTATGCCAGGACGATCCGGCGTACATCCCGACAGAGAAGGCCTTTGCCGAGGGCAGCTACGAGACGGTGAACTCCCGTGTCGTTCCCGGTTGCGGTGAAACCCTGGCGAAGGCGGCCATCCGGTTGCTGAAGGAACTCGACGTGACGTAGGATGGACACCTCATCGGGAGCCGAGGTGTTCGGCAAGCCGGTAGGCGTTGGCGTTGATCTCTTTCATGGCCTCCAGCAGCGGGGCGTAGGGCTCGAACCGCCAGTTGACGATGCCTTTGTTGGAATCGCGGTTCGAGGGGTCCGTGCTCAGATCGAGCGGGTTGTTGTCGCGGTACTTGAACCAGTGCCAGCCCACGCAATCGGGCGATTCGAGCAGGGCCAGGGTGAAGTTCTGATAGAAGAGGCCGCGGTCTTTCTGGGTCATCACGGTCCAGCCGGCCCCGGTGTTGTTCGGCAGTCCGGAATCCATGCCCTTGGCGTACCACTCCGTGATGAGGAAGGGTTTGCCCGATTCTCGCGCCCACATGGCCAGGAGCTGCCGGTCGGGGGTCCAGGCGCCGTAGTAATTGACGGCGACTACGTCCAAATGCCTGCCGGCGGCGCGGAAGACCTCCGGCTTTCGTATTGCGCCGCCGTGCAGTCGCGGCCCGAGGCACAGGTGATTTGGGTCGTGGCGGCGGACGGCCTGCGTCGTGAGGCGGAAGTATCGCTCGCAGGCGTACTCCAGGAATGCGCTGCGGTCGGCGTCGGTGATGTCCCTGGGGCCGGCGGACGAACCTTCGCGCTGCGTCAGCCAAACCCGGGCGGCTTCGTATCCGGGCCGCAGATCGGGGTTGTTGACGTCCAGCGCCAGGGACTGGTCCAGCATGTCGCCACTCAGCGGCAGTTCGTTGTCGGAGAAGTGCCCGAGCAGGTAGGGATCACTTTTCGTCTTGGCCAATTGTCGAGCATATTCGTCGCAGAAGGCCTCGAACTCCGGGTGAAAGACCGGGATGCACTTGCCGCGATAGCCCAGGTGTCCCGGTTCCTGGTGGACGAGCTTCTTTGCCCGCCCGAACGAGCCCATGAATGACCATGTTTGCGTATAGACCGGCGGGTTCTCGCCGGCCCGCAGGGAGTCGGTCGCAGTCCACGCGCCGGTGCCGTTGAAGCCATGATCGCAGAGCAGGGCGTTTGTCGTACGGGCCCAATCGCCGTCGCCGGCGAATCGCGCCTGGGTTGCCTCGCGATCCATGGCGCTCTTGCCGGCCGAGACGCTGCACACGCCAATGTGGAGGAAGCGATGCCCCAGGGGATCGATCAGCCACCAGCGGTTGCCGAGCTTGCGTGCGTGAAAGAAGCCGGAAGCCTGCTGTGGGGTCGCGATCATGCCGCCGTATTGGTCCAGGCGAGGACTCTCGGCAGTCGGATCGAAGCCCGGCAGATCGGCCACGGCCCGCGTTTCATAGTAAGTCCACTGACTGTCGGTCGGCTTGCGTTTGACCGCGACCTTTGTGGTTTCAGTCTGCGCGTTCGCGGCGTGCAGGCAGATGGAGATCAAGGCGAAACACAGGGCGGTTCTTCGTGCGTTCATATACCCTCCGAATGGAGTTGTCGTCCTATGAAACCCGCTCGGCGACGAGGCTGCGGCGCATGTAGCCTGCGATGCGGACGTTGAACCGTTCGTTCAGCGGCAATCGCTCGTGGATGCCGACAACGATCGGGTAGCTGCCGATTTGTCGCAGGAAGGTCATGTGACCGTTGTGGACTTCGCTCACCAGGTCCTTGAGCACTGTCCCGACGGGGAAGAGCCTTTGCAGCATCGGAATGTCGATCTCCTGGCGGACCTTCTCGATCCAATCCACGTAGTATCGCATGTTCTTGCGGAGGAACTTCCGGCCGACCTGCTGGTGGAGCGGCGTGCCGGGGAAGGGCACGACCCGGCGGATGTTGATCCGGCGGATGAGCAGGCCCTCGTCCAGGATCTGCTTGAGCGCGGCGAGATTCTTGTCCAAGGTCTCGGGCGTCTCGGCGGCCAGACCAAGCAGGATGTTGATCCCAGGCAGCAGGGCGTGACAGCCGTTCTCGCCGCGAAAGCCTCCGATGCGGTTGACCGTGCGGATCGCTTCGAAGGCCATGTCGTAGGGGCAGTTGAGATTGTTCGCCGCGGTGACCCTGGAGTCGAAGGACTCGATCCCCATCGCGGCGGTGCTGCCCGGCGTGAGGTATTTGACGAACAGTTCCGTCCGTTTCTCGTCGATCATCTGCGGATTGGCGTTGTCGATGTGCAAGACGGCCGGCTGCATCGCCGCCAGGGATGAGAGCATCGCTTCGAGCTTCTGGTGGTCGCCTCCTTCGTAGCTGAAGATGCAGGACTGCTTGCCCAGGCGGAAAGCTCTCGCTCCCTGTTCCATCAAGGCTCTGACCTCCTCGACGACCAGCTCGGGGCGGCGCCACTGGACCTTGTTCTTGATCGGCTCGGTGCAGAAGGAGCAGCCCCGCTCGCGGGGACAGCCCCGACCGGTTTCGATCTCGACGATCCGGTTCGCCAGGTTCGGCATCTGCTTGATGAACGGCGCCCCCTTAAGGGCCAGAGGCTGCAACTGGTCGTACGTGTCAAACGTGAGCGGACGAAGCTCGTCGAAGTATTCCGCGTCGGCCACCTGCGGCCGGGCCCCGCCACGAGCCTGCGTGCCCCCGATCAGGACCGGGCCGGTGAGGATTTTGCGGAAAGAACCGCTGCCTCCCTCTTGGAACGACCTCAGCAGCTTCTCGACCTCGTGTAACGTCCCCGGTCGAGCGCTGAGGTACTTGCCCGGCGTCTGGACGCCCACGACGATCACCAGTTCGTCGCAATTCTCCAGGACCTGGCGGATCTCCTCATAGCTACGCGTGTGATTGAGCACTTCGAGATGCGTCCGTCCGTAGGGCGGATCGATCACGACCTCGGGCACGCACTCCACGTAGCGGACCAGGCGGATGTCGTCGATGGTCAGATACGTGGGCTCGTCTTCGAGCGCCCCGGCGGCGTATCGCGGCCAAACCCCAATGAACGGCGGCACGCCCAGCCCGGCGGGCTCGTCGGTATAACAGTCCAGGATGGCTCTCTTCATCTGCTATCTGCTATTTGCGATTTACTATTTGCGCATTTCAGCTTACGATTCCTCTCCGTGGCCTCCATGCACAATTGTAAATCGTGAATCGTGAATTGTAAATCCTGAGGAGCCCGCCATGACATCAAGATCTTCCATCGCACCGCTTCTCATCGTTCTGGCCTCCCTGTCGTTTGTTCCTGCTCCATGTCTCGGGACGGGGAAGGTGGTCATCGTCGAGCCGGCCCAAGCCGACCCGCCGGAACGTCTGGCGGCCAGGGAGATCCGGCGATATCTCTATCTGCGGACCGATGCCCTTGTCCCGATCGTCGGCGGGAACGCCGGACTGTCTGCGGACGCCGATCAGATCATCGTCGCAACGCCCCGACCGATGGAAGGGGGTCTTGTCAAGAGTCTCATCCCGCCGGTCAAGTCGGGACAGTATGTGCTCAAGACGCATGCCGGCGGGCCAGACGGGCGCAAGACGTTGTTCGTCGCCGGTGGCGACCCGGTCAGCACGCTCTACGGGGCATATCGACTCGCCGAGCATTTCGGCGTGCGATTCTACCTGCATGGCGACGTCGTGCCCGACGAGAAGATCAAGCTGTCGCTGCCGAACCTGGACGAGCGGGGCGAGGCGCTGTTCAAGACCCGCGGTATCCAGCCGTTCCACGATTTCCCCGAGGGGCCCGACTGGTGGAACACCGACGACTACAAGGCGATCATCGCGCAACTGCCCAAACTGCGGATGAACTTCATCGGCCTGCACACCTATCCCGAGGGCGGGGTCGGACCCGAGCCCACCGTCTGGATCGGACTCAAGGAGGACGTGAACCCCGACGGCACCGTACGCTTCAGCTCGCAGTCGAGTTATCAGAACACGCTCCGCGGAAACTGGGGCTACGCTGCGAAGAAGACGAGCGACTTCTCCTTCGGCACGGCCCAACTGTTCGAACGGGACGACTACGGCCCGGAGGTGATGCGCGGCGCCACTCCCTGGCCCGACACGCCGGAGGAGCGGAATGCGGTCTTCAACCAGACGGGCCAGATGCTCCGCGAGGCGTTCGAATTCGCGCATTCGCTCGGCGTGCAGACGTGCGTCGGCACGGAAACCCCGTTGACCATACCCAAGCTGGTCAGAGAACGGATCAGAAGCCTGGGCAAAGACCCGAACGATCCGGCCGTCGTTCGCGAGCTCTATGAGGGGATGTTCCATCGCATCGCCAAGGCGTATCCCCTCGATTACTACTGGTTCTGGACGCCGGAAGGTTGGACCTGGGGCAATCCGAAAGATGAGGAAGTGCAGGCCACGGTGGCCGACCTGCAGGCGGCCATCGAGGCGGCCAAGAACGTCAAGTCGCCGTTCACCCTGGCGACTTGCGGCTGGGTTCTGGGACCGCCGAAGGATCGGGCTCTGTTCGACAATATCCTTCCCAAAGAGATGCCGATGAGCTGCATCAATCGGAATGTCGGCTTCGCGCCTGTCGAGGTGGGTTTCGCCCGCGTCCAGGGCCGGCCTCAGTGGGCGATTCCATGGCTGGAGGACGACCCCGGCCTGACCATCCCGCAACTGTGGGTCGGTCGGATGAGGCGCGACGCAGCCGATGCGCTGGCCTACGGCTGTTCCGGCCTGCTCGGCATCCACTGGCGGACGCGAATCCTGGCGCCCAACGTCTCGGCCCTGGCGAAGGCCGCCTGGGACCAGAAGCCCTGGAATCCCGATCCGGGCAAGGCGGTCGCGATCCCCGATCTCAAGCGGATGGAGGGTCGAGAGGGAGGCAACGTCGCCGGATTCGCCAACCCGATTGCCGACACGGAACACGACGCGCTGTATCAAACCGTCGCCTACGGCATGGCCGCCTATCGGTTGAAGATGCCCAAGGGGACCTACGCCGTGCGACTGCAGTTCTGCGAGCCTCACTATGGCGAAGCGGGCAAGCGGGTCTTCGGCGTGATCCTCCAGGGCCGCAAGGTAATCGACAAGTTGGACGTCTTCGCCGCGGTCGGCAAGGACCGGGCGCTGGATTACACCTTCCCGGGCGTCGAAGTTGTCAACGGCATGCTGGAGATCCAGTTCGACGGGATCGTCGAATTCCCCTGCATCGCGGCCTTCACCGTCGAGGGCAATGGGATCGTTCGCAAGATCAACTGCGGAGGCCCGGCGACCGAGGGATACGAAGCCGATCTGGCTGTGACGGGTCAGGATACAAGGCCGCGAGACCTGCCCTCGGAGGATTTCTACCTCGACTGGGCCAGGGCTGAGTTCGGCGATGGAGCGGCCGCTCCGGCGGCGAGGATCTTCACGCGACTCGACGGAGGCCCCGACCTGGGAATCGGCCGCAAGCGGGACTCCTATCTGCCCCGGCCGGCCACCTGGGTAGACGGTCCCGGCGGGATCGCGCCGGACCCGAGGCCATGGAGCGAAGTCGAGAAAGAGTATGCGTTTGTGGAGGAATTGGCGGCTCTTCGACCGAGCGTGACCGGAGCGGGCAGCCTGGAACGCTTCGACTACTGGCTCAACGTGATGCGGTACACCAGGGCGATGGGGCAGGTCAACTGCACCTGGGCCCGGTTCAACGCCGCGATGGAGGAAGTCAGGAAGCAGGAAGGCAGGGACAAGCAGAGGCAACTCGCACGGGAGGTTGTCCTGCCCATCCGCAAGGAGATTATCGCACAGGTTGCGGAAGTGCACAGGCTCCTGTTGGAGACGATCACGACCCCCGGCGGCATGGGGACGATCGCCAACTGGCAGCAGCACCTTCTGCCGGGCCTGCTCACGCAGCCGGGCAAAGAGCTGGCCGAGATTCTAGGCGAGCCCCTGCCGGCCGAGGCGGAACCGTCGGACTCGTACAGCGGTCCGGCTCGCTTGATCGTGCCGACCGTGCGAACGAGCCTGACGGCGGGGGAGGACCTGCGATTGAAAGTGATTGCCGTGGGGCGAGCGTCCTCGCTCACCCTCCACTGGCGACCGCTGGGCAAGGGCCAATTTTCGACGGTCGCTCTGGAGCACGTGGCCCGGGGCGTCTACACAGGGAAGATCCCCGCCAGTCGAATTGCAGGCAAGGACTTCGAGTACTACGTGCAAGCGTCCTTTGGCGGGAGCACGGTTCGCTTCCCGGTGACGGCCCCGACGACGAATCAGACCGTGGTTGTCATGCGAGGGATGCGCTGAGAGAAGTATCGGTGCGATCCAAGTATGGCATCTTCTTGAACAACCATTCTGCTTCTTTGTATTTGCCCGGAGTGCAGGCCCAGACGCAACTGTCGATCCAGCCTCTCCGGGCGCTTACAAAAGATGGAATTGTCGTCTTTCATTCTCCTCCAGGTTGCTGTGATCGGCTGCTCTTCGAGTTCTCCTCCGCGGCCTCGATCTCCTCCCACGATGGAGCGTGCCAGAGCTGGAGCTCGTCCTTCATGTTACGGGCGGCCAGCCATCTACCGTCGGGAGAAAAGGCTACACCACCGAAACCGGAACCCTGTCCTGGCAATGTGACAAGCTCGCGGTGAACCAGCGGATACCAGAGTTTGACCGCCTCCTGCCCGTCGCCGCCACCAGTGGCCAGGCGGCGGCCATCGGGAGAGAACGCCACCGCGTGAGCTGCCTGCACGTGGCCTTTGAACGCGTCGATCTGTTGGAACGACGAGACATCCCAGATCGCCACCGTGCCGTTGTACGCAACACTGGCGGCCCGCGTGTCATCCTGGGAAAAGGTGATTCCCGACACCATATGCCGGTGGGTATTGGTCGTTGAAGCCATGACTTCTCCCGTCTCGCCGTTCAGCCAACGCATAGCACCCGTTCCGCTACCGACAAGTAAGGCGCGGCTGTCCGCCGACAGTCCCAGCCAAGCGAAACCACCCACCCAGTAGAGAGGTCCCACCATTAGGCTGCGGACTGCTTGCCACGTGCGGGTGTCCCACCAAATGAGCTTTCCCTGGAGAGTGGCGGAGAGCAGCCATCGGCCATTCTCCCGGAAGCAGCCCAGCCACATAGGGCCATCGGGGTGATCCAGTTCCCGCACCAGACGCCGCTCGGCACAAGACCACACGCGGATCTTCCCATCCCCATTTCTGCTTACCAGCAGAGTTCCGTCTGGCGAATAGATGACCTTCGAAACGTTGACGCCCAGCGCAGAAACCTGTTCGATTTCTTGAGACGTGGCCAAGTCGAACAGGCTGACGGTCCCAGCGCGCGGCGCCGCCAAGACCCGGCTGTTCGGCGCGAAGGCATACTCACTCATATACCCACCCAACGCGATCACCCGGGGCTGCTCTTGTTCCAGACGAGGGGAAGCAGTCCAGAAGGCGACGAGCCCATCCTTCCCCGCGCTCGCCAACGTGGCCCCGTCGGGCGAAAGCGCCAGTCCATGGACTTCATCTGTGCTGCCCCGAAGAATGGCCAGACACCGCCGTTGCTCCACATCCCAAATCCGAATGGTCTGGTCGGCGCCGGTCGAGTACAGCCGCCGACTATCCGCCGAGAAGATCAAATCACATAGAAAGCGGGTATGTCCCTCCAGCGTGCCACGGGGCGCGCCGGAACCGGCATCCCAGAGCCGGATCGGACCAGATGAGTAACCGCTGCCGTTGGCAATAGTGGAACCGTCTGGTGACCAAGCTACGACCGTGATGCCTTCCGAACTGGCCTGTGGGATGTTGACGTCCGTGTTTCCGCTGGCAAGGTCGATCACTCGAAGGCTGCCATCGGCGTCCCCGGTGACCAGGTCCTTGCCGTCCGGGGAAAAGTCAAGCCAGCCTATGTACGGATGCCCTACGCTCACGCTGCGGTTTTGAAGAACGACGGTCCATCGGTCCACCTCCCACACGGTGAGTCTCCCTGCGCCGCTCAGAGTGGCGAGCCGGGTTCCATCAGGCGAGAACTTGACGTCTTGAACGCCCGGGGGAAGGGCCAGTTGGGCGACGATCTCCCATGTGCTGGTCCGCCAGACTCGGATCTGCTCCGAGGCGTCGGTCGCCAGCAGATCACCACGCGGGGAGAATGCCACAAGGTGGCCTTCCGTCGGTTGCAGCGTGATAATTCGCCTCCGGCCAGGTATGTCCCAGATCTCGACGAATTCCTCGATCCGCCCGGCCACCGCGATCATTTTGCCGTCGGGCGAATAGGCCACCGAGAAGACCTCGTTCGAGTAGCGGCAAAGCTCGTCGGTGGCGTCGCTACGGGACTCCTGCCACAGGTAACGCCACTCCCAGCCCCGCAGGTCAATTTGGCCGGGAGCGGGTCGGTGGCCGTCCAGGAGTCGCCGGGCGCGGCCCAAGTCATCCATCGCCAGCGCCTGTTGCGCGAGACTCATGTCGGAGGCGTAGGCGAGTTGTCGCATCGCTAGTTCTCTGGCTTCGGCCTGTCGGCGCAGTTGGGATTCGTTCGCCTGCAGCCGCTGCGCCTCGGCGTGCGCGTCCGTCTCTCTCTGACGCGCGTGCTCCGCTCGGAAATACATCGCAGTACTGACGACGAAGCCCAGCATGATCACCGCGCCCAGGATCAGAACTGTGGCCACCACCCCAGCGTGTCTCCACACGAACTTCTTGACTCGATACGAGGCCGTCTCCGGCCCGGCGATCAAAGGACTGCCTTTCAGGTAGTTTCGGATATCGTCCGCCAGTTCAGAGGCCGACCGATAGCGGCGGGTGCGGTCCTTACGCATCGCCTTCAGTGGAATCCACTCCAACTCCTTGTGCAGGCGTCTGGCCAGCGAGACAACGTCCGTGCGGCGGCCTTCGGCGATGCTCTTCGCTTCTTCACCCAAGGCTGTGAGACGCGTGCTGGGTGTTTTGGGCTCCTCCTGGCAGATCATCCTGCGGGTGTGGTCGAGCCCGCCTTCCCGAAGCGTCTTGGGGTCAAACGGGAGTACGCCTGTCAATAGTTCATAGAGCACCACGCCGAGCGAATAGATGTCCGAGCGCGTATCGATGTCCTGGGCTGTCAGTTCCGCCTGCTCCGGGCTGATGTACTCGGGCGTACCGACAAACTGGCCCTGCTCCGTCACGAGCGTTCGCTCGGTCAAGGGCTGGCCGAGCGCCTTGGCGACCCCAAAGTCGATGACCTTGGGCACGGCCTCGCCCTCGACGGGAATCATGATGTTCGAGGGTTTGATGTCCCGGTGGATGATCCCCTTTTGGTGAGCATGCTGGACAGCCTCGCAGACGCGCAGAAACAGAAGCAGTCTCTCCTCAATAGTCAGCTTCTGCTGGTCGCAATACCGGGTGATCGGCGAGCCCTGAACATACTCCATCACAAAATACGGCCGGCTGCTGGGCGCGACCCCGGCATCATAGACATGGGCGATATGCGGGTGGTCCATCAAAGCCAAGGTCTGCTGCTCGGCCTGGAAGCGGGCCACCACACGCTGCGAGTCCATGCCCGGCTTGATGAATTTCAGGGCTACCCGCCGCTGCACTGGGTGCTCCTGCTGGGCAAGGTACACGATCCCCATACCGCCCTCGCCGATCATCTCCAGCAGCCGATAGCGCCCAATCCGGCTGCCCGGCTGCTCCACCGCCCCCGTCAGAACCGGCGGCGGACTTGGTTCCGAGTCCTTGGTCTCGTGAAGGCCCAGGCGCAACAGCCGGTCCAGCTTCTCAGGCCGGACACCGAAGATAGAATCGCCATCTTTCATATTCGGACGCCCACAAGGGTCAGTGATGTAGCGTCTTTCTTGTCCTTCCTGTATCCGTACGCAGATGACTTCGCGCGCCGTCAAGTGCGGAGGAATCTCAGAATATCCTGCAATTCTCCTTCCACGGACTGGCCGTCGAGGACCGTCCGGCGGACGTGGCTGCGCAGGACGGTCTGGAAGTGCCGCTTGACCGTGGTGAGCATGTGGGAGACCGCAGCCTGTTTGTCGAGGCCGTAGCGCGTGCACAGCTCGCGCATCGAAGGCACCTCGTGATCCTGCAGGAGCGGGCCCAGCAGGCGGTCCCGGAAGATCAGCCAGTGGGTCTTCATCCCCTGGTTCATATAATCGGTCCGGACTTGGGTCAAGACGCGTTCCAACAGGTCGGCCTTCCACGTGTAGTTGAAACTCTCGTCCGGTTCGAGCTGGGCCACGAACTGCGGCAATTCCACGGAATCCAGGGCCTCCAGATGCACTAGACGTTCCGGCGGGATCCGCTTGCCGGCGGATTCCCTCCGTTGCTGATCGGCGAGGTACTGGCGCAAGGCGTGCAGCAGCAGCGAGCGAAAGCTGCCCCGGCTGGGATTGGCCCGCTCGAAGAGGCCGCGGTTGAGCACGACCTCGTGAAAGAAACCCTGCGTCAGGTCCTTCGCCGGCTCGTTGGCGTGGCCTCTGCGTCGCAAGTAGCAGTAAACCGGCTTCCAATACCGCTCCAGTAGCAACTCCATGAGCGCGCGGCGGGTGGCCCCTTCGGCGCCCTTAAGTTCCTCGAGCATGGACCAGTGGGTGGTCAGGAACTTCTCCTGCACACCTCCCATGCCTGTCCAATCCGGCCGTCCCATACGCCCCTCGCAGTCAGACACGGTTCCCCGACCCCGCGGGAACATCTCCCACACGACCCATCCATTATAGCGGTGAAACGTGAAAGACCATAGTTCTTTGCGGCAATTCTTCCGGACCCTGCGCGCAACGGGCTTCCATTGCGGATACGGGGACAGAAAGCAGTTCCCGCCGCCGTTGAGCCCAGCCACCCGCTTCCTGGGCCCGGCGAGCACAGCCCCCGACTCCGTATGGGCAGAAAACACGGTGTCCTATGAACTCCGCATTGTCAGAATCCGTTTCGGGTAGAAGACATCAAGGCGGTACGCGGGAACAAAGCGGGTACACACTACCGGAGCTTCTGGTGACAGTTTCCGTCATCGGAGGACTGATGGCCATCTCCTTACCCTGCATGACCGGCGTGAAGAAACGCGCGGAGATAATCGGCTGTCAGTCGAATCAACGTCAATGGGGCATCGCCTTCACCGGCGACGACGAGTCAATCAGCTATTTAGATCGGTTTCAACCCTTTTTGAGGGCGTACGCCAACTATGACAAGATGAATAGCAATTCTCTGCGCACAGATGTCAACGGCGTGTATTTGTGTCCCTCTGCCAGAAGAATCGGCAGACCGGTTCCTTCCTTGGGACCTGACTACCTGAACTTGGAAGCGTGGGATGGCAACAAGGCAAGAGCATGGGCCTATCGGTTCAGGGGTCGAGTATTCACTTCAAGCTACACTGTGAACCTCATGCGTGAGAACATGCCCTGCAGGGGAGGGGACTCCGTGGAAAGACCATCTGAAGTGCCGATATTGTTTGACAGCACATTTCGCCTGACCGGATTGGTGGAAAGCGATGATCCACCGCCCGCATACGACGATATGCCGCGGGGGATTCCCACGTACAAGGACACAAGGGCCTGTAGCGTTTGCATCGACCGCCATTGCGGAGGCATAAACGTGCTTCATCTGGATAGATCGGTGAAGAAAGTGGGGTTGAAGGAGCTATGGACTTTGAAGTGGAACGATCAGTTCGGTAAGAACGGTCCTTGGACGAACGCCGGGGGGGTACAAGCGAACGATTGGCCGGACTGGATGCGGGGCTTCAGAGACTATTAACACGATCGGGCATAGCACCGCATCGGGTATGTCCGGGGTGGCTCGAATCGGATTCTCTACGTTGATAGCAACCGGTCAGTAGACCGACCGCAGGCCCTTTGAGCTGATCTTGTCGATCAGTTCCTTGAAGTCCTTCAGGAGCACGTTGAGTTGCGTGGTGTTCTCCAGGAGGCTCTCGTAGAGCCGGCCGTCATTGATGAACCGCCCGGCGGCGCCGTCGCCGCTGTTGACCTTCTCCAGGGCCAGCCGCATCTGCGAGATCGCCTTGCTCAGCTCGGTGCTGGTGTTGAGCATCGCGACGACGAGCCGTTCGGCCTTGGCGTCGACGTTCTTGAGCGTGTCGGTCCCCATCGAGGCCAGCGAGCGGAAATCCTCCAGCGTCTTTCGGGCGTCCTGCATGGTGAGACTGGCTTCCTTCAGGGCGACGGTCAGGCTGCCGGTGGCGTCGGTGAGGTTGGCCATGGTCGCCTTGATGTTCTTCTTGTTGTCCGGATCGCCGATGACGTCGTTGGCGTTGCCGATGAAGGCGCGGATGTCCATGACGAGGTCGTTGAGCATCTGCTGGCTCTCTTCCGGGAAGAACTCGCTGGTCATGCCGGTCGAGCCCTGAAGGAGCATGCCGTTTCGGAGGAAACACGAGTAGGGATCGTTCGGGTCCTGCAGCGGAGCGGGCAGTTTGGCCGGGTCCACTTTGAGTTCAAGATAGCTGCTGCCCAAACCGCGGGTCATCAGCTTGACCTGCACGTTGCAGGGGATGTCCACGTACTTGTTGTTGATGCTCAGGATGCACAGAGTCTGGTGGTATTCTCTGCCCGTGTTCAGGTCGGTCCTGACCTCCGGCGCCATGACGTGAGTGACCCGGCCGATCTGATAGCCCGCGAAGCGGACCGGGGTGTCCTTCTCCACGCCGGGAGCGGTGGGGAACTGCACGTAGATTTCGAAAGACCGCATGCGCGTGATGGCCGTGGGCAGGTCGCCGAACTTGAAGATCATCCACCCCAGAGCGGCCAGTCCGACAATCACGAAAATGCCGACGATCACGTCCCGCCGTCTCTGGGCGGCCTCGTAATCACTCACGCCTGACTCCTTTCCATCTACTATCTAAGACTTACTATTTGCGATCTGCGAGGCGCTGTCGTTTGGCTGATTTCGCAGGCGTCAAATCGTAAGTCGTCAATAGCAGATCGTACATCCCTATGGCCTTCTTTCCATGAAGAGGTCCCGGATCGCCCGCAGGGGGTAGCCGCTTTCGTTCAGCTTCTTGATCAAGCGAATCTGCTCGATGGCTTTGCGACCGAACAACCTTCGCCCGGTCGACGTGACCGCTGTGGGCTCCAACAACCCGACCATCAGATAATATTGCAGAGACTGACGGGAAACGCCAGCTTTTTCCGCTGCCTGCTTGATGGAAACCAGTTCCTTCTCTTCACTCATGGCCGACGATCCTGGCGGTGGATTCGATTGGGGTCTGCCGCCGGGGGGCGGGCGGCGATCGCGGCAAGGGCCAGTACGGACTCCCGGACCCGCTCCATCCCCAGAGCGTGGAGAGTCCTGGCCCCTTCCGGACGCTGCTTGAGCTTTCGCGAAAGGGCCGGCGAGATCATCAGCACGTAATCGAATCCCGCGGGAATGCGATCCTGGCCGTGGCGAAAGGCCTCTCGCAGGAGCCGTTTGAGGCGGTTTCGCACCACCGCCTTGCCGCTGGATTTGCCGACCGAGACTCCCAGGCGGATGTGCCCGGACTCGTTCGGTGCGGCGTAGAGGGTCAGCAGGCTGTCCCCAGCCCGTCGGCCGCGGTCCAGCACGGACTTGAACTGTTGGTTACTCGTCAGCCTTTGGCTTTTCGGAATACTCATGAGCGTCGTGAGTATTATCGGCTTTTTGCTGACGGGACAACACCTCCGCTGCAAGCGAGCGGCGGACGGTCGGGCAATCCAGGACGCCCGCCAGCACGTCGGGCCGACCCGGCACCACCACCGGCAGGCGGTCGAGGTTGTAGCGCCGGGCCTGGCCAAGGGCCTCCGCCAGCGGCGTTTGCGGCGTCACCGTGGCGACGATCGGCTCGATGAGGTCCAGGGCGACCAGCCAGTCGTGCAATTCCTGGGTCGCGAATGTGTTCCGGATACCGTGCAGGGTGATGGCCCCGGCCAGGCGGTTTTCGCGATCGACCACCGGGTAATAGTGCGCGTCCGTTCCGCTGACGATGCGAATCACTTCCTTCAAAGACGCTCCCGCCGGGATTATCGGAACTTTCGCGTCCATGACGTCCGCGACGCGGTAGGTTTCGATCAGGTCTTCCTCGCGGACGTTCAGGCCGATCTCGCCGGCCTTCTTCACCCCGAACTTGACGAACAAGGGACCCGCGAGCTGGACGATGAACGTGGTCGAGGCCACGACGAGGATGACCATCGAACTGATCTCGGGCGTGAACCGGTGGCTGGCCAGGATGCTCAGGCCGATGGCTACGCCGCCTTGGGCGAACAGGCACAGGCCCAGGTAGTTCCGCACGCACCGGCTCGCCCCGGACCATTTGCCGCCGAGGTAGGCTCCGCCGATCTTGCCGACGCTGCGGCCCACCACGTAGGTGATCACCAGCAGCACGACGAGCATCGAGAGGCTTTCGATCTTGAGCCGGGCGCCGACGAGCACGAAGAACAGCACGTAAATCGGCGGCGCGAACCGTTTGACGATCTCGAAGGTCCGAGGACTGCGAAGAGGAGCGACGTTTACCAGGGTCAGTCCCAGGGCCATCGAAGCCAGGATCACGTCGAGTTCCAGCGCGATCGACAGGCCGATGGCCAACAGCACCGCCCCGACCGCGAACGTCAGCTCCGCGTCCTCGTCCTGCAGTCGGACCAGGATGGCCTTGAGAACGAAGCCGCCGATGCAGCCCACGACCAGCGAGACCGCCAATTCATAAGCTGTCGTCGCCAGGCCGGCTGCGATCCCGGAGCCCGCGTTGCCGGTGAGGATGCCCGCGACGCTGGTGCCGATCGCGTAGAGGGTCAACGCCAGCGCGTCGTCCAGCGCGACCACCGCGATGACCGCTGTGGTCAGGACGCCTCGCGTCTTGTATTCCCAGAGGACCTGGATCGTGGAGGCCGGATCGGTGGCCGAGGAGATCGCGCCCAGCACGACGCCCAGCGCGACGGACATGCGGAGGTCGTGCGTGAACAGGTAGGCCAGCAGGATCGTCGCGCCGGCGACCAGCGTGAAGGCCGCAACGCCTTCGGCCACGAGGATCGCGGTGAATTGCCTGCCGTACTTCCTCAGGATTTCGAGCTTCAACTCGCCGCCGATGAGGAAGCCGATGATCCCCAGCGCGAAGTAGTTCAGAGGCTCGACCGCCTGGACGACGTCCTCGGAGACCAGTCGCAGACCGCTTTGGCCGATGAACAGGCCGATGAGGATCGAGCCGATGATCTGGGGGATGCGAAACCTGCGGAAGATCCGGGCGCCGACGGTCCCGCCGAACACGGCAACGCCCAGCAGCAACAGCACGTTCAAATGCCGGCTGGGATCGGGGCTCGCGTCCAGTAGGATCGATGATATCGGGTTCACGATGTAAGCGAGTCCTTGATGCTTCGCAAGGTTCGCATCCGTTCGTTCTCGTGCGTTCGTTGCGCAGGGGAGAGCCCTGGGCTCGCCAGGTTCTTCGCGGTCTTGTCCAGCAGGGACTGCACCGCTTCACTCGTGACACCGTGCAGAGCCAGGACGCTGTACGCGATGACCGTCACCGAGTTTTCCGCCACCAGCGCAAAGCCTCCGTCGATGAAGAACTCCAGGTCCGCCGTCGAACTGGCGGTTTCGGAGCTTTCGGCGGGCAGTTGCGCGACCTTCATAATGCCCAACCCAAGCTGGCTGAGCATCGGCATGTGATCGACCAGGACGCCGACCTGTCCGTCATGGGCGGGAAAGACGACCGACCCGGTCCGGCAGTCCAACAGCTTGCCCATCGGGCCGATCAATTCGCAGTGAAAGGTCTTCTGTTCGGTGCTCACCATCGGCGCACATCATTACCTGATGAAATCCGAAATTCAAAGCTCGAAATCCGAAACAAATCCGAAGCACAAAACCCAAATGACCGAAACGCTGTCGCCGGCCGGGAGTCTCGTTTTGGATTTCGGATTTTGGCCATTCGTCTTTGTTTCGAGTTTCGAGACTTGGATTTCGAGTTTATCTTTGTGTCAGTGTCTTGGCCTTCTGGGCCGCTTCTTCGACCGAGCCGACGTACATGAACGCCTCCTCCGGCAACTGGTCCCACTTGCCTTCGCAGATCTGCCGGACGCTCTCGATCGTATCGGCCACGCTCACGTACTTGCCTTCCTGGCCGAGGAATTTCTGGGTCACGAGGAACGGCTGCGAGAAGAACCGTTCGAGCCGCCGGGCGCGGGCCACCGTCGTCTGGTCCACCTTGCTCAACTCGTCGATGCCCAGGATCGCGATGATGTCCTGGAGCTCGTTGTACCGCTGGATGTACTCCAGGACGGTCTGGGCGGTGTCGTAGTGGGCTCGTCCGACGATGTTCGGGTCGAGGATGCGGGAAGTGCTCTCCAGCGGATCGACCGCGGGATAGATTCCCTTCTGGGCGATCGCGCGTTTGAGCACGACGAAGGAGTCCAGGTGCGCGAACGTCGTCGCAGGGGCGGGGTCCGTCAGGTCGTCGGCCGGCACGTAGACCGCCTGGACCGAGGTGATCGAGCCGGTCTTGGTGGACGCGATGCGTTCCTGGAGCTGGCCCATCTCCGTGGCCAGCGTGGGCTGATACCCCACCGCCGACGGGATGCGCCCCAGCAGCGCGGAGACTTCCGAACCCGCCTGGGCGAAACGAAAGATGTTGTCGATGAACAGAAGGATGTCGCCGATCCCGCTGTCGCGGAAGTGCTCGGCGATGGTCATTGCCGACAGGGCCACCCTCAAGCGAGATCCCGGCGGCTCGTTCATCTGTCCGAACACCAACGCCGTGTGGTCGAGGACGGTGTCGTCGGCGCCGGGGATCGTGGTCCGCTGCATCTCCAGCCACAGGTCGTTGCCCTCGCGGGTTCGCTCGCCCACACCGGCAAAGACGGAGTACCCGCCGTGACGGGTGGCGATTCGCGCGATCAGTTCCTGAATGACGACCGTCTTGCCGACGCCGGCCCCGCCGAAAAGGCCCGTCTTGCCGCCTCGGACGAAGGGACACAGCAGGTCGATGACCTTGATGCCGGTCTCGAACATCTCGCTCTGCGCGGTCAGATCCATCAGGCGAGGCGGTTCGCGGTGAATCGACCGGGTGGTCTTGGCGTCGATGGGACCGCGGTTGTCCACGGACTCGCCGAAGAGGTTCAGGACGCGCCCGAGGGTCTCTTTGCCGACCGCGACCTTCAGGGGGCTGCCGGTGTCGATGACTTCCGTGCCTCGTCGCAGGCCCAGCGTGCTGCCCAGCGCGACGGCGCGGACTCGGCCGCCGCCGAGGTGCTGCTGCACTTCTCCGCGGAGCATCTTGGGCCGGCCGTTGAAATCATAATGGATCTCCAGGGCGTGGTTCAGCGACGGCACCTGTTCCGGCGAGAACCTCGCGTCGAAGACGCTCCCGATGACCTGTGTGACTTTTCCTGTGTTCACTCCAACGTCCCCATTCCACTGACGATGTCCAGCAATTCGGACGTAATCTGACTCTGACGCGCGCGGTTGTAGTCGGTCGTGAGCCGGTGGATCATGTCCTCGGCGTTCTCCGTCGCGCTTCGCATGGCCACCATCCTGGCCAGATGCTCGCTCAGGGTGGCGTCGAGGAAGCAACTCTGCATCGAATAGTGCATGAGCATGCGCGCCAGGCTCTCGACGATCGCGTTGCCCGACGGCGACAGGTGGAAGTCCTCGAACGTCAGGTCCCACGGCCAGATCACCTGGGCCCGCGTCGTCAGGTCGTCCACCAGCTCCGGCAGGGGCAGGATCGTCAGCGTCTGCGCGTGCTGGCTCGAGGCCGAATAGAACCGCATATAAACGATGCCCAGGGAGTCGAGGCTCCCGGACATGTACTGATCGATGAACTCGTCGGCGATCGCGCGGATCTGCAGGTCGCCGGGCATTTCTTCGAGGTCCGTGTACACCTTGGCCGGAGTCAGGCCGTGAAAGTGCAGAACGGTTTCCAGCCGGCCTCGCGGCATGTAGATGTCCAGCTTCCTGCCGCGGGCCCTGGCCTGTTGCACGTGGACCTCCAGCAGGCGGAAGATCTCCGAGTTGTACGAGCCGCACAGGCCTTTTCGCGAGCCGATCACGAGGATGGCCGTCCGACCCGATGTGTTCTCCTTGAGCAATGGATGATCGATCGGATGCTCCGGCGTCGCCAGCAGGTACGCGATCCGAGCCAGCGCGTCGCGGTAGTCCCCCGTCAGGGCCCATCGGCCCGAATAGGACTTGTACCGGGCCGAAGAGATCATCTCCAGCGTCCGGGTCATCCGGGCGATGCTGTCGACCGCCTTGCGGCGAACATAGATCTGCCTGATCGATGCCATAAAGGCAAGAAAACTCGAAATCCGAATTTCGAAATTCGAAACAAATTCAAAACGCTAGAAAACCCAAATGACCGAAACGCTGTCGCAGACCGGAGCTCTCGTTTTGGAATTTCCTGATCTTGAACATTCGAGCTTGTTTCGGATTTCGGATTTCGTGCTTACTTCTTGTATACGTCCTTGTACTCTTGAATGCTCTCGGCGATTTTCGCCGAAAGCTCGTTGCTGAGCTTGCCGGTTGTGTTGATCTCGCCGATCCGGTCCGGATACCGCTCGTTGATCCATCGCAGCATGTCCGCGGCAAAGCCGCTGACGGCCTCGACGGCGACGTCGTCCAGCAACCCGCTCGAACCGGCCAGGATCGCGACCACCTGCTCGCCCACGGACATCGGCGCGAACTGCGGCTGCTTGAGCAGCTCGACCATGCGGTTGCCTCGTTCGAGGCGCCGCTGCGAGGCGCGGTCGAGCTCCGTCCCGAGACGGGCGAAGTCCTGGAGTTCATAGTAGGCCGCCAGGTCGATCCGGAGCTTGGCGGCCACCTTCTTCATCGCCTCCACCTGAGCGTCGCCGCCGACCCGGCTGACGCTGACGCCGACGTCGATCGCCGGGCGGACGCCCGCGTGGAACAGGTCCTTCTGCAGGTAGATCTGGCCGTCGGTGATCGAGATGATGTTGGTCGGGATATAGGCGGAGATCTGGCCTTCGAGCGTCTCGACGATCGGCAGGGCGGTCAGCGAGCCGGCGCCGAGCTCTTCGGAAAGCTTGACGCTGCGCTCGAGCAATCGGCTGTGCAGATAGAAGATGTCGCCGGGATAGGCCTCGCGTCCCGCGGGCCGGCGCAGCAGCAGGCTGAGCTGTCGATACGCGACCGCGTGCTTGCTCAGGTCGTCGTAGACGCACAGCGTGTCGCGATGCTTGTCGTACATGAAATGCTCTGCGACCGCGCAGCCGGCGTAGGGCGCGATGTATTGCATCGGGGCGCTGTCGGCGGCGGAGGCCGCGATCACGACCGTGTATTCCATCGAGCCGTATCGTCGCAGAGTCTCGATCACTTCCGCGATCGTCGAGTCCTTCTGCCCGATGGCCACATACACGCAGACGACGTTCTTGCCTTTCTGGTTGATGATCGTGTCCAGGGCGATGGCGGTCTTGCCGGTCTTGCGGTCGCCGATGATGAGTTCGCGTTGTCCGCGTCCGATGGGGATCATCGAGTCGATGCTCTTGAGCCCGGTCTGGAGGGGCTGGCGGACGGGCTGGCGATGCGCGATGCCCGGGGCTTCGGACTCGATCAGGCGCGTCCCGGCGGTCTTGATCGGCGGACCGCCGTCCAGGGGCAGGCACAAGGGCGTCAGGACTCGGCCCAACAGATCCTCCCCGACGGGCACGGCCATCAGCTTGCCTGTGGAGCGGACGTCCGAGCCCTCTCTGACCTTGGTGTAGTCCCCATAGATGACAGCGGCCAGCGAGTCCTCCTCGAGATTGAAGATCTCGCCGACCGTGTCGCCCTCGAACAGGAGCATTTCGCCTGCCTGGGCGTCCTGGAGCCCATAGATGCGGGCGATCCCGTCGCCGACCTCGACGACCCGGCCGACCTTGGCCACGTCGAGTCGCGCCTCATACTGGCTGATCTCCTGCTTCAGGATGCCGGTGATTTCGCTGATGTCGATCTTCATAGAGCCTGCTGTCTTCTTTCAGGATGAGTGATCCGCTCGACGGTTCGCAGGAGCCGGCCCCGGACGGAGTTGTCCAGCATCCTGTCGCCGTGGCGGAAGATGACGCCGCCGAGGATGGAGGGGTCCACGTGCACGTCGAGATCCACCTTTATGTGCATCGCAGCGGCCAGATCCTGAGCGAGCGTGGTCTTCTGGTCCTGGCGCAGGGGACGCGACACGATGGCTGTCACGGTCTGATAGCCGCGATGGATGCGGTAGAGCTGTGTGTACCGGTCGATGATCTCCGGGAGGAACGCGCCCCGGTCGTGGTCGATGAGCACCGACAGGAAGTTGAGCGTCAGGTCGTTCAGACGGCCCGCAAGGGCCTTGCGGAGAAGATCGCGCTTGGTCTGCTCGGCGAAGTACGGCGAGGCCAGAAACGCCTGGAAACACGGTTCCCGCTCCAGCACCGCGGCCACAGCCTCCAGGTCCTCCTCCACGGCGTCGATGATCGCGGACTCCCTGGCCAGATCCAGCAGACTCTGGGCGTAGGTCTCGACGATCCGGGCCGCGACGCCGCTGGTCATTGGAGTCCTCCGTTCCTGCGGATGTGGGCGACCGCTTCGTCGATGAGCCGCTGGTTGTCCTTTTCGGTCAAGGTTCTCCCGAGCACCTCGCTGCCCACCTGCAGCACGATGTCGCTCGCCTGTCTCCACAAGTCGTCCACCGCGGCCGTCCGCGCGCTGGCGATCTCCTCGTGCGCCCGCCGGCGGATGGTTTGCGCTTCCTCCCGGCTCCTCTCGGCCACCTGCTGTTGATGCCGCTGCGCCTGCTCGGTAGCCTGGCGGACGACGGACAAACCCTGCTGCCTGTAGTCGTCGAGCAAGTGCTCCGCTTTGACGCGAGCGTCTTCCGCGGACTTCAACTGCTCTTCGATGTGACTCTGGCGTGCGTTGAGCCCGTTGAGCAGAGGCTTCCAGGCGTACTTGCCCAGCACGACCATCAGAAGCACGAAGGCCGCAATGGTCCAGAGCGAATCGCCGAGCGCGCCGCTGAAGAGGCCGGAGTCGGAACCTTCTGCGTGTCCGGCTTCCTCCGCCCATGCGAGGCCGCACGACAGAGCCAGGATGACAACCGCACAGAATAGCGATGTCTTGACCATGGTCGTTCGATCCTGTCTCAGTGCAGCCAGAAAACCGCGAGGAAGCAAATCAGCAGCGCGAAGAACGTCACGCCTTCGATCAGCGCCGCCGCGATGATCATGCTCATGAAGATGCGTCCGCCGGCCTCGGGCTGGCGGGCGATCGATTCGACGGCCTTGCCCCCGATGATGGCGACGCCGATCGAGGCGCCGACGATGATCACGCCGGCGGCGAGGACCGCCCCGAAGATCGCCCACGAGACCGACGATGGGCCGTTCATTGCCAGAACAGAAGACATCATGCTAATCATTTCGAAGCCTCCAAGACTGTACTAATGCTCCGAGCCGGTGGCCAGCGCGATATACATCGCGGTCAGGAACGTGAAGACGTACGCCTGGATGAAGGCCACCAACAGCTCGAGAAACGACAAGGCGACACAAGCGACCACCGAAACCGACGCGACGCCGAGGTTCTTGAAGATGAACACCAGGCCCAGGATGGTGCCCAGGACCATGTGTCCGGCGACGATGTTGGCGAAGAGTCGAATGGCCAGCGAGAACGGCCGGACGACGGCGCCCAGCAGTTCCAACGGGTAGATCAACGGCATCAACCACATCGGCGCCGGCGGGGCCAGGTGGGCGAAGTAGCCGGCCAGACCGTGCCGGCGGATGCCGTACGCATGGGTCATTACGAACGAGACGACCGCCAGAGCGCCGGTGATCCAGATGTTCGCGGTGGCGGGGCCCCCGAAATGGCTGCGTCTTCCCGTGATCAGGCCGACGAATTTCTCGATCGGGACCATCGCCACGAGGTTCAGCGTCAGGATGAAGAAGAACGCCGTCCAGAGAAAGCCGATGTAGATATCGGTTCGATCACCCAGCAGGGGGCGGGCCATCTGCTCCCGCAGGAACACGCAGACGGACTCGACGAGGTTCTGAAGGCCTTTGGGCACCCGCTGTGGGGACCGAGCGGCCAGGGGAAGGCCGACCAGCAGAATCAGGGTCGCGACAACGACCATGGCCGCGTGGTTGCTCACCACCACGAGGGAATCGCCCAGGTGGAAGGTCAACACCGGCACCGCCGTGATCGGTTCGAGCGGATTGAGCTCCGCCAGAATCCTCATATCTATTGCATCCGTAACCACGTCATTTCACATTTCGAATGGTCCGCAAGCGTTCTGCAGGCGGCACATCGAACAGTTGAACAGATCCGTGCGAGGGGGATCGCGCTGGGGGCACGGTGTTTCCGAGTATACGAAGGGAACGAGCATACCCTGCGAATCGGGCAAATGCAAGTGCGAAGATGAGATTCGGATGCAGAATTCTGAACGTTTCGATCGCGGACCCGCGAAAGAGGAAGGTGGCACGGAAGGTCCTGTCCGACCGTGCCACCGAGGCTCGCGAGTTCCCAGCGGTCCGCCTCTTGCGAGGACGAATCCCCTGGGGCTACTTCTTGTCTACGGTCGTGCCGGGCCAGGTGTCGGTCCGGAACGGCGAAGCCGGCAGACCGGCCTTGTTGTATAGATTGCAGATGGGATTATCGGCCCATGCATAGCGCACCGCCAGCGGGTTGGGGACCTCGCTGCTGGCGACGACGACCGTGTTGCCTTCGATCTTGGCGTCGGCCCAGACGAACTTGCGGTCCTCGCCGGCGATGGCAAAGCCCTTGAGAGGCTCGCCGCCTTTGGCGACCAGTCCGCCGTCGCAATGGTCGAAGTGCAGGACGATCTTGTTGCCGCTCCTCTCCATGGATTTGTAGAGCGGACCGGAATAGACCACGTCCTTGTCGTAGGCCTTCGCCAGGGCCCACAGGGCCAGACGCTTGCCGACGTCCTGCTTGTTCTTCGGGTGGATGTCCTTGGCGTCGCCAATATCGATAATCACGGCCATACCGGTGTTGGGCATGTCCAGCGTCATGGTCTGGGCTTCGCGCAACTCCGCCCAGGCGCTCTCGCCCGGCTCATCCCTGACCGCCATGAAATTCGCCAACTGCACGAACAGGAAGGGGAAATCGCCCTGGCCCCAGTTGTTCCACCAGCTCTTGATCATGGTGGGGAACAACTCGCGGTATTGGTAGGCCCGGCCGGCGTTCGATTCGCCCTGATACCAGATGGCGCCGCCGACCACAAAGGGGATCAGCGGGGCGATCATCCCATTGTAGAGGCCCGCCGGGGAATGAGGATGGCCGGGACCGAACGGGGCCCCTGGTCGGTTGCCGGGGGCGGGTTTTCCTTCTGCCTTGGCCTTGGCGGCAGCCTCGTTCCATTTTCCGGTGTCTTCCTTGAACTTCGCCAAGGCCTGGGGATAGGCTGCCACTGCGTCCTTGTATCGTGTCAGGATGGGCTCGAAGTTCGGGTTCTCCTCCAGCATGGGCATGCTCGTCCACGCCTCCGCCGGGGTGCCTCCCCACGACGTGTTGATCAACCCGATGGGCTGGTCCAGCGTCTGATGGAGTTCACGACCGAAGAAGTAGGCGACTGCGGAAAATCCCGGGATGGTCTCGGGACTGCACTCGACCCATTTGCCCTTGCAGTCTTCCTGTGGCTGATCGGCAACCGCCTTCTCGACCGTGAACAGGCGGATCTTCGGATATTTTGCGTTGGCGGTCTCCACCTCGCTGTTGGCCGAGTTTCGGACGGACCACTCCATGTTGGATTGGCCCGAGCAGACCCAGACATGTCCGGCCAGGACATTCTTGATCGAGACGGTGTTCTTGCCTTCCAGGGTGATCGTATACGGCCCACCGACCGCCGGAGCGTTCATGGCGAATTGCCAGTTGCCGGTCTCGTCGGCCTGGATGGGCCACTTGGCGTCTCGCCAGCTCACGGAGATCTTGATCTCCTCGTTCGGATCGGCCCAGCCCCACAGGCGGACCCGGTCGCCCGTCTGAAGGACCATGTTGTCTCCGATGATCGCGGGCAGGCGGATGTTCGCCAGGCAGGTCGTCGCGGACATCGCGGCGGCCGTGCACAGGACGAGGACCAAGAGGCGGGAGGAAGCGATCCATTTCATACGCATCTGTCTACTCCTTCATCTGCGGATTGTTCCGGCGCCGAAAGCCGCTCTCGAATGACATGGGCCCCCGGCTCCAACAGTCGCACACAATCTTCTATTATACTCCTGCGTGACGGTCCAGTAAAGACCAAACCCGCTCTGTCGTCCCCTGCGACGCTCCGCTTTCGCGGGCGCTCGGCTGCGGTCGTTCGTTTGACCGAGACCTCCGGATTCGGTACAATATCGATATCTTCTTCACGGAGGATCGCGTGGGCCAGGGAGCGGCAGACTCCGAATCATGGGCGAACGCGGGTTGTGCGATCGTCGCGGGAAGGCTGCGTCATGCGGGTTTCAACCCTCGGTCTGGTGTCGCTGTGTCTGGCCGTGCTGGCCGGGAAGTCCTCCGCCGGACTGATCGCCAACGGCAACTTCGAGTCCGGCGACGGGGGATTTTTCACCGAGTACGTCTACACTTCGGATCTAACCTCCCCCGGCACGGTCGTCGTGGGCTTCGATCCCTGCGACCATCATCCCCTGGCGGCTTCGTACGGCGACCACACGTCCGGCCTGGGCCGGATGCTGATCGCCAACGGCTCCACCAGCGGCAACGCGGCGGTCTGGGAACAGACGATCTCGATCTCTCCGAACACCGAGTACGCGTTCTACTATTGGCTGTCGACCTGGACTCCCAGCACGATCCAGCAGACCCAGATCCGGTGTCTTTTCGACGGTATCCGAACGGGTCCGGCGGGTTTCACCTCCCCCGACGCGGGGGACTGGACCGTCGTCCTGTTCCGCTGGAAATCCGGGTCCGCGTCGCAGGTGAACATCCGTCTTGTGGATCGCACAGGCACGGTCGAAAACAACGACTTCGCACTCGACGACATCGGCATGCTCGCCACCGGAGGGAACAACGTCCTGCTGACCTCTTCGACGCTGGGCGGTTCGGTCTATTCCCCCGGCGAAGGGGCCTTTCTCTATCCGCCCGATGAGACGGTGGCCCTCGAAGCCAAGTGCGATCCCGGCTACGAGTTTGCCGGCTGGGCCGGCGAGTTCTCCGATCCCGGCGTGAGGATCTGGACGCAGATGGACACGGATCGCGTCGCGACAGCGGTCTTTCGCAAACTGGACTACCCGGTGACGATCCGGGCCTCCGCGGCCTTGCCGAACGAATTCGCTTTCTGCGTCGATTCCTCGGACCGGTTGGCGGCCCTCGTGGGAGCCATGGAGTCCCAGACGCCAAACGGTCTGGTGTTGGGCGAACGCTACGGTTTGTGTGGCACGACGTACCGATTTCCTGTGTTTCGTCCTGCCGCCGGGATCGAGGGGGTTTCGCGGATCGTGGTCAACGTCTACGGTTCCATGACTTCCTCGGGTCCGACCGTTTGGATCGCAGGTTCCGGGCCGCACCGTCCGATCGCGGGAAACGTTCGTGTCGCATTCGGTCCGAGCAAGACTCCCGAACTGCTGGAGGATTCGAAAGAGCCTGTGTACTGGCTGCCCGTCCGAGTCGATGCGGCCATGGGGGGCTGGGACCTCGCGTCGGTTCACGTCTCCTACGAGTGCCCAGGGATTCCCGAAGCCCAACTCCGACGATTCCACGACCATTTCAGCGTCTATGAGGCGCTGGAGCGATACGCGCGGGATCAGGCGATCCGGGACTTGTACACCCTGGGAGGGGTCGGGCAATCCGTCTGTGAGGCGACAGCGCAAACCGCGGCCCTGGCGGAAGATCGGGCCGACACGGGCGGCACGGCCGTCGTCGTTGATCTCCACAGTTGGATGAATCGATGGCGGCTGCCGCTGGATTCGGGCGATCTGGCGGCTCTGGCCGCGTGCGATACGAAGCCAATCGTGTCTTGTCTGGATCGCGCCGTTTCCAGCGGCCGGTCGCACGTCTTCGCCTATGCGGCGGCTCTGAGCGATGGAATTCTCTCCTGGGAGGAAGTATCGCTGCTCAACGTGGGATTGGCGGAATGGCGGGCCGACCTGTCTGCGCTGGAGGCCACAATGGAGAGCGTTCTTGAGTTCCTGTGTGTTGTTGGCGGCTCCCAGGATGGCTCTCGCCGCACGGCTGCCGAGACGACGATTCTCGCCATGTCGCCCTGGATGGGAGCGAAGCCGGACGTCTCGGGACGCTGGACCGTGCCGACCTCGACGTACCTGGGGCAGGTCATCCGGGGCCTTCAGGAGTTCGAAGCACAATAGCGGGTGATTTGACCGGCCAATCCCGGCCAGCGGTCACAGGCGGGGCAGTTGAACGACGACCGACGTGCCGGCCTGTGGATCCGACGTGACGGCTATCTCCCCGTGGTGCCGCTGGACAATCTGGTGGACGATGGCCAAGCCCAGGCCCGCGCCGCCGCAATCCTGAGACCGCGAGGGATCGACCCGGTAGAAGCGGTCGAACAGGTGGGGGAGACTCTCGGAGGGGATCGCGCCGCCCTGGTCGTGGACGCAGGCCGTTGCCCATGGACCGGGCCCGTCCCGCACTTCGATGCGGATGGTTCCTTGAGGGGGTCCGTACCGAAGCGCGTTGTCCAACAGATTGGTGAAGAGCTGTCGAAGTTCGTCTTCATCGCCTCCGACGGCGACCGCTGAGCCGTTCTCGAACACGACATGGGCGCCCTGTTTCTCCGCGCGATCGTCATAGACCTCCGCGAGGGACTGCAGCAGGACATCCAGACGAACAGGCGTCGGATGGGCGACCTCGTCGACAGCGTCCAGCCGGGCCAGAGCCAGCAATTGCGACACCAGTTGCTCCATGCGACCGATGTCCCGCAAGGCGTCGTCCACGCCTTCCACATATTCCTCGGTCGTGCGGGGTTTCATTCGCAGGGTCTGGAGCGTGCTCTTGATGATCGCCAGAGGCGTGCGCAATTCGTGCGTGACGTCGGCGGTGAGCTGCTCCTGTTGCTCCACGGCCTTGTTCAGACGCACGAGCATTCCGTCCAACGCCGATTTGAAGGGCTGCAATTCCGTCGTGACCGCGTCCATCATTTGGGTTTCCTGCCGCAGACTGCGGTGCGTAATCTGATCCAAGTGCCGGCCGACGATTGAAATCGGCCGTAATCCCCAGGAAACGATCCGAGGCACCAGCAGCAGGGCGGCCAGCATCATGCCTCCTCCGAGCACCAGCAGGAGTCGAAGAAACTCCCCAACTTCGTGATACACCTGATCGCTCGAACGGGCGACCAGGATGTTCACGACCTGCTGATCGGCAACCTGACGCATCCACAGGACGCGGAGCCAATGCGTTCTGCGTGGCGCGGGGTAGCCGACGCTGTTGAACAGGCTGAGTTCGCCCACCTCGGGTCGTTCCTCGTCCGGCGGGTGAAGGAATCCTTCGGGCAAACGCTCTCTCGTCGAATCCGTGGCGAACAGGTCTTTCTCCTCCCCGTCCACCCAGACGCGGCCTTGGCCGGCATAGCCCGGGCGGTCAGAGCCGAAGATGGCCCTCATCTCGACTTCGAAGTCCTCGTGGTCCTTCTCATCGAGCTGGGCGCGGACCCCCTCGGCCATGGCTCGCAACGTCGCATCGACGTTGTCCATGAGGGACTCCTTGAACTCCACGTAGGCCGCGACGGACAAGACCGTGATGATGACCAGCATCAGGAGGGATATCAGCAGCGACAATTGCAGTCGGATCGACAGCGGTTTCACGCAGGCGTCTCCTGAATCACGTAGCCCAGTCCTCGGACGGTGTGAATCCCGACCCGTTGGGAACCCGTGTTCAATTTCCTCCGCAGGGCGGAGACGTGGACTTCGACCACGTTGGAGAAGCTCTCCGCGCCGAAATCATAGAGGTGTTCGAGGATCTCGGTCTTGCTGACGATCTGGCCGGCCCGCAGGACGAGGTATTCGAGGAGTCGATATTCCATGGCGCGCAGGGATATGCGCCGGTCTCCCAGCATCACCGTGCGGCTGGACACGTCCACCGACAGGTCGCCCACGCGGAGGATCGGATCGGGACGGTCGTAGGTTCGACGCACCAGCGCCCGACAGCGGGCAAGGAACTCCCCGATCTCGAAGGGCTTGGTCATATAGTCGTCGCTGCCGCAGTCCAGACCCCGGATGATGTCTTCGGTCGTGTCTTTGGCCGTGAGGATCAGCACGGGAACCCTGCAGCCCTGTCGTCGCAGGCTCTTGAGGATGTCCAGTCCGCTCACTTTGGGCAACATCAGATCGAGGATGATCAGGTCGTAGGGATTGGAGAGAGCCTGGTGCCGGCCATCCTCGCCGTCGGCGGAGATATCGACGGCATAGGACGCTGTCTCTTTGAGCGCCTTGGCGATGTTGCGCGCCAGCCTGGCTTCGTCTTCGACAACCAACACTCTCATATTCCGATGTCGTTTCTCCCGGTTCTCAGGCGCCGTTCTGATGATCTCAACATCCGATAGCGACCATTGTACTGGTTGTAGGCGACGGTGCAACTTCGGTTCAGGGGAACGCCAATTTGCCCCTGGGTTTTCAGGTTCCGTTCAGGTTTCCCCGGTATGCTGGAACAATAGCCTGTCGATTTGGCTCGGGGGACGCGAGGACAGCGGATCCCCGGCGACCGGCGAGTCTTGGGGTGAGGCCATGGAACGGGTGGCTCAAGAATCACGGACGTCCATCATGCAGGAACACAGCCTATGACGTCGAATGGGGAATCGGGGGTGAGAAACGAACACTCGCCCGAGGCCATCTATCAGAGACTGTCGGATCGGTACGATATCGAGCGGTCGCAGCAGTATTTCACCAAGCATCGAACAGGCTTCTTCCGGAGGCTGTCGACGTGGCGCGATCTGTCGATCGCCCGTCAGGCGTTGGCGCTGGCGGGAAACCCCGAGGTCGTGCTGGATCTTCCATGCGGCGCCGGGCGGTTCTGGCCTCTGCTGGCGGAAAGGCCGGATCGCAGGATTCTGGCCGCCGACAGCAGCGAGGAAATGCTCCAGGTGGCCGCGCAAATGCAGCCCAGGGAGCTGGTCGAACGGGTGGAACGGTTTCAGTGTTCCGCCTTCGACATCAAGCTCGACGACGGCTCGGTGGACAGTATCTTCTGCATGCGGCTGCTTCATCACATCGCGGAATCCTCCCACAGGGTGGCCATGCTCAAGGAGTTTCACCGGGTGACCCGAGACTCGGTCTGCATCTCCCTGTGGGTCGATGGCAACCTCAAGGCGCGTCGGCGCAGCAAGGTGCAGGCCCGCAGACCGCAAGAAGACCACCACAGTCGCCATGTGGTGAAACGTCGGATCGTGGAGGCCGAGTTCCGGCAGGCGGGATTCCGGATCGAGGGTTTCGTTGATTTTCTGAGGTTCTACTCCATGTGGCGAGTCTACGTTCTGCGTAAGGAGTAGAATCGTGAAGGCGATCAGCGTCGTTTCCGACTGCGACCGCGAGATCCTGGCGTACAACGGCCTCGGCACCTTTGAAGCCCTCTGGAGTCTCGAACGCAAATGGTACGAGGAGCCCAACTGCCGCAGGCACGGATGGAGCGGAGTGTCGCGCCACGTCCTGAGAAGCCCGCAAGGGGGGACCCTGACGGTCTTCGTCAAGCGTCAGCAGAATCACAACTTCAGATCTCTGCGTCATCCGCTTGGCGGACTTCCCACCGCCTACAGGGAATACAGGAATCTTTGCAGACTGAAGCGGTATGGATTGCCCTGTCCGGAGTTGGTCTTCTACGGGCATCGCCACGCCGGCGGGCAATGGCAGGCGGTTCTCGTGACCCGGTCGCTGACAGGCTACAGGCCGCTGGAGGATTGCCTGAATTCGATCCGACCCGATGACGGCGGCGCAAGGGCGGCGATGCTCGCTTCCGTGGCGGAGACGCTCAGTCGTATCCATCGTCGTCACTTGCGGCATGGCAGCCTCTACGCCAAGCACATTCTCGTCCAGGACCGCAATCAGGGCGGCCCGAGTCATGAAGCATGCCGATTCCACTCGGCTGTGATCGACCTTGAGAGAATGCGAACGCACTTTCCGCTGTTTCGGCTGGCTCTCTGCGACCTGGATCAGTTGTATCGACGGTGGCGTCGCGGAGAGGGCGACTGGGAAATGTTTGCCGACTGCTACCTGGCTCGCATGGAATTTGGCGTTCTGAGCCGGAGAGTAAAGGCCGCCGTCCTGGGGAGAAACGAGTCCTGTGGAAAGGAAGCCGATTCTTGCGTAGAGGGATTTCCCGTCGGAATGGACACGACACCCTCCGGCCAGGGGACCCACACGGTCAGGCCGGCCGTCTGAGAAGCCGCATCCTGCTGTCTTTCGCACCCTATGGGTCGCAGGGCCTCCGGAGGTCGAAATTTGCATTTGGGGCTTTACTGCGTGGCGACGCCGGGGTATAGTGACCGCTTCGGAACTTGTGTGGGAGCCCGGCGACTCTCTGATGCGGCAGTGTCTTGCGCTCGTTGAGGTCGGTTGGGGCCCTTGTCAAGGAGGTTTCGTTCATGGCCATGAGAAATCGACACGGCATTTATTGGATTACAGCCCTGTTTCTGGCGGTTGTGCTGGTTTTGGGCGTTCTTCACGGCTGCAAACGGCAGCAGGAAGAGCCCAATCAACCGGTTTCGCCGAACAATGTGACCGCGGCGCCGGCCGCTCGGACTGCCCCTGCAGACCCGATCCAGGCCGCGGCCAGCTTATTCCGCGAGCCCAAAGCCAGTCTGCAGGCGATCATCAACGGCGCGACGCAGAGATGGGATGCCATCGCCAGGGAGTCGTGGGGCACGCTGGCGCCGGATTTCACCTTGACGGACCTCGACGGCGTTTCGCACAAGCTCAGCGAGTATCGCGGCAGGGACGTCATCTTGGCCTTCTGGGTGACGACGCACACACCATGCAAGCTGCAAATCCCGGCCTTGAAAGAACTTAGGACGAGTTATGCGAAGGACAAGCTGGCGATTCTGGGCATCTCGAACCAGACGGCAGGCGTGGTCAAAGAAGTCGCGACCGAGCAGGGGATCAACTACACGGTCCTCCTGAACCCTGGCTCGCTGGCTGCGCCGTATCGCGAGATCGGCCAGTATGTGCCCAGTTGCCTGTTCATCGATCCCGAGGGTCGGATCAAGCTGGCGATTCGGGGAGTGGTCCCGGTTGCCGACGCCAAGGCGATCCTCCAGGCCCAGTAAAAAATCTGCCTAAATGGGCTGGACAAGGCGGCCTTCTGTCGCTATAGTACTTGGTTTACGCGGTTTTGGATTTGGTGACGTTTGGCGTCCTGCAAGGGTGAGAACCGGGTTTCGCAGGGCTCCGCAGAGAAAGCAGAGGTACTGAGCCATGGCACATAAAAAAGGACAAGGTTCTTCGAGAAACGGTCGCGACAGCAATCCGCAGTATCGCGGCGTCAAGCTGTGCGGCGGCCAGTCGGCCAAGATCGGGTCGATCCTGGTCAAGCAGTGCGGCACGAAGTTCTTCCCCGGCGAGAACGTCGGCATGGGCCGGGATTACACGTTGTTCGCCACCGCCGAGGGGCGGGTGCAGTTCAACGGCAGGAAGGTCAACGTCCTCTGATCGACGGGACCTGCGTGTTGGATATTCGAGGGATGGTCGCACGGCCATCCCTTTTTTTGTAGGTGGCCGATGTTTGTAGATGAAGCCGAGATTCATGTCAAGGCCGGCGACGGCGGCAACGGGTGCGTCAGCTTCCGTCGGGAGAAGTTCGTCCCCAAAGGCGGCCCCGACGGCGGCGACGGCGGCAACGGCGGCGACGTGTATTTCGAAACCCTCGCAGACAAAGACACGCTCCTGGACTTCGCAGGCAAGCATCATTGGAGGGCCGAGAGCGGCAACGCCGGCGAGGGCAGCGGCAAGTCCGGCGCCGCCGGATGCGACCTGGTGATTCCGGTGCCCCCTGGCACGCTGGTCTACGACAAGGACCTGGACCTGCTCATCAAGGACCTCAACGAAGTCGGGATGAAAGTGCTGGTCTGCAAAGGCGGCAAAGGCGGCAAAGGCAACAAGGCCTTCGCGACCTCGACCAACCAGGCGCCCCGCGAGTTCGAGCGGGGGGGCCTGGGCCAGGAGCGGAATCTCCGCCTGGAGCTCAAGCTCATCGCGGACGTCGGGCTGGTCGGCATGCCCAACGCGGGCAAGAGCACGCTGCTGTCCCGCAGCTCCGCGGCCAGACCCAAGATCGCGCCGTATCCTTTCACGACGCTGGAGCCGGTGTTGGGGATTGTCGAGCTGCCGGGGTTTCGGCGGTTCCTCATGGCCGACATCCCCGGCCTGATCGAGGGCGCCAGCCAAGGCGCCGGCCTCGGCCACGACTTCCTGCGGCACATCGAGCGGACCCGCATTCTCGTGCACATCCTCGACATCATGCCGTTGGACGGCTCCGATCCCGTCGCGAACTACCACGCGATCCGAAAGGAGCTGACCCAGCACAGCCAAGTTCTCACCGAGAAAGACGAGGTCGTCGTCGCCAACAAAATCGACCTCGATCCCGACGGCAATCGGCTCCAGGACCTCCGGGACCGTCTCGACCGCAAGATCGTCCCCATCTCGGCCGCCACCGGCCAGGGCATCCGCGAGTTGTCGGAACTGCTCTGGCGAAAGGTCCGAGGGCAGGAAGAAGAGTAGCAACGTTCTGGTGTGGCGGGGCAGAAGAAAGAGACCCTTGACCTTGGCGATGCACAAGGGCGATGAAGCACGAGTAGAGGAGCTGGGGTCGAACCGGTGCTGATTCCGGCAGGGCGCGAGGAACAGAGCGCGCGATAGAGTAGGTGCTTATGAACATCATCGCAGTGGACATCGGGAACACCAATATCGGCGTGGGCCTCTTTCTCGAAGGGAAAGAGGATTTCATCCGTTCGGTCTCAGGCGGGGCGGAGGCGGATCTTCGCCAGTGCCTGGTCGATGCCTGGGCCAAGGTCCCCGTGCTGGAGAGCTCCAGAGAAGGCAAACGCGACGGCGTGATCGTCGTCAGCAGCGTCAAACCCGCCTGGACCGACATGATCCGCCGGATCGCCGATGAGGACCTTGGAGAGAACATCCGCGTGATCGGCGAGGATATTCCCTTGCCGATCTCGACGTGGGTGGAGGAGCCGAGCAAGGTGGGCACCGATCGCATTGTGGCGGCCGCGGCGGCGTTCGACGTGGTCGAGGACGCAGTCGTCGTGGCCGACTTCGGCACCGCGGTGACGATCGATCTGGTGGATGAGCATGGCGTCTTCCAGGGCGGGGTGATCTGTCCCGGTTTCGAGATTAGCGCCCAGGCGCTGAAGGACAACACCGCCCAACTGCCCAAGGTCACGGTCCATCGGCCCGATGCCCCCTACGGCAAGAACACCGCCGACGCGATCAATTGCGGCCTGTATTACTCGATCATCGGCGCCATGGAGGAAATCATCCGACGGTACGCCGAGCAGATCGGCCGCTGGCCCCAGACGATCATGACCGGTTCGGCCGCCGCGACGATCAAGGACGACGTCCCCTTCGTGGATAACTACGTCCCGCATCTGGTCGTCAAAGGCATCGTTCTGGCGTACATGAAGTACATCGAGGCAAAGAGCGATCCGGCGTGACCCATGGCTCCCATCGCGGCAGTGATGACCGGTCCGGGTGCGGGGGCCATCGCCACAATTGAGCTCGTCGGCGATTCCGCGGAGGCGGTCTTGCTGGACATCTTCAATCGGTCGGACGGCAACCGCTCGGAACTCACCGTCGGCCGAATCCACCTGGGCGACATCGTCGAAGAAGGGCAGACGATCGACCATGTCACGGTCGGTTGCGAGGGGCCCGGCGTGTTCGCGATCCATTGCCACGGGAATCCCCTGATCGTGGATCGGATCATGGGATTGCTCGGCCGTCGCGGCGTTCATCCTGTGCGGCCCGAGCAGTTGATAGCCCGGCAGACCGAGGATTCCATCGCAGCGGAGGCCAAGCTCGCTCTCGCGAGGGTCAAGACGATCGAAGGGGCGAACCTCGTCGCCAACCAGGTGAAAGGGGGGCTCGCCGCGACAGCCCGGCGATGGCAGGCCGGGCTCGATTGCATTTCGCTTGAACCGATTGTCACACAAGCGAAGCAGATCCTGGCGGACAGCGACAAGGCCCGCCTGATCCTCTCCGGCTGCACCGTTGCGTTGATCGGCCCGCCGAATACGGGCAAGAGCACGCTGCTCAACGCGCTGGCCGGTCGGGAGAAGGCGATCGTGACGGACCTGCGCGGGACCACTCGCGATTGGGTGACTGCGGAGATCCGTATTCCGCCCCTTGCGGTCACCCTCATCGATACCGCGGGACTCGATCCCAGCCTGGCAGCGTCGGGCGAAATCGATCGTGCCGCGCAGGGCAAGAGCGTCGAGGCGATGAATCGCGCCGACGCGGTGTTTCTGGTTCTGGACGCCGGAGAGTCTGCGAATCAGCTGTCGGGAGCGGTTGTCGATTCGCTGGTGAACCGTCGAGTGATTACCGTGCTCAACAAGGCCGACCTTCCGCCGCGGCTCGATCCCGCGTCGTTGCCGGCGTTTCTTCAACATGCGGTTCGCATCAGTGCGAAAGAGGAAACCGGGATCGACGATCTGACTCGAGCCGTTCACGAGGCTTTCGGTCTGACGGGTTTCTCGCTGAACACCGCCGTGACGTTCACGGATCGCCAGCGAACCCTCATCGAGCAACTGAGGGCGGCCCGCTCCCCCCAGGAGGTTTGTGCCTCTGTTGGCCAACTTCTACACGGTTCGATTCGGTAGCACTGTCGCCTACTTACCCGGCGTCGGTGCGGCCGTTTGCCAATTCATCGGGTCGCTGCCGGAATGGCCGGGAGCGGTGACGATCCGGTGGAGGGCCTTACCGTCGCCGTCGGCGCCGGCGGGCCAGGGCGTCACATCGCTGTAGATCACTTCGTCCACGACCGCCCAGGCGGTCGGTTCTGCAGCATTGCCTTTGGGCAGAGATCTCTCCAGGGCCACTCGCTCGCCTCGGTTCGAGAGATTGCCAGCCCACGGACCGGCGAACTGCACAGCCTGCGAGGACGGGCTGATCCTGTACCCCACCAGGAATGCGATCAGCCGCGAGGTCTCGACCTCGGGATCGAACCCCACGACCACGAGCCGCCCGCCGGCGGGAATCCACGTGCCGGCGGGGAAATCGAAGTCCACCGCCCCGTCGAGACGCCACGAGATCGTCCCGTTGCCGAGATCGACCTTTCGATTCAGCGGATTGTACAGCTCGATGTACTCGTCGTTGGGATCGATGGGATGGTACATCAGCTCGGTGATCGTCACATCGGCGATCGGATTTGGGTTGGCCTCGCCGGGCGAGGGCGTCAGGCGGAACCAGTAGTCGCCGCCGTCCGGGTACCGTCCTTGCGCGATGTCGACTTCCTGGCCCTTGAACCGCACCGCGTCCGCGACGCGGCCCCGGGCGTCGGCGGGCAGGTGCGACAAGAGAAGCTCCTCGCCGTCCCGGCTCAGGCCGAACCCGCCGATCGAAAAGGCCGCGTAGCCCTGAGGGGGAACCGATCCCGTCGGGAGGGCCCACTTCGAGAGCTTGTCGCGGTCGTCGCTGAGGAACCAATCCACGAGGCTCACGCTCGCGTCGGTCGGATTGTAGAGCTCGACCCAGTCGTCGGACGTGCTGCTCGTCGGGCCCGGATCGGCCAGGAACTCATTGATCACCACGCCTGGCAGAGCAGCGGGATCATCCCTTCCAGGCGAGCCGTGCAGGTACGTGCTGGCCCTCCAGTTGCCGGGGTAGTTCAGCGAGCCTCGCGGCTGATCGAGCATCGCGGAATCCAGCGGAACGAGGGAATGCCCGCCTCCGTCGGCCGCCAGAGGCCAGCCGGGACCGTCGCCATATTGGAACTGGACGATCGTTCCGTTCCAGACGTCCACGAGCGAGACGGTCTCGCCGTCGTTGGCGAACTTGCCGTCGTATTCGCCTGCGATCAGGGGCAGGAGGTCCTGGCCGTAACGGGCGAGGAACGCGGAGGTGTTCTTGACGACCAGAACGAACCGGCCCGGCCCAAGACTCCTGACCGCGCCGGTCGCGAAATCGAAGGTCACGCCTTCGGTGAAGGAGACGCTGCCCAGATCGAGCGTCTCGTCGCCGACGTTCTTGAGCTCGATGAACTCGAACCGCTCGCTGTCGACGCCGGAATCCGTCTGGGGCGGGTGGTACATCAGCTCGGTGATCCGCAGGTCCGCCAGGATGCCCGCCGCGATGGGCTCGCCCGCCACGAACTGGATGGGATTGGACCATTTGCTCCAGCGGCCGGTGTCGTCCTTCATCCGACAGCGGACGCGGTAGGTCCGTCCGGGCCGCACCGCGGCGGCCGGGATGACAATGTCGCTTGCGAACGTCCGGATCTCCTCGCTCTCCCAGGCGGCCTCGATCTCGTACTTGCCGGGCCGGCGACGCGTGACGCTCGGCGTCACGACCGGGCCGGGCTGGGTAGTGCCCTGCGACTTCTCGCCCGAGAGGCTCACGTCGATGAAGCAGTCGGAACTGCCCGAGAGCGAGGAGTTGAACACCTGGACCGCGATCACGTTGCGTCCCTGGACGAGCCTGGCGCGGGGATCGCCCAGGTCGTACCGAACGAAATCGATGTTCTCGATGGACGTGGAGGCCAGGGCGGTGCGGGGAAGGTTCTCGCCTGCGACGTTGTCCTGGTAGACGAGCTTGCCGTTGATCCAGACGTTGACGCCATCGTCGTACTTGACGTTGAGGACCAGCCGGTCGAACAGATCGAGGTTGGTCACGTCGAAGGTCTTGCGCAGATAGAGGCTGGAGTAGTTGCCCCGCATGTCGGACAGGACGGTGTTGAGGAAGGGTTCGCCAAAGCCGATGGCGGCCGGGCCCGAGAGCCAGGTGGAGTCGTCGAAGCCGAGTTGCCGCCACGCGCCCTGCGTAGCGGAGGGCTCGGTCATGCCCTTGAAGTACCGCCAGGTGGAGCTTTCGGAGATGAGCGTGATCGCGCCGGCGCCACTGGTCGGGGGAGCCAGGGAACCTTCCGAGATTTCCGCGATCCGCCACTTCATCGCGGCGAAGCTGCCCGCGCCCTGCGGGTCGGCGAAGGGCGACGTGGTGAAGGTCAAAGCGTTGGCGGGGAAGCCCGCCGGGGCGGTGGAGGCGATTGTCGGCGTGTTCGGAATCGCCGCGTCGGCGGCCTTGCTGTTGAGGTAGGCGACGCGTTCGACGACATAGGCCTTCATCACCTTGACCATGCCTTCGAAAGACCGCTCGTAGCCTCGTTTCGACGCTTCCTCGTAGAAGCGGCCCTGGCCCGCTTTGTTGCTGGCCGGCTGGTTGATGTACTGCGGATACGCGGCGTTGCCGACCACCCAATGGTAGTCCCACATGCACCGGTCGGCGTTGACGAGAGACAGCCCGCCGGCGGGGTCGTTGATGATCGCGGCGTACTCGTCGATCAACTGGTTGGCCTGTTCCGTGTTGAACAGCAGGTCGACGACCTCGCGGAGGCGGTTCTTGCTCGCGATGTCGATGACGTTGTGGTTGAGCGCGCCGGCCCTGCGGAACGGGTCGCTCGGGTCGTTGCTGCCGTAGTAGGTGGTCCAGGTCAGGTCGAGGTCCCACGGAAGCTGCCACCACTGGTCCGTCTCGGGGTGGCGATAGAGGAACCAGTTCTTTTCGGTGATGTCGCCGTGATGAATGGCCTGGTAGATCGCGTAGTAAGCGTGGTAGGCGTCCAGATTCACGTTCTTTTGCCACCAGTCGGCGGAGGCGTTGCCCCGATAGGCGGATGTGAACGCACTCAAATCGGAGCCGTTCGTGGGATGCGTCGGCCCCTGGTTATTGAGCGTGCCCCCGCTCTCCATCTTGTACAGGTTGCCGTCGGGCAGGTCGTGCTCGTCGAGGAACCGGCCGTCCAACTGCTCGACGGTCAGGTACAGGCCCCAGAAGTCCCCATCGTACTGCGTGCCCTGGGTTGTGATGGGCGAGTGGGCGGCGTTCATCGCGCCGTCCTCATGCGTTTCGTCGATGATCCGAAACTGGATGTAGTTGGTCTTGGACGCAGGGCACCCGGCCAGGTTGAACATGCGGAACGAGACCGCCTCGAACATGCCCTGTTCGCCTCGCTGACCGAAGCTGCCCTGCTGGATGCAGGCGGAGAGGTTCAGCTTGTCCCACTTGGTCTTGTATGGATTCCCGTAGTCGTCGTGGGCCTGGAAGTAATGCCCGCGCAGAAAGTCCACCTTCCACATGTTCTTGCCCATGGCGTATCGCCAGACTCCGCCTCTGGCTCGATAGCGGATGTGGTCGTAGACCTGGCCGTCGCAGACGAAGGTGCCGTACCAGCGATAGTCGCTGCCGCTGTATTTCGAGAGCCACGTGCAGTCCTCGACATCGGCCTTCTTGCTGATCAAGTGGTACGCCGGCAGGCTCCGCATCACCTCCGCAGGAAAATCGATTACCGGCGTCACGCCCGGCTGGACCGCCCCCCGCCAGGCTGGCACGCCATCGTACACGAAGTACGCGAAGTTCGGCTGCGGGTCGTCCGAGTACGGCGCCGTCGTGACCGCGCCCCGCTTGTCGGTCGCCACGATCCGGTATCGAACCAGGTTCCGGTGCACCTGCTGGGTGGCCGGGATCTGGGCGGTGAAAACGCCGTCGCCCGCCAAGGCGTCGCCGGCCAGACCGTCGTCTCGCATCGCAATGCTGGTCCACGCCGAGACGTACTGCGAATCGGTTCGCGAGATGTAGTTCCCCGGCCGGACCGTCTGGTACCGCAGCAGGACCGAATCCAACCCGTCCTCGTCGGTGATCTTGGCTGTGACGGTCACGACCTGTCCCGTGACGGGCTGTCGGGGAGAATGCTTGACTTGCCGCACGTGCGGCGACAGAAGCGTTGAGAACACCCGGTTCACCTGCGTCGGCGACGGAAACGCCGACCGCCAGCTCCCGCCGAGGTTGTTGTCGAACCGCGGGTTCACCAGTTGCAGCGACGCCCCCAGCCCCGGCGAACTCTCCGGCACCGCATCGCCCACGGTCGGCCAGGGGAATCCGAGCCCATACTCGACTTCGTCCACGATCCGCCCGTCCACGTCGCACAGGACGACCCGTTCGCCGTCGCTATCGAGCGCCCCGCCGTAGGGCCCGAAAACCCGACTGCCGGGCAATCCGACGCGTTCGGTGCCGAACTTGGCATTGAGCTGCTCGGGGTTCTGGGCCACGACGACGTACCCGCCGGCAGGCAGCATCGCCCCGGCCGGGAAGGTGTAGAACACGCCCTCGGTGAACGACCATCCCGAAAGGTCCACCGCGACCGACCCGTAATTGTACAACTCCACGAACTCGACCAACTCGGTCTTGACGTCGGGATTGGTGTGCAGCTCGTTGATGACCACCTGGGGCGCCGCAACGCTCGGTTTCTCGTCCGTGGGGCCGGCCTTGCAGGGCTCCGACGCCCAGACGTTCAACAGACAGACCGCTACCGCCGCTATCGACGCCCAGGGGTGTTTACGTGATGTGTGCAAGTTTCGTCCTCTTCTTTTTCAAGATTGCTGCCATGCGACAGGCCGTCGTGGCGTGCGTCACCGACCCGGGGGATGCGATACCGAATCCGCACCGCCGCTCTGCTATTTTACCCTTTTTAACATCCTCCGGTCAAGGGTTTGCGCCGGTCGGGAATCATGCGGTTCCGATGGTTGACTGGGTCTGCATGGCGTGATATCGTCTGGACCTGAACAGGGGGATCACAAGGAGATGTCGTTATGATGGGTATTCGTTCGGCTGTGGTGGGCGCTGGATTCATTGGGCCGGTGCATGTGGAAGGGCTCAAGCGCGCAGGGGTGGAGGTCGCCGGGATCCTGGGAGTGTCCGACGAGGAATCGCAGCGAGCGGCCAAGACGCTGGGTCTCCCGAAGGCCTACAGGGACTTCGACGAGGTCCTGGCCGACCAGGACGTGCAGGTGGTGCACATCGCCACCCCGAACCGCCTGCACTACCCGATGGCCAAGGCCGCGCTGAAGGCGGGCAAGCACGTGCTGTGCGAGAAACCGCTGGCGATGGATTCGCGGGAGTCCGCGGAACTGGTCAGGCTGGCCGATCGCGCAGGGCTCGCGGCGGGCGTCAACTACAATATCCGCTACTATCCGCTCAACATCGAGGCCGCGGACAGGATGCAGCGAGGCGACCTCGGGCGGATCTACTCCGTCTGCGGCAGCTACGTCCAGGACTGGCTCTTCCACCCCACCGACTACAACTGGCGGGTCCTGGCCGAAGAAGGCGGCGAACTGCGGGCGGTCGCGGACATCGGCACCCACTGGCTCGATCTGGTGCATGCGATCACAGGTCTGGAGGTGGAGGCTGTCTGTGCCGATCTGTCCACCGTGCATCCGGTTCGCCAGAGGCCGCTCGGCGAGGTGGAGACCTTCAAGGGCAAGCAGCAGAAGACGCGCGTCAAGACCGAGCCCGTCGACATCGCCACCGAGGACGTGGGCTGCATTCTCCTGCGGTTCGCTGGCGGGGCCAAGGGGTGCCTCTGGGTCTCGCAGGTGACCGCGGGCCGCAAGAACTGTCTGCGGTACGAGATCGCCGGCTCCCAGCAGGCTCTGGCCTGGTGCAGCGAACAGCCCAACGAAATGTGGATCGGTCATCGCGACAAACCCAACGAGAGCCTGATCCGCGACCCGTCGCTGGTTTCCGATCGGGCCCGGCGGTTCATCCACTACCCCGGCGGGCACAACGAAGGCTTCCCGGACACGTTCAAGCAGTGCTTCCGTGCGTTCTATGAATACATCAGAGCGGGGGACTTCTCGGCGCAGCCGACGTTCCCCACGTTCGCGGACGGCCATCGCGAGATCCTGCTGTGCGAGGCCATTCTCAAGAGTCATCGTCGGGGCAAATGGATGCCGGTGAAAGGAGGACGTTCATGAAACTCGGATTCGTCAGTGCGATTCTGCCGGACTTGTCGTTGCAGCAGGTGATCGAGTTCGCTTCGGAATCGGGCTATTCGTGCGTGGAGCTGATGTGCTGGCCGAAGGGCAAGGCGGAACGCAGGTATGCCGGCGTGACCCATCTCGATGTCACGGACTTCGGGCCCCGACAGGCCGACGAAGTGCGCAAACTCCTGGCAAAGTCCGGCGTGACCATCAGTTCGCTGGGGTACTATCCCAACTACCTGAGTCCCGATCCCGACGAGGCCAAACAGGTCTTGGCCCATTTCAAGAAGGTGATCCGCGCCTCGGCGCAGCTCGGTGTCGGATGCGCGACGACGTTCATCGGTCGGGACTGGACCAAGTCGGTCGAGGAGAACTGGACGCGGTTCCGGAAGGTCTGGCCGTCTTTGGTGAAGTTCGCTGAGGACCACAACGTGCGGATCGGCATCGAGAACTGCCCCATGCTGTTCTCGAACGACGAATGGCCCGGCGGCAAGAACCTCGCGCACAGCCCCACCATCTGGCGGCGGATGTTCGAGGAGGTCCCGTCGAAGAACTTCGGGCTCAACTACGATCCCTCGCACATGGTCTGGCAGCACATGGACTACATCAAGCCCATCTGGGAGTTCCGCGATCGCATCTTCCACGTCCACGCCAAGGACGTGCGCGTCGACCGGCAGCGGCTCGACGACGTCGGCATTCTCGCCACGCCGTTGCAGTACCACACGCCGAAACTGCCCGGGCTGGGCGAGGTGAACTGGGGGCGATTCTGCTCCGTGCTGGGCGACGTCGGCTACACCGGTCCTGTCTGCGTGGAAGTGGAGGACCGCGCGTACGAGGGCTCGGTCGAGACCCGCAAGGCCGCGTTGCAGCAGAGCGCCCGATTCCTTCTTCAGTATATGCCGTGAGCGATCCCCAGGCCGGATCGACGGCGCATCAGGAGTATGCGATGGATTACACGTATCTCGATATCGCCAAGATGATCGACCATTCCCTGCTGAACCCGACTCTCACTGCGTCGGATCTCGAAGCAGGCTGCAAGCTGGCCCTCGAATACGACACCGCCAGCGTCTGCATCCTGCCCTACTATCTCAGGAGATGCGCCGAGATCCTCAGGGGCAGCGAGGTGAAAGCCAGTACGACGATCGGATTCCCGCATGGCGGACACGCCACCGCGATCAAGGTCGCGGAGGCCAGGCAGGCCCTCGACGACGGCGGCCAGGAGCTGGACATGGTCGTCAACATCAGCAAGGTCCTCAGCGGCGACTGGGACTACGTCCGTCGGGACATCGCCGCGGTCGTGGACGTGACGCACCAGCGCGGCCAGAAAGTCAAGGTGATTTTCGAGAACTGCTACCTTAAGGACGAGCACAAGATCAGACTGTGCGAGATCTGCGGCGCCCTCGGGGCCGACTGGGTGAAGACCTCCACCGGCTACGGCACGTCAGGGGCGACGATCGAGGATCTCAAGCTGATGCGCAAGCACTCGCCCGCCCACGTGCAGGTGAAGGCGGCCGGGGGCGTTCGCGATCTCGACAAGCTCCTGGAGGTCCGCGCGATCGGGGTGACTCGCGCCGGCGCCACCCGCACCGCGGAGATGCTCACCGAGTGCAAACGCCGGCTCGGAATGGCACAGGGCTGAGTCTCGCATCAAACGGAAGGAGATCGGGATCAGTTTTCGGAATGTCGGGCAATGGCATGGCGGCGGCGTTCCCCCGCGCGACGCCTGCGTGAACGATCCGGATACCGGGGGACAGAAGGACGTTGCGATGAAGATTGGATTCCATACCGATGCGTTCAACAGTTCCTACTTCAGCTTCGAGAAGTGCCTCCAGTGGGCGCAGAAGAATGAGGTCCACTACATCGAGTGCGGCCTGATCGATGGCGTGAGCTGGATCCACGGCCTGGGCTACCAGCCGCACGTGGCTCTCTACGAAGACCCGGTCCTGCTCAAACGCAAGATGGCCTCCTACGGCGTATCGGGCTTCTCCCAAGTCGATGCGGCCTACCCGCTCTCGGGCAAGGATGGCCCGATCCGCGGCGTGCCCTACGTGATGAAGTCGATTCAGTGGGCGCACCTGGTCGGCTGCCCCTGTGTGGACACCACCGACGGCATGAACCCGCCGCAAGGGCTCAGCGACCAGGAGGCCATGGACCTGATGAAGTTCAGCTATAGCCAGATCATCGAGGTCGCCGAGGCGCATGAGATCATCGTGAACATTGAGCCGCATGGCTACTTCACGACCAAACCCGACATGATGTCGCGGATGCTCGAATTCTGCGACAGCAAGTACCTCCGCATGAACATGGACACAGGCAACACCTTCATCGCAGGCCAGGACCCGGTCGCGTTCCTCAAACGCTTCATCGACAAGGTCAGCCATGTGCACATCAAGGACGTCTCCGAGTCGCTGGCCGCCGCGGTGCGAGGCAATCAAACCGGTATCGCAGTCAGCCAATGCGCCATCGGCGACGGCGTCAACGCGAATAACATCCGCAAGTGCTTGGAGATGCTCCGCGACCACAACTACAAAGGCGTCCTGAGTATGGAATGCGAAGGCCAAGGCGGACCCATGATCGAAAAGTCCCTGGCATGGCTCCGAAAGACCCTCGGCGAACTGAAGATTCAGATTGAAGCATGAAACCGCTGATGAACGCGGATGAACGCCGATATTCAAAGGCTGTTGGCGATGCGCCGGATTTCAAGCCTGGGCTTGGCGAAGTTCATGAGCAGGCACAGACGGAGCTTGGTAGCCTTCAAGTAGTTCAAGCATTGCGCCAAGTGGATATCGTCGAGTTCCTTGACGGCCTTGAGTTCGACCAGAAGGACACCTTCAATGAGGAGGTCGGCCGCGTATTCTCCCACGGCGACGCCTTCGTAGAAGACCGTGATCCCATGTTGCTGTTCGGCCGGGATGCCCGCCTTGCGAAGCTCATGGGCCAGAGCGTTTTCGCACACCTTCTCCAGGAATCCGCACCCAAGCGTATTACTGACGGCAAACGCGCACCGAATCACCCTCTCCGTCAGTTCACTCATCTCCCTCCAATCGAATCGGCGTTCATCACCGTTCATCTGCGGTTTCATCTCTTTCCTCGTTCCACTTTCGAAGGCTTCCCACTCTGGCCGCAGGATGCTGAATGTCGAGAAGTCGCGAGGCTGTCCCCGGCAGAGGCGGTAGGACCGCAGGCGCCCTTCTCGTGTGAAGTGCGCTCGCTCCAGAACGCGCTCGGACCGGACGTTCCCGACCATGACGAACACGTGAACCCAGGTGAAGCCGCCGTCCGTGAACGCTGGCGGCCACGGCCTGTGTGGCTATACCGCGTCCCCAGTGGGATCGGGCAAACTCGTACGCCAGTTCCGCCCACCCCTGCACGCGCGACCATTCGTTGAATCCGCAGGTGCCGATCAGGGCGTCGTCATCTTATGACGCGATGGCCCACTTGCAGGAAAGCCCTGACGCGAAGCTCTTGCGGCGGCTGGCGATCATCGACTCGACGGCCGCGAGGGACATTTCCGGGTAGCTCGTCAGTTCCGTCACCTGGGGATCCGACAGGTAGCCATGCCATGAAGACGCGTCTTGCGGCCTTAGCGGCCGCAGCCGAACGCCTGCCAGTTCAATCGTCGGAGGCTCTTGTTCCATCGCGTCCACAATCAGACTCCCGTGCCCGCCCGACAGTGACGGCGCCGCCTGCGGACAATAGGGACTGTCCCACGCAGTCCTAGAGAAGAAAGAACTGCGAACTGTTTACGGCAAGTCACGAACCTTTACGGTCGGTGCCTTGTGGCTAACCATTTGCGTGAGCGTGCCCAACTCAACAGTGTACTCCTTATTGGGCTCAGTGACGATCTCCTCGATCATCCAGTGTCCACCATCCCGCGACGTTAGCGTCAGCCACATCGGCCCTGGCACTCGATCCCAGGTGAGGCGGTCCCCATTTCCCAGATTGCCAACAAGCCATCCATCCGGGGAACGCTCTCTTTGGGACTCCGTACACAGGGTCTCGCCATCGTAGACCTGCCCAGGATCGTATACTGCAGGCCTTCGGATGGCGCCCACCATCGACCCGGAGCGTATCAACACTACACGTGACCGTCCTCTCGGAGCGCCCGTGCTTGCGGTGACAACTTGTTCGTATGTTCCTTTCACTCGCGTTCCAGCGGCGATTTGCTTCCCGGTTGCCACGTCAGTGATCGCGAATTGCATCTCCACTTGCCCGCCAGGCAGGTAGTCCACCGGGGTGGGTTGTTCAGCGAAACACAAACGCATTCTGTATTGGCCGCCTGCTGTCAACGTTACCTTCAGACTGTACCAAAGCTTCTCTTGTCCCGGATAGACGAAACTGCTGACTTGGTGACCTGGCGGCACGACTGCAACGAATGTGTGCTCACCAGGGAGCACGCTCAAGCGTCTGGATCTTCCGTAGTATGATGTCCCACCAGAGTCTCTCGTCGAACCATCGAGGCTGTACAGAACATCGGGCACATCCACAAGGGCGACGTGTTCATCAGCACGCAGATCTCCGGAGTACGTGCGTTGAGTCGGCGGGCTGGAAGCACAACCTGTGCATATCAGTAACGCGACGACAATCGCATTGATGTTGCCTGCGAGGCGGTGCACGATCCGGATAGAACCGATGATTGCTTGATTGAACGTCATAGTTCTGGACCTTAATGCGACTGGGCGACTTTGGCCCGGCTGCGGGCAAAGGCTGTTCGACTCTTGCAGGAGCCACGATCCCCGTTGCGCCGGCTTGTCTGGGTCGTATGTCTTCTGTGCTCCCAACATACAATTCACCTGAGACTATCACCGTGACGATAACACGCCAAGCCGAGCAGGACCAGAAAAAAGACGCTTCTTCCAGTTTTGTGCGTACTCCTGCGCTCGGATAGTCCCCTGCGACCTGGGATGCTGTCCTCGGGCCTCTGGCATTCTCCTCTTTGCGTCGGCAGCATGAGAGGCGTGCTTCGTGAGCGTGACCTGTGATTCGTGGCATGCACGCCGGGGCACGGGTCACAGGCCACGGGTCACTTCGTCATGCTGGGGGGCCAACGGGGAAAATGTCGGGGCCGCGGGCAGGGTCCTCGCAACACAGTCGTGTGTGCGAAGAAGCCGGGTGATCTTGGGTAGTCGAAAGGGGGCGGAATCTGTATAATCGCGCCATGGCCCAGAACATGGAAAATCTTAGTCCGGCAATGAAGCAGTTTCATCATTTCAAGAGCAAGCACCCGGACTGCATTCTGTTCTTCCGCATGGGCGACTTCTACGAAACGTTCTACGAGGACGCCAGGACCTGCTCGCGCGTGCTCGGGCTGACGCTGACGAGCCGGGATAAGAACAGCGAGAGCCCCGTCCCGCTGGCGGGCGTCCCTTACCACGCCATCGACGGATACCTCAAGAAGATGCTCCAGGCGGGCTTTCGCGTCGCGGTCTGCGAGCAGATCGAGGACCCCAAGACCGCCAAAGGCGTGGTCAAACGCGACGTCGTCCGCATCGTGACGCCCGGCACGCTCACCGACGATATGCTGCTCGAGGACAAGAAGGACAACTTCCTGTGCGCGATCGACCTGGACGTCAAAGGATACGCCGCGTTGAGCTGGGTCGATATTTCGACAGGGCACTTCTTCGTCCAGCGCGTGCCGGAGAAGGAACTGCTCAGCGAGTTGCAGAGGCTCGCGCCGGCAGAGTGCCTGCTGGCGAACCGTCGAGGCGAATTGTTCGAGGTCGAGACTCGTCGGCTCGCCAACGACATCGGCCGGCTCACCCGCGCGATCATCACCGAGCGGCCAGGCTGGTACTTCGATCTGTACCAGGCGAGGCAGCGGCTGCTCAAGCACTTCGGGACTGCGAGCCTGGAAGGCTTCGGCATCCGCGACGGCGACCAGGACCTCATCCCGCCGGCCGGGGCGATCATCGAGTACCTGAACGAGACGCAGCGAACCACCCTCGGACACATTCAGAGCCTGCGTCGGGTCAGCCGGCGGAACTTCCTGCAGATCGATCCCGTCTCGCTTCGCAGCCTGGAGATCCTCCAGACGATCCGGACCGAGAGCCGCAAGGGGTCGCTGTTGGCCTGTCTCGATGAGACCCAGACCGGCATGGGCGGACGGATGTTCCGCAACTGGCTGTGCATGCCTTTGTGCGACGTGGCCGCCATCGGGCAACGTCAAGACGCGGTCGAGGAACTGAAGGAGAACTCCCAGGTTCTGACGCAACTCCGCGACCTGCTGGCCAAGATCGCGGACACCGAGCGAATCGCGGCGAGGATCAGCACGTTCCGCGCCAGTCCTCGTGACTTGCTCGCCCTGGTCCGCACGCTGCGCCAGGTGCCGCAACTGCGCGGGTTGCTGAGCCAGATGCGAACAGACCTGCTCGCCCATCTGGCAGGGCAGTGCGACAGCATGGACGAGTTGGCGAACCTGCTCGAATCGGCGGTCGAGCCCGACTGCCCCGCCCACCTCCGTGACGGCGGATTCATTCGAAGCGGATTCTCGGCCGAGTTGGATCGCCTGCGGTCGATCTCCACCGACGGCCAGAGCTGGCTTCGCGAGTATCAGAAACAGGAGTCGCAAAGGACGGGCATCGCGAACCTCAAGGTCGGGTTCAACAAGGTGTTCGGCTACTACATCGAGATCAACAACACCGCGGCCGACAAGGCGCCGCCCGATTATATCCGCAAGCAGACAGTCAAGAACGCCGAGCGGTACATCACCGAGCGGCTCAAGGAATACGAAAATGAGGTCCTCACCGCCGAGGAGCGGGCCCTGACGCTGGAGCAGAAGCTGTTCGAGGAACTCCGCCAGGAATCGGCGACCTACGTCGCTCGGATGCAGCAGCTCGCGGACACGGTCGCTCACTGCGATTGCCTGGCGTGCCTGGCCTACGTGGCGGCCCGTCGCAACTTCACCCGGCCCAAGGTCGCCGACGACGGTCGACTGGTGATCCGCGAGGGCAAGCACCCTGTGCTGGCGGAGATGCTCGGGGCCGAGTTCGTGCCCAACGACGTGGAGCTTGGCGACGGGGCCGGCCAGATCGCGGTCATTACCGGTCCGAACATGAGCGGCAAGAGCACCTACATCCGCCAGGTTGCTCTGCTGGTCCTGATGGCCCAGACGGGCTCCTTCATCCCGGCCAAAGAGGCCGAGATCGGCCTGGTGGACCGCATCTTCACCCGCGTCGGGGCCTCGGACGAACTGACCCGCGGCCAGTCCACGTTCATGGTCGAGATGACCGAGACCGCCAACATCATCAACAACGCCACCGCCAAGTCGCTCGTGATCCTCGACGAGGTCGGTCGCGGCACGAGCACCTACGACGGCCTGTCGCTTGCCTGGGCCATCACGGAGCACCTGGCCACGAACTTGAAGTGCCGCACGCTCTTCGCCACGCACTACCATGAACTGACGGAACTGGCCGAGTTGTTCGGCAATATCCGCAACTACAACGTGGCCGTGCGCGAGTGGATGGACGAGGTCGTCTTCCTGCACCGCATCCTGCCCGGCGGCACGGACAAGAGCTACGGCATCCACGTCGCTAAGCTCGCAGGCATCCCCAAACCGATCCTGACCCGCTCGAACGAAATCCTCGAAGAACTCGAATCAGTCTTCGCCAAAGAAGCCACAGGCGACCGCCTCGCCCGCCACAAAACCAAGGAATCCGACAACGACACCCTCTTCGTCCAAAAGCACAAGAGCGTCCTGGACAAGCTCGCCTCGATCGACGTCAACCACCTGACTCCGATAGAAGCCATGAACCTCCTGAACCAGATCAAGAACGAGATCGCGGAGGCGTGATCTCGCCCGGGTTCGCATACCAGTTCTCGATCAAGATCTGTACTTGATGTCCATGCTGCAAGACCAAGTCCGCAAATCGTCTGACGTGACTTTCGCCGCACACAAACAGGATGTTGTTCTGCAATCGGCTGCTCATGCAGTTGAGCCAGAGTTCTTCCCTGACCGACCAGTGCTTCTGGCTCTCTTCATCAACCAACCTCACTGCGTCATGATCGAGAACCCTACCGAGACCCAAGTGTTCTCGAATCTCCCGTTCTGACGGGATGCCGAGGATTTTGCGTTGGGCCGAATCGGGATCACAAAATACATGGGCGATTCCTATGTGAGCTGCCACCCGACGCGCATTGGAGTCAATGGCACAATTCATGTTCTGTGTGATTGCCTCCTTGGAGAGTTCTTCGGCCAGCAGCTCAATATGGAGTCCAATAGCCTGTTCTCGCAGGTATGCTGCAAACTCCTCCACACGATATCCGTGGTTTAGATTGTCCGCGCGATAGATGTACTGCGTGCAGTGATATGTTCCGATTATGTAGAGCACGAATTCCGCCCAGAGGCCCTGAATCTTCGATATGCTTCGACCCGTACGGGACCTCTTTCAGTCAATCATCAGGTTCTCCAAGCGATGGACTAATACCGGCAAATCTTCCGTGACCGTCTGCCAGACAATGTCGAGGTTCACATCGAAGTATCCGTGGATGAGCCGGTTCCGCATTCCTGTCATTCTCTTCCATGGCAGATCGCAGTGCTCCTGACGAAACTCTGGCGAAATGCCGTTGGCTGCCTCGCCAACGATCTCCAGCAGATGAACCAACGACAAACACAGTTTGCGGTCTGTATCCAGATCACCTCTCTGCTGGCCGCGTGCCATCTCCATTGCCTCACGGGCGGCGTCGCGCATGTGGCCAAGTCGTGTCTGATCATCCACGTGCATACTGCACCTCCGCTTGGGCCACTACCCTATCCCGGAAGTAACGGCTCAGGTCCTCCGGCGTTCGCAAGTCCACCTTGCGGCCATTGAACAGGACGGACAACTCCTCCTCCATGTCGAACAATCGAAAGAACCCAGGCACGTGGCCCGCCTCGAAGTCCACCAGGACATCGACATCGCTATCCGGGCGGAAATCGTCCCGCAGGGCGGAGCCGAAGATCGCCAGCCGGGTGATATGGTGCCGCCGGCAGAAATCGGCGATGCTGTCTTTGTCTATGGCGAGTTTCCCGTTCATAAGCATGCCTCAGATAGGATCGTACACTCCCCAGGGGGCCGAGTCAACCATGCGATTCTTGCGAACCAGGACTTGGATTCCTATGATGCAGGGATGGTCAGCGACGAGGCATTGAACGATGCGACGCCAATAGGTAGCCGTGGGGAGTCCTTTCGGATGAGTAGATGGTCGCCTCGTCGGCTGTTCCCTGGTAGAGTCTTGTGGCGGGATGGAAGAGTGCGTGTATCGCATTTTGGGATACCAGCGGAGAGGGCCGGTCGGACACGACAGGTCGCCCTGGGACGGATGGGTTTCCGGCGGTCGTTCGATTTGACCGTCTCCCCGGCGGCATCCATAAGACACCAAGCGCTTCGTCTTCTTTCAACGATCCGCTCCAAGGCCAGATAGCCGTCTTGGCCACAGAGGGCACAGAGATCACAGAGAATTGAAGCACGGTTGTAGATCAGACTTCAGATGTGAACCATCGAACTTGTTCGCTTTTCTCTGGGGTTCTCTGTGACCTCTGTGGCTTCCCTTCTGAGCTTCATGTTTATCCCTGCAAATCGGGAATCTGATTCCCAAAATCCAAGGATAATCGCGAGAAGGCTTGGGAATGGCGTGCCCATGTCGTGTATCCGGGCGAAGAGTCCTATCCGCTTGGCGAGTGATTGCGGGCTTTGCCGATGGGGCAGACGAGCAAAAAATCCTTTGCATGAGAGCCGTCAGGCGGGCTTAATAGGGGACTGTGGGAACGGAGATCGTTCGTGTTCCCATCCGGACGGACCGATGGTGGTCGCAAGGCTATTGCTGATACAGGGAGGAACGATATGAGAAAGGCTGCGAATCCTGTCGTCGCCGCTTTGTTGGGTTTGGTGTTCGGGCTGGCTGGCTGCGCCGAGGTGGGGATCACAGGCCGCAAGCAGCTCAATTTCGTGCCCGACTCGATCATCAACTCGATGAGCATCCAGCAGTACAGCGCGTTCATCAACGAGAGCAAGCTGAGCGCCGATGCCGCCAAGACCGCGATGGTCAAACGCGTGGGCGAGAGGATTCGCGTCGCGGTCGATCAGTACTGCAAGGAGCACGCCGACAGCGACCCGTTTGCGGGCTACGAGTGGGAGTTCAACCTGGTCGAGGACCCGAACGTCAACGCCTTCGCCATGCCCGGCGGCAAGGTGGTCATCTACACAGGCATTCTCCCCGTCACGCAGACGGAGGCGGGCCTGGCGACCGTGATGGGCCATGAGATCGCCCACGTGTTTGCCAAGCACGGCTCGGAGCGGATGAGCCAGCAACTGCTCGTGCAATTGGGCAGCGTGGCGTTGTCCACGGCGTTGAAGGACCAGCCCGAGGCGACCCAGAGCATTTTCGTGAGCGCCTTCACGGTCGGTTCACAGGTCGGTCTTTTGTTGCCTTACAGCCGCAAGCACGAGTATGAGGCCGATCGCCTGGGCACGATCTTCATGGCGATGGCGGGCTATGACCCGCACGAGGCGGTGACTTTCTGGCAGCGGATGTCAGCGTTGAAGGGCAAGGGGGCCTCGACGCCCGCGTTCTTGAGCACGCACCCGGCGGATGCGAGCCGGATCAAGAAACTCCAGGAGCTGATGCCGGAGGCGATGGAATACTACAAACCGGCGTCGAAACCGTAGGGTGTGCCGTGCATACCGTTGCCTGTCGCGGAGAGAAGGTGTGCCTGGCGCACCCTAATGAGTTTTGACAGACAAGTTCGGTAGCGTGCACCACGGCTTTGGCGGACTTCGTGCGCCTGGTACGGAGTTCCTTCAGCCGACAGGAATGTAGCCCAGCCGCCCCCGGCTGGGAGCGCTGGGATCACCCCCGAGGGCGGGGGTGCCACACGGTTCGATTGCCGATCTTGCTCGTCAAAACTCATCAGGAGCATTGCTCCGCCGGGCTCCGCATTCTACTCTCCACGTCGGGCCGCCGAGCGGCCGGCCAGGGCGCCGGTGGACCAGCACATTTGCAGGTTGTAGCCTCCGCACGGCCCGTCCACGTCGATCACTTCACCTGCGAAGAACAGGCCTCGCAAGACCTTCGATTCCATCGTTTTGGAATCGATCTGCGCCAGGCTGACGCCGCCGCGAGTGACGGTGGCTTTGGCGATGGATTCGATCGCGGTCACAGTCAGCGTCATTCTCTTGATCGCGTGGACCAATTGCCTGCGGTTCTCGCTGGGGAGTTGGCCCGCCTGCGTGTCGTGGCTGCACGGCGCGATCCGGCACAGAGTCTGCGAAAGCTGTCTTGGCACAAATTCCGAAAGGACATTCGCCACGGTTCTCTTCGCCTGGGCCTGGAAGTGTTTCTGCAAGAGCCGGTTCGTTTCCATCTCGTCGAGGGCGGGCAGGATGTCGATCTCGATGGGGATGCCCTGGTGGCTCTCGAAAAGCTCGTCGGTCAGATAGCGACTGAGGTCCTGGGCCGCCGGGCCGCCGAGGCCTCGCTGGGTGAACAGCATGTTGCCTGCGACGACGAGGGCGCGCTTGCCAAGAATCGTGCGGATCTTCACGTCCGCCAGGGCGACGCCAGCCAACTCGTTTACCCACTTCTCACGCGTGACCAGCGGGGCCAGGGCCGCCTTGGGGGGGATCACCGTATGTCCCAGCTCTCTGGCAAAGCGGTAGCCATCGCCTGTCGAGCCGGTCTGCGGATAGGAGAGGCCGCCGGTCGCGAGGATCACGCGCGACGCCTGAATGCGGCGATCTTCTGCGTGGATCGTGAAGCCTTCGTCGCAGGCGAGGATTTCGGTTGCCTTCGTCTGGTACTGGATGCGCGCTCCGAGTCGGGTCGCCTCGGCAACGAGGAGGTCGCGAACTTCGACCGCCTGGTCGCTCGCGGGGAACACGCATCCGTCGGGCTCGACCCTGTCGGGCAGGCCTCGCGACCGGAAGAAGTCTCGGACTTCGTCGGGCGGGAATTCGTGCAGGCTGTGTCGAAGGAACCTCTCCGGCCTGACGGCGCCTTTGGCGGCAGGAGAGTTTTCAAAGGCGTTGGCGGTCTGGTCGGGGCTACCGACGTGGGTGAAGTTGCATCGTCCTCCGCCGGTGATCAGGAGCTTGCGTCCTGCGGTCGGATTGGCTTCCAGAATGGTTACCGAAGCGCAGTTCCTGGCTGCATGGACGGCCGCCATGAGTCCCGCCGGACCGGCCCCGAGGATGCACAGGTCCGTCATCCTCACTCCGTCGTGATGCCCTGGATCCGAGGATCGCTTCGCTTGATCGTGATGGAGACCCATTCTTCGGTGTCGACGCCCAGATACTGGATGCAGCCGACGAGCAGGTAGTTCACCGCCTCGCGGAACTCGGGACTCTCGGTCCCGACCATGGCCTCGCCGAGCCAGACCGTCTGGCGGTCGGACAGGCGGACCGACTTGTCGTTCTCGGGGTCGGGCGATGCGTCCTTCATGGAATAGAGCTTCATCCGAAGCCAGTGATTATAGACCGTCTCGACATAGGGGACATAGGTCGAGTAGCCCCAACCCATGCCGAACCCTCTGCCGTAACGCCCGCCGCCGAAGAAGCCGCCGAACGACCGGCTCATCGGCGCGTAGTCCATGACCTGCTGGGAGTCGATCCCCATCTCGAAAGCGAGCGTATACGCGGCCCCTTGCGGCGTTTCAACGGGATGGTAGCCGTCGCCCGAGAGCAGGTCCCGAATCTTCGACGCAATCTGCCTGCGGAGGATGGGGTTTTCTGAGTTCGGGTCCACTGCGACGTAGATCCTCGCCCCTTGATCGAGAGGGCCGTCCAGCTCGGAGTAGGTGTTCACGCGGACTCGATACGAAGGGGTGCATCCCGCCAGGCCCGCGGCTGTCGCAATCAGCATCCACGCCAATGTTTTCATATCCTTCCTTTCTTCGTAGGGGTCGATCCCCAAACAGCTATTGTCTTGTCTTGAGGGCGCGAAATCAATCGATTCCTTGCTGGGAAAACACAGGCGTCGCTTTCTTGGAGATTCGTCGAAAAGTAATGGAGTCCTAACCGGTTCTTAACGCTCGCGTCGTACCATGTCTTGAGAAGATTCCAGGGGCGTGCCCAGGGAAATGGAGAACAGGCTAAGGTGGCGTATGAATCGGACCGGCGGAAAGTCGCAATCGTGCTGTGGGGCAGGGGTGTGCGAGATGCCTCAACCGGAGGTGGCGTTCAACGTGGTGGAAGTGCTGCGGATCGCCGAGGAGCTGGAACAGAAAGCCGCCCGGTTCTATCTGCGTGCAGCCGAGCGGTTTGGGGATCTGGAGCGTCGGAACCTCTGCTACAACCTGGCCTCCTGGAGGGCCCGACACGGACAGACCTGGGCCCGGATTCGCAGGGATTACTCCGAGCGAACCGGGGAGTTCGGCACCTTCGACCCCGACAACTATGTCCTTTCCAATCCTCAAGTTATGGCGAGTTTGACCTGCTTCGCATCGCGCCCCGGCTCGGGTGTCTGGCCCAGCGGACATGAGACCTACGAGCAGATCGTCCGCGACACGGTCAACCGGGCCGGAGGGGTCGTCATCTTCTACAAGGGCCTCAAAGGATTCGCACAGGATTTCGAGAGCCGCCGAATGATCGACAGCATGATCGACCGGGAAGAACACCACATTCGGCAACTGTCCAACTCCCTCTTGCAGACGTGATCTCGGGCTCGTCGCCTCGGTCTCCCGACCTGTCGAGAGCCGCCGGCTCGCCATGGAAGGGACCGCCAGACCGACCCCCCAATCGCTTTTTTCTATGTCCCTGCCCATCCGGCATGGTACAATAGCTCCGACAATGCAAGGAGCGCGTGTGCTTGCTTCGTAGCGTGTCAGGGTTCAATTGTGTAGTGGTTGGAGGGTGGTTGAGTGTTACGTCATCTGGGAAGTGAGGAGAGTACACGATGATATCGACTGCTCGCGGGGACCATCGCGGTCTGCGCTCGAGCAGGCTTGAAGAAGTGCGGCCCAACTGGCTCCAGGAAGTCCTGCAATCGATCCGCTGGATGCACCAGGAGCATGTGAAGGACCTTCGCGGTCTCGGGTACTCTCCGAAGGAAGCCTTTTGGCTGGATTTCGCCTGTCTGCCGTTTCTCCCCTGGAATAAGACGACCGGTCCCGAGTTGCGATTGAGCATGATTCTTGGGCTCTACGCGGACATCCATCGCTCAACCGTCGGCTCCCAGGATTCCGTAAACCCCCAGGCGTTCGTGGGTCTGCTCAAGCAAAGGTACCGCACGATTCGTCGCCAGGTCGCCGAATCCGCCAAGCCTGCTGCCGACGCCGGAAACTCCCAGGCTCGGGCTGATTCGAAACCGTCGGAAGGCGGTTCGAAAGTGGCGATGGCCGGCGTCATCGTCATGCGGACCGCCAGCGAGTGGGGACAGCATCGCTCCGCGTTTCCCTGCCGGCTGGTGGAAGACATCTGAGACATGCCATCCACGGTTTAGCCTCTTCCGATCCCCCTTCCTCCTACAGCGAAATGGAGATCGTGACGACGTCTCTGTCGAAGTCGCGTCCGACAGCCAGGATATTGCCTGTTTTTTCCGCCGCGACGCTGTGACCTGCGTACGTTCGGCCTGCCCACGGACCGTGCGTGATCTGGCCGATTAAGTTCGTTCCAATGGCCGGCGCGCCGATTGTCTTGGCGGCGTTGGCGACGACCCGTTCGAGCTCCTTGCCATGCTCGGGCCACGCCTCTTCCGGCGCTGCATACCCATAGGGCACAAGCACCAAATCAGGGTTCAGCTTTGCCATCCGCGCGAGAATCGCAGGTTCGTGCGTGTCGGCGCAGATCAGGACGCCGATCCGGCCGAACCGGGTCTCCGCGACTTGGACGTCCCGTCCGGCCGAGTAAGGAGGCGTCATCAACTCAGTGAGCAGGATATGCTTGCGGTGCTTCAGGAGAATCTGTCCGGCGTCATCGATGAGCAGGGCGGAATCGTAGAGGTCCTTGCCGGCCTTCTCATCCAGCCCGACGCAAAGAAACACCTTGTGCCGCATGGCCATTTCCCAAAGACGCTTTGAATCCTCCCCTGGGATCGACTGCGCCCGCCGATGCGCCTCAGGATTGACCCACCCCAAGATAACCGACTCCGGCAGGCAGACGATCTCCGCTCCTGTCTTGGCGGCGTCGGCCACCGCCTTCTCGATTCTCGCAAGGTTGCCCCGGCGGTCCCCATCCATGCAAACGATCTGGCACATCGCGATCTTGACTCTACTCATGACATTCGGCTCCTCGGTTATTTCAGAAGCCGCCTCCGGCCCGTTCTTCGGCGACGACGCACACTATACCCTCGACGAGGAGACTGTGAACAGAGCGAAGAGGCTTGCCGGGGAGCCTGCTGCGATGTAGGCTTGTCATAGCGGTCTCCTGGAATAGGGAGGTCTCGATTGTGAGAATGAGACGAAGGTTCGTTCTTCTTGGATGCGCGGCGGTTCTGATCCTGTCGGGGATAATCTGGGGCCTCCGTCGGCCGAAGCCGCTGTACCGGGTGACGTTCCTGCCCTCGATGGGCGGGGTGGAAACGCGGCCGCACGGGATCAACGACTCCGGCCGGATTGCTGTCACCGTCCGGATGCCCGATGGAGTCGAACGCGTTGTTCTCTGGGATAAGAGCGGGCGGATGGAGGAACTCGCGTCTTTTCCCGTGGGCAGCAGTGTAGCCACGATGGTGCTCAACAACGCCGGTCAGGTTGCGTGCACCGTTTTCAATGATCCCAATCGAACCTGGAACTCTTTCTTCTGGGACGTGGACCGCAGCCGGTATACGCTGGATGCGCCCAGTGCCGCCGAGGTCCGCATTCGCGCAATGAACAACCACGGCCAGGTCGTAGGGCACTGGGCTTCGCGGGGCCCGGCACATGCGTTCCTCTGGGACCAGGCGGCGGGGATGCAGGATCTGGGCATGTTCAGCGGCGGCGAGAGTGTCGCCTGCGACCTCAATGATCGAGGCCAGATCGTTGGTTATTTCGCGATGGGCAGTCTCGACTGGCGGGCTTTTGTCTACGATCCCAATCTGCGAGTGCGGGAACTCGGTTTCAAGAAATCCGGATCGGATGCCCAATGCCTCATCAACGACCGGGGCTTCGTCGTCGGCCAGTTCAACTCGGTGCAACCCGGTCCCGGTGTCTGTACCTGGACCGTTCCCACCGGATCGCAGCCGCTTCCCTGGAAGGGCGGCGGTTTCCTGCAGGTGCACGGGCTGAACGACGCGGGCTGCTATTTCGTGAATGTGAGCCGCGAGGGGATTCGAGTGGGGAGGCTCGAGTTCCGGCGGCGATCCGAGTCGCATCTCTGGCAGTCCGGACGCCACGTTCGACAGATCACCGTACACCTCTGCTGTGGGGACGACCTGAGGCATAGAAACGTCACAGCCGTGAGCGGTTGGGGCATCAACAACAAGGGCACGATTCTCGGCGCGATGACTGTCAAGGGATCAGGACGGTGGCACGCCGTGCTCCTGGAGCCGATGGAGCAGGCGAGGAGTTGGTCAGGGTTGGAGAACCTGCGGATGGATCCAATCAGACGATCTCAGCCGTAGACGACTTCCCCGTTGCGGGCGTAGTCGACTATCCGAGACTCGCCGCTTTCCCATTCCTGGGGGGTCATGGCGACCGCCTCGATGGGCGCGAAGACTGCGAAAATGGCGGAAGAGAGAATGTCTATCCTCTCCCAGTAGTCCTTATCGGCAAAATCCTCCGAAATCACCACCAGATCGATGTCGCTGCCCTCGCGCTGGGTGCCGGTGCTGTAGGAACCGAACAGAATGATCTTCCGGGGCGAGACTCTCTCGGCCTCCAACGCCTTACCGAAGTCACGGATAATTCTCAGAACTGCTTCTTTATCCACTCCAGAATCTCCTGGGTTTGCGTCAGAAGCCGTGAGGTGATATCCTGCGTGTACTTACGCTGCATTTCGTCGATATCTTCTGGATAGCGAGTGCCGACACTGGCTTCATTGATCCTTGTGATGGTCTTGCCCTTGTCCGGATCCGGCTTCAGGCCGATCTTGTCCAGCAGAAAGATGAGATTATGCGTCTTGGGTGGTGTTTCTCGCAAGGTCCGCTCGTACAGTCCTTTTAACGCCTTTTCTATTGCCAGATGGCACATGAACACCGCGTAGAAATGCCTGCCCCCTTTGGCCATGAACTGGGCGGTGTCCATGTCGTAGTCGGCCTGCTTGAGCCATTCGGCAACCTTCTTGTTCATCTGACTACTCCGTCGCGGCCCCACGACTTGCATGATTCGATGGGGCTTCATAGCCGCATGATACCTGATCGAGCCGCACATTACAATCGCCAGGGGCTCCGCATCGGGCGGGTGAGCAGGCGGTTGGCGGCGTCGTCCCCGACGAAATACTCGGCTTTGGGGTCCCAACGGAGCTTTCGGCCGGTGCGGATCGCGATGTCGTCGAGGTGGCAGATCGTGTCGGAGCGGACCGCCGGACCGATCGGGCAGATCAGCTGTTGACGAGTTTTCACGCAGTCGAGGAAGTTCCGCTTGTGGTCGTTGCTGACCGGCAGCCTTGGCTCGCTGGAGTCGAAGGTGGTCTGGAGGAGCGACTTGGGCTGCGCGTCGATGCCGCCTCGCGAGACGATGACCCAGCCGTCGGAGCCGACGAACAGGATGCCGCAGCCCCGCGTCTCCAGGACGGGCGTCACGAACTGCGGGAACTCTCTCTCCGTGTGACGCGAGTCCATGTGGATCATCTTGACGCCGTTGGCGTAGGTGTGCTCGACGCGCCAGGTCACCGGCGTGTCGCACAGGCCGTCGCGGGGGATGTAGCCGGAGCCCTCGATTTCGAGCGGGCCTGTGTCGTCGCTGTCGTTGCCCCACTGGGCGATGTCGATGTGGTGGATGCCCCATGCGCCGCTGAGACACCCGAGGCAGTAATCGTGGATGTGCATCCAGTAGCCTGGCGTGCCCTCGGCCCGCGAGGCCGACCGCTGGAACGCGTAGGGCGACCAGGGAGCGGGTCCCAGCCACATGTCGTAGTCGAAGTCCGCCGGGTCGGGCTGGGGCTCCAGCGGCTGATTGGGCAACTCTGCCCCCGGTACCGAGCCCACGACGATCGTGTGCAGCTTGCCGATGCGACCGTTGCGGACCAGCTCGCACGCGAAGCGGAATTCCCGACCCGAACGCTGCTGGGTGCCGAACTGAAAGATCACGCCGTAGCGATTCACCGCGTCGCGAAGGGCCTTTCCCGCCGCGACGTGGACGTCGATGGGCTTCTCCAGGTACATGTCTTTGCGGTTGCGAGCGGCCTCGATGGCGACGAGCGCGTGCCAATGGTCGGGCGTCGCGATGAGCACCGCGTCGATGTCCGGCCGGGCCAGGAGTTCGCGGTAGTCCGCGTACATGGCGCAATCACTGCCGCCGTAGCGCTCGTCGGTGATGCGCTTGGCTTCCTCGCGGAACTTCCGCCGCAGGTCGCAAACCGCCGCCACGCGGACGTCGTCCTGCCTCGTGAGGCTGCGGTGGTGCCCGCCGCCCATGCTGCCGATGCCGATGCAGCCCATGACGATTTTCTCGCTCGGCGGCACGGTCCCAGCGGCTCCCAGGGCGCTCGCAGGGACGAAATACGGAACGCCGACGGCCACGACGCCGGTTCTCAACAGTTCACGACGCGAGATTTCTCGATCCATGGAGATGCTCCTTGATCGCATTGGGTTCGCGACAGAATCGCATATTCGTTGTCCCAGCAGAGGCCATTGTAGCCCCTCCTTGCCTCGCGTGTCACGTGAGAATTCGCTTTGGCTTTGCAGCGGAATCATGCTACACTATCGCCATCCCGCGCTCACGGGAACGAACGGTAACCACGTGATTTCGAGGGTTGACTATGGGCAGCAATTCGAGCAGGGCATCGAGACGAGACTTCCTCAAATCAGCCGCGGGCGCGGTCGGTGCGTTCACCATCGTGCCGCGTCATGTGCTGGGGCAGGGGCAGACCCCTCCGAGCGAGAAGCTGAACATCGCGGCGATCGGCGCAGGCGGACAGGCCGCCGCGGACATCAACGAGGTGGCTCGGGACAACGGTACGCGGATCGTCGCACTCTGCGATGCGGACATGCGGCTGGAACGTCGCAACGCGCCGATCTTCGCGTCGTACCCCGACGCCAAGGTGTACCAGGACTTCCGCAAGATGCTCGACGAAATGGACAAGCAAATCGACGCGGTGATCGTCGGCACGCCGGACCACACCCATGCGGTGGCCGCGATGGCCGCGATGAAACGCCGTAAGCATGTCTACTGCGAGAAGCCTCTGGCCCATTCGGTCGCCGAGGTCCGGACCCTGATGAAGGCCGCCCAGGACTACAAGGTGGTGACCCAGCTCGGAAATCAGGGACATTCCTACGACACCATCCGCACGTTCTGCGAGTGGATCTGGGACGGCGCCATCGGCAACGTTCACACGATCCATTGCGGCTGCAGTGCGGTGAACTCCGCTCTCGATTTCCTGCCGCGACTGAGCGAGAAGGAAGATGTCCCGGCGGGTTTGGACTGGGACCTCTGGCTCGGGCCCGCCCAGGAGCGGCCGTACCATTCGTTTTATCTGCCCGGCGCGTGGCGCCGATGGGTCCCCTTCGGCAACGGCACCATCGGCGACTGGGTCTGCCACGTCGTGGACCCGGTCTTCTGGGCCCTGGACCTCGGCGCGCCGACGAGCGTCGTCGCCCAGGTCAAGGACTACGATCCCAAGACGCAGGGCGACTCCTTCCCGCGAGGCGACATCATCACCTTCGAGTTCCCCGCCAAAGGCGGTCGCGGTCCGATCACGCTCGTGTGGCACAGCGGCACCGACAAGATCCCGCGGGCCAACGAGTTGGAGCCCGAACGCAACGGCGTGGACACCGGCACCTACGTCTACGGCGACAAAGGCGTCATCATGTACGGCTCGCACGGGGCCGGCAGTGTCCGCATCGTCCCTGAGCCTGCGATGCAGGCCTACAAGCGGCCTGAACAGAAGATCCCCCGCGTCCCCGGCGGACATCATCGGGATTGGCTGCGTGCGATCCGCCAGAGCGGCAAAGCGGGATCGGATTTCTCCTATGGCGGACCGCTGACGGAACTGGCCATGCTGGGCGTCATCGCGATCAAGATGCCGGGTACGAAGCTGGCGTGGGACGCTGGCGCAGCGCGGTTCACCAACAGCGACGAGGCCAACCAGCACCTCAATCCGCCGTACCGTTCGGGATGGAGCCTGTAGGGATCGACGATCTCCAATTGACTATCTGCGATTGAAAACACAGGGCACGTGCGTCTTATCCGGCACAAGATCGCACGTGCCCTTTCTTTTGGGCTCTTCAGCCCTGAACAACGCTCATTTGTCCGGCGGCAGGCCATAGGCCGCCCGTCCACACAAGGTTAGTCGCGGGCCGGTGGGAAAGATTTCTTGCGAATGTGAGAAAGGCAAGAGAGGGGTTCGGGAGGGGGGGGGGGGGGGGAGGGGGGGGCGGGGGCTGAGCGGTGCTGTCGATCTGATACGGATTCGGATCGATTCGTGCGCGGGTTATGTCATCCTGAACGCAGCGCAGCGAAGTGAAGGATCTGGCTTGCGACCGAGAGAAACCTCCCGTCCTGTGCCCAGGTCCTTCAACTGCGCCTCAGGAAGACAAATCCCTGCCTCGCACGTGTGACTCCTGATGCGTATGAAATATGTCGAGTCCTGCCGCGGCCGCCTGATCGCGGCAGGACTCGATGGGACTGCGTGACTACTGCTTCTTTTCTTCCTGCTTCTTCTTGCCGCCGAGCAGGCCGCCCAGACCCTCGACGATGTCCTTGCCGGAACCTTGGAGCTTGTCTTTCAATTCGGTCGGGACCTTGTCGCCCAGCTTATCGCCCAGTTGGCCGCCGAGCTGCTGGACCTGCTTGTCCACTTCCTGCTGGAGCCGCTGCTTGCCGGCGGCGACCAGGGCGTTCTGGAATTCCTTGGTCAGGCCCTTCGTGTCGAAGACCAGTCGAGGCGACGTCGTCGGGCCCACGACCCGGATCGTCGTCTGGAGTTGGTTGAGGACCTGCATCACCTGGTTGGTCTGCTCCGCCCCGAGGCCCAGCACGCCTTTGCCGACCGCTGAAGCCTTGAGGTCCTTGATCCCCAGGTCGATCTTCAGGTCTATCTGTTCCTTGGTCAGGGTGCCGCCGAAGGCGCCGGAGGCGAGGCCCGACTGGAACTGGAGCCCGGTCCCCTCGGAGAACTCCGACTGCAGCTTGCTCAGGTCGAAGCCCTCGAAGGTGCCGGTCACCTCGGGATTGTCGCTCTTGGAATAGTCCATCACGACTTTCATCAGAGCGGGCGTCACATACGACTGAATCAACATCGTGATCGGTTTGGCCGCGGCCGCCGGGGCGTCGCTGAGGTTGGCCATCTCCACCTTGCTGTTGCCGAACAGGGTGGATGGGATCTCGATCTTGTCCGCGAGGATCTGCTTGGCCAGCATCTTGTACGACGGCGCGACCGGCGCCTTGGCCATGAGATAATCCAGGTACTTGTGAGGCGTCTGCTCGGGTTGCGTCGTCTGATTGCTGTCCGGCAGCCAGTTCCGCAGCTTCTCCAACTGCTCCTTGAGTTTCTTGGCGTCCTTGACGTACTTGTCGAGTTTGGCCAGGTCGTTGGCGTCGACCTTGTACGTGTTGGCGTCGAACGGCTTCTCCTCGGTAATCCGCTGAATCACGCGGCCTGCGACCTCGCGGAGCTGGTCGAACTCCACCTCCGAGATCTCCACCTTGTCCAGCACGAGCTTGCCCAATAGCAGATCGTACATGCTGGCGTCGGCCTCGATCTTCCCGACGACGGTATGATTCTGGATCGGATTGGCGGGGTCGGTCAGTTGAATGCCGGAGACTGAGACCTTGCCTGCGAGCACGTCGATGCCCAGCGCCGAAAGGTTCGCTTCCGCCTTGTTGGCGTTGGTCAGCGTGTTGGCGGCGTAGCCCTTCATCGCGGCGTCCTGGCCGAAATGCACCGCGGCGAAGAAGCCGCCGACCAGAATCACCGCCAGGACCACGCCCACCTTGCGAATGTACTTGGCCTTGGCGAACATGGACTTGACGTCCTTGGCCCGCTTGCCGATCAGGATTCGATCCAGGAGTCGCACCCACCACTTGGAATACCAGATGCGGAACTTGTCAGACTTCTGGTCCAGCTTGACCATCATCCGGCGGAAGTGGATGACGACGAACGCCAGCAACAGTCCCGCGACCGCGCCGACGATCGGGCCCAGGATCAGCCCGCCCACCAGCGCGTACCGGCTGAAATCCGTCAGGCCGATCACCGGGATCGAGGAGAGGGTCGAGAGCATGCCGGACAGATGCTCCTGAGCCCAGACGCCCACGTGATAGAGCACCGGCGCCGCCGCCAGGCTCAGGGCCTTGCCCAGACCCAGCGACAGGATGAACAGGCCGATGTGGACGTTCACCACGAGCACCAGCATGACCAGAACCGTGTGCAGGCCCGACCAGCCGGGCATCATGCCCGTCCAGAACCCCAACAGCACCGTCAGCAGGATCAATGGCGGCGCGACGTTGCCTCGAAACACAGCCAGCAATTTGCTCACAAATCTCGGAAGAAGCATAGTTTACCTCTGTGATGAAACCCCAAATCCAACTTCGTTCAGAATGAGGCGATTATACCGTCCCGCCGGCGGGGTGCAAGGCCAAGTGCGAAATGGCAGGGGGGACGGCTCCAGTGCGGCGTCCTCGCCTTCGTCCTCCAGGAGACAGATGCAGTGAGGCGGGTCATTTCACGTTGGGGAGGATCTGTGCTCCATGAATGACAGCGAGCACGTCGATCTGTCCAGGCTTGATATAGTAGAGAATGCGGTACGACCCTTCGACGACCTCTCGAATCTGGGTCATCTCATATTCAGGGACCATGCGCCCGGAGAGCGGAAATTCCGCGATTTGCTGGGATCGCCGCGTCAGGCGCTCCACCACTCTCCTGGCGTACGCGGGCGAATCCTGGGCGATCTAGCGGTGGATCGCGTCCAAGTGCCGCAACGCCGTATCGGTCCAATGAACGTTCATTCCGGCAAGCCGTACCTGCGACGGACCTCCTGGACGCCGGTCGTCCTTCCGGCCTTGCTGTCGGACAGGTCGGTAGTGGACGCGCAAATGGGGCAGGGAAATAGGTGGGGTGTCGCCCAGATTCGCTTCACGAACTTGCCCCTTGCCACCTTCTCCCTGTTGCCCTACACTATCCCCAGCGTGACGCCGAGAGCGAACGACAAACGAGTTGGAGCCTCAGACCGGTTGTCCATTGAGGAGATACCACAATGCAGTTGGCAGCAAGACTCGGCGGAGTCCTTCTCATACTGTGCCTTATCGGGGGATGCCGCAAGACTTCACCGACGGATGCGGATGCGCTATGGGCGGCTGTGTCCGACGGTGATCTGCCTCGTATAGAGGCGCTCATCAATGACGGCGCTGATGTGAATATGAGGACTTCCGACATTGCCAGGACGACGCCTCTGCATAAGGCCTGCGGGATGGGCAACCTGGAGGTTGCGAAGCTCCTTCTCGGGAAAGGGGCGGAGATCAACGCGATTGATGGGACTGGATGTACGCCGCTTTACTTGGCGGCCTCTGGAGGTTACGGAGAACTGATCGAGTGGCTCATCGCCAACGGCGCCGACGTGAACGGAGAAGCGGATGGCGCCCCGACCCTGCTGCACGTGGCGGTACGCCGCAGAGACAGCAAGATGATTGAACTGCTTCTGGCAAGAGGCGCGAAGATCAATGGGTCCGATCCCCGAGACACACCCTTGCATGTGGCAGCCGCGATCCTGAGAGATGACCTCATCGAGCTACTTCTTGAGCGTGGCGCTGATGTCAACGCAGGACGTGATGCGGGATTCACGCCGTTACAGGCCGCGTCGAGCGGAGCCGCGTCGGGTGACATGGTCAGTACCATGAAGCTTCTCCTTGACAGAGGAGCCGACATCGATGCAGGTCGTGCTACGGGACGCACGGCCCTCTTTGCGGCAGCCTCAAGCGACGTTGAGGCTGCGAGGTTTCTTATTGAGCGTGGAGCGGACGTGAACACAGCTACCGCCGAGGGCGAGACTCCATTATTCGGCGACTTGATGTCTTCTCCTCCTGCTCGCGCGGAGATCGCGGAATTGCTGATCGACAGGGGGGCCCGGCTGGATGTATGTCCTCCTGAGTATGGCACGATCCTGCATGTTGCGGCAGAGAGAGGTCACGCTCGCGTCGTGGAAAAGATGATTGCCAGGGGTGCGGACGTCAACGTGGAGATGGCGTACGGCGATCGTCCGCTCCACAAGGCTATTGAGTCCTGTCGCCAGGACGTGGTGAAGGTTCTCATCGCCCACGGTGCCGACATCAATGCCATGAGTCGGGATGGTCGGACCCCGATGGACGCCGCCAACACGGTCTATGGCAGAGATCCGAATATCTTCGATATCGTACGTGCCGCGGGTGGGAAAGAGGGCAAGGTATTGCGGAGGGGAAAGTGAGATTCCGTGGGCGGTCGCGGGTCAGTTCCTTACTTACGCTTCAATTCGAACCCTGCTTGGTGTACGAATCTCACGTTCCACGGACGAACGAGTCTGTTTGGGCGGAAGTCTCAACCTGTCCAGGTGATTCATAGTGATACGCGATCACCGTAAGGTCAATCTGAGCACCGCCGGGGGGCTGGCGGCTCTTGTGCTTTGGAGTCTGACGGTCGCTTTTGCGAGGCGGCTGTCGGAACAGCTTGGGCCTTTGACGGCGGGAGCTTGCGTGTATCTGATTGGCGGCGCATTGTGTTTTGTGCCGCTGGCCCGGCGGCGGGGGCCGGTGTGGGGGCTTGTGACGAGTTCGCCTCTGTATGTGTTTGGCTGCGGGTTTCTGTTTGTTCTGTATACGGCTGTGCTCTTTCTGGGGGTCGGGTCCGCTGCCGACCGGTCGCAGGCGATTGAAATCGGGCTGGTGAATTACCTCTGGCCGACCGCGACCATCCTGTTTTCGCTTGTGCTCCTGAACCAGCGGGCCGGCTGGTTGCTGCTGCCGGGGACGGTTCTGGCTCTGGCGGGCGAGTTCCTGGTGATCACGCATGGCGATTCCGTGTCCTGGGGCTCGTTCCTGGGGCACCTGCAGGCCAATCCCTCGCCCTATGCTCTGGCTTTGGTCGGGGCTGTGTCCTGGGGGCTCTATTCCACGCTGGCGCGACGGTGGTCGCGGCCCGATTCCGGCGGGGCGGTGGAACTGTTCATCCCAGTCGCAGGCGTGGCGCTTCTGACCCTGAGCCTTCTGTCGGGGGAGTCTCCTGTGTGGAGCGTCCGCGCGGGAGGGGAAGCGGTGACGCTGGCAGGCGTCACCGTCCTGGCGTACATCCTGTGGGATGGAGCCATGCGAAAGGGCGACTTGCTGCTGGTGGCGGCCTGTTCCTATTTCACGCCTTTGCTCTCGACTTTGGTGAGTTCCATGTATCTGGGAGTCCGGCCGGGATGGAGGCTGTGGGCGGGGTGTTTTGTGCTCGTGCTGGGTTCTCTGATGACCTGGCGATCCGTCTGCGAGCGACCACAGAAGGGCGGGTACGTCTGAATTGTGGTTCTTCACGGAATTGTGGGGATGGGCACAATGCCGATTCCGCCGCGTCGCGGCGGGAGTTTTACGCGTTGGGCCTCCAGCATGGCGGGGCGTTGCACGCCCCTGCGTGATGCACGGTCCCGCAAGCGAACGCCTCGTTCGCGTTCAAGCCGGAGGCCGCAACGCGACAAACTCACCCTGCAGGACCGCTTCAGGCGTGCCGTTCCGGCGGTCTAGATGATCCTCCGATTCCGTGAAGAACCTGAGTTTTCCGCGATTTGTGCCAGGTTTCTGGCTGCCTGCTGAGATTTCCGGGCAAGAACCCAAAGCAGGACGCGGGACGTGAGAGTCCTTTGGCAGTCACGTGAACCACGATTCTATGGGACCTTTCGTGTGGGCCTCAGTTATGGGGTCTGGAGGGGCTCTGGGGCCCGTTTTCCGGGCAAAAAGACTAGTCATTTCCGACCCCGCGCGCCGATAAAGGGGGTGAAAACCGTTTCATCTTTTTCTCCGGCGTCGTTGTGCCAGACGACGCCCTTTTTCTATCCAGGCCGAGCCGCCAGGCAAGCAAGCCGGCGTCGAACTTGATTCCCACGTGTCAAATCGGGTAGAATAGAGGCGTCCCGAGCGGGGAGGTGTGCCTGGGTGTGCGGGCTGGGGCATGGGGGCATGAACGGCCGAAATGCGGTCCTGTTGAAACGAGCGTCGATCCGTGGGAGTCGGTGGATGGTGAGTAAAGCAGCGTATCTGGGCATCCTGCTGGCGGCGTTCGCGCCGGTCCTGTGCGGCACGACCTTCGCCCAAGGGGGCGTGTCGGTCGTAATCAACGAGATCCTGGCCTCCAACCTCAGCGACGTCCGCGACCCGCAGGGGCAGCACGAGGACTGGATCGAACTGTACAACGTCGGCAATACCCCTGTGGATCTGGCGGGGTATTATCTGACGGACGATCTGGCCCGACCGACGAAATGGCAGTTTCCCGCAGGCGATCCCGCGGCCACCAAGATTCCCGCACGCGGCTATCTGCTGATCTGGGCCGACGGCGACATCGCCGATTCCGGCCTGCACGCGAGTTTTCGGCTCAGCGCCGAAGGCGAGGTCGTCGCGCTCTTTGCGCCCGACGGGTTGACGATGCTCGACAGTCTGGCTTTCGGTCCGTTGGAGCCGGACGTCTCGTACGGACGGTATCCCGACGGCGCCGCGGACCTGCGGTTCTTCGGATACCCGACCGCGGGTTGGTCCAATCTGGTGATCTACCAGGGCGTCGTGTCGCCGCCCAAGTTCGACGTCGGCAGTCAGATCTGCACCCGACCCGTCACGGTCGCGCTCACGACCGCGACCGAAGGGGCTTCGATCTACTACACGACCGATGGGACCGAGCCTTTCAGCGAGGCCCGCAATCAGCCGGTGGGCTCGCTCTACACCAGGCCGGTGGTCATCGGCAGCACCGTCACGCTCAAGGCGATGGCGGTCAAGGCCGGATGGCGTCGGAGCCTGACGAAGGCGGAGCGGTACGTGTTTGTCGGCCAGGACGTCCAGGCGTTCAGCTCGCCCCTGGCGATCGCGGTGGTGGACACGTTCGGCAAAGGCGTTTCGCGAACACCCGTTCCCGCATACGGCTGCTTCATCGAACTGGAGGAAGAGGGCAGGGCCCGCATGACGGGGCCGCTCGATTTCGGCGGCGCAGGCGCCCTCAATGTCCGGGGCAAGAGCTCCGAGGGATTCCCGCAGCGCCAGTACCACTTCGAGACGCAGGACGAGCGGGGCCAGGACAAGGATGTTTCCATTCTGGGTCTGCCCGCCGAGTCGGATTGGGTGCTGTATGGACCGTACACGGACAAATCGCTGATGCGGAACGTTCTGAGCTACCGCTGGTCCAACGAGATGGGCCAGTACGCGCCTCGCACGCGGTTCATCGAGATGTTCCTCAACACCGACAACTCGCTCGTGACCCTGAGCGACTACGTGGGCGTGTACGTCCTCGTCGAAAAGATCAAGATCTCGCGGAACCGCGTCGACATCGCGAAACTGGAGCCCGGCGATATCGCAGAGCCCGAGATCTCCGGCGGCTACATCGTCAAGAAGGACAAGTTCGACGGCGACGACGTCTCGTTCGTCACCAGCCGTGGACAGAACCTGATCTTCCAGGACCCCAACGGGCACGATCTGACGCAGGCTCAGCGGGACTGGATCCGCAACTATTTCAACGCCTTCGAGGCGGCGCTGTACGGCCCGTCGTTCGCCGACCCCGTCAACGGCTACGCGAAGTTCATCGACGTGGACTCGTTCATCGATACGCACATCCTGGTGGAGCTGACCAAGAACATCGACGGATTCCGCCTGAGCACGTACCTGTACAAGGATCGCGGGGGCAAGCTGTTCCAGGGTCCGGCCTGGGACTACAATCTGTCGCTGGGCAACGCGAATTACCTCAACGGCTGGCTGCCGACCGGCTGGTACTTCAGCCAGCTCGGCGACGGCGACTACCCCTACTGGCGTCGGCTGTTCGAGGATCCCCAGTTCAAGCTGCGTTATGCGGACCGATGGTTCGCCCTGCGGCGGGACCTGTTTGCGACGAATCGGCTGATCGGCATGGTGGAGGACTACGCGACGCTGCTCGACGAACCTGCGGGCAGGCACTTCAACCGCTGGCGGATCCTCGGCCAGTACGTCTGGCCCAACTGGTACATCGCCAAGACCTTCCGGGAGGAGATCGCCTGGATGCAGACGTGGCTCGCCAACCGCCTGGCGTGGATGGATAGCCAGATCGCGGTCGAGATGGCGCCGGCGCCGCCTGCGTTCAACCGGCAGGGGGGACAGGTCGAGTCCGGTTTTCCGCTGACGATGACCGGTCCCGGCGCGATCTACTACACGACCGACGGTTCGGACCCCAAGCCTGCGACGAGCTCTCAGGCGGTCGGCGTGGTCCTGGTCTCGGAAAACGCGCCCAAACGGGTGCTCGTGCCTGCCAGGGTCGTGGACGACGCCTGGCGAGGCGGCGGCGCCTTCGACGATTCCTCCTGGACGCCCACGACCGGCGGCGTCGGCTACGAGATGAGCACGGGCTACCGAGACTATTTCAGCCTCGACGTGCAGACGCAGATGTACGGCAAGAATGCGAGTTGCTTCGTTCGCGTTCCGTTCTCGTTCGCGCGCGATCCCGCGACGGTGGGCCAGGGGACGCTGAGTGTCCGCTACGACGACGGTTTCATCGCATACCTCAACGGCGTCGAGATCGCTCGTCGGAATTTCACGGGCGAGCCCGCCTGGAACTCCGTCGCGAGCAGTCTGCACGACGACTCGGAGGCCGTGGTCTTCGAGAATATCGAGGTCGCGAACCTTCGCGCGGTCCTTCGCAAGGGCAACAACGTGCTGGCGATCCATGCGATGAACTCTCCGGCCACCAGTTCGGACTTTCTGATCAGCGTCGAGCTGACGGCCAGCGAAATCCCCGGTGGAACCACGCCTTTGCAGGTCCTTCCGTATACGGGACCGGTCCCGCTGGCCGCCAGCGCGCGGGTCATCGCCCGGTCGCTGAACGGCGGGCGATGGAGCGCGTCCAACGACGCGGTCTTCGCGGTCGGGCCGGTGGCCGAGAGCGTGCGGATCAGCGAGATCATGTACCGTCCGACCGATCCGAATGCGGAGTTCGTCGAGCTGACGAACATCGGCGACCAGTCCGTCAACCTGAATCTCGTCCGTTTCTGCGACGGGATCGAATTCACCTTCCCGAGCTTCGCACTGGCGCCGGGGTCCTATTGCCTGGTGGTGCAGGATCTCGCGGCGTTCGAGACCCGGTACGGCCCGGGCCTGCCGGTCGCAGGTCGGTACGCGGGGGCTCTGAACAACGCCGGCGAGCGCATCGAGCTTCGCGACGCCGTCGGGCGGACGATCCATAGCTTCGCCTATCGGGACGATTGGCACAGCTCCACCGACGGCAAGGGCTTTTCCCTGACGCTGGTTTCGCCTCAAACGGTCGATCCGAATTCGCTGGGGGAGAAGGCCGCCTGGCGTCCCAGCGTCAACCGCGGCGGGTCGCCCGGCGCGGCCGATTGATCGGGCGATCGCGATCCATCACGGGGTTTGACAACCCGCTCCCTGCGTTCTATCATCGCAAGCGGTCGGTTTGGGGTCGCGGCGGTGAGCCGCGGGCCGGCCGTAAACCAGGGGATGGGAGTTGCCCGTCATGGAGTGGGATCGTAGACCGTCGTCTCGTGCAGGTCGCGTGCAGCCTCAGGCTGTGCTGCCCCTTCTGTTGCTGGTTCTCGTCGGATTGCTTCTGTATCGCGAGGTCCGATTCTGGTTCGGCGGCGTCCATCAGAAGGGGGCGCTGCCCAGGGTCGTGACTGCCCGCGGCGATCTGGCACAGGACGAGAAGAGTATGATCGAGCTGTTCCGAACGGTCGCGCCTTCCGTCGTGTACATCACGACTCTGTCGGTTCAGCAGGACCCGTTCCGGTTTCGCGCGCTGGAAGTCCCGCGGGGCTCCGGCTCGGGCTTCATCTGGGACGAGAAGGGCCACATCGTGACGAATTTCCACGTCATCGCCGAGGCGCAGGGGGCGAACGTGACGCTGGCGGATCAGTCCTCGTGGCCTGCCAGACTGGTGGGGGTCGAGCCGGACAAGGACCTCGCGGTCTTGAAGATCGACGCCCCGGTCGGGCTGCTGCCGCCCATTCCCATCGGCACCTCGGCCGACCTGCAGGTGGGCCAGAAGGTGTTCGCGATCGGCAATCCCTTCGGTTTCGACCAGACGCTCACCTCCGGCGTCATCAGCGGCCTCGGTCGCGAGATCGTCTCCGCAACCCGCCGGCCCATCCAGGGCGTGATCCAGACCGACGCCGCGATCAACCCCGGCAACTCCGGCGGTCCGCTGCTGGACAGCGCCGGTCGGGTCATCGGCATCAACACCGCCATCGTCAGTCCGTCCGGCGCCTACGCCGGCATCGGGTTTGCGGTCCCGGTGGACGTGGTCAACCGAATCGTGCCGCAGATCATCAGCGGCCAGCGGATCGAGAAGCCCGGTTTGGGCGTTTCCCTCGCGGAGGATACCGTCGTCCGGCGGCTCGGCCTGCAAGGAGTGCTGATCCTCGGCGTCGCGCCGGACAGCGCGGCCGAAAAGGCGGGCCTGCGACCGACGGCCCGCGGCCCGCGCGGCCAGGTCCTGCTGGGCGATCTGATCATCGCGGCCGGGGGCAAACCCGTGCGGAATTCGAACGATCTGTACCGGGTCCTGGACAACCACAAAGTGGGCGATGCCCTCGATCTGACCGTCGTGCGCGAAAACCGCCAGGTTGAGATACAGGTGATCCTCCAGGCCCTGCTCCAGTAGGTCGAACGGCCATTTTGCAGAAGTCCAGTTGCCTCGTCTCCTCACGGGAAGAACCCATGTATTTGGCCGGTGTCTGCGGAGATTATGGGGGATTTGCGTCCGTCGGGCGAGTCTTCTCGGATTCTTCTTCGTCGCATTTGGCACAGGGGCGATCCGGGATATACTTTAGTTGGGTGTGTCCGTAAGAGTTTGGGGGCCGGTCCCACCGACGACGCGTCATCTGAAATTCTGCCCTGGCATGGGCTGTCAGGAACATCCGGCGAATCGCCGTCTCGCACGAGCGACGGTTCGAGCGTCCAACGATCGATCTTAACCCTGCTTGCATTTGATGAATGGTCTGATGAATTGTCGTGTGTGTTTCGCATCTGCGGGGGTGTAAGAGTATGATGAGTATGGTTCGGAAGGGTCCGATAACGCATGTTTGCACTGCGGGGTGCCTTGTCGTGCTGGTCGGGTTGTTGTGGTCCGGCCTGTGCGGGGCTCAGATCCAGAATCCTAGTTTTGAGACGACGTATGACGGGTTGCCGCATCCTCGGCCGCTGCCCTCGTTCTGGTATCGAATTGACGATCCCTCGTTCAACTCGTTCTGCGACGACTCCTGGTACACCGACGGCGCCAAGTCGGCCTGTCTGTTCAGCCTGCCTGGAAGGTCCTTCGAAGCGGGCCGGTATCAGAGCTTCTACCAGTTCGTGGACCTGACCGGGATGGGCGTCCTGGTGTTCGACGCGATGCTGACCGGAGACCCTTCCGGCCAGTTTGCCCATTTCGAAGCCTCCGTCCTCGTGGACGACGTGCCTCTGTGGAGCGCAGTCGTCGAGGGCGTATACCTGTCCCAGGAGATCGACCTCTCCGGCTTGCCCGATGTGTACGCCGGTGATGGCTATCCGGGCTGGCATTTGATCGAGTTGCGGCTCACCGCGCTGGAGGACGGCACCTTCGCCGAGTCCTACCTGGCGTACTGGGACAACATGATGCTTCTGACGGGCCCCAGGACGATCGAGGCGAATATCGCTCTGGATCCGGACACCTTGAATCCGTTCTTCCGCGGCCGATGGGTCACCTGCACCATCGAGCTGCCGGCGGGCTACGACGTCGCTCAGATCGACGAATCGACCGTGACGCTGGAAGAGATCTCCGCCGTCACGGGGACGGAGCGATGGGCCCGGTGCTGGGCTCGATGGTGGTGGGGTCGGCCGTGGGGCCGGCGGTGGGCCCACGCGAACATGAACCGTCGGACCATCGTGGATCGCGATCGGGACGGTCTCCCGGAACGCGTCGTCCGGTTCGATTGGGCGGCGGTCGAAGCGATCGCCAAGGCGCCTCAGACCACCGTGGCGGTCGCGGGCCAGCTCTTCGACGGCACGCCGTTCGAAGGCACCGCGACGATCAAGGTGATGGGGAAACCTCACAAGTGGAAATAACGCCGTCTCCCAAGGCGGCGCCCCGCAGAGAGTCCGAAGGGACTCGTCGAGGTGCACCCCGGGCGGTTGAACGTGTCCCCGATGCAGAGAACCTGCGTCGGGGACACTGCGTCTGATCTCGCTGGCAGTGGACGGACGCGCTGCCGCCCGGGTGTGCCATTTCAATCGTCCGCTCGATTGCCCCGGCTTTCAACCACCCAAGGAAGCTGCGTATCACGACAGGGTCAAGGGGGTTGTTCGCTCAGTAGCTCGTGTACGGGACTGCCTTGTTGTCCTTCAAGTCGCCGGTGTTGGGGACGATCTTGCCGGTGGCTTCCGTGTAGAGCCAGCCCACGTCGCTGCCGTCGGTGGCGGAGATCCCGCTGCTGCCTGCCTTCGTGCCGATCGGCAGGGGAGGGATGCTTCGGATGTAAGGACCGTAGACGCAGATCGGGGTCTTGGCGTCGCTGACGGAGTTGCCCGTGGCGTCCGTGTACTTCGTCAGTTGGTTGGCGATGTTGGCCACGGCGGGCAGAGCGCCCGAATGCTCGGCGGCGTACCGATCGATTGCATTGCGGAGGGCCGCCAGATCGCCGCGCAGGGCCGAATCGTCCGTGCCCTTGGAGCCTTGGCTCATCTTGGGAATGCCGATGGCGCCCAGGATGGCGATGATGGCCACCACAATGACGATTTCCAGCAAGTTGAACGCTTTGCTGCCTGTAAGTCCGGATCTTCTCATGTACACTCTCCTGCTGAGGGTCCCCTTGCGAGACAGGTCACTTCCCTCCTATCGTCACGAGTCGACGGCGACTTAAGGATGAATGCGGAGGTCCGCGACGCGAGCGTCGTTGCGGACGCCGTGTGATTGGCAGGGGAATGCCGCGTCGACGCGTTGAGCGACGGGGCGATAATACGCCGGGAGATCCGCCAGGGATCAGGGCTGCTGAGGCTCGTCCGCAGGTCTCGACGACGGTTCCTCGGTCTTCCGCAACTCCGCTTGCGCCTCGACCGCGGAGGACATCAGGTGTTCGAACTGCTCGCCTTGGTCGTCATACCAGACCGTGATGCGATAGAAATCGTCGGTGATCCCCTTGGCCTCGGAAATCGAGATGATCCGGAAACACTTCAGCTCGCTGTTGCAGTACTGGATGACTTTCTTCTTGAGTTCCTCGGGATTCCCGGAGAACGCGGGTCGGACGAATTCCTTGAACTGGACCGCCATATCGCTGCTCCTGCAGGGTGTTCGCGTACGCACATCGAGAACGTCGCGATCATTGGAGCATCCTTTGGGCGATTCGGCAAGTCCCTGAAGAACAATCGTCGTGGTTCTGATTACGGATACACGCCCGCCCGCTGGAGCCGGAGCGTCAACTCGCGGACGCGTTCGGCCGCGTCTTTGGCTTGTGTCACGGCCTCGTCTCGCTCCTTCTTGAGCTGTTCCTGGAGGCTGGCGAACTCGCTCATCTTGGCCGCCTGGGTCTTGGTGTCCTGGAACTTGCCTTCGAACTCCTGGAGCTTGGCCGTCGCGGTGGCGACCTGGGCGATCAGCGTGTCATGCACCTGGCGGAAGCTCGTGAAATCGGACCTTGTGGTCTCGAGGGATTTGGCCAGCTTTCGCAACTCCGCCTCCAGCGAACCGTTGCGGGTCCGCAAGTCCTGGATCTCCGCCGCACGCACCTGGTCTCGACGCAGACCGACGGAGATGTCCTCGACCGTCGCGCGACTGGGCATCGGCACGTTGGCCAGTCCGCAGGCCGCCAGCACCAGTAGAATCACAACCCCCAGCGCCCTCTCCAGATTGTCGCCGCCGGCTCGTTCTTTCTCTCGCACACAATAGGTTGGCATGGCACTCCACCTCTCGATTCTGCACTCGCCCCCCCAGTGAGGCCCTTCCAAACGGAAACAGGCCACCCACTGAGCACGGTGCAACCCTTGTGAACACCTCTCATCCGTGGAAAATCCCCGGCACTCGACGCCCCCAACCAACGTCCGCAGGCACGCGCCATGGATCCCAGGCGGGAATCCCACCCCCTTTGCGACATCGCACGGCGAGGTGCGGACTCCTCCATCCGTCACCGCCCTATTATACCCGATTTTCCGGGGAAAGGTCAAACGCCCGCCTGGATTCCTGAATGGGCAGAATGCCTGTAGTGGTCTTCTGCCTGATCGGAGGCGATCTTATCAGACTAGAAGGAGCGACACTCCGCACTTTTTTCTTACCGTCAATCGAATTAGCCTGCACATTCGCAACGAGGCAGCGTATCCGTACCTGACGTAGGCAACGGCGGCCAATTCCGGAGGATTGCGCCCAAGGGAAAACGTTAGAGAAAAAAGGGGTGGAGCTATGAGCATTCGAATCGTGCTGGCCGATGATCATGTCTTGGTGCGTCATGGGCTCGGTCAGGCTCTGCAACAGGAGCATGACATGGAAATTGTCGGCCAGGCCAGCGACGGGCGCTCGACGATCACTATGGCGAAGGAACTCACGCCGGACGTGGTCGTGATGGATATCAGCATGCCCGACCTGAACGGCATCGACGCCACGCGAGAGCTTCACAGGGAAGCGCCCGACATCAGGGTCGTCGCTCTGTCCATGCACTCCACACAGAAGCATGTTACCGAGATGTTCCGGGCGGGAGCATCCGGGTATCTGCTCAAAGGCTGCAACTTCACCGAGTTGGCCCAGGCGATCCGCACCGTCGCAGAGGGAAAGATTTATATCAGCCCCTCCATCAGCAATGCATTCGTGCATGACCTGGTGTGCGCCGAGCCCAGGGACAATCTGACGGCCTTTTCCTTCCTGACACAGCGAGAGCGCGAGGTGCTGCAGCTTCTGTCCGAGGGCATGACCACCAAGCAGATCGCGATTCAGCTGTACATCAGCCCGAAAACCGTCGAAGCGCACCGGCTGCGCATGATGAACAAGCTGGAGATCGACAACGTCGCACAACTCACGAAGTACGCCATCCGGGAAGGACTCACGTCCGCAGAACTCTGAAGGCGACGAAAGGACGCCCTCACGCCTTCTTGAGACCGTTCTTCCGCTGTCCCTCTCCCGCGGCCCGGTACCCCCGGTGCGTGTTCGGCGGGGGGGCGTGCAGAAGCACAGCATGGGGAGATTCGTGTTCTGCGCAGCGCCTCCTCCGCCCTGCGAGGGGACCGTTCGTCAGGCATCGGTTCCACGAATGGCAGCCAGGAGTTGCTCCGACGGCCCAGTCTTCGGCAGGTATCTTTCGGCCCCGGCATCGAGCATCCTCTCGCGTACGCCAGGCTCCGCAAACATGGACAGCGCGATCACTCGCGTCTGGGGCAGTTCGGCCTTGATCCGTCTCGTGGCTTCGTCGCCTGCCATGACCGGCATTGCGACATCCATGATGATCACGTCCGGCTGCAATTCACGGGCCAGATCGACCGCAGCGCTCCCGTCGCCTGCCTGTCCGACGATCTCCAAGTCCGTCTGTGCCGCAATGAGGACGGCCAGGCCCTCTCGTATGACCTTGTGGTCGTCCACAAGCAGCACACGCAAGCGCAGACGCGAGGACGCAGGACGCAGCATCGTGGGCATCGGATGGGGGATGGGGCTCCCTTGCGTGTTCTGCTGGTGGCCGTCGATCGCCTGGACATCCGGGACAGCGATGAGGAAGGTGCTGCCCCGGCCCGGACGGCTGCGAATCCTCATGCGGCCGCCGAGCAGTTCGACCCGCTCGAGGATGCTCAACAACCCGACGCCGGCGGCCCTGCGAAGCGTCGTGGGATCGAATCCCAGCCCTCGGTCGGAGATTGTCAGCCACAGACGCGCGTCCCGACGTTGCAGCCGCAGTCGGGCCTGGCCCACCTTGGCGTGCTTGACCGCGTTGAACAGGATCTCCTGGCCCGCTCGGAAGAGAAAGGTCTTGATGGATTCGGATCGCGAGTCGACGCAGTTGTGGATTTCGGTGTGGACCGTGATACCGTGCTTGATTTGCATCTGGCGGGCCAGCCACTCGAACGTCTCGCCCAAGCTGCTCTGGTACAGGACAGCCGGGCTCAGCTCGTGCGACAGGCTTCGCGACTGTTCGATCGCATCCCACAGCATCTGGTCAAGCTGTGCGGTCATCTCCTGCATCGCGGCATCGTCCCTGGCCCGGCTGCTCAGCAGGCCCAGGTGAAACTTCACGGCGGCAAGCTGTTGCTGCAGACCGTCGTGAAGAACCTCCGCCATACGTTTTCGCTCGCGGTCTTCCGCGAGTGACAACTCCATCGCGAGCCTCTGGAGCTGGAAGGCCCGATGCTCCAATTGGTCCACCGCTTCCTGCCGGTGCGTGACATCCTGCAGGTTGAGCACGAGGTACTCGACCTGGCCCTGCTCGTCTTTCAGAGGTGTGAGTTGCCAGTCCCAGTAGGTGACCTGTGAGGGCCTGTCGGGATAAGTGAACCGCTTGGCATAAGCCCGATAGGGCTGCCCGGTTCGGATCACCTCCTCGAAGATCGCTTTGTTCTCGTCATGTGGGTACATCTCGAAATGGTTCTTTCCCCAGAAGAACTCGGGGGATTTGCCGGCGGCCTCTGCATATGCCTTGTTGACCTGCACGAAGCCGAAGTTCCGATCGAGGAACGCCAGCGGCGTGATGGTATGCTGGAAGAATCCGTCGAGCATGTGCATGCTCTTGCGGAGCCGGCCCTCGGCCTGTACTCGTCGGGCTATTTCGTCCTGCAAATGATCGACGATGTCCCTCAACTCCTCCGTTTTCACCTGGACCTGTTGTTCCAGCCGTTCGTTCGCCTGCCGCAATTGTTCCCTGCTCTTCTGCAGTGCCTGTCGCGAGCGAATCCGTTCCATCGCGATGGCGACCTGGTCGGCGACGGTCTTCATCAGCGACAGGTCGTCCTCGCTGAAGTGCACTCGCGTTCGGGTGCCGAACGACAGCGTCCCGATGATTTGTCCGCCGGCCTGGAGGGGGTGGCAGGCGTACGCCTGAATCCCATAGGATGCGACCAGAGCTGTCTGCGGGTCGGGATGACCAAGAATGTCCTCAGCGACGACGCGCTCGCCGTCACGGGCGACACACCCGCAGACGGCCACGCCATAGTCCAGCCACTCGATTTCGCGGAACTCCTCTCGCGAGATGCCCGCCCAGGCGTTCAGATGCAGCCGGCCTGCTTTCTCGTCGGCCACGAAATTGAAGAAGGCATGGCAGTCCAGGTGCTCCATGATCTGGCGGCACAGGTCATGCACCACCTCCAGGGGATTCTCGGTGGCCAGGAGCCCCGAAGCCGTTTCCGAGAGCAGCTTGAACCGCTCGGCGCTGCGGTGCGATTCCTGTTCCGCCGCCTTGCGGTCCGTGATATCTGTAAACACTACCGCGAACCGCCCGGGCGACGTGCGATAAGCGATCACGTCGTACCATCGTTTCAGCGCAGAGGCATATTCCTCCATGTGCAAGGGCTCGCCGGTGAGCGCCACGCGGCCGTAACTTTCGATCCAGAATGGCTCGGTGCCCGGCAGGACATCCAGGATCAATTTGCCAATCAGGTCATGGCGCTTCAGACCGGTCATGCGCTCGAACGCGGGGTTGACGTCGAGGAAACGGTAATTGCACGGACGACCCTGGACATCGGTGACGATCTCGTGCAGGGCGAACCCTTCGGTCATCGCCTCAAACAGCGTGCGGTATCGTTCCTCGCTTTCCCGCAGCGCAGCGGCGTTGTGCTCGGCCTGCCGATGTGCGGCGACCGCATCCTCCATCAGGTTCAGGGCTGCGGCGTGGGAGGCGCGCAATTCGGCCTGGGCCTTTTCCATGGCCTCCTGGTGTTCGCGCAGGTCGTGGATGGACCGCACCGAGTCCTCCAGCGCCGTGAGGTCCGACACCACGATGCAGATAATCGGGCCTTCGTCCCCGTCGAGCGGGCTGGCGGCAAGCCCAACCGGGACGGCAGTCCCGTCGGCAGCGCGTAAGACAAAGTGCTGCCGACTGGGACCCGTCTTCGCAGCGGCCAACAGGTTGGACACCTCGGCACTATGGTCGGATGCAATGAACGCGGCCAGCCTCCGGCCCACTGTGTCTGCCTGCGTGCTCTTCATCAGCTCGCAGAACCGCCGGTTGCAGAACAGGATCGTACCGTCCTGGGTCACCGTCAGGGCGCCTTCGTACATCGTCTCGGCGAGGACGCGGTAGATATGCTCGGCGCCGGCCAGGGAGAAGATCTGGTCCCCGTTGGGACCGGCGACGACGAGGGCATCCACCTCTCCGTGCCGGATGGCGTGGAGAGTCTGCTCGGCCTCTTCGAGGCGGGTCCGCAGTTGCTCGATCTCCTCGATCAACTGCCTCTTTGTACGGGAATCGACCATGGGCATGGGGTGCTCCTCGCAAGGCGGCCGAACGTGAATGAAGGGCCGGCAATCTCTCGCTTCGCTTTCATTCCTGGCCTCCTTGCTGCGATTTCTGTCTCAGATCCAATCCCACCAGGACCTTGTCCTTGTCCGCCATACTGCCGATGAGTCTTCGCAGGGGCAAAGGGAGCTTTTTGATGAGGGTGGGTGCGGCGATGATCTGCTCGCCCTTGGCTAGCACCGGATGCTGGTAAATGTCGATCACTTCCAGTTCATAGCAGCCCGCGAGGTGCTCCTCGCAGATGCCGGTGACGGTGCGGATGGCCTCCTGCGAGCGGGGCGTCAGGCCTGCCACGTACAGGCGAAGGACATATCGCTGGTCCCCGGCGGCGCCCGCCGCAAAGGACAGGGCCTTTTGGATGGATTGGGCATGCTGCTTGGTCATGACGGTGTCCTTTGTTCAACGGGCTACCAGGTCCAGGCCCACGAGCACGCGCAGCTCGTTGGAGAGGTCGCCGATGATCTTCTTCATGGGCGGCGGCAGCTTGCGGACCAGCGTGGGTACGGCCAAGATCTGATCGCCGGCGGCCAGCTTGGGGTTCTCCAGCAGGTCAACCACCTCGATCTCATAGCAGCCGGCCAGGTGCTTCTCGCAGATTCGCTTGAGGTTCGCGAAGGCGGTCGCCGCCCGCGGGGTTCGGCCGGCCACGTAGAGTCGGAGTCTCCACTGCTCCGGGTTCTGTGCGGACGAACCGTGGTGCTTGCTGTCTTTTGCCGTTCTTGTCGTGGTCATTATTTGTTCCCTCCCTTCGTTCGATCCGCCTTGCGTAGCCTCGCCATCGCCTGGCGGTCGTGCGATAGGGTTTGCAGTCGCAGCCGATCCTGGGCTGGGCTGCTCCTGAGATCTCCTACGATGCCCTCCAGTTGCGAGCGGAGCGAGGCAATCTGGGCCTCGAGGCTCAGCCGCTCCCGATCGAGTTCACGCCGGCGTTTCTGGGTGGTCTGTTCCTTCACCAGGGCTTCCGCCGGGTCCGATGCCTCCTGGGACGGTCTCGCCGCGCCGGTGTAGCCCCGGCCCGCGCCGGCATAGACATCGACCAGCTCGATGCCCCGGTCGGAGAGCAGAAACTCGCGTATCTGGTTCGAGTGGGCCATACCGCGCGACTTGAGGACATACAGGACGCGGTTACGCTCGCTGTCGGATTCGACCATCTGCAGCAACAGCCAGGTGTCCATCAGGGACGAGATGCCGACCTCGGTCCGCTCGGAGGCGGCGCCGCCCTCGGTGAGACTGGTGAACACCGCGGTGATGAGCCGGCCCTTGAGGAAGTCGATGACCCGCGTGAGCATGGCGTTGATGTCGTCCACCTCGCCGATCGCGGAAAGATTCGTGACCGGGTCCAGGACGACGGCCGTGGGCTCGAACTGGTTCACGAGCTTGTGCAGGCTCACGAGATGCTGCTCCAGGCCGTAGAGGGTCGAGCGAGCTGAATGAAGCCGCAGCAGCCCCTTGCGCTCCCATCGCCCCAGGTCCATGCCGATCGAGGCCATGTTCCGCATGATCTGCGAGGGGGATTCTTCGAAGGACAGATACAGGCATCGCTCGCCCCGCCGGCAGACGCTGTCGGCGAACGCGGCGGCAATGCTGCTCTTGCCGCTGCCGGAGGTGCCGCTGACGAGGATGCTGCTGCCGCGATAGTAGCCCTTGCCGCCCAGCATCGCGTCCAGACGCGGGATACCCGAGGGGATGCGGTCCTTCACGACCGCGTAGTTCAGCCCGAGCGAGCTGATCGGCAGGACCGACAGGCCGGTCTCGTCGATCATCGTCGGATACTCGTTCGTCCCGTGGGCGGAGCCGCGGTATTTGACGATCCGCAGGCGGCGCGTGGCCACCTGGTCCGTGAGGTGGTGGTCCAGGAAGATCACGCAATCGCTGATGTACTCTTCCAGGCCGTGGCGGGTCAAGTTGGAGTTGCGACCCTGCTCGGCCGTGATGACGGCGGTGACGCCCTTGTCTTTGAGCCAGCGGAAGAGACGCCGCAGTTCGGCGCGGAGGATGGCCTCGTTGGGCAGGCCGGCAAAGAGCGCCTCGATCGAGTCGATCGCGACGCGCTGGGCCCCGGTCTGCCGAATCATGCTGTCGAGACGCACGAACAGGCCTTCGAGGTCGTATTCTCCGGTCTCTTCGATCTCGCTGCGCTCGACGCGGACATAGTCGATGGCCATCTTCTTTCGACGGACCAGGCCCGCGACATCGAAGCCGAGCGAGACGACGTTCTGGGTGAGCTCTTCCGCGGTTTCTTCGAAGGCCATGAACACGCCGGGCTCGCCGAAATCGAGGATGCCGCGGACGATGAACTCCATTGCCAGCAGCGTCTTGCCGGAGCCGGGGCCGCCGCAGATCAGCGTGGGCCGCCCTCGCGGCAGGCCTCCCTGGGTGATCTCGTCGAGCCCCCGGATGCCGGTCGGGCATTTGGCGAGCGCCGTAAGCGGCTCTGATTTTGCCCCCTTCGTCACGCGTCGTCTGCGTGTGCGCTTCTTCATGGTTTCTCCTTCTGCTCGGGATCAGGTCGGTAGCGAGCCGCCAGACCCGCCTGAAGGCATAGCTCGTTGATCTCCTTCTTCAGTTCGATCATGCGCAATTCGCGCTTGACCATGGCGAGGTTGAATCGCGTCAATTCGTCGTTGGCGATGCGCAACTCCTCCATGCGTCTACGCAGCTCCTCCTCGGCCCGTTTGCGCTCGGAAATGTCCGCGGAGATTCCCGCGACGGCGTAGATTCTCCCTTGCCTGTCGCGCAGCGGGAACTTCGTTGTCAGCCAGGTGATCGAACGACCGGGAAGCTCGCTGTGCTCCTCGAACTCCATCGCGTGGCCGGCCTCGATGACCCTGCGATCGTTGGCCTCGTGCCAGTCGGCGTCTTCCTTCGGCATGAACTCGTGGCGTCGTTTGCCGAGCAACTGTTCCGGCGTGGTGTTGAGAGCCTTGGCGACGGCGGCATTTGCCAGGATGAACCGCTCCTCCAGATCGAAGGCATAGACAATGGAGGTGGTGTTATCAATGATGCCTTGCGTCCGCCGGTGCGCCTCGGCCAGCGCTTCCTCGGCCTCCTTGCGATCGCTGATGTCCACGCAGAATTCTACGCAGGCGTTGCCGCCGAGCGAGCTGCCGGCGAAGAGCAGCCACTGCCGCGTCCCGTCCCTGCGGAAATACTCCTTCTCGTAAGGACCAACCCGTCCGGTCGCCTCAAACTTCCTGATCTCCGCCAAGCTCACGTCCACGTATTCCGGCGGGGTGAGCTTCTGCCAGGTCAGTTCTCGTGCCTCCACTTCGCGGCGGCTGTAACCCATCATCTTCAGGAACGCGTCGTTGGCGTCCGTCATGCATCCGGTCGTCAGGTCCCAGAACATCACGCCGACTGTCTCGACTTCCAACACCCTCTTCAACCGCATGTGGCTCTCGCGCAGCGCCTCCTCGGCCCGCTTACGCTCGCTGATATCGATGCAGATCCCCGTCATGCGGACGGGCCGGGCATGCTTGTCGTATACCCCGCGGCCCAATGCGTTGATCCATCGCACTTCGCCGTCGGGCCGCACGATCCGATACTCGCTGTTGAGCTCCGCATGTTCGGCCAGCGCCTGTCGGATCCGGGCCGCAGCGATCTCACGATCGTCCGGATGCAGAACGGACTCCCACGCCGCGAAGGACGCAGTGGCCGTCAGGGGATCGATCCCGAACAGCTCGAACATCTCGGGCGACCACTCAATGGACTCTGTTGCGAGGTCCCAGCCCCACACCCCGGCGTTTGCCGCACGCTGCGCCATCTCCAGACGCTCGTGAGCCTGGTGCAGGTCGGTGATATCCCGACCGTAGATGTTGGCATATCCCTCGGACGGCACGGGCGCGACATAGATGGCGTAGAAGGTCCCGTCCAGTTGTACGTCCTGATGCACCTGCTTCTTCTCCGCCAAAGCGCTGGCAACCAGCGGTTGCAGAGATTCGGGCAGCGGCTTGCCCACCTCGCACCCCCAGGCGGGCAGCTCCATCGCGGCGGGATTGCGATAGAGAACCCTGCCGTCGGCGGAGATGCGAAGCACCGGATTGGGGTTCTCTTGCGGGAATCGCGCCAGCCACTCGGCCTGTTTGTGGGCCTCGCGCAAAGCCTGCTCCGCACGCCTGTGCTCGTCGAAAAGACGGGCGTTCTCCATCGCGATGGTGGCCGTGGTGGCCAGTTGCTGCGCGAAGTCCGTCTCGGCCTCCGTGAACGCGCGAGGGGCGTCACGATAGTTGAAGAAGATCACGCCGACCGGTTCTTCGCGGGAAATCAACGGAAGGGTGAGTACGGCATGAATGTCGTATCTGCGCAGGTGTTCCCGGTTGACACGATCATCAGTCAGCACATCGGTCACCGCGATGGGCCGGCGCGATTCAATGGCGAGGACCGCATGCCGTTCGTCTTCATCCTCCGTCCGAGTGCCTCTCAGACTGGCGGGCATGCCGTGGACGTGGCTGACGGTCCAGCCGTCATCTTGACGCAGAGAGATGGCCGCGGTTTGACTGCCGAGCACCATGGAGCCCTCGGCCAGCAATCGCTGCATCACCTCGCCCAGGTCCAGTGTCGAGTGCAGCGATTCGTTGATGCGGTTGAGGGACTGGCTCAGCTCCTTGGCTCGGCGCAGCGTCTCCTCGGCTTGTGTGCGCTCGGTGATATCGTGCGTCAGTCCTCGCAGGCAGACCATCGTCCCCGATTCGTCGAAGACGGCACTCCCCGATTCCTCCAAGACCACCTCTCGCCCATCGTCGCGGCGCACGTAGCGATACCTCGTATGATATGCCGCCCGCTCGGGGGACAATGTCGAGACTAGGCGTACGAATGCCTCCCGATCCTCTGAGTTGATCCGTGCGAAGAAAGCCTCGCCGGTGTCGTGTGTTGCGTCGCCGGGCCAGCCAAGGATCGACGCCGAGTTGGCGGAACGCAGTACTTCGTCCGTTGACGGGCGCCACTCGAAGGTGAAGACTCGTCCCGCCTCAAGGGCCCCGCGCAACCGCTCCTCGCGGTCGCGCAGTACCTCAGCGGCCAGCTTCTGCTCCGTGACATCCGTGTCGACGCCGGCCCAGCGGATGGGGCGGTTGAACTCGTCGCGGAAGAGCTTGCCCCGGCTGTTGAACCAGCGGAGGCTGCCGTCCTTGTGGCGGATACGGTAATCGACCTCGTAGATCTCGGTCCGGCCTTCGAGGTGCGCCCGGATCGCTTCCTGAACCCTCGGCATGTCCTCGGGCGGGATGCGGTCCTGCCAGGCGGATCGCGAGTTCGGGAACTCGCCGCTGTCGAAGCCGAGGAGGGCCTTGAGTCGAGGACTGAGATACGCATAGTCCGGCATCTCTCCGGGCTTTTCGGGGTTCAGATCGATCCGCCAGATGCCGGCGTTGGAGCCAGTGATCGCCATCTCCAGGGCCTGACGGCTTTCCAGCATCACCTCTTCGATCCTCTTGTGGCTGGTGATATCGTTGATCAGCACGAGAAGACCCTCTTCTGTCGGGTGACAGCGGAACTCAAGCCACTTGCCCGGTGGCTCGCAGTACTCCTCCAGTTTGACGAAGACCTTCTTCCTGGCCGCCCTCGCGAGCCCCTCCCGGAACGGGGAATCCTGCAGAGCGGGGAACGTCTCCCAGATCACCCTGCCCAAGGCTTCCGCGGGCGAGGTCTTGAGATAGGCCGCCGCGGCCTCATTGACGTACGTACAACGCTGGTCCGGATCGAGAGCGATCACACCGTCGGCAATCCCTCGGAAAGCCGACGGCATCGGCGCAGGAGACGGTGAAGCGGATTCTGCCTGCTGCGCCGATTGTCTCTGCGAATCGCGTTGCCCGGCCCTATGGTGGGATCGGCCCCTGCCGCCAGTCGGTTCACCACCTCGATCTGCAGCCACGTTCTGTCCCCTTCGAGAACCCACTCCATCCCATAGCCGACTTCTCCCCCAGCATACTACCCGCAAGAACAGGCCGGGTAAAGTGGAATTGCGGAATTGGGGTCGTCATGTTCAGGGATTTGCCTACGATGCGGCGTAGGCCGGGCGATCGCGAATTGCGTGGGGACGGAGCTTCGCCGTCGTGGGGATCGTTGGTGGGGGATGGAAGGGGGGTGTGCAGGAGATGGAACCTGCTCGGATGGGGTTCGATCACATGCCGGTATGGGGCGACGTCATGCGAATCGATAGTTCTTCAACGAGTCTCTCGGCCGGCCTGTATCGCGGCCTCAGACGCAGGCAGACTCTCGCTTCGTGCATTGCCTGGTCCAACTCTCCAATCCGTGCGAGCAGGCGGGCCAGGGCCAAACGGCAGCTCACCAGGCCGTAATCGCGGGCCAGCGCCTCGCGAAAACACCGGATCGCCGCTTCCATATCCTGTCGCGTTTCATGGATTGATCCCAGTGCGGCAAAGGACGACCCCGGCGCCTGTGGATCATCGCACCGGGCAGTGAACAGTTCGACGATCCGTTCCTGGACTTCCCGCGCAAGGCCCTCCTCTGTGTCCGTCTCCGCCAGGATGCCGGCAAGCTGTATCAGCCGATGTGTCTGCCCCTCTGCCAGCTCCAGGGCGACGTTGGGCAACCTCAGATCGTGTACGCACGCCCTCGCGACCTCGGAATAGAAACGGCCGTCGAGGTGGACCGCCTTGCGGAGTCTGGCCAACCCCTCCTGCGGCCGGCCGCGGGCAAGATCCGTCAGGCCCGTCACGAGGCAGACCGTCGGATCATTCGGGCTCAGCAGGAAGCTCTTGCGCAGGTGGCTGAGGCCCTGTTCTTCACCCAGCACGTTGTATTCGAGCTGGCCGAGCACACACCACGTGGGACCAAAGGTCGGGCACAGAGTCGCTGCATCGCGTAGATCCTGCGCAATTCTCCGGGCGAATTCCATTGCTGGATCAGACAACAGGACCATGCCGTTGGGATCTGTGGTCCTGCTGATGGACCGCCAGCGGTAGACGTTCAACCAGTGTCGATAGTGGATGTTCCCTGGCTCCAGACTCGATGCCAGGGATGCCTGGGAAATCAGGTCCGCGTAGGCCGCGTCGGATTCCTGCCAATCGGCCTGGATCATGTGTTCTGCCATATCGGAGACCCTGGCCCAGTGGCGTTCGGCAAGCCGGCTCCGATCTGCCTGAAACAGCACCCAGACCCACATGACGCAACTGCACACAAGACACGCAATCAGGATGTGCCGGGCCCCTTGTGTCTGGGCGCTTGCAGTCCCCAATTCTGGCGCCCTCTCCCCCCGGTTGCGGAGATCCAGACGAACCAACAGACCGCAGAATACCGCCGACAGCATGGCATTGGCCGGGAGATGCTGGCCGAAATCGCTGAAGCTGTGGATCAAGATCGCCAGTAGTCCAAACCCTAGACCATAGGCCGCGAAGCCGATCGGTTCGCGGGTTCTCCGGACGATTCTCGCGTAGCTTGCCCAGGCAAGTGCTCCGAACGCCACCAGGGCAGCCAATCCAAGGACGCCTGTCTCTTCCACGACCTGGGCGTATTCATTCTCGGCATGGCCGGCCAAGGCCGGGAGGGCGGAGCGGTCAAGCATCGGGTAAACCACGGCGTGGGTCCCCAACCCTGTTCCGAACATCGGGAATCGAACCCACGCCGCCAGGATGTCCTTGACGATCTGCAGACGTCCGCCCTGGGCGTCGTGCACGTTCTCCAGCGTGGCCAGCCGCTCGTAGACGGCGTCGAATCCCATGTGCAGAACACACAGGAAGGCCAGCAGGGCCATTGCGGCCAGGACCCAGCCATGACCTCTCGCCGAGCGGCGGAGCTTCAAAACGACCGTTGTGAAGCCCGCCGCGATCAGCATGCTGAACATTCCGCCGCGGGACAGCGAGAGCAGGATCGTCGTCGCCCCCAGGATCAGCAGGGCCAGAATCGCGATGACCAGCTTTCCTCGGAGCGAAGTCAAGTAGTCAGCCACCGCGGGCACAGACACGTTTCTCCCCCGCCAGTCCTCCTGGACCAGGATCAGAAGCCACGCGATGGCGGCCCCCATCGAGAGATTGACGAACTGCGCATAGTGGCTGTGGTTCACGAACGGACCGCCATGGGCAGTCCCATTGCCCACGGGTACGAACCCGTAGATCTTCCCATTGCCCAGCAGATCCTGTGCCAGGCAGATAACCACGATTGCGGCGCCAATGATCGAGACGGCCGCCAGCAGTCTCTTGATCTGGCCGGGACGCCGATACCCATTGACGACGATGAAGAACACCGTCGCGACGGCAAATGCCAAGCGGAGATCGTGACCGGTCGCCCGGGGGTAGAACGACAGGGGCATCGTGCGCAGCTGCGAGTGCAACTCGGGTGTGTCTTCAAAGAGTTGCTGCCATGTTGCGACAGTGCCCGGCGACAGGATCTGGACTATCCCGGCAGGCAGCCGGATCGACTGAAGAACCGCGATCAGCAGGAATGCCAGGACGGGTGCATATGTCCAATGCCATCGGAGCGAACGATACCCTGACAGCGCAAGGCCCGCCGCAAAGACCGTCCAGAGCGCGGCGCACAGGAACAGCATGATTTGCTCACTCCATGCCGCGACGACCCCGAACGCAAGAGGCATGAAAGCCAGCAGGCTGATGAGCAGCCATTCCACGGCCTGGTTGCAGCGGTCCGCAGACGTTGGCATGGCAACAGATTGATGGTTGTGTCCCATGGGATCTCCCGTTCTTCCCGTGCCGTGTCAGGCAAATGCGAAGACATGTCCAGTGTGCCGCGCCGCAGCACCCGGGTGAAGTCAACTGATGCCGTCCGCTATGAAACGCGAGATCCTGCCCTTCGCTTGTGCCAGGTTCGCGGAGGGGACAGATGGCGCGAGGCCTTCCTTCGTTCCGTAGTAGTCCCCGTAGTCCCCGCAACCGCCGTAGTAGCCGTACTTTCGGCCGCCGTGATGCGCCTGATTCAGGACAACCCCGATTACCCGCGCGTTGACTGCTCGCAGGCTCTCATGGGCGTGGAATACGGCCTTCCGCCGGGATTTCTCCATGTTGAGCACCAGGATCGTCACATGACAGATTCCAGCCAGGATCTGGGCATCGGTCACAGGGCCAACGGGCGGTGAATCCAGCAGGATCCGGTCGTATCGTTTGGCGAGGCGGCCCAGGACCTCGGCGAAGCCTTTGCTGTTGAGCAGTTCCGACGGATTGGACACGTGCGGGCCGCACGTCAGGACATCCAGGTTTTCGACGGAGGTCTTCTGGATCGCATCCTCCAGACTCACACATTCCGCCAACACGCTGCTGAGGCCCAGGTCCTCATGGTTGAGCTGGAAAATGGTGTTCTGCATGGGTTTTCGGAAATCCGCATCGATAACCAACACGCGTTGGCCGGCCTGGGCCATGGCAATGGCCAGATTGCTGGCCATCGTGGATTTGCCTTCTCCCGGCGCGGCGGAGGTGATCAGGACCGTCTTCGCCTCGGTCTTGGGCAGACCGAAGAACACCGCCGTGCGAACGGTGCGATACGCCTCGGCCGCGTGGCTCTGGGATTGCAGACTGGTGATTTGTCCCCGGGCGCTTCGATCCTCCCTGCGGGACATCGCCGGGATGACGCCCAGCACCGGCAGCCCCAGCATCGCCGACACTTCGTCCACAGAGGTCAACCGCTGATCCAGCATCTGCCTGAGCAGGGCCGCGCCCGCGCCGAGCATCACCCCCAGCCCTATCGCCATGGCCAGCACCTTAGCCTTTTTCGGCTCGAACGGCTCGTCCGCCGGGCGCGCCACCTCCAGGATGCTGATGTTCATCGCGCCGGCCTCTTCACTGACGTTCAACTCCTTGATCCGCTCGTCCAGGATATCGCACAGTCTCTTGGTCTGCTCATATTCGGACTGCAGATGGGTGTACTCGGTGAGTCTCTCGTTCAGTTGCGCAAACTCCCCGCGCCGTTGTTCGAGCTGATCCGCAATTTCCTGCTGTCTCCTCCGGGCCGCCAGCCAGTTCTGCTCCGCCACGGCCAGTTGGGCTTTGGCAAACCGCGCATCCTGGTCGGCCAGCCTCGTCTGAACCTGCTGGACTTCTCCCTGGATCGCGGTGACGCCGGGATGATCCGGCGTCAGCCGGCGCATGCGGTCTGCCAGACGCGTTTGCAGGTCGGCGAGTCGAGATTGCAACTGCGCCCTGTCCCGGGCAAAGTCCAGGTACTGCCCACCCGTTCGACGCGATTCCACGAGCTGGCTGAGAGCCACCGGGTCCGTCGCCATTGCCTTGACCGACTCATGGAACAACTCGCTGTCGATGGCGGTCGCGTGAGCATCGGTCAGCATGCTGGACAGCCGCTCCATCTGCTGAAGGACGAAGTTGCCCTGTCCGGTATCGAAGCTCACGGCAAGGTTGTTCCTGCGAAAATCCATCAGGGCCGTGAGCCTGCGGGACAGTTCCTCCCCCCTGTTCGTCTTCTCGGCCTGCAGAATCCTGAGGACCTCGGCGGAGGTGCTGCGCTTTCGGTTTGCGTGGTAAGTGATGTACTCATCCACCACCGCGTTGACCACCTGAGCGGCGTCGGCCGGGTAAGGCGACGGGAAGACGACGGCGATGAGGTTGTCCTTTTTGCCGACCGTGGCCTCCAGTCTCTTCTTGACCAGGGCCACGGGGTTATCCACCCGAGCAAAGGTCCTGAGCCTGGCCAGACCATGCCTCTCGATGGCCTCCGAAAGGATGGAGGTCGATCGGAGCAATTCTGCCTGGGTGTAGAGGTAATTCGTCGAGCGGGTCATTACGCCTTCTTCCATCTCATTGATGATCCTGGGACCGGTCTGCTCCACATAGAGCCTGGATTCACTTCGGTAGACAGGCGTTGCCTTATGGAGATAGATCATGGCGGTTCCCAGGCACAGCGCAATGGCCAGCAGGATCAGCCATCGACCCCGCCATGCGATCTCGAGTGCATTCTCCGAAATCAAACCCGTCGATCCGACATCGTCGGCCGTGGCATCGGTCCCAGGACCTCCCGGGTACGTATTTGCGTTGTCTCGCATGGGGATATCCAGATTCAGATCGTCTTTCTGTGGTGCTCCAACAGGTCCCCGGTCAATCCCACAACCGATCCATGGAGGCGTAGGTCCCGATGTTGATCCGAAACACTCGATCGAGGAACTGATTCGATCGGGTTCGCGGGGTCTGCTCCACCGCCACGATATCGCCGGGTCTTACCGGCACATTGAACGCATCGGTCAACTGGCTCTTGTGTCGGCCTCCATGGACCTGGAAGGTGGCGTGAACGATGCTGCCGTCGGGTTTCAGGCGATAGACTGTCGCGTAACGAGGGTCCGCTATCCTGTCGAACCCGCCTGCCAGAGCGAGCACCTGGCCGAGGTTGTACTCAACTCCCGGCGGGTACTCGAAGCTCCCCGGATGGCTCACGAGTCCCAGCACGGATACGAAGGATGCGACCAGCGGCTCGACCACGACCGCGTCTCCATCCTGGAGGGTGACATCCACGAAGGGGATATTCAGACCCCGAACCGGCAGCAGCAGAACCTGTGAGTCTTCCGGCGTCGAGGTCGAGGAGACAGTCCCGGCCAGCATAGCCGGGGTAGCCATACGAGACGCCTGTCCGGCGTGTTCCCGGCCGAGGATCGCTCTCTCGGGGAATCCGTCGAGGGTGGCTCCAAGATGGACCCCGTCGGCGGTGTGCCAGCCGCCGGCAAGGGACCGGATGTCCTCGGGCGAGCGATGGGGGTGATCGGCGAGCCATCGAGCCAGCCCCAGGAGCGATGTCTCCAGACCCGCCACCTCCGAGTTGGTAAGCCGATTGCGGATCTCGTTGAGGCAGCCCTGTCTCTGGAAGGGGGCACCGATGTCAAGCCATTTGCGGATCAGTGTCGCATCATCGCGTTCGAGGGCAAGCGAACCGGAGGTGCACAGTGGTCCCGTCCATTCGAATTGGAGCCGGACGGGGGATGTTGGCTTGGCCACGATGCGATCTGACAGTGCCGCAGGAGGCCTGTCACTGATTCCTGCGGATGAGGGACCAGGGAGGGTCATCTTGATCCGATCAAGGGAGCGGGCCGTGACCGGCGCATCTCGGCGTGAGATCCGAATGACCCCGGCGCCGTCCTCGGAGATTCCCTGCGCCTCCATGATCAAGGCGACCAGTGACATCTTGTCGGCGCGGAGGTCGTACAGGCCGGGTTTTCTCACTGCCCCTATGATCGAGACTCTGTGGGTCTTGTACTCCAGGATTCGCACGTAGAGGGAGGGCCGGGTCGTCGTGAACCTGGGAAAATAGGCCGCTGTAACGGCCGCCTCGATCTGGGCCGCGGATTTCCCCTGCACATGGATTTCCCCGACGGCGGGAAGAGTGATGAAGCCGGTCTCGTTCACCCGGCAGATGTAAGGGGCCATTTCCTCGGAGGGCGCCGGTTCCGCTGCGGTGACGATCTGAAGGACGGCCGGCATGGTCAGTTCGAGAACCTCGCCGGACTTGACAAGGTACGCTCCGGTCTCGAGCCTTGCCTTGGTCACACGACCCAGATCGACCGTCGGACCGGAGGATCCCGCGTCGTGAAACTCCAGGAGTCGTTCTTTCGAAGGCAGGCTCACACGATCGGCACAGCCGCCCAACGCCACACAGGCCACGATCAGAATCAGCCGAGCGGCACGCGGACCTTTCCGAAGAGGATACGATACGCGTGGCCCTTCAAGGCCCGCATCCCATCCTTCATACATTCCCGTTCGCATGACTTGTTGTCCGAAACACGGCTCCGGGCCGATGTGCCCATCATGAACTGACTGCATACAATCACCTCTTCTCTCGTCGAGATCGTTCAATTGGATGCTGACGAGGGTCTCCGCCGTCCGGACACGGACGGGGCCGATCTGCCTCTCCCATGTCCCCCCAGACCGTGCAAGTGTCGCTTACCAGGCCTGCGACTCCCAGTCGGGCCGGAAGGGACTTCTCAGCACAGGCCGGAAGGGAATTCGGATGGGCGTACGTGGCACGGCCCGTATGGATACGGATATCTGCGACGATATTCTCGTCGGCTGGCCCTGGATTACGTACGTTCTGAGCAGGAACGGATCGAATGCCGTCGGTTCCGATGTCACAGGGACCGCCGAATTGTCCGGGGCGGCACGCGCCGCCGTTGTGACAATGCCTGCGATCGCGATCAGAACGAGCAATCCCCACAGCACTTTCACTCTATGCGTCATGGTTCATTTCTCCTTCATATGAATGGGGTCCAGTCGTGTGGGTTCTCTCCCGCCGGGCAATTCCCGGTGGGAACTGGGTGATCATTCGCCAAGCGCCATCAGTGCTTCCGCCGCGTAGCTGTAGTACAACTCCCCCTCTCCCGACAGATGCTCGTATACCTTGCCGGAGCCGCCGATTCCGTTCGCCAACGCGGTTTCAGCCGCGGCGATCGCTGATGCGATCGCCGAGGATGTCGCGTCATCGAAGCCGACAGCAGCCTTGAGACCGAGCAGTCCGAAGGCGGCGTCTTCCGTGTAGCCGCTGGCAGCGTCGTCATTGTCGGCATGATCGAATCGCCAATAGAAGCTTCCAGCGTTCGCCTGACCCTGGGGCGTCTGATGACTCAGAAGCATCGCCGGAAGATCCGCCAGAGTCCTGTTATCCCAGAGGCCGACCGAACCATCGCCGATGGGTGTCGCGTCCAGCGTGCCTGTTCCTGCCAGTGCCCACGTCGCTGCGCCCAGCGCCAGAACGGGGTATTGGGCTGAGTCGTCCACGTGGGCCAGCGTGCGAATCAGCGCATCTCTCCAGAGTCCTTTATCCGCGGCATCCACGTAATGGGCGCTGAGCACATGGTGGGCCAGGTAGAATGCCGCGAAGGATGGATCGATTTCCGCATACCCGGCGATGTACGCCTCCGTTCCCCCTTCGGCAGTTCGTACGTTTTCATAGAATTGGGCCAATGCGGACCTGAACGGATTGTCCGTGGGATTGACATCCGCTTCGCTCAGGCAGGTGACAGCAAAGGCTTCGTCGCCGAAAAGATTGGCGTGGGACAGTACCCGCAAGCCCGCCAAAGCCGAGGCATCTCGGAATTCGGCGTTGTGCGGAAACCGCTCCAAGGCGGCGAGAACACCCGTCAGCAGCGTGCCGGTGAAGTCCTTCTCACGAGTCCATCCGCCTGCGAGATCCCCATCCCGGGCCTGGCCGCTCACGAGCCACCTGCCCACTGCCCACGTTGCGTCCAGTTCCGGAAGCACCTGCAGGAGTTCCCCTGCGAATGCCATGTGGGTCGGACCATCGCCGGACAGAGTCATATTGACGCGCCCGTCGGCGTCGGCCGCGCGGAGCAGTGCGTCGCACGCGGCTTCGACAGCGGCATCCACATTGACCTCAGGATTGGCCCGAGATGCGGCCAACAAACCCAGCACCGCGAACACCGTATCCTCCGTGTAGCCACCGGCTGCGAATCCTGCCCCGTCGTCCCTGTGGTCGAACCGCCAATAGAAGGTCCCTGCGTTGTCAGTACCCTCGGGCGCCTGGTGGCTCATGAGCATTGCCGGCAGATCCGCAAGCGTTGTTCCGCTCCAGACGGTATTGCCTGCCCCTGCGACCAGCGTTCCATCCAGGGGGCTCGTCTGCGCCAGGGCCCAGGTCGCAACGCCCATCGCCATCACGGGGTACTCCGCTTCGGCATCATTCACCTCGGCCAGGCATGTGATCAGCATGGACCGCCACAGGTCTTCGTCCGCCGCATCGACATAGTGAGCGGCAACGACGTGATGGGCCAGATAGAAGACCGCCGTCGAAGGGTCGATGGTCCGGTAAGAATCGACATAGCCGGCGGTGCCGCCGTCACCGTTTCGGACTCTCTCGTAGAAACTGACCAGTACGGTTCGCCAGGGATTCGCCTCCGGGTCCTCAGCACGCTGGCTCAACCGCATCAGGGCGTAGGCATCGTCTCCGAACAGGCCGCTCGCTGCGTCGGCCAGGAGGTAGTCCCCGCCGAGTTCGGCCGCGAGAGCATATGCTCTGTTTCCCGTATACTCATATGCGCTGACCATGCCTGCCACGATCGAGCCGTTGAAGCCGATCTCCCAGTTGCCGGCGGATGGGTCCGTCGTGCTCTGTTCCTGGCGGAGTCGGCCGGCGACCCTGTCGATTGTCGCGCCGACCTCGGAGGCCGGAGCGACGCCCGTAGAAAGCAGGGTCATGAACCCATAGACCAGCACTGCCGCAACACACCTGATACGTGCCATATTTGTCCTCCTGTTCCCGCCATCTCCTGCGAGTCTGGCGACAAGCCATTTCGATCTCCGAAAGCACAACAACGAGTCGCCCGCGGACTCGTCTCACTGCGTGGTGGAACATGCCATGGCGTACGAAACCTCGGGATTCGAGTCCATGAGCCGGTCGTATACGCGGAGGGTGTCTGCCAGAACGATGCTCTCATCGAAGTTGTATATTGCCATCAGTCTTCCGGCCTCCCCGAACCTCCGCCGGAGTGTTTTGTCGCCAATGAGCCGCTCGATGGCCCTCGCCAGAGAATCCGCATCGCGGGGCGGCACCAGGTAGCCGTTGACCTCGTCATCCACGACGACTCGGCACCCGGGAACATCGGTTGCCACAATCGGGATGCCCATCGCGGCCGCTTCGACGAGGATTCGCGGACAGCCTTCCCGATAGGAGGGCAGAACGACGATGTCCGTGTCGTCCAGAATCGCCCGCATGTCGTCGACATGCCCGAGGACTTCCACGACTCCGCTCTCACGGATGGCTTGCAGGTCCGACCGCGTCAAGGAAGAGGGATTCTGCTCGTAGATGTCGCCGGCAAGCATGAACCTGGCGGGCAGATTCCGCGATCGAAGCGTCTTGGCGGCTTCGATGTACTCCAGGACGCCTTTTTCGCGGATCAGGCGGGAGGCAAACAGGACGCGGATAACGCCCCGATCGGACGACCGTCGCTCCTGGGACCTTCGGAAGGTCGAACAATTGACGCCCGAACTGGGAATCAGGTGGGATCTGGCGGCATCCGCCATGCCGGCATCCACGAACGCGTCCATATCGTCGCTGTTCTGGAAGATCGCCCGGCTTCTAGATCCTGTCAGGAAGCGACGGTAGAGGAACCCGACGCCTTGTCGGAGGAACCTCGCTTTTGCGCCGTCTGCGGTGAATATGTGCCCGATGCCCGTCAATGCATTGACGACGGATATGCCGCCGACGAGCCGGGCCGCGATCGAACCGTACAGGACGCATCGGATTGTGAAGTGATGGACGATGGACGGCCTCTCTCGTCGGTAGAGAGCGATGAGGGCGAAGAGGACCCGGAGTTCCTTGAGCGGAGAGAGCCTGTCGACGGGGAGATTGAAAAGGACGCACTTGAAGCCCAGATTCCGCAGCTTGTCGACGTAGCGACCGGGCGGACACACCAGGGTCACCTCATAGCCGCTCTGCTGCAGGCGATGGGCCAGAGCGCGTCTGAAATTGTAGAGATACCAATCTGTGTTTGCGACCAATAGTGCTTTCATGATTCATCCATTCGGTAGACACACCGTGTTTCAATCGCCGCGGCGGGGCGTCGCTCGGCGAGTTCCTCATAGAGGGAGACGATCTCCCTCGCATATTCGGCGATGTCAAATCGCCTGGCGTAGTCTCGATTGACGGGAGAATCGAAGCCCGCCGGAAGATCCCGGAGGCCCCGGATGACATGGGACAGATCGTCGCTGTCGTCGATGATCGCGCCCTCGACGGGAGGCTGGAGTACTTCCGGGACGCCGCCTGTGGCAGGGCCGACGACAAATCGGCCGGCTGCCAGGGCCTCCAGCAGCGCCATGGGGCAGTCCTCCCGCAGAGAAGTCAACAGGACCGCATCGACCTGCGCATAGAATCCCGCCATATCCTGGACGAAGCCGAGGAACTCCACATGGGGCGCGATTCCCAGCTCGCGGGCAAGCATCTTGAGATGGGCAAGTTCGGGCCCCTCGCCTGCGACAAGAAGTCTGGCGTCCGGCCTCGCGACACGAAGACCGGCAAGCACTCGCAACGCCAGATCGATGCGTTTGACCCGAGTCAGGCTGGCGGCGACTCCCAGCGACAACCCGCCTCGCTGCCCGGTGGGTGCGACACGACTCCAATACGTCCAGTCGATGGCGTTATACATCGTTAGGATGCGCCTCGGACTGATTCGCTCGCGAGAAATGCGGATTTGCCTGCTTGCCGTGCTGACCGTGACGATCCGATCGGCAAGACCCTGCGTTACGCCATCCAGAAGACGCAACGCGCGTCCCTTCCACACGCCGAGCCCGTGCTCGTGGTTCACGAGGATTGGTATCCGGGAAAACGGTTTCGTGACTCGCGTGGCTAGATTGGATAATGTCATGTGAGAGTGCACAATGTCCGGCCGAATATTCGCCAGCAGTCGTGTGAATCGGACCCACCCTGCAAGATCCGCGTGCGATCGGATCTTCAGCGTATGAATGCGCGTCTTGGGATGCCGCAGATGCTCGGCCATCTGCCCTGTGGTCTTCAGGACGATGACGTGTATCTCCATCGTCGAGGGCAGCGCATTGACCAGATTCACGAGCATGCGCTCCGCTCCCCCTCCGCCGAGAGTGCTGATTACGTAGGCGATCTTCATGACTGGGCTTCTCGCAGCACGGCGGTCCTCTTGCCCCGAGGACCCGGTGAAATGTCATGCACCTTCTCGAACACGACGGACATGGCGCCCACCTTGTCTCGGATGGATCGTACGAAAGGATCGAACTCTCTGTGCGGGATCTCTCTTTGCGACACATAGAGGACGCGCACTCGGGATGACGAGACGACGCACTGTGCCATCTCGACGGTCTGTGGAAGCGTTTTCATCGCGGTGGACAGACGGCCCACATAGCGACCATCCGGGCCGATGACCACGTCGTCCAGTCTGCCCACGATTTCCGAGACGGTCAGTGTGGAAGACCCGCCGTCGGCATACCGGGCAAGGTCTCCAATGTCGTAGCGGATCAAGGGCATGAAGTGGCTGTGAAAACTGGTCACGACCATTCGCCCGATCTCGCCCCTCTTGACGGTCCGGTTCTCGGCATCCAGTATCTCGATGAGCCCGGTCTCGGGAAGAAGGTGTTTGAGGCCGTCGCCGCCGTCGGCCAAAACCGGCGCGAATTCGCTCGATCCGTAGTAGTCCAAGGGCCGGGCTCCGAACGCCTGTTCGATGACCTCCTTCTGGTTGGGCAACAGGGTCTCCGCAGTCACACAGATCGCAGGGATTCTCATGGGTTGCAGTCCGGCGGCAAGCATCAACCGCCCAAGGGCGGCGATCGCGGAGGGATACCCGTCGAGGATCTCGGGCTGGAAGGTCCGCAAGGCCTCGACGTACTGAACGACGGTCGCCTCCGACAGGTGATACACAGAGAGAAAAAGGTGATTGTTGATGAGATCGCGACGTGAAACCCCTTCGTGAACGCCCGTCGTGATGTCCGCGCCGAGAAAGCGGGCCCAGCGTCTTCTTGGAGATAGGCCGAAGGGCTCGAACCACCGCCAGATGGCACAGTAACGGTCCAGCAGGTCCTTTCGGGAAATCACGCCCGTGACAGGGGTCCCGGTCGATCCGCTGGTCTTGAAGGGCTGGCTGTTTGCTCTCCGCGCCTTTCGCGAGAGGAAGGACTTGGCCTCCCTGCGGAACACTGCCTTATCCACAATGGGCAGGCGACAGAGGATCTCCTCGACAGGCGTGTGCTCCGCGGCAGGCAACGAGTGCGGCAAAGTATCGGCATAATAGGGACAATTCGCCCTCGCGGACTCGATCAGTTCGCTCAGCCAAAGCGAGGGCGATCCGCTCGGCTTGGCAGGGGGCGACGAGGGATGGCCATGCCAGTAACCGAACTTGCGCCACAACTGGCGGCAGTTTCTCGCTGTCACAGCGGCATTCTGCAGGGACACAGGAAGACGGCGGTAAAGACGGAGAGTCATTGCCTCGCTTACCTCCAGACGCGTTTGGCCAACCGGGCAAAGGCGTCGATCGGGCCGGACGTACCGCGAACCAGTTGGGCCTGGAGAAAGGCCGTCTGTCCGAATCGCAGCGGAACGCCTCTCGCTGAGAGCGTGCCGGCGAATCTTCGGATTTGATGGCTATTGCCGCCGAACCGATTCAGGTTTTTTCCCTTGCTCACGAGCAGATAGCCGGCTTGCCTTGCTTTCTTCATCGCAAGGAGAGAACACCCTCCCCCAGGCCAGACGAGTCCGATGATCTGTTTGTTGAGGACGACCTCCAGGATCGTCTTGCTGGTGGTCAATTCGCCCTCAACGCGGGTTTCCCGCTCCTCTTCCGTTTCATAGCGGCCCAGCGCCTGCTCGCTCCCCAGGGCCCGGGTCGCCTCGATGTGATCCTTGCCGCGAGCGAGAAACTCGTCGTACTCCTCAGACGGGAAGAAGCGTTTCGCTTCCAACGACTTGGCGTGTCGGAGAATCGGGGTGCCTGCCGGGATATCGCGAACCCAGTCGTGCGTCAGCCAGGCATGTTTGCGGTTCGGCCAGCGGTTCCAATGGAGCCAGGGTGCGAAGAGGCCTCGTTCGGCGTGTCGCCCGACCACTTCCGGCCCGGTCTCATACCAGGTATGCGTCTTTGCGTGCGACTGGACGTCGACAAGACCGGATGCTTCCATCGTCCGTATTTCCGACGCATTCAGATAGCCCCACCAGTGGGCCTTGTTGGCATGGGTCGTCTCGCTCACGAAGGGCCGCATCTCGCTGACGGGATCGAGGAAGTCCGTGCTCACGAGCACGGAGTATTTCAGATTCAGTCGTTCCATGACCGGATAGACCACCGACCAGTTGTCCAGGAAACCGTCGTCGAAATGGATCATCACCGCCTTTGTTGGGAGCGGCGACTCCCCACGCAGATGCGCCAAGAGCTGCGACCAGGTCACGCCGACGAAACCTCTTCGTCGCAGGTGCTCCATCTGCGACGTGAAGACCGCGCGGGGCGTGCTCAGGAATGCCCAGGGATGCTCCTCCGGGTGATCCGCAACGCTGTGGTAGTACAAGATTGGCAGGAACTTCTTATGCATATCGGTGTGGTTCCACCAGACGGTCCGAAGGATACTGCACGGGTCGTGGAGTTCTCGCCGGGGCACAGGACCTGGACGTGCCTGTACGACGCCCTCGTTGGCGCGTCCGAGACAATCCTATCGCGTTTCGATGTTGTCTCAGGTCCGCCGGGACCGGGCCCGATCGTCGATTGTCGCGGATCGACCAGAGAGCGCCGAGGAAGAACCAGTAGGGATTGCTCCCTTCGATCCCAAGGTACGTCATTGCGAAAAGAAAAGTGATCAGAAAGAGAGACTCCATCGCGACAATGTGCCTGTCGGCGAACTGCCCTGGCCCCAGAGACAGGAAAGGCAGCGCGATCAGACATGCGAACAGGCCGAGACCGATCAGACCGCTTTCGACCCATACTTCGAGCACCGCGTTGTGCGGATACAGCGGCTCGTCTCCATAGCCCGCGACACGGGGATACCCGCCGAACCCGATGCCGAGTGGGTGTAGAAGGGCCGTCACGGCGCTCAACCGCCAGGCATCGAAGTGCTCGATCACGCTCCCATCCCTCAGATCCCCCTGCAACAGCCCGCTGTCGATGATACCGGTCACGCTGTTTGTCGCCGCAACGTGGGAGAAGACCATCGCCACGAGGACTGGAAGAACGGCTGCGAGCAGTAGCAGTCGTCTGCGGTTGAGCGACAGAACCAGGAAGAAGGACGCAGCAACGGCAAAGGAGAGGACGGCGCCCCTGGACCCACTCTGGAGGGCGAGATACAGCATCACGGGCGCAAGTCCGGCCGGAAGGAGTGTGGCTGGTCCCCTGAAGACCTGCAAACCAACGCTCACAACGCAGACCATCGCCGCCAGCGAGACGGAACGACAGAACGAGCAGGACGTGATCTGGCTGAAGTCTCCTCGCAGAACGACGTGTCTGACGTCGAGATTCGCTATCCCGTCGGGGTTGGCGACCCAGAAGGCCAGCACCAGCGCAATCCATATCGTTCCGACGCGGAGCAGAATCCGTATCTTCTCCACTTTGTCTATCCAGAGGTAGCCAACGACGAGAGGGAGTACGGCATTGATGAGCCAAAGCGCATATTTGCGTTGGGCATACGCGGGGCAAGGGGACACAAAAGCCTGCAGGGCGAACCAGAACACCAACGCTCCTGCCAATCCGAAAAAAGCGGTGCGCCTTCCGCTGCTTCGACCGAGCAACGCGAGGCACGCCTCCTGCAGACGATGTCGTCTCACCAGGACAACGAAGCAGAAGACCATGACCGTATACAGGATGAACGGGAACTGAACGCGGGTTCCGAGGATCAACTCGATTGGAAGCGCGGCTAGATACAGGCCCGAGACGAGAAAGGCTCCCACTCCATCCAGGACGCTTCTCGCGGGGGGTCTCAGCCGCGTGGAATGCCCCGTTCTTGTCGGGCTTCGTCTGTGTGAAACTGTGTTGCTCATGGAGATAGGGCCCAGTCTGCGATCAGAATCGCGGGGTCTGCGAAGCCGCACGTTCGGATACTGCCGGGACATCGGGATACCGCGAGGTGATACCAGGAGCGCACGCCTCCCGGCAGGCATGTAGTCCCGTGCGCTCCAGAATACGCTCGACGTTTCTCACGTATGTATGCTCCGATCGCACCTTCTGTTCCAGGCGGGTTCCGAGGGATTCTCTCACCGCCGGCTTGTCCGCGAGGTATACGATCTTCTCGGCCATCTCCCCAGGGCAAGACGGGGCAAAGAGCAGGCCATTGACGCCATCGCGGATCACGTCGACGATAGGGGACCGACGGGGCATGACGACGGCTCTTGCACACGCTCCGTACTCGAAGAGTTTCATCGGAGAACAATAATCGGTGCTGTCCGGCATGACACAGATGTCCATTGCCTTGATGCACGCGGGAACATCGCCGGCAGAAACCGGCCCCGTGAGTACGAAGTCCCGCCTGACGCCGCACTGCACAAGTCGTGTTTCGAATTCCTTCCTCTCACGGTTATGGGGGAAGGGACCGATCAGGAGGAAGATCGCATTGCGGACCCGTGCTCTGACCGCGGCGAATGCCTCGGGCAGAATTCGGTGTCCTTGCCACGGACGCATGGTCCCCACAAACCCGACAACGAGCGCATCCGACGGGATACCAAGCCTTTGTCGAACGGACGCACCGCTGCCCGATTTCGCGATCAGGTCGAGGTCCACTCCGTTCGGCAGGACCAGGATCTTCTCGCTCGGAACGCCCAGTCGGGCGAGGTAGTCCGACATATACTGGCTGACGACAACAACGGTTGTCGCCATGGTTCCAGTCGCCGCCATGCGCGTCTCGAGAAGGGCCGCACTCCGTCGCGACACATGATAGTGCGGACTTTCCTCCGCAGGCGCATGAAACTGGACCACGTGAGGAATCGCATTTGCGGCCGCGGCATACGCACAGCCCGTCTGGAATGCCGAATGCTTCTCGAATATGAGAGCTGGTCGATCCTCTGCGATCACTCTCTGAAGATCCAGACGACTCATCTCATCGTGCCGCAGGGAGTACGCCACGCGCAGTGCACTGGACACACGTCGGGGAACCATCGACCGCATCGCTCGATACCAGCACCTGCCGAATCGATGCAGATCCCGGATCGGTTCGGCATTCGCCGATCCCGGGTATTGCCCGACCTCCCACCCCAGATGCCTGAAGGCATTCTGCATGAACGCGTGGTGGCAGGAATCGCCTGGTCCGGCAAGTGAGTCTCGGGTGAGCGAATTGACTACATAGAGCACTTTCACGGCATACCTTTCCACGACACGCACCGATCGCGCGGGCGTGCCGGCGGTTTGGTCCTTTATGCGTTCACGACCTGTTCAAGCACTGCCCGCCATCTCTGCCTCCACACAGGGAGGCTGAAGCTGGTCCGCGCACAGCGCCTGGCTTCGGTCGCAAGGTCACGGCGCAGCGTCCCGTCTTCGATGAGTGTTCGAAGAGCCGCATGGAGGCTGCTTGGATCGGGCATGACCAACAGACCGTTGTGACCATCGATGATCATGTTGGTGATTCCCCCCACGCAGGTGGCCACGACGGCACAGCCGGCCCCCATGGCTTCCACAACGGACAGGGAGGTTCCCTCGGAGGCGAGAGAAGGGACGACAGCGATGTGGTGTCTCAAATAGATCTCCTTCGATGCCTGGGGAAGGTACTTCGTTATGGTCACGCGCGGCTGCCGTGCAAACACTTCTCGCAGCCACGGTTCGTCGGGACCTTCCCCCGCGAACGTGAACTCCGCGTGTGGGTACTGCTCCAGCAACCGCTGCACTACGCCGGCAAAGAGCCTTGTCCCCCGAAACTCGACGAAGCGGCGTGCGAACAGGATGCGTATCGTGGGCCCGTTGCTTCGCTTCGCCACTTCTTCGTCGGACAGTATGGGCGCGCAATTGGGAATCACCCAGGTGTTTCCTGACGGTTCGCGCGCGGTCATGGTGCGATACCAGTTGAAGAAATTGTAGTCCACGCACACACGATTGCCGCAATTGTCGAATCGTCGGACTGCATCCCGCCTAGCCTTCATCTTCTTGAGCGTCCTGCCCCAGGAGAGCCTGCACAGCGGATGATCCGTCAAGTGCTGTGCAGGCAGATCCCAGGCAATTCCATGCTGAATCGCGATGGCCCTCCTGGCCTGCGTGCGAATGCTGACGTGGTCCGCCCCGAAGATGATGACGTCTCTCGCAGCATCCGCCTCTCTGGCGGCAGCGGAAAACAGCCGCTCCTTCTTCCTCTCGTGACCCAATCCAGCGACCGGGACACCCTTCACGACGTATTCGTCCATTCGAACCGAGAACTCCCTGGCTCCATATTGAAAGACCGTCACATCCCATCCGAGGCCGCGGCACACTGTCGCCAGATTCAGGATGTAAGTCTCGATGCCGCCGATCCGCTGCCGGCGGCCGTCTTCGTCCAGAAGACCGTAATATAGAATGGCGGCTTTCATTGCCGTGCCACCTCGGCGTCCATTCCTACGACGTGCCGGGCAAACGTGAGGAAACTGTCAACCATCTGTGCCGCCAGGTCGCCTTGCTGATGTCCGACGCGTTGAACGCAGGCCGTGACGCGAGGGTAGTCCATCTCGATGTCCCCGACCATGCGGAGGCATTCCGACCCGTCGAAGGGAAACTTCCAGCAACGCCCCGCCGGACCGAGCACGTCGGCAAACAGGCTGAGCTTGGGCTCGACTTCGACGCAGATCGACGGTGTCCCGAGCAGGGTGGCGAAGACGGCCCCGTGATAGCGGGCGGTGATGAAGAGATCATAGCGAGCCAGCGCACGCACGAAATCTCGGATGCTGCCGATCTCTGGATTCCAGAGCACCATGCGGAAGTTCATCGTGGCAAGCCTCCTGAGCCATCCTCGATCATGCCGGCCTGCGAACAGGATGAACTCGACAGCCTTGCCGGCCCGACTCAAACGGTCTGCGACGTCCAACAGACTCTGACCGTAAGAACCGCCCGTCTCATCATGGGGCCAGTCCCGAACGACCACTCCCACCCGATGGATGGAGCGGTCTCTTGCCCCAGCGACGCCCGGTACGTATGCTGCCTGGAAATCTGGACAGAAGCACAGGTCCGTGTGATGGTGCAGCCTTTTCACGCCCCACTCTCGACACATTTCGTGGCTCTTGACATCGCGAACGGAGACGTAGGTCATGTTTGTGAACAGTCCTCTTGTCTGTTCCTCCGCCGCGGACCCCGCGACAAAAGGTCCGATGCCTGCTCCCAGCGCAGCGGCGCTGTCGACCTGATCGGGAGACTCCTTCTCATGCCTTCGAACGATCTTTCGAACAATCTTGAGAGGCAACAGACGGGGGTCCTTCAGGAGTCCGGCGGCGCGGCGCGTGAACCCGCGACGCCCGTTCGCGGTCAGCGGAAAGGAGTAGAACTGGGTCCCTCCCCCGAAAAGCAGCATCCGTGCGCTCAAGCGATCCTCGGCGCGCAGATCCAGGATCTTCGCATCAGGGAACAGGGCGGGCAGGTAGGAGGCGCGCCGACAGAGGTAGGCCACTTCCCGCGCGGGACACAACTGCGTGGCGATTCCGTGTACGGCTGCCATCAGCGCATCGTCGCCGAAATTGCCGTAACCGTACCCCCCTTTTATGCACAGTCGAACCGATTCGGAACGCATGACTCTTGTGCTACTCCAACAATCGCGGGGACATGATGCCCTCTCTCTTCAATCCCAGGTACACTCGGCCTCGTTGTTTCAGAAGATCGTAGTGTTCCCTGTCCCTCACCTTGATCGTCTTCGCGGGGTTTCCGCCCACGACGTGACAGGGAGGGACGTCCGACACGACCACCGCACCGGCGGCGAGCACGGCGCCCTCGCCTATGTTCACGCCGGGGACGATCAGCACATCGCCGCCGACCCAGACATTCCGGTGAATATGCACGGGACGTGGCAGAACCACGTCGTCATACGGCAGGGCGTCGGCGTGGTCATACCTGTGGTTTGCCGTATAGATCCTCACACGGGGCCCCACGATGACTCCATCCTCTATGGTCAGGCCTCCGATAGCGCTGATCCAGGCGCAGGGTCCGATATGGACGTTGTTGCCGATCCTGATGTTCTCCGGCTTGTCGAACTGATAGCCGGGACAGATGACCACATTGGCTCCCATGCCCCCGAGCTTCTGTCTGCTCAGTCGCCACCGAGCGAGGATCTTGAAGATGCCTGCAACCATATCAGTCCGCCGGACATTCGGATTGTACGTATGCTCGCCACAGGTCCGTCACATTGACGAACACCAGGAAATACGCCGCCAGCAAGGCGAAACACCTGACCGCGAAGGAACCCGGATTTGCATACCCTGCAAGGAAGACAGAGACAACAGTGATCCAGATGAAGAGGCACTGGCGGGATACGATCAACTGCCTCGGGCACAAACCTCTCCTGACATACAAGGGCACGAAGAGCACGGTGTTCACACCGTACGCGATTGCCAAGGCGCCCGACAGCCCTTCGGCGCCAGACCGCCGGAGGAAGTAGGTTGCACATATGCAGGCGAATGCCCAGAGTGCGTTGCTGGCCAGACTCCACCACATCAGGTTCCCGGCGACGAAATTGCGCGCAATCCCTTGGCGATGCGCGATGACCGTGGAGAACAGAGCCACATGGAGCACGGTCCTTCTCATGCTTTCGCCGGTGAACCCGTCGCCGAACAGCAGGCTGCCGAGTTCGGGGAACAACATCGCGGGAATCAACACAAACAGGCCGACACACCACGGCATCAGGATGTTGACGAAATCGAATCTCCGATGCCCCTGTCCGAGAAGATTCACGCACAAGGGAAGCAGAACCTGTCCGGCGATGCTGTTGACGGACGTCACAAGAAGGCCGATGCCGAAAGCGGCCGTGAACAGGCCGAGACTGGCGTAGCCATCCTGCTGGTTGGCGATGATGGAGTTGCACACCCAATACACCGGCCCGATCATCATTCCAGAGATTGCGGCCGGAAGGCTGAAACGAAACAGGATGGGCCATTCTCGAATCCAGCCGCGAGCAAACAACCGGACTCCGGCGGCCCTGGCGACGCTCCGCACCGCCAGATGAGTCACACACCAATTCGCCCCGATGCCTGCGGCCAAGCCCCAGACGGCACCTGTCACGCCGCCCCAGGCGGCTCCGGCCCAAAGCATGGGGAGGGACACGACGGCGACGAACGCGCTGATCCTCGCGATCTCCCGAAACGCCCCGAATCCTGTGAGCATACCGAGTTGGGCCCCGTTCAAGGCGCTGAGGAAGAGGATTGCCGATCCAATGCGGAGAGTCGCCGACAGGTGGGCCGCGGCAATCATATGACCGGCGATCCAGGGGGCCGCGATGAACAACGCCAGTGCTGCCGTTCCGCCGGTGATGATCGCGAAGATGAAGGAAAGCATCATGACGCGGCCGGTTCGAGCCGGGTCCGTGTTGTGCGACGCGGCAATGTACCGGGTGGCGGTCAGGCCCAGGCTGAAACCTGCGAATACCATGAACGTGTTCACCGTGGACTTGATCATGCCGAATTCGCCGCAGGCTTCGCGGCCGAGAAGACGTGCCACGAGCACCGCCGACAAGAACAGGACGCTCTTGGAGATCCCTGCTCCGAGAAACGACCAGAGAGTCCCCGCCGCAAGCCGACGCCGGAGATCGGACATGCAGACCCAGGCCAGCACAGGGCGTACACACTGCGGACAACAATCGTATACCCGGCTAATCACAGCGATGCCCATTTTCAATGGCCTTGACGATGCGAATGCAGGAGCGGCCGTCCCCGTACGGATTGCGGGCGGTAGCCATCGTGGCGAAGACCGCATCATCCGTCAGAAGGGTCGCCACGCCGTCAACGATCTTCTCTTCCGCAGTGCCCACAAGCCTGCCTGTTCCGGCTTCAATTGCCTCCGGACGCTCTGTGGTGTCACGCATGACGAGAACCGGCTTGCCCAGGGCAGGCGCTTCCTCCTGGATCCCGCCGGAATCCGTCAGGACGAAGCGGCTGCGGTTGATGAGAGCCACGAATGACAAGTACGGCAAAGGGTCGATCAGATGTACGTTCCGGCGGCCGGAGAGCATGTCGAAGGCCGGCCTTCGCACGTTCGGGTTCAGATGGACAGGATATACGAAGGCCGTGTCCGGATAGCGGTTCGACAAGGTCGAGATGGCCCGGCAGATCGCGCGCAGGCCGTCCCCAAAGCTCTCCCGCCGGTGTCCTGTGATGAGGACCAGCGGCCGCTTGTCGCCGTTGAGCAGTCCCTTGGGCAAATTCGGAATCTCCGGCGGATTTCTGCGGATTTTCTCGACGGCGATGTGCAGCGCGTCGATCACAGTATTGCCCGTCACGAATACGCGGTCTTCAGGTATCCCCTCCCTCCGGAGATTCTCCTTCGCCCACTCCGTGGGGGCAAAGTGCAAATCGGCGATGCGGCTGATCATTACCCGGTTGATCTCCTCTGGAAATGGCGACCGTTTGTCCCAGGTCCGCAACCCCGCTTCCACATGCCCAACCGTGATGCGCCTGTAGAATGCGGCCAGCGCCGCACACAAGGACGTTGTCGTATCGCCCTGCACAATCACCATGTCTGGCTTGCACTTTGCGAGATGGCCGTCCACCGCTTCCACGGCCCGAGCTGTGAATCCGGCCAGGGTCTGCCCCTGCTGCATCAGGTTCAGATCGTCGTCGGGGACGACCTGAAAGACCTCAAGCACCTGATCCAGCATTTCACGATGCTGGCCGGTCACGCAGACGTGGATCTGGAATTCCGGATGCTTTCTGAGTTCCAGCACGAGGGGGCACAGCTTGATGGCCTCGGGTCGGGTTCCAAAAATCAGCGAGACCTTCTTCATACGTTCTGCCTCACCGCCACTTGGGCCAGGTTCTCGTCGAGCAGCCGGCCAAAAAGAGTTGCTCTCCGACTGGCAGCCTCGATCGAGCCATTCATACGGATGGCGACTTCGAACTGTCGGGACACATCCGAGTCGCCGTAGTCCAGTGGGATCGTCATGGTCACGATTCGCGGAAGGTCCGGCCGCGACGCGGCCGCTCGCCAGATCTCCTCTTCAACCCGACCGTCCATGTGGGCGACCTTCAGGCTGATCCAGGCAAAATCCATGCGATCCGCAGCCTCACAAACCGTCTGCCACCACTGCTGGACGCCCTGGACCTGACGGAACCGCAATTGCAGGTACTCAAAGGCGTCTCGTTCGCTCCGCTGCCGACGCGAGTCGGCGTACTTGCCCCGGAGACGCGCCATCGTCTCATCCAGACGAACCGCACCCACCACCCGGAACAGGAGCACGATCAGCAGCAGAGCGCAGGCAAAGAGGACCAGGGCATTGACGTCTTTGGCGACCATCATGAACAGGCCCACACCGGCCGCCAGCAGAGTGGCCAGATAGACAACCATCACGGCGTGTCTCTGCTGGAAGCCCAGATCCAGCAAGCGATGGTGGAAGTGGCTTCGGTCCGGGGCAAAGACCGAACGTCGCTCCAGGAGTCGCCGCAGCATGGAAAACAGCGTGTCGAAGATCGGAATTCCCAGGGCCAGCGCCGGTAGGGCCAGGCCCACGATCGCAGCGGATTTCGTCATGCACATCACGCTGGCGGCGGCAATCGTGAAGCCAAGGAACAGACTCCCGCAATCGCCCATGAAGATCCGGGCCGGGTTGAAGTTGAAAACGAGGAAACCGCAAAGACTGCCCAGCAGCGCCAGCATGAACACGGCCATGACGACGCTGCCGCTGTGGATCGCGAAGATCGCGATCACGCCACAGGCGATCGCCGAAATTCCGGCGGCCAGCCCGTCAAGGCCGTCGCTGAGATTGACCGCATTGGTTACGCCGACCATCCACAGGATTGTCAGAAGGTATCCCCAGCCACCCAGGGACAGCACCCAGTGGCTCGTCAGTTCGATCTCTGAGATTCGGACTCCGACAACGCACAGGAGGATTGCCGCGACCGTCTCGATCACGAGCTTCACGCGGGCGGGCAGGCCCCGCAGGTCGTCCACCAGACCAATGATGAAGATCGACGTCGCCGCGGCCAGGAGTGTCATAATCTGAAGGCGTGAGGCCCGGAACGCCTCGCCGATGTCGTTGTTCAGGAAGATGACGGACGCGATCAGGACCATGGCCGACAGGAAGATGGCGACGCCGCCGATTCTGGGGGTCGGCCTCTCATGCACGGTCCGCACACCGGGCCGATCCACCGCGCCGGTGAGCCGGGCCACGCGGATGACCACCGGCGTAAACGTCAGGGCCAGGACAAGCGAGCCAACATAGATGTACAGATAGGTCGTCATGGATTCATATCTCGTCATCAAGGGAGCGACAGACGCCGCGTCCGGGCGGACTCCGTCCCCGTCGGTGACATCCGACGTCTTTCCGCGGCGGCCGACATTGATTCCGTGCCGTCGCAGACCTCCGACCCGCCGCGCGGCGCTACTCCATCGAGGACAGCGACTGACCGACTACCCTCGGATGGATGGATAGCTGTTCGATCAGTCTCTTGGCGGCCGCATGATCCGGGCGAAGCCTCAGACAGATCCTGGCTTCCCGCATTGCGTCGTCCACACGGTCCTCGGCGGCCAGCAGTTGCGCCAAGGCGTAATGCCAGCCGATCTGGTCATAGTCTTTCATCAGGGCCCTCCGGTATTGCCGGATGGCCGCTTCGATATTTCCCTCGCGACGGTAGTAGCCCGCCAGCGAGGCATGTGCAGAGGCAGGAGCATCGGATCGCTCGCACCGCCGCTTGAGCTGTTCGAAAGCTCTTGTCGCAGCCTGGCTGACGAGGTCACGCGACTCACTGGCGTCGGGCAGAGACTCCGACGCAGCGGACGCCGCGACGACGTCGTTCGATGCCGTCAGGGCGTTGCCTGCATAGGCCAGACGGCCAGGATCGTCGCCTGCCAGCCCGAGCGCAAGATCTCCGCGTCCGAGTCCGTTGATGCACATTGTGACCGCGCGCTGGAACAGGCTGTCGTCGAGCTGCACGGCTCGCGAGAGTTTCTCGAACGCTTCCTCCGGTCTGCCCTCGTCGGCATCGCATCGCGCCGCTGCGAAGCAGGCCGTCGAATCGCAGGGCGCAAGCCGGTAGCCGGTCCGGATGTGCCGGGTGCCGTCGGGGTCCGCCAGAACATACTTCTCGATCTCGCCGGCCAGGCAATACGTCGCTCCGAACGTCGGACACAGGGGCCGGATCGCGTGAAGATCCTCCACGATCTGCCGGACCCAGGGCAACGCCTCGGCATTCAGAACGCCGGTGTTCGGGTCCGCATACGGGGCCAGAGACAGCCACCGGTAGGCGGACAGCCAGTGACGATAGTGGATATTGTCGGGCTCGGCCTCTGTTGCGGCGGCAGCGTGTGTGAACAAACAGTCGTAGGCCTGCTCGCTCATACGCCACTGCATCGCCTCGATGTGCGGCTCGGCTGCCAAGACCTTGGTCCAATGCGATTCGGCGGTGCGAGCCCGGCCGGCTCCGAGGATCGACCACGCAAAGACGCCAGCCGTCACAACCAGGGCCGCCGCTCTGAGGGTTGCCGCCGCCATCCAGCGGGTCGGACTCATTGAACGTTCGGGGTCCCGCTCGCCCACCCGCGTCAGCGCGATCAGCAGGCCGCAGAACACCGCCGAGAGCATGGCGTTGGCGGGCAAGTGCTGGCCGAAGTCCGTGAGACTGTGGATTTGAATCGCCAGCAGGCCGAAGCCCAGACCATACGCCGCCGAGCGGATGGGAGGGGAAGAGATGTTCATTGAGCGGGCATAGCTCATCCAGACCACAATGCCAAAGAACGTCAAAGCCAGAACGCCCACGAGGCCCATCTCCTCCGCAACCTGGGCATACTCATTCTCGGCGTGCGTCGGCCAGGCGGAGATCGTCGAGCGATCGAACATCGGATAGACCGCGGCATGAGTGCCCAAGCCAACCCCGAAGATCGGAAACCGCGTCCAGGCCACGGCAATATCCTTGACGATCTGCCAGCGGCCGCTTTCGGCCCGATCGATTTGTTGGAGGGTCGCCAAGCGGTCGTAGACCTCATCGAATCCGACGTACAGGATGCAGATGAATGCGCCCAGGATCAGCAGAACCATGATCCAACCGGGGCCGCGCAACGACTGCCGCCAGGAGAGTACGACCGTTGTGAAGCCCGCCGCGATCAACATGCTGATCATGCCGCCCCTCGTCAGGGAGATGAAGACCGTCGCGATCCCCAGGACGATTATGGCCAGCAGCAGCTTCGTCGTGCGGTTCTCGGACGAACTGAGGCGTTCGGCAACCCGGGCAGGCGTAACGGCGCCGTCGGCGAAGGCCTCATGCACTCGAACCAGCAGCAACGCCAGGGCTGCCCCAATCGAGAGGTTCATGAATTGGCCATAGTGACTGTGATTGACGAACGGACCCGAGCGGGCCAGACCGTAACAGGGGACGAACCAGTAGATCTTGCCGTTGCCTGCCAGGTCCTGGGCCAGGGCCAGCAAGGCGATGCCGCCACCGATGACCGCAATGGCGGCAAGCAGCCGCTTGATCCTCGCAGGCTCGCGATAGAGATTGACCACCACGACGAAAACGGCCGCAACGGCCAGAACCAGCCGCAGGTCGTGCCGTGTCGCACGCGGGTAGAAGCTCAGAGGCATTGAGGACAACAGGCTCTCGGAGTCAGGCAGATCGCTCAACAGCTCTGTCCTGAGGGAGACGGTGTGCGGAGAGATGACGCCGACCAGAGAGGCCGGCAGCGGCATCAACTGGACCGTGGCAACGACAAGAAAGGCCGCCAAAGGCGGATAGGCCCAACTCCACGCGAAGCGGGTCCGCGGCGAGAGGAGGAGCTTGATCCCCAGGGCGACGCTCATGCCCGCCGCCAGGAGCACGACGACCAGCTCGCTCCAGGCATGGACAGCCCCGAACGCCAACGGCATGAACGCCAACATGACGACGAGCATTCCTTCCATTGCCCAGTCGAGCAGGGCGTTGGGTGTCTCGTCAGCCGGCATGTCATATCGATGCGTGTTCACCGGGCCACCTCGCTGTGCAGATCACATTTCGCAAGCATGAGCAGACTCTGTCCCTCGATGGCGCGCCGGGGATTCTCGACACACACAATATCCGCCACGATGTAGCCATATTGTTTCGCCAGCAGGGCGTACGCCTCAGACATTCGCGGAGCCCGGCCGCTCGTGTCATGCGCATCGGTCGCCACCAGGATGGGCATCGGGGCATGCAGGAAGGCCCATGCCGCCTCCTGACTCTGCCTGCCAAAACCTCCACCGAGACTGGCAGCGGTGATCTGAAGACAGGGGCGATGTCTGGCCCACCGCCGGACATGTTCAGGATTGCGGGCCAGGTATGCATGACGTTCGGGGTGGGTGATAACCGCCGTCACGTCCATCGAAGCCAGCGCGGACAGGAGCGCCTCAGGGTCGATGAACACCTCATGCGGCAACTCCAGCAGGAGATATCGGCCCGCATCGGCTACGGTCAGAAGGTCATCGGAATCGAGCAGCGAGGGGATTCGCTCGTCCAGCCGCACGTCCGCCCCAGGCAGGACGGTGAGGGGAATCCGTGCCTCCAGCAGGGAGCCGTTCAGTTCCTCGACCGCGTCGCGGATCGTGTCCGCGTCACACCGGCCCTCGAACCGGCCCAACTGATGCGGTGTGGCGACTGCCCGCTCGATCCCATCGGCCACCAGCGACCGGCACAGAGCAAGCATCTCGATCCTTCCGGCCGGACCGTCATCAAGCCCGGCAAGACAGTGACAATGAATGTCCGTGAAGCTCGGCCTGTCCGCTTCGGAGTTCCACTGCGATCCGCATTCAGGGTCTCTTGAAGGGGTCATCCTCGGCTGTCCTCCCGTATCCCTGTGGCATGTCCTTCCAGAGTCTTGCCAACGACATGGGTGTGTTGCCCGTGTCTGTGGCGACCCCTTCTTTCCGGGCTCTGCCCGCACGGTATTCTCTCAGAGGCACCGCCAACTCCTGGGGCTCAACGATCATGGCCGACCCGTTGTGAGGCTTCTTGCTCCTTCCGTTGCCGGATTGACTGTGATACCGATACCCATATCCGCCGTAGTAGCCATAGCGACCGCTCTTGAGCGGGACATCGTTGACCACCACTCCCAGCATGCGGGCCTCCACGCTCGCCAGGTTGTCCCGGGCCTGCACGCTCACGCGGCGCATGGATCGCTCGGCCCGCAAGACCAGGATCGTCGCGTCACACTGGGCTGCCAGGATCAGTGGGTCTGTCACGGCCGCCACCGGCGGCGAATCGATCAGCACCCGGTCGTACTCCTCGGCCAGGCGCCTGACCACATTGTTGAAGGCCTGGCTGCCGATGATCTCGGCCGGATTGGGCACGTCCGGACCGCAGGTCAGGAGATCCAGATTGTCGATGCCGCTGTGCTCGATCGCCTGCTCCAGCGACACTTGACCGGCCAGGACTGCGCTCATCCCTCTGGCTTGTCGGTCAAGCCGGAAGATCTTGTGCTGCATCGGCCGGCGGAAGTCTGCATCGATCACGAGGACTTTCTGGCCGGCCTGGGCCATCGCGATGGCCAGGTTGCTGATGACGGTGCTCTTGCCCTCACCCGGCGCCGGTGATGTGACCACGATGGTTCGCGCCTCGTCGCGGGGCACGCCGAAGAAGACGGCCGTCCGCAAAGTACGGAACGCCTCGGCCTCCCGGGAGTCGGGGTCGTCTCGCACCCGCTGCCCGCTGACGTGCGCTGGTCCCCTGGCCCCGCTCATCGCAGGCACCACACCGAGCACGGGCAATCCCAACAGAGCGGCGATCTCGTCCGTGGACCGCAGCCGCTGGTCCTGCCACTCTCGCAGGAGCGTCAGGCCCGCGCCCGCGAACAGGCCCAGCCCGAGGGCCATCGCCATCGCCTTGGCCCTCTGCGGCCTCGAAGGCTCCAGCGCCGGCTCGGCCGTCTCCAGAACCGTGATGTTCAGCGCCCCGGTTTCCTCGATCACGCTGAGTTCTTTGATGCGGTCGTCAAGGAGATCGCAGAGTTTCCTGGTCTGCTCGTACGCGGACTGAAGGATCGTGTACTGGGCCACCTGGTTGTTCAGCAGAATCGCCTGTTGTCGCTGCTGCTCGAAGTACCTTGCCAGTTCCCGTTCTCTCTCCTGTGCGGCCTGGTATTCCTGCTCGGCAATGGTGAGATGGGTACGCGCGAAGCCGCGATCCAGATCGGCGATCTGTGTCTCGATCTGTGCGATCTCGGCGTCCATGGCGGCGATTGCCGGGGCGTCGGGTTTCAACTGACGGAGGCAGTCGGCCCGATTCCTCTCAAGTCGCTTCACTTCCGAACGCAGGGTCGAGATCTCGTTGCCTGTGGAGGCATGGACACTGCGGGCACGCTGGGCCTCGACGAACTGACGAAGGCCGGCAGGATCATCCTCCATCTTTCTGGCCACTTCACGGAACGACTTGGTGTCCACCGTAGCGAGCTGCGCGTCGGTCAACGCGGTGGAGAGACGCTCCAGATTGCGAAGGATGACGTTGTTGTCCTGGTCTGTTCCGAAGGCCAGGCCCTCGCTTCGTTGCTTGAATTCCATCATCGCCTGGAGTTTCTGCGTCAGTTCCTCATCCCGCCGGGTCTTCTCCTGGGCGAGGATCTTGAGCAGTTCGCCCGACGTGTTTCGCTTGCGCTGGCCGTGGAACGTCACGTAGGCGTCGACCACCGTGTTGACCACGTGGGCGGCCTCGTCCGGGTACGGAGACAGGAACGAAACGCTGATCAGCTCGTCCTTCTTGCCGACGACCGTTTCCAGACCGCGACGCAGGGCCGCCATCGTATTGCTGGTCCCCTGGAAGGATTTCAGTTGGTCCATTTGACCGATTCGGATCGCCTCGGAAAGGATGGGGGCCGATTCCAGGAGTTCAGCCTGCGTATACAAGTAGTTCGTCGACCGCGACAACAGCCCCTCATCCGAGTCACGGAAGATCCTGGGCGACGATTGCTCAACATACACCCTCGATGTGCTCTCATAGAACGGCGTCGCCTTCTGAATGTAGACAACTGCTCCTGTGATCACCACGACCACCGTCAGCAGGATCGTCCAACGCCGCCGCCAGGCCGTTTCAAAGAAGCCCTGGGACGCGCCCTCGAAGAACTCCACCGGCCGCGTCGTCTCGACTTGTTGTTCGAACTGATCCCGGTTATTCATATCGTTCCTCTTCTCTCCCCTCGGCGCGTCCGTCGTCCGCGAACATGAACCTTGTCAGTCCCATACGTCTCTCCCGTATACGTAGAAGCCCGTATTGAAATGGACCATGTTGCGAAGCATGGTGTTCATGCGAGTCCGCGGCGTGTGCTCGATCGCCACGACATCGCCCGGCCGAATCGGAGTGTTGATGGCCTCGGTGAGCTCGCTCTTTTCGACCAGCCGGAAGGGAATCCGGACAATGGATCCTTCGGGCGAGAGCCGGTAGACCGTCGCGTAGCGGGGCTCGGACACGAGGTCCAATCCGCCCGCGAATGCAATGGCCTGCATCAAATTGTATTTTACCATCGGCGGGTATTCGTAATTGCCCGGCTTGTTGACCAGGCCGATCACAGTGAACAAGGGCATCTGGATCTGCTCGACGACGACGGTGTCGCCCTCTTCCAGACCAACGTCGCGGAAAGGGATGTTCATTCCGACGACGGGCAGAAGAACGGTCGGTTCCTGGGCCTCGTCCCCATCCTGTCGGCCGGCATCCTCGGACGGCGCCTGGCCTTCCGAGCGGATGACCCGGACCACGGCGGCTCCCCCCTCGGAGATCCCGCCCGATTCCGTCAACAGGGAGACCAGTGTCATCTGGTCGGACCGCAGGCGGTAGACGCCGGGGGTTTGGACCGCGCCGGCTATGTACACCTTGGAGGTGTTGTATTCGAGCACCCGGACGAAGATCGAAGGTCGCAGGATGACTCGTTCTTCGTAGGCATCGGCCACTTTCTCTTCGATGTCCGCCAGAGACAGACCCGCCACATTGCGCAACTCCGCGGCCGCCGGCAGCGTGATGGTCCCGGCGTTGCTGACCCGACACACATAGGGAGCATCCAGATCGCTTTGGCTGCGCGCCGCCTGCGCCTGAGCGGCTGTCACCGCCCGCAACAGCGCAGGCATGGTGAATTCGAGCACATCGCCCGGCACGACGCGGTAGGGCCCCGCGTGGAGCCTCGCTTTTCGGATTCGATCCATGTCCACCGCGGGCTCGATGGACGCCGCCCGCTGGAACACGGCCAACTGGTCTTGCGTGGGCATGCGCACCCGGTCGGCACAACCCGCAGCGAACACTGCGGACACCGCCAGTGGAACATACAGGGCAGAAGCCCGGCGTCTCCAGGTTCCGTTCACACGAGAGACAGTACACGACAGAAGATCCACAGTTGTCCCCTCGATTCTCTGCAGCGTGATTAGGGTGCTTTCGGTTCCCACGCGTTGGATTGCCGCACTCCGCTGTCAGCGAGCCCAGGGGGGCTTCGGCGGAATTACAGGCGGTTTCCCCGGGACCCAGGGTGGTTTTCCGGGAACCCAGGTCGGGGGCGTACACGGGCTCCGAGGGATCGGCCGTGCCGGGACGACAACCCTGGGGCCGAAGGCCACGGGACCCGCGAGAATTGGCGTCACAGCCTGTTGTATACTGATCGCAAGGCCGGCGCTACCCGTTCCGAACGTGGCTGCCTCGCCGGGCGTCGCCACCAGGATCAGTCCGAGCAGGGAAACCGCCGCTCCCACCAGCCAACCGGTCCGAGACGATCTTCTTGTTCTTGACACTGTGAGATTCATCTTTTCCCCTTCCTTTCCTGCATCAAGAGAATCGACGTCGTACATACCCGGTCAAGCCTGCTCCAATCGCTCCGAGAAGCAATGCGCCCGGCGCCGGAATCGCGGCCGCAGTGGCTTGCCCATCCACCCGAAGCCAGAGATAGCCGGTCTCATAAGACGCGAACGAGCCAGACACGGAGATGGTGTCGCCCGTGCCCAGGAACAGCGAATCGCCGCCCTCTACGAAATCCCACAGGTACAGGGTGGCTTCATCGATGAGTACGTCATCGTTCATCGTGTCCATCAGGCCGCCCTCGCGATACAGGCTCAGCGCCAGGGAGGCGTCGGCGAAGGCGGTCTCATTCGGCTGCGAAGACAACAGACGCGTGATCACGTACCCCATGTCGAACTGGAGATCGGCATCCCTCTCCGTGGTGAACCAGATCGTCTGCTCGGCATAGGCGTAGGCTGCGCTGGAGCCCGGACCGGTGGTCGCAGAGACAACAGCGCTGACCGTGCCTTCCTGCGTCAGAGCCGAGGCGCTGGCCGCGGCGCCGGTCACCGCAGCATCCGCCGTCGTGCCGGCCTGCGGCAGGAATTCAGACGTATCCTGCGACGTCGAATCGTTGCCCGCGACGGCCCAGGAGCCACTGAGATAGCCGCCCCAGATGACGTCGCCCTCGGCGGACAGCGAGCCGAGCGTCACGTCCAACGAGGACGCAGCCTGTCCGACCGGAACGGACGATAGAACGATCGCCATAACAGACAACATCAGTACTCTTTCCATTGGTGTTCCTCCATTTTCGACCGACTCGGTGAACTCGTGCGCGGATCTGACCGCGCGTTATTCGTTCCACTCAACTGTCCTGCTCTGGGGCGCACATCTGCGTATCGTCCGAACAAGGCCTTTGTGGCCTGCCTTGATATGGGATATACACAGTGACATCCGCACGGTTCACGAATGCAGGAATAACCTTAGTGCGAGCGCTCCTGCGCATGTCTCCCTGCCGATCCCGATGCGCGTCGATTCGCGACGCCCCTTGCGCGCACCGCCTCCCCGCTGCACGTCCCTTTCGAAACGGCCTCTCACTGGACGACGATGTCACAGGCCCGAAAGTCCCCGACGACCACCGTGACCTTGTTGCCGCTTTTCATGTACTTGCCCGGGTTGGCGAACAGGATGGCGTAGACCGCCCCTTCCCGGATCGTCTTGCCGCTTCGCAACTGGCCGACCTTCGGCGGGCTTGGCACGATGAATTGAGCGCCCGTGGCCTGATCGATCAGATACGGCTGGACCCTGCGATCCAGGATCGGCCTGGCCTTGGCGGTGTCCAGCACGCGGAATCGAAAATCCACCATGTACCCGCCTGCGCTGAGCATAGTCCTCTCGATCTGGATGCCCCATTGCTGCTCGATCATCTCCGCCGGCGATCCGTCGGCGGGTCCATTCGGTCCCGCGGCAGGCTCGACAGCGGCCGCGGCCGGCTGCACCGGTCCCGCAGATTCGTGGGACTTGGTGCAGCCGGCCAGCATCGACGCGCACGCTGCGATCAAAGCAATCCGTGCATTCTTCATGCTGACTGTGTCTTTCATCTGTCAGAAGTACCTCATGTCGAGAGACTCAGTCTCCCATTGCCTACGGAACCGGCACGAACCGGACGGCATCCGCTATGGTGATTCCGCCGGCTTCGACGACCGTGACGGTTGCGGCGCCGGTGAAGGTGTACGTCCCGAGAAGGTTCCACTGGCCGCCGTTGAGCCGCTGGTTGACCGTCGGGGCGCCCAGCAGGGTCGCGCCGTCGCGGATCTGATACGGCACGGCGGTATACCGATTCGAGGCTGCCGTCCACCATGCGTATATGTTGTAGGTGCTTCCCGGTACGAGCGTCGCGGCGAACGTGAACGTGCTGCCCAGCGTGCTGCTGAAGACCGAATTCGTGCCATAGAAGCCCAGGGCGCTCGACGGGTTCCAGGTGCCGACGGAGGAGGCGCCCGGGTCCAGGTTGTCCACGATCACCTCGACGGGGACCGCGCCGGTGTTGAGGATAGTGATTTCGTGGGTATCCGTCACGGTGACGCCGTACGCGGTGTATCCGGCCGAGATCATCACAGGCATGTCGGCGCCAACCGCACCAGCGGTCAGCAGGCCGGTGGCATTGATGGTCGCCTCAGGCATATCGACCGACCATGTCTGAGGTTGGACAGCCAACGATATTCCGCCGGAGTAGTGCGCGATGGCGTTGTAATCCGCCATCGAATTCTCATCCACGGTCAGAGGTCCGGTGATTTCGAGGCTGTCGAGGGTGACGGGGACGAACCGGACGGCGTCAGCCACAGTGATTCCACCGGCCTCGACAACCGTTACGCCGGCGAGGTCATTGAAGGTGTAGACCCCGAGGAGGTTCCACTGGCCGCCATTGAGCCGCTGATTGACAGTCGCTGTGCCCAGCAGGGTCGCGCCGCTGCGGATCTGGTAGGGCACTGCCGTGTATCGGTTGGAAGCTGCGGTCCACCATGCGTAAACGGCATAGGTCGTGTCCGGCACGAGCGTGGCCGTGAACGAGAACGTGTTGCCGAGGATGCTGCTATAGACTGAATTCGTGCCATAGTACCCCAGAGTGCTCGACGGACTCCAGGTGCCCACAAACGACGTCCCGGCATCGAGGTTGTCCACGATCACTTCAGTCGGCGTGGGTTTGACCGTCACCTCGACGGTTCCGATGTCCACGTGGGCGCCATCGGAAACGACGACGCTCAACTTGTGAGTCTGGGGCGTCGCGGTGAAGGCCGGCGTGTAGATGGGATTTGCCGCCGTCGGGTCATCCAGTGTCCCGGCGCCCGGCGGCACTTCCCAGCTATAGCTCAGCGGGGATGGTCCGTCGTTGTCGGCGGCGGCACTGACCAGGAGCTGGGAGGTTTGGGAGTCCAGGATGGTCCCTGGTGTGGCCGTCACCGAGTGGATCACCGGCCAGAGGTTCCCTGCCGCGACGGCAAGCTGTCTGAGCATTCCCCCTCCGGTCGTCGGGCCGTTGGTCAGACCCAGCCTGCGGTCATACAGGGGATATATGCCGGCCGCCGGGAACACGACCATCGCATCGAGGGTCTTGCCCGCCGGCAGAGAGGCGACGTATTGTTCTCTCGGGTGATCGTATGGCTGTCCGTCCTCGGCGATCAGGGTCAGGTAGCCGCCCTGCAACAGGGGACATCTTGTTTCCAGGCCCATGTTGAAGAATCGAAGCAGCGTCCCGCCGCCGGAGGCGCCTGCCGGAAGCGGCAGTTGGTTGGAACTGAAGGGCTGTCCATTGATCAGAAAGTACTTCGGGTCATAGTCGATCGTGCTGGTCATCGCCTTTCCGGGGCCATAGTTGTTCGAGTCAACCGCTCGGTGGAACGCCGGATCGATCTCGCTGAAGAAGACCGGGACGGCGGTCTCGTAGACTACGCCCGGATAGGCCTGCTTATAGGGAGCATCGTCGTAATTCTTGATGACGCCGCCGTAGAGGCCCATCTGCACGTGGCACTGGACGTGCGTTCCGCTGTGGTAGACGTAGGTTCCCGGTTTGAAGTTGTTCCAGACGTAGTCGACCACCGTCGCGTTGTCGGGAGGGGTCTCATGGGTGAGCGACCGGATGCGGCCCTCGAACTGCGGATAGGGCATCGGCCCAAACCGCACGGGCGTCATGGCCGTGATCTGGCCGGGAATCACCAGCGATACGGGACAGCCCATGGACAAGCCGACGTTGGCCGCCGTAAGGTTGTTCTTGACATGGATAATCAACGTGGTGTCGCCCGGCGGCACGGTGAGGATCGGGCCGGGCACGGTAGCCGCCGTGCCTGCGGTAAACGTCGAATTCTCGAGGGCGAAGCCCCACATGGGGATGTTCGGTTCCCCCGGCATGTCTTTCGTGGTGACGTCGGCGCGCAGATAGAATTCCGCAGCCAGACCCGACGTCGAGATCACGCTCAAGGCAGCGAGCGCGAAGAGAATTGTCCTCAGTATCTTCATGTCATTCATAATCCATCCCCTTCTTTCAGTGGTCCATGATCGGAGCGGACGGCGGTTCGATCATGAGCATGGTGAACATCCCGCCCGGGAAGATGTCGTTGCTCGTCAACTCTTTTTCGGCATGGGAGTGCCACATGTAGGTGTACCCGCTGTTGGGGTTGTATCCCCCCTCGCCCGGCGGCAAGACGCCCATCGTGCCGAGGAAGGGCGAGCCGCTCCACATCATGCCGTTGGTCACCTCCTGCTGTGTCGGAAGCGTAACCGGCAAGGGCTTGCCGTGGTCGGGGGCGTATTCGCCCGGCTCCATCGGATCTTCGGGGGCATGGCCGTACATATCCCAGCCGAGTTTCTCGCCGGTCCAGGTGAAGATGGCGTCCGCCGTGCCGCCCGGAGGGACGGAGATCGTGAAATTGGAAGTTGCCACATCGGCGCCGGCGCCCGGCGCGCTCTGCAGAAGTCTTCCGTCCTGAGCGATAACAGTGAAGTTGTTGCCGTGTGTGTGGAAGGGATGGAAATCTCTTCCTGCGGAGAGGAGTCTCAAGAGGACCTTTTCGCCCGGGTGCATCATGGGCATGCAGTTGTAGGGTTGAGTCATCATCCAGGGCAGATGTGCCGGCAGCATCGTGTCCATTCCGTCTCGCCCGTTGAGAAACCAGCAGGTGGGCCACCACGTGGTCGCGTCCACCTCAGCGATGCGGCCCTGTTCGATCAGTTCGTGGATGTGCGGGTCCATTTCCGTCTGGAGGAAGAGGAACTCCCGGTCATACATCGAGTCCATGTGCTCGTAGGCCCTGGGCATCATGTGGTCATATCCGGTCGGCCGCACGATGATCGCCCCAAGGAGGCCCATTTCGATCTGCAGTTCGGGACTGGTGCCGCTGTGGTACATGTAGGTCCCGGCCTTGGAGGCCGTGAAGCTGTAGGAAACCGTTCCCCCGTTGGGATCTGCGTGCCTGGTCAGCAGGCCCGCAGAGCCGCCGGTGGCCGTGACACCCGTCTGACCGGGGAATACGATGGAAACCGGGACGCTGAGCTGGTTGGTGAGGTTCACCGTGATCGTGTCGCCCTGGTTGACGATCAGGGTGGGGCCCGGATACTGCATCTCGTTGGGGTCCTCGGCATAGCCCCACATCAGGAAGCTGCCGCCGTCCGATGTGGCGATATAGCCCGTCTTGGCGCTGAAATTGAAAGTCGTTCCCGTGATGCCCGGAATCGCCGCCCGCGCCTTGGGCAAGACCAGGCAAACAACCGCCGCTGTGCCCAGAATCACTGACCTGACGATTTCTCTGTTCATAACAGATCTCCTTCGATAGCTTGATACAAGCCGTTGTTCCACGAATCCGCCTTACATGACCATGCCGCCCCCGCCACCGCCTCCGCCCCCGCCCCCGGGTATCGGGCCGATGCCTCCCTCGCCGTCGTGGATGACGATTTCGGTCATCATGCCTCCGAAGTCCTGTGGTCCGTTGCTCAGGAAATTGAGGTTCGTGGTGTACAGGACGTAGGTTCCCGGCTCGATGGGGGCCGTATCGAGAAGGACATCGAAGGTCTCCCCGCCGCCCAGTGTGATGGACGAGGTGACGTAGGACGTGTTCTTCCCGGTCGGGCCGCGAAGCAGCCGCGAGCCCGCGCCAATCACCTTCATCGGAATACCCGGGATCGTGACCGTGAAGTAGTCCACCGTTGACACGCTGGATATCCTCAGGAGAACCCTCTGGCCCTTGACCGCTGTGATCAGCGCGTGGATCTTCTGAGAGGGGCGATTCACGTCGTCCAACGGCTCGGGTCCGGCGGCCGCGGTATTGTACAGGATGTTCGGATCGACCGTCTGGGGATACCCCCTTCCGTTGATCATCGCGTAGTTGTCTTTCATCATCGCGAAGGGAAGCGGCTGTACTGCGATGTGCTGATCGTGGAAGTTGGAATCGAACCCGGAGAGTTGAAGAGGGAAGTCCACGTCGTAGTAGGTCGAGCCGTCGCCGTCGTTGTAAGCGTACTTGTAGCCCGTGTGATGGATGAACCCGTTGAGGTTCGTGCCATCCGGCAGATTGTTCTGTTTGGGCAGGACGTACAGGCTGCCAAGCATGCCCATCTGCATGTGTTCCGTGGCTTCCACATGGCAGTGCCAGATGAATGTGCCCGGCTCCACGATGTTGTAGAAGTAGGGGAACGTGTGGCCCATGTTGATCATGGGCGCCGAGTGCTGGACGCCGTCGAAGACGGGCGCTGCATTGGGGAACCCATGGAAGTGGATCGAGTGCGGATCGAACAAGTCCGGCCTCTTCATCATGCCGACATTGCTCAGGTTCAGGTACACCTGCTGGCCCTCCTTGAACACGAGCGTCGGGGCCGGGAATTCCGCCGCCAGCATCGCGTGGTGCATGACCATGTTATCCATCACTCCGGTGACGTCGGAGAAGCCGAAGATGTACTGGAGTTTGCCGTCGGCCATGTTCACGAATCCATCGCCCGCCGCCATGTGCCGGAAGACATGATCGTTGTTCGGGTCGCCGTCGCCGTCGGTGTCGATGCCGTCGGTATCCGGCCTGAACTGGGAGATGATATCTCCGTATGCTGACGCCGAGCCGAACAGCAGCAGCGTCATCAGCAGAAATGCTGCGTATCTGAGGTCTTTCATAACCTTTCCCTTTCTCATAACTGTCTGCGTCTCTCCGTCGTTGGTTGACTTCACATCGAGGGGCCGGGCCGACCGGTTGGCGCCGGCCGGCCCGATCCGGAAGCACTATGGGACCGGCACCAGCCTGACGGCGTCGGCGATGGTGATCCCGCCGGCCTGCACCACGGTGATGCTTGCGCCGGCGTTGGTGAAGGCGAACGTCCCCAGCAGATTCCACTGGCCGCCGTTGAGCCGCTGATTCACGGGGACGGTGCCCAGCAGGGTCGCCCCGTCGCGGATCTGGTACGGCACCGCCGTGTATCGGTTGGACGCCGCCGTCCACCAGGCGTACACCTCATACGTGGTCCCCGGCACGAGCGAGGCCGGCCAGGTGAAGGTGTTGCCGACAGTCGAACTGAAGACCGAATTCGTTCCCCAGAACCCTGTCGTGCTCGACGGATTCCAGGTGCCTGTGGAGGAGACCCCGGAACTGAGGTTGTCCACGATCAGCTCGACCGGGCCCGCCACCGGCACGAACCGGACGGCGTCCGCGATGGTGACTCCTCCGGCGACGACCAGTCTGACGCTGGCCGAGGCGCCGGTGAAGGTGTAGGTGCCCAGGACATTCCACTGTCCGCCGTTGAGTCGCTGGTTGACAGGCACGGTGGCCAGCAAGGTCACGCCGTCGCGAATCTCATACGGCGCCGCCGTGGAGCGATTGGAGGCGGCTGTCCACCAGGCATACACGGTGTACGTGGTGCCAGGCACGAGCGTGGCCGGGAACGTGAAGCTGTCGCCGACCGTCGTGTTAAAGACCGAATTCGCGGCATAGAAGCCCGGCGTACTCGACGGGTTCCATGTGCCCACCGACGTAGTCCCGGCGCTCAGGTTGTCCACGATCACCTCGACGGGACCGGCAAGGTTGACGATGGTGATGTTGTGGGTGTCGTTTGCCGTCACACCATTGAGGGTGTACTGAGCAGAGACGACGGCCGGCGTATCGGCGTCGACCAATCCGGCGGTCAACACACCGGCGGCATCGATGGTCGCTTCAGCCACGTTGACCGCCCACACCTGAGGCTCCGCCGGCATGGCGATGCCGCCCGCACAATGGGCGATGGCGCCATAGGCCGCCACGGCGCCCTCCTCGACGGTTGACGGGCCGGTGATCTCGAGGGTTTCGAGGACAAGCGGGACGAACCGAACGGCATCGGCGATGGTGACCCCGCCGGATTGGACGACGGTCACGCTGGCGACATCGTTGAAGGTGCCGACGCCCAGGAAGTTCCACTGGCCGCCGTTGAGTCGCTGATTGACGGTAGTCGTGCCCAGCAGAGTTGCGCCATCACGGATCTGGTATGGCACCGCGATAGAGCGGTTGGACGCAGCGGTCCACCATCCGTACACGGCGTAAGTCGTGCCCGGCGCGAGCGTGGCGTTGAAGGTGAAGGTGCTGCCGGCCGTGTTGCTGTAGACCGAGTTGACCGCCCAGAATCCCAGAGTGCTCGATGGGGTCCATGTGCCCACGGACGAGGCGCCGGGGTCCAGGTTGTCCACGATCCTCTCGATCGGGCCGGTTGTGATCTGGTCCGCACCGATATCGACCGCATAGGCGACCCTCGCCTGACTGTCATAGTCGAGGGCCAACTCGGGGAACGTTGCGAGGCTTGCGCCGTCTCCCATGGCGATCGCGGGGGAGCCGATGTTGATGTGGTAGTCGCTGCCCTCGACGGTGAGCGGGGTGATCAACACGTTGATGTTGTTGCCCATCTCGTCGAGGACCGTTGCCGACTGGAGCGTGTTCTCGTACGGCAACACCAGCGCCGGGTTGCTCGCGATGTTTGCATTCGCGGGAACCCCGTAGTCGAACCCGGTGGCCGGATCGGTCAGCGAGCTCAGCACGCTGTGTTTCGGCGTCAGATGCGGATCGGTCGCAGTGGTGGAGCCGAGGATGGCCAGATCCCAGTAGGAGCCGGCCATCGCCACCAGGCCGCCTTGACCGCCATTGAGAGAGGCGTCGTTGTACCACGACCTGTTGTGCCAGATGATATTGTTGGCCAACAGAGGATTGGAGTACGTCTGCGTCACGGACAGATCGAACAGCGCGATCAGCACGCTGCTGTGCGGCGCGCCGACGACGCCCGAGGGTTGCGGCGTCGAGTTGGGCTGACCGGCCGTGAAGGCCAGGGCCGAAGTGGCGGTGCAATCGTTGTTGGCGATCGTGTTGTTGACGATGTTCGCCTTGGCTACGTCCTGGAGCGAGATGCCCGCCCCGGCGAGGCCCGCGACGTTGTTGACGATGACGTTGTTGAAGATGTTCAGGGCGTACCAGTTGGCCGGGTCGGCGGGCGATGCAGCCACGTCTGCGCCGTTGACGGCGGATGCCCGGATGCCGCCACCATAGCCGGCGCCGGTCATGTTGCCCTGGATGAGGTTGCCGTTGATGGTCACGTTGCCTGTTCCGGCTCCGCCGGCTGCGTTGCCGCCGATGGAAATGCCGCCCCCGTCGCCGGCTCCCGCCAGCAGGGCACCGAAGAATGCCTCGTTGAACAGGACCTTGTTGAACCGGATGGTGTTGTTGCCGAGGGACAAGCCTCGATGGCCGATGCCGCCGCCGTTGAATCGCGAGAAGTTGCCCCAGATCAGGTTGTATTCGATAAGGTAGTTGTCCGAGTAGTCGTTGATGCCGATGCCGCCCGGACCCTGAATGCCGCCGTTCTTGGCGATCTTGTTATAGCGGATCACGATGTTGTCATTGGCCAGGTCGAAGTTGGCGTTGCGATATCCGACGGCGATGCCGCCGCCGCTGTTGCCCTGGTTGCCCGTGACGTGGTTGTTGGAGATCGTCAGGTAACCGGCTCCCATGGCCGCATAGATGCCGCCGCCGGCCTTCGAGCCGGAGCAGGTGAAGCCGTCGATCATTGCAGGGTCCAGAGCGGTGAACGGATAACCCGGATTGATGATCGTGCCGCCGTCATCCGTTTGGCCGATCACGATGATGGCCGGCGCCTCGTTGGCTCCGAACGCGTCTGCCAGGTTCAGTTCGATGAAGCCTGCGGGGCCGAGGGCATTGATCCGGCTGTGCCACTCCATGAGCTTCTCGGCAGGGTTGGGATAGCCGAAGATGGTCGTACCGCCCGAGCCGGAACCCTGGAGCCGGACGGGCTTGTTCATGACCACGTTTTCGTTGTAGAGCGCCGGCGCGACCAGGATCAGGTCGCCCGGGTCGGCCGCGTCGATGGCTGCCTGGATCGTGAGGAAGTCGCCGGTGCCATCGGCGGCAACGTACCGCACAGTGGTCATCGCAAGGTTCACAACGTGCAGCGTGACGCCCACGTCCGTGGGGTTCAGATTGTCGCCGCGAACGACCGAGATGCGACCCGTTGCGGCCCCCGCGGGCACGGTTGCCTGAACTCCCGCGTCGCTCCAACTGCCGGGGACGATCGCCAGAGGCACGTCATCGAGCAGGACTTGCCCTTCGACGTTTCCGAAGCCGAAATCGCGGTTGACGCGGAACGGGCTGCCGGGGGTATTGGGATCGTAGGCCGGGTTGATGATCGACGTGAGCCCTTTGGATTGCAGCGTAATGACGCCGCCGGCCAGGTCGATCACCGGACCGAATCCCGGCGCCGGGCCGTCGAGGGAGAAGATCACCGGCGTGTTGTTCGGCTCGGTATCGAGCTTCACATCGGCTGGGGCGAACGCCGCCAGCGGGACCAGCGGCGTGTCGAGATAGCTGGTCGAGCCGGGATAGTACTGGAAGGTCCACGGCGTGATGCTGTACATGGGATTGTAGAACTCATCCAGCGTGCCGTCCGGCTTGATCGGGTCATTCAGCACCAGCGTCATCATCTGGGGCGAAACGCCCGAGGGCGCCGGGACATTGATCCCGAACGTCGAGGGGATCAGGAAGTTGTAGCATCCGAACTCGTCGGTATAGACCCTGTGATATTCGATTCCTGCCCAGTCTCGCAGCGAGATGGGAATCCACGAGGGGGAGATCTTCTCGCCGAAGTTCGGACTCCACTGATTGAATTCGGCGCCGAGGTCGTTGTTGGCGAAGCCCACGCCGCGGGCGGCCTTGGGCACTTCGGTGAAGAAGAAGAAGTCGGCCGCCGCATTCTTGCCCTGGGAGACGAGCACTTGTTTCCTGTCGCACAGCGGCCTGGTCTGGCCCGCGAACTTGCAGGGCACGCCGGGGAACAGGCTCAGTTCGGCCGGAACCAGATGCGGATCGCCCACGGGAATGGGAGGCAGAAGCTGTGGGCTGGGCACGTACTCATCGCCGAAGTCCACGTTCTTATCCTCTTCTTTCACCAGCTCATAGCCGGGCGGGGTCGTCGCTTCGACGATGTAGGTGCCCGAGGGCAAGCCGGGAACCTCCGCGCTGCCGGAGGCGATACCGCCTGGGAAGTGGGACTGGATGGAATAGCCGCCGTCGAAAACGCCCGGTCGGATCTGATTCCAGGTGGCGAACGCGTCCATGCCGGGCGAAACCTGCTGGCCGTGAATGGTCATCATAGGTCCGATCGAGCCGGTGGGCTTGTTGTCATCCCAGCAGTCGGTGGTGACGATCTGGATGGCGTCGCCGGCGTCGAAGATCCCGTTGCCGTTGCGGTCGACGTCCACGCCCGGTTCAAAGAGATTCGGATCGTCCCGCCAGCCGAAGGGGTAGTTGTCCACGTCGGCCAGGGTCGGTCCCCCGTCGCCGTTGAGGTCGTCGATGATCCCGTCGATGGGCGTGGTGTCTCTATAGAGGTTGACCTGCACGCGAGGAATACCCGGCTGCCAGGGCTCGCCCGCGTTGTAGCGAGGGTCGTTCTCGGCCCGCGTCGTGTCGTAGAAGACGATGCCGGTGATGCCGCCGTTCTGGCCGGGACCGTAGTTGGTCTTGCCCCAGTCGATGACGTTGGTCTGGTTCAGGAACAGATGCATCGCCTGCAGCAGGACCTCGCCCGGCACGGTTGACACCTGCGTGCGAGACAAGGCGTTGCCGGTGTTGGGGTTGATGATCTCCTGTCCGAAACTCGGGGAGCACGGGTCCGTGTCGATCTGGACCTGCGGGTTGAGCTTATCGCGAGAGGGCATGACCCAACCGTTGTGGGGCTGGATCTGGCCGCCGGCATCGACCACGGCGGTCATTCCCGTGTCCTTGAAGCGGAGGAAATCCACCTCGACGACCAGCCACTTGAAGAAGGGGAAGACCGCGTCGAAGGCATATTTGCCGGAGCCGTCCGTTGCCTGGGCTTGATAGATCGTGCCGTCCCGGAAACGCAGGTTGATGTTCTGATTCGGGATTCCCATCTCAGCGGGATCGCGGAAACCATCGGCATCCGCGTCAAAGAACACGGAGCCTTCGAGCGTTCCAAACCAGCGGAACTCGAGGATGTCGCCGAGGTTCACGTACTGGCCATCCCCAACGGTAACGCTGTGGATTCCGAAGAGATTGAGGAGCGGCGTGTCCCAGGTTACGAGCTGGTAAGTGCCCGCCGGGACGTTGTTGATGACGAAATGACCGTTCGCGTCGCATTGGGCGTAGTACAGCCCGGTTTCAGCAAGCGGGTCATTGAGGGCGACCCAGCCCTCTTCGATGATCGCGCCGGGGAAGTGCCCCTGGTTCATCGGCGGACGGCCGAAGTGATTGTATCGCAATCTCCCCTCGATGGTGCCCGTGCCGGCCGGCGGTGCGGCATTCCAGGGAAGGATCGAGAACGTCTGCCCCTTGACGGGCGAATCCGCCACGGGACCTGTCTTCACGAAGCCGAAGAACGCGTGGTTGAAGCCGGTGCCGAAGCCTTCCACGAAGAGCTTGGGCTCATTGGCTTTGACCCACGCATCGACCGTCGGAGTCCCTTCGATCGTCGCCGTCTGGCTCCAGGTGATGGGGTCGCCGTTGTCGTCCAGCGGGGGCGGAATCACGATGATGCCGTACTTGCCCGGCGCGATGTACTTGATCAGGGCCTCTCCTACCTTCAGGTTCCACGGGTTCATGCCGGGGGTATCGAATTCCTCCTGCGTCAGGGTGGTGATGACGCCGCTGCCCATGTGCATGACGACGGGCGTTCCATCCGCATCCAGCACGAAGGAGCCATCTGGATTCTGCTCATACATCGTGCCCAGAGGGTTGCCGAAGACGTCCATCATTTGCTGGCCGCCGATCTCGGAGATGACGACGGTGGCGCCGCCCATGCCCTGCTCGAACGCATCATAGACATTGTTGACCGCGGCGTGATCGACGAAGGCCAAGACGGAGATCTGGGCCGTCGGAATCGGAAACGGATGCACGATCACCGTGACGGACGTTCCCCCCACGGGGACTGCGGTGCCGCCCATGGCGTGACCCGAATCCGGCAGCACCGACAGGAAGTACCGCTTGCCCGCCGGGATGTCAATGTCCACTACGGAGGCGTCGCTGTGGCCTTTCAAGACAACGGGATTGTAGCTGTTGTGGATGTCCAGGCTGATGCTGTTGGCGACCGGCACGCCTGGAACCGTGTGGTTGGTCGTGTCCTCCTCGATGAGCCAGCGGTATCCGTCCACTGGCGTGCCGTCGGGCTCCTGGACCGTGAGTTGGAGGCCGAACCCGGCTGACTGCGTCGCCAGGAGAACGGCAACGGTGAGAAGAAACACACGTCTGAATCCTGTCTTTTGCCTAATCATAATGCGAACCCCCTAGAATAACCGACTGTTTCCTTCTTGACTTCAGGAGCCTTGGACGGCGGTCATGGGAACCCACCCACAATGGTTGCACGAAGAAACGCGAAGATCCTCGGATTGAGTTGCACACCTGTCCTTCCCGACCTCTGATGTGATCCTGTCGTCCCGTCCCGACATGCCCGCGGCACTGAACTCATCCTTCGAGCGTTACCAGGCGTCGTGGACAACCGACATTTCGACAACTCCCATCTCCATGACGCTCGATCACCCCGGCAGACGTGACCGCATACCCGATAAGCGGAGACAACATAGCCGAATCTACCTACTCTCGTATTTTGCCCGAGTTCACCGATGTCGCAAGCAGGGGAAACCTTCAACTCGCTCCGCCGAATGCTCAACGGCCTGCGGCCGCATAGGTCCGACGATGCGCGTCGAGTTCGCCCTGTCCTTGCCATGCCGATTCCAAAGATCCGATGTCACGTGGGGACCATAGTGACGAGACATCGCGAACGGGCCAACACGCGAAACCCTGAAACGCATGTCGCGAATTGCCTACCTGGAGACGGTGCGGCCGACCGGGCGACATGTCCTTGAATCCTGTCGGTGTCGTCGCCGGCATGGGTGTCTTGCTCATGCCGATAGAGGGTTTTGCTCATTGTTGTGGATTTTGCGAACTCATAGAAGGAGAGCCGCATACTACAGCACTGGTTCGAGTGCATTGAAGACTGGAGGCTCGCTCAGAATGATCAGGATGATATATTTCACGTGTGTCCTCATGCTGATCGGCGCCGGGACTGTTCTTTGGACCTGCGCCGGCGCCTGGGCAGAGGGGGCGACGCAGAGCCGGTCGGATGCGTCCGGCATGGAGAGGCTCCCCATGGTGCCGCGTCCGAGTGGCGGCAGCGCCGAGAACATCGTGCCTCCTCTTGTCGAGCAGGCGACCGCTTTTGCTGCGTATCTGAAGCCTCCTGCGCCGCCGGTTCCGAAGGAGGTCCCCAAGCCCAAACCGGCCGTGCAGCCTGTTCCCAGACCCCCTGTGGCCACGCCCCAGTTCAGGCTTCTGGCCACGAGTTGTTGTCTGTCGAGTCCCGAAAAATCCCTGGCTCTGATCGCCGAGCCCGGTAAAGGGGACCGCTGGACACGTCCGGGCGAACGTTTGGGCCACCTTGTGATCGAGAGCGTGGAGAACGGAATGATCGTCTATCGAGACGGAAGCCAACGGCACGAGATGGCAGTCACCATCAAGAAACCTGTGGAGTTGGGACGTCTTGCGTCTTCGCTGTCGGCCTCGGCGAGGAACATTCGACCCACTGTGGGACTCCGGACCCCATCGCCGCTGGATGAAGGCCAGGCGGCAATGCCGGCGCCGCCGTGATGATGGAGAGATGGGAACGACGCCCCTTGGATGACCATGGTTCCTGCCGGGAGTGAGCTGCTGTTGATGACTACAGGCAATCCACATGACAAATGCGCTCGCAGCGGAGCGTTGCGATGCGCTGCCCTGACGATGGCCCTGGCGGTTTCGATTCTTTCCGGCTGCCGGACGCTTCCTGACGAGGGCAGCGCCGCTCGCGGTCCCACGAACCGGTTGACATACACCGCCTATCACCTGACGGCGGGACAGTGTCACGAGTTCCTGGGTCCATTGGGCCTCGAATCCGTCGCGTACACTCATCAAGAGAAGGGCTGCATCCTGGACATGCAGGGCACGGCCGAGCAACTGAAGAGGGCGGACCTGGTGTTGTACGTGGTCGATACCACTGAGGAGTACTGCGTCGAGAACCTTGGTCCCGCTTCCAAGGTGCGATCGTTGCCCTCCAACAGGCAGATCGCCGTCGCTCTTGGCAGTATTGAAATCGGAACGTTCGACGAGCCTCCCGTCAAGGCAGTGCACCCGCCCGCGATTGTGGACATCCAGGGAGACTCCGTCCTGGCGTTCCTTCCGGTCCGCTACCGCGATCGACTGCGCGCGTTGCTGGCAGGCGCCGACACCTCGCTCTTCGCGCGTCAGCACGCATCGGCCCGAACCTCTCGACAGACCGGCGAACCGAATGACCCGGTCGGGACAGCGGACGGCGCACGCCGGGAGGAGTCCTTCGCCCATCCGGTCTCCGCCGGGACGTCGGACCGGACGGTTGTGACCCTGGCCGAAATGGCCGTCGCCTCCGACGCCGACATCCAGGACAAGACTGCCGGGACTTCCTCGGAAGAAGCCAAGAGTGAAGATGGACTGCCCAGGACGGTCACGATCGCTCTCACTCCCTCCCGCAAGCGGGCAGAGAACGCCGAAACCAGGGCCACGACGGACAAGGCCGTTCCCGCCAACGGTCAGGACGTTCTGACGATGACGCTGCCGGAGACGATTACACTGGTCCAGTTGCTCGATCTTGTGGGCAAGCACGTGGGGTTGAACTACGTTTACGATCCACGGGAGATCGGCAATCAGTCCATCGCCCTGAAGCTGCACGGCAACCTGCAGGGCGAAATGAAGATCAAGGATCTGTACGCTTTGCTCGAGACGGTGCTCCAGTTCATGAGTCTTGCCATGATCCGACGGGACGACGGTCTGGTCGCCGTCGTTCCCATCGACAAGGCCCTGCAGACCCGGCCGGAACTCGTCGATTCCGATTACAGCGCTGTCCCGGTCGGCGACATGGTGGTCACCCGCGTATTTGACATTCAGTACGTCGGTGTCTCCAACGTGGTGAATCTGTTGCAGAACATGAAGCTGAGCGTCGCGGCCACGCCGTTGGACAACAGCAGCTTGCTGCTGGTCACGTGTCACACCGGCCACATGAACCGCGTCGAGCAGTTGGTGGAGATGATCGACCGCCCCGGCAGACCGGCGGAATGCCGATTTCGCCGGCTGTCCTACGTCAGGGCGTCCACGCTGATCGGCAAGATACGCAGCCTCGCCGAGGAGCTTGAGGGCATCACCGTTGCCGCCGCCCCGCTGGCGGCCAAGCCGGCCACGCCGACGGCAAAGTCTCCGGCCGTCTCCGCCGCCGCGGCGTCTGCGAACAAGAGGGCCGTGTACCTGGACGCCGACGAGCGAACGAACCGGATTCTGATGGTCGGTTTCGAGGAGGAGCTGACGGTCATGGAGGGACTCGTGGACGTTCTCGACGTCGCGCAGGAAGACCCCCGATCTCCTCACCTCTATACGGTGAAGCATCTCGGCGCTCAGCAGGCCCTGGAGAAGCTCCAGAAGCTGGAAGTGCTCCAGGCGACCTCGCGCAGCGGCACTGCTCCTGCCGCGGCAGCCATCCCTGGCGACGTGCTGGCCGGAGAGCCACTGGTCGCCGTGCTCGATACGACCAATCAGTTGCTGGTCAAAGCCGCACCCGACCAGCATGCCCGAATCCGCGAGCTTCTGGGCTACATCGACGCCGCCCAGACAGACACGCGCACCATCGCAGCCTACGAACTCCGGTACATCGACGTGCGCGAGGCCGAAAAGACGATTCAGGAACTCGACCTCGTCAGTATGGACGCCAAAGTGTCATCGTTCGTCGCCGATCCCAACCAGCCCGCTTCCCCTTCGCGCGGCGCAGTCACTGTGAGGCGGTCCATGGGGGATTCCATGCACCAGGCCGCCATGGTCGTCAGCGAGTCGAGGAACGCGCTTCTCGTCAAGGCTTCGCCGGAACAGCACGCCCGTATTGCCGCAATTGTCAAGTACATCGACCGGGATGCTCCGGAGGAAGAACTGGCCTATGCGGTGTACCCATTGGAGAGTTCCTCGCCGGAACATCTTGCGAGCCTGTTGGATCGGCTTCTCCTGGAAACGACGAAGAATGCAGATGGCAAGATCGAACGGGTTGCGCCGAAGACGCAAGAACAGATCGCAGTCGTGCCCGACCCCAACACATTCTCGTTGATCGTCTATGCGAACCAAAAGAACCAAAAACGGGTCGCGGGTCTGATCAGCAGACTGGACAAGCGAAGGCCGCAAGTACTGATCGACGTCACGCTGGTGGAGATCACCCGGACGGACAGCTTCGAATACGATCTGAGCCTCGTCGGCGCCGCCATGAACGCCGTCGCCGACAACATTGTCATCGATCCGATCCAGACGCTGGACAGCGGTTCTCGCCTGGAGGGAGGCTACAACCTGCTGGACCGTGACGGCAATCCGACCGGTCGGACCCGGGCGTTCTACAGCGATGAGCACGTGCAGGCGTTGTTGACCGCGATCCAGCGAAAGAACTACGGCCGCGTACTGGCCAAGCCCAAGGTGCTGGTTGACGACGGTCGAAAGGGCGAGATCGTGACGACGGAAGCGACCACGTACGTGAAGGAGTCGATCCAGATTCCCCAGACCGGGAACCCCATCACAACGCGAGAATTCACGCCCATTGAGGCGAGCATCGAGCTTCGGATCACGCCGCACATCAGCGAGGGCAACCTGTTGCGGCTGGACGTGCTCATGTCGCGAGATGATTTCGGGTCTCGACCGCAATCGGGCGCTCCGCCAGACATGGCCACCAGCAAGATCACGACCACGGTCTTCGTGCCCGACGATCGCACGGTCATCCTCGGTGGCCTGGTGAAGCTCAACCAGAGCAAGGGCGGCTCGAAGGTGCCCATTCTGGGGGACCTTCCTTTGATTGGCGCTGCCTTTCGGAACGTCAACAACAGCGACATCGAGCGGAAGCTGTACGTTTTCCTCAAAGCCAACATCGTTCGGCCCTCCGACGACTCGGACCTGACCGATCTGCACAAGATCTCCGACGAACACCGAGACGCCTTCGAGCAGTCCGAGTCCGCGTTCCAGAAGCACCAGGACATTCCAGGGCTGAAACCCAAACCGATGCTGCCCGATGGCGTTCTGAGGGACTACAAGTGACAGAGGCGAATCGGCCGTCGCAGAGTTCTATCTGCCGCGGCGGCGTTCCCGTCGGACGAGCACTGCTCCCAACAGGGCCAGCCCCAACGCGGAGGGGGCGGGAATAACCGCCGCGGCCGCGGCATTCACCAGCCCGTAGCCGTACTGCGTGTCGAATCCCACGGGCCCCAGGTCGATGGCGGTCGAAACCAGCGCATTCCAGACGTCGGAGACTCCGTTGTGGATGAACAGGGCTGCCGTACCTGTGACAAAGGGCGCTGCCGTCGAGGTCCCGGATTCGTATGTGTAGCCGCCAAACAGGTCTGTCGTGTAGATCTCGTAGCCCGGAGCCATCAGGTCCAGTGTGAGCCCCGTGCTGGAGAAATAGGCCCGGAGATCCTCTTCATCCATCGTGGCGCCCACCGCGAGAACGGAGGAATACTGCGCGGGGTAGGCGATGTTGTCCCCGGTGCCGTGGAATGTGCCGAAATTGCCGGCGGCTGCCACGAGCAGCAGGCCGGCCGCCGCGGCGTTGTCGCAGGCATCCTGGAACGCCTGACCGGGGTCTTGCTGGGATCCGATGCTCAGGTTCACCACGTCGATCCCATCGGCAATTGCCCGCTCGAGTGCGGCGATGACATCGCTGTAGCGGCCATTGCCTGATGAGTCAAAGACCTTGTATGCATACAGATCCGCGTCGGGGGCCACCCCGACGATGCCCATGTCGTTGTCTGCAGCGCCCACGATCCCGGCCACCTGCGTACCGTGGCCGTAATCGTCCATTGGATCGCTGTCATTATTCACGAAATCCCAGCCGCCAGAATAGCTGGAAACCAGTTCCGGGTGCGTATAGTCGATCCCACTGTCAATAATCCCCACCTTGACGCCGGCACCCCTGTTGCCGGAGGCGTGTGCGACGCCGACGCCGATGTGCGTCACTCCCCAGGAACTCGCCAATTCGACGTCGAGAGCAGAGACTGCAAGGTCCGGCTCGATCCTCACCACGCCGGCATCGGCGCTCAGGGTCGTCGCTGCCTCTTTCGAGAGCCACGCCGCGACGGTCGGCACCAGGTCGTACGTATACTTGACCTGGCCGCCGAGGCGGGTAATGAGGGCTTCCTCAGTCGCGCCCGGGACACCATCGAAGGTAATCAGAGTGAGCATCAACTCGCTGTCGCCCCACCAGGACAGACTTGCCTTCGCAGGCCGACAGACCCCTGACGCAGACAGAAGAACAACACTCACACACAGAGACAAGACACCCACGTGGCGACCCATCACCACTCCTCCAAGCGTCGCACCTCACATACATCCAACCATCTCTATATTACAGACGGTCTTTCGGTATGTCAATGCAGCACTTGCAGGAATCCTCTGCCGGGTCGGGGTCATCGCACGGAACCGGTTGCCGGGTGGGCGGCATCTATCCCTGGGTATTCTCGTGCCGTATTCTGCTATTCCCGCAGAGCAGCAGTCCCGATCGGTCGGGAATTCACACTGCCGCGACCGGCTTGCTCGACTCCCAGAGGCCGTGGATGTTGCAGTAGGCTATCGCATGCAACATGCCTCGCCCGGCGATCTTGAGACTGACGACCGCCGCAGGGTGTGTGCAGACGGGTCCCTGATTGGGTCCGTCGGTTGATTCTCCATGCGCGTTGAACTCGACGTGAGCGACCTCGTGGGCGAATTTGCCCCCTTCCTCGTGATAGTACAGACTGATCCAGCGGATGTGGTGCTCCGTCGTGTTCGGGTGGGCTATCTCCTTGCCCAGCGTGACCATGACCTGGAACGCCTCCCCGGCCTTTACGCTGTCCGGACACTCGATAAGGGGCGCGTGCTTTTCCATCTTCCAGTCAGCTCTCTGGATGTGTTCGCTCAATTCGGGCATTGTCTGGTCTCCATCTTCTGTCCCTTGTGCCGCCGAGGGCAACATCTGTCGTGTGCGCGAGGACACGGACGATACGGGTCACTGCTCGATCACGATCGCGTTGGTGGGGCATTTGTTCGCTGCCTCCCGAACAGCCTCTTCGTACTCCGGATCTACGGCGCTGTTCCTGGCATGGACGATCTCCTCACCCATCTCGAACACCTCCGAGCAGATCTCGATACATCGTCCACAGGCAATGCAGTCTGCAGTGACTCGTGCCGACATGGATCCTCCTTTGCTTCGTGCGAATCCCATCCTCTTCAGCGTCAAATCGCCGACGGACAGGATTTCTGCGACTCTGTCCACACTGTCAATGTCCGGCAGGCGACGCGCCTGCATGACGAAACTCCTTCTGCTGCCACCACAGGTCCTCAGACGCTCTTGCCATAGTGCCTGACGCCCTCGTCACACGACTCCACCCCTGAACCGGCCGATTCCGAATACACCTTTGCTCTTCGCTACTCTATGGCGCATTGCAGGCGCGCACATATGGGGAGTATGCCTAATCCTACTGTAGGCGATTCACCCTAAACCGACGGGGTGAAGACACGGCGGGAAACGGCTCGAGCATCCGTCCAGCTTGATCAGAACCCTTTAGCCCGCATCCGGCAGCCGAAGACGCCGAAGAAGAAGGTGAGGGTCTACAGCCGCGACGAGTGCGACCGCTTGTTGCGAGCATCGCTCGAAGTACGGGACCGCTGGGTTGTGCAATGGGATTTGCTCATTGCCTTCGGTCTCGTCACCGGCATGCGAAAGAGCGAGATGCTCAATCTCGTTTGGGGCGACATCGACTTTGACGCCGGTCTTGTCGAAGTCCAGCCGAAGGCGAATTCCGCCGAGACTTGGCTCTGGCGGGTCAAAGACACGGACCGTCGCACCCTGGGGCTGACCCCGGCCGTGCTTTCCCAGCTTGCCGATCTGCAGGCGAGTCGGCCGGAGGGCTACCCTTATGTTTTCGTGCCCCCGGAGCGGTACGACCAAATCCAGAAGCGTCGAGCGGCAGGGCAGTGGACCTATTCCGACTCTCGGCTGAAGGTGATCAACAACTTCCGGCCGCAGTTCACCGCGATTCGCAAACGGGCCGGTGTCGCCGATGGGAGATTCCACGACCTCAGAAGCACGGCCCTGACGAACTGGTTTAGCATGGGCCTCAAGGAGTACGAGGTCATGCGGCTGGCCGGGCACTCGAAATTCGAGACGGCCCACCGTTTCTACTTGGCCGTCGCGGATGATTTGGTGGATCGTGCCCGGCAGGCGAGCGACGCTGCCGTGGGACAGGTTTTGGCGCGCGCCCCTGATTCCGCCCGGAAACGAAGAAGGCCAGCAAACACAAGTGCTTGCTGGCCCACAACTTACGCAACGAGGCCGAAGGGTCTCGAACCCTCAACCTTCGGATCGACAGTCCGATGCTCTAACCAATTGAGCTACGGCCCCGTATTCAACAGAAAAGTTACTATAGCGGGCCCTGCCCCTTTCTGTCAACGGTTTTCGCAACTTTTTCGCGGAATCTCTCGTCGTTGTCGGATGCCATCGCTCATGCCAGCCATTCCACGGAGCGTCTCATCGGCGATTCCTTGGTACGCCGGACCACAGGGAGTTCCGTCGCCGAGAAAATGCCTTCAGATATAAGTCCAGAAAATAAAGCATGTTACGCACTTTCTTCTGTTGCGGTCCCCAGATTGTCAGGAATGCTTATTGACATTTCAAACAAATGTTTAAAATGTGTGTATCAAACGCTTGTTTGGAGAAGGCTTGATGGCATCACCGAATCAGGACACGCGAAACGACACCAATGGGCGAGGCGTCCAGGACCGGTTGATCGAAGCGGCGGAGGAGCTGTTCTGTCAGCGTGGTTATAATGACACAAGCGTTCGAGACATCGCCGCGGCGGCGGACTGTAACGTGGCGTCGGTGAACTACTATTTTGGCGGCAAGGACAGCCTGTACCTCGAGATCTGGCGTCGTCGGCTGGCCCAGATGCGGGAGAGCCGTCTGGCCAGTATCGACAGGGTCATGTCTTCAGGGGGGCAGCCCCAGCTTGAGGAATTGCTGCGATCTCACGCCGTCTCGTTTTTCGAGCCTCTGATCGAGGGCGACCGCCAATGCCGGTTCATCAACCTAATGGCCCGGGAGATGATCGATCCACACCTGCCACGCGAGATGTTCGTGGCGGAGATGGTGAACCCGGTGATGTCGGCGATGAGCAAGGCCTTGATGGAGATCTGTCCGTGGCTGAACGAGACCACCTCCGGCGTGGTGATTCTCCTGATGGTCGGACAGTTGATCCACGCGGTGTGCGCCAGAGAACTGTTCGAGCAGAGCGGTCAGTCGGATCAGTTCAAGCTGAACCTTGAGGACATCGTGGAGCACATCGTGAAGTTCAGCGCCGCGGGCATTCGCGCCTATGCGAACGATGACACGACCTGATCGGGGATTGACCGCCCGCTGAGGAAGAGACGGGCGATAGACTGAGAGATGCGGATGGACACGGATACGAAACAGGGACGGGACTTGGACACGAATCGGACGCCTCGTTTGAAGCTGATCGTCTTGGGTGTCGTCGTGCTGGCGGCGTTGACGCTGCTGCTGGTGCGCACAGACCCGCCGCGACGGGCGGCAGCGGAGGTCCCTGCCCGCGCCGCCTCGCAACCGGATGCGGCAAAGACCCCGACGGCGATTCGCAGCAGGGGGGTCGTCGCGCCGAAGGTTCGCCTGGAGATCATGCCTGAGGTGTCGGGCAAGGTGATCTATGTGCACTCGCAATTGCACGCAGGCGGACTGATTCGAGCGAACGAGAAGATCGTCGAGATCGATTCTTCCCGCTACGAGTTAGCGGTGCGCCGCGCGCGGGCGGTGGTTGATGAGGCGCAAGCCCGACTCGACCTGGAGCTTGTCGTGAAAGGCATGCGCCCGCCGCAGGGGAGGCTCCAGTCGCCCGAAGATCAGATGAGTCTTCCGGCGGTCTTGCAGGAGCCTCTGATCCGGCAGGTCATGGCCTCGCTGGAGTCGGCGAAGGCGGAACTGGCGATGGCTGAACTGGAGTTGTCTCGAACCTCGATCCTGCTGCCATTCGACGTGTTGATCGCAGGCGAGACATTGAGCCTGGGGCAATACGCCGAGGTCGGTCGGCCTCTGGCTGTCGCCTGTGGCACAGAAGCCTTCGAGATCGAAACGCCGGTACGGGTTGAAGACCTCGATCGGCTTGGCCTGGCCGGAGTCGACGAGGGGACGGAACCGCCACAGCGGGTCGCGGAGGTCAAGGCGGTTCTCGCGGGCCGCGAGCACACTTGGCTGGGCCGGGTCCTTCGCACGACGAGACGGGTCGACCCGGATTCGGGGATGACATCGATCGTGGTGGAGGTGCCGGACCCATTGAAAGCGTCAGCCGAGCGGCCGGCGCTGTTGCCGGGGATGGCGGTGGAGGTGCTCCTGGACGACGATCAGTCGGCCGACACCTCAAACGATGCGGGAACCGTGGGGAAACGATAGTTCATTAGGATTGATGGAAGGTATGAGAGCACTGAGAGCGACAGTTCATTGTCTGGCGATCGTTGGGGCGTCGTCGGCGTTCCTGGCAGGATGCGCGACGACCAGTCGGAAGGAGATGGCTCGGGAGGTCCGGCAGGCGAGGGTTCAGGCTCATCGACAGTACGAGAGCCGCACGGATCGCGAGAACCGGCAGCAGCCTCGCATCAGCGGCAAGCTGAGCATCGAGGACAGCCTCAAGCTGACGCTGGCCCACAACAAGATGCTGCAGCAGACGATGGAAGAGCGAGAGACGGCGCGCGGCGGACTCGTGGGGTCTCGTTCGGCGTATCTGCCGAATCTCGGCGCGGCCGGGCAATACCAGCGTCTCGACGAGGTCGCCTCGTTCGAGATCGACACGCCGGAAGGAACGCAGAAGCTCCAGCTCGGCGACGTGGACAACTATTCCGTCGCTCTGACCGTGACGCAGCCGATCTACGCGGGCGGCGCGATCTCCGCGCGGGTGCGGGCCGCTCGGCTCATGTCGTTGTACGCGGACCAGACGATCCGGGCCGTGACTCAGGATGTCGTCTACGCGGCCCAGTCGGCCTATTACGATCTGCTGCTAAGCCAGCACCTGGTCCAGATCGCTGAGGAGGACGTTCGGTCGGCGAAGGTCCATCTGCAGACCGTGGAGAAGCGTCGGGCCGGCGGCGTGGTCTCCGACTTCGACGTGCTGCGCGCCCAGGTGGAGCTTTCGAATTACGAGGCGAGTCTGTTGCGGGCCCGCAACGCGATCAACCTCTCTCGCGCGAACCTGATCAAGATCCTGGGGATCTCGCAGGACAGCGATTTCGTGCTGTCGGACGAGTTCGTGTTCGCGCCGGTGAAGGTCTCGATGGACGAAGCGATCGAAGCGGCGTTCAAGAACCGTCCGGACCTGTACCGCCAGGAGATTCAGATCCGCCAGCAGCGGGAACAGCTTCGGATCGCTCGGAGCCGGTACCTACCCACGCTCAACGGATACTTCACAAACACCTGGGCCAAGCCCGATCCGAAGAGCTTCGCCAGTCCCACGATCGAGTGGGGCGACACCTGGCAGGCGGGGTTCCAGGGCGCCTGGCCGATCTTCGACGGGTTCCAGCGGGAAGGCGCGATCATCCAGGAGAAGGCCCGCCTTCGTCAGGCGGAACTCGGCCTGGTGGACCTCGAAGAGACCGCCTTGTACGAGCTGACGCAGGCGCTGCTGAGCATGCAGAACGCCGAGGAGTTCGTGCAATCGCAGCAGTTGAACCTCAAGCGGGCGGGCGAGGGCCTGCGTCTGGCGGAGGTCGGCTACGATCAGGGGATCAACACGCAGGTGGAGTTGATCGACGCCCAGGCGGCCCTGACGACAGCCCGCGTGAATTACTACGAAGCGATCTACCGCCACGTGGGAGCCAAGCTCGCGGTCCGGCGGGCCACGGGAACGATCGTGGAGGCCGGCCCCTCGCAAGCCGCGGAGGCGGCCGATTGAGGAAATCGGGCAGGCTGTCGGAAAGGACGATCGAACCCGATTTGTCTATGGGAAAGCCACGGATTGAAGTTGTTTCGGACGCACGGGAGCTTGCCGGTCGGATGGTCGAACGGTTCATCGCTGCGGCCGTTCAGGCGGCTGAGGCTCGCGGCGTGTTCCACACCGCCCTTTCCGGCGGGCGCACGCCGGAACTGTTCTTCCGACGGTTGACGGGCGATCCCCAGGCCAAGGCCATTCCATGGGACAGGACGCATGTCTTCTGGGTGGATGAGCGTTACGTGCCGGCTGACTCGCCAGACAGCAATTATCGGCTCGCCGCTGAGGCATTTCTCAATAAGATCAGGATTCCCGAGGGCAACGTCCACCGCATTCCCACGGAACACGCGGTCATGGGCGATGCGGTTCAGGCCTACGAGCGGACGATCCGGGAGGTCTTCGGGTTGCGAGAAGGCCAGACGCCGGAGTTCGACCTGATCGTTCTGGGCATGGGCAGCGACGGGCACACCGCTTCGCTGTTTCCGAATTCCCCTGTGAAGTGCGACGCCAACGACCTGGCGTGCGTCGCGTGCGCCGGCGTCGGGGTCAAGCCGCAGGTGTACCGAATCACGCTGACTCCATCGGTGCTGTTGGCGGCCCGGAATCTGGTCGTGCTGGTTTCGGGTCAGAACAAGGCATGGACGCTGCGAGAGGTGTTCGCGGGCGAGTCGGACGAGACGCGATATCCGATCCGCATGCTCTGGCCCGTTCTGGATCGGGTTATATGGCTCGTGGATCGCGACGCGGCGTCGGAGATTGACGGCGTGGGAGCGTAGAAGCGTAAGAGCGCAAGAACGATCTTTCCTCCTCCGGTCCCACGCCTCTACCTCCTGCTCAGTTCGGGATGATCAGCTTCGTCCCGGGGGCGATCTTATTGGGGTCCTTGATCGTCTTGGCGTTGGCCGCGACGATCTGTCGCCATTTGTCCGCGGAACCGAGATACTGTCGGGCGATGGACGAGAGGCTCTCGCCTTTGCGAACGATGTGGAACCGGGTGGTCTTGATGGGCTCGCTGGTCTCGTAGATCGTCAGGTCCGCCTGGACGGCACCGGTTGTCGTTGGAGCCGTCAGGTTGGGGCCCGCGGCAGCGGGGCTCACCGCCGCGGGGGCAGGGACAGGCGACGTCGGCGCGAGGTCGCGAACGGGCAGCGCGGCGTCCCGCGATTGGAGAGGTTCCCGAGCGACGGCCTCCTGCGTCCTTGACGCTTCGCCATCCGCCAGACTCTCCCACGGCAGGGGCGCCTGGGCGGTCCGGCGGTTGGTCGCTGGGGAGGCACTTGCCTGCGGAACCCTCGCCTTGAGACTGAGGCTCGGTCGAGTGGCCACCCAGATCAAAGCCGCTATGGCCAACACGACGCCTGTGATCAATCCCACTCGGAAATCCTTGCCCATCGTCGGTCCTCCCTGTTGAGAAACGGGCCTCGTCGCCCAAAGGAAAAAGGCGAAAGGTAAAAGCGAGGATGCCGCACGCGATCCAGACTTTTGACTTTTCGCCTTTTTGACTTCTTCCGTCGCTGTCAGGTCTTGGGAGACCTTTTCACTCCTCGTGCATCTCCTGTTTGATATATCGGCCGATCACTCACTTCGCCTTGACTTTCGGTTCCGACGAGATGTTCTCGATCTTGGCGGTGCGAGGGGCATTCTGATGCTCTGCGTCGGGCAGGTTAATCAGCAGCACCGGAGCGGCAATCGCGATCGATGAATACGTTCCGACGACCAGGCCCAGGAAGATCACGAAGTTGAAGCCTCGCAGGCCGGGGCCGCCGAAGATGTACATGACGAGCACGACCATCATCGTTGTGACGCCGGTGATCAGGGTTCGCGACAGTGTCTGGTTGATGCTGTCGGTGACCGACTTGGGCGTCAACTGCACCCTGCGGCGGTTCTCGCGAATCCGGTCGAACACGACGATCGTGTCGTTGAGGGAGTAGCCCAACAGGGTCAGGACCGCGGCGATCATGGCGCCGTTGATGCGGAAATCGCCGATCAGGAGGGCCGAACCGACGACCGTGGTCGCCAGGAAAGCCGAGGCGGCGATGGCGCCAAGGGCCGTCGAGACGTCATGGAACAGAGCGACGATCGCGGCCAGGCCGAACCGCAGGCTGCCGAACCGCAGCCAGATGTAGCCCACGATCGCGGCCAGCGACAGGACGATGGAGATCAGGGCCCGTGTCTTGGCCTCGCCGCCGACAAATGGATCGATCTGCGTCACGCGAGGAAGGGAGGTCTCTCGCGAGGTCGCTGCCACGACCCGGTGCTCCTCATTTTCGACGAATCGCAGCCATTCTTCCTCGCTGAGTTCCCGGATGCCCGCCTCGGGCTCGATACTGACGAAGGTGAACGAACTCACCGGCTGAGTGCGGTCGATGGTCTTGAGGCCCGGCCCGAAGATCGTGTACGAGTACGAGATCAGGTCCTCGGTGTCGGGGCGAATTCGCAGCTCGCCGATTCGCTGTTCGATTTCCGCAAGCGTCGCGGGTCTCTGGAGCGTCGTCTCGATGCGAACGCCGCCGATGTAATCCGCGAGCTCCGGATAGGTGTCGACGATCTGGTCGGTGATACGTTCCTTCGAGGCGACGACGGGTCCGAGGTTCTGCTGAACTTCGAGCTGCCCTTCGAAGGCCTTTCGGATCGCGCCGGTGACCACTTCCTGGATCGCCGGTTCCCCGATCTGGGCTTGCGGGAAGGCTTTGGCCAGGACGTTCTGAACCGTCATGGGGTTAGTGTTGCTGGTGGAGACGACGTAGGCATTGTCCGCGCCGGCGGTTACCTCGATCTTGCCGACCTCGCGATCCAGTTCGGACTCGGCCTTGCGGACGGCTGCGGTGGCGGCTTCGACCGTAGGTCTGGCGCCTTGGGCGAAGGTTACCGTCGTCTGGAGCTTGTTGATCGCGACGGTGGTGATTTCATACTCGTCGTAGATCTTCTCGCCGTTGGGTGCAGCGCCGATGGCCTCGCCGACGCTGTAGATCGTGGCGGCTTCGAGGTCTGGGTTGCCCTTGGCAACCTGCATGAACTGGCTTTCGACCTGCTGGCGGGTGAGCGAGACCTCTTTCTTGAGGTTGATCTGGACGCTGGTGCCTCCGGTGAACTCGATGTCGTACTTGGAGCTGCCGCGGGCGAAGAACAGGGCCATACCGCCGAACACGAGGATGCCGGAGAGGACGTAGAACACCTTCCGCAGGCCCATCCAGTCGATGTTCGGCACCTTGATCAGTTGCAGCATGACCATGCGATTCTTGAGGATTCGCTTGGAGACCAGGAAATCCAGGATGACGCGGGTCACGAAGATCGCGGTGAACATGCTCGACCCGATGCCGAGCATCAGAACGATGGCAAAGCCCTTGATGTCCTCGGAGGCCACGTAGTAGAGGATGGCCGCGGTGAGGATGGTCGTCAGGTTCGAGTCGAGAATCGCGCTGAACGCCCGCTGGTAGCCGGCGCGGATGGCGCTGGAGAGGCCGACACCGCGTTCCTGCTCTTCGCGAATCCTCTCGAAGATCAGCACGTTCGCGTCGACGCTCATGCCGATCGTCAGGATCAAACCGGCGATGCCCGGCAGGGTGAACGTCGCCTGCATTGCGGCCATGATGGCCAGCGTGAACAGGATGTTCAGCAACAGGGCCACGTCGGCGATGCAACCGCCCACAGCGTAGTAGACGATCATGAAGACGATGACCAGCGCCAAGCCGATGAGGCCCGACACGATGCCCTTGTGCAGGTTGTCGGCGCCGACCGAGGGTCCGATGACCCGCTGCGAGATCGGCTGTTCGATCAGGCGGGCGGGCAGCGAGCCGGCGTTGAGCTTGTTCACCATGTCGGAGATCTCTTCCTGCGTGAAGGTGCCGGTGATGATACCGCGATCGCGGATGCCGCCTTCGGAGATGTTGGGCGCGGAGATGGCGACGTCGTCCAGCAGGATGGCCAGGGGCCGGTGAGTGTTCTTGCTGGTGATATTGAAGAAGATGTCGCCGCCCTTGGGATTGAGGTTGAAGCCGATGGCCCGCCGGCCGACCTGGTCGGAGGTGGGGTACGAACCTTCAAGCTTCCAGTCGCGGCCATGGAGCATGGCTTCATCGGGGCGGTTGCTGGCCAGCACGTAGAACTTGTCGCCGAACTGGCCGAGGATGGTTCCCGGGGTCTTCCATTCCTGGGGATCCGTCGGTTCGATCTGTATCCATTTGTACTGGTTGTCGGAGGCTTCCTTGGGCCCTTTGTCCTTGAGGTCGTTCAGATATCCCTCGATTTGTGCTTCGCTGAGCTCCGTGCGTCCCCTTGTGGGCAGGATGCGGAACTCGAGGATGCCGGCGCCTTTGAGCATTCGCTGGATGTCCGCCGGGTCGTCGAGCCGGCCGCGGTAGGGCCTGTACTCCTTGTAGGCGGCTACGACCTGCTCGATCTTGGCCTTGCGGTCGGGGAACCTCGCCTGGAGTTCTGCGATCTGCCTGGCTTGATCCGTCGCATTCTGGAGGTCCAGCACGAAGGCGATCCGTTCTTCAGAGAGGTTGAGCTGATTCAATTGCCGACGGGCCTGCTCGTATTGCTCGTTAAGACCGCCCTCGGCCGTCAATTTGGTGAACGCGTCGGCCAGCTCCTTGTAGTTCCTCACATAGCTGGTCAGCAGTTCGAGGTTCGCATCGGAACCCAGGAAATCGGTCAGCTCCTTGCGAAGGGTCTCGTCGTCCATCGCCACCCACTGGCTGCGGTTGGCCTGGACGCGGTCCAGACGAACGCCGGCGGCCGTGAGCTTCTCTCCAAGGGTCTTGACCTCTGCAGAGAGCACGCTGCGACGATCCTGGAACTGCTTTCGCTGGTCGTAGAGGGAGGCTAGGTTGGTGAGCGACTTGAGACGATTGGGGTCGCCTTGGGCGAATTCCGCGATCTCCTGCGTCCGTCTTTCTGCGGGCATCTGGAGGGCACGAAGGATGACGGCGGGATTGATGTTCTCGTCCAGCAGGTTCGCGAGCGCCGCCAGATATGCGTCCCGTTTGACCTGCGTTTCCCTGCTGGCCAGGGGCATCTGAATCTCGAACCGCGTATCGCCCAGAGGACGCCAGACGAGGTTCTGGATATTGGCCGGGTCGATGCGGCGGCGCAGCACGGTGATCATTCGCTGGGCCAGACCCTTCTGCTCGGCGGCGCCGAGGCCCTCGGTGTTGATCGCGTAGATGAGACTCGTTCCACCCGCCAGATCGATGCCCGGCTTGAGCGTCTTGCTGGGAGGGTAGAGGGTCACCGCAGCCACCGCCACCAGAACGAGGATCAGAATGATCTTCGGCATCAAATTCCTGCTCATAACGGTTTCCTATCGAAAAGACTCTTCATGATTTACGATTTACTACCGAGCGGTGCCATACCGGGCGTTTCCTGCCGCCGTCTCTGATCCATCGGCAGAGGGCAAGGGCAAGTCCAATAGTAAATGGTCAATAGCAGCCAAGCGGCTCGTTATTCCTTTCCTTCCTGGGAGAGGTTCTTGCTGATCGCGGAGCTGCTGACTCGGATCTTGGTGTTGTTCGATTCATCGACCTTGAGCACGATCTCGTCGTCGCGAACGTCCACGACGGTTCCGAAAATGCCCCCGATCGTGCGAACCTTGTCGTTCTTCTTGAGGGACTGGAGCATCAGCCTATGCTGCTGCTGCTGTTTTTTCGGTCCTCGGAACATCATCACGTACATCAGGACGCCCATGACTGCGACAAACAGCACGAGTTGCGTGAGCCCAGAAGAGGGGGATCTCTGGGCTTCTCCGTCCGCGGGGCCGCCGGCAGGAGAGCCGGGAGCGGACGTCGTCGCCTCGCCGCTGGTTTGCACCGGCTCTGAGCCGATTCGCGAGGGCGCCTGCCCGGAGTCTGCCTGTGCCAATATCCACGTATAATCCATTTCGGGTTCCTTTCCAAATGCCAAGACAATCGGGTTAGCCTATATCAAAACCCGGAAATTGTCAAATTCAAATACGGTATTCGCGGCGAAAAGCGGTGAAACTCAGGGTTCCCGTTCGATTCCGGCGTATCGTGCCATCTCGCCGGTCGCCCAGGAGGCGAAATCGCCTCGCTCGATGTGGTCGCGGATGTCGGCCATGAGTCTCTGGTAGAACCGCAGGTTGTGGATGGACAGGAGGATGGGGCCGAGCATCTCGCTGCTGTTGAAGAAGTGGCGGATTGCGCCACGCGTGAAGTGGCGGCAGCAGAGGCAGTCGCAGCCGGCTTCAACCGGTTCGCGCGAGTCGACATGCACGCTGTTTCGCAGGCGAAGCGAGCCGGCGCGGGTGAACGCGAACGCGTTGCGTCCATTTCGGGTCGGCAGGACGCAGTCGAACATGTCTACGCCGGCCATGACGGCCGCCAGGATGTCGATGGGCATGCCGACGCCCATGAGGTAGTGGGGGGCCTGGCTTGGGAGGTGGGGGACCGTGCAGCGGACCGTCTGGACCATCGCTTCATGGCCTTCGCCTACGCTCAGACCCCCGAGGGCGTAGCCGTCGAATCCGATCTCCACGATCCGTTCGGCGCACGAGCGGCGAAGCGTCGGGTCGACGCCGCCTTGGACGATGCCGAAAAGGAGGCTGGCGGTGCGACCGGTAGGACTTATGGGACCAATAGGACCTGTAGGGGCCGGATTCGTTTCGCCTTTGACCAAGGTGTTGTGGGCGACTTTGCAGCGTACGGCCCATTCGATCGTGCGGGTCACCGCCCGGCGGAGCTTCTCCTCCTCGACCGGGTAGGGCGTGCACTCGTCGAAGCACATGATGATATCGGACCCTAAACGAATCTGGATCTCGGTGGCGATCTCCGCGTTCAGGCGAATGCGGGCTCCGTCGAGGTGGCTGGCGAACTCGACGCCCTCGTCGTCGATCCTTGTGAGCGAACTGAGCGAGAAGACCTGATAGCCGCCACTGTCGGTGAGGATCGGGCGATTCCAGCCGGTCAGGCCGTGGAGGCCGCCGAGCTTCTCGACGACGTCCACGCCGGGACGCAGGAGCAGGTGGTACGTGTTGCCCAGGATGATCTCGGCGCCGGTGCACTCGATCTGACCGGGCAGGATGCCTTTGACCGCGCCTGCGGTCCCTACCGGCATGAACGCAGGGGTCTGGACCGTTCCGTGCGCGGTGGTCAGCACGCCGCGACGGGCGGCGCAGTTCGGATCGGTGGTCAGAAGCTTGAAACAGGCCATGTCAGTAGATGCTCACGATCTGGGCGCCGGGGTAATAGTGCTTGAGGATCTCTTCGGCCGAGCGGCCCTGACGGGCCATGCCCTCGGCTCCGCACTGGCACATGCCGACGCCGTGGCCCCAGCCCCGGCCCGAAAGAAAGGCCCAGCCGTCGCCCCAGGGAACGATCTGGCAGATCGTGCTCTTGATCTTGCGTCCACTCGAATCGATTCCCAGTCGCAGGTCCTCGGCGCGAAGGGTGTCCGTCTTGCCGGTGGCGCCGACGAGCTTGATCTTCGTCAGCCGGGAGAACTGGCCGTAATCGATTTGGTCGGTGACGACGATTTCTCGGATTTCTCCGAGGGCCTTGAGCTTGGGATACCGTGCGGCCAACTGGTCGGTCACCGTCTTTCGACTGAACTGAGCCATCGGCCAGAAGAACAGGCCGAGCCGGGCGACGTCCTTGCAGTGGGGGCAGGGCACGCCCTTGAGCGGCGCGAAGCTATCGCCAAAGACATACTCGCTGTTGCTGGTGTGGCCTCCACAGACCGAACTGAAATAGGTCGGGAACAGGCCCCGACCGAGCAGGTCGGCGCCGGGATTGCGTCCGGCCTGCGTCGATCCGGCGACCAGGATCTTGCCATAGGTGCTGTTGACCGCGTCCCAGACCTGCGTGGATTCCGCGGCGATCCCGCCATAGACCTGGCTGGCCTGGGTCCGGCTCACGTCGAAGTTGCGATTGACTCCGAAGCGGTTCTTGATGTACAGGCAGTAGGTGCGCGCCGCGATGGCCTGGGCCCGCAGGGCCTGCGGCTCCCAGTAGCTTGGCATTTCCTCGCCGACGACGCCCGCCAGGTAGGGTTCCAGGGGGACCAGATTGAGCACGTCGAAGGCCGATCCGTCGCGATTGACGGTCAGCTTGAGCTTGCCGCGGTAGCTCTGGCCGTTCAAGGTGAAGACGTGCGGCGCCCCCGGACTGAGCACGACCTGGGAGTCGGGAAGGGGCATCTGGCCGAGCTGGAGCCGGCCTGCGACCAGGGTGATTTTGGCCGGGCCGTCGAGGGGCTCTCTCGCGGGTTGTCCCGTCTCGACGCCCAATCCGAAATCGGCTCGCACCACGTGGAAGGCGGACGGAATTTCGACAGTGCAGTCAGACGCGCCAGAGGCGAGCAGAACGCGAATCCAGAACTGCGAGTCGACCTCCATCTGGGGCGTCGGTCGAACGACGCCGCGAGGCTCACAGCCGGGGAGAAGGAAAACCAGCAGGAGCAGGGGGATGAGCGATGACTTCATTGACCTGATTGACGGCGACGTCAGCAGCGTCGATGAGGTCAATCCGGTCAATAAGGTCCCAAAAAGAGGCGCGTCGCTCCAACCCTGTTGCCTTTTCACGTTCCGCTTTTTCCTATCGCGGTTGTCGAGATCAGTCGAGGCTCCGCAACGACAGGCCGTAACTGCTCAGGGCTCGCTTGATCTCATTCAAGCTGGTTACGCCGAAATTCTTGCAGCCCAGGAGCTCCGCGTCGGTCGTGCGAGTCAGCTCGCCCAGCGTACGCAAGTTGAGCTTCTGAAGGCACTTGCGAGCCCGGACCGACAGTTGGATGTCGTCCACGGTCTTGTTCATCAGGCCCTTGTCCTCGGCGCCGACCCGTTCCGGGGCAGGCTCGATCTGGAGTTGCTTGTCTTCGAGCGCCTGGCCCAGATGCAGGCCTTTCTGATCGAGGATGGCCTTGATCTCGCGCAGCGAGGTCTCGCCGAAGTTCTTGTAGGACAGCAGCTCGGCTTCGGTGATGTTGAGCAGGTCGCCCAGCGTGCGGATGTTCATTTTTCGCAGGCAGTTACGGCTGCGGACCGAGAGCTCGAAGTCGGAGATGGGGGTCTCGAGGATCTGGTTCTTTCGGCTTCGTTTCTTCTCCCGCTCCTCGTCGTAGAACATCGTCTTGGAGCTTTCCACGTCCTTGTAGAACAGGACCGCTCGCGGATGGTTCGGATGCGATTCCAGGACCTTTTCGACGCAGGTGCTGGAATTGTCGAAGTCGCCACGGTCTTCGTAGAGGACCGCCAGGTTCAGCAGGGCGCTGACGTAGGTCGGCGAGCCGGCGACAACCTGCTTGTAATACTCGATCGCCTCGTCTTCGTAGCCGGACAGATCGTAGCGATAGGCCAGATGGAACAGCGATCTCTGGTGCGTCGGGGCCAGATCCAACGCCTTCTTGTAGTTGCCGACGGCCTGGTCGTACAGGCCCTCGGATTCCTGCAGGCGGGCGAGCTGATAATGGTATTCCGCGCTGACATTCTGGAAATTGGAGCAGGCCTTGAGTTCCTTGGCTGCGGCTTCCAGATTGCCGGCATAGCGGTAAGTCGCTACTTTTTCAAGGCTTACGTTGAGAGCCTCGGCGCCGAGTTCCTTGGCCCGGGTCAGGGCCGCAAGGGTCTCGTCGAACTTGCGGATTCGGCGCAGCGCGAACGCCAGGTACAGGAGTTTCTCCTTGTTGTCGGGTCCCTTCTGGAGCTTGGCGATCGCTTCGCGATACCGGCCCAGGATGAACAGGCCGATCCCGGCTTCCAGCGACGCCACCGCTGACGTGCTGCTCAAGTGCTGCTCGACCTGCTCGGTGAACCGCATCTGATTGATCTCGCTGGAATGCACGATGTGCGAGAGAGTTCGGATCTCCTCCATCGAGGGCACTTGTTCACGAAACAGGTTAATCTGCAATTCAGCAGTCTGTTCCATGGATGATGTCTCCAAAAGGCAATACTGATACGGGTATCGTGATGACCCCAGATTCTGACGAACGTGCATTATAGAATCGTCTGAGATTATTGCAAGAGGCATTTTGCGCAGTTCGTCGAGAGGGCGGTATTCGGGCCCTTCGCTCAGGGTTCTGATGGCGATGCGGAGCCCGCCGGGTCGGTCACGGGACCGAAGCGTCTGGGCTTGACTCGTTCCACCAGGGCCGCCCAGTCTTTGTCGGTGTCCTCCGGCGGCTGGCCGATCGAGGTTTTGCCCGGCCCGGTGACCGAGGCGATCGTGCCGATCCGCAGGGAACCGCCTCTGCGGGGATTGAACCATTGGATCTCGAAGGTCGCGGTGGATTCGCCCAGGTCCAGCTCCGGCACGCCTCCCGACGGCAGGTAGATGGCGTACACGTTGCCGGGGTCGGCTAGGCACCAGTGGTCCTGGGCCGTCGTCAGCTCGTTGCGAGGGGCCATCCAAGCGAACGGCAGTCGGGTGTGGAAAAACTCCAGAGCGTACCGCGTCATGTCCCACATGTGATCCCGGCTGTGCCAGCTCTCGCAATTGAGGTCGTTGTGCGAATAGTTGTATCCGAAGTACCATTCGACGCCTGCTCCGCCGGCCATGAGGTTGCCCCAGAGGTGCTGAATGCGGACTTCATCGTGCCAGAAGTCGTCTTTATCGGGCTTGACGCCGGTGTGGGAGGGACCGATCTCGTCCAGGCAGACAAACCACTGCCGCCCGGCCTGGGCCGACAGAGTGACCCACTTGAGCGTCTGGGCATGCGTGTCGTTGGTCTGGAGGGAAGGGCCCTCGAACCATTCATATCCCAGCAGGGGCTCGTAGACCTGGTTGTACTGGCCGGGATAGGTGTGGCAGACCACCGGATGGTCGTACGGGTCCAGATCGTGAATATGCTTGGCGAAGGCCTTGCGCTGCTCGGTGGTGTTGGTGTTCTCCTCGCCCAGGTTCCAGACGAGGGCCGGATGGTGCGCGAAGCGGGCGATCAGCTCGCGATAGTAGAGCCTTCGCTGGATGCCCAGGTCGCCCCCGTCCAGACCCTGGTCGTTCTCCGTCTCCTGCGTGACGACGTGCATCGCCAGACCCAGTCGGTCCATATGGGAGAAGACGATCTCCCACTGGTCCAGTTTGCTGCAGTCGAAGCGGTATCGCTCGACGGGGTCGGTCCACATCCAGACGTCTTTGCCGTCGCCGCCGTCGAGGTTGTAGGTGAGGAAGTAGACGCTGTTCATGCCCTTGGAGGCCAGGTAGTTCAGGGCCCCGATGATGCCTTTGCCTTTGCCGTCGCGCCAGGTGGGGTCGCCGGGCTGCCAGTCCTCCACGTGGGGGCCGTAGGTGTGGATGAACTTGCCGCCCGCAGCTTCGCCTTCCCGCGTGAGTTCTTCGGTGTCGTACGTGTCGTCGAAATCCGCGTAGGCCAGGAAGTTCTCAGGGCTGTCGGCGCCGCCCTTGATGAAATAACTCTTGGTGCCTGCGAATTGCAGGTATCGCTGTCCGACGTATTGGAGCAGACCCCGGGCGCGGAAATCCCGGCCGGTCTTGTCGGTGGGCTCGATACTGAACGAACCGCTGGCCCCGTCGAAGTAGGCGGGCTTGCCCGCGGTCGAGCAAGGATCGATGGCGACATCGGCCCCGTATCGGAACGAGGCGGTGTACGTCCATGGGCCGGGTTCGGGCGGCAGGAAGTGCGCCCGCCACTTGTTCCCGACCTTGGCGCCGGTCTGTCCCGCGTCCCCATCGGCGGCGAAGTAGCCCGGCACGACGTACGTCTTCTCGCCCTGGGTGAACGTGACGTTCAGTCGGCAGTCGAGGAAGGGATTGGTCGGGCCTCGCTCGCTGGCCATGGGTCCGTTGAACGTCAGCACGACGTTGTGCCACTGCCTGAGCTCGCCCGACACTGCGGCGGTGTGGCCGCTTCGCGAGGCGCACCCGCCCGCGAGGACCAGAGATGCAAGCGTCAACAGGATCGATCCACGCAACTTCATGTCAGGGCTCCTTACTGCACAGACAACTCCTTGTCGCCCAGCATGGTAAGGGACCGCCGCGATCCTGACAACAGAATATGACGTTCGCCGGGTCTTTCCCGAGCGGATCGATCTCGTAGCGGTTGTAGATCCGGCACAAGGTCTGGGGATCGCCCCGCCGGAGCCGCCACACGAGATATCGATCTTCGAGCATCATGGCCGGTGCACCAACGTCGGAATCATCAGCATCCGCCAGTATAACGCACGAGGACGCTCGATTCCTCTACCGCGGAAATGAAAAAGGGCCGGGTTACATGGCCCCGGCCGTGATCGCTTGTTCATAGCCTATCGAAGGGAGCAGGGCTCAACCGTCGGTCAGAGTCTCCTCTCTACGCGGGTGAAGGGTGTGGTCATCCTCTCTGTGGCATAGGGAGTGTACTTGTAGGCGAGGCCATACGAATCGAACCGTGTGCCGGAATCGAGTCCCATCTCCACCACGGCCTTGTACCTTGCGATGGCCTCATTTCTTCTCCCAAGCAGATCCAGCATGTGTCCCTGCCAGATGATGGCGCCGGCCCGACAACCGGGGTCCGCGTTGTCCTGCTGCTCCATTCTCCGGAATGTCGCTAGGGCTCCTTCGTAGTGTTTGGCGTCGTAGAGCGCCAGCCCGAGTGCCTGCAGGGCCCAGGCATCGTCCATCGGCGCCGGCCTCGGCTCGACCCGGAGCCTGACGGCAGCGATCTGGCCGTCTTGCGGCGTCTCTACGATCTCTTCTGCCGTGAGTTTCACGCCAACCGTGGCCACGCCGCCGGGCTTGGCCATATCGAACCTGTCGATCGAACATGAATAGGACCCGCGAACCGGCGGATTGGTGACCGCAATGGACAGCCCCCATGAGATATCTTCGCTGCACGCAACTTGCAGGTCGAGGTCTCCCTCGTAGGTGTGTGGGCCCGTGCGATGAAGCCGGATGACATCCTCCGCGTTGACAATTTCCGCCAGATGCCCATCCGGCTGGATCAACTCCACGCCAACTCGCCAGCCGCTCTCATCGACGGCATCAACCATGGCGTAGCCCCGAGGGACAACGATGTCGAATATCCCGACCGGCGGCTGCTCGTAGCTCAACTCGGTGTTGCCGATAGCGATAGGCAACTTCGTGGCCGGGTCCACATAGCACACGCCGCGCATCGCCGGCCACCATACCTTGTGTGCCCGCCGGCCGTGATAGTTCGCATTTTCTTCGAGAACCATCCCCTCATCCCTGGCGTTCTCAAAGGCCTGCCCTATGGGGCGGATCCACTCGTATCGCATCTCATTGGGATCGCGAAGGACCACCGCGTTCGCGTACGGGTGGTACCGAGCGATAGACTTGCCGTCATCGATGACAAAGAGGTGCGGCGGTTTGTCCCGTCGATAGCGGGTCTGTCGGCCGTCTTCCCCGATTTCGATCCATCGTTCGCCCCGGACGATGCCCGCATCATCGCGTTCGATCAGATGCACGAATCGGACGTTCCGAAGGGCCTCGACAGTCTGATCGAGTGCGTATGCCGAGGAGGCCGATTTGTCCAGGACGATCAGCGTAGCGGCGATAAGCACGAGGATCGCCGCGGCCGTGGCCAATTTGCTGTAACGACTCTTCATGATTCTTCTCCAAATGGTGTTTGGCCTTGCGTTCGTGTGGAAACACTCAATCATCTGGAGCGCGCGCTCTTGACGATCTGCCATGTCCTCCTCGATGCCGGCGAAGTACTCCGCCAGCGAGGCGTCTTCCCGCCTCAAAGCCTGCAGGTAGTCGCGGCAGGGGGGGCAGACGCTCAGATGCTCCTGCAACTCCCGTTGATCCTGCTCCGGCAACGTCCCCGCGAGGGAATCCGCGATCCGGCTTCTGAATCCATGGCATTTGTCACTCATGGGTACCCCTTTCGATCAGCAGCTTGTGCAGCGATTCTCGCGCCGCCCGCAGTCGCTCGTACACCAGGGACGGCGAGATGCCCAGCGTCCCGGCGATGCTTCCGGCGTCCCTGTGCTCGAAGTAGAACAGAACCAGGGGCAAGCGAAGCTCCTGCGGCAGCCGGGCCATGGCCCATTCGAGGTCGTGGTTCTCGTGCGTGGCCTCGCCGACCGCCGGCTCGGGTTCGACGGGCAGCTTTCTCGCCCGTTTCCGCCGCCGGAGCAGGTCGAGGCACAGATTCTTCGCAATCCGCAGAATCCAGGGTTCGAACCGCTCCGGCCGGGCCAGTCGTCCGACGCTCTGGAAACCCTTGAGCATCGTCTCCTGGGCGACGTCTTCGGCGTCATGCACGTTGGCCAGTATGCCCAGACACAAGGCGAAGACGTGTCTGTAGTGTCTCCGGGCCAGCGTTGCGTACGCCGTCTTGTCGCCGCGCCGGCAGGCGCGAAATACGCTTTCGTCCGCACAATCGTCCAACGGGAGCTCCTGAACCTGTCGTCCTAATCAAGACGAACGTGGGGCGAAGGAGTCCAGAAAAATCCCTGCGATCGGCGAAAAGGCCGGCTCAATCCTCGTCCTGATTCTCCACGCGGATGAATGGCTTGGTCATCCTCTCCCTGGCGTAGGGGCTCGGGGTGTAGGCGAGGCGATACTGGTCGTGACGCATTGCGCCGCCGTCGACGCCCATCTCGGCGGCCTTGCGATATTGGGCGACCGCCTGCTCGCGTCGGTTCCGCAGATCCAGTATGTGTCCCTGCCAGATCAGGGCTACGGCCTGTCGGTGCGGGTCTCCGCCGGCCTTGGCCTCCATCTGCTGAAAGGCGGTCAGCGCATCGTCGTAGCGTCTGGCGTCGTACAGGGCGAACCCGATCTTGAGCCAGGTTCCGCCGTCGTTGATCTGGTCCAGCCATACCTTGTCGTACTTCGCGGCGATCTCCTGATTCGACTTGGGGCCCCAGCCGAGTTTGCTTACCAGGACGGCCGGGCTGTCCCCCTTCGCGGCTACACTGCTCTTCCAGTACTGCAACTGCAGCGGGGGCGCTTCGCGGAGCGTGCCCATGAATTCCTTCAGGAGGCCGAAGAAGCGGATGGGCTCGTCCTCAAAGGGGCTGTGGCCGGATTCCTCGAACAGGACCAGTCTGGCGTTGGGGTGGTTGGCCGCGAGCGTCTTGGGCTTGTCCGTATTCCACGACATATCCCACGTGCCTTCGACAATCAGCGTGGGGATCGGGCACTGCGCGAAGCATCCCGCCAGGTCCACCGCATCGGCCGAGCGGCTCATGACGCCGTTGAAGTTGTTGTCGTGGACCCAGCCGTAGGACGCGATCTGGGCGATCCGCTCCCGCGTGGGCTTGTAGTAGGACTGTCGCTTCCAGTCGCCGTTGAGGAAGTTGTTGTAGATGACTTGGGCGGTGGACAGGCCGGAGGTCTTGCGGATCTCGGCCATCTTGTCCTGTTCCCGTTGCGAGATGAACTCCTGCTGCCGCGAGGGCATCGATCCGCCGTGGAGACCCGTCGAGGCGCAGACCAGCACCAGGCCTTTGACTCGCTCGGGGTACTTCATCGCATAGCACTGGGCCAGGAGGCCGCCGTAGGAGTGGCCCAGCACGATCCACCGGTCCACGCCGATCGTTTGACGCAGGGCGTCGAGGTCGTCCACCGCCTGGTCGAGACAGTAACCTGTTCCTGGCTTGAATTCAGACTGCCCGCAGCCCCGCTGGTCGTAGTAGATCACACGGGCGAAGCCCGCGGCCCGCGAGAAGCAGCGGTGAAAGTCGATGTGCGTCGCGCCGGGGCCGCCGTGCAGGAGAACCAGCGGCGTGCCTTGGCCTTCCTGCTCGCAGTACAGCTTGCAGTCGCCGATGTCCACGTTCTCCTTTCGGAGGTTCAGACCATCGCACAGGCGGGCCACTTGAGGGATCTCGCGGACAATGCCTTCCTCGATGTGCACGACCCGGTCGCGCGCCCGCTCCCGACCGACGGGGGTCGCTTGGGCCTGGACCTGAGCGACCGCGGGCTTGGCGGCCGGCGTCGCGGCTGCTTTCGGATCGGGCCACAAGGACTGCTCCACCAGGGGAAACTGCGCGTTGTTGCCGTTGCCCGTGCGGTCGTTGGCGGTGCCGTCGTCGAAACTCCAGTAGGCCACGAGGCCCTCTTCGTGCCCGCTCAATCGGCCGTTCATGGCCTCGCGGATCTGCGACTGCGAACGGGCGACATTCCACAGGCGGATCTCGTCGAGCGTGCCGTGGAAGTATTCGCCCTCGCTGAATTCCGGATCGCCTTTGCCGATGAAGAGGTCGGCTTTGTCGATGGCCATCTTGCCCATCGCGATCTGGCTGCCGATCTGGGTTGCGTTCACGTACGCGACGATCCGGCTGCCGTCGTACGTGGCGGCCAGGTGATACCATCGGCCGGGTTGGAAGTCGTGTTCCGCCTGAACTTGCCCGACGTCGATGCCCGGGCTCATCTCCAGCCGGCGCCGACCGTTCACCGTGCGGAACCGCAGCAGGAAATCCTCGTCGCCTTCCGAGATGTCCTTGCGGATCACGCAGTTGATGTGGCCGTTCTCCGAGGCGAACGATTCGGCTTTGACCCAGGCCTCGATCGTGATGGCATTCGTGAAGGAATGCAGCGAGGGACTGTCCGCGATCTGCAGGAAGTCCGATTCGCCGTTGAGTTTCAGCACGCCATTGGGGGCCGGTTCGCGGGTTTGTGCCGTGGCCGCAGCACCCAGAGACAGCATGATGCTGAGCAGGATGCCGGCGGTCGTCGTTGAGATGGGAGTTCTTCGCGTCATTGTGTGTCCCTCCAAATCAATCACAAGTTCGGTGATGCCCCGTCGCAAGGACAGGAACGATTGTCCGATTCGCCTTCCATTTGGACTTCTTGATTGTCATGTACCCGGCCGAACATGTCAAGAACTCCATTCCGTGGCAGGCGGGCGGTGTCCATGTGACCGATGGGCATTCAAGCCAGGACGGACGGCTTGGTTCGTAGTGACGCCGTAAGGCGTTATCTTCTGCGATTGCGCCGGGCGCAATGCCAAGAAGAGAAGATATGCCCTGACGGGCACACTACAAACGGGTCGCCCACGATTCCCCGCACACCGGGATCCCTTCCGCGGTACAGGCAACGGCCGGATCATGGGACCCGGCCGTTCCTCCGCTCCTTCGAGCAGTTGCCAAATGTCGATCTCAGTTCTCGTCCTGGTTTTCCACGCGTACAAAGGGCGTGGTCATCCGTTCTTTCGCATAGGAGCTTGGGATGTAGACGAGGCCGAACTGATCGTGTCTTTGTTCGTTGTCAATCCCCAATCCCGCGACCTTCTCGTACTTGGCGATTGCCTCCGTTCGTCTGCCGAGCAGGTCCAGCATGTGTCCCTCCCAGATCAGGGCCAGCATCAGCGGGTGCTGGTCGTCCGCGGACGTCTGCTCCAGATTCTGGAACACGGCCAGGGAGTCGTCGTAGCGTTTCGCATCGTACAGAGCGAACCCGATCTTGAGCCGGAGGCCCCAGTCGCTGATTCGAGCCTGCCACGTCGGGTCGTACTTCGAGACGATCTCCTGATTCGATTTGCGTCCCCAGCCCAGGCGGCTGATCCATTCTCCGAGCACCTCGACCTGCGGCGCGTCGGGCGTGAAGCAGATCTGCCCGTCGGTCTTGAACCAATTCTCCCACGCGGCGATGGCGGTCTCGTTCTGTTCCTTCGAAGCGGCGGGATCGTAGCCGAAGTTCTGGCCCGTGACGATCCGCAGGCGGTTGATCATCTTGGCGATCATGTCCTGCTCGCTAGGTGTGTATTGCCCATAGCGGATCTGTGGATTGTCCGCGTACTCGAACATCTTTCCGCCCGAGGGGGTCCGCAGGGTCTTGATCATCGCAGGCAGGCAGGCCTGCAAGTCGGCCCGGGCTTGCTCCTGCACGCCGAGCCGGGCATAGGCCAGGCCCCGGGCGTATTGGCAGAAGGGGATTGCCTCGCCGCCGCCCAGTTTCTTGAAGATGTCGAACAGTACGTCGAAGTTCTTGATGGCGAGTTCGTATTGGCCCAGTTCGTAGTAAGCCTTGCCGAGCCAGAACCAGGACCAGCTATCCACTCCCACGCCCTGTTCGAGCAGTCTCGCGGCTTCCGCATAGTCGCCGCGGATCAAGGCCTTTGCCCCTTGATTGAAGCTCTTCTCCTTGTCGACCTGCGCATTGTCCTCCTGCACGAGCCAATCCGGCGCGGCGGCGGCAGGGGCCCCGGGGCGTTTGTCCAGCAGGGCGTAGCCTTCCGGGATGACGATCTCGAAAGTGTCGGCCGAAGGCTCCTCGTAACTGAGTTCCGTTCGCCCGAAGGCAATCGGGAGCTTCGTTTCCGGGTCGATATAGCATTCGGAGTTCAACGCGGGCCACCACACCCTGTGTGCCCGCCGGCCCTGATACTCGTCGTTCTCTTTGAGAATCTTGCCCTCGGTGCGGAGATTCTCGAAGAACTTGCCCAGAGGGCCGATCCATTGAAACTGTTGGTCGTTGCGGTCGTACAGGATCACGGCCTTCTTGTCCTGGCGGTAGACGGCCGTGGATATGCCGTCTTCGATCACCATTGAAGGGGACCCGGGATGCTGCTCGATCACCGAGGGCGGGTTCTGCTGGCGGTAGCGGACCTGGTACCCGTCGCCGCCGACCTCGATCCAGCGTTCGTCGTTGATCCGGCCCGCTTCGTCCCGACCGACCACGTGCAGGAATCGGACGTTCTCCAGTGCGGTGACGGTGTCCTCGATGGCGTAGACGGACGAACTGGACCGGCTCCAGAGTGTCAGGGCCAGCGCCGCTACGGCGATGGCCGCTGCGACGGAGGCCAGTTTTGCGATTCGACTTCTCATGATTCTTCTCCCTATGCCCGGCCCGCAAAGGACCGGTCTGATTTGCGTGGATTCTTCGCGTACGTTCATGACATGTGCCAATAGGCGGTCTCGCAGCGTCGAGCCGGCGGTGAAACGCAGCTTCTCGCGAATGGCCTTCTCGACTGTTTTCTTCGGTTTCATTCTTCCACCTCGCCGTTCAACATCGACCGCAGCCGGTCCAGGCCGTACCGGTACCGGCCCTGAACCGTGTTGATGGACACTTGCTGCAGCTCCGCGATGTCCCGGAACTTCATGTCGGCCGTGAGTCGAAGCAGAACGACTTCCCGCTGCTCCTCGGGCAACTCCGACAGGACTTGGCTGAGCCGGCCGGCCTGCTCGGTGAAGATCACCTCGTTATCCGGCGACGCCCATTCGCGGGCAGGTTCGATTCGCTTGGTCACGCAGACGGCCTGCCTGCAGCGGCGCCGCTGGCGATCCCGTACGCGGTTGACAACGCTGGTGGCCAGATAGCCGCCCAGGCTGCCCTTGAGGCGAAAGCCCGGCGAAGTCCTGGCGAACGAGACGAATACGTCGTGCACGACATCCTGCGCCTCGTTCGCATCGTTCAGCAGACCCGCCGCCAGCGTCAGCATCGGATCGAGGAACTTCTCGTAGATCCTCGCCAGCGCCTCGCGGCTGCCCCGTCGAAACTTCCATTTCAGCAGTTCATCTTCCAGCATCGTCATCCGCTCACAGGCTCGAAAACGGCCGTCTTCACCCTATACCACGCTTGGCTCGCGAACTTAGTATATCGCCGGCGGATTTCCCTCGCGCAAAAGAAGAAAGGCCGGGCTGCTGCGCCCGGCCAAGGACTCATCTGACGGCGGATGCCTGCAACACCTTATTGTCGGATGAACGCCTTCGGATCGAAGAACCGGGTGTCTTTCTCCTGCGTGTAGTCGAAGAAGAAGTCGCCGTATTCGTGGTTTCGTGGATCTCGAAACTGCATCTGGATCGGCAATTTGCTGTCGCGGAGAGCCCAGATGCGAAGGCATTCACCCGTTTCCGGCATCTTCATCTCGAAGACGGCGATCTCACGGGATGGCGCGTTGTCCGCGACTTCGACGGGGACGAGGTCCGTGGCGTCCTGAGAGATCGCGGAGGTAAGCGTGCCGAGCGAGAACTGGCCCTGGGGGTGCAGGAACGCTTCGAGGAGAGCCTTGGTGAGCATGCCGGCTTCTGCGGGCTTGCCGGTGGAGCGGTCGAAAGCGACGATGCTCCCGTCCCCGTCCGCAAAGCCGGCAAAGATGATCCTGTCAGCGTCATGGACCCGCATGCGGGAATCCGCGGACTTCCATATTTCGATCCTCTTGGCCGGCGGGGCGTCTCCCTGGCCGATGTAGATGGTCAGCCCGAAGAAGGGGACGGACTCGAATTGCCTCTCGACATCGGCCCACGCTACACTGCCCAGCGATCCGCCGAGCATATTCGTGCCGATCAACACCGCGACGAGGACCGCCGCGGCAAGGGCTAATCTGGTGATGGGACTTCTCATGATCGTGCTCCTTACGTTCGACCGGTTCGGGATCGAACCGGTTGAGCTTGCGGTTTCGTGGGCGGCCAGGACCTTCGCCAGGACCTCCTCGTCCGTCCCGGCGTCGGTGTTGACGGCCGCTCTGTGGAACAACTGTCGTATGTCACGCTCCGGCTTCATAGTTCAGCTCGCCGTTCAAGAGGGTTCGTAGTTTGGTCATGCCATACCGGTATCGGCCTTGCACGGTGTTGACCGATGCGTTCTGGATCGTTGCGATCTGGCGGAAGGTCAGGTCGCCTTCCATGTACAGACCGATCACCTCGCGCTGCTCGTAGGGGATCTGGGCCATCGCGTTGCTGAGCGACCGAAGCTCCTCGTTCAGGATGGCCCACTGCTCGGGCCTCTTCGCGGCCGAGACGACCCATTCCGCCTCGTCGAGGCCGGAGGTCTCGTGCCGCGCGAGGTCGCGCCGCCGGTTGCGGATCCGGTTGGCGACGCAGGTCACGAGGTACTTCCGCAAATCGCCGGCCGGTTGAATCCGCGAGCCCGCCTGAGCGAAGCTCACGAATACGTCCTGCACGACGTCCTCGGCCGTGTTGACGTCGCTCGCCGGCGAAACCGCCAGTTTGAGCAGATCGAGCCTGTACTTCTCGTAGATCCGCCGCAGGGCGTTTTGACTGCGGCGTTTGAACCGCCAGATCAGATACCGGTCTTCCATCATCGAACGCATCGTACCACAGAAAGATCTCTCTTTGCCTATAACACACCGAGCCGGCCGGTTTTCGTATCGCGAAAACCGGATTCCTATCGTTGTAGACGCGACTGCCTGCCTCCGCGCAAAAGATAAGCCGGATCGCATGGACCCGGCTTGAGATGTTGGTTCGGAAAGAGTAATCAAGGGGTGTCTTCTGGCAGGCCGGCGGACCAGATGACCTCCGTTCCGTCGCCCAGGACGTACCGCTGCCGCGTCAACGCGAACGTGCGACCCAGGATGTCTTCCGCGTACGTGCCCAGGTCCTGGCCCGGGCCGGCCTCTCTGAGCCGCGTCAATTCTTGATGCTGGGGTCCCGTCAGGGTCCCGCGGGCGGTGTCGTCAGGCAGGACGTCGCCTATCTCCTTGGTGCGACCGTCGGCCAGGCGGTACCGGTAGACCAGCATTCTCCGCTCGATCTGGCCATTGACGTCGATTCTGACCGCTTTCACCAGTTCCCGCCGGCCTTGCTCGCTCAGGGCTTTCATCTCCTCGATGTCGCGCCGAGCCTGCTCGGGGTCCATCCCCGGTACATCGTCCATCGTCACCATGCTTTGGCCATCGGTGCTGTCGAAACGGTGATGGCCGGTGTCGTCCTTGCCCAGATAGTAGTAGTGTACCGCGTTCACGGCCACGGCGGTGACGACGCCGATTCCGATACAGATCAAGACTATTGCGGCTACTCTTGTGATAGGGGTCCTCATGATCGTTCTCCTGATGACCGGTCCGTGGAGAGCCGGTTCCTTTTTCTGGGATTGTTCCTGTTCACGCAGGGCGCGAGCGAGCAGTTGGTCCCGAAGCGGCCTGTCCAGGGCGTGATTCAGCTTCGTTCGAATCGCCTTTTCGACAGCTTTTTTCGATCTCATGATTCCACCTCGCTGTTCATGAGGGACCGCAGGCGGTCCAGGCCGTAACGGTATCGCCCGAGGACCGTGTTGACGGACGTCTGCTGGAGTCTTGCGATGTCCCGGAATCTCAACTCCGCCTTGAGCCGCAGCAGCACGACCTCGCGCTGCTCCTCGGGAAGCTCGCCGACCGCCTGATCCAGTCGGGCAACCTCCTCGACGAGGATGGCCGCCTGTACGGGCCCGGCCGACTCACAGATCGGGTCGGCCACGCCTTCCAGGCTCACGGCCTGTCGAGGTCGTTGCCTGTGTCGGTCCCGGACGCGATTGAGCACACCCGTCGCCAGGTAGCTCCGCAGGCTTCCTTGTGCCTTGAGCCCTTTGGCCGATCGGGCGAAGGACAGGAACACGTCCTGCACCACGTCCTCGGCCGCCGGGCGGTTGCCCAGCAGGCCCATCGCCAGGGTCAGCAGGGCGTCGATGTACTTCTCGTACACCCGCGCCAGCGCCTCCGGGCTGCCGCGCCGGAGCTTCCATTTGAGCCATTGATCTTCGAGCATTCGTCCGCTCACGCCATTTCAAGAATGACCATTCTCATATGACAGCACGGCCGAAGGAGGCAGTTATTATGCTCTTCTGGGTCTTTTTCGGGAATATGCCGCAGACTGCGACAGCGACCTTCCCGCTGAGGCGGGCGGGGACGCCCGTCCTATGAAGAGACGCCTCGCGGCTGCCTCGCCGGAATCGCCATTTCAGCATTTCATCTTCGATCATCGCCAGCTCACCAACCCGGGTCCTAAGAGCGTTCTCACCGCATAACACGGTCCGCAGCCCCATTCTACATACCCCGCGCAAAAAAAGAGGGACGCCGGACTGGTTGGGTCCGGCGTCTTGGGACGGATCTGAGTTGATGCTGTCGGGGGACTAATTCTTGGGGCCGGCGGGCAGGCCGTACTTCGCGAGCCTTTCGGACTCGATGAACTCCGTGTGGCCATCGAGGAACAGCACGTTTGTTCCCTTGCCCTCGGCCAGCAGCGTCCTGTCGTAGGCCACCGCCTGCGAGGGCGACCAGGCGAACGTCTGTCCCGCCCCGAGATATTGCACGTTCTCCACGAGCCATTGATGCTGCTCCTCGCGCTGGATGTGCTTTCTGATTTCCTCCAGCGACGGGGGCAGCCGGTCTTTGTTCTCGTTGGCGTAGAATCGCAGAGCCCGCCCGAGACCGTTGAGGCAGCGCTCCGACCAGGCCCGCTCGGAGGTTTCGGCATTCTTCTGTCTTATGGCCTCGATGCCGCCCGTCAAGCCGTACTTGGCGAACCTCTCCGGCTCCACCAGTTCGATGTGCGAATCGAGGAACAGCACGTTCGTCCCCTTGCCCGCGGCCAGCAAGGTCCTGTCATAGGCCACGACCACTCCAGGCGGCTGGGCCACCGTCAATCCGGCGCCGAGGTACTCGACGTTCTCCAGGTACCAGCGATACTGCTCCTCGTTGTCCGTATAGGGCTTGATTTCCTCCAGCGACTCGGGCAAGCGGTCCTCGTGGTCATTCGCGTAGATCAGCATGCTTCGCCCGAGGCGGCTGATCCATTCACCCGACTGGATCAGTTGGGCGGACTCGGAGTCGTTCTGCGGCCCGGTCTCCGCCTGGGCAGGCGTGCCCTCCAGACACATTGTGTAGCGAAACTCCACCGTCCGCTTGACACGATCGACGCCGCGCATCTGGAGGATTCCTACGCCGCCTTCCCGTGTCTTGAACGGGTAATCGAATTGGTAGCGGTTCTCGCGAAACAGCATGAGGTCACGGGATTGATGTGACGCGCTGCTCAGGCCCATGAGGCCGCGGAGTCCTGTGGCCGGCAGTCGCCCCCACAAGCCCACTTCCGACTGGAAGGCCAATTCCACGCCGGCCAGACCCACGCCGTCCTCCGACATCCTCGCAACCGCGTCCACTCCATTCTGCTGGAGCCATTCGAGGAAGTCCTCCGGGGCAAGGTTCAGCACTTGCGGGGGAATGCTGACCGTCCGCCCGGTGTCGAAGTCGATCGCGCAGGGTTGCGTCGCGGCGCCGTCCGAATCGACGTAGCCCAGCGTGACGGTCTGCACGGGACCGTAGACGCACGAAGCCGTGCTCTCCACCCGCCACAGGAGCGAGGCCCGGCTCTCATTGTACGACTGGATTCGCACGACGGCCAGGTTCCCCTCGCTCGTCAGGATGGCGGCGTACGGGTTCTGACGGGGCGACACGCTGGTGGCGGTGCTTTCCCGAATCTTGTCCACGCTGGCAATTGCCCATGCGACAGCCTCATCCCATTCCGCGTTCTTCCATCCGAACGCCAGCAGTCGGAGGGTCGAGCCGGGCAGGATCCGCAGCGTGCCGCCGGCCTCGCCGTCCCAGGTCACGTCGAAATCCTCCGGCTGGGCCTTGCGCAGAGGAATCGCGGCCTTGGGGTCCAGGTCCAGGGCCGTGTTGGCCCGGATCTCGGCACTGAACGCGTTTGCTGTTCCGGTCCTGGCGGGCCGAAGCGTTTCGACACCGACGGCCAGGGCGGCGATCAGGACCACCGCCGCGAGGGCCGGTTTGACGAATTTCGTTCTCATAAGGACTCTCCACAGACAGGGGGCCTGAGCCTGTCCCGCATCCTGCGAGGAATGCAGTTGCCCGGCGACGTCCTGCCATATCCGCCGACGCGTGGCGTCGGTCGCTCCGCAATTGGCTTGCTCGATCGCACGTTCTATCGGATCTGACGGTCTCATGTCACAATCTCCCGTTCAGGATCGACCGCAGTTTTTCGATGCCCCGCCGGTATCGCGCCTGTACGGCGACAAACGAGGCATTCTGGATTTCCGCAATCCGGCGAAACCTCATCCCGGCCTTGACTCGCAGCACGACCGCCTCCCGTTGCTCCTCGGGAAGCTGGGCCAGCGCCTCATAGATCCGCCGAGCCTGCTCGGTGATGATAAGCCCATTCTCCGGCGGCTCGGATTGGGGCTCGACGCCCTCCGGGCCGGTGTGCTCGCGCTGCCGTTTGGCCGCCCGCAACCGGTCCTTCGCCCGGTTGGCGACGCAGGTCGCCAGGTAGTGCTTCAGGTTGCCCGAGAGGCGGAACGTGTCCGCGGACTGGGCCAACGAGACGAACACGTCGTGCACGACGTCCTGGGCCGCGTGGCTGTCGTTGAGGAACGCCATCGCCACGCCCAGCAGGTAGTCGAGGTACTTCTCGTACATGCGGCGAAGCGCCTCCTCGCCGCCGAGCTTGAACCTCAGCTTCAACAGTTCGTCTTCAATCATCGGTCGCCGGTTCCCTGGAACGATCGTTCTCTACCATTATCACGCCGCCGACCGCCGTTCCAATACCCAGGATTTTCATTTTTCGTCTACGCATGAGAAAGGCCGGGTCGCATGGGCCTGGCCTTTGTGTCGACGGGGGGATTTGATTTTGATGCTACTGGCCGTCTTTGGGCACGCCGACGGACCAGGTGATCTCGGCTCCGTCGCCGAGGACGTACTTCTCTCGTTTGAAGGAGAAGACGCGGCCCTCCACGGTCTCCTCATAGACGCCGAGATCCTGTCCCGGTCCTGCGTCTTTGAGCCGGCGCCATTCTTGCCACCGTTTCTCCTCGTCGAACCCGCCGCCCCATTTCATGCCTTCCCGCATTTCCTCGGTTCGACCATCGGAAAGTACATATCGGTACTCATGCACTCTGATATCGACCGTGCCGTTGATCTTCGTTTCTTCGATCCGGAGCAGCTCCTTCTTGCCCTGTTGGCTCAGGACCTTCATCTCTTCCAGATCCCTTGCCTTCTGATTCACATCCGTCACCCCGTAGGCGTCTGTCGTGATGAAACCACTGCCCAGGGCTCCTTCGCCGCCTTCGCTGCGGAAGAAGTGGCGAGTGCCGTCTTCGGACGTGCCCCAGTAGTAGACTCTTCCGACATTCACGGCCACTGCCGAGATGGTTCCGATACCGAGGCAGACCAGCGCGGCGATTGCGATTCTCTTGGTCGACATTCTCATGACGAATCTCCTTATATCCCTACGATCCGGAGCCGACTCCTGCGTCCGGCCGTCTCTGGCTCGGGCGATGTCGGCCCAGAGGTCCTCGTCCATTGCACGGTTGGCTTTGAACGATGTGTGTTTGACGAACCGTTCTATTTCCTCTGCGGGTTTCATATTAGAGTCTCCCATTCAGAATGGTCCGCAGTCTGTCGATTCCGTGTCGATACCGGCCTCGCACCGTGGTAAGCGGGACGCCTTGAAGCTTGGCGATCTCACGGAGCTGCAGTTGCCCGTTCAGGTGCAGGGCGATGGTCTCTCGTTGCTCCTCCGGAAGTCGGGCCAGGGCTCGGGCGACCAGTCTCGACCGCTCGTCGGACAAGAGCCGCCCGTCCGGCGGATCGAAATCCGACTCCAGGGACAGCTCCATGTCGAGCGATTGTCTCTGACGCTTGCGGGCCCGCATCCGGTCGCGGACGCGGTTGACCACGCAGGTGGCCAGGTACGCGCGGAGGCTGCCGTGAAGCCGGAATTGGGTCCCGGACTGGGCGAACGACACGAACACGTCATGTACGACGTCCTCCGCTGTAGCAGGGTCGTTCACCATCGTCATCGCCAAGGTCAGCAGAGTGTCGCGGTACTTCTGGTAGATCCGCTGCAGCGCGTCGATACTGCCGGCCTTGAACCTCAGTTTGAGCAGCTCATCTTCGATCATTCGCGAAAGCCGTACCTCCCGGGACAACGATCTCGTCGATCCCTATTATCACGGCCGAACCCCCGGCTTGGGCACAAGAATCTTCGATCTTTCGCTGTCGTTGCGTCGAACTCTTGACGGAGGCGGTTGGGTATGCTATCATTATGATAGCAGCCAATGGAGAGTGTTCTATGGCCAAAATATTGATACGTGATCTGGACGATGAAATCGTCAAACGACTGAAAGAGCGTGCCCGGCAGCACGGCCGGAGTCTGCAGGGAGAAGCGAAGCTGATCCTCACGCAGGCAGCGGGCCTGAGTCTGAACGAGGTTCGCCAACTCGCATGCCAGTGGCGGGAAAGACTTGCCGGCCGGGAGTTTCCTGACAGCACTGATCTGGTCCGCGAGGACCGACAACGATGAAGACGGTCGTGGTGGATGCCAGTGTCGCTGCCAAGTGGTTCCTGCCGGAGCCGGATGCGTCAGCCGCCTCAGAATGGCTTGATGATCGCTATCGCTTGGCCGCTCCGGATCTGATCCGCGCGGAAATAGGCAACATTGTCTGGAAGCTGCAGCGCCGTGGTGTGCTTGATTCCGACGCGGCCTTTGAGACAATCGAGCGTTTCTTGTCCGTGCCTCTGGAGATCCACGATAGCGCGTCCCTCCTTGCACCCGCGCTGGAGATTGCCATGGCGACCAGGCGTCCCGTTCGTGACAGCCTGTATCTGGCCTTGGCTGTCGAACTGGGTGGGACCGTCGTTACGGCGGACGACCGGTGGGTCAACGCCTTGGCGGGCAGCCCCTTCGCCGGTTTTGTCCGGTCCCTGGGGGGACGCCGATAGCGGGCGACATACCGTGCGGAGGAACCGGCGCAGGAAAAAAGCCGGGTTCCGACGCCGGGTCCGGCTTGGGTGCTTCTTTGTCCGGGGGGGCAGATCTCAGTCGTCGATCTGCCACCAGCCGCCTTCGAAGTCGTGCCATTGCGGCCAGGTGATGACCATGCGATTGCCGTTCTTTCGCTGGACGCACTCGGCCTTCGCATGCCTGCCGTCCTTGCTCAGTTCGACGCACCGCACGTAGACTTCGACCGGCTGGGTGATATTGATCGAGCCGAGGAAGAGTTGCTTCATCTCCTCCACGTCCTTGACCTGCGAGACCGCCAACCTCCTCGCCGCCGTTGGTGGCTCCCGCAGCATGCGAATCGACAATGACGCCACCATTCGATCCCACCAGACCGCCATATAATCACGGCCGTAGACGTCCCCTTCCGTGCTGCTCTTGATGACTGTGCCTGTGCTGTATCCCACCAATCCACCGATGAAATCGCGTTTGCCGGTGACACTGCCGCGAACCGAACAGTTGAGGATCGTGCCCTCATTGGCCCCGGCCAGGGCGCCCACCGATTTGCGGCCGGAAACGCTCACACGCTCCAATCTCACATTTTGCACGACACCAGGCGTCCGCCATTTGCCGGCGTCCCGGATGCCAATTCTGCCAAACAGACCGACGGTGTCTCGGGTCATGGCCGCGATCGCCAGATTGCGAATCACGTGACCGCGTCCATCGAAAGACCCGGTGAAGGGAACGCCCGGCGTTTCCAGCCCGTTCGCATCCAGCAGGTCCGGGGCGATCAGGGCCGCGTCGAACGCCCGCCCGCCGGGCAGATTGGGGTCCAGGTCGATGTCCGCGACCAGCACGAAGCACTTTTCCAGGAAACTCGGATCTGTCTCGATGGCCAGGAGCTGTTCGGCCGCGGCGATTCGGTAGGGATCACCCGCTTCTCCCGTCCCTCCGGCAAAGGGTTGGGCCTGGACGACCCCTCCCAGCACGTACAGACCTGCAAACACATAAGAGAACAGGCTCGCACTTGTCTTGACAGAAGCTCTCATGGTCTCTACCTCCGACGTGCGATTGACATGGACTTCTCACGCGTCCGTCGCCTTTGCTACGAGTCCAACCATCCATTATACAGAGGACAATCGCGCAGACACAGCAATCAATCGCGACAGTTCCAGGTGGACAATAGTCATATGCGGATGCGTTGCGTTCAGGATGACAAGACCCGCGCGAATCAATCCAAGTCCGCATCAAGAAGGTGAGGCACTCTTGGGGGTTGTCGTACCGTCATCGCAGCAAAGAGACCTGTTGATGCTTGGTTTTCACCGGGCAGGGTCGAAAGTCGTCGTTCGTCTCGAATCTGATCGGTCGTCGGGAGCGATCGGGCTTGTCGGCTGCGCAGCGATCCTCTATAGTGCGTTTCGAAGTCCGTAGGGGCGACGCGTGCGTCGCCCTGGTTCATAATGTCAGGGAGTGATTGCAGGGATGCCGATGTTGCCGTTTTCCGATCCGGTGCTGATCTTCGCCAGCGTGATGGCGATGATCCTCGTTGCGCCGCTGTTTGCGAGGAAGGTCCGCCTGCCCGAGATCGTCGGACTGATCGCCGCCGGAACGCTGGTCGGCCCTCACGGCCTGGGGATTCTCGCGCGCGACCAGACGGTCCAACTGCTCGGCACCGTCGGGCTGCTGTACATCATGTTCCTGGCCGGGCTGGAAATCGATCTGCACCAGGTGCGGCGCAATCGCGCGCATACGATCCTCTTCGGACTCCTGACCTTCAGCATCCCGCTGGCGATGGGCGTCGCCCTGGGGCTCTGGGCGTTCGGAATGACCCTGCCGGTGGCGATCCTGCTGGCCAGCATGTTCTCTTCGCACACCCTGGTCACCTTCCCGGTGGTCGGAAAGTTCGGACTGGCCAAGTCGCCCTCGGTGACGACCACCGTCGGCGGCACGATCATCACCGACACGCTGGCGCTGCTGGTGCTGGCAGTGATCGCCAGCGCCAGCCAGGGCGATCTGAACGCATGGTTCTGGGTGCGCCTTGCGGTCTCCATCCTCGTCTACGTCGGCGCGGTGGTGGTCCTGGTTCCGCGACTGGGACGGTGGTTCTTCCGCGAGATCCTGGCGGACGAGAACACGGAATTCGTTTTCGTCCTGGCGGTTGCCTTGCTGAGTTCCTACCTGGCGCATGCGGCGGGTCTGGAACCGATCATCGGGGCGTTTCTGGCCGGACTGGCGCTCAACAGCCTGATTCCCGAGAAGAGCATCCTGATGACGAGGATCCACTTCACGGGGAACGCCATTTTCATTCCCTTCTTCCTGCTGTCGGTCGGCATGCTGGTCGACGGGAGCCTGCTGCTGACCGGGACCGAGGCGTGGATCATCTCCTCGGGGATGATCGTCGTGGCGCTGGCGGCGAAGTTCCTCGCGGCGTGGCTCTCTCAGAAGTCCCTGGGGTACGTGCGGGACGAAGGCCTGCTGATTTTCGGCCTGAGCGTCAACCAGGCGGCGGCCACGCTGGCGGCGGTCCTGGTGGGCTACAACCTCGGTCTCTTTTCCGAAGCGGTGATCACCGGGACCATCATGATGATCGCGGTGACGTGTCTGGTCGGGTCCATCGTGACCGAGCGGGCGGGCAAGAGGGTCGCCCTGCGCGAGCAACAGGCTGCCTTCGACGCTTCCACCGCGCCGCACAGGGCGCTGATCCCCCTCGAAGATCGCCCGGGCGCCAAGGAGTTGCTGGACATCGCGTTGCTCCTGCGGGAGAAGAACTCCCATGAACCGCTCTACCCCTTGCGGGTGGTCCCGGAGAGCGCCGCGGTGGAGCAGGACGTGGCGCTGGCGGAGAAGATCCTGGCCCACATCGTGGTCCGGGCGATGTCGGCCGGGGTGCCGGTGACTCCCTTGACCAACGTGGATGTGAACGTTCCTTCCGGCGTCCTGCGGGCCGTTCGGGACAATCGGATCTCCATGATCCTGCTGGACTGGGACGGGCGGGTGAGTTCGCGAACGCGGATCTTCGGACGCACAATCGATCCGATCGTCGAACGCAGCCTCCAACTGGTCATGGTCAATCGGGTCCAGAAGCCGGTGAGCACGGCCAAGCGGATTCTGCTGGTTCTGCCTCCTTTTGCGGAACGCCAGCCGGGGTTCGAGGCCATCGCCACCGCGGCCAAGACGCTGGCCAACCAGGCGGGGACCTCCCTGCTGATTCTCTGCTCCGCCGAGACGCTCCTGGCGGCAGGGAACTTCATCAAGAGAACGCCGCCGTCGGTGTCGGTCTCCCTCGAGACCCTCGCCTCCTGGAAGGGTGTTGTGGCGCACGTCGCCTCGATGATCGAGGAGACCGATTGGCTGGTCCTCATGGGGGCCCGCAAGGGCGAACTCGCATGGCAGCCGAGCTTGGATCGGCTGCCGGGCCAGTTGGCGAAGGGATTCCCGGAGGTTCCCTTCTCGGTCTTGATCCCGCCCGTCGAGCGATGGGACAGCCAGCAGGCGGCCGACAAGATCGCCGATTCCGCGTACATCTTCTCCACTTTCACGCGGGATCGAACCCGGCTGCAAATGAATGTCGCGACGACCGAAGAGGCGGTCCGGGAACTTCTCGGCGGCTACTTCGGCCATCAGACCGCCAACACCCAGGCGGTCACCACGCTGCTGCACGCCATCAGCCAGGAAGAGCCGGTGGAATTGACCGGCGACGTGGTCCTGCTGCACACGCACGTGCCGAACGTGACCGAATCGGTCATCTTCCTGGGCGTGTCGAGAAATCCGCTGGATGTGCCGCTGGCTTCCGGCCCGCCGCACATCCTGATCATTCTGCTGGACCCGATCGGGCAGGATCCCGCCAAGCATCTCCAGGCGTTGGCGGACATCGCACGGATCATGCGGCTGCCCGACATGGTGCAGGTGCTTCGCACCGTGCAGGATTTCGACAGCCTCATGTCGGAAATCGCGGTCCGATCGATGGGCAAGTAGCGCCGTTTGCCGCGGCTCAGGCCTGCCCCGCGACCGCCTGTCGGACCTCGCGGTTGATCCGGACGCTGCACCAGTGCTTGCCGCACATCGAGCAGTAGTCGGCGGTCTGCATCTCGGCCGTGCCCATTTCCTTGCAGGCCTCTCTGTGCATGCGGTCGGCGGTCTTGGGGTCGAGCGACGTGCCGATATGCGTGGGCCAGTCGAGGTTGCCCCGCGCGACGCTCAATTTACGATCCCGCTCGGCGACGCCCTTGAGTCCCCGCGCCACGTCGCCCGCATGGGCCGCGATCTTGGCGGCCACGAGGCCCGCGCGGACGTCGTCGGTGTTCGGCAGGCCCAGGTGCTCCCGCGGCGTGACATAGCACAGGAACGAGGCCCCATAGTATGCGGCGGCGCAGCCTCCGATCGCGGAGGTGATGTGGTCGTAGCCCGGCGCGATGTCCGTCACGAGGGGTCCGAGCACGTAGAACGGCGCCCCGTGGCAGAGCTTCTGCTGAATCTCCATGTTGTACTGGATCTGGTTGAAGGGCACGTGGCCCGGCCCTTCGACCATGACCTGGCAGCCCCGCTCCCAGGCCCGCTGGGTCAGTTCGCCCAAGGTCCGCAGCTCCGCGAGCTGGGCCTCGTCGGTGGCGTCTGCGATCGCGCCGGGTCGGAGCCCGTCGCCCAGCGAGAAGCACACGTCGTGCTGGGCCATGATGTCGCAGAGGTCGTCGAACATCTCGTAGAGCGGGTTCTGGCGTTTGTAGTGGACCATCCACTTGGCCAGCAGGGCCCCGCCCCGACTGACAATTCCCATCACTCGCTTTTCGAGCAGCGGCAGGTGTTCTCGCAGCAGTCCGGCGTGGATTGTGAAGAAGTCCACGCCCTGTTTAGCCTGTTTCTCCACCGTCTTGAGGATCAGTTCCGGCGTGACGTCCTCGACCTCGCGGCCTTCGATCACCTGGTAGATCGGGACCGTTCCAAACGGAACCGGGCAATGGGCCATCAACTCATCGCGGATCGCGTCGAGGTCGCCGCCCGTGCTCAGGTCCATCATCGCATCGGCCCCGACCTCCAGGGCCGCGTTCATCTTCTCGATCTCCGCGGGGACCGAGCATCGGATGCTGCTGGTGCCGATGTTGGCGTTGACCTTGGTCGTAAGTGCCCGACCGATCCCCACGGCTTTCAGATTGGACTTCAAATGGGCCTTGTTGGCCGCGATCACCAGCCGGCCTGTGGCCACTTCCTCGCGGACGGTCTGCACGTCCACTCCCTCGTTCGCGGCGACCTGCCGCATGGCCTCGGTGACGATCCCGGCTCGGGCTTGCGTCAATTGTGTTGTCATGACTATCAACTCCCTTACCCAATAAAAAAAATCGCTCCTGCGGGGGAAGCGATTCGTCACGATTACCAACACTCGGTTGTCATCGCTTTCCTACGCAGGCATATCGGCCCGGTGCGGCGAATCCGGCGTCTTGAGCCGAGTCCATCGCGTTCCAGGCGGTTATCCTGATCAGGTTCGGAGGGTGTTTTCTCAGGCCCGCAAGCAGGCCACCCCTAGCGACCAAACCGCATTGTACAACATCCGGCCGCCCGCGCCCACGCAAAACTGGCGATCTTTACCCGGGGTGGTTCTCACACGGAGCCACAAGGCCTGCCTCGGTGGTGCATTCTCACTTTCCGGGCATTGACTTCTCAGTCCGTCATGCGAGAATTGAGGCAGTGGGCATGTGAGAAATGCAGGCTGGGAATGCCCGGAGTCGCAGAGTACATGGAATATGAGCGGACAAACTCAGGTGTGATGGGAAAGGTCGCCTTCTGGCTGGCTTTGTCGCCCTGGTTCTATGCGGCGGCATCGCTGCTGCGTCTTCCGGGCTTTGGGTGAGGCTCACCCCTCGGATTCCTTGGAGGAGTCCTGGTCGTGTTCGGTCCGCCCACAGCGATGGCAGTGAGCGTCGTGGCCATAATCAGGAACAGACGCGAAACGTGGACAAGAGCGGGCTTCGTCGTAAGCGCGATCACGTTTGCCCTATGGCTTGCCGCCGTCTTGGGTGGAGGCTTTGACTGACCCGGCAGGCAATCGCCGATTCGATTCCATCCGCTCTTTGCCCGGCTATCGGCGGGCTTGTGGTTTTCCAGCGGTGCGAGCGAAGTCACGTGACCTTCTGCTTGGGCGGAGATTCCTTGGACAACCGTCTCACGCGGCAATATCATGGCCTCCAGATTCACACACAACCGACCGTGGGCATCTGCGGTCGGGGGCTGCTGGAAAGGGGCTGACACGATGAGGCAGACGCGACGGGAGTTCTTGAGGAGCCTGGGGGCGGTGGCGGGATTGTCCGTGCTTTCAGGCGGGATCGGTCGGGGGCAGAACGCGACGGCCAAAGATCGGCCGAACATCCTCTTCATCATGACCGACGATCACGCCTCCCACGCGATGAGCTGCTACGGGAGCAAGATCAACCAGACGCCCAATCTCGACCGGATCGCCAAGGAGGGGATGCGGTTCACCAACAGCTTCTGCACGAACTCCATTTGCGCCCCGTGCCGGGCTGTCATCCTGACCGGCAAGTACAGCCATCTCAACGGGCTGGTCGACAACGCTGTGGCGTTCGACGGCTCGCAGCAGACCTTTCCCAAGCTGCTCCAGAAGGCCGGCTACGAAACCGCCGTCGTCGGCAAGTGGCACCTCAAGACCGATCCGACCGGGTTCGACTACTGGAATATCCTGCCCGGGCAGGGGGACTACTACAATCCCGTCATGATCGAGATGGGCCAGCGGAAGAAGCACACAGGCTACGTCACAGACATCTTAACGGACCACGCTCTGGGCTGGCTCAAGGGCCGGGGCGCGGACAAGCCGTTCTGTCTGATGTACCACCACAAGGCGCCGCATCGCAATTGGCAGCCTTCGCTGAAGCACCTGGATCTGTACGAGGACACGCAGATCCCTGAGCCGCCGACCCTCTTCGATGACTATGAAGGCCGGGGCCGGGCCGCCAAAGAGCAGGACATGAGCATCGAGAAGACCCTGACCAAGGCCGATCTGAAACTCACGGCGCCGGGCAATCTCACGCCGGAGCAGAAGGCCCGGTGGGACGCGGCGTATGAGCCCCGGAACAAGGCCTTCGAGGAGGCCAGGCTGGAGGGCAAGGAGTTGGTCCGGTGGAAGTACCAGCGGTACATGAAGGACTACCTGCGATGCATCGCGTCGGTCGATGAGAATGTCGGGCGGGTGCTGGACTATCTGGATCAGTCCGGTTTGGCCGAGAACACCATCGTCATCTACACAAGCGATCAGGGTTTCTACCTCGGCGATCACGGCTGGTTCGACAAGCGGTTCATGTACGAGGAATCGCTGCGGATGCCGCTGGTCGTGCGGTATCCGAAGGAGATCAAGCCGGGCTCTGTGAATGGCGACATCGTGCTGAATCTCGATTTCGGCGAGACGTTCCTGGACTACGCGGGCGTGCCTGTGCCGCCGGAAATGCAGGGCAGGTCGCTTCGGCCGATCTTGCAGGGGCAGACGCCGACCGATTGGCGGACCTCGATGTACTACCACTATTACGAGTTCCCCGGGGTCCACAGCGTCAAGCGTCACTACGGCGTCCGCACTCAGCGGTACAAGCTGATCCATTTCTATAACGACATTGACGAGTGGGAGCTGTACGATCTGCAGAGCGATCCGGATGAGCTGAAGAACCTCTATCCCGACGCTCGGTACGCGGATGTCGTACAGGAGTTGAAGGCCGAGTTGAAACGCCTGCGGACCCACTACAAGGACACGACCGGCGCGCCGGTCTGAGAAGGAGAGCCTTGTCGTATGGAAAGCGACGCTCACCCAGCCGAGAGTCATCTTCTGGATGAACTGACGATCACCGTCGTTCACGACAATTATCCCTGGGTTGAGGGGCTCAAGACCGCGTGGGGTTTTGCGGTCCACATCGCAGGGGCCCGGCGGAACATCCTCTTCGACACCGGCAGCGACGGGCCGCTGCTGCTGGAGAATCTGGACCAACTGCGCATCGATCCGGCGGCCATCGACGCATTGGTTCTCTCACACGTGCATGGCGACCACGCCGGCGGTTTGACGGGACTGCTTCAGGCAAACCCCCGCGTCGAGGTGTACCTGCCTGCGTCGTCTCCCGATCGGGTGAAGGACCTTGTGCGAAGGGTTGGGGCCCGCGTTGTCGAAGTCGATGGCCCGCAGCAGGTCTGTGAGAACGTCCACACGACCGGCGTTCTCGGGCGGAGGATTCCGGAACAGACTCTGGCGATCCGCACGTCGCGAGGGCTGGTCGTCCTGACAGGCTGCGCCCACCCCGGCGTGGTCCCGATGGTCGAGGCGGCCAGGGGATTATATGATGGCGACCTGTTGCTGGTGATGGGCGGGTTTCACCTGGAGTGGGCGATGGCGGGCAAGATCGAGCGGATCATCGCTGCGTTTCGCGATCTCGGCGTGCGGTACGTCGCGCCAACCCACTGCTCGGGCGAAAAAGCCCGAGGGCAATTCGAGAAGAGCTTCCCAGGAGGGTTCATTCCTGTGGGGGTGGGCAAGATTGTCTCGCTGGCCGACCTGCGATAGGACGCGCGGATTGTCAATAGAAAGGCCGGAGTCTTCGTCGATGAAAACCCCGGCCTCAAGTCATTGGTTGATTTCCGTCGCAGTTGCGTCGGATTCGCGTACTTGTTCCAAGCCTAGTTCTGCTGCTGCTGCATCTGCATGAAGGCTGCCATCATCTCCTGCAGGTGCTGCTTGGGAAGGGCGACCTGGACGGAGAGTCTGCCGTTGGCGGCGCTGCCTGCGATGGCGATGTTGCTCTGGCTCTTGGCGGTCGTCGGAATCGGGATCGGCATGGGCGCCATCGACGAGGCCATCTGGATCAGCCGCAGAAGGTTGTAGGTCATGAAGAAGTCGGCCTTCTCGGAGCCGGGGATCAGTTGCGAGGCTGCCTGCATTTCGCTCGGGACCGCGGTTGTCGAGGAGGAGCTCTTCACTTGGTCGATCAGCCCCTTGAGGGCGGCCGAAGGATCCGCGGCCAGCGTGTACACCAGAAGGTTGTTCACCACAGCCAGGCGGATATTCATGCCTTGGCCGTACATCGAGGCGATCATCTGGCCCTGGGGAGAGTTCGGATCGGTGGAAACAAAACCGAACTTGAGGGCGTCGATGGGAACGTCCTTATAGGTTTCGACCTTGCGTTGGAGTTCCACGGTGAACTTCATGCCCATCTTCTCATAGAAATCGGCGACCAGTCCGCTGTTCATGATCGCGGGCATCTGATCCATGGCTCTGGAGAATGCCTGCGCGTCCTTGAGGCCAACCACGTAACGAAACGCGAACGGCGGCTTGCTCTTGGGGTCCGCGGACATCGATGCGGCCAATGTGCCGCCGAGGGCGTTGGTGCTCTCCACGACGAACTTGCGGATCTTCTGGACTTCCGGATCATTGGCTGGTTTGCCCGCCATTTGGGCCAGCAGGTTGATGCCCCAATTGTTGAGTCGATTCCACGAGGCAGGGTCCACCGCCGCCAGGATGTTCATCACCGAGCCGTTCTGGAGATACCGCGTGACGGAACGGTCCGTCGGGGTGGAGCTGGCCGTGAAGATCTTGGCCATCTCCGTCTGCGGCAGAGTGGCCACCGCGAGCTCCAGGCGAAGGGCGGTGGCGGTCGGATCGAGCGACAGGCTGGCCGACTGCGTCTCCTTCATGAACGTCCCGATGACGCCGGAGTACATGTCCATGATCGAGCCCATGTTGGCGGCCATCGGCGGGGCCTGCCCCATGTTCTTGAGCTGGTCCATCATCTGTTTGGCTTCCTGGATCTTGGCCTCGATCATCGGCCCGAATGTCTTCTGGACGGCCTGGATGTTGGCGTACAGCCAAATGGGCGAGCTCTGAGCCCGCTTGGCCTCCTCGGCGCCGAGACGCTGAGCCAGAGAGGTGGCGCCTTTGGGTATCCAGGTCTTGGTCTCAGCCAAGGCCTGGCGATTGCCTGTGGTGGTGACCAACGCGTAGTTGCCGACGCTGGTGGCGACAAGCTCCTGGGCGCCATCGGGCCCGATCAGTGACAGACCCGCCGCGTCGGGGGCCGTGACGTTCGGATTGCCCTTGGCGAACGCCTGGTAATCGCTCATCGGGACCAGAATGCCGATTCGGGTGGGATTGGGGGCGTCGCCGCCGGGCAGCGGGCCAAACAGGGCGAAGTCGCCGGACATGTTGACTCCGCTGGGTTCGGGGCCGCCCAGGAGCTGGGCGAGCTGCATCTGTGCCAGCATGGACACGCCGACAGGGGCCAGACCGGTAAGGAACTGATCCAGTTGGCCCATCGTCGTGTTGAGTTTGTTGATCCGCACGCAGAACAGCGACTCGGCGGGCACAAGCTGCAAGGGGTCGTTTGCCGCCGACTGGGCGGCCAGCGCGTCGGAGGCGAAAATTGCCAGTCCAAGCGCACACAAGAGGATCACGTTTCGGATTCGATTCATTGCTCTGCCTCCTACGAATGGTTATCTGCTATTCTTCGGTTCACGATCCATGCTGTGACGGACGCACATCCGCCTCAACGGCGAGCCTCGCCCGTCGTCGGCCGCGCAAAACTCGCACGGAATCACCGCGGCCAATCTGGTATGGTAGACCGTCCGCGATGAACCGTCAATGGCTTCTGTGCGTCGCGTTTTCTCAGCCCAGGATCAGTTCGCTCAAGGGACGCTTGGGCACGTGGTGGACGCCGGTCTTTTCGCGCCAGTACTTGATGCTCCCGTCGGGACCGACGTCGTCGACGACCACCTGTTCCTTGGGCTTGCCCAACGCCAGGACCAGCAGGATCTCGTATCGCGTGGCGATCTCCAGGACCTTTCGAAGCTCGTCCCGCTTGATCAGGCCGATCATGCAGCCGGCCAGGCCCTGCTCGCGGGCTCCCAGCAGGATGCTCTGGGCGGCGATCCCGTGGTCGCAGCCGAAGTTGGTATTGATCTCGGTGTCTCCGAGGACGACGATGTAGGCGCAGGGGCGTTCGCCCTCGGCGGGCCCGGGCCATTCTTTCAGATACCCAGCCCAAGCCAGATTCGCGAAAATCTGCGCGTTGCGGGCGGGCTCGCACGAGAGAACGTACTTGAGCGGCTGCAAGTTCGCGGCCGACGCGGAATACCTGGCCAGCTCGACCAGCCCTTCGAGCGTCCTTCGCTCGACGGGAAAGTCCTGCTGAAACCGCCGGCAGCTCCGGTTGCTGATGATGAGCTCTCGTATCACGCGGTTCTCCCTTCGGGATTACGGTTGTTGACGAATCCTGACGGTCAGCCGATCTCCTTGGGCGAGCGTCATGCTCTTGTCCAATTCGATCGCGACCCGGCCGTCGCTCACGAGCGTCTTGCCGCTGACGGGCTTGTCGTTGATCCGGATCTCGACGCGTGCGGTCTTCCACGCCTGGGGGATTGCGAAGGCGAGCGTCTTGAGAGCCAGCCGACCCCAGCGAAGCTCGATCGTTTCCTGCTGCGTGGTGTCCTTGCGGGTCTGGCTGAAGGAGCCCCAGCCTTCGGCTGCGGTAAACGCGGCGCGGTAGTTCTCAGGCGTCACGCGCGGCGCGAAACCGATATGCCCCTTGGGGCCGTGGTACTCGAATCCCGCCAAGGCGGTGTAGACGCCCCAACTGGCCATCGCGCGGGCGTAATGATCGCCGCATTCGACCTCGTTGTAAGGATTGTGTTTGGTCGGCTGGTAGCGGTCCTCGACCCCGCGACAAATGGCCAGGGCTTCGGTGACCATGTTCTCCCAGACCATGTGGCCTGCGACCTGGTACTCGATCCCGGTCCAGATCTCCTCGCGGTACCGCACACCGTCCTTAAGATAGGGGCTTTTGGGCCAGGTGCAGGTGAACAAGCCCGGCTCGCCCGGCAGGGCGAACCACCGCTCAGGCGGATGGGCCTCGTTCTGTGGCCCGACGTCCGACGCCCAGTTGTAGATCCACACGGAGGCCAGCGCCTTGTGCACGTTCACCTCGGGATAAATGTACCCGAGTCCGAGCTGGTGGGCCCAGCCCTGGCCGAAAAGCTGGTCCGAGAGGCAGCCTCTGGCATATTGGTCTTTCGGATGCTTCTGCAAGTCGACGATCTGGATGAAGTAGTCGCCGTCCCAGAGCCGCTCGACGCTGAGCTTGCTGCCGCTCTCGAAGATCCGCCTGCACCGCTGGGCGAACTCCGTGTCGCCGATCTCTTTGGCCATCTCTTCGCCCGCGCGAAGGGCAGCCAGGTAGAGCGAGCCGACGAAGGTGTTCGGGCCCTCGAAGTTGATGTCGTAGGTGTTGTGCTGGCTGTTCTCGATCAGACCATCGTCGTTGCCGTCCTGGGTGATCGAGAATTCCAGGGCTTTCTTGATTCGCGGCCAGTTGCGGCGGAGGAACGAGTCGTCCGCGGAGCACTGGTGCTCGCGGTAAGCTTTGAGAACTGTGCCGCACTGGCCGTCGGCGGCGTAGGCCCGATTGCTGCGGAATCCGACGAGTCCGCGCTCGGTGTCGAAGCCCTCGCCAAAATCCTGCATCTCGCGTGCGCTTCTCTCCAACTCGGGGAAAAGCCGCGCCGGCGCGTGGGCATAATTCCACACGTGTGTGCAGGTCCCTTCGCAGCAGCCGACGCCTTCCCAGGCCCAGAACCGCCCGCTCTGCCACCATTGGCACGTCCCCGTCGCCAGATTGCTCACGGTCGAGTGAAGCCGGAAGAGCAGCCAGCGGGGCAGCGTGCTGTCTTCGTAGAAGGTCTTGCACCAGGCCCTCGTGTCGTTGGTCAGGCGGTCGTGGTTGTCGAGCACGTAGTGAGCGACCTCGGCGGCGTCCTTGAACCGGTTCGCGTACTCGTGTCCCTGCGGGTGGTTTGGGAAATGCCACGCCAGGACGAACGTGAACGTGTGTTCCTGACCCGCGGCCAGCTTGACCGGCTTCGTGGCGGCCACCATGCTGCGTTTCTCCGCGGTGGAGTATGTCGCTTCCCGGCCTGCGTAGAGCTTGCCCCAGGAGAAATCGAGATCGGCGTCAGCCGGCGACTCCGGGGGCGCCGCAGTCTGATTCGCGAAGGCCAGCGTCATGGAGCCGAAATCGGGCAGCTTGTCGAAGGGGCCCAGGTCCATCTGATAGGCCTCGTCGGCAAGCTCGATCTGGTCGATGTTGATGTGTCCCCAGCCTTCGGAGTTGCGGTCGACGATTTGGATCGTCGCACTCTTGCCTTGGAGTTCCTCTACGTTCCAGAAGGACCATTCGAGTTTCTCGTTGCCCTTGCCCGCGGCGGTCCGCACGACCTTGCCGTCGACGAGCAGGTTGATGCAGGTCTGGTCCGCGTGGCTGCCGCCTCCGATCAGGAAGTTGACGTACCTGCGGGAGATCTCGAAGGCGGGGGAGGTGAGCGTGCCGTGGGGTCCGTCGCCGCCGAGATACGTGTTCACCAGCCCTTCGCCCAGGAAGCCGCTGACCCGTTGCTGATTGGCGAGGGTGCCGTGGGCGGGACGTTGGCCGAACGCTTCGCCGGTGACTTTCCAGTCGCCGTAGTCTTTGCCTTCGAAATCGTTCAGGACGATCCTGGGCCGGGGGGCCTGCATCTGTTCCTTCGGCGCTTCCCGCGCCGTGTGAACGATCAGCGCGCGCCCCTTGCCCTCCTGCAACTCGCTGTGTCGCAGCGCGTACACCACCTTGTCGGAATCGAAGAGCACCGCGTTCTGGAGCCAGCCGAGCAGACTCATGTTGACGGTCTTGTCCGAAGCGTTCTTGACCGTGACGTGAAAGACCGTCGCCGGCAGAGCGGAGTCCTTCGCGTTCAGCGGGATGAAGGGCGAGAACGCCTCCATCCGGACCTGGATCGGGAAGTCGTCGGCCTTGTATCGAACGGTGGCGATCGGGTATTCGCCGGCGAATTCGACCTTGCCAAACGCCTGGTTCAGCGGTCGCGTGGTCATGCCGCTGTCGGACTCGATCGCGACCGCGAAACCCGAATCGACGGGCGAATCGGGTCGGTACGTGCGGTAATTGTCCCGGCCGTAGCCGCTGAAGACGTGCTTGTTGAAGATCTGCCAGACGCCGAGCGTGCCGTCGCCGCGAAGGTAGAGTTGCCCGGTCGCGATGCCGCCGACGGGCATGCCGATGGTCTCCAGTTCCTCGCCGGACCAGACGGCCGGTTCGCCTCGCTGGAAGAGCTTCGTCGCGAAGCCCTGGGGCAGGCCCTTGTCCGCCGGCACGAAGTGCGAGATCTTCGCGGTTTCCTGCGCTCCGAGACCGCCCGCCAACGCCATCATCCACACGATGGCCGCGATTTGCATCGTCCTGCATCTTCTCATGGTCAACTCCGCTTCAAGGGTTTCTATCGGTCGCTGCCCTCAACGAGCCCCAGTCGCACCGCCAGCAAGGTCGGCTCGACGATGTGCAGGTTGTTCAGGAGGGGCTCGGTGTACTTGATGTCGCCGAATTCCGCTTCGCCGAAATGGTGCTGCTTGCCGACGTGATTGTTCCAGTCCACGCCTTCGGTGAGGAACCCCGTGTCCCGCTGATGGTGCCTGGCGATGGCACGCAGAATCGTCAGGCCGTCGCGCTTATACGACTCATTGCGCGTGTCCTCGTAGGCCTCGAAGTAGGCCAGGGCCGCCTCGGCGTTCTCCCAGAGGTAGGCGGTGTCCCAGCTCTTCTCCATGTAGAGCAGACCCTGGGTCTGGACGCCGTTGCGGTCCTCGGCCATCTTAAACTGGTCCAGGCCTGCGAGGCATTTGTCGTATGCGAACGTCCGAATGGCGTCGTCCTTCAGGAGTTTGGCCGCTTCACGCAGCGTGCGGAACGCGACCGCATACGCGACGCACTCGTGCTCGTCGTAGGTGTCGTGATTGATGCTCCCGAAGATCCCGCCGGCGTCCACGAAGACCTTCAGACTTCGGCGGATCTGCTGGGTGTAGTCGGCCAGTCCCCGCTGGGTGAGGGCGGTGTTGAGCTGGACGATGAACAGGCCGTCGCCGCTCCTTTCGAAGAGAATGTCGCCGTCGCCGTAGGCGTTCTGTGGATGGTGCTCGCTGTTGGGCCGGCACCGTCGGGGATACCAGCCGTTGGCGGTGGGACGGACGTTCCTGTGAATCCAGTCGGCCGTCTTCACTGCGACGCTCTGCATCTTCGTTTTGCGAGGTCCGTCGAGCAGGTCGCTGAAGATCAGCAGTTGGTACGCGATCTTGGCCATCGAGCCTGCGCAGAACCAGTTGTCCTTGTGCTGATAGTTCAGGCAGAACCGATCGGTGGTCGTCTCGCGGTAGCCTGTGATGAAGCCGGTGTCGTAGTCGATGAAGCCGGCTTCGAGCACGTGGTCAAGAAGTCGCAGGGCCTTCTTTTGCAGCGCCGGGTTTCTGTCGTACAGACCGAAGGCGTACAGTTCGTACGCGCCGCCGACGGCGTTGGCCGCCCAGCCGGGACCTTCGAGATTGCCGAAGTCGTGCCAGCCCATGATATTGCCGTCTTTGTCCACGAAGCTGGACTTGCAGCACAGATTGCCCTTGTACTCGACGAGGGTCCGTTCGACGGTGAAGCGGACCGAGTCCCTCGCGGAATCCAGGATCGTGTAGTCGGGGTCCTCCGGAAGACTAAAAGGAGCCCCCAACGCGCGATGCCGCGTTGGGGACCTCCTTGCTCGTTGCTGTGCTTTCCAGCTTCACGTAATCCAACCCGAACATGTAGCTCTCGACCGCCTTCTCGTTGGCGCCGACGATTTCGACCTTCAGCGCGCGCCTGCCCTGGGCCAGTTCGTGTGTGCCCAGATCGATCGGGCCTGTCGCGATGACGCCGTTGTTGAAGAGGTCGATCGGGTTGCCGAGCTTCTTGTCGTCGAGCGAAAGCTGCACGATGCCGTAATCGACGGCCTTCGTGAGCTGCGCTGTGAGCCGGTATGTCCCGGCCTTCTCCACAGGCAGAGCCAGTTCGAGCGCGTTGCCGGGCTTGGCGCCGGTCCACCAGAGTTGCGCCTCGTTGCTCCAGACCTCGCCCCAGCCGGACATGTCCTGAACGGTGGTGTTGCCGCCTGTCTTGGAGAGGATGGCAAGCGTTTCGCCTTCGATGGCGCCCTTGATCTTGAAGACCTCGATGGGCGTCCAGTATCCCTTTCGCTGATCGACCGCGACGGGCTCATACGGGTCTTTCTGTCCCGCGGCCTGGTACCAATAGACCGTGGACGCGTACAGCGTGGGCCTGCTGTTGGGGTAGTACTTCTCGATAGCTGCTTCGAACGACGTCTGGAAGGGCACGTTGTCGGTGATGTGCCACCGGTTGACGGAGATATGCCCTCGGTTGTTCATGCTGATTGTCTGGTTGTGATAGCAGTTCTGAAAGAGCGTGGGATCGCACCAGGCGTAGCCGAAGTAGTCCTCCGAGCCGGTGCCGAAGGTGGAGGGGAACTTCTCGCCGTCGACGAAGAACTTCTCGTCGCCCTCGCCCCACCAGCCGCCGCGGGGGTTCCAGACGTGCAGCATGACGCCGCAGAAGCGGCCCCGGCCTTCGGTCTTGAGCATCGTCCAGTCGATCTTGCGCCGCTCGGGGTCCGTCGGCAGGAAGGCGTCGCGATGCCATTTCGCGTGGAAGCGCCCGAGGATTTCGATGGGCTTGGTCAAGGGCGCGTGGGCGATCACGAACTTGATCGTTCGGGGTTTGTCGCCATCGTTGGTGACCTTGATCTGAGCCCCTTTGCCAAAGGGCATGTACCAGCGGCTGTAGAACCCCGAGTCGGTGACGCCCAGCGGGAACGATTCGTACTTGTTCACGCCGGGGGCGGTGCCGAAGAAGTCGCCGAACGGCGCCCACACGCTCGGCTGCGATTCGCCGTCCCAGTACAGGTGCAGCGTCAGCTCGCGAAGGGTGTCCAGGTCGCCTTCAGCGACCGGCAGGCTCGCGTCGATCCCGGTGATCGCCCGCTGGCCTTCGAACTGCGCGACAGTGACCGTCTGGCCCGGCGCGACCTTCACCTGCTTGTTGAGCTTCTCCTGGCCACGCCGTCGGGTCTCCAGGCCGTTGCCCTGAGGAGACAGCACCGTGTTGGCTCGCTCCAGCGCGTGCAACTCTTCCTCGGACAGCTTCCGCGTGAAGGTCGGCAGGATGGTGCCCTTGGGGTAGGTCGTGTAGGTGAAGTGATAGTAAGCGCCCCAGTCGCCGGTGGCGGTGATCTTGCAGGATTTCTGGAAGGGAATGGGGACGTAGCAGTTCTGTCCCCGGGCGGCCTCGTGCACCAGGGCCGGGAAGATGAACGGCGAGTTCTCGCGGTTGAAGTATCCGATGAAAGGCAGGTCCACGACGGGTTCGGGTTGTCCGTCGAGGTAGATCTTTACGTGGCCGTTCTTCGCCAGGGCCGACCAGGTCCGCCAGATGACCGCGGGACCTTCGATCTCCGCAAAGACCAGCTCGTCGCCTTCCTTGCGGATGATGCCATTGCCGTCGCCGTTGGCGTCCCACTTGATGTACTGGCCCGTTGCTTCGTCGTACTTGCTGGCGCGATCCCAGCTCGCCCATTGTAGGCATTTTTCCCCAGGCGCAGGCAGCGTGGCGGGATACTCCAGGTCCGTCAGGCGATTGACCAGGTCGATATAGGTAAGCTTCAGCGGTCCTGCAGTTTGCGCAGTGGCCGAGAGGGAGAACGCCAGAATGCATCCGATCAACACGTGGATGAACCGTGCGGTGTTTCGTGAAGTGGTTCCCATGCAGTGCCTCCTTTCATGGTTTCGGGTCGCGACATCCGGCGAGAACAGCGCAGGACTGCCTGTGCCGGTGAAGGTATTCTAATGACGAAGGCTCTCTGCCGCCAGCAAGTTTCCGTGTTGGGGTAACTCGCCGGCAGGAGAGAGCCTTGCGTTCGTCGCGATATGTCGGAGGGGTTATCCGCCGTACTTGACCGTGCAGCCGTAAGGCGGCGTCGCGGTCGTGCTGGCCTTCCTTCCCTGCAACAGTTCGGAGATGGCCTTGTCCACGTAGTTGACCGTTCCGACCCCCGGCTCGGATTTGCCCAAGGGCGCGTTGTCGATCGCGCCTTCGTAGGCGATGGCGCCGGTCTGGTCGATTACGAACATGTGCGGCGTCGTTCTCGCGCCGTACAGCTTGCCGACCAGGCCGGATCGGTCGTCCAGGATCGGAAACGGCAGCTTGTGCTTCTCGGCCCACTGGCGATTGGCTTCAGGCGTCGTGTTGTGCGTGCTGTTGATCGCCAGCCAGACGACCTCCTTGTTCTTGTACTTCTCAGCCAGGTTCGCCATTGTTGGAGTGGTTTCGTAGTGATACCGAGAGAAGGGGCAATCGGGGTTGATCCATTCGAGGACCACGATGCGTCCTTTGTAGCGGGACAGCCGGACGTTTCTGCCATCGAAGCTGTCCAGGGCAAAATCGGGGGCCTGCTTGTTCTCGGTTTGCTGGCCCACGGCTTCCGTCCGCGCCGGTCTCGTGCGGGCAGGCCTCTGCAACTGCTGTTGCTGCTGTTCGAGCTGGCGCAATGTGCTCTGGAACGCCTCCTGACGCTTGCCGATCAGGGTCTGGATCTGGCCGGCGGTTTCTTTGGCCTTTTCCTGGGTCGCCACGGCGTGAAGGGCCTGCAACTGGTTCACCAGGTCCTGGTGGGCAGCCTTGAGTTCGTCGATTTGCTGCTGGAGCCTGGCGTATTCCTGTCTCTGCACGGCAGGTCGCTGGACCTGCCCATCCGGGGTAGTCGACGAAGCCGCAGCCTGTCTGCGCGTGGGTGATTGGCCTTCCGCTGAGCTCTGCGCCAGAGTCGTCGAAGCCAATGCCAGTATGGTCCATGACGCAATCATCGAAATCACGATCCGATTCATTTCGCGGTCCTCCTAAACTGACGGTTACCGTTCTCCAATTCGCCAGGCACAGGGGGATGAACCGGGCAAATCCTCAATCACCCCATGGCCTGGCGGGTTAGTGTACATATTGCTACTGGCGCAGGCCACAGGAAGTTCGAAGATTGGTGTGGACTTGCGATCCTCGCTCACTTCGCAGCCAGCGTGTTCCTGACCTCGGTGAGGAAATGCTTGATTTCCCGGATCGCCTGGGAGGGTTCGTCGAGGTGGTTCTCGATCATCGCCACGAGCCGAGACCCGATAATCACCCCGTCGGCTCCCGCGTCCGCGATGGTCCTGGCGTGCTCGGGCTTGCTGACGCCGAACCCGACGCAGATCGGCACGTTCGTCAGGTCTTTAAGCCGTCGCACCAGGCCGTCGGCGGCGCTGGAAAGGGCCTCGCGACTACCGGTGACGCCCAGCAGCGAGACGGTGTAGACAAAGCCCGTCGTCTGGGCGGCGATTCGCTCCATACGCTGGGGTGCGGTGTTCGGCGTGACCATGAAGACCGAGTCGAGCCCCGCTGTCTTCGCAGGGATCAGGATCTCGTCCGCGTCGTCGATGCTCAGGTCCGCCACCAGGACGCTGTTGACCCCGGCCTCGTGGAAGTCCTTGAAGAACCGCTCGACGCCGTACTGCTGGATCAGATTGTAGTACATCAGCAGGCCGATCGGGATGTCTTTGTGACGTTTGACCTGGCGGATGAACTCGCAGGCTTTGTGCGTGTTCATGCCGCTTCGCATCGCGCGGACGTCGGCCTTTTGGATCGTGGGACCGTCGGCGATCGGGTCGGAGAAGGGGATGCCCAGTTCGAGGACATCGGCCCCGGCGTCGATCGCGGCCTTCACCACCGCCAGGCTCGTGTCGAAGTCGGGGTCGCCGATGACGAAGAAGGGGATCAGGGCCGCTCGACCCTGGGTCTTGAGATTTGCGAATACTTCTTTGTAGCTTTTCATTGCGGGCTCCACAAGAAGTTTGAAGCGTGAAGTGTCAAGTTTCAAGTGTGACGGCTCGGCCCTCTGACTTCAAACTTCAAACATCAAACTTCACACTTTTCCCAAGGGGCGGTGCTTCTCTACGATACCGACGTCCTTGTCGCCCCGGCCGGAGAGGTTCACGACGACCACCGTCTCCGGGGGCAACTTGCCCTTGAGGCTCACGACGTGGGCCAGGGCGTGCGTGCTCTCCAGGGCCGGGATGATGCCTTCGATTCGTGTGAGCAGACCGAACGTCTCCAGCACGTCCTCGTCGTCGGCCGGGACGTACCGCGCGCGGCCGATGTCCTTGAGCAGCGAGTGCTCGGGTCCCACGCCGGGGTAGTCGAGTCCCGCGCTGATGGATTCTGTGTCGATGATCTGGCCGTCCTCGTCCTGGAGGAGATAGGACTTGGCCCCGTGCAGGACGCCGGGCCGGCCGGCGGTCAGACTGGCAGCGTGTTTGCCGGTGGCGACGCCTTTGCCGCCCGCTTCGACGCCGATGAGCTGAACGTCCTTGTCGTCCAGAAAGCCCGAGAATGCGCCGATGGCGTTGCTGCCGCCGCCGACGCAGGCGACGACCATGTCGGGCAATCGTCCGATCTGGTCGAGGCACTGCCGGCGGGCCTCCTTGCCGATGCAGCTCTGGAAGTGCTTGACGATCGTCGGGTACGGGTGCGGGCCGGCCGCCGTGCCGAACAGGTAGAACGTGTCGGACACGTGCGAAGTCCAGTACCGCAGGGCATCGTTGATCGCGTCCTTGAGCGTGCTCGTCCCGCCCACCACGGAGACGACTTCCGCGCCGCAGAGTCTCATCTTGTGGACGTTGACGCTCTGTCGCTCGACGTCGACGGCGCCCATGAAGATCTTGGTCTCCATGCCCAGCAGCGCGCCGATCATCGCGGTGGCCAGGCCGTGCTGGCCCGCGCCGGTCTCGGCGATCAGCTTGGTCTTTCCCATGTACTTGGCGAGCAGACCCTGGCCGAGCGTGTTGTTGACTTTGTGCGCGCCGCCGTGGAGCAGGTCCTCGCGCTTGAGATAGACCTGAAAGCCTACGTGCTCGCTCAGCCGTCTGGCGTGATAGAGCGGCGTCGGCCTGCCTGCGTAGTTGCGATACAACTGATCGAGCTCGGCGACAAACTCCCGATCCACACAGAAGCGGTCGAACGCCTCCTCCAACTCTTCGAGCACCGGAATCAAGACCTCCGGCACGTAATAGCCGCCGTAATCGCCGAATCTGCCTGTATGTTTCATATTCGTCCCATCTGTCCCATTGGTCCTATGCTCTCAAATGCCGGATGCTGTCGAACAAAGCCTTCATCTTGCCATGGTCTTTCTTGCCGGGCGACGCCTCTACGCCGCTGCAGACGTCGATTCCGTAAACGCCCAGCCCGACCGCGATCGCGGCGTTCTCCGGCGTGATGCCGCCGGCCAGGAAGACCCGCTTGGCGACGTGGCCGATGATGTTCCAGTCGAAGGTCAGACCTGTGCCGCCGTAACGCTCGGTGTTGTAGGTGTCCAGCAGGACCGCGTCGGTGAAGTAGTTGTCCACCCGCTGGAGGTCCGCGACGTCCTTGACACGCAGGGCCTTCATCGTCTTGACGCTGTCGTACGCCAGCCACTTGCAGAAGTCCGTGGTCTCGTCGCCGTGCAACTGGATCCAGTCGAGCTGGCACAGGCCGGCGATCTCGCGGATCTCTTCGAGCGTGCTGTTGACGAAGACGCCGGAGACGTCGATGAAGGCCGGAAGACGCTTGATGATCTCGGCGGCCTTGGCCGGCTCGATGTAGCGGGGGCTCTTCGAATAGAAGTTGAACCCCAGCAGATCGGCCCCCATGTCCATGGCCGCTACGGCGTCTTCGTAATTGGTGATCCCACAAATCTTGACCTTGGTTATCATCATTTTCTCATCTCGATTCGGAGGCTAGGCCCGGTTGGAAACCTCGACCAGCCTCTCCAAACACTGTAACGCCTTTGCTTGGTTGATAGAAGCCTCCGCCAGGGGAACGGCCTGGGCGAAGCTGTCCGCCAGGCCGGAAACGACGATTCCGGCGGCGGCATTGAGCACGACGATGTCCCGGCGGGGGCCTTTCTCCCTGCCCGCAAGGACGTCGCGAATGACGGTTGCGTTGGCTGCGGCGTCCCCGCTGCCGAGGGCTTCCAGCGGAGCGAGGGCGATCCCGTACTCGGTCGGGTCCAGTTCGAAGGACGTGACCCAGCCGTCGCGAAGCTCGACGATCCGCGTCTTGCCCAGCAGGCTGATCTCGTCCATTCCCTGGCCATGGACGACCATCGCCCGTTTGGCGCCGAGCATCTTCAAGCTCTCGACGATTCGGTCGAGCAGCAGAGGGTCGGAGACGCCCATCACCTGGGCCTTGACGCCTGCGGGATTGGCCAGGGGGCCCAGGATGTTGAACGCGGTCCGGAAGTCCAGGCTCTTTCGGATCGGCTGCACGAACTTCATCGCGGGGTGGTACTTCGGCGCGAACATGAAACCCATGTGCGCTTCGCGGATGCACTGCGCGACGACATCCGGGCCGGGATCGATATTGACGCCGAGCTGTTCGAGCACGTCGGCCGAGCCGCACCGGCTGGTGATGCCGCGGTTGCCATGCTTGGCGACGTAGGCGCCGGCGCCTGCGACGACGAAGGCCGAGGCGGTGGAGATATTGAACGTTTTGACGCCTGCGCCGCCGGTGCCGCAGGTGTCGATCATGTGATCGAAGTCGGCCTTGACGCGAACCGCGTGGTTTCGAAGCGACTGCGCCAGGCCTGCGATCTCGGACGAGGTGGCCTTCTTCATTCTCATCATGGCCAGGAACGCCGCGATCTGGACCTCCGTCACCTGGCCCTCGAAGATCGTGTCCTGCAGGTCCTTGGCCTGGTCGAAGGTGAGATCCCCGCCATTGAGAATGATTTCGAGATACTGCGTGATGTTCGCCATGTTCAGCTCCCTACCGTCTGTTTGCGATTGGCCGCGATCTGCAGAACGTTTGTGATGATCTTGCCGCCCGCGGGCGTCAGGATGCTCTCGGGATGGAACTGCACGCCAAAGATCGGCAACTCCTTGTGCTGAATCGCCATCACGACGCCTTCGAACTGGCCGGTGACTTCCAGGCAGTCGGGCATGGTGCGGGCCGCGAGGCTGTGATAGCGTCCCGCTTGCAACGGGTTCTCGATGCCCTCAAAGAGGCCCTTGCCGTTGTGGGTGATCCGCGAGGGCTTGCCGTGCATGGGCTCGGGTGCATGACTGACGATGCCGCCGAAGTATTGCACGATGACCTGATGGCCCAGGCACACGCCGAAGATGGGAAGCCGGCCCTTGAAGGCGTCCACCGCCGCCAGCGATACGCCCGCGGTGTCCGGACTCCCCGGTCCCGGCGAGATCACCAAGAGGTCGGGGTCGAACTCATCCACCACGGCCCTGAGGTCCGCGAGACTGGTGTCGGCCCGGTACACCCGGGTCGTGCACCGCCGCTTGGCGAAATCGTCCACGAGGTTGTAGGTGAAGGAGTCGAAGTTATCGATGAACAAGACTCTGTTGCCGCGTGGTCCCATCAGAGTTCCTTTCGTAATGCAGAGTCGGAACGTTCACATTCGAAATTCGAAACTCGAAATCCAAAACAAATCCAAAGGACCGAAATCCAAATGACCGAAACGCTGTCGCCGCATCGGAGTGCCCGTTTTGAGATTTCTTGGCTTCTGGTCATTTGTGCTTGTTTCGGATTTTAAATCTGATTCTCATCTATTTCCCGCGAATTGCCCGCAGACACGACCGCGCCTTGTGTTCCGTTTCTTCAAACTCCGTCTTCGGCACGCTGTCGTGCACGATGCCGGCGCCGACGCGGATGTAGGCGGTGCGGTCCCGCACCTGGAGGCTGCGGATCGTGATGCAACTGTCGAACTGGCCGTCCACGGTCAGGTACATCACGGCCCCGCCGTAGTAGCCGCGTTTGTTCTTCTCGAGCTGCCGGATGATCTTCATCGCCTCGATCTTCGGAGCGCCGGTCAACGTGCCCATGTTCATCGTCGCCAGGTACGCGCTGAGCGCGTCGAGGTCGGGTCGCAGCGTGCCCTTGACGTTGCTGACCAGGTGCTGGACCGATTCGTATTTCTCCACGGTCAGCAGTTCGTTGACGACACGACTGCCGGGATTGGCCACGCGGGCGATGTCGTTGCGGGCCAGGTCCACGAGCATCATGTGCTCGGCCAGTTCCTTGCGGTCGAGCTTGAGCTCCGCCTCGTAGCGGAAGTCGGTGTCGGTGTCGATCTGGCCGTCGATCCGGCCGCGGGGCTTGGTGCCTGCGATCGGGCGGATCTCCACGTGTCGCGGTCCGGTCCCGCTGACCCGCAGGTTCAGCTCGGGACTGGAGCCGATCAGGGTCGTATTCCGCGTGTTCAGGTAGAACATGTACGGCGAGGGGTTCAACTCACGCAGTCGCTTGTAGACGTCCAGCGGCTCGTCGGGGCAAGGCTCGGTGAGCGTGCGGCTCAGGACCACCTGGAAAATGTCGCCGTCGAGGATGTGCCGCTTTGCCTGCTCGACCATGGTCTCGTACTCGGATTGGACCGTGTCCGTCCCGGCCTGCGGCAGGGGGGGGTCGTGCCTGCGTCCCTTGGGCGGATCGAAGCGGGCCATGTTGAAGTAGTAGTCGAAGCAGTTCTGCGCCTCGGCGATCACGGCCTGGCGGTCGCCGTTGGTGATCATGCAATTGACGATGACATAGCCCTGATTGCTCTCGTGGTCCATCAGGAAGATATTGTCCGCAAAGTAGAGTTCGTAGTCGGGGTTGCCGAGCAGGTCCTGGCCGCTGGCGGGCAGTTTCTCGAACTGATCCACGAAATCGTAGCTCAGGGCGCCGAGCAGGCCACAGGTGACGCGGAAGGGCTTGCTCGCCAGGCGAAAGGCGAAAGCAACCGCCCGCAGGACGTCCATCTGGTTCGTGGTACGAAGCCGCGACTGCTCGTCCACGGTCCCTTCCTGTCGCCTGATCCGGCCGGTAATGACCTCGGGTCCGAAGTCGATGGATTCGCAGAATGCGAACCGCTCGGGGTGAGCCGCGAAATAGCTCAGCATCCGTTTGCCGGGCTTGCTGAGAGCCTGGATCGTGAAGTCCACGCCGGTCCCGGTCACGTACAGGGCCGGTCGCGCGGTCCCGAAGCTCAAGGCCGTGGTGCCCGCCAGGTACTCGCGGGACTCCAGCAGGCAGCAGTCTTTGGCCCGGCCATAGTCGGTGAGCTTGGCGAAGAACTCCAAGGGGTCGTCCACGTCGATCCGCTTGACGATCGGGACGATCTGGCCGGGTTCGGCGTTCTCGATGATCTGGCGATAATCTTCCATAGTCCGCTTTTCACCTCAAAGCTCGGTCACGCTCGTTCTCACAGGCTTTCGGCTGCTTGGGTCCATAAAAAAAAGCAGCCCGTCGTTTCCGACAGGCTGCTTCAAAGATCCAGGTACTTCAGTTGTTACTTAGGGCAATATCTTCGCTCGCCTGCCGGATTTATCCTGCAGGCCACCAATAACCAAAAAAGCCGAAGGTATTGCTCAGGTTCTTCACCATAATCTCTCTATTAAATCGGATGCCGAAGGTTCTGTCAAGAGGAAAATCCTGAAAAAAAAGTCTCAAGTGTCAAGTTTGAAGTTTCAAGTGTGAAGTCGGAGGACGGCGCATGCCGCTCCCCACTTCAAACTTCACACTTCGAACTTGAAACTCCCTCTACCATTCCGCCTCCGCAAACGGATTGATGCCGCCCTCGGGCTTGGGCTTAGGACGCGACTTCAGAATCGCCTCGGCCAGGGGGATGTCGCTGGGCCTGGTGATCTTGAGGTTCGACGAGTCCGACTCCACGATCGAAACCTTGTGCCCGATCGCCTCGACCAGGAACGCGTCGTCAGTGACGACCGATTTGTCCACGTTCGCAAGATTGGCGTAGGCCTTCCTCAGCAGGGCGACGTCGAACACCTGGGGCGTCTGGGCCTCGAAGAGGTCCGATCGGTCCACCGTCCTGACGATTTCGCCTTCTTTGACTTGTTTGATCGTCGCGGTCACCGGGGCCGCGGGAATGGCCGCGCCGGTCTCGGCGGCCTTGGCGATCACCTCCGTGACGAGCTGATCCGTCGCGCAGCACCGGCACGCGTCGTGCACCGCGACCAGGTCGATGTCGTCCTTGATCAGTTCCATCGCGTGAAGGATCGTCTCGAACCGCTCGGACCCGCCGAGGAAGGTCTTGACCCCGAAGAACGAGAGCTTCGTGCCCCAGTTGATCTTCACCGTCTCCTGATCGTCCTTGGAGATCCCCAGGAGGATCTGCTTGACGCCCTCGCGCTCGGAGAACAGCTCGATGCTCCGCAGAAAGACCGCCCGGCCGGCGACTTCCACGAACTGTTTCCTTCTCTTGCCGCCGAACCGGCTCCCCGGCCCGGCCGCACAGATGATCGCTGCAACATTCTTAGCCACCTTCGTCTCCTCTTGTCCCATGTGGCACCGCCGCCCTCGGCGGTGTTCCCAGCCGAGGGCGGCTGGGCTACAGTTCAATACTCGATCCCTTCTCTCGCTACTACACCCTTGTCAAACGGGTGCTTGATCTTCTTCATCTCGGTCACGAGGTCCGCCATCGCCATCAACTCCGGCGTCGCACCCCGGCCGGTCAGGACCAGCTCGACGTGCGGGTCTCTCCGCTCGATCAGCCTTCCCACGTCGTCCAGAGCCGCCACGCCGATCGAGACGCAGTAGACGACTTCATCCAATATGATGACATCGTACGCTCTTGTCGCGGCCGCCTCGGTCAATTCCGCGAGTGCTTTGGCGGCTGCCGCCTTGGCTCGGACAACGTCCCGCTCCTGGTGAAGCGAAGCGGACAGGTCCCAGTCGGCCTCCAGGGCTTGGCATCGGATGGACAACCCCGACCGTTTGACGCCCAGCCGCTCGCCCAACTCCAGCGAGGGCGGCTTGAGGAACTGGTAGATCAACACGCGGTTGCCGCGACCGGCCGCGCGAACCGCCAGCCCGAAAGCCGCGGTCGTCTTGCCCTTGCCGTCGCCCGTATAGATCTGCACCAGTCCTTTCTCAAGCATCTGTGCATCTTATCGCGACAGGCCGGATGCTTCAAGACGCGAGTGTGGCAGGTGTTGGCACGTGGCACGATAGGCGCGAGAGCCTCGGAAAAGACCTTTTTCAGGCCCGAAAACGCTATTGTGCCACGTGCCACATGCCACGTGCCACAGGGGGGGGTGGCAGGATAGGCCGCCGCCGACGGCCTCACGATCCCGGACAGGCCGCAGTCGGGAGGGCCTTGCCGGCCGCATTCTCGATCGCGGGCAGTCGCCATATCCACGAACCCCCGAATTGATCCCGGAAGGGACAGATTCTCAAGTCGTCCTTGGCCCGGTGTACGGTTCGCCAGGCGAATCCGGCGCTCTTGGCCTCCTCCTGGACTTGGGTGGAGGACAAGGGGCCATCCCTGAGCAACTCTCGCAGCCATTCCACGGCACGGCCGCGGGGCGGCGTCTTGTCGTGGCCTTGCGAGTCCTGTCCCGTGCCCTCGGCGGCCAGGGCGTCGTTGGCGGTCATGGAGACGACCCCGTCCTCCCACCGGATCGCGGCGGGCGTCCCCTCGATCGTGAACGCCAGTCCCTGGCCTTCGGCCGCCAGGTTGTTCTTGCCCGACACCAGCAGCCGACGGGCGTGGTTGTGCGGATCGCGGGTCAGATGCCAGACCGCGCGGGCCACGCCGGTGAACGCGCGGCTGCCCATCGCCAGGTCGTCGGCGTGCCCGGTCATGACGCTCTTGCGTCGATGGGCCACGAGCAGGATGGCGGGACCATACTCCTGGGCCAGTCGGCCCACGGGGTCCAGAAGGGCCCGCACGTCGCTGTCGCGATAAGAGTCGGTCCCGTTGCCCAGGAACGAGCCGATGGGATCGACCACGACCAGACGGCATTCCGGCTGGCGGCGCAGGGCCTCCTCCAGACTCGGGACGTCGGCCAGCGTGAACGTCGTGGTGTACGAGCGGCCGTCGGGGGCGACCCGTCGGACCTCCGACAGCAGGTGGACTGCCGTCACGTCGGCGCCGTGGGCGTCGAGGCGGGGACGAATCGTATCGGACGGATCGTCCTCGGCGCAGATGTAGAGCACCGAGCCCTTCATGCCCGCGCTGCCGTCGGGCCAGGGCCGGCCCGTGGAGACCCGGGCCGCCAGGTCGGTGGTCAGGAACGATTTGCCCTCGCCGGGGCGGCCGACCAGCAGGGTGATGCGACCCAGCGCCAGGCGGCCCGGCCACAGCCAGCGGACCTTCGACGGGACGACATCGGCGAAACACTGTACGACCGGGCCCTCCTTCGGAGGCCGCACCGGCGCCGGCAGGGCCGGGGTGTCCACGAACCAGCCGTCGAGATCCGCCCACAGCAGGTTCGGCTCGAACCCTGCCACGTAATCGGTCCATTGATCCACCTTGCCGTCAGGCCCGTCATCCGGAACCGGCATGATCCGCACGCAGGCCGGAGGTTCCAGCGCCTGCAGAATCGACGCCAGCTCCTTCGCCCACGAGCCGCCCGCGGGGCCGCGGTCCGCCAGAATCGCGACGTTCCGTCCGGCCAGCGGACGCCAGTCCGTCCCGGGCAGGCCGGTGGGGCCCCAGGGGCCGGCCACCGCCAGCATTTCCGCGTCACTGACGATCGCGGCGGTCATCTCGTCGCCGGCGACGAAGACCCTCTCGTCTTTCTCGCTGTGCAGGAGGTCTGCCAGGTTGAACAGGGGTCGGGGATCCGGCATCGGTCCGATGCGCCACCGGCCGTCCGGACCGGGATGGAGCGACACAAAACGCCGCGAGCCTTCGATCTTCCAGTAGACGATCGCGCCGACGAGCCGGCTCTCGGCGTCGCGGTACACCCAGTGCTCCAGGCACACGCCGAGCTTCTGCTCCAGCGACCAGATTGCCGTTGCACAATCGCGAAAGGTTCCGGGTTCCTGGGGGGGCTTCTCAGCTTCCATTCTCATACCTCCGAATAGGGTTATCCATCATCGATCACTCCGTGAAGTGTACCAGTCTGGGGCAATGTGTCAACTATTTTGTTCGTAATATTAACAACTTTATTTGTATATATCCAAAATTAGGTACACCCGCTGGTTCCGAAAGCACGCCGGAACCGGATGAGTCCAAAGAAGGAACCTGCCTGCGGATCGTCGAATCGCCTACCGTGCCACATGCCACGTGCCAACACAGGCCTGTCGGTGGCACGTGGCACGTGGCACGATAGGCCGCCGGCAGCCGGCGGATGTCCAGGCCCTCATCGACTGGAAACGCCCACGATGTCCGCGGCATTTTCACTGACCTGCGAGCCGTTGACAGCCGATAATTCTTCCAGAAGGACGGGCTCTGTCGTTGCGTGGAAACGTCCCGACCGGTACGATAACGACTTGCGCAAAATGCTATGGCCAAAGGAAATATGACAAAGACAGCGAACGATCAGAAGCCGCCGCAGATCTCGGTGGTGGCGCCTCTGCTGGATGAGCAGGACAACCTGCCGGCTTTGTACGAGCAGATCACCCGTTCTTTGGCGGGCCGCTACGAGTACGAGCTGATCTTCATCGACGATGGCAGCACCGACCGCAGCTTCGAGGTCTTGAAGGGGTTCCAGGCTGCGGACCCTCGGGTCCGCGTGATCCGGTTTCGACGGAACTTCGGCCAGACCGCGGCGCTGAGCGCGGGCTTCAAGCATGCCCGGGGCGAAGTGGTCGTCGCGCTCGACGCGGACCTGCAGAACGACCCCGCCGACATCCCCATGCTCGTCGCCAAGCTCGACGAGGGTTACGACGTCGTCAGCGGCTGGCGGAAGGTGCGGCATGACGACGCCCTCAAACGCCGGCTGCCCTCGCGTCTGGCCAACGGCCTGATCTCCTGCATCACCGGCGTCCGCCTGCACGACTACGGCTGCACGCTCAAGGCCTACCGCCGGGAGATCCTGGCCGAGATGAGGCTCTACGGCGAGATGCACCGGTTCATCCCGGCCCTGGCCAGTTGGAGCGGAGCGAGGATCGCCGAGTGTGTGGTCAACCACCGGCCTCGGACCGCAGGCAAGGCCAAGTACGGCCTGGCTCGCACCCTCAAGGTGGTCCTGGACCTGATCACCGTGAAGTTCCTCGGCTCGTTTTCCACCAAGCCGATCTATATCTTCGGCGGGCTCGGCGGACTCACCGCTCTGGGCGCGATGCTCTCGGGACTGGCGGTGCTGTATCAGAAGTTCCTCTCGTCGTCGCACCTGGCGATGAATCGAAATCCGCTTCTGGTCCTGACCGCCATGCTGATCACCTCCACGATCCAGTTCATCCTGATGGGCCTGCTGGCCGAGCTGCTCGTCCGCACGTACCACGAGTCGCAGAACCGGCCGACGTATGTCATCCGGGAGATCCTCGAGTCGTCCGATCCACAGAAAGGCAACTGAATGAGCGCAGCGCCCCGAAGGAAGAAACCCGCAGCCGACCGTGTCTCCAACGCAGTTCCGTGGCTGTCGGACAGCCGACGGCGGACCCTCGTGGCCGTGACGCTGGCGATCTTCGCAGGCGTTCCCTTCGTCCTGGGCAAGTACTTCGAGTTCAAGCAGCCGGACCCGTTCGACAGCGGCTCGTATGTGTACTCCGCCCAGCACGTCCTGTCCGGCGCTCGCGTCGGTTTCGACGAAAAGCCCAGCGCCCAGGCCGGCACGCTGCTGGTCAACATGCTCGGCGTGACGCTCACCGGCTTCAACGAGACGGGCTCCAAGATCCTCCAGGGGCTCTTCCAGGCCGCGGCGCTGATCTTGATGTTCGTCACGGTCCGTCGGCTATTTGGGAGCCTGGCCGCGGTGATCAGCGTGACCGTCGCATCGGTCTATCTGTCCGCGCCGCTGATCGCCAAGTTCGGCAACGTCAAAGAGCAGTTCATGATCGCGCTGATGATCCTGGGGATCTGCTCGTTCGTCTGGTATCATCTTACGGGTCGGAAATGGTGGGCGCTGCTGACCGGCGCCTTGCTGGTCGGCGGGCCGATGTTCAAGCAGACGGGCGTCTCCGCTATCGGAGCGGTGGGCCTGTTCACGCTGGCCCAGCCCCTGCTGCACCGCTACGGCTGGAAGAAAGCCGGCCTGGACCTGGTGCTGCTGATCGCCGGCGCAGCGATCACCCTCACGCCGATCTGCACGTGGTACGCGAGCATGGGCTCGCCGCTGTATTACTGGCCGTATTCGTTCGCACTCTCGCCGGTGTTCAAGCTGGCGGGCGTCGAGATGGAGTACGTTGCCGACACCGGGACGACGCAGGAGTCCGCGCCGAAGGTCCAGGCGGTCGAGCAGACGGACGACAGTCTGATTCTGAGGTTGTTGCCGGGCTACGTCAGCGACAGTTGGCGGATGCTCGATCGCGCCGAACGCGTGGAGGCCCTCCGGCGGGTGCTGCGCTATTACGGCCTGCTGATTCTGCCGATCGCTCTGGCCGGCGGGGCGCTGACGGCGCGGATCGTGGTTCTGCTTCGACGAAGACGTGTCAAGCCTCAGGCCCAGATCGATTCCGACCCGGGTCGATTCGTTCTGTTGTTTGCGCTGTGGTGGTTCTTCGACATGGCGTTCGTCTGGATCAGCCCGCATTCGTACGAGCAGTATTATCTGCCGTTGAACGCCTCGGCCGCGGTGCTCGGAGGATACCTCGTCGGTCTCTACGCCCACAGGCTCCGCTCGGATTCCGACGGCACGCGCTGGGTGGTCCTGGGCCTGCTGGGCCTGCTGACGATGATCGTCATGTCGTGGCACATCTTCTTCGGGATCGCCAAGAGCCCGCACAGCGGCGGCGTCTACAAGGATCCGCGGACGGGCCAGCCTTCCCGAACCCGGGGCTACGTCCAGAAGTGGCAGGAGATCGCCGCCAACGGCCAGTACGACTGGCTCGCGGTGGGCGACGCCATCCGCGCCAACTCCGATCCGAACGACCCGATCTACGTCTGGGGCTGGGTCCCCGGCATCTACGTGCAGGCGCAGCGGATGAGTCCTGCGCCGAAGGCCTTCGAAGGGACGATGCACACGCTGCCGCCGCACCAGCTTGCCGATCGCGTCCGCGAGATCGTCGCGGCGTTCGAGAGAAAGCCGCCGAAGTTCATCGTGGACACCCGCAAGCGTCACTTCCCCTGGACGGTGCCGCCGCTGGAGTTGTGGCCGAGCACGAAGGATGGGCCGGTGCCCGCCAACGACGAGATCGCCAGGCGATTCGATCAGATGTACGCCAAGGCCCTGGCCGAGCAGATCTCTCCCGCAGAAGGCCAACGCTACGAAGCGATGGCGCCGCTGCGGTCGTACGTGATGAAGAATTACCAGATCGTGGGGTCGTACGGCGCGCATGTACTGTTCCGGCGGAAGTAGTCGGGTGTCCTGCGTGCAGCATGGAGGCAACTCAACTCCACTGGAGTGTCCCATCGTGGCTCCGTTTGCCGATGAACAACTGAAGGATCAGCAGTCGTTCTACGACTCCGGCTGGCAGGGCGAGTTGGCCCGGGGCAAGGAGCAGCGGGGCAACCTCCGGACGAACCTCGACTTCCTGGCCCAGACGAGCCTGCTCAAGCCGGGCGATCGCGTCCTGGAGATCGGCTGCGGCATCGGCACGATCGTGGCTGAGCTGTCGAAGCAGGGCTATGACGTCTGCGGCACGGACATCTCGCAGGTGGCGATCGAGTACGGCCGGGGCAAGTACCCCGGCGTCCGCCTGGACGTGCAGCCCGCTGAGGAGCTGCCGTTCGAGGCCGGCGCGTTCGACGTGGTGCTCAGTTTCGACCTGTTCGAGCACATCGCCCGCATCGACCGGCACGTCGGCGAGGTGACCCGCGTCCTCAAGGTGGGCGGATACTACCTGTTCCAGACGCCCAACAAGTGGAGCAACGCGGTGTTCGAGACGCTGACGCACAAGACGCTCAAGTGGCGTCGGGTGCATCCGTCGCTGCACACGCCGGGACAACTCCGACGGCGTTTGGCCAGGCACGGTTTCGAAACGCGGTTTGTGAAGATGAACCCGATCAACGAGTACACCCGCGCGAAACTCAGGAAGTTCGGCCCGTTTGGCCGGCTGATCGGGCGGCTCGACTTCTGTGCGCTGCCGCTGAGCTTGCAGACGAATCTCTATGTTGTCGCGCAGAAGTGTGAAAGGAAAGTGTGAAGATCCTGATGCTCAATTACGAGTTCCCGCCGATCGGCGGGGGCGGCGGCCAGGCGCACCAGGCCCTGCTGCAACGGTACGCGGGCCGGCCCAACCTGGAGGTGGACGTTCTGACGTCCGCGCCGAGTCTTGGCCTGTTCATGGAGCGGTTGGCGAACAACGTGCTGATCTTCAAGATCGGCGTTCGCAAGAGGCACCTGCACCTGTGGCGACGCAAGGAAGTGCTCGAGTGGCTTTTCAAGGCCGGCGCGTGCTACCGCGGGATGATCAAGAAGGGCGACTACGACCTGGTCCACGCCTTCTTCGGCTTCCCCTCCGGCTGGCTGTGCTACCGGACCGCAAGGCGATTGCCCTACATCATATCGCTTCGCGGCTCCGATGTCCCCGGCGCCAACGCCAGGCTGCAACTGGAATACAAGGTTCTAGGACCGCTTGTGTTCAAGCCCATCTGGAAAAAGGCCTCGGCTCTCGTGGCGTGCAGCGAAGGTCTGAAAGCACGGGCCCTGCAATTTCTGCCCTCAGCCGACATCCAGGTCATCACGAACGGCGTCGATCTGGAGCTATTCTATCCGGGCACAGCCACCGCGGAACTCCACAAACCCGAAACGACAAGCGGCGTGCCCTCCGACGCCTCGCTCGCGATCTCTCGTTTCAAGCTGGAGGCCAGCGATCTGCGTCTCTTGACGGTGGGCCGGCTTTCGACGACCAAACGCGTGCCTCTGCTGATCGAGACCGTATCGCTCCTCCGCGGCCAGGGTCACAAGGTGCACCTGACCATCGCAGGCGGCGGGCCGCTCGAACCCCAATTGCGTCAGTCCCTCAGCGAGCAGGATCTTCGCGAGACCGTCACTGTCATGGGCCATTGTCGGGCGGAGGACATGCCCCGGCTCTATCGGCAGCACGATGTCTTCGTCAGCGCGAGCATGCAGGAGGGCATGAGCAACGCGATGCTCGAAGCAATGGCCAGCGGCCTGCCCATCGTGACGACCCGGTGCGAAGGCGTGGACGAATTGATCTCGAACAACGGCGTCGTGGTCGAGGAGCCGACCGCTGCTGCCCTGGCGGACGCGGTGCGGAGCCTGATCGAGAGGCCCGAGACCCGCAAGGCCATGTCTCTGGCGGCCCGAAAGAAGTCCGTGGGCTTCGGTTGGGATGCCGTTGCCGAATCGTATCTGCGTCTCTATGCGAAGGTGAAATGAAGATCCGGGTCCTCCATGTGATCGATCATCTGGGCTACGGCGGCGCGCCGTTCGTGGTGAAGAACCTCGTCGAGCGGATGCCGCCGGATCTCGTGGAGAGCGTCGTGTGCGCGCTTCGGCCCAATCCCAGACCGTTGCCGATCGATGCAGCGGTGGTCACGCTGGAGTCGAAGAAGTACAGCCTGACTCCGATCCGGCTGATCGCGGGACTGTGCCGCGATCGCGGAATCGACATCGTGCACGCGCATCTGCAGAAGGCGTTCATCAGCAGTCTCTGGGCTCAACCTCGGTTCACCGGTCGTCTCGTCCTGCACGAGCACGGCCCGATCTTTCGCGACGGGACCGGCTGCGTCTATCGGTGGTTCCTGCGAGGATTCGGCTCGCGGGCCGACGCGATCATCGCCAATTCACAAGCGGCTGCGACCGCAATCGCACGAACGATCGGCAATCCGAGAATTCCGGTCACTGTCGTGCCCAATTTCATCGATCTGGAGCGATTCGATCCCGACCACTACAATCGAGACGAGATTCGCGCCTCGCTCGGCTTGGCGAAAGATCGATTCGTCGTCGGTTTCGTCGGCCGGCTCGACCGGCCCAAGGGCGCGGACCTGCTCGTCGAGGCCGCTGCGAAGCTGCCTCGTCAGGAGAAGGCATGGAGCTTCTATCTGGTGGGCGATGGTCCGCAACGCCAAGATCTCGAAGAGCGCATTCGCCGACTCGGGCTCGAAGGGATCGTCACGCTGGCCGGTCTGCACGAGAATCCGGCGGCCCTGCTGCGGGCTTTCGACGTGGTCGTGGTTCCCAGTCGTCGCGAGGCGTTCGGCATCGCGGCCCTGGAGGCGATGCGGATGCGGGTCCCGGTTGTCGTGTCGCCCGTGGGTGGGTTGCCTGAACTGGTCCGGGATGGGGACACGGGAATCGTCCTGTCCAGGCTGGACGCCGAGAGCATCGCCGGGGCGATTCAGAGGCTGGCGTCGGACGAAGCGTTGCGGAACCGACTGGCGAACAACGCATTCGAACAGGCGGGCACGTTCGACGGCGAGAGCGCCGTGAAGCAGGTTGTCGAAATCTATCAGAGGTTGATGCGTGGAACCTGAATACTACAAGGGCTCGGACGCCGCGGTGTACGAGCGCGTGCACGGCGACATCTTCAATCCGATCGAGCAGCAGCGCCTGCGGGACATGCTCCGACAGGCGCTGGAATCGATCCGGACGGGGGCCGGACGAGTCAGGGCGCTCGATTTCGGCTGCGGCTCGGGCAATCTTACGACGCATCTGATCGAACTCGGAGCGCACACGACCTCGGCCGATCTGTCCGAAGATTTTCTCAAGGACATCGGCCGCAAGTTCTCCGCAAGCGGCCTGTCCGAGACGCTCAAGCTCAACGGCAGGGACCTGTCCAACGTCTCGGACGCGCAGTTCGACCTGGTTGCCACCTATTCGGTCCTGCACCACGTGCCCGACTACCTGGCGATTGTGCGGGAGTTGTGCCGGGTGGTCAAGCCCGGCGGTGTGCTCTACATCGACCACGAGGCCACGGAGACCTATTTCCAGAGGCCGCTGGAATACGTGGAGTTCCTGCGTAAGGCCCGTCCTCGCGTGGACTGGCGGCGGTTCCTCCGGCTGGCGCTGGACGTGCGGGGTTACGTCCACATCCTCCGGCGGCTTCGCAATCCGCGATACAAGAGAGAAGGCGACATCCACGTCTGGCCCGACGACCACATCGAATGGGACAAGATCGAGGCGATCCTCGCTGCGGAGGGTTTCGAAATCGTCGCTAGGCAGGATTACCTTCTGTGCAAGGCGATCTACGACCTTGCGATTTACGAGCAATACAAGGACCGCTGCGCCGACGAGCGGGTCCTGATCGCGCGAAGGAGGACAGCGTGAGTCCCGAGAACACAGAGACATTCTTCGACCACCTGGGCAAGGCGCAGCGTCCGACCGGGCTGGGGATGCGGTTCGTTCGCGGGGCGGCGGAGCGGATCTTCGCCTTCGCGGACATCCCGCCCGGCGGCAGCGTTCTGGAGATCGGTCCGGGCCGGGGCGAGTTCGCCGAACTGTGCCTGGAGCGAAAGCTACCGTATCATGCGGTCGAACCCAATCCGACATTGGCCGAGTCGCTGCGCGGCAGGGGGGCGAACGTCGTGTGCGCACGGGTCCCGCCGTTGCCTGCATTGGATCGCCGGTTCGACGCGGTCGTCATGATCAACGTGATGGAGCACATGAACGGCCTGGAGCAGGCCCTGGACCTCTCCTGCCAGATCCGCCAGGTCTTGAAGCCCGGCGGCAAATTCGTGATCCACTGCCCGGACTATCTGAGCTGGCGGCTGCACTTCTTCAATTGCGATTTCTCGCACAATTACGTGACGACCCGACGGCGGCTCGATCAACTGCTGATCAACGCGGGCTACGCGGACATTCGCAGTCGGTACATGAGCGGGCCGTTCACCGGGGCCGGCGCGGTGGTCGTGTCCTCGATCGTCTCACGCATGCCGTTCGGCGCGCTCGAGGCGTTGTTCCCTCGCTGCTCGGTGTCCAGCAGACTGTACAAGCTGCAACTGACCTTCTCCCGGCGGGTCCTGATCCTGGGACACAATCGGACGCAGGGATAATGATGTCCGTTCGTACGAAACAAGTCATCAAGCTCCTGGCCAAGGTGTCCGTCGCGGCGGCCCTGCTGGCGTGGGTGTTCTCGAAGGTGGACCTCACCGATTTTCGCCAGGCGGTCAGGGACGCTCGCTGGCAGTACCTCATCGGCGTATGGGGCTCCACCGCGATGTTCTCCTGGGTGCAGTCGGTGGCGCTGCGGTGGATCCTCAAGAAACAGGACTGCGACGTGAGCGTCAACACGATCTTCGGCGCGACCTGCGTCACGTCCCTCTACGGCCTGGTCGTGCCGGGCTTCGTCAGCACCGGCATCAAATGGTACATCCTCCGGCGGACGACCGGCAAAGGCGCCAACGTGCTTAGCGCGATGCTCTACAACCAGATGGCCCTGACCGTCGTGATGATGGGCGTGGGCCTCGTGGGCATGATCGTGGTGAACCCGACGCGGGTCCTGTGGCCCGACGCAGCGGCCTCCTGGATCGTGCCGTCGGCCTCCGGCGTCTTCCTGGCGGCCATCGTGCTGGTGAGCGCATTGATCCTGAACGAACGGACCGGCGGGCCGCTGATCCGCCTGCTGATGGCGAGCCTCAAGCCGCTGCCGGACGCTGTGCGGGAGAAGGGCCGAACCCTGCTGGAGCAGATCGCGACGTTCCAGTCCGCCGGCTGGCGGTTTCACCTGGCGATCGTCGCGATCAACGTCGTCGATTCGCTGCTGGTCGGGCTGCTGTGGTACCTCTTCGCCGCGCGGGCTGCGTCGGTGGTCGTCCCGACGAGCGTTTTGATCTGGCTGTGCGCCCTGGTCTTCCTGTTGGGCAAGCTCCAGATCACCGTCGCCGGCCTGGGCGTACGCGAAGTGACGCTGGTGGCCCTGCTGGCGCCTTATGGCGTCGCCCGGTCGTCGGCTCTGCTGATGTCCATGATCCTGCTGTCTTCGATGGTCTTCCTGGCGGCCCTGGGTCTGGTCTACCAGCTTGTCTGGGCCGTCCAATCGAGAATCCCCTCGCGTCCACGCCGCCCTTCCGCCTGACATGTCCTGCGTCTTCTTCCCGCTTCTCGTCGGATTATGGCGACAACGGAGGGGCCTGCGAGTTGATAGGCCTCTGGGCGTGGGTCTTGAAGGGGAGCCCTATACGAGATAGGATTACGCCCATGTGCCATCGTGCAAGAGCACTATGGGTCGCGATCGGGGTGTTGGGCGTGACGCCGGTGCTGGTCGTTCTGGGTTGGATCGTGCTCAACAGCCGGGACATTGCCGCCTCGGATGTGTCTGATCTTCTCTCGCAGGCGTGGGCCGTGCCCTCTGTGGATAACGCATATCGCTATCTTCACGAGGCCGTCGCCCGGTTCCAAGGGCCGAGCGATGCCCGCGTCGAGTCCTCCCTCGAAGAATGGGATGACGCTGTCATCGGCAATGTGCTCTCCCGCAACGGCGAAGTCCTCACCCTGCTGGAGCAAGCGTTCGCCTGTCCGGGCTATCGCGCCGACCACGAGGTGGGCCCGGACTCGTGGCTTCGCGTATCTCTCTTCCTCGCGCAGAAGGCGGCCTATGAACGTCGCATCGGTTTGAGCGACGTCGCGTGCGAGAGTTCTTGCTGTCTGTTGCGTCTGGGCACGTGGATTACTTCTTGCCCGCGATCCTTGGCCGAGTGGTCTGACGGCGCGATGGCTCTCAGGCTGGGCCTGGAGGGGGTGGAGCGGCTGCTGCGCGACGCGCCGTTTGGCGAGAAGGATCTCGCTGCGGTGCTGCAGCGATTGAATCAGGCCGAGGTCTCGGACCGCGGATTGGTCCAGGCGTTCAAGACGGAGTTTCAGTCTGTCAGCGAAGCGATTGACGCGTGTGCTCTGCGCTACCCGGGCCGCTCGCTTCTAAACGTCTATCGGTTCCAGCCGAACCGAACGAAAGAAACTTTCGCGAGGTTCTACCGGCAGATGATTCAGAATGTCCCGCTGCTGCCCGCGGATGTGCGACTGCCCCATTTCGCGACGTCGCGGGTGGATGGAATCCACGGACGCTTGCTCTCGCTTGGGCCTAACCGGCAGGGCCGGATCCTGGGGGAGATCGCGACGCCGCAACTGGCTCGCACAGATAGCTGCTTCGAAACCCGATGGCAAATCCAGAGCCATCTGAATGGCCTTCGTCTGATTACGGCGTGCCGGATCTACGAGTCTCGCCATGGCCGGTTGCCGGCAACGCTGGATGAACTCGTGCCGGAGTTGCTCAGGGAGGTGCCGCGCGATCCCTATGACGGGAAGCCCTTTCGATACGTCCGAGATCGGGCTCTGGTGTATTCCATCGGGGGCGACCTCAAGGACTCTGGTGGGTCTGCCGAGCCTGGGACCGAGGCGGGGCCGGTCCGTCAGATTCCTGATGTTTCGGATGATCCGAACTGGCCTGAGTATCCGTCGCCCAAGCCCAGGTCTAAGTTGCTCGCGTTTCCATCCCGGACGGGCGATCTGGTCTACTCTCTCCTACCCGCGGCACGGTAAGGCGATCCTCTTTCGCTGCGGCGGGTGTTTGTGGCTTAGCATGTGCCGCGCCTCCTGTCTTTCCCCGAGGGCTCGGTCGTGGTAGGATCGCAGAGCATAGGTGATGTGCTCCAGAACGAGTGACCAAAGCTGGGAAGGCGACATGACTCGGGTCCATGATCCTCAAAACGTGTATCGGGTCCGCAAGGAAGATGACGACGTTCTGCTCGGCGAAGTGGTGGATCACAAGTGGGCCGAGGAGACGCCTGGCGTCGAGCAGGCGTGCGTCTATGTTGCGCTGGTGAACCCGGCAGGGGAGATCTACATTCAGCACCGATCCGCAGCCAAACGGCTTTGGCCGGACCGCAAGACGATCTCCGTGTCCGGTCACGTCGATCCCGGCGAGACCTTCGAACAGGCGGCCGTGCGGGAAGTGAGGGAGGAATTGGGCATCGAATTAGCCGAGGGGAACCTGCGTCCGCTCGGTTCGTTCACCGGATTGCCTCATTGCGGGAGGGTTTATGAAGTCCGAAGCGACGCGTCGCCTATGCCCAGGCCGGCGGAACTGGACGTCGAGAAAAGCGGCTTTCTCCCCGTCTCGCAGGTGCGGCGATGGATGTCGGACCCCGATCTGTTCACGCCTTCCGGCATGCGAGCTTTGGCGATCTGGATGTTCGATCGCAGCAAAAGAGAAGGGGAGAGCTGAAGATCAGCCCTCCCCTTGGTGTTCTAGGACTCAGTCGTTTGGGACCGCTACGCCGTGATTTGCCATCGGCTTTGACGCAGGAAACCTGCGTCCGGGGCCCGCTCACGAC